>OBCT01000001.1_pt1 | contig 515130 bp, 493 predicted proteins | sample 1495981 | NCBI WGS metagenome assembly OBCT01 (sample SAMN04168658, study PRJEB22393) | human gut metagenome | biome: human gut microbiome; feature: stool | host: Homo sapiens | collected 2014-03-24
CCGGAATGGCTCAGAACCCTTTTGTAACATAGCGCTATACATTATGCGCACCAATATAAACCAAGGGCGAATCCAGTCGTTGGCGGTTCATGATTGTTCTGCTCATTAACAACGACCAAAACCCCATATCTTACTTAATACCGTATTCTCGGCTTAACCGATCGTGCAACCTCAACACATTGGTTTCAACTGCCGTCACCACGTTCTCCGGAAAATCTGTCGGTAATGAAGTCTTCACGTTATCCAGTGCTGCCGGAATCATTCTGGCAAAGTCACTCAGGATTTCATGCATCTGCACTTCCGGGAATTTCAGCACCTTTGCTGTCGCCAGAAAATGTCGCGGATAAATTTTATCGATTGCCGTTTTTTTGCCTTTGGATGCGTTAAGCCCCATTGCCAGTTTGAGATCGCTGATGTGTATTCCCGTACCGCCAAGGACCGGAAATGCCGAAATGATGTCGTAAAATGGTGTGAGCCGATAACTGCCGCCAGCCTGAATAAATACGGAGAAGTTTTTTGCATGGCCATCCGTTGCGCCAATCAACCACTGGAAGACCTGAAACTTCATAAAATCATAGCGATCTTTCAGCGCCTCGCTGGACCCCATCAAAAAAGCCATAATTTGCGCGATACCGGGGCCTCCATCTGATTCATATTTCACCGATGAAGGTAAACCGAATGTCTGGCACATATCCTCCTGTGGCAAGCGAAGTAAAACCGTTCGCTCAGTATTCCAACGCCTGTCAAAACGTTCGACCGCTAACGCGCGCACCCTTCCCGCTTTAATGATTTCTGCGTCCGGAACATTCAACCCGAGTTCTTTCGCCAGCAGCAAAACTCATTATCAACGCTTTGGCTAAGATCGAGCGTCGCATTGGGCTGTCTGATTTCGCCAATCGGCAATTTGATAATGTGCGTCGTTGGCGTTATTCCCTTCGGAATGCACCAGTCATTGCCTATTCTGAGCAGCGCAGTCTTCTCCTGTGCGCCAGCAACCGAGATGCGAAAGTCATTTTCTTCTCTAATCATGCCTAACGGGATATCTGCTTTATAAGCCGTTAATACTTCTTCAAGTCTGGCTTCAGTAAGCTTTTCCCATGCCATTATCGGACACGTTACGGTTTCATCTTCGGGGATTAACGTCACGGCACCAACGCTGTCTCGCCCTATTTCTGACAATAAATCAAACGGTTGTCTGGATTTAGCATGATAACGTTTAACGATCCGGTCACGTACAATCGGGCTATCGGGTAACAGGTTATCGAAGAAGTTAAATACGGCATCAGAGGTGATATTCCCCCTCTGCAATGGCAGCGAAAGTGACAACGGTCTGGCATAACGGCTGGCTAACCACTCAGCTGCATACTTAAAGGTGTGCGCGCCGTTGGCTAACTTCGTTAACTCGCCTACCCGCTGGTTGTTCATCCAAGTGACTAGTTTAGGCATTACCACTCCAGATCTTGCTGTTCTGTTGCTTCTGGCGAGGCATTTTTCGCGTCGCATAGCGTCATTGAGAGTTCAAGCGACTGTAAAATCTTAAAAAATGTCGTGAGCGAGGTATTGTCAGGATTGTTTTCGAAATTGGAAATTGTCGCCTGCTTAATGCCGATTTTTTTCGCCAACTCGCTCTGCGTCCAGCCGTTTTGCTGGCGAACCAGTTTCATTGCATTCGCCAATTGCGTTGGGCTATAGATCTTCTGAAAGCTCATCATGTCATACGTCCACAGCAAATTTATCCGCTTAAGGGGATATTATCAGTTTTATCCTTTAGTGAGGATAAAGTCAATCTGGAAACACATCTTATCCGCTCTACGGGATAAACGCTGCGATATCCGCGATCGCGGATAAAAAGGAGGATTTAAAAAAGCACATCCTAATGCGGTGGCTTCTTTGACTACCGGAATCTGTAATCTTAATGACCGGGCCGCGTAAAAAACGTCTGTTCAATGGGGTGATGCCGTGAGGCGAATTTATCAGTTTTATCTACAATTGGGGTAACGCGCTGACGGGAGTAAAAAAATGTCTGACTGGAACCCCTCTTTATATCTGCACTTTGCCGCTGAACGATCGCGTCCGGCGGTGGAGCTGCTTGCCAGGGTGCCGCTGGAGAATATCGAATACATTGCCGATCTTGGCTGTGGCCCAGGTAACATCACCGCCCTTCTACACCAACGTTGGCCTGCTGCCAGGATAACGGGCATCGACTCATCTCCGGCGATGATTGCTGAAGCGCGCAGTGCTTTGCCAGACTGCCTGTTTGTGGAAGCAGATATCCGCAACTGGCAACCGGAACAGGCACTCGATCTGATTTTTGCTAATGCCTCACTGCAATGGCTGCCCGACCACTACGAATTGTTTCCTCATTTGGTTTCGTTACTTAATTCGCATGGTGTGTTGGCAATACAGATGCCAGATAACTGGCTAGAGCCAACCCATGTGCTCATGCGCGAAGTCGCCTGGGAACAAAATTATCCGGATCGCGGGCGTGAGCCGCTGGCTGGCGTTCATGCTTACTACGATATTCTGAGTGAAGCCGGATGTGAGGTCGATATCTGGCGAACCACTTACTATCACCAGATGCCGTCGCACCAGGCGATTATCGATTGGGTGACCGCCACTGGATTACGTCCGTGGTTACAGGATCTGACCGAGAGCGAACAGCAGCATTTTCTTACGCGCTACCATCAGATGCTGGAAGAGCAATATCCCCTCCAGGAGAACGGACAGATATTGCTGGCATTTCCGCGTCTGTTTATTGTTGCCCGCCGTACGGAGTAATTATCACGTCAGCTGGTAATGGCGATCGGGAAGAATTTTCGCTGGAATTTCTGCTTCATCATTCATCTGTAACAGGTCAATTTCAATAGCGTTGCAGATGGCATCCAGCGGTAAATCATTGTTTTCAGTACCGAAGGGATCTTCCAGTTCTTCCGCCAGACAATCCAGCGAAATAAAAGTGTAGGAAATCAGCACAGAGATAAAAGGCGTCATGTAATGCAGGTCCACGACCAGCGCAAACGGCAACATGATACAAAACAGATACACGGTGCGATGCAAAATCAGGGTGTAGGCAAAGGGAATTGGCGTATAGGCAATGCGCTCGCATCCTGCCAGGACCGCTGAAATATCATTAAGCCGATCGTTGAGGCTAATAAACAGGATATCTGAAAGTTGTCCATTGCGTCGCTGAACCGCCAACCACTCCCCCATTATTAACAAGATGCGGTTAGCTGGAGAGTTAGAAGCCAGTACACGCTGAAGATCTTCAGTCTTGAGATAATGAGCCAGCACTTCTGCCTGTGGCTGTTTGCGTAATGTCATGCGTAAACAGTGGGCGAAGACGATTTGCAGCCGGGCAAACTCCCTTACACTTGCCGAATCCGGTAATGTCGTTTTTACCTCGCGCAGTAACGACCGCGAGGCAATCATCAACTGCCCCCAAAGTTTTCGCGCTTCAACGTAACGGGCGTAACCGGCATTATTACGAAAACCAAGAAAAATGGCGATGGCGACACCGAGAATGCTGAACGGTGCGAGGGTGAATTTAATGCCCAAATGCGTGTACCAGGGCAGCATGAAAATAACAGCGATCGAAAAGAGAAAATTGAGTAGTAAGCGCGAGGATATCTTGGATAATACTGAACCGTGCCAGACAAAAATACGGCGCAGCCAGTGTTGTTGTGGACGAACAATCATGGTTATCTTCAGGCGTGGAAAAGTCGCCCTATTAAACGTGATTATGATCACATTCTCAAGATACTACTTACAAATTACCTACAAGATTACAACATTAACAGGTGCTGCATGTGGCACCTGTTAATGATAAAGGCATATAGAATGTTGTAACTAATATAGCGGAATAAGAAACCCGGTCGAAACCGGGTTCAGAGTATTAGCACAACGGGCGTACAGCTTCGCGCATCCCTTTTTCGAGAATCGCATCCAGGTCATTAGCAACCTGCTCGACCAGACCAGGCACTTGCGTCAGGTCCTGCTCCCAGTGGTCTTTTTCTGCCAACACAATCGCTACCAGTTCCTGGGTCCCGATAACACGGTCACGATACTGGCTCCAGAGTTGCTGATAACGTTCCAGCCAGTGTGCATCGTCCTGTACCGGATATGTTTCTCCATTACGCACACCGCGATAGAACGCAATCAATGCCGCTAATGCGAAAGTAAGGCGCGCCGGAAGTGTGCCGTTTGCCTTCTGCCCTGCCAGCAGCTGCGGCAGGATGCGTGTGCGGAACTTGGTCATACCGTTGAGCGCGATAGACAGCAGTTGATGCTTGATGTACGGGTTACGGAAACGTCCGGTGACTGCACTGGCGAAAGACTCCAGCTCATCGCGTGGCAAATCCAGTACCGGAATAATTTCTTCGTAGATGGCTTTTTCAACGAATGCGCAAATTTCAGCATCGTTCATCGCTTCACCTACGGTATCCAGCCCTGCCTGGAACGCCACCGGCACCAGCGCGGTGTGCGCACCGTTGAGGATTGCCACTTTGCGTTCTTTATACGGTTTAATATCGTCAACGATCAGCACGTTAAGCGGATATTTGTCCAGACGAAGTTCAGTCGCTAAGGATTTCGGCCCCTGAATCACAAACAGGTAAAAGTGTTCAGCGGTGTCGAGGAAACCATCGTGGTAGCCCAGTTCTTCTTCCAGTTTAGCCACTTCATCACGCGGATAACCGGTAACGATACGGTCCACCAGCGTAGAACAGAAGCTGTTAGCCTGATCCAGCCATTGAATAAATGCTTCAGGCAATGCCCACTCTTGCGCATAGCGCAGCACCAGTTCACGCAACGCGTCGCCATTATAGTCAATCAACTCACACGGGATGATGATCCAACCTTTATCCAGCGCACCGTTGAAATGGCTAAAACGTTCGAACAGCAGACGGGTCAGTTTTGCCGGATAACTTACCGCTGGCGCGTCATCGAATTTATCGCCCGCATGGTAGCTGATACCCGCTTCGGTGGTGTTAGAGAAAACAAAGCGCATTTCCGGGTTGTGAGCCAGTTTCAGGAATTCATCGTATTCACTATAGACGCTGATTTCACGATTAACCGAGCGAATCAGACGCGCGTCGCTGACCGCTTCACCCTTCTCATTCAGGCCACGGATAATGGTGGTATACAGACCATCCTGCGTGCTCAGTGACGGCGGGAATGAAGTTTCAATCGGACGAACAACGACCACGCCAGAATTCAGATCGGTGTGCTCATTCAGGAGATCGATTTGCCAGTCAACAAAGGCGCGCAGGAAGTTACCTTCACCAAACTGAATGATACGTTCTGGATACTGTGCACCGGGAAAATCGCGACGATTTAGTGTTTTCACAATGGGTTCCCTTCTGATTAGTCATACAACCTGTTTGAATTGGTACGACAGGTTAGCAAACTTTAATACGTCGAACCCCTGTTTTGATCAACTCCTGATGATTAATGAGCAGTTTTATGAGAAAAGTGTGGCGCGGATCATGGTTTAATCGAGGAAACAGGCCTTTTCTTGGATCATAAAGTGGTAGAACACATTGCATTTAATTCGCTCTGAGTAAATAAAGATGTCAGACAACTTCCTCACCGTAACGCATAGTGCTGGTACGGTTGCGCCCATCTTTCTTCGAGCGATACAGACACGTATCGGCTTCGACCATCAATTTATTAAAGTCATCGGTCAGCGTTCGGTACGATGCGCAACCACTACCGACGCCAATACTTACCGTGAGATAAAGCGTTTTTTGTTGCCAGGTGAACGGTTGCAGTTCAACGCCTTTACGGATTTTTTCCGCCATTAGCAGGCCATCGACAGGATTCACAGACGGCACTGCAACAGCAAATTCTTCGCCGCCCATTCGCGCCACCAGCCCCTTATCACCGACAATCTTCTGAATATGCTGGGCAAACACGCTTAACACTTTATCGCCACATTCATGTCCATAGTTATCGTTAATGCTTTTGAAATAGTCGATATCAAGCAGCATGACCGTCAGATGTTGTGTCTGTTTCAGCGATGGACTTTTCAGCGCCTCATAAAGACCGGACCGTGAGTAAACCTGGGTCAGAAAATCAAAATCGGCTCGCAGCGCAACTTGCTTCATTAGCGAATTGATCGCTGCCACGCTAAAGGAAACCATAATTGGGCATATCGCCATCGTGGCAATACCGAGACGTGCGGAGAACATTTGCGGAATGGAGAACGGCGAACCGACCGAGATATCAATCACCGAATTTGCCACCAGTACGACTTCCACAGCGCCGGTGACAAAGGTCAACAGACATGTTACTTGCGGCGTATAGCGCACTGCACACCAGATTAATGCAGGGAGCGGAAACGCCAGACTCCCCGCTCCGCCAATGACTACCGAGGCAATAACCGACACAATAAGCGCGATAGCAGGCATCATCTGCTCTGCTTTAAAGCGCGGCAGCACTCCAGGAATTGCCAACGTCAGCATACAAGGCACGATCAACACGCCCGTTGAGAATTGCTCACTAAACCAGTCGGCAAGCAAAGGCCAGAAATCCAGAGTATCAATACTGACCGAACCAATCGCCCCGACAATAGCGCATAATAATGCGGCAAGCAGACAGTAATTAAATAACCGTAAGGCACTTACTGGCTCATACTTATTTTTTCCCAGACGCTTATCCCGCGCGACCAGTAAGGCGACGGTAACAATAAACATCATATTGGAGAAATTGATAGCCAGTGAAACCAGCCCCCATTCGGTGGTTATGGCATCATAAACCAGCATCGCCACATAACTGATCGCATAGTAATGCAGTCGATTAAGCCAGACATAGCGGGCAAACACCCCCGCCATTACGCCATTCAGCGGCCAGAAAAGAGAAAGTTCGTGAACCAGCCGTAACTCTGCACCAATAAAATAGAACAGCGTGGTTAGCACAAAAATAGCGATGCTATTACGTAGCAGATGACCTTCCTGGAACAAACGGAAAGTTGAAATGGGCTGTACATGCATTAATTATCTGTCCATACAATTGCGGGTGGCAATTATCTCAACGCAATAAGTAAATTCTTAGAAAGGATAGCATGTTCGCTGACAACGGCGGCAACTAAAGATACCTAATGAATGCCATTTTATCGATTTCCGTAATTATCATGGCTGGTTCATCTGTATAACCAGCCAGTGATAGATTACCGTCACAATATAACGTTGTTGCTCCTCACTTAACGCTTCCCCCTGAGGAATGTTATGCCACTTAGCCAGACAACCGCGACAACAGGTCGCGGTGGCGTGTTGAGCGATAAAAACCGGATGCCCGCGCATGGGGGTTTGCTTACCGTCGTTAGCCGGTAATGCCGGAGCAAGACGTTTAGCGACAAAATCTGCCGCATGTTGTTCAATGACTGGCGCGCCTTTCTCCAGACAATACTGACGCTCTTTCACACCCAAACGAAAGCGAGAGCGAAATTTTGAACGGGATAAACGCGCGAAGAGTGGATCGAGAGACTGCATTAATAAACTGAACGCCCTAATTGTTTCGTCAATTGTTCAAGGACGGCAATGCCCGCAAGCGAGTTACCGGCATCATCCAGTTCCGGACTCCAGACAGCGATGGCCATTTCATGCGGAACAATCGCCACAATACCGCCACCAACGCCAGATTTTGCCGGTAGTCCCACCCGCCAGGCAAACTCCCCCGCGTTCTGGTACATACCGCTGGTCGCCATCAGCGCGTTAATTTGCCGCGCCTGCATTGGCGTCACCACAGGTTCATCAATATGAATAGCTTTCCCCTGATTCGCCAGAAAGACAAACGTCCGGGCCAGCTCTACACAGCTCATTTTCAGAGCGCAGTAATGAAAGTAGTTTTGCAGAACGGTTGTCACGTCATGATGGAAATTGCCAAACGACTTCATCAGCCAGGCGATAGCCGCATTTCGCGCGGAATGTTCAAATTCGGAACGCGCTACCACCGTATCGTAGGAAATATCAGACACACCACTTAAGCCGCGCACGACTTCCAGCATACGTTGCCGAGGTGCGCTTAATCGCCCTTGCAACATATCGCAGACCACCAGCGCACCGGCATTAATAAACGGATTACGCGGAATACCCTGCTCCATTTCCAGTTGCACTAAAGAATTGAATGGTGATCCAGACGGATCTTTGCCGACGCGTTGCCAGATTTCCTCTTCGGAGTAATGACGCATGGCGACAACGAGACTCAGCACTTTGGAAATAGACTGAATGGAAAAACGTTCTTGCGCGTCTCCGGCCTGAAAAAGCTGTCCGTCAACGGTACAGATAGCAATCCCCAATCGGGAACCGTCTACCGTAGCCAGCGCCGGAATATAATCCGCGACTTTACCCTGACCAATGAGCGGCCGCACTTGCCGCAAGATGTTTTCTAAAATTGCATTATCCATGGCGACTGCCACTTTCTACTCCTGGACCGCAGGTCTGAAAAGACCTGCGAGTATATCAGAGCTGAATATATAGCGTCAGACCCGGTCTTTCCACACCGTCTGGATATTACAGAATTCGTGTAAGCCGAAATGGGAAAGCTCACGACCAAAGCCACTCTTCTTCACGCCACCAAAGGCGACTCGCGCATCGCTGGCACAATAACCATTGATAAACACCCCACCGCATTCCAGACGTGCCGCCATCTGTCTGGCCTGTGTTTCGTCGGTGGTGAAAATGGTCGCTGAAAGGCCGAACTCACTATCATTAGCCAGTTCCAGCGCATGTTCTGCATCTTTCGCAATGGTGATTGCCGCAACGGGGCCAAACATTTCTTCCCGAAACGCGGTCATTTCTGGGGTAACATTCGCCAGAACCGTTGGCGGATAGTAGTTACCTGCCCCAGCCATCTTTTCCCCGCCCAGTAACAAACGCGCACCCTGCGCCAGTGTTTTTTCCACCTGATGATGCAGCTCATCACGTAAATCAAAACGAGCCATTGGTCCGAGAGCGTTGTCTTCATCACGGGGATCGCCCATTTTCAAGGCTGCCGCAGCTGCCACAAAACGTTCGGTAAATGCCGAAGCAATTCCCTCTTCGATGATAAAGCGTTTTGCCGCTGCACAAACCTGTCCGGTATTCTGATAACGTCCGGCTACCGCCGCTTTCACCGCCAGTTCCAGATCGGCATCGTTAAGCACAATAAACGGATCCGAACCACCCAGTTCCAGTACGCATTTTTTCAGTGCCGCTCCAGCCTGTGCGCCAATAGCCGCTCCAGCACGAACACTTCCGGTCACTGTGACAGCAGCAATGCGCGAATCTTTAATCATCTGACTGACACCGTCGTTGTCGGCATTCAGCCAGCCATATACGCCTTGTGGGATACCCGCATCTTTAAACACCTGGGCAACGAGCTGTGCACAGCCCATCACATTCGGCGCATGTTTAAGTAAGTAGCCGTTACCAGCAAGAATGATGGGAACAGCGCCACGCATCACCTGCCATAACGGAAAATTCCACGGCATAATCGCCAGAATCGTCCCCAACGGTCGATACTCAATAACCGCCTGCTGATTTTCCACCAGCGTAGGTTCTGCCTTCAGCATTGCCGGACCATGTTCTGCATACCAGTCACACAAATTCGCCGATTTCGCCACTTCAGCGCGCGCCTGGTTGATTGGTTTGCCCATTTCACGGGTGATCATTTGCGCCATTTCTTCGCTACGGGCGCGCAGAGCCTTACCGATATCACGCAGTTTTTCAGCACGATAATCTATATTTGTCTCGCGCCAGTCGCGAAAGCCTGCTGCCGCCAGCTGAAGTGCGTTTTCGATATCGTCAACACCAGCCCACGGCAGCACAGAAAGTTGTTCACCGGTGGCAGGATTTATCGAAATTGCATGAGTTGCCGGAGTAATGGTCATCGGGGTATCTCCTTTATGAGTCATGGTATGAAGATACGCAGATTTACTCTTGCTTTAAAATGAATAATATTAAGCCACTTATTCACGAATCGAGAATGCCATGGATCTGACCCAACTGGAGATGTTCAACGCGGTTGCCGAAGCTGGCAGCATTACCCAGGCTGCAGCAAAAGTGCATCGCGTGCCGTCGAATCTCACTACCCGTCTACGTCAGCTGGAAACAGAACTGGGGGTTGATCTGTTTATTCGCGAGAATCAGCGTTTACGTCTCTCGCCTGCCGGGCATAACTTTTTACGCTATAGCCAACAAATTCTCGCATTAGTGGATGAAGCGCGGAGCGTTGTCGCTGGCGATGAGCCGCAAGGTTTATTTTCTCTGGGATCGCTGGAAAGCACCGCTGCAGTGCGCATTCCGGCCACGCTGGCGGAATTTAACCGTCGTTATCCCAAAATTCAGTTTTCACTTTCCACCGGCCCTTCCGGCACTATGCTGGAAGGTGTGCTGGAGGGAAAACTGAATGCGGCGTTTATTGATGGACCCATTAACCATACTGCCATCGACGGGATACCGGTATACCGCGAGGAACTGATGATCGTCACGCCACAAGGACATGCGCCAGTAACCCGTGCCAGTCAGGTGAATGGCAGTAACATTTATGCCTTCCGCGCCAATTGTTCGTATCGTCGCCACTTCGAAAGCTGGTTTCATGCTGACGGTGCCGCTCCGGGAACTATTCACGAGATGGAGTCTTATCACGGGATGTTGGCCTGTGTGGTCGCAGGAGCAGGCATTGCGCTTATTCCACGCTCTATGCTGGAAAGTATGCCGGGGCATCACCAGGTTGAATCGTGGCCGTTAGCTGAGCAATGGCGTTGGTTAACAACCTGGCTGGTCTGGCGTCGTGGTGCGAAAACGCGTCCGCTTGAGGCATTTATTCAACTGCTGGATGCGCCTGACTCGGCAAAACAGGGTTACCAATGAGCTATTTTTGATAGTTCATGCGGCTAATATGCTCTATATAGTGATGTTCCAATGACTTATGACTATATGGGGCAAATATGGTTACGCCAGTAAGCATCAGCAATTACATATCTCTTCCTGATGATTTTCCCGTTCGTAATATTGCACCTCAAGTAAAAGAAGAACAGGCCCCCTTCCTGATCGTCATTAAAATGTGATGTTAACAACTCTCTGATGCGTGACAGAACAACCGTCAGAGAGATGGAAATGCGATCCAGATCACAAATGCATTGTATTCACATCATTAACCGTTTTAAGATCATTTCATCACTTTTTCGCAACTCACCCGATAATCTGTTATGACAACAAACACTGTTTCCCGCAAAGTAGCGTGGCTACGGGTCGTTACGCTGGCAGTCGCCGCCTTTATCTTCAATACCACCGAATTTGTCCCTGTTGGCCTGCTCTCTGACATTGCGCATAGTTTTCACATGCAAACCGCTCAGGTCGGCATCATGTTGACAATTTATGCATGGGTAGTGGCGCTAATGTCATTGCCTTTTATGTTAATGACCAGCCAGGTTGAACGCCGCAAATTACTGATCTGCCTGTTTGTGGTGTTTATTGCCAGCCACGTACTGTCGTTTTTATCGTGGAGTTTTACCGTTCTGGTGATCAGTCGCATTGGTGTGGCTTTTGCACATGCGATTTTCTGGTCGATTACGGCGTCTCTGGCGATCCGTATGGCTCCGGCCGGGAAGCGAGCACAGGCATTGAGTTTAATTGCCACCGGTACAGCACTGGCAATGGTATTAGGTTTACCTCTCGGGCGCATTGTGGGGCAGTATTTTGGCTGGCGAATGACCTTCTTCGCGATTGGTATCGGGGCGCTTCTTACCCTTTTGTGCCTGATTAAGTTACTTCCCTTGCTGCCCAGTGAGCATTCCGGTTCATTGAAAAGCCTCCCGCTATTGTTCCGCCGCCCGGCATTGATGAGCATTTATTTGTTAACTGTGGTGGTTGTCACCGCCCATTACACGGCATACAGCTATATCGAGCCTTTTGTACAAAACATTGCGGGATTCAGCGCCAACTTTGCCACGGCATTACTGTTATTACTCGGTGGTGCGGGCATTATTGGCAGCGTGATTTTCGGTAAACTGGGTAATCAGTATGCGTCTGCGTTGGTGAGTACAGCGATTGCGCTATTGCTGGTGTGCCTGGCACTGCTGCTACCTGCGGCGAACAGTGAAATACACCTCGGGGTGCTGAGTATTTTCTGGGGGATCGCGATGATGATCATCGGGCTTGGTATGCAGGTTAAAGTGCTGGCGCTGGCACCAGATGCCACCGACGTCGCGATGGCGCTATTCTCCGGGATATTTAATATTGGAATCGGCGCGGGTGCGTTGGTAGGTAATCAGGTGAGTCTGCACTGGTCAATGTCGATGATTGGTTATGTGGGCGCGGTGCCTGCTTTTGCTGCGTTAATATGGTCAATCATCATTTTTCGCCGCTGGCCAGTGACACTCGAAGAACAGACGCAATAGTTGAAAGGCCCATTCGGGCCTTTTTTAATGATACGTTTTAATGATTTCCAGGATGCCGTTAATAATAAACTGCACGCCCATACATACCAGCAGGAATCCCATCAGACGGGAGATCGCTTCAATACCACCCTTGCCCACCAGCCGCATAATTGCGCCAGAGCTGCGTAGACTTCCCCACAAAATAACCGCCACCAGGAAAAAGATCAGCGGCGGCGCAACCATCAGTACCCAATCAGCGAAGGTTGAACTCTGACGCACTGTGGAGGCCGAGCTAATAATCATCGCAATGGTTCCCGGACCGGCGGTACTTGGCATTGCCAGTGGTACAAAAGCAATATTGGCACTGGGTTCATCTTCCAGCTCTTCCGACTTGCTTTTCACTTCCGGTGAATCAATCGCTTTCTGTTGCGGAAAGAGCATCCGAAAACCGATAAACGCGACGATCAAACCGCCTGCAATTCGCAGACCGGGAATCGAAATGCCAAATGTATCCATCACCAGTTGCCCGGCGTAATACGCCACCATCATGATGGCAAATACGTACACCGAGGCCATCAACGACTGACGATTACGTTCGGCACTGTTCATGTTGCCTGCCAGGCCAAGAAATAACGCGACAGTTGTTAATGGGTTAGCTAACGGCAGTAACACCACCAGCCCCAGGCCTATTGCTTTAAACAAATCTAACATTGGTGGTTGTTATCCTGTGTATCTGGTTTATCAGCGAAAAGTATAAGGGGTAAACAAGGATAAAGTGTCACTCTTTAGCTAACCTTGCATCGCATTGACCAAAACTTGAACCGATTTAGCAAAACGTGGCATCGGTCAATTCATTCATTTGACTTATACTTGCCTGGGCAATATTATCCCCTGCAACTAATTACTTGCCAGGGCAACTAATGTGAAAAGTACCAGCGATCTGTTCAATGAAATTATTCCATTGGGTCGTTTAATCCATATGGTTAATCAGAAGAAAGATCGCCTGCTTAACGAGTATCTGTCTCCGCTGGATATTACCGCGGCACAGTTTAAGGTGCTCTGCTCTATCCGCTGTGCGGCGTGTATTACTCCGGTTGAACTGAAAAAAGTGTTGTCGGTCGACCTGGGGGCACTGACCCGTATGCTGGATCGCCTGGTCTGTAAAGGCTGGGTGGAAAGGTTGCCGAACCCGAATGATAAGCGCGGCGTACTGGTAAAACTTACCACCAGCGGCGCGGCAATATGTGAACAATGCCATCAATTAGTTGGCCAGGACCTGCATCAAGAATTAACAAAAAACCTGACGGCGGACGAAGTGGCAACACTTGAGCATTTGCTTAAGAAAGTCCTGCCGTAAACGAAAAAAGAGGTATGACGATGTCCAGACGCAATACTGACGCTATTACCATTCATAGCATTTTGGACTGGATCGAGGACAACCTGGAATCGCCACTGTCACTGGAGAAAGTGTCAGAGCGTTCGGGTTACTCCAAATGGCACCTGCAACGGATGTTTAAAAAAGAAACCGGTCATTCATTAGGCCAATACATCCGTAGCCGTAAGATGACGGAAATCGCGCAAAAGCTGAAGGAAAGTAACGAGCCGATACTCTATCTGGCAGAACGATATGGCTTCGAGTCCCAACAAACTCTGACCCGAACCTTCAAAAATTACTTTGATGTTCCGCCGCATAAATACCGGATGACCAATATGCAGGGTGAATCGCGCTTTTTACATCCATTAAATCATTACAACAACTAGTTGATAACGTGACAACGTCACTGAGGCAATCATGAAACCACTTTTATCCGCAATAGCAACTGCGCTTATTCTCTTTTCTGCGCAGGGCGTTGCGGAACAAACCACGCAGCCGGTTGTTACTTCCTGTGGCAATGTCGTGGTTGTTCCCCCATCGCAGGAACAACCACCGTTTGATTTAAATCACATGGGTACTGGCAGTGATAAGTCGGATGCGCTCGGCGTGCCCTATTATAATCAACACGCTATGTAGTTTGTTCTGGCCCCGACATCTCGGGGCTTATTAACTTCCCACTTTTACCGCTTTACGCCACCGCAAGCCAAATACATTGATATACAGCCCGGTCATAATGAGCACCGCACCGAAAAATTGCAGACCCGTTAAGCGTTCATCCAGCAATAGTGCCGCACTTGCCAGTCCAACTACAGGCACCAGTAACGATAACGGTGCAACCCGCCAGGTTTCATAGCGTCCAAGCAGTGTTCCCCAGATCCCATAACCAACAATTGTCGCTACAAATGCCAGATACATCAGAGACAAGATGGTGGTCATATCGATAGTAACCAGACTGTGAATCATGGTTGCGGAACCATCGAGAATCAGCGAGGCAGCAAAGAAGGGAATGATTGGGATTAATGCGCTCCAGATTACCAGCGACATCACCGCCGGACGCGTTGCGTGCGACATGATCTTTTTATTGAAGATGTTGCCACACGCCCAACTAAATGCTGCCGCCAGGGTCAACATAAAGCCGAGCATCGCCACATGCTGACCGTTCAGACTATCTTCGATTAACACCAGTACGCCAAAAATCGCTAAGGCGATCCCCGTCAATTGTTTGCCATGCAGTCGCTCACCGAAAGTAAACGCGCCAAGCACGATAGTAAAAAACGCCTGTGCCTGTAACACCAGCGAAGCCAGTCCAGCAGGCATACCAAAGTTAATGGCGCAGAACAGAAAAGCAAACTGCGCAAAACTGATGGTTAATCCATACCCCAGCAGCAAATTCAGTGGTACTTTCGGTCGTGCGACAAAAAAGATGGCCGGGAAAGCAACCAGCATAAAGCGCAAACCGGCCAGCATCAGCGGTGGCATGTTATGAAGCCCCACTTTGATGACCACAAAATTTAGCCCCCATACAACCACTACCAGTAGCGCCAACACCCCATCTTTTCGCGACATTCTACCGCCTCTGAATTTCATCTTTTGTAAGCAATCAACTTAGCTGAATTTACTTTTCTTTAACAATTGATTCGTTAGTCACCGTTTACGACGGCATTAATGCGCAAATAAGTCGCTATACTTCGGATTTTTGCCATGCTATTCCTTTACATCTCTAAAACAAAACATAACGAAACGCACTGCCGGACAGACAAATGAACTTATCCCTACGACGCTCTACCAGCGCCCTTCTTGCCTCGTCGTTGTTATTAACCATCGGACGCGGCGCTACGCTGCCGTTTATGACCATTTACTTGAGTCGCCAGTACAGCCTGAGTGTCGATCTAATCGGTTATGCGATGACAATTGCGCTCACTATTGGCGTCGTTTTTAGCCTCGGTTTTGGTATCCTGGCGGATAAGTTCGACAAGAAACGCTATATGTTACTGGCAATTACCGCCTTCGCTAGCGGTTTTATTGCCATTCCTTTAGTGAATAACGTGACGCTGGTGGTGCTCTTTTTTGCCCTTATTAACTGCGCCTACTCCGTTTTTGCTACCGTGCTGAAAGCCTGGTTTGCCGACAATCTTTCGTCCACCAGCAAAACGAAGATTTTCTCAATCAACTACACCATGCTCAACATTGGCTGGACCATCGGTCCGCCACTCGGCACGCTGTTGGTGATGCAGAGCATCAATCTGCCCTTCTGGCTGGCAGCTATCTGTTCCGCGTTTCCCATGCTTTTCATTCAAATTTGGGTAAAGCGCAGCGAGAAAATCATCGCCACGGAAACAGGCAGTGTCTGGTCGCCGAAAGTTTTATTACAAGATAAAGCACTGTTGTGGTTTACCTGCTCTGGCTTTCTGGCTTCTTTTGTTAGCGGCGCATTTGCTTCATGCATTTCACAATATGTGATGGTGATTGCTGATGGTGATTTTGCCGAAAAGGTGGTCGCGGTTGTTCTTCCGGTGAATGCTGCCATGGTAGTTACGTTGCAATATTCCGTAGGCCGCCGCCTTAACCCGGCTAACATCCGCGCGCTGATGACAGCAGGCACCTTCTGTTTCGTCATCGGGCTGGTCGGTTTTATTTTTTCCGGCAACAGCCTGCTAATGTGGGGTATGTCAGCTGCGGTATTTACTGTCGGTGAAATCATTTATGCGCCGGGCGAGTATATGTTGATTGACCATATTGCGCCGCCAGGAATGAAAGCCAGCTATTTTTCCGCCCAGTCTTTAGGCTGGCTTGGTGCTGCGATTAACCCATTAGTGAGTGGCATAGTACTTACCAGTCTGCCGCCTTTCTCGCTGTTTATCATCTTAGCGTTGGTGATCGTTGTTGCGTGGGTGCTGATGTTAAAAGGAATTCGTGCAAGACCGTGGGGGCAGCCCGCGCTTTGTTGATTTAAGTCGAACACAATAAGAATTTAATTCAGCCTTCGTTTAGGTTACCTCTGCTAATATCTTTCTCATTGAGATGAAAATTAAGGTAAGCGAGGAAACACACCACACCATAAACGGAGGCAAATAATGCTGGGTAATATGAATGTTTTTATGGCCGTACTGGGAATAATTTTATTTTCTGGGTTTCTGGCCGCGTATTTCAGCCACAAATGGGATGACTAATGAACGGAGATAATCCCTCACCTAACCGGCCCCTTGTTACAGTTGTGTACAAGGGGCCTGATTTTTATGACGGCGAAAAAAAACCGCCAGTAAACCGGCGGTGAATGCTTGCATGGATAGATTTGTGTTTTGCTTTTACGCTAACAGGCATTTTCCTGCACTGATAACGGATCGTTGACACAGTAGCATCAGTTTTCTCAATGAATGTTAAACGGAGCTTAAACTCGGTTAATCACATTTTGTTCGTCAATAAACATGCAGCGATTCCTTCCGGTTTGCTTACCCTCATACATTGCCCTGTCCGCTCTTCCAATGACCACATCCAGAGGCTCTTCAGGAAATGCACGACTCACACCAGCAGTCACGGTAATGTTGATATGCCCTTCAGAATGTGTGATGGCATGGTTATCGACTAACTGGCAAATTCTGACACCTGCACGACATGCTTCTTCATCATTAGTCGCTTTGACAATAATGATAAATTCTTCGCCCCCGTAGCGATAAACCGTTTCGTAATCGCGCGTCCAACTGGCTAAGTAAGTTGCGAGGGTGCGTAATACTACATCGCCGATTAAATGCCCGTAGGTATCATTAACCAATTTAAATCGGTCTATATCCAACAACATTAAATAAAGATTCAGAGGTTCAGCATTGCGTAACTGATGATCGAAGGATTCATCAAGAACCCGACGACCCGGCAATCCCGTCAGAACATCCATATTGCTACGGACCGTAAGCAAATAAATTTTGTAATCGGTTAATGCCGCAGTAAAAGAAAGCAACCCTTCCTGAAAAGCGTCGAAATGCGCGTCCTGCCAGTGATTTTCAACAATAGCCAGCATTAATTCCCGACCACAGTTATGCATATGTTGATGGGCAGAATCCATTAGCCGAACGTAAGGTAATTCATCGTTATCGAGTGGCCCCAGATGATCAATCCACCGACCAAACTGGCACAGTCCATAAGAATGGTTATCCGTTATTTCTGGCTTACTGGCATCTCTCGCGACCACGCTGTGAAACATACTTACCAGCCACTGGTAGTGGGCATCGATAGCCTTATTGAGATTTAACAAGATGGCATCAATTTCCGTTGTCTTCTTGATCATTGCCACTCCTTTTTCACAGTTCCTTGTGCGCGCTATTCTAACGAGAGAAAAGCAAAATTACGTCAATATTTTCATAGAAATCCGAAGTTATGAGCATCTCTGAGATAACATTGTGATTTAAAACAAAATCAGCAGATAAAAAAGTGTTTAATTCTATAAATTAACTCTGCATTATCGCAATTAAAAGGATGACAAATAGCATAACCCAATACCCTAATGGCCCAGTAGTTCAGGCCATCAGGCTAATTTATTTTTATTTCTGCAAATGAGTGACCCGAACGACGGCCGGCGCGCTTTTCTTATCCAGACTGCCGCTAATGTTGATCATCTGGTCCGGCTGAATTTGAAAATTATTATAACGGAAGAGTATACAAAAAAAGTAATTTTGCTGGCGACTGCGAAACGGCATTCGCATTAGCGGTGAAGTTTGCCCTCGCCCAGCGGCTGCAATTACTGCTATAACGAGGCTGGTCTGGCGATAAATCCAGGCCAGCCATTGGTGGTGTTTATACGTTCAATCCACGATGTTGCAACATCGGCATAATCTGAGGTGCCTTACCGCGCCATTGTCGGTACAGGCGTTCCAGATCTTCGCTGTTACCTCTGGAAAGAATCGCCTCGCGAAAACGCCGCCCATTTTCACGCGTTAATCCGCCCTGCTCAACAAACCACTGGTAACCATCATCGGCCAACATTTGCGTCCACAGATAAGCGTAATAACCTGCGGCATATCCGCCACCAAAAATATGGGCGAAATAACTGCTGCGATAGCGTGGCGGTATAGCAGGAAGATCCATATTTTCCGCCACCAGCGCCCGCAATTCGAAATCATCGACATCCTGCATTGCTTCGTTTTCTTCCAGGCAATGCCAGCGCATATCGAGAAGTGCGGCGCTAAGCAGTTCGCTCATCTCATACCCTTTATTGAACAGGCTGGCATTACGCATTTTCTGTTGAAGTTCGTCAGGCATTGCGGTCCCGCTCTGATAATGCCGGGCGTAGCGAGCGAATACCTGCGGATGTGTTGCCCAGTGTTCGTTGATTTGCGACGGAAATTCGACAAAATCACGCGGCGTGTTGGTGCCGGAAAGCGTGGCATAACGCTGGCGGGCAAAAAGGCCGTGCAGCGTATGACCAAATTCATGGAATAAGGTTATTACATCATCCCAGAGTAACAACGCAGGCTCACCGGCAGCGGGTTTCTGATAATTGCAGACGTTATAAATTACCGGGTGCGTTTCATTCAGCGTTGATTGCTCAACAAAATTGCCCATCCATGCGCCGCCGCTTTTTGAATCACGGGCGAAGAAATCACCGTAAAATAACGCCAGCCCCACGCCATTATGATCAAAAATTTCCCACACACGAACGTCAGGATGGTAGACAGGAATATCAAAACGTTCGACAAACTTAATACCGAAGAGCTGATTCGCAGTCCAGAATACGCCTTCATTCAACACCGTGTTTAATTCAAAATATGGCTTGAGCTGCGCTTCATCGAGATCGAATTTCTCACGTCTTACCTGCTCGGCATAAAATGCCCAGTCCCACGGCTGCGCGCTAAACCCGCCCTGCTGCTTATCGATAACCGCCTGTATGGAGGCTAATTCATCGCTCGCACGTTGACGCGCCGCTGGAACAATTTCCCGCATAAAGTTGAGCGCTGCTTCTGGCGTTTTTGCCATCTGATCGGCGATTTTCCATGCGGCATAATGAGGAAAACCAAGCAGTTTCGCCTGCTGCGCGCGGATCTCCACCAGACGTTGAATGATAGCGCGGGTATCATTGGCATCATTTTTTTCCGCTCGCCTCCAGCCCGCAGTAAACAGTTTTTCACGCGTCGCGCGATCGCGCAGTTCAGCAAGCGCTGGTTGCTGGGTGGTATTCAGCAGCGGAATCAGCCAGTTGTTATCCAGACCTTTCTCGCGAGCCGCCTCTGCCGCCAGCGCAATCTCTTGTTCACTCATTCCTGCCAGCTGCGCGATATCGTTCACAACCAGACCGCCGGATTTATTTGCTGCCAGTAACCGCTGGTTAAACTGGCTGGTCAGGGTCGCAGCTTCTGTATTCAGTACTTTTAATTTTGCTTTATCAGCTTGCTCAAGTTTGGCTCCGGCAAGGACAAAACGTTGATGAATCACCTCCACCAGGCGGATGGATTCACTATCAAGCCCCAGGGATTCACGGCGTTGCCAGACAGCATCTACCCGCGCGAATAATTCCCCGTTCAGATAGATATCATTCGCAAGTTCCGCCAGTTCAGCGGAAAACTGTTCATCAAGACGCTGTAATTCATCATTGGTATGCGCCGCAGTCATCGCAAAAAAGACGCTGGTAACGCGGGTAAGTAATTCTCCGCTTTGTTCCAGTGCCAGAATAGTATTGTTGAAATCAGGTGTTTGCGGGTTAAGCGCGATGGCAGCAATTTCTGCCCGCTTTTGCTGCATTCCCTCATCGAATGCCGGGCGATAGTGATGATTGGCAATTTGATCAAAATGGGGAGCCAGATACGGCAGTGTGCTTTGCACAAGGAAAGGATTCATTGTTGTCATTTTCTTCTCCTGAACGCGAGGTGTTCCATAGCGTAGGCTTACTGATAACGGAGTGCAATCTTGCAAACCAGTATTACCCGCTCTTAAGCATCACGTGCTATGTTATTGACACACAAAATCGTTGAGGAACAGTGAGATGATCGTTTTAGTAACTGGAGCAACGGCAGGTTTTGGTGAATGCATTACTCGTCGTTTTATTCAACAAGGGCATAAAGTTATCGCCACTGGTCGTCGCCAGGAGCGGTTGCAGGAGTTAAAAGACGAACTGGGAGATAATCTGTATATCGCCCAACTGGACGTTCGCAACCGCGCCGCTATTGAAGAGATGCTGGCATCGCTCCCTGCCGAGTGGAGCAATATTGATATCCTGGTAAACAATGCCGGCCTGGCGTTGGGCATGGAGCCTGCTCATAAAGCCAGCATTGAAGACTGGGAAACGATGATTGATACCAACAACAAAGGCCTGGTATATATGACGCGCGCCGTCTTACCGGGTATGGTTGAACGTAATCATGGTCATATTATTAACATTGGCTCAACGGCAGGTAGCTGGCCGTATGCCGGTGGTAACGTTTACGGTGCGACGAAAGCGTTTGTTCGTCAATTTAGCCTGAATCTGCGTACGGACCTGCATGGTACGGCGGTGCGCGTCACCGACATCGAACCGGGTCTGGTGGGTGGCACCGAGTTTTCCAATGTCCGCTTTAAAGGCGATGACGGTAAAGCGGAAAAAACCTATCAAAATACCGTTGCATTGACGCCAGAAGATGTCAGCGAAGCCGTCTGGTGGGTGTCAACGCTGCCTGCTCACGTCAATATCAATACACTGGAAATGATGCCGGTTACCCAAAGCTATGCCGGACTGAATGTCCACCGTCAGTAATTTTTATACCCGGCGTAACTGCCGGGTTATTGCTTGTCACAAAAAAGTGGTAGACTCATGCAGTTAACTCACTCACAAGCAAGAACGAATGACCGTCGAAACGCAACTTAATCCCACACAGCCTGTCAATCAGCAGATTTATCGTATTCTTCGCCGCGACATTGTCCATTGCCTGATTGCACCAGGCACACCGTTGTCGGAAAAAGAAGTTTCTGTTCGTTTCAATGTGTCACGCCAGCCGGTTCGTGAAGCCTTTATTAAACTGGCGGAAAACGGTCTGATTCAAATTCGTCCGCAGCGTGGCAGCTACGTCAACAAAATTTCCATGGCCCAGGTGCGCAACGGCAGTTTTATCCGTCAGGCCATTGAGTGCGCGGTGGCGCGTCGGGCGGCGAGCATGATTACCGAAAGCCAGTGCTACCAACTGGAACAAAATCTTCACCAGCAACGCATTGCCATTGAGCGCAAGCAACTGGATGATTTTTTTGAACTTGATGACAACTTCCATCAACTCCTGACGCAGATTGCCGACTGTCAACTGGCGTGGGATACCATTGAGAACCTGAAAGCGACCGTTGATCGCGTGCGCTATATGAGCTTCGACCACGTTTCTCCACCAGAAATGCTGTTACGCCAGCATCTTGATATTTTCTCTGCCCTGCAAAAACGTGATGGCGATGCGGTAGAACGTGCAATGACGCAACATTTGCAGGAAATCAGCGAATCCGTGCGCCAGATCCGCCAGGAAAACAGCGACTGGTTTAGCGAAGAGTAATTCATTTCCTCTCATCCCATCCGGGGTGAGAGTCTTTCCCCCCGACTTATGGCTCATGCATGCATCAAAAAAGATGTGAGCTTGTTCAAAAACAAAAAATATTTCACTCGACAGGAGTATTTATATTGCGCCCGTTACGTGGGCTTCGACTGTAAATCAGAAAGGAGAAAACACCTATGACGACCTACGATCGTAACCGTAACGCAATCACCACTGGCAGCCGTGTTATGGTTAGCGGCACCGGTCACACTGGCAAGATCCTGTCGATTGATACTGAAGGTCTGACCGCTGAGCAAATCCGCCGCGGAAAAACCGTAGTTGTTGAAGGTTGTGAAGAGAAACTGGCACCACTGGACCTGATTCGTCTCGGCATGAACTAAGCGTGTGAATGCCGCCGATGGCGGCATTGCTTTTTTTACTTCACGGAATATTTCGCCACTGTCGCTTTCGCGCCATGCGCTAATAAAGACAAGTACGCTTCCGTCACTTTAGTCGTAAACAAGCTATTATCTGGCAAATCATCACCAAATATCGCCTTAATCGCCAACAATGACTGCACGCGCGCTGTCCCTTCAGCACTACTTTGTACTGCCTTCTGAATAACAGGTAACAGTGGGTCACTGATTTCTATCGGATTTCCCTGTTCATCAACACCACCGACATAACGCATCCAACCCGCGACGCCCAGCGCCAGCAGATCGAACTTGCTGTCATGCGCCAGATGCCAGCGAACAGAATCCAACATCCGCTGTGGCAATTTCTGGCTGCCATCCATCGCAATCTGCCAGGTTCGATGACGTAACGCCGGGTTGCTATAGCGTTCAATTAATCGGTTAGCGTAATCTTGCAAATCAACGCCCTGCACTTTCAGCGTCGGCGCTTGTTCCTGCAACATTAAGGTATACGCCGCATGACGATAATGTTCATCCTCCATGCAGTCATTAATGTGCTGATATCCGGCAAGATAGCCCAGATACGCCAGGAATGAATGACTGCCATTGAGCATGCGCAACTTCATCTCTTCATAAGGCAGCACATCACTAACCAGTTCGACTCCCGCTTTTTCCCATTCCGGACGTCCGGCAACAAAGTTATCTTCTATTACCCACTGGCGGAAAGGTTCACAGGCAACGCCTGCCGGATCGCGCACACCGGTAAGTTGTTCGATTTTCGCCAGCGTATCCTCTGTCACTGCGGGCACAATACGGTCCACCATTGTTGATGGGAAAGTCACGTTATCTTCGATCCATTGTGCCAGTTTTACATCAATGGCTTGCGCATAGGAAGTGACAACGTCACGCATAACATGACCGTTTTCTGGCATGTTGTCACATGACATGACGGTAAATGCGGGAAGTCCTGCCGCTTTACGGCGAGCCAGCGCCTCAACAATCACCCCTGTTGCAGTTTTCGGCTGGTGGGGATTTTGCACGTCGGCAACGACCATCGGGTGATCGAGCATTAACTGTCCGGTCGCCGGAGAGTGGAAATACCCTTTTTCGGTGATTGTCAGAGAGACAATCGCGATTTGCGGTTCACACATCGCAGCCAACACGGTTTCTAAGCCGTCTATTTGTACGTGTAAGGCTTTTTTAACGACGCCAACGACGCGAGCCGTCCACGCATCAGCCGACATTTCCGCAACGGTATAAAGATTATCTTGCTGTTGTAAATCGGCAATTTGCTGTTCGCCGCCGATTAAGTTGACCTCATAATATCCCCAGTCACTGAAATGTTCCGTAGCAAGAATATCGGCATACACGCCCTGATGCGCACGGTGAAATGCACCAAAGCCTAAATGAACAATTCTTGGGGCCAGGTTATTACGATCATAAACAGGGAGCGTCGCTTTTGCTGATAACAAATGATTTCCCATAACAATTCCTTAAAATTAAATATAGCAAGCTACATGTTTTTTTATATGAATAAAAATCCCCTCTCCGGTAAGAGAAGGGATTGAGGATTTACAGACTTCTGGACGGTTGCGCAGCTCTTACAACATGTGGTTGATCTTCTGCGGCGTCTTGCAGCGCACTTAAATCACGGTCTTTCACTTCTGGCATTTTCAGCGCAGAGATTAAACCAATCACAGAATATGCCATGATCATAATGGCGATCGGATACCAGGATTCCGTCATGGTGCAGAAAATCCCCGCCAGGATAGGACCAAAACCGGAAGCGATAAGACCACCAATTTCTTTAGAAATAGCCATTCGGGTAAAGCGGTTTTTACAGCCGAACATTTCTGCCATGGTAATGTTTTCCAGAGCAAATAATCCAAGCACCGCACAGTTATGAATCACAATCAGTGCAACCATAATGGTGCTCGGGGCATAGCTTTTATCTACGATGATAGAAAGCATTGGCCATGCCAGCACAATCGCAGAGGTATTCATAATAATATACGGGATCCGGCGACCAATTTTATCGGATAACCAACCAAGGAACGGAATGGTCATAAAGCCGAGAATCGAACTGATCATCAATGCATCTGTTGGAATTGCTTTGTTAAACAATAACGTCTGCACTAAATAGCCTGCAAGGAAAGTCTGAATTAAACCTGAGTTACCAGCCTGACCAAAACGCAGCCCTGTTGCCAGCCAGAAGGATTTGCTCTGGAACATGCTACCAGCAGGTGCAGGTTTTGCTGTCGGTTGGTTGCTGTCGTTAACCTTCTCAAAGACCGGGCTTTCTTTCAGATTCATACGCAACCAGATAGCAAAGACCATCACGACAACGCTCGCCAGGAAAGGTATACGCCATCCCCACGCCAGCAGTTCCTCTTTACTGAGAATGAAGAACATAAAGGCCCAGATTGCCGTTGCGCTCAAGGTTCCGCAGTTAGTTCCCATAGCCACAAATGAGGAGATAATTCCGCGCTTACCTTTTGGCGCATATTCCGCCAGCATCGTACCGGCACCGGAAATTTCCGCACCTGCACCCAACCCCTGAATAATACGCAGCGTCACCAGCAAGATGGGGGCAAAAACACCAATTTGTGCATAAGTCGGTAACACACCAATTAAGGTGGTACAGATCCCCATCATGGTGATGGTAATAAAGAGCACTTTTTTACGCCCTATTCTGTCGCCCATTTTGCCGAAAATAAATGCTCCGACAATACGTGCCACATAACCTGCACCATAGGTTCCCATTGCCAGAATTAACGCCATTGCCGTTGATGATTCAGGAAAAAATATTTCATGAAACACTAACGCTGCGCCGAGCGAATATAACTGGAAATCCATAAATTCAAGCGCAGTGCCCAGCCATCCCGATACTGCTGCTTTCACCAAATCCTTAGTGCTTCTTTCGTGTTTTTCTATTGTCATAATGGTTATCTCTAAAAAAGAGGTAAGATGCGTACTACTTATTCGCCGTTATTGGTATTATTCAGAAAAAGTGAGTAAGACTTTGCAGCAATGTTTTTGATCCTGTTCAAATAAACTAATGGCATCCGCAACATGCTGGAAATCAAACGTATGGGTAATTAGTTTTTCTGGTTTAATTAACCCTTTACTTAACCAGTCGATAACGACCGGGAATTTATTTGCATTTAAGCGTGAAGAGAAAATAGAGAGTTCTTTTCCGGTAATTCCTTGCTGAATCACTTCAGACGGTTCACTGGAGAAGCCCATCAATACAATACGTGCCGCTGGAGAAGCCAGCGTTACGGCCTCTTTCAAGATTGAAGGATGACAAGCGGCATCGATAACTAATGTCGGTTGGATGCCTTTTTCATCGAAAATCTCGCCAAGTGGTGTCTGGCTGTTATTAATCGCCCAGTCTGCCCCGCTCTCTTTCGCTTTTTCCAGTCGTTCATCAATGCGATCGGCAACAATCACATTTTTAACGTTATAGACGCCTTTTAATACCTGAACGATCGTCAGGCCGATTGGACCGGCACCGTAAACCAGAACGGTATCATTTTCAGTCGGTTGACCATGACCGGTAACGTTAGCCGCAATGGTAAAAGGTTCGATCATCACCGCATATTGATCGGCCACTGCTTCAGGAATTTTCCACGCATTTTTTGCCGGAACCACGGCATATTCACTGAAACCACCGTCAGCGTGCACACCTAATACAGCAAGTGTCGTACAAACGTTCGGCTTACCTATAGAGCACGGATAGCAATGCCCACAGCTGACCACCGGATCGACAGCAACGCGTTCACCGACTCTGGCGCTTTCCACGCCTTCACCCACTGCATCAATGACGCCAAAGAATTCATGACCAATGACGCGCGGATATTTCGCAAAAGGATTATGCCCACGGTAAATATGGCTATCTGAACCACAAATTCCGGCAAGTTTCACTTTTACTCGTACTTCACCCGCTGACGGGGTGGGTATTTCACGTTCGATAATCGACAGTTGATTCGGTTTTTCAATTAAAATGCTTTTCATTACCTTACTCCTTACCAGTTCCACAGCGTGCCATCTTCCAGACGTGCGACTGGCAGATAAGCAGGTTCATAGGGATATTTCGCCGCCAGCTTTTCATCGAATTCGATGCCAAGACCCGGTTTTTCTCCCGGATGCATATAGCCGTTATCGAAAGTCCAGTTGTGCGGGAAGACTTCGAGCATTTGTTCGGAATAACCCATGTATTCCTGGACACCGAAATTGGGGACCCACAGATCAAAGTGCAGCGCCGCAGCCATGCAGACTGGTGACAAATCGGAAGGACCGTGTGAGCCAGTACGTACCTGATACAGCGAAGCAAAATCGGCAATCCGACGCATACCGGTAATTCCGCCTGCATGAGTCAGCGTGGTGCGGATATAATCGATGAGTTGCTCTTCAATCAGTTGTTTGCAGTCCCAGATGCTGTTGAAGACTTCACCCACCGCGATGGGTGTGACGGTATGTTGGCGAATGAGACGGAAGCATTCCTGGTTTTCCGCAGGCGTCGGGTCTTCCATCCAGAACATGCGATAATCTTCAATGCTTTTACCAAAGCGCGCCGCTTCAATAGGCGTTAAGCGATGGTGCATGTCATGCAGCAAATGTTCATTAAATCCAAACTTGTTACGTACCGCGTCAAACAATTTCGGCATGAAATCGAGGTATTTCTCCGTCGACCACAGCTGCTCTTCCGGCCACTGTCCTTTGGTTGCGGGTTCATAAGCCAGACCTTTACCTTTCGACATGCCGTAGGTGGTTTTCATACCAGGGATTCCGCACTGCACGCGGATGGCTTTGAATCCCAGCTCCTGATGACGGGCATAATCATCCAGAGCTTCATCAATACTGTGACCGGTGGTATGGCAATAAACCATCACCCCTTCACGAGACGCGCCGCCGAGTAACTGGTAAAGCGGCATGTTGGCAGCTTTGGCTTTAATATCCCACAGCGCCATATCAACCGCTGAAATGGCCGACATCGTAACCGGACCGCGACGCCAGTAAGCACCTTTATAGAAAAACTGCCAGATATCTTCGATACGGTGTGCATCGCGACCAATAAGCTGCGGACAAAGGTGATCCTGCAAATAAGAGGCCACGGAAAGCTCACGTCCATTTAGGGTGGCATCCCCAAGGCCCGTAATACCGTCCTCAGTGGTGATTTTTAATGTGACGAAATTACGCCCCGGACAGGTAACAAAAACTTCAGCCTTTACGATCTTCATGTTCGATTCCTTGCATCGCTTGTCGTGATGCATGAAATCTACGCAACTGAACTACTACCATACAAGTATGAAGATCAAAAAAAGCCGGAGTGATCACAAAAAAAGGCGTATATTTGCGCCGTGAATGGTTGACAAAAGATGAAATAGAATACCTTTTGTCAGCTGACACTTCCTCGTATCTTATTGATAAAATGGATTTATGTTCCTACGTGCGCCCCCAGCCCGCAACAATGATCAACATGCCGCAAAGCGCAATTAACGCCCCCGTCCAGTCATAAAGAGTCAGTTTCACGCCATCCACAACGCGCAGCCACATCAACGCCGTGCAAACATAAACGCCACCATAAGCCGCGTAAACACGCCCACTCGCCGCAGGATGCAACGTTAACAACCAGACAAACAGTGCCAGTGAAATCCCCGCCGGAAGCAACAGCCAGATACTGGCGTTTCGTTTTAACCACAACCAGGGCAGAAAGCATCCAATAATTTCACACAGCGCAGTAGCAAAAAATAGTAACGTTGTTTTAATCATCTTTGTCACTTATTGACATCATGTATAGTTATAGGGCGACATAATATCATCAATATAAACACCCTCCTTGAACGTTTTGCGTTCGCAGTGGATGGTGTAGAATCAGCTTTAATCATTCATACAGGGAATGAATTATGAAAATCACTCTCAGCAAACGAATCGGCCTGCTCGCTTTTCTGCTGCCTTGCGCACTGGTATTGAGCACAACTGTTCATGCCGAAACTAACAAACTGGTGATTGAGTCTGGCGACAGTGCACAAAGCCGCCAGCGCGCCGCTATGGAAAAAGAGCAATGGAATGACACGCGTAATCTGCGCCAGAAAGTGAATAAACGCACTGAAAAAGAGTGGGATAAAGCCGACGCTGCTTTTGATAACCGCGATAAATGTGAGCAAAGCGCCAACATCAATGCCTACTGGGAGCCAAATACTTTGCGCTGCCTGGACCGTCGAACTGGCCGCGTTATTATCCCCTAACCTGTTATTGATTTAAGGAATGTAAGGACACGTTATGCCAAGCGCCCACAGTGTTAAGCTACGCCCGCTGGAGCGTGAAGATTTACGCTATGTACATCAACTCGACAATAACGCCAGTGTGATGCGTTACTGGTTTGAGGAACCCTACGAAGCCTTTGTTGAACTCTCTGATCTGTATGATAAGCATATTCACGATCAGAGCGAACGGCGCTTTGTGGTGGAATGTGACGGCGAAAAAGCCGGTCTGGTGGAGCTGGTGGAAATTAACCATGTTCATCGCCGCGCAGAATTTCAGATAATTATCTCCCCGGAGTATCAGGGGAAAGGTCTGGCAACCCGTGCCGCCAAATTAGCAATGGACTATGGCTTCACCGTTCTCAATCTCTATAAGCTGTATCTGATCGTTGATAAAGAGAATGAAAAAGCGATTCACATTTACCGCAAGCTTGGCTTTACGGTTGAAGGTGAATTGATGCATGAGTTCTTTATTAATGGTCAATATCGTAATGCCATTCGCATGTGTATATTCCAGCATCAGTATCTGGCTGAGCACAAAACACCGGGTCAGACTCTCCTGAAGCCGACCGCACAATAGTATTAATAATAATCGATCGTATTTTTGATGGTATAAACCCGTTCGACGGCGGGTTTTACTCCTTCATCAACAATGATTAGCTGACAGTCCACCGGATTGGCGTGATTGTCATATTCACAGCTCTGTTTTACATTACCAACCCGTTGATTATTCAGTAAAGTAACAGCAGTGTAATCTAATTTTTTGATCGGGTCCGTTGATGGCGTGGCGCTGACAGATAATGTTTTATCGTTACTTTTCGTGGTTTTACCCAGCGGATACCCCTGATCATCATAGCGATATTCCATCTGCATCTGTTTGCTGCTGGCTTTAATCACGAAACCATTATCATCGGTTTCCCAACTCACCCCGGCAGAAGGTAATTCTGCTAGCTGGCATTTTCCCTGCAAACGAACTCTTTTCTCCAGCGTCTCGGCATCACGGTAATAATTGGCATCCAGTACCAGGGCAACCAAGGTATTATTTTCCAGATCCAGTAATTCGAGAGAATCAAAACAGCCTTCTTCCGACAAAGTCCCCGAAACACGTTTCGTCACTTCACCTTGCTCATCCATTAATGTCTGAGTGAAATCTTTTACGGGACCACGCAGCGGATCAAAATCGAATTCATTAGAGAAACTGGCCATCTCCGGGGTAAATGAAAGTGTTACCTCTGTGCGGTCACATCCTGTGAGTAATATCGCGAGTAAGCATGGCAGTAATTTGTATTTCACAACAGTCACCTGAGAGTAGAGATGATTCTCAATCATAGTAGCAAATACAGTACTTTACACGTTAAATGCTATGCTTAAAGAAGTTATCTTCGCGTAAGGAGCTTATGATGAAACACTCAACCTACTGTGCCGCGCTTCTGCTCGCCCTCGCCTCACCCACGGTACTCGCCGCGCCGGGATCCTGTGAGCGCATACAGAGCGATATATCACAGCGCATTATCAATAATGGCGTACCCGAAAGCAGCTTCACGTTAAGTATTGTACCCAATGACCAGGTTGATCAGCCTGATTCCCAGGTCGTCGGGCATTGCGCTAATGATACGCATAAAATTCTCTACACCCGTACCACCAGCGGTAACGTCTCTGCTCCCGCGCAGTCTACCCAGGATGGCGCGCCTGCCGAACCGCAGTAACACATTATCGACTGAACGCCGGATGCGACACATCCGGCGATTTGAACATTCAACATAACCCCACCTTATTACTCATACCCTTCTATTGATATGGATTAATAATTATTAACCCCAAATGGGTAGACTCCCTCTATTGTTAGCGCGCTAAATATTCAATATATAAACATTTATATAACGATAAAGAACAGGGAGTGAGTTATGTCCAAAAATGAACAAATGGTGGGCATCAGCCGCAGAACACTCGTTAAATCTACTGCGATAGGTTCTCTGGCGCTGGCTGCAGGCGGTTTTTCTTTGCCGTTTACCCTGCGCAGTGCAGCAGCAGCGGTACAACAGGCCAGCGAAAAAGTGGTCTGGGGTGCCTGTTCCGTCAACTGTGGTAGCCGCTGTGCACTTCGTCTGCATGTTAAAGATAATGAAGTGACCTGGGTGGAAACTGACAACACCGGCAGCGACAAGTATGGCAACCATCAGGTACGCGCCTGTTTGCGCGGTCGCTCCATCCGTCGGCGTATTAATCATCCCGATCGCCTGAATTACCCAATGAAACGCGTGGGCAAACGCGGCGAAGGCAAATTCGAACGGATTAGCTGGGATGAAGCCCTGGATACTATCGCCAGTAGCCTGAAAAAAACCGTCGAACAATATGGCAATGAGGCTGTATATATTCAGTACTCTTCGGGGATTGTTGGCGGCAATATGACCCGCTCTTCTCCATCAGCCTCGGCGGTCAAACGCCTGATGAACTGCTACGGCGGTTCACTAAACCAGTATGGCTCCTACAGCACTGCGCAAATTTCCTGTGCCATGCCCTACACCTACGGCAGTAATGATGGCAACAGCACCACGGATATTGAAAACAGCAAGCTGGTCGTGATGTTTGGTAACAACCCGGCTGAAACCCGCATGAGCGGCGGTGGCATCACTTATCTTCTTGAAAAAGCGCGCGAGAAATCGAACGCAAAAATGATTGTTATCGATCCGCGATATACCGATACGGCTGCTGGTCGTGAAGATGAATGGCTTCCTATTCGCCCGGGCACCGATGCCGCGCTGGTTGCGGGTATTGCCTGGGTATTGATTAACGAAAATCTCGTTGATCAACCTTTTCTCGATAAATACTGCGTCGGCTATGACGAAAAAACCTTACCCGCAGATGCACCCAAAAATGGTCACTATAAAGCCTATATTCTTGGTGAAGGTGATGATAAAACAGCGAAAACGCCGCAGTGGGCTTCGCAAATTACAGGTATCCCGGTAGACCGTATCATCAAACTGGCGCGTGAAATTGGCACAGCAAAACCCGCTTATATCTGCCAGGGCTGGGGGCCGCAACGGCAGGCAAACGGCGAGCTGACGGCACGCGCTATTGCTATGTTGCCTATTTTGACGGGCAATGTCGGCATCAGCGGCGGAAATAGTGGTGCGCGTGAATCGACCTACACCATTACCATCGAACGCCTGCCGGTGCTGGATAATCCGGTCAAAACGTCAATCTCCTGCTTCAGTTGGACAGATGCTATCGATCATGGCCCGCAAATGACGGCAATCCGCGACGGCGTCCGGGGCAAAGATAAACTAGATGTGCCCATTAAGTTCATCTGGAACTACGCGGGAAATACCCTGGTTAATCAGCATTCTGACATCAACAAAACGCATGAAATTCTGCAGGACGAATCGAAATGCGAAATGATTGTGGTCATCGAAAACTTTATGACCTCATCGGCAAAATATGCCGACATTCTGCTGCCAGACCTAATGACCGTTGAGCAGGAAGATATTATTCCTAACGACTACGCCGGTAACATGGGATATCTCATTTTCCTCCAGCCTGTCACCAGCGAAAAATTCGAACGCAAACCAATTTACTGGATCCTGAGTGAAGTCGCGAAACGTCTTGGACCTGACGTCTATCAAAAGTTCACTGAAGGTCGCACGCAAGAACAATGGTTACAACATCTGTACGCCAAAATGCTTGCCAAAGATCCGGCGTTACCGTCTTACGACGAATTAAAAAAAATGGGTATCTATAAGCGTAAAGATCCCAATGGTCATTTTGTCGCCTACAAAGCATTTCGTGACGACCCCGAGGCAAATCCACTTAAAACGCCTTCCGGTAAGATTGAAATTTATTCCAGCAAGCTGGCGGAAATTGCCCGTACCTGGGAACTGGAAAAAGATGAAGTGATAAGCCCACTGCCGGTTTATGCCTCAACCTTTGAAGGGTGGGACTCCCCTGAACGTAGTACCTTCCCACTGCAACTGTTTGGTTTCCATTACAAATCCCGTACGCACTCGACCTACGGCAACATTGATGTCCTGAAGGCAGCCTGCCGTCAGGAAGTGTGGATCAACCCTATAGATGCACAGAAACGTGGGATTGCCAACGGCGATATGGTGCGGGTGTTTAACCATCGTGGCGAAGTTCGGCTACCAGCCAAAGTGACACCACGCATTCTCCCTGGAGTTAGTGCTATGGGCCAGGGAGCCTGGCACGAGGCCAATATGTCTGGCGATAAAATCGACCACGGCGGCTGTGTGAATACGCTAACCACTCTGCGCCCTTCACCACTGGCGAAGGGAAACCCGCAGCACACTAATCTGGTCGAGATCGAAAAAATATAACCCACTACGGCCATAAATTTTGACATGACATTTTGTTTGAAAAGCAATAAGTGAGTAATGATGAAAATCCATAACACAGAGGCGCTCATGTCGGCTGAAATCAGTCGTAGAAGTCTGATGAAAACCTCCGCACTTGGCAGTCTCGCGCTGGCAAGCAGTGCTTTCACTTTGCCGTTTTCCCAAATGGTCCGAGCGGCACAGGCACCGGTAGAAGAGAAAGCGGTCTGGAGTTCCTGCACCGTTAACTGCGGGAGCCGCTGTCTGTTACGTTTGCATGTGAAAGATGACACCGTGTACTGGGTGGAGTCTGATACGACAGGTGACGACGTTTACGGTAATCATCAGGTTCGGGCATGTTTACGCGGGCGCTCTATCCGCCGACGGATGAATCATCCTGACAGGTTGAAATATCCCATGAAGCGCGTCGGCAAGCGCGGTGAAGGTAAATTTGAACGGATAAGTTGGGACGAAGCCCTGGATACCATCAGTGATAATCTTCGGCGGATCCTAAAAGATTACGGCAATGAGGCTGTACATGTTCTCTATGGAACAGGCGTAGATGGCGGAAACATCACCAACTCAAACGTCCCGTACCGTCTGATGAACTCTTGCGGTGGTTTTCTCAGTCGCTATGGCAGCTACAGTACCGCACAGATCAGTGCCGCAATGAGTTATATGTTCGGTGCCAATGATGGCAACAGCCCGGATGATATCGCCAATACGAAACTGGTCGTTATGTTCGGAAATAACCCGGCAGAAACGCGGATGAGCGGCTTTCCGTCTTTACATGGACAGATGCCATCGACCATGGTACGGAAATGACCGCGACCCGTGATGGTGTTCGAGGAAAAGAAAAACTGGATGTCCCCATCAAGTTTTTATGGTGCTACGCCAGTAACACATTGATCAATCAGCATGGCGACATCAATCACACCCATGAGGTGCTTCAGGATGACAGCAAGTGCGAGATGATTGTTGGCATTGACCACTTCATGACTGCCTCGGCTAAGTATTGCGATATCCTGTTACCCGACCTGATGCCAACAGAGCAAGAAGACCTTATCTCTCATGAATCTGCCGGGAATATGGGCTATGTGATCCTCGCCCAACCCGCAACCTCAGCAAAATTTGAACGCAAACCCATCTACTGGATGCTGAGTGAAGTCGCCAAACGCTTAGGACCAGACGTTTATCAAACCTTTACTGAAGGTCGCAGTCAGCATGAATGGATCAAATATCTCCATGCGAAAACGAAGGAACGTAACCCTGAGATGCCCGACTACGAGGAGATGAAAACGACCGGGATCTTTAAGAAAAAATGCCCGGAAGAACACTACGTCGCTTTCCGCGCATTCCGTGTAGATCCACAGGCAAACCCGTTGAAAACACCTTCGGGAAAAATCGAAATTTATTCTGAACGACTGGCGACAATTGCGGATACCTGGGAATTGAAAAAAGATGAAATTATTCATCCACTGCCAGCGTATACCCCAGGTTTCGACGGTTGGAACGATCCCCTACGGGGGACCTATCCACTGCAGTTAACGGTATTCTGACCTCTCACCGCCCTTCACCGCTGGCAAAGGGAAACCCGTCGCACAGCAATCTTGTCCAGATCGAAAAGGTTTAAGGAGTAGCCCATGACCACACAATATGGATTTTTTATCGATTCCAGCCGCTGTACTGGCTGTAAAACCTGCGAACTGGCGTGCAAAGATTTTAAAGATCTTGGCCCGGAAGTCAGTTTCCGCCGTATTTATGAATATGCTGGCGGCGACTGGCAGGAAGATAATGGCGTCTGGCATCAGAATGTCTTTGCCTACTATCTCTCAATTTCGTGCAACCACTGCGATGATCCGGCGTGTACCAAAGTCTGCCCCAGCGGCGCAATGCACAAACGAGAAGATGGCTTTGTGGTGGTCGATGAAGATGTTTGTATCGGCTGCCGCTACTGCCACATGGCTTGTCCGTACGGCGCGCCACAGTACAATGCTGAAAAAGGGCACATGACGAAGTGCGATGGTTGTTATTCGCGCGTCGCCGAGGGGAAACAACCCATATGTGTCGAATCCTGCCCACTGCGTGCACTTGAGTTCGGTCCAATTGAAGAATTGCGCCAGAAGCACGGCACTCTGGCTGCCGTCGCGCCACTGCCGCGCGCGCATTTCACAAAACCCAATATCGTTATCAAACCTAACGCCAACAGCCGCCCGACCGGCGATACCACTGGTTATCTGGCTAATCCGGAGGAAGTGTAAAATGGGAAATGGATGGCATGAATGGCCACTGGTTATCTTTACCGTATTGGGTCAATGCGTAGTAGGCGCGCTGATTGTTAGCGGAATTGGCTGGTTCGCCGCCAAAAATGACGCAGACCGTCAGCACATTATTCGTGGCATGTTTTTCCTCTGGCTGTTGATGGGCATCGGGTTTATTGCCTCTGTCATGCACCTGGGATCGCCACTGCGGGCGTTTAACTCGCTGAATAGAATCGGAGCTTCTGGTCTGAGTAACGAGATTGCTGCCGGTTCCATATTTTTTGCCGTTGGCGGATTATGGTGGCTGGTGGCGGTCATCGGTAAAATGCCGCAAGCGTTGGGGAAACTCTGGTTACTTGTCAGCATGGCACTCGGCATCATTTTCGTCTGGATGATGACCTGCGTGTATCAAATCGACACTGTGCCAACCTGGCATAACGGTTACACTACGCTGGCTTTCTTCCTGACGGTATTGTTGAGCGGTCCAATACTTGCTGCCACAATTCTGCGTGCAGCCCGCGTTACATTTAATACCACACCATTTGCCATCATTAGCATTCTGGCGCTGATCGCTTGTGCCGGGTTGATTGTGCTGCAAGGTTTGTCTCTGGCGTCTATTCACTCATCCGTACAACAAGCCAGCGCACTGGTACCAGATTACGCCTCCTTACAGGTCTGGCGTGTGGTATTGTTATGCGCAGGTCTTGGATGCTGGCTTTGTCCGCTCATTCGTCGCCGTGAACCTCACGTTGCCGGACTTGTTCTGGGGCTAATCCTCATTCTTGGCGGTGAGATGATCGGGCGTGTGCTCTTTTATGGCCTGCACATGACGGTAGGAATGGCTATTGCAGGTTAACAAATTGGTGCGGGGCAACCCGCACATTTCAGGATGTTAGGAATGACCCATTTTTCACAGCAAGATAATTTTTCTGTTGCGGCGCGCGTGTTGGGCGCGCTGTTTTATTACGCTCCAGAGAGTGCGGAAGCCGCACCTCTGGTTGCGGTACTCACCAATGACGGCTGGGAAACTCAGTGGCCTCTACCAGAAGCGTCATTAGCGCCGCTGGTGACGGCTTTTCAGACACAATGTGAAGAGACTCACGCCCAGGCCTGGCAGCGTTTGTTTGTCGGCCCGTGGGCACTGCCGTCTCCGCCGTGGGGATCGGTCTGGCTGGATCGCGAATCTGTGCTGTTTGGCGATTCAACATTGGCACTTCGTCAGTGGATGCGCGAGAAAGGCATTCAGTTCGAAATGAAGCAAAACGAACCGGAAGATAATTTTGGTTCACTGCTGCTGATGGCTGCGTGGTTGGCGGAGAATGGTCGCCAGACAGAATGCGAAGAATTGCTGGCATGGCACCTTTTTCCGTGGTCAACACGTTTTCTTGACGTTTTTATCGAAAAAGCAGAACACCCTTTCTACCGTGCACTGGGTGAACTCGCTCGCTTAACGCTGGCGCAATGGCAATCACAACTGTTGATTCCTGTCGCGGTTAAACCGCTGTTTCGATAGGATCACCGTATTATTGCCGGATGGTGACGATTACACGCAATTCGGCAATTAATAGGTTACAGTGTCACGTTTTTTTTATCTCTTAAAGCACACACTGCTTTTGCGGCTGGCCTCTTTTGCCGCAAAATAGTCGCCCGTGTTTCATTGCCCATTTCTGCTCATGCATCATCTACACATCTATCCGGATCTGCGCACTATGTTCCGCCGTCTGCTTATCGCAACAATCGTCGGTATTCTTGCGGCCTTTGCCGTTGCCGGGTTTCGTCATGCGATGCTGCTACTGGAGTGGCTGTTCCTCAATAATGACTCTGGCAGTCTGGTCAATGCAGCGACAAATCTTTCCCCGTGGCGACGGCTGCTAACCCCGGCGCTCGGCGGACTGGCGGCGGGTTTGTTGCTGATGGGCTGGCAGAAATTTACCCAGCAACGCCCTCATGCGCCGACCGATTACATGGAAGCGTTGCAAACCGATGGTCAGTTTGATTACGCAGCAAGTCTGGTTAAATCGCTTGCCTCTCTGCTGGTAGTAACCAGCGGCAGTGCAATTGGTCGCGAAGGTGCGATGATTCTTTTAGCTGCCCTTGCAGCCTCGTGTTTTGCCCAACGTTTTACGCCACGCCAGGAGTGGAAATTATGGATCGCCTGTGGAGCTGCGGCGGGAATGGCTGCGGCCTATCGCGCCCCGCTTGCTGGTAGTTTATTTATAGCCGAAGTGCTGTTTGGCACTATGATGTTGGCCTCTCTCGGCCCGGTGATTATTTCCGCCGTCGTGGCGTTGCTGGTTAGCAATCTTATTAATCATAGCGACGCATTACTCTACAGCGTACAACTTTCAGTGACGGTTCAGGCTCGTGACTATGCGCTGATTATCAGTACAGGTGTGCTGGCAGGTCTGTGCGGACCACTGTTGTTAACGTTAATGAACGCCTGTCATCGTGGATTTGTGAGTCTCAAGCTTGCGCCGCCCTGGCAACTGGCACTGGGCGGGTTGATCGTGGGTCTTCTTTCCCTGTTCACACCTGCAGTGTGGGGCAACGGCTATAGCACCGTACAATCCTTTTTAACCGCTCCGCCACTGTTAATGATCATTGCCGGGATCTTCCTCTGTAAACTGTGTGCCGTGCTGGCGAGTAGTGGTTCTGGCGCGCCCGGTGGTGTCTTTACACCGACGCTATTTATCGGTCTTGCCATTGGCATGTTGTATGGTCGTAGCCTGGGATTATGGTTACCTGATGGCGAAGAAATTACGCTTTTACTCGGATTGACCGGGATGGCGACACTGTTGGCGGCGACCACGCACGCGCCGACTATGTCGACGTTGATGATATGTGAAATGACCGGGGAGTATCAGCTACTCCCCGGTTTATTGATTGCCTGCGTAATTGCGTCGGTAATTTCGCGGACGTTACACCGTGACTCTATCTACCGCCAGCACACTGCGAAGCATAGCTAAGCGGATGTATTGCCCCAGTTCACGCTGTTCGGCGCGCGGCAGATAAGGCAGTTCACCAATGAGCGGTGCCGGAAGTTTTTTACCGAGCACATCAATGATTTCCGCATAATGCGCCAGTCCTGGGTTGATTCGGTTAGCCACCCAGCCAATGAGCGGCAGCCCGTCGTTGGCAATCGCCTGAGCTGTTAGCAGTGCATGGTTAATGCAACCTTCCTGAATACCGACAACCATCAACACCGGCAGTTGTTCCTGCACCACCCATTCAGAGAGCGGACGCAAATCATTCATCAGACTGCGCCAGCCGCCAGTCCCTTCTACCACGACATGATCGACTTTATCGGTCAGGTTTGCCAGGCCGTTTGAAATGAGGGTGTAATTGATTGGGCAACTGTGCGCCACGCTACTTTCTTCTTCGCTTAACGCGATAGGATTAACTGCTTCATAAGGCAGTTCGATGGTTGAAACACTCTGCAACACCAGGGCATCTTTATTACGCAGCCCTTCGGGTGTCTCTTTGCTCCCCTTCGCTACGGGTTTATATCCCGCAACCGTTTTTCCCTGGGAGGCTAACGCTTGTAGCAATGCGCGGGAAACCACCGTTTTCCCTACAGAAGTGTCTGTACCGGTAATAAAGAAACGCTTCAGCATCACTAACTCCACCGTTATGCTTCACAAATATAAACCAGGAAAATAATTAACCTTGAAAGTCTAAGTTATGCTTTCCTGGCCCAAATTGAGATAGCGCAAATTTTGGTAGAACAGTTAAAAAATGTTAACCCTGCAACAGACGAATCAACAAAGAACCGTTATACATCGCGTCTTTTACCAGCGCAGCGCCTGCCATCGTGCCCTGGTTAGAAAACTGAGTACTCTCAACGCTAATGTGCTGACTATACGCAGGAAGGGCCTGCTGACGGATGCTGTCCGAGATGACCGGGAAGAGGATATCTGCCGCTTTACTTAACGGTGAGCCAATCAGTATTTTTTGTGGGTTAAATAAATTCACCATGATGGCAAGAATGCGACCGACATGCGCGCCTACCCCGGTAATGATGTCTTTTGCCAGTAAATCGCCGCGCAATGCCGCCTGACACAATGAGTCCACGGTTAACGGTTGTCCATGTAACATCGAGCTCATGGATTGATTGAGACGCAGCTGTGCCAGCTCAAGAATACTGTCCACACTGGCGATGGTTTCGAGGCAACCGTGATTCCCGCAATAACAGCGTTTCCCATACGGGTCGACCTGTGTGTGGCCTATTTCCACGAGGCTACTGCTGCCTGCGTGTAGCAGATGACCATCGGTAATGACGCCAGCCCCCACGTTGTGATCGATAACCACCTGAATCACATCGCGCGCCCCGCGTGAGGCACCAAACAAGGCCTCAGCCATCGTCCATGCGCTGATATCATGCTGAATATAAACCGGTACGCCGGTATGCTGCTCCAGCGCCTCGCCGAGCGGCATCTCTTTTACATCCTCGTAGAACGGCATGCGATGTACAATACCATTTTCCGTATCAATAATTCCCGGCAAGGTTATGGCAATCGAAGTCAGACGCTCAAGTTTTTTCTGGTGGCGGATAAAAAACTGATCGATATGGGAAATGATACGATCCAGCAATGGCGAGTCATCTTTTAACGCCAGTTCCTGCGACTCCTCCACTACCAGTTTGCTGCTCAGATCGCGCAAAGCAAGGAAAATCTCCCCGCGACTAATGCGCAGAGAAAGATAGTGCCAGGCTTCAGTTTCAACCACCAGCCCCACTGCCGGACGGCCACGGTTCCCCGCTTCTTTGATTTCCAGCTCTTGCACCAGGTGTGCTTCGAGCATCTCACGGACAATTTTAGTGATACTGGCAGGAGCCAGTTGCGCCAGACGGGAAAGATCGATACGCGAGACTGGACCAAGCTGATCAATCAGGCGATAAACTGCGCCCGCGTTGGTTTGCTTTATTTGATCAATGTGCCCAGGCTGGTTTTCAGCAACCACCGCATACTCCCTATATTTTCGCGCTCCGAAATAATCTGTAGGCTATGGTGAAGCACTTCAATACGTGTCGTCAAATTTTTACTTAGGCATGTGATTAACAGCACATTTTTCGGGCTTTTTCGCTGAAATTTCCCTCACCTGAGAGCATTCAGCAGATGAATACGAAAGTTACGCGCAGCCGGACTTTGTTCATGATGTTTCGGCCAGACCAACCACATTTCAGAAACCGCATCCTCTTCAGCAATCGGCACCCAGCGCATTTCGTTGAGCTGAACACGTTTAAATGACGCAGGCAAAATTGAAACACCCAGACCAGCGGAAACCAGACCGATGATGGTCATTGCCTCACCCACCTCCTGAGTGATGACGGGCGTCAAATTGTAACGTCTCATCAGCCCGAGAATATCGTCATACAGCCCTGTTCCGACGTGCGGATCAAAAAAGACAAAGGGTTCTTTCGCCAGTTCAGCCAGCGTTACACTCGGGTTATTTGCCAGGGGATGATCGTGCGGGATCATCGCCATAAGCGGTTCATGGACGATGACTGCGTGTTCAAGCGTCTCCGGTAACGCTGTGTTACGCAGCAATCCCATATCCAGCGTTCCTTCAATGAGCGGAGCGATTTGCTCGCGAGTGTTCATTTCGCGGGTTTGTAAATGGACATCGGGATAATCACGGCGAAACAGCGATAACGTATCGGACACCGCCCGAATAAAAGGAGCGGACGAAGTAAAACCAATGCGCAACTCCCCCGCTTCGCCCTGATGCAGCCTTTCAGCGCGAGCGGCAGCATCATCCACCATAGACAGGATTTGCCGACTATCTACAAGAAACTGTTTTCCTGCTTCCGTCAGCAATACACTGCGATTGGTCCGTGCCAGCAGTCGGGCACCAATTTGTTGCTCCAGCGCCTGAATCTGCTGACTTAGCGGTGGTTGCGAAATATTCAGGCGGGCAGCGGCGCGCCCGAAATGCAGCTCTTCTGCAACAGCAACAAAGTAACGCAGATGACGAAGTTCAATATTCATATTTAAAACATCTTATTTGAGATTATTAATATATTAGACAGAACAATTCGATTTTCCTAATCTATTCATAAGCCTGATCCACAGGCATATTTAGCAAGGATTTCAAGTGAGCCGTACTACAACTGTTGATGGCGCTCCGGCAAGCGACACTGACAAGCAAAGCATTTCTCAGCCAAATCATTTTATTAAACGCGGTACGCCGCAATTTATGCGCGTCACCCTGGCGCTTTTCTCTGCCGGACTGGCAACCTTCGCACTTCTCTATTGTGTGCAACCTATCCTTCCGGTGCTTTCGCAGGAGTTTGGTTTAACGCCTGCGACCAGTAGTATTTCACTGTCCATTTCAACGGCGATGTTGGCTATCGGTTTGCTGTTTACTGGCCCGCTATCCGATGCCATTGGTCGCAAACCAGTGATGGTCACGGCGCTACTGTTGGCCTCCATTTGTACGTTACTTTCGACAATGATGACCAGCTGGCACGGCATTTTGATTATGCGCGCCTTGATTGGGCTTTCGTTAAGTGGCGTGGCAGCCGTTGGCATGACTTATCTTAGCGAGGAAATCCACCCTAGTTTCGTGGCCTTTTCAATGGGGTTGTATATCAGCGGCAACTCAATTGGCGGCATGAGCGGACGCTTAATTAGCGGTGTCTTCACGGACTTTTTTAACTGGCGAATTGCTCTGGCGGCAATCGGTTGTTTCGCGCTGGCCTCGGCGTTGATGTTCTGGAAAATCCTCCCTGAATCACGCCATTTTCGCCCGACTTCGCTGCGCCCTAAGACGTTATTTATCAACTTTCGTCTGCACTGGCGTGACCGGGGATTACCGTTATTGTTCGCAGAAGGCTTTTTGCTGATGGGGTCGTTCGTCACGCTGTTTAATTACATCGGCTATAGGTTGATGCTTTCCCCCTGGCATGTCAGTCAGGCCGTGGTTGGCTTATTATCGCTGGCTTATTTGACCGGTACATGGAGCTCACCCAAAGCCGGAACCATGACCGCCCGCTATGGACGCGGTCCGGTGATGTTGTTTTCGACGGGGGTTATGCTGTTTGGTTTACTGATGACCTTATTCAGCTCGCTGTGGCTGATCTTTGCCGGAATGTTACTCTTCTCAGCCGGATTCTTCGCAGCCCACTCCGTTGCCAGCAGCTGGATCGGCCCCCGCGCAAAACGCGCTAAAGGCCAGGCCTCCTCGCTGTATCTGTTCAGTTACTATCTGGGGTCGAGTATTGCCGGGACGCTGGGTGGTGTTTTCTGGCATAACTATGGCTGGAACGGCGTCGGCGCATTTATTGCTCTGATGCTGGTCATTGCTCTGCTGGTCGGGACGCGTTTGCATCATCGTCTGCACGCCTGAAAAAATAAGTCCGGACTGAGGTAAATACCCGTCCGGACTTATTGCCTGCTCAAACCAACGTTAATAGCCATCCTAAAATAGACGAAGCGCCAGCCAATTCCCGCAGCGCATCTAGCGTCATCAGGATTATAAGTACCCAAATAAACGGATTCATTTTGCTGTGTGTCATTTATTACTGATGCGCAGTTATTCTACCGCTTTGTAAGTAGTAAAATAGTTAACACGATCAAGACTACTTTATTGGTAGCTAAATTTTCCTTAAGTCACAATACGTTATTATCAATGCTGTAATTTATTCAGCGTTTGTACATATCGTTACACGCTGAAACCAACCACTCACGGAAGTCTGCCATTCCCAGGGATATAGTTATTTCAACGGCCCCGCAGTGGGGTTAAATGAAAAAACAAATTGAGGGTATGACAATGAAAAAAGTATTAGCTCTGGTTGTTGCCGCTGCTATGGGTCTGTCTTCTGCTGCCTTTGCTGCAGAGACTGCGACCACACCTGCTCCGACTGCGACGACCACCAAAGCAGCGCCTGCGAAAACCACACATCATAAAAAACAGCATAAAGCAGCACCTGCCCAGAAAGCGCAGGCGGCTAAAAAGCATCATAAAAATGCCAAAGCTGAACAGAAAGCTCCTGAACAAAAAGCGCAGGCAGCGAAGAAACACGCCAAGAAACACAGCCATCAGCAACCGGCAAAACCTGCTGCACAACCCGCAGCGTAAGTTTTCAACAGTAATGCTGGCGCGCCCCCTCGCGCCTGAAAATTACGGTGCTAAGCGGGTAACGTTTAGCACCGCCTTTAGCGGAGGGTAGTATGGTGGGCCGTTATCGCTTTGAGTTCATTCTTATCATCCTTATTTTATGCGCACTGATTGCCGCCCGTTTTTATCTTTCCTGATCGTAGTTATCTGATTTTACTCCCACTTTCATCCCGTCCCGTCTATAGTATTTATGAGGGTTTGCTTTTAATAATCATAATTACCCACCAGAGTGTGATATGCGTACAACCATTGCTGTAGTGTTGGGTGCAATTAGTTTGACGTCTGCTTTTGTGTTTGCAGATAAACCAGACGTTGCCAAATCGGCAAACGATGAGGTCAGCACCCTGTTTTTTGGTCATGATGATCGTGTGCCAGTGAATGACACGACCCAATCACCGTGGGATGCGGTTGGCCAACTGGAAACGGCCAGCGGCAATTTATGTACGGCGACGCTGATTGCACCCAATCTGGCATTAACGGCAGGACACTGTTTATTGACGCCGCCAAAGGGTAAAGCCGATAAAGCGGTAGCGCTGCGTTTCGTGTCAAATAAAGGTCTTTGGCGCTATGAGATCCACGACATAGAAGGCCGCGTTGATCCAACACTGGGAAAGCGGTTAAAAGCAGATGGGGATGGCTGGATTGTACCTCCCGCAGCTGCGCCGTGGGACTTCGGTTTGATTGTGCTACGTAATCCCCCTTCTGGCATTACACCGTTGCCGTTATTTGAGGGAGATAAAGCCGCGCTTACCGCCGCATTAAAAGCGGCTGGTCGTAAAGTGACTCAGGCGGGCTACCCTGAAGATCATCTCGATACGTTGTACAGTCATCAAAACTGTGAAGTGACTGGCTGGGCGCAAACGTCGGTGATGTCGCATCAGTGCGATACCTTGCCGGGTGACAGCGGTTCGCCTCTGATGTTGCATACCGATGACGGCTGGCAATTAATTGGGGTGCAAAGCTCGGCTCCTGCCGCGAAAGATCGCTGGCGCGCCGATAACCGGGCCATTTCTGTTACCGGTTTTCGCGACAAGCTGGATCAACTGTCGCAAAAATAATGTTCAAACGCTGCCCGACAGCGCGGGCAGCGTGTTCATCAGGCAAGTTTCACCATGATCATTCCAGCCAACAGCAGCACCAGGCCAATCCAGCCTTTACGATTTAACCGTTGACCAAACAAGATCCAACCTGCGGCTAACGTGGCGGCAATACCAAACCCGCCCCACAATGCATAAGCGACAGACAAGTCGATCCCTTTAACGGCCTGAGAAAGCGCACTAAAGGCAGCCAGCACCGCCGCCAGAGAGAGCAAGCCAAATATTTTGCGACGAAAGCCGTCAGAAAATTTCAAAAAGACGTTAGCAACGATTTCCAGCACGATTGCCAATGCCAGCCAGGCGGCGTGAACCCATTCAAACTGCGCCATGGTTCACCTCCAGTTCAGGTTTACGCGCTTTACGGGTACCTGACTTGATCAACACAATCCCGGCCACCAGGGTGGTTAACCCGGCAATTTTCATCAGCGATAAACTTTCGTCGAATAACAAAACGCTAAACAAGGTAATAAATAAAATACCAATACCTTCCCACAGCGCATAAGCTACGCCTAAGGCGATTTTTTTAACGGCGAAAGAGAGAAATATATACGACAGAGAAATCATCACCAGCATTAAAATAAAGCCGCCATTTCCCTCACTGACGCTCGCCCATTTCATTGACAGCGTACCGGTAATTTCCGTAGCAATAGCCAGGCCTAATAAAATCCAATAAATATACATTGTCCTTCTCCTGCAAGAGAATTATTTTAATTTTCGCTTAATTCAGCGAAACCAAAGTAAAGTGATCAAGCCCCGCGCATAGCGCAAGCTTAGGCAGAAGAAAGGACTAAAGCGCGTTGCGCCAGTGCTGCTCACCTACGAGCAAGATAGTGGATGAGGTACGAAGATGGGTAAATGTAGAAAATAACGTCCTGAACAAATTGTCCATAATATTACAATTATCCGCAGTGTTGCTTCTCGTCATCGCGGATGATAATTGTCCTCGGTAGTTGAACACGCCTGATTTGTATCATAGCTTAAGAATTAACTCAAAATATTTTCACTTCTTTACCTGAGCGGTTTGATTTTCGTTATGATGAAGGAGCGAAAAAGACATTATTATTAGCAAAGGAAGAAAAAACGGGGACAAGCATGGCAAAGCCGATCATCACGCTCAATGGCCTAAAAATCGTCATTATGTTGGGAATGCTGGTCATTATTCTCTGCGGTATCCGTTTTGCCGCCGAGATTATCGTGCCGTTTATTCTCGCATTATTTATTGCTGTTATTCTTAACCCGCTGGTGCAACACATGGTCCGCTGGCGTGTGCCGCGTGTACTGGCAGTGTCGATTTTGATGACCATCATCGTGATGGCGATGGTGTTGCTGTTAGCTTATCTGGGGTCCGCGCTCAATGAGTTGACGCGGACGTTACCGCAATATCGCAACTCTATTATGACGCCGCTGCAAGCGATTGAACCGTTGTTGCAACGCGTAGGGATTGATGTCTCAGTTGACCAACTGGCGCATTACATTGATCCGAACGCGGCGATGACGTTGCTCACCAACTTATTGACGCAGTTATCTAATGCCATGTCATCAATCTTTTTATTGCTGCTGACGGTGCTGTTTATGTTGCTCGAAGTGCCACAATTGCCCGGAAAATTTCAGCAAATGATGGCGCGTCCGGTTGAAGGGATGGCGGCGATTCAGCGCGCGATTGACAGCGTGTCTCATTATCTGGTGCTGAAAACAGCCATCAGCATCATCACCGGCCTGGTCGCCTGGGCGATGCTCGCCGCACTCGATGTTCGCTTCGCTTTTGTCTGGGGATTGCTGGCCTTTGCGCTTAATTACATCCCCAATATTGGTTCAGTTCTCGCGGCAATCCCCCCTATCGCTCAGGTACTGGTGTTTAATGGCTTCTACGAAGCGTTGCTGGTGCTGGCGGGATATCTGCTGATTAATCTTGTCTTCGGCAATATTCTGGAGCCGCGCATCATGGGGCGTGGGCTGGGGCTTTCCACATTGGTGGTATTTTTGTCGTTGATTTTTTGGGGATGGTTGTTAGGACCGGTGGGTATGCTGCTTTCCGTGCCGTTGACAATTATTGTCAAAATTGCGCTTGAACAAACAGCGGGAGGTCAAAGCATCGCCGTTCTGTTAAGCGATCTCAATAAAGAGTGACGGCCTCCGCAGAGGCCGTCAGGGTTACAGAGCTTTCAGGATTGCATCCACGCTGGCTTTGGCGTCACCAAACAGCATGTGGGTGTTTTCCTTGAAGAACAGCGGGTTTTGCACACCAGCATAGCCAGTGTTCATCGAACGTTTAAAGACAATCACGTTCTGCGCTTTCCACACTTCCAGCACAGGCATACCAGCAATCGGACTCTTCGGATCATCCTGCGCCGCCGGGTTAACCGTATCGTTAGCACCAATCACCAGTACGGTATCGGTATCAGCAAAGTCATCGTTGATCTCGTCCATTTCCAGCACGATGTCATACGGTACTTTTGCTTCAGCCAGCAATACGTTCATATGTCCAGGCAAACGCCCCGCAACCGGGTGGATACCGAAACGCACGTTAATACCACGAGCGCGCAATTTCTCAGTAATTTCAGCGACAGGATATTGCGCCTGCGCAACTGCCATGCCGTACCCCGGAGTAATGATCACTGAATGGGAATTTTTCAGCAGTTCCGCTGTCTCTTCTGCGGTGATTTCGCGGTGCTCGCCCACTTCCTGATCATCACCAGTAGAAGAGCCGTCGGTGCCGAAACCGCCCGCAATAACGCTGATAAAGGAACGGTTCATCGCCTTACACATAATGTAAGAAAGGATAGCCCCCGAAGAACCGACCAGCGCACCGGTCACAATCAGCAGGTCGTTGCTGAGCATAAAGCCCGCAGCCGCAGCCGCCCAGCCGGAGTACGAGTTCAGCATCGACACCACCACTGGCATATCTGCACCACCGATGGAGGCGACTAAATGCCAGCCGAATACCAGCGCAATGGCGGTCATTATCAGCAATGCCAGCACTTGCAGGCCGACGCTATCCGTGCGAACAAATACAATCAGCAGCAGGAAGGAAACGATCAGAGCCGCCAGGTTCATTTTGTGACGGTTTGGCAGCATCAACGGTTTAGACGAAATCTTGCCACACAGTTTGCCGAACGCCACCACCGAACCCGTAAACGTTACCGCCCCGATGAAGATACCGAGGAACACTTCCGTCAGGTGAATATTGACCAGAATCGGTGCCATTCCCGCGTCATGATGCAGATAGCTGTTAAAACCAACCAGCACTGCCGCCAGACCCACGAAGCTATGCAGGATCGCCACCAGTTCTGGCATTTCGGTCATTTCAACTTTCTTCGCCAGACGGATACCAATTGCCCCACCAATAACCATCGCCAGCAAGATCCAGCCAACATTACCCGTATCCGGTCCAAAAATGGTTGCGATTAACGCAATCGCCATACCGGCGATACCGAAATTGTTACCCTGGCGAGACGTTTCATGTTTCGAAAGCCCGGCCAGACTGAAGATAAACAGGATCGCGGCAACAATGTATGCAGCTGTAACTAATCCTCCAGACATATGTTACCCCTTAATTTTTGCGGAACATTTTCAGCATGCGCTGAGTCACGGTGAAGCCACCGAAAATATTAATGCTGGCTATAAGCACCGCGATAAAACTAAGGAAGCTAACCCAGCCGCCCTGGCCAATCTGCAACAGTGCTCCGACAACAATAATCCCTGAAATCGCGTTGGTGACCGACATCAACGGTGTATGCAGCGCGTGCGATACATTCCACACCACGTAATAACCGACAACGCAGGCCAGCGCGAACACAGTGAAGTGTCCAAGGAACTCTTTTGGCGCAACGCTTGCCATCCAGCCGAAAAGGATGATTGCCAACGCCATCAACGCGTATTTACGCCACGGTGAGCAGGCACATTTTTCCTCAGTTTTCACTTCCGGTGCCGCTTTTTGTGCCGTCTGCGGCTGAGCTGATACCTGAATCGGCGGTGCCGGCCAGGTAATTTCGCCCGCACGGATCACAGTCACGCCACGAATCACCACATCATCAAAATCCACAGTGATGTTGCCGTCTTTCTCTTTGCACAACAGTTTCAGCAGATTAACGAGGTTAGTGCCGTAAAGCTGTGAGGATTGCGTCGGCAGACGGCCCGGAAGATCGGTGTAACCAATTACTTTGACACCATTTTCCGTAGTGAAGATTTCACCCGGCACGGTGTATTCACAGTTGCCGCCGTTTTGGGCTGCCAGGTCGACAATCACACTGCCCGCCTTCATGGAGTCAACCATTTCACGGGTAATTAGCTTCGGCGCTGGTTTGCCTGGAATAAGCGCGGTGGTGACAATGATATCGACCTCTTTTGCCTGGGCGGCAAAGAGTTCCATTTCCGCTTTGATGAACGCGTCCGACATCACTTTGGCATAGCCATCGCCGCTGCCCGCTTCCTCTTTAAAATCCAGCTCGAGGAATTCTGCGCCCATACTTTGAACTTGTTCTTTCACTTCCGGGCGGGTGTCGAATGCACGCACAATCGCGCCGAGACTGTTTGCTGCGCCAATGGCGGCCAGACCTGCGACACCGGCACCAATCACCATCACTTTTGCCGGTGGCACTTTCCCGGCCGCAGTGATTTGTCCGGTAAAGAAGCGCCCAAATTCATGTGCCGCTTCAACAATGGCGCGATAACCGGCGATATTCGCCATCGAGCTTAGTGCGTCCAGCGATTGTGCGCGTGAGATACGCGGCACAGAGTCCATCGCCATCACGGTCACGTTACGTTCCGCAAGTTTTTGCATTAATTCCGGATTCTGCGCAGGCCAGATAAAACTCACCAGCGTTGTCCCAGGATTCAGTAACGCAATTTCATCATCTAACGGCGCATTGACCTTCAGAATGATCTCTGACTGCCAGACGCTATTCCCTTCTACAATTTCAGCGCCCGCTTGCACAAACGCCTTATCGTCAAAACTTGCCAGTTGACCCGCGCCGCTCTCTACCGCGACGGTAAAACCCAGTTTCAGCAGCTGTTCCACTGTTTTTGGCGTTGCTGCAACACGGGTTTCATTGGTTAACCGTTCTCTTGGTATTCCAATTCGCATGATATTCCCTTCCATCGGTTTTATTGATGATGGTTTGCTTGTGTCAGGAGCCACACAAGCCGCTCATGTACGAGCTAAATGTTACTCCGTTAAAATAAATTAGTAACAAACGCCCTATAACGTACTGAAAATTATGCCTGTGATCTAGCGCCAAAAATCAGTATTTCGGCGTGAACTCGCAAAATATTAACGATTCAGCCGTGATAGTGGGATAAACACCTTAGAACGCCGGATAAAGACTGATAATTGTCTTCGGCGGCCGGGTAAAACGAGACATCGCCCCGGCACAAATCACTACTTAACATTAAATTAACTTATACAATTCAGTTGCTTCAGTAGTATTGATGGTGATACGGCTGTTTTTTAAGCATAGACGGTCATTTGAGCAGAATTAAAATTGGTTTAAGGAATGTGATATGAAAAATGACGCAGACAGTTACACCGTTTAAATGCAATAATCAGCCACGTTTCTCGTTAATAACAATACCAGTACCTGGTTTGCGCAAGGCGAAGGATTATTTTTATGAAGCTTAAGAACACCCTCCTGGCGTCGGCACTGCTTTCTGCTACGGCATTCTCCGTTAACGCAGCAACAGAACTGACACCGGAGCAAGCGGCAGCGGTTAAACCTTTTGACCGTGTAGTGGTTACCGGTCGTTTTAATGCTATTGGCGAAGCGGTGAAAGCCGTTTCTCGTCGCGCAGATAAAGAAGGTGCCGCCTCTTTTTATGTTGTCGACACTTCTGATTTTGGTAACAGCGGTAACTGGCGTGTGGTCGCTGACCTCTATAAAGCCGATGCTGAAAAAGCAGAAGAAACAAGTAATCGCGTAATTAACGGTGTTGTCGAACTGCCGAAAGATCAGGCTGTTCTGATTGAACCGTTTGACACGGTCACCGTCCAGGGCTTCTATCGTAGCCAGCCAGAAGTCAATGATGCCATCACCAAAGCGGCAAAAGCGAAAGGTGCCTACTCTTTCTACATTGTTCGTCAAATCGATGCCAACCAGGGCGGTAACCAGCGTATTACTGCATTCATCTATAAAAAAGATGCTAAGAAACGTATCGTCCAGAGCCCGGATGTAATCCCGGCAGATTCCGAAGCAGGACGTGCAGCTCTGGCTGCCGGTGGCGAAGCCGCGAAGAAAGTTGAGATCCCGGGTGTTGCGACTACCGCATCACCAAGTTCTGAAGTCGGTCGCTTCTTTGAAACCCAGTCATCAAAAGGCGGGCGTTACACCGTCACGCTCCCGGATGGCACTAAAGTCGAAGAACTGAACAAAGCGACAGCAGCGATGATGGTCCCGTTCGACAGCATCAAATTCTCTGGCAACTACGGCAACATGACCGAAGTCTCCTATCAGGTTGCGAAACGTGCCGCGAAGAAAGGTGCTAAGTATTACCACATCACCCGCCAGTGGCAGGAACGTGGTAATAACCTGACCGTCAGCGCAGATCTGTATAAATAACTATTCAGTTACTCCTATAAGGCGGCTTGATGCCGCCTTTCGCATTTTTAGTCATAAATTTCCCTGCGACCATTGCATGCAGACACATCTCTTCGTAAAATCCCGCGCTTCAGTGGCAAACTCCATTTTTATGCGTTTTGCCCTAATATTTATTCTTCTTGTCACGTTTTAATCACTGGATATCGATGGAAAAGAAACTGGGACTGAGCGCACTCACCGCGCTGGTATTAAGCTCAATGCTGGGCGCGGGTGTTTTCAGTCTGCCGCAAAATATGGCGGCAGTTGCCAGCCCGGCAGCACTGCTCATCGGCTGGGGTATTACTGGCGCTGGCATTTTATTGCTGGCCTTTGCCATGCTGATCCTCACGCGCATTCGCCCCGAACTTGACGGCGGTATCTTTACCTATGCCCGCGAAGGGTTTGGCGAGCTAATCGGCTTTTGTTCCGCATGGGGATACTGGCTGTGCGCGGTCATCGCCAACGTCTCCTATCTGGTGATCGTTTTTTCCGCGTTAAGCTTTTTTACGGACACGCCGGAATTGCGCCTGTTTGGCGATGGTAATACCTGGCAATCGATCGTCGGTGCATCGGCTTTATTGTGGATTGTTCACTTTTTGATCCTGCGCGGGGTGCAAACCGCTGCCAGCATTAACCTTGTGGCGACACTGGCAAAATTGTTGCCGTTGGGTCTGTTTGTTGTGCTGGCGATGATGATGTTCAAACTGGATACCTTCAAGCTCGACTTCACCGGACTTGCACTTGGCGTACCCGTGTGGGAACAGGTGAAAAACACCATGCTGATCACCCTGTGGGTTTTCATTGGTGTGGAAGGTGCCGTGGTTGTTTCTGCGCGTGCGCGTAATAAGCGTGATGTTGGCAAAGCGACACTGCTGGCGGTTCTCTCCGCTCTGGGCGTTTATTTGCTGGTAACGCTGCTTTCGCTGGGCGTGGTGGCACGTCCTGAACTGGCTGAAATTCGTAACCCGTCAATGGCCGGTCTGATGGTGGAAATGATGGGACCGTGGGGCGAAATCATCATCGCTGCCGGTTTGATCGTTTCCGTTTGCGGCGCGTACTTAAGCTGGACCATCATGGCAGCAGAAGTTCCGTTCCTTGCAGCCACTCATAAAGCATTCCCGCGCATTTTTGCGCGCCAGAACGCACAAGCTGCGCCATCCGCTTCACTGTGGCTGACCAACATCTGCGTGCAAATTTGTCTGGTGCTCATCTGGCTGACCGGTTCCGATTACAACACATTGCTGACCATCGCCTCAGAAATGATTCTGGTGCCCTATTTCCTGGTCGGCGCGTTCTTGCTGAAAATCGCAACCCGTCCACTGCATAAGGCGGTAGGTGTCGGTGCCTGCATTTATGGCTTATGGTTACTGTACGCCTCTGGTCCAATGCACTTGCTGTTATCCGTTGTTCTGTATGCGCCGGGGCTGCTGGTTTTCCTGTACGCGCGTAAAACGCATACACATGATAATGTACTGAACCGTCAGGAAATGGTGCTGATTGGCATGCTGTTAATTGCCTCAGTTCCGGCGACCTGGATGCTGGTGGGATAACGTTCATCCCATCGTTGGATAGCAAAGGAGATAACGATGGGTAAAACCCAGTCCTTGCCAATATTAATTACTGGCGGAGGTCGCCGCATCGGCCTCGCCCTCGCATGGCATTTCATTAATCAAAAGCAACCGGTGATTGTCAGCTATCGGACGCACTATCCCGCCATTGATGGACTGATTAAGGCAGGTGCGCAGTGTATTCAGGCTGATTTTTCGACCAACGACGGTGTGATGGCGTTTGCCGATGAAGTACTAAAAAGCACCCATGGTCTGCGTGCTATTTTGCATAACGCCAGCGCGTGGATGGCGGAAAAACCGGGAGCGCCACTGACCGACGTACTGGCTTGCATGATGCAGATCCACGTTAATACCCCATACCTGCTCAACCATGCTCTGGAAAGATTACTGCGTGGGCACGGACACGCCGCCAGCGATATCATTCACTTTACCGATTATGTGGTGGAGCGCGGTAGCGACAAACATATTGCCTATGCTGCAAGCAAAGCGGCACTGGATAATATGACCCGCTCGTTTGCCCGCAAGCTGGCACCGGAAGTGAAAGTGAATTCTATTGCGCCATCGCTGATCCTGTTTAATGAACATGATGATGCCGAATATCGACAACAGGCGCTGAATAAATCACTGATGAAAACCGCGCCTGGCGAGAAAGAAGTGATCGACCTGGTCGATTACTTACTTACCAGCTGCTTTGTCACCGGACGCAGTCTCCCACTTGATGGCGGTCGTCATCTGCGTTAATGCAGCTTAATCCAGCATATAATCAACACCCATGCGCTTATTCCCCAGCACGCAACAGAGCCAACAAAAGCAGCGGGCAAGCGCATCATTCCGGTGAAATACCATAGCGACGCCAGGTAAACAAAATAGGGAATAATCGACCACATACTAAAAATGATGGTTGCGCGTAAGGCTTCAATGCCGCGTTCGCTGGCAACAATATAATGCGCGATAAGCGCAAAGGTCGGGAAAAGTGGAATCAGCCCGGCGATATAATAATTTTTCGTTTTTGCTAAAACACCAATCAACAGCACTACCAGCGCACCGAGCGCGGCTTTGATTACCAGCCCCATCTTTTTACCTTAACACTTCCATAACAAGTCATCAGTAGAATACCTGATGAAACCTTGTTTAGAAACGATTGATAGTAAGTAAAAACAGTGCGGTGTATTGTGACGTTTTTATATCTACCGTGAATGTTATGAACACTATCGTATTTGTGGAAGATGATGCGGAAGTCGGTGCACTGATTGCCGCATACCTGGCAAAACATGATATGCAGGTTACCGTAGAGCCGCGCGGCGACCGGGCCGAAGAAACTATTCTGCGAGAAAATCCGGATTTGGTGTTACTCGACATCATGCTACCAGGCAAGGACGGCATGACCATTTGTCGTGATTTACGCGCAAAGTGGTCCGGACCGATTGTTCTTCTAACCTCTCTCGATAGCGATATGAACCACATCCTGGCACTGGAAATGGGCGCCTGCGACTATATTCTCAAAACGACGCCCCCTGCTGTTTTGTTAGCGCGTTTACGCTTGCATTTGCGTCAGAATGAGCAAGCCACAGTGACCAAAGGTATTCAGGAAACGTCTCTGACTCCCTACAAAGCCCTGCATTTCGGCACGTTGACCATCGATCCCATCAACCGCGTAGTCTCCCTGGCTAACACTGAAATCTCGCTCTCGACAGCTGATTTCGAATTATTGTGGGAATTAGCTACCCATGCCGGGCAAATCATGGACCGCGATGCATTGCTGAAAAATTTACGCGGCGTCAGTTATGACGGGCTGGATCGTAGCGTGGACGTGGCTATTTCGCGGTTAAGAAAAAAACTGCTCGATAACGCCGCAGAACCTTATCGTATTAAAACCGTGCGTAACAAAGGCTATCTTTTTGCGCCTCATGCGTGGGAATAAGCGATGAAAAAACTGTTTATCCAGTTTTACCTGTTATTGTTTGTCTGCTTCCTTGTGATGTCTCTGCTGGTCGGGCTGGTGTACAAATTTACCGCCGAACGCGCAGGCAAACAGTCGCTGGATGATTTGATGAACAGTTCGCTGTATCTGATGCGCAGCGAATTGCGTGAGATCCCCCCACACGACTGGGGTAAGACGCTGAAAGAGATGGATTTAAATCTCTCTTTCGATCTGCGTGTCGAGCCGCTGAGTAAATATCATCTTGATGATATTTCCATGCACCGGCTGCGTGGCGGCGAAATTGTCGCTCTGGACGATCAGTACACTTTTTTGCAACGTATCCCACGCAGCCACTACGTGCTGGCAGTTGGTCCTGTTCCTTATCTTTATTACCTCCATCAGATGCGATTGCTGGATATCGCCCTGATCGCTTTTATTGCCATTTCCCTCGCCTTTCCGGTGTTTATCTGGATGCGTCCGCACTGGCAGGATATGTTAAAACTGGAAGCAGCGGCGCAACGATTTGGCGATGGGCATCTCAGTGAGCGTATCCACTTTGATGAAGGTTCGAGCTTTGAACGACTTGGCGTCGCATTTAACCAGATGGCGGACAATATCAACGCCTTGATTGCCAGCAAAAAACAGCTTATTGACGGTATCGCTCACGAACTGCGAACACCGTTAGTGCGCCTGCGTTATCGACTGGAGATGAGCGATAACCTGAGCGCCGCCGAATCCCAGGCGTTGAATCGCGATATCAGTCAACTTGAAGCTTTAATTGAAGAGCTGCTGACTTATGCCCGGCTCGATCGCCCACAAAATGAGCTTCATCTTAGCGAACCAGACCTGCCGTTGTGGCTGTCAACGCATCTGGCAGATATTCAGGCAGTAACGCCCGATAAAACGGTACGGATAAAAACGCTCGCGCAAGGCCATTATGCTGCGTTGGATATGCGCTTAATGGAGCGCGTGCTGGATAATTTGCTCAATAACGCCCTGCGCTACTGTCACTCAACGGTTGAAACCAGCCTGCTACTGTCGGGGAATAGAGCGACATTAATTGTTGAGGATGATGGCCCAGGGATTGCCCCAGAAAACCGCGAACATATCTTTGAACCTTTTGTTCGCCTCGATCCCAGCCGGGATCGCTCAACCGGCGGCTGCGGGCTGGGGCTGGCCATTGTCCACTCTATAGCACTGGCAATGGGCGGTACGGTTAATTGTGACACCAGCGAACTGGGGGGTGCCCGCTTCTCGTTCAGCTGGCCGTTATGGCATAACATCCCGCAATTTACCTCTGCCTGACACTATGCGCACGGTGGTCAAGTCACCACCACTGTGCTATAAAATAAGGATGTTGTAACTAAAGTGATTAATATTATGGCGCGTTACGATCTCGTAGACCGACTCAACACTACTTTTCGCCAGATGGAACAAGAGCTGGCTGCATTTGCCGCTCATCTTGAGCAACACAAGCTATTGGTTGCCCGCGTGTTCTCTTTGCCGGAGGTAAAAAAGGAGGATGAGCATAATCCGCTTAATCGTATTGAGGTAAAACAACATCTCGGCAACGACGCGCAGTCGCTGGCGTTGCGTCATTTCCGCCATTTATTTATTCAACAACAGTCCGAAAATCGCAGCAGCAAAGCCGCCGTCCGTCTGCCTGGCGTGTTGTGTTACCAGGTCGATAACTTTTCGCAAGCAGCGTTGGTCAGTCATATTCAGCACATCAATAAACTCAAGACCACGTTCGAGCATATCGTCACGGTTGAATCAGAACTCCCCTCCGTGGCACGTTTTGAATGGGTACATCGTCATTTTCCGGGGCTGATTACCCTTAATGCTTACCGCACGCTCACCGTTCTGCACGACCCCGCCACTTTACGTTTTGGCTGGGCTAATAAACATATCATTAAAAATTTGCATCGTGATGAAGTCCTGGCACAGCTGGAAAAAAGCCTGAAATCACCACGCAGTGTCGCACCGTGGACGCGCGAGGAGTGGCAAAGAAAACTGGAGCGAGAATATCAGGATATCGCTGCCCTGCCACAGAACGCGAAGTTAAAAATCAAACGTCCGGTGAAGGTGCAGCCGATTGCCCGCGTCTGGTATAAGGGAGATCAAAAACAAGTACAACACGCCTGCCCTACGCCGCTGATTGCGCTGATTAATCGGGATAATGGCGCGGGCGTGCCGGACGTTGGTGAGTTGTTAAATTACGATGCCGACAATGTGCAGCACCGTTATAAACCACAGGCGCAGCCGCTTCGTTTAATCATTCCACGGCTGCACCTGTATGTTGCAGATTAACCCCCGGCTTTCATACTGCCGACCATCTGTTCTGGCCGTACCCAGCGGTCAAACTCGGCTTCGCTAAGATACCCCAGCGCAAGGGCCGCCGCTTTTAAGGTCAGCCCTTCTTTATGCGCCTTTTTGGCGATCTCGGCGGCTTTGTCATAACCAATGTGGGTGTTAAGCGCAGTCACCAGCATCAGCGATTCATTGAGTAATTGATTGATTCGCTCACGATTCGGTTCAATGCCCACTGCGCAGTGTTTGTTGAAACTTTCCATGCCATCTGCCAGCAAGCGCACCGATTGCAGGAAATTATGGATCACCATCGGACGGAAGACGTTCAGTTCAAAGTTACCGGAAGCGCCACCCATGTTGATCGCCACGTCATTCCCCATCACCTGACAGCAGAGCATGGTTAATGCTTCACACTGTGTTGGGTTCACTTTCCCTGGCATGATTGAGCTGCCCGGCTCATTTTCCGGGATTGAGATTTCACCAATTCCGCAGCGCGGGCCAGAGGCCAGCCAGCGGACATCATTGGCAATTTTCATCAGTGACGCAGCCAACCCTTTCAACGCGCCGTGCGCCTGAACCAGGGCATCACAGGTCGCCAGCGCTTCAAATTTGTTCGGTGCGGTAACAAACGGTGCACAGGTAATGACTGCCAGTTCATCTGCTACGCGACGCGCATATTCCGGATGGGTATTTAGTCCAGTACCCACCGCTGTACCGCCCAGAGCCAGTTCCGCTACGTGAGGCAGGCTGTATTCGATATGTTTGAGATTATGCTCCAGCATCGCTACCCAGCCGGAAATCTCCTGCCCCAGCGTTAACGGCGTGGCGTCCTGCAAGTGGGTACGACCGATTTTGACGATATCAGCAAATGCGCGGGATTTTTCACTCAGCGTCTGGGTCAGGGTTTTAAGTTGTGGAATGAGTTGCTTGCGCAGCGCCAGTAGTGCCGCAACGTGCATCGCCGTCGGAAAGACATCGTTGGAACTTTGGCTTTTGTTCACGTCGTCGTTAGGGTGAACTTTACGTTCCATCCCGCGCACGCCACCGAGTAATTCACTGGCCCGGTTAGCCAGCACTTCGTTCATATTCATGTTACTTTGCGTGCCGGAGCCGGTCTGCCAGATAGCCAGCGGGAATTCGTCGTCATGCTGTCCTGCCAGTACTTCATCCGCCGCCTGCCGAATGGCGCTCGCTTTCTCTTCAGACAACAAGCCTAAATCTTCATTAACTTTTGCCGCTGCGCGCTTGGTTAGCGCCAGCGCATGAATCAGTGAGGTGGGCATTTTCTCCGTCGAAATGCGGAAATGCTCCAGCGAGCGCTGAGTTTGTGCGCCCCACAGCTTATCTGCCGGGACATCAATCGCTCCCATCGAATCTTTTTCGCTGCGTACTGTATTCATGGCCTGCTCCTCACCTGATTAATTTTTTCTTTCTGTTTTGCTTTCGTTAAGCAACTTTTAGCTCACTCATTATTTACCATTTGATAACAAACGTTTGGTCTTTCGTGCCATGTAAAAAAACCGCCCCGAAGGGCGGCTCTGTTTATTTCACACAACGGGTGCATTGTGTGAGTTGTATCTGCTGGAAGAAGTCATTTCCTTTATCATCCACAAGGATAAACGCCGGGAAATCTTCCACTTCAATTTTCCAGATGGCTTCCATTCCCAGTTCCGGATATTCAACACATTCCAGGCTCTTAATACTTCCCTGCGCCAATACAGCTGCCGGACCACCGATACTGCCGAGGTAGAAGCCGCCGTGTTTTTTACAGGCATCCGTCACCTGCTGGCTGCGGTTGCCTTTCGCCAGCATGATCATACTTCCGCCCTGCGCTTGCAGTTGATCGACATAAGAATCCATCCGTCCGGCGGTCGTTGGGCCAAGAGAACCGGAGGCATAACCTTCCGGCGTTTTGGCCGGACCCGCGTAGTAAATCGGATGATCTTTAATATACTGCGGCAGCCCTTCACCGTTATCCATCCGCTCTTTCAGTTTGGCGTGAGCAATATCACGACCGACGATAATCGTGCCGTTAAGCGATAAGCGTGTAGAAACGGGATACTGCGACAACTGTGCGAGGATCTCTTTCATCGGACGGTTGAGGTCAACGCGCACCGCTTCGCCTTCTCCTGCTTTGCGCAGCTCTTCCGGGATATATTTGCCTGGATTATGTTCCAGTTTTTCGATCCAGATCCCCTGACGGTTGATCTTCGCTTTGATATTACGGTCAGCAGAACAGGAGACGCCCATACCGACCGGGCAGGATGCGCCGTGACGTGGCAGGCGAATCACGCGGATGTCATGAGCGAAGTATTTACCACCAAACTGCGCACCCAGACCAAGATTTTGCGCTTCGATCAGCAATTCTTTTTCCAGTTCCACATCGCGGAACGCCTGACCGTGCTCATTCCCTTCCGTTGGCAGTTCATCATAGTATTTAGCGGAAGCCAGTTTCACCGTTTTAAGATTCGTTTCTGCAGAAGTTCCACCAATAACGAACGCAATATGATACGGAGGACAGGCCGCCGTACCCAGCGTGCGCATCTTCTCAACCAGGTAATTTTTCAGTTTTCCCGGCGTCAGTAACGCTTTGGTTTCCTGATAGAGATACGTCTTGTTTGCCGAACCGCCACCTTTGGCGATACAGAGGAATTTGTACTCGTCGCCATCAACGGCATAAAGATCGATCTGCGCTGGCAAGTTGGTGCCGGTATTCACCTCTTTATACATATCCAGCGGCGCGTTTTGCGAGTAGCGCAGATTATCCTCGATATAAGTGTTATAAACACCGCGCGCCAGCGCTGCTTCATCACCGCCACCGGTCCATACACGCTGCCCTTTTTTACCAACAATAATCGCGGTGCCGGTATCCTGACAGGTTGGCAGAACGCCTTTTGCCGCGATGTCGGAGTTACGCAGGAATTGCAGCGCCACATATTTATCATTTTCGCTGGCCTCCGGGTCACACAGAATGTCGGCCACCTGTTGTTGGTGAGCCGGACGCAGCATAAATGACGCATCATGAAACGCCTGACGCGCCAACAGAGTTAACGCTTCGGGTGCGACTTTCAAAATCTCCTGCCCTTCAAATTCAGATACGCTAACGTGTTCGCTGGTTAGCAGGTAATACTCAGTATCATCTTTTTTGAGTGGAAAAGGAGCCTGATAATGAAAGGGTTTGTTTGACATTGTTCTCTCACTTACTGCCTGGTTTGGTTATGCTCTGGGCGGGTGTTCCGTTGCCCTGTTAAAAGCGAGTAACAATATCCTACACACTTTTTTAACAAAAACTGAGACTAGTACGACTTTTTGCGGCTCCAGGTTACTTCCCGTAGGATTCTTGCTTTAATAGCGGGATTAATTTCCACATTAAAACAGGGATTGATCATGCAAAAACTCATTAACTCAGTGCAAAACTATGCCTGGGGCAGCAAAACGGCGTTGACTGAACTTTATGGTATGGAAAATCCGTCCAGCCAGCCGATGGCCGAGTTGTGGATGGGCGCGCATCCAAAGAGCAGTTCACGTGTGCACGATGCCGCAGGAGATATCGTTTCACTGCGTGATGTGATTGAGAGTGATAAAGCGACTCTTTTGGGAGATGCCGTTGCCAAACGCTTTGGCGAGTTGCCTTTCCTGTTCAAAGTATTATGCGCAGCCCAGCCGCTCTCCATTCAGGTTCATCCAAACAAACGCAATTCTGAAATCGGTTTTGCCAAAGAAAATGCTGCAGGTATTCCGATGGATGCCGCTGAGCGTAACTATAAAGATCCTAATCACAAGCCTGAGCTGGTTTTCGCCCTGACCCCTTTCCTCGCGATGAACGCGTTTCGTGAGTTTTCCGAGATTGTCTCCCTGCTCCAGCCGGTCGCAGGTGCACATCCGGCGATTGCTCACTTTTTACAACAGCCTGATGCCGAACGTTTAAGCGAACTGTTCGCCAGCCTGTTGAATATGCAGGGTGAAGAAAAATCCCGCGCGCTGGCGATTTTAAAATCGGCCCTCGACAGCCAGCAGGGTGAACCATGGCAAACGATTCGTTTAATTTCTGAATTTTACCCGGAAGACAGCGGCCTGTTCTCCCCGCTGTTGCTGAATGTGGTGAAATTGAATCCTGGCGAAGCGATGTTCCTGTTCGCTGAAACACCGCACGCTTACCTGCAAGGCGTGGCGCTGGAAGTGATGGCGAACTCCGATAACGTGCTGCGTGCAGGTCTGACGCCTAAATACATTGATATTCCGGAACTGGTTGCCAACGTGAAGTTCGAAGCCAAACCGGCTAACAAGTTGTTGACCCAGCCGGTGAAACAAGGTGCAGAACTGGACTTCCCGATTCCTGTGGATGATTTTGCCTTCTCGTTGCATGACCTTAGTGATAAAGAAACCACCATCAGCCAGCAGAGTGCCGCCATTTTGTTCTGCGTCGAAGGCGATGCAACGCTGTGTAAAGGTTCTCAGCAGTTACAGCTTAAACCGGGTGAATCAGCGTTTATTGCCGCCAACGAATCACCGGTGACTGTCAAAGGCCACGGCCGTTTAGCGCGTGTTTACAACAAGCTGTAAGAGCTTACTGAAAAAATTAACATCTCTTGCTAAGCTTATTAAAGGCTTATAACACCTTCAGGCGGCCAGTCCGCCTGATTTCATTTTATGGATAATCATTATGAATAAATCGCTGGTAGCGGTAGGCGTCATTGTTGCGCTAGGCGTAGTCTGGACAGGCGGCGCATGGTATACAGGCAAGAAGATTGAAACCCATCTCGAAGACATGGTCGCGCAGGCGAACGCGCAACTCAAACTGACAGCTCCTGAATCCAACCTGGAAGTCAGTTATCAAAACTATCATCGCGGCGTATTCAGCAGCCAGTTGCAACTGTTGGTGAAACCCATTGCCGGAAAAGTAAATCCGTGGATTAAAAGCGGTCAGAGCGTCATCTTCAACGAATCGGTTGATCATGGTCCCTTCCCGCTTGCCCAGCTTAAAAAACTGAATCTGATCCCGTCGATGGCATCAATTCAAACCACGCTGGTTAATAACGAAGTAAGCAAACCACTGTTTGATATGGCAAAAGGTGAAACGCCTTTTGAGATTAACTCCCGCATTGGTTACAGCGGAGATTCCAGTTCCGACATTTCGCTCAAGCCACTGAATTACGAGCAAAAGGATGAAAAAGTCGCCTTTAGCGGCGGCGAGTTCCAGTTAAATGCAGACAGAGACGGCAAAGCTATCTCCCTTTCCGGGGAGGCGCAAAGTGGTCGGATAGACGCGGTTAACGAATACAACCAGAAAGTGCAGTTAACCTTTAATAATCTGAAAACCGACGGTTCCAGCACGCTGGCAAGTTTTGGTGAGCGCGTAGGAAACCAAAAACTGTCGCTGGAAAAAATGACCATTTCAGTGGAGGGCAAAGAACTGGCACTGCTGGAAGGCATGGAGATCAGCGGTAAATCGGATCTGGTCAATGACGGTAAAACGATCAATAGCCAACTGGATTACTCGCTAAACAGCCTGAAGGTACAGAATCAGGATCTGGGCAGTGGCAAGCTGACTTTAAAAGTCGGCCAAATTGATGGCGAAGCCTGGCATCAGTTTAGCCAGCAATATAACGCGCAAACTCAGGCGCTGCTGGCACAGCCAGAAATTGCCAACAATCCCGAACTTTATCAGGAGAAAGTGACGGAAGCCTTCTTTAGCGCTCTGCCGCTGATGCTGAAAGGCGATCCGGTGATTACTATCGCGCCGCTAAGCTGGAAAAACAGTCAGGGTGAAAGTGCGCTGAATCTGTCGCTGTTCCTGAAAGATCCGGCAACGACTAAAGAAGCGCCGCAAACGCTGGCGCAGGAAGTGGACCGCTCGGTTAAATCTCTGGATGCGAAACTGACCATTCCGGTGGATATGGCAACTGAGTTGATGACTCAGGTAGCGAAGCTGGAAGGTTATCAGGAAGATCAAGCGAAAAAACTGGCGAAACAGCAAGTTGAAGGTGCATCAGCAATGGGGCAGATGTTCCGTCTGACCACCTTGCAGGACAATACCATCACCACCAGCCTGCAATATGCTAACGGTCAGATAACGTTAAACGGGCAGAAAATGCCACTGGAAGATTTCGTGGGTATGTTTGCGATGCCGACATTAAACGTTCCGGCTGTACCCGCTATTCCGCAGCAGTAATTCACAGCCAAAACGCCGGAGATTTTTCTCTCCGGCGTTTTTTCTTACTTCAGCATAAAGTCATACTGAATACTCATTTTCACATCCCAGTAATTCAGGCGATCGCCCAGCGTACTGCCATCGCGCTTTTCCCGTCCTTTATCGGCAGCAAGAAAGAAATTCATCCCTTGTAACGGCCCTTCGCTGACCCGATAGTTCATACCCCCTAAGATACCCGCTCCTTCAATCCGCACATCTCGTTTACTGGATTCATAGCCGCGGGTCACAATCGGTGCAAATGTCAGCGTAAATTGCGGAGTTAAACGATAGTTGACGCCCAATTGCCAGGACTGCATTCCTTCACGGTTACGATCAAGACTTAATGAAAAGGGATAGCCAATGTCGGTATCCACCACGGCACCATTCATTGCATGGCGCAAATAACCACCACTGCCAAATACGCTTCCCCACGGCGCATTCCAGGTCAATTGTCCACTAACCAACGCCGTTTCATTGGGCTGGCTGGTATTACGACTTAAACCTTCAAGTTGCGCGTAAAAGCCGAGCAACTCCCCTTTCAACGTATAATTCGGGTCAAGCGGTATGCTTTTCTCGAGAATACTTTGTATCTGATTGGAAACATCTTTCTGTACCGATGCCCCCAGAGAATAGCGACTGGTATCATCATGCCAACTGGCGGCTAAAAAAGAACGTGCGCGATGTTTATCGTATTTTCCCGTCTGGCTGTTATAAACACCTTCATCACGAATACCGGTTGTTGAATCGGTCCATAAAAATACTCGTGAACGCCACATTCCCCACAGATCAATATTTGGCGTTAAAGCCCAATAACCTAATGCTCCTTCAGAAACAGTCGGTAATGTACGTTGCGAACTGCCAGCCATTAACGGAATACGATAAGGTAAGCTACCATAACTATAATCCGTCCCGAAGCGACCTAATTTTAGCAGGCTATTTTCACTGGGTTTTATTTTTACTGCCCCCAGGGCAAAGCCAAAACTTTTATCACCATCAAGATACCACCGGGTACTCATATCAGCACGAGCACCTAATTTATAAACATAATACGCCCCGCCTTCAACGCCAATAATATTGGAATAATAACCACTATTGAAATCGAGCAATCCTCCCTGTACCCATGCGTAAATATCTCTTCCCGTGCCAGCACTGGGCTTATCAGCCCTGCGTAATTCGTTTTTCAGTCTGATGCGTAGTCCCGCTTCATCGTCAGCCAGTTGTGCCGCGTAAGCAGAGGTAAGGCCAGAGGCAGCCGTCAGGCAAATAACGGCCATGGCCACTATTTTTCTCATAGTTGCACCTTTGATGTTCTGATTATTTTTATTGAATATTAACTAGTGATATCGTTGATTAATTGCTGCTGCACTTTTTTACGATTATCAATTTCAACAACGATTTCTTTGAATTTTTTATCCGTGAGCGGATAAAACCAGATAATGACGAATGCCAGTAGCATAAATCCGCAAGGTACTAAGGCAATTGATGTGCGGATGCCCGTAATAACTTCCGGCGTTTGCGCCTGATTGGCGATATATCCGCTTAATCCCAAAATAAAGGCAGGAATTGAACCTCCGATTGCCTGACCGCATTTACGGGTAAATGAGAATAGTGAATAGGTGAGCCCTTCAATTCGCACGCCGGTCAGGTATTCACCGTATTCTACGGTATCAGCTTCCAGTGCCCACATCACGGTCATGGTAACGCCCTGGCCAATTGATGCGATGGCCAACGCAACCAACGCCACCGGCAGTGACCAGACGGAAACCCAGAAGAACAGCAGATAACCGCAGGTTCCCAGCAAAGCGCCAATCAGGAAGGTATTCTTTTTACCGATCCTCGCGACCATCCCCGGCACCAGCGGTGCCGATGCCACAGTACCGACCAGGTTTTGCACCAGTACCAGCACAGTGAACAGCCCGGTATCATTTAACACATAGCGCACGTAGAACAACGACGAGGCGCTGACCGCGAAGGTCGAAATCAGCACACACAGCGCACCGATGCACAACATAAACAGCGGGCGATTCCGTTTCAGGGTTTGCAGACTGATCTTCAATGACGGCTGCGCCACGATACGTACCACATTCTCACGCGTCGATTTGAAGCAGATGAAGTAAAGCACCATTCCGGCAATCGCCAGCACAATTGTCCAGAAATGATATACCGACACCATCTCTTCCGGGCTGGAATTCTTAATGCTCGGTCCTATCAGAAATGCCAGGCAGACAAAGGTCAATGAAGCGGCAATCCCGCGAGCCGCGCCCAGACGGGCGCGGGATTGTGGTTGTTGGGTCATCGCGGTAGCAAGTGAACCATAAGGAATATTCACCAGGCTGTAGCAAAGCCCGAGTCCCATGTAGGTCAAATATGCATACACAACTTTGCTGCTATGGCTCCAGTCGGTCGGCACCCAGAATACCAGCACGCTGAAGATCATTAACGGCGCAGTACCGAAGAGTAAAAACGGGCGGAATTTTCCCCATCGGGTATTCACACTGTCCACCACTCGTCCGGCAAAGACATCGGCGAAGGCATCGAATACCCGCACCAGTAACAGCATGGTGCCCGCCGCAGCGGCACCGACGCCAGCGACGTCGGTGTAGTAACTCAACAGGAAGAGCGCCCCCATTGCGAAGGCGAAGTTATTGGCGACGTCACCGAGGCTGTAGCCGACGATGGCGCGCCAGGAGAGTTGTTGATTCATTGTTTGCCTCCCTGCTGCGGTTTTTCACCGAAGTTCATGCCGGTCCAGCGTTTTTGCAGCAGAAAAGCCGCCGACTTCGGTTTGCGGTCGCGAGTGAAGATCCCTTTCTTGTTACCGCCAACGCGCAATATGCCTTGCGAGGTCGCAAAATCGGCGAAATTCCATACCTGCTCACCGACGACAGCGCTGACGCGATCAAAGACGCGGTGATACATATCCAGCCATGCACACTGATACTCTTCACTCCACATGTCGGTGTACATTGAGTGCAGGCCGGCTAACGTATCCACACCGTATTCGGTGATGATAATCGGCTGATGCAGTTTCTCCTGCCAGGCCAGAAGTTCTTTTTCCAGTACCTTCTCTGCCGTTTCCAAATCGCCGCTTTGGACATACCAACCGTAATAACGGTTCAGGCACAGCACATCAAAGAGATCGCTGATGGTATCGGTGTGAGCGTCGCAGAACATTACATTGACACAGGTGATCGGACGCGTCGGGTCGAGTTTACGCGTTGCTTCCGCCAGTGGCGCAAAATATTCCCGTGCACCTTGCGGACGGGTATCCGGTTCGTTGGCAATACTCCACATCACCACGCTTGGGTGGTTTTTGTCACGCGCAATCAGCTCTTTAATCGCCTGTAAGTGCGCCTGCTGGGTTTCCCCGTTGACTGCCTCTTCGCTGTACAGTTCTTTCGGCTTGTTGCCCGCTTCGAAACCAATGCCTAAAGAGAGGTTAAAGCCGACAGCTGCAGTTTCATCAATCACCACGATTCCATGTTCATCTGCCCAGTCGAGCATCTCTTCAGCGTAAGGGTAATGCGAGGTACGGTAGGAGTTGGCCCCAATCCAGTCCATTAGTGCGTGATCGTGCACCATCAGCACGTTATCGAATCCTTTGCCGCGCAAATCCGCATCTTCATGACGACCAAAGCCAGTAAAGTAGAACGGTTTGTGGTTGATCAGGAACTGTTCGCCCTTCACTGCCACTGACCGGATACCGACGCGCAGCAGGTAGATATCACACTCTGTCTGGCTTTTGGCTGTGACGCACAGTTCATAGAGATAACCTTCACCCGGTTGCCAGAGGTGCGGATTCACTACTTGCAAAGTCCCGCTGGTGCCTTGTCCAGTTGCAACCACCTGTTGATCCGCATCACGCAGTTCAACGCTGACATCACCATTTGCCACCACCTGCCAGTCAACAGATGCGTGGTTACAGTCTTGCGCGACATGCGTCACCACGGTGATATCGTCCACCCAGGTGTTCGGCGTGGTGTAGAGCATTACGCTGCGATGGATCCCGGCGTAGTTAAAGAAATCATGAAAGTAAGACTGCTTTTTCTTGCCGTTTTCGTCGGTAATCACCATTCCCGGCGGGATAGTCTGCCAGTTCAGTTCGTTGTTCACACAAACAGTGATACGTACACTTTTCCCGGCAATAACATACGGTGTGACATCGGCTTCAAATGGCGTATAGCCGCCCTGATGCTCCATCACTTCCTGATTATTTACCCACACTTTGCCGTAATGAGTGACCGCATCGAAACGCAGTACAATACGCTGGCCCGCCCAACCTTTCGGTATAAAAACTTCGCGCTGATACCAGACGTTGCCCACATAATTACGAATATCTGCATCGGCGAACTGATCGTTAAAACTGCCCGGCACAGCAATTGCCCGGCTTTCTTGTAACGCGCTTTCCCACCAATGCTGATCAATTCCACAGTTTTCGCGATCCAGACTGAATGCCCACAGGCCGTCGAGTTTTTTGATTTCACGGGTTGGGGTTTCTACAGGACGTAACATAAGGGACTCCTCATTAAGATAAAAATACTGGTCAACCTTTAATCTGATTAGTTAACCAATTCCGTGTTGCACACAGTTATCTGTGAGAAACCCATGGAAGAGAAATGGAAATAAAAAGAACTGACACCGCGATCAAAAAACCAAAAACTGCAATACCCACAGCGTGATATTGATCGCATTAATCTTTAAAACAGCGTTGACAGAAGCCACAAAATAAGCAATCGAACGTTCATTCGAACATATTGGGAACGATAAACCCTCATGATATATTGCTACGATGAATATTTAGGTGGAATTCTCCGATCCCTGGGAGGATGATTTTTGCACAGAGAAATTACGATATGAAACGCGGGCTCAGTTGTCACCAGCCCGCGGAAAGAGAGAGAGGATCAGGATGCGGTTAATATACCGCCAATCATCGCGCGTAATCCCTGAGCAAACGACGCTTCACGCGCCAGATCTTCCGCTTCGATATCGGCCAGTACACCGTAGGTCAGATCCAGCAGTAAACGTGAAGTCATTGCCGTGTTGATGTCTGGGCTTATCTCGCCTTTTTGCTGGGCATCACGCATCCGCTGGGCAACAAATTCCGTGATCGTCATATGCTTATTTTTAAGCATGGCGGCGACCTGTGGGTTACGCATCCCTTCCGCCATAATTTCGACCACCAGCGCTCGTTGCCCAAAGGCTTCATGGGTGAGAGAGACAATAGACTCGACCATATAGTCAACGAAATGAATCCCTTCAATCGGTTCCCGGAAACGGGCCAGCGCCCTCTCCTGGTCCTGTAAGATAATCGCCTGAATCAAGGCTTCTTTGGAGATGAAATGGTGATAGAGCGTCCCGGGACTAATGGCGCAGGATTTACAGATGGCTTTCATCGAGGCACTGTGAAATCCATTTTCTGAAAAAATCTCTCTGGCAGCATTGAGGATCCGGGTCCGTGTCGGTTGTGCTTCAGTCTGCATGTTATCCATCATTAAACCATTATAGTTAGCATGAATAACTAGTTTACCGCGTTGTCAGGTGAGCGCCTATCATTGCTGTTGAATAGTGCGAAGGCACACTCAATTCGTAAGCTTTTTATCCAGATATTGGTTAACCAATAGCCGTGATTTGGCTGCCAGTTGTTTAGCAGAGACGTTGACGAGTTGCACACGCTATCCCGGTAAACAACACATACGGCTGTTTACCGGTTCGTTAGTGTATTAATTGAGTTCCTGTACCCCACCACCGGAGACGGTGAGAATTTGTCCGCTTACCCAGCTGGCTGCAGGCGAACAAAGGAACAGCGCCGCGTTAGCAATATCTTGCGGTTGGCCCAGACGTCTGATTGGTGTGTGTTGCAACATTTTCTGTTCAATTTCTGGGGTAATAACGGATTTCAGGGCATTGGTTAATATTGCCCCCGGCGCAATGCCATTCACCCGAATATTTTTTTCACCCAGGTCAAACGCCATATTTCTGACCAGATGACTGGCCGCAGCTTTAGATGATGCATAGGAGGTCATGTTTATATTTTTATTTTCTGCCGCCATAGAAGTAATGGTCAGAATAACGCCACCGCCATTTTTTTCCATTTCTGGCGCAATAAGTTGTGACAGATGGAAAAAAGAAAATACATTCAGTTCATAAGCGCGGCGAAAATCTGCCATTGGCATATCAAACGGTTTAGGCCCACCGCCACCGGCGTTGTTAACCAGGATATCAACTTTACCCAACTTACTGACGGCAAAGTCTGCCAGTGCAGAGAGTTCCTGTTCGGAAGTAATATCGCAGCGGCAGGCAAATGCCTGACCACCCAGTTGTTGAATTTCATCTACAACATGATTAGCTGCATCGGCGTTAATATCACTGACCACCACAGATGCGCCAGCTGTCGCGAATGTAATGGCGATTTCTTTACCAATACCTGCACCCGCACCTGTAATGATGGCGCATTTTCCGTCGAGTCTCAGGTTGTCAGAATTAAACACATAAACCTCCTGTGAACTTCAGTAAAAATAAAAGGCACCGCCTGTGTGCCACATTTTTTATCATTAACCTTGAGGAAAGGACACTACCAGGTATAGCAGATAAAGAGAGGATTATTTCGCCGCAATGAGCCGGGCGGGAATAATAAGATTGCGTGAATGCGTCTCTTCATGGGTGATTTTTTGCATCATGCGATCCGCAAGTGTGGTACCAAGTTCCCGCGCTGGCGTGCTGGCCCAGATAACGGGTATATCATCAAGTGTGGTAGGCGTTGCATCGGTAAATGCCGCCAGCGAAACCTGTTGCTCAAAGTAACGATCGACTCCGCTTTCCCCGCTTTGCCTTCCTGCTTTCAGCAAACCAAACCATGCCCCCATCGCAATAGTTTCGTTATAGCAAACCACGGCGCTGATGGTCGGGTTATGACGTAAAAGCGCCGTGATAGCTTCCGCGGCTTGCTTCTGGCTGGAAGTGCACTCCAGCACCCAATCGCTGTGAAACGGCAGGCCAAATTTTAGTAGAGTCGCACAATAGCCCCCCACCCGTTCTGCCCGGGTTAATGAGGAACTTTGCCCTCCCAGCCAGGCGATACGCTGATGCCCATTGCGAATGAGATGCTCCGTCAACAACTGTGCAGCCTGCATGTTGTCCGGGCGAACCGTATCAACGTCATCAAGATAACTGGCACGGGAAGCGAAAATCACCGGGATAGCTTTTTCTTCTGCTATCCGTCGCAGGTCATCGCTGCTTCCTGCAGCCCCGGCAATTACCACACCATCGACACCCTGATTCAGTAATAGTGAAAACCGCTGTGCCAGCTGCTCGCCGTCTTTACCGCCGTGAAGCAAAAAAACCATCCGTCCCTGCGCTTCCAGAGCTTCCGTCAATCCGGCCGTCAATTCGGCGTAAAACGGCGCAGATAAATCACGGACGATCAAACCAATGACGCCACTTTGCCCGCCGCGCAGCGCCGACGCCTGCCGATTGCGCACAAATCCCAGCTCTTCAATGGCGGCGTTAACGCGTTCTCCTGTGGCGGTAGAGATTCGCCCTTTGCCACTAAGCACCAGCGAAACGGTACTTACCGACACGCCCGCAGCCAGCGCAACATCATGAATGGTTATTTTTTTGGCGGTAGCCATGCAGATGACCTACTCCCTGATTATGTGACAGATAAAACGTTTTACCTTTTATTTATCTTATACCCGCTATTATCGTTGCGTAATGTGATTTATGCCTCACTAAAATTTGATAAAACGTTTTATCTTCTCGCGCAATTTACTGAATCCAGATTGTTCTCTACGAGGAGTCGTTTTATGACGGCGAAAACAGCACCGAAAGTCACGCTGTGGGAGTTCTTCCAGCAGTTAGGCAAAACCTTCATGTTACCCGTGGCATTATTGTCGTTCTGCGGCATTATGCTCGGCATTGGTAGTTCTCTTAGCAGCCATGATGTCATCACCCTGATCCCGGTCCTGGGCAACCCCGTGTTGCAGGCTATCTTTACCTGGATGAGTAAGATTGGCTCGTTTGCTTTTAGTTTCCTGCCAGTCATGTTCTGTATCGCCATCCCGCTGGGTCTGGCACGCGAAAACAAAGGCGTAGCGGCATTCGCTGGCTTCGTCGGTTATGCGGTAATGAACCTCGCGGTAAACTTCTGGTTGACCAATAAAGGCATTCTGCCAACCATGGACGCCGCCGTTCTGAAAGCCAATAACATCCAGAGCATTCTTGGGATCCAGTCGATCGACACCGGGATCCTCGGTGCGGTGATCGCCGGTATTATCGTCTGGATGCTGCATGAGCGATTCCATAATATCCGCCTGCCGGATGCGCTGGCATTCTTCGGCGGTACGCGCTTCGTACCAATCATCTCCTCGCTGGTGATGGGTCTTGTCGGCCTGGTGATTCCATTAGTCTGGCCGATTTTCGCCATGGGTATTAGCGGCTTAGGCCATATGATCAACAGCGCGGGTGATTTCGGACCGATGCTGTTTGGTACCGGTGAACGTCTGCTGTTGCCGTTTGGTCTGCATCACATTCTGGTGGCATTAATTCGCTTTACCGACGCAGGCGGCACGCAGGAAGTCTGCGGTCAAACCGTCAGCGGTGCACTGACCATCTTCCAGGCGCAATTGAGTTGCCCGACCACTCACGGTTTTTCTGAAAGCGCCACGCGTTTCCTTTCGCAAGGTAAAATGCCTGCGTTTCTCGGCGGTCTGCCAGGTGCAGCGTTAGCTATGTATCACTGTGCGCGCCCGGAAAATCGCCATAAAATTAAAGGTCTGCTGATTTCTGGCCTGATCGCCTGTGTCGTTGGCGGCACGACCGAACCTCTGGAATTCCTGTTCCTGTTCGTAGCGCCAGTTCTGTATGTCATCCACGCGCTGTTAACCGGCCTCGGCTTCACTGTCATGTCTGTGCTCGGCGTCACCATCGGTAATACCGACGGCAATATCATCGACTTTGTGGTGTTCGGTATTTTGCATGGTCTGTCAACCAAGTGGTACATGGTGCCAGTAGTGGCGGCAATCTGGTTTGTCGTTTACTACATCATCTTCCGTTTCGCTATCACCCGCTTCAATCTCAAAACCCCGGGGCGCGATAGTGAAGTTGCCAGTTCAATCGAAAAAGCCGTTGCCGGTGCGCCGGGTAAATCAGGTTACAACGTTCCGGCAATCCTCGAAGCCTTAGGCGGTGCCGACAATATTGTCAGTCTCGATAACTGCATTACGCGTCTGCGTTTGTCTGTAAAAGATATGTCGCTTGTTAATGTGCAGGCACTGAAGGACAATCGGGCAATTGGCGTAGTACAACTTAATCAACATAACCTGCAGGTTGTTATCGGGCCACAAGTTCAGTCAGTAAAAGATGAAATGGTCGGTCTGATGCGTACTGTCCAGGCATAAGGATAAGATATGTTCGATTTTTCAAAGGTCGTGGATCGTCATGGCACATGGTGTACGCAGTGGGATTATGTCGCTGACCGTTTCGGCACTGCTGACCTGTTACCGTTCACGATTTCAGACATGGATTTTGCCACTGCCCCCTGCATTATCGAGGCGCTGAATCAGCGCCTGATACACGGCGTGTTTGGCTACAGCCGCTGGAAAAACGATGAGTTTCTCGCGGCTATTGCCCACTGGTTTTCCACCCAGCATTACACCGCCATCGATCCTCAGTCGGTGGTGTATGGCCCTTCTGTTATCTATATGGTTTCAGAACTGATTCGTCAGTGGTCTGAAACAGGTGAAGGCGTGGTGATCCACACACCCGCCTATGACGCATTTTACAAGGCCATTGAAGGTAACCAGCGCACAGTAATGCCCGTTGCTTTAGAGAAGCAGGCTGACGGCTGGTTTTGCGATATGGGCAAGCTGGAAGCCGTGCTGGCGAAACCAGAATGTAAAATTATGCTCCTGTGTAGCCCACAGAATCCTACCGGGAAAGTGTGGACGTGCGATGAGCTGGAGATCATGGCTGACCTGTGCGAGCGTCATGGTGTGCGGGTTATTTCCGATGAAATCCATATGGATATGGTTTGGGGCGAGCAGCCGCATATTCCCTGGAGTAATGTGGCGCGCGGAGACTGGGCGTTGCTAACGTCGGGATCAAAAAGTTTCAATATTCCCGCCCTGACCGGTGCTTACGGGATTATAGAAAATAGCAGTAGCCGCGATGCCTATTTATCGGCACTGAAAGGACGTGATGGGCTTTCTTCCCCTTCGGTACTGGCGTTAACTGCTCATATCGCCGCCTATCAGCAAGGCGCGCCATGGCTGGATGCCTTACGCGTCTATCTGAAAGATAACCTGACGTATATCGCAGATAAAATGAACGCTGCGTTTCCTGAACTCAACTGGCAGATCCCGCAATCCACTTATCTGGCCTGGCTTGATCTACGTCCGTTGAATATTGACGACAACGCGTTGCAAAAAGCGCTTATCGAGCAAGAAAAGATCGCGATCATGCCGGGATATACCTACGGTGAAGAAGGTCGTGGTTTTGTCCGACTCAATGCCGGCTGCCCACGTTCGAAACTGGAAAAAGGTGTGGCTGGATTAATTAACGCCATCCGCGCTGTTGGTTAACCCCAATTGCGCAACGTAAAAAATCGTTGCGCAATCGTGGATTTTTACCCTGCTTTGTTTTTATAATGGTGCGCACTTTTATATCCAGAAAAAGAGTGCGACCATGATTGATACCACCCTGCCATTAACTGATATCCATCGCCACCTTGATGGCAACATTCGTCCCCAGACCATTCTTGAACTTGGCCGCCAGTATAATATCTCGCTTCCTGCACAATCCCTGGAAACACTGACTCCCCACGTTCAGGTCATTGCCAACGAACCCGATCTGGTGAGCTTTCTGACTAAACTTGACTGGGGCGTTAAAGTTCTCGCCTCTCTTGATGCCTGCCGCCGCGTGGCATTTGAAAACATTGAAGATGCAGCCCGTAACGGCCTGCACTATGTCGAACTGCGTTTTTCACCAGGCTACATGGCAATGGCACATCAGCTGCCTGTAGCGGGTGTTGTCGAAGCGGTGATCGATGGCGTACGTGAAGGTTGCCGCACCTTTGGTGTGCAGGCGAAGCTTATCGGTATTATGAGCCGGACCTTCGGCGAAGCCGCCTGTCAGCAAGAGCTGGAGGCCTTTTTAGCCCACCGTGACCAGATTACCGCACTTGATTTAGCCGGTGATGAACTTGGTTTCCCGGGAAGTCTGTTCCTTTCTCATTTCAACCGCGCGCGTGATGCGGGCTGGCATATTACCGTCCATGCAGGCGAAGCTGCCGGACCGGAAAGCATCTGGCAGGCGATTCGTGAACTGGGGGCGGAGCGTATTGGACATGGCGTAAAAGCCATTGAAGATCGGGCGCTGATGGATTTTCTCGCCGAGCAACAAATTGGTATTGAATCCTGTCTGACCTCCAATATTCAGACCAGCACCGTGGCGGATCTGGCTGCACATCCGCTGAAAACGTTCCTTGAGCATGGCATTCGTGCCAGCATTAACACTGACGATCCCGGCGTGCAGGGAGTGGATATCATTCACGAATATACCGTTGCCGCGCCAGCTGCTGGGTTATCCCGCGAGCAAATCCGCCAGGCACAGATTAATGGTCTGGAAATGGCTTTCCTCAGCGCAGAGGAAAAACGCGCACTGCGAGAAAAAGTCGCCGCGAAGTAACAAAAATGGATGGTGCTAATTGCACCATCCCCTTTTCACGCAAGGCACAAAGTCGCGCGATGTTTGGCGGATTCGATGCCCAGCTCAATCAACTCCATTACCTGGATTGCCTGACTTGCCGGAACCGGATTTTCACCATCGCCATTTAACGCATCACGAATAGCCGCATAGTAAGCCGGATAATTCCCCGGCACTGTCAACAGCGTTTCTTCGACACGTTCCTCACCTTCCACGCGGGTAAGTACGCCATCACGCATATCGTAGCCCCAGTCTTCCTGCGGCAGACGCTCGCCATTTTTCAGACGTTCTTCCTGTGGATCGAGGCCATATTTCACATAACTGCCTCGGGATCCATGCACGATATACCGTGCTGACTCAGCGGCTGCCAGCATGGTGCCGTGTAAAATCACTCGCCGCTGCGGATAGGACAAGATAGCGTGGAAATAATCGGTCGACTGCGCTCCGGGCCGTAACTGTGCCAAATCTACCGTCATGCTAACCGGTAAACCAAATAGCGTAATGGCCTGATCAAGAAGGTGCGGTGCTAAATCGTACCAGATACCGCTGCCTGGGCCGCCCTGTTCACGCCAACGATCGCGTACCTGCGGACGGAAGCGGTCAAAATGAGACTCAAAGTAAGCAACTTCCCCCAGCACGCCTTCCGCGAGCAAACCTTTTAGGGTCAGAAAATCGCTATCCCAGCGACGGTTATGGAATACAGACAACACACGCCCCAGGGTTTTTGCCAGCGCATCCAGCTCTCGTGCTTGTGACAGTGTCACGGTAAAGGGTTTATCAACGACCACATGTTTACCCGCCTCAAGCGCCGCTTTAGCTAACGGAAAATGGGTATCGTTGGGTGTAGGAATGACAATCAGGTCTATGTTGGGATCGTTAAACAGATGCTTCGGCTCAGAGACAACCGTAACCGTTGGCCAGTCGGCTTTTACTTTTGTTTCATCGCTGCTGGAGATTACCGCCAGTTCCAGCCCGGGCGTGCCCGCAATCAGGGGCGCATGGAAGGTTTTGCTCGCATAACCATACCCAATCACCCCAACACGGATGTTGTCGCTCATGTCATTGCCTCTCATTGAAGTATGATGGCTATTTGACACTATCCTTTACCCTCGCTCAACAGTTTAATAACCTGCCAGCAATAAGGGATGTTGTTTAACTTAAGTCAAAAAAATAGCGATTTTTCCAACGACAAAAGCTAAATATCGCAAAAACCTCAGTAAAAATCTTGCTGGAGCTATTATTGCTAAGTAACATTTACCCCCTGAAGTTAATGGATCAATCAACAGAGATGTGGGCTGTAATGAATCGTCTTATTGAATTAACAGGTTGGATCGTTCTTGTCGTTTCAGTCATTCTTCTTGGCGTGGCGAGTCACATTGACAACTATCAGCCACCTGAACAGAGTACTACGGTACAACACAAGTAAGCTCTGCACTTGTTGAGCGACATGCTGCCCGTCCGGGTGCATGTTTTCACTTGTCGGATATTAAACCAGGAATTTATTATCTTGTTCGATGTTGTTGATGATTGTCAGGGATAGTAAAGCGCGTTACTCTTTTCAGAGCAGTTTTTCATCCCTGAATATTTGCCATCAGCGCATTCTTATTATTGTAATAACACAAGCGTTCACTTTTGGTGAAATTTTATCATCACTAATAATACCTACCCCTTTGGTATTAATTATTTATGGACCTTTTATGACTGTTCAGGACTACTTATTAAAATTTCGCAAAATCAGTTCACTCGAAAGTCTGGAAAAACTCTACGACCATCTTAATTACACCCTGACGGACGATCAGGAACTGATCAATATGTATCGTGCTGCCGATCACCGTCGCGCAGAGCTGGTTTCTGGCGGGCGTTTGTTTGACCTCGGCCAGGTACCGAAGTCCGTCTGGCACTATGTCCAGTAAAGAAAGTAGCGATCGGTTATAAAAGCCTTATAATAACGCCCCTAAAATTAGATTTGTCTGTTTGCGTCGCTATTCTGGAGAACCTATGACCACCACAACGCCACAACGTATTGGAGGCTGGTTGCTTGGCCCGTTGGCCTGGCTTTTAGTCGCTCTGTTGAGTACGACGCTGGCGTTGTTGCTGTATACCGCTGCGTTATCTTCTCCGCAAACATTTCAAACGCTCGGCGGACAAGCACTGACGACACAAATCTTATGGGGCGTTTCTTTTATTACCGCTATCGCCATGTGGTATTACACACTGTGGTTGACCATCGCTTTCTTTAAACGTCGGCGTTGTGTTCCTAAACACTATATTATCTGGCTGCTTATTTCCGTATTGCTGGCAGTAAAAGCGTTCGCTTTTTCACCCGTAGAAGATGGCATAGCCGTTCGCCAGTTGCTGTTTACTTTGTTGGCAACCGCATTGATCGTCCCCTATTTCAAACGCTCGTCGCGGGTGAAAGCGACGTTTGTGAATCCGTAATAACCTTACAGTTAACCTGTTGTCGCCTGCTCTGGATTAACGGATAATAGGCGGCTTTTTTATTTCAGGCCGAAAAATGACTGACTACCTGTTACTGTTTGTCGGAACTGTACTGGTCAATAACTTTGTACTGGTCAAGTTTCTCGGTCTCTGTCCGTTTATGGGGGTTTCCAAAAAGCTGGAAACCGCGATGGGCATGGGGCTGGCAACAACGTTTGTAATGACGCTGGCGTCTATTTGCGCCTGGCTTATCGATACGTGGATTTTGATCCCACTTAATCTGATTTATCTGCGCACCCTGGCGTTTATTCTGGTGATTGCTGTGGTTGTGCAGTTCACCGAAATGGTGGTGCGCAAAACCAGCCCGGTACTTTACCGTCTGCTGGGGATTTTTTTGCCGCTTATCACCACCAACTGTGCCGTGCTCGGCGTGGCGTTGCTGAATATCAATCTCGGGCACAATTTCTTGCAGTCAGCGCTGTACGGTTTTTCCGCCGCTGTCGGTTTCTCGCTGGTGATGGTGCTCTTCGCCGCCATCCGCGAACGCCTTGCTGTGGCTGATGTCCCGGCACCTTTTCGCGGTAATGCCATTGCGTTAATTACCGCAGGTCTTATGTCTCTGGCCTTTATGGGCTTTAGTGGTTTGGTGAAGTTGTAATGAATGCTATCTGGATTGCCGTTGCCGCCGTGAGCCTGCTGGCCCTGGCGTTTGGCGCCATTCTGGGTTATGCCTCCCGCCGTTTTGCGGTGGAAGACGATCCGGTCGTTGAGAAAATTGACGAAATCTTACCGCAGAGCCAGTGTGGTCAGTGCGGTTATCCCGGCTGTCGCCCCTACGCGGAAGCCATCAGCTGTAACGGTGAAAAAATCAACCGTTGCGCCCCAGGTGGCGAAGCTGTGATGCTAAAAATTGCCGAGTTGCTTAATGTCGAGCCGCAGCCGCTGGATGGCGAAGCGCAAGAGCTAACGCCAGCGCGGATGGTGGCGGTTATTGATGAAAATAACTGTATTGGCTGCACTAAATGTATTCAGGCGTGTCCGGTAGACGCCATCGTTGGCGCTACCCGCGCCATGCATACGGTAATGAGTGATCTCTGTACGGGCTGCAATTTATGTGTTGATCCGTGCCCGACGCACTGCATCTCGTTGCAACCGGTCGCAGAAACTCCTGACTCCTGGAAATGGGATCTGAACACCATTCCCGTGCGTATCATTCCCGTGGAACACCATGCTTAAGTTATTCTCTGCATTCAGAAAAAATAAAATCTGGGATTTCAACGGCGGCATCCATCCACCGGAGATGAAAACCCAGTCCAACGGTACGCCCCTGCGCCAGGTACCACTGGCGCAGCGTTTTGTCATTCCACTAAAACAACATATTGGCGCTGAAGGTGAGTTGTGCGTTAGCGTCGGCGATAAAGTATTGCGCGGCCAGCCGCTTACCCGTGGTCGCGGCAAAATGCTGCCGGTTCACGCGCCCACCTCGGGTACCGTTACGGCTATTGCGCCCCACTCTACGGCTCATCCTTCAGCTTTAGCTGAATTAAGTGTGATTATTGATGCCGATGGCGAAGACTGCTGGATCCCGCGCGACGGCTGGGCCGATTATCGCTCTCGCAGTCGCGAAGAGTTAATCGAGCGCATTCATCAGTTTGGTGTTGCCGGGCTGGGTGGTGCGGGATTTCCGACAGGCGTTAAATTGCAGGGCGGCGGAGATAAGATTGAAACGTTGATTATCAACGCTGCTGAGTGCGAGCCGTACATTACCGCCGATGACCGTTTGATGCAGGATTGCGCGGCTCAGGTCGTAGAGGGTATCCGCATCCTTGCGCATATTCTGCAGCCGCGCGAAATTCTTATCGGCATTGAAGATAACAAACCGCAGGCGATTTCCATGCTACGCGCGGTGCTGGCGGACTCCCACGATATTTCTCTGCGGGTGATTCCCACCAAATATCCTTCTGGCGGTGCTAAACAATTAACCTACATTCTGACCGGGAAGCAGGTTCCACATGGCGGGCGTTCATCCGATATCGGCGTATTAATGCAAAACGTCGGCACCGCTTATGCAGTGAAACGTGCCGTTATTGATGGCGAGCCGATTACCGAGCGTGTCGTGACCCTGACTGGCGAAGCAATCGCTCGCCCGGGCAACGTCTGGGCACGGCTGGGTACGCCAGTGCGTCATTTATTGAATGATGCCGGATTCTGCCCCTCTGCCGATCAAATGGTGATTATGGGCGGCCCGCTAATGGGCTTTACCTTACCGTGGCTGGATGTCCCGGTCGTAAAGATTACCAACTGTCTTTTGGCTCCCTCTGCCAATGAACTTGGCGAACCACAGGAAGAACAAAGTTGCATCCGTTGTAGCGCCTGTGCTGACGCCTGCCCTGCGGATCTTTTGCCGCAACAGCTGTACTGGTTCAGCAAAGGTCAGCAACACGATAAAGCCACCACGCATAACATTGCCGACTGCATTGAATGTGGGGCTTGCGCGTGGGTTTGCCCGAGCAATATCCCCCTGGTGCAATATTTCCGTCAGGAAAAAGCTGAAATTGCGGCTATTCGTCAGGAAGAAAAGCGCGCCGCAGAAGCCAAAGCGCGTTTCGAAGCGCGCCAGGCTCGTCTGGAGCGCGAAAAAACGGCTCGCCTTGAACGACATAAGAGCGCAGCCGTTCAACCTGCAGCCAAAGATAAAGATGCGATTGCTGCCGCTCTGGCGCGGGTGAAAGAGAAACAGGCCCAGGCTACACAGCCTATTGTGATTAAAGCGGGCGAACGCCCGGATAACAGTGCAATTATTGCAGCACGGGAAGCCCGTAAAGCGCAAGCCAGAGCGAAACAGGCAGAACTGCAGCAAACTAACGACGCTGCAACCGTTGCTGATCCACGTAAAACTGCCGTTGAAGCGGCTATTGCCCGCGCCAAAGCACGCAAGCTGGAGCAGCAACAGGCCAATGCGGAGCCAGAACAACAGGTTGATCCGCGCAAAGCCGCCGTCGAAGCCGCTATTGCCCGTGCCAAAGCACGCAAGCTGGAACAGCAACAGGCTAATGCCGAACCAGAACAACAGGTCGATCCGCGCAAAGCTGCCGTCGAAGCGGCTATTGCACGCGCCAAAGCGCGCAAGCTGGAACAGCAACAACAGGCTAATGCGGAACCAGAAGAACAGGTTGATCCACGCAAAGCCGCCGTCGAAGCCGCTATCGCCCGCGCCAAAGCACGCAAGCTGGAACAGCAACAGGCCAATGCGGAGCCAGAACAACAGGTCGATCCGCGCAAAGCTGCCGTCGAAGCGGCTATTGCACGCGCCAAAGCGCGCAAGCTGGAACAGCAACAACAGGCTAATGCGGAACCAGAAGAACAGGTTGATCCACGCAAAGCCGCCGTCGAAGCTGCTATTGCCCGTGCCAAAGCACGCAAGCTGGAACAGCAACAGGCTAATGCAGAGCCAGAAGAACAGATTGATCCGCGCAAAGCGGCAGTTGCTGCGGCTATTGCCCGCGTTCAGGCCAAAAAAGCCGCCCAGCAAAAGGTTGTAAACGAGGACTAAATGGTATTCAGAATAGCTAGCTCCCCTTATACCCATAACCAGCGCCAGACATCGCGCATTATGATGTTGGTATTGCTCGCAGCCGTGCCAGGAATCGCAGCGCAACTGTGGTTTTTTGGTTGGGGTACTCTCGTTCAGATCCTGTTGGCGTCGGTCAGTGCTCTTCTGGCCGAAGCTCTCGTCCTCAAACTACGCAAGCAGTCGGTAGCTGCAACGTTGAAAGATAACTCAGCATTGCTGACAGGCTTATTGCTGGCGGTAAGTATTCCCCCCCTCGCGCCATGGTGGATGGTCGTGCTGGGTACGGTGTTTGCGGTGATCATCGCTAAACAGTTGTATGGCGGTCTGGGGCAAAACCCGTTTAATCCGGCAATGATTGGTTATGTGGTCTTACTGATCTCCTTCCCGGTGCAGATGACCAGCTGGTTACCGCCACATGAAATTGCGGTCAACATCCCTGGTTTTATCGACGCCATACAGGTTATTTTCAGCGGACATACCACCAGTGGTGGTGATATGAACACGCTACGCTTAGGTATTGATGGCATTAGTCAGGCGACACCGCTGGATACATTTAAAACCTCTGTCCGTGCCGGTCATTCGGTTGAAGAGATTATGCAATATCCGATCTACAGCGGTATTCTGGCGGGCGCTGGTTGGCAATGGGTAAATCTCGCCTGGCTGACTGGCGGCGTGTGGTTGCTATGGCAGAAAGCGATTCGCTGGCATATTCCCCTCAGCTTCTTAGTAACGCTGGCGTTATGCGCAACGTTGGGCTGGTTGTTCTCACCAGATACTCTGGCAGCACCGCAAATTCATCTGCTGTCTGGTGCGACCATGCTCGGCGCATTCTTTATTTTGACTGACCCGGTTACCGCTTCTACGACCAATCGTGGTCGTCTTATTTTCGGCGCGCTGGCGGGCTTATTAGTCTGGTTGATCCGCAGTTTCGGCGGCTATCCTGACGGCGTGGCTTTTGCCGTCCTGCTGGCGAACATCACGGTTCCTCTGATCGATTACTACACGCGTCCGCGCGTCTACGGCCATCGCAAAGGGTAAACCATGCTGAAAACTATCCGAAAACACGGCATTACGTTGGCGCTCTTTGCAGCGGGTTCAACAGGGTTAACTGCGGCCATCAACCAGATGACCAAAACGACAATTGCTGAGCAGGCCAGTCTGCAACAAAAGGCGTTATTTGATCAGGTGCTGCCAGCTGAACGCTATAACAATGCGCTGGCACAGAGTTGCTATCTGGTAACTGCGCCAGAGTTAGGTAAAGGTGAGCATCGGGTTTACATCGCCAAACAGGATGACAAACCGGTAGCTGCCGTTCTGGAAGCAACCGCGCCAGATGGCTATTCCGGTGCGATTCAGCTGCTGGTGGGAGCCGATTTTAACGGCACGGTACTTGGCACGCGCGTGACTGAGCACCACGAAACGCCAGGGCTTGGCGATAAAATCGAACTGCGCCTTTCTGACTGGATCACCCATTTTGCGGGTAAAAAAATCAGTGGTGCGGATGATGCGAACTGGGCGGTGAAGAAAGATGGTGGTGATTTCGACCAGTTCACTGGCGCGACGATTACTCCCCGCGCGGTGGTTAATGCGGTAAAACGCGCCGGATTGTACGCTCAGACGTTACCGGCACAACTTTCTCAACTTCCTGCCTGTGGAGAATAAAACGTGAGCGAAATTAAAGACGTTATTGTTCAGGGGTTGTGGAAAAACAACTCTGCGCTGGTCCAGCTGCTCGGCCTTTGTCCTCTGTTGGCGGTCACGTCCACTGCCACTAACGCTCTGGGTTTAGGACTTGCGACTACGCTGGTACTGACGCTAACCAACCTGACCATTTCGACGCTGCGTCACTGGACGCCCGCCGAGATCCGCATTCCCATTTACGTGATGATCATCGCCTCGGTGGTCAGCGCTGTACAGATGCTGATCAACGCCTACGCCTTTGGCCTGTATCAATCATTAGGGATTTTTATTCCGCTGATTGTCACTAACTGTATCGTTGTGGGCCGCGCTGAAGCCTTCGCCGCCAAAAAAGGTCCGGCGCTTTCGGCACTGGACGGCTTTTCAATTGGTATGGGCGCAACCTGCGCCATGTTCGTGCTGGGTTCACTACGCGAAATTATCGGCAATGGCACGTTGTTTGACGGTGCAGATGCGCTGTTAGGTAGCTGGGCAAAAGTATTACGCGTGGAGATTTTCCACACCGACTCCCCTTTCCTGCTGGCGATGCTGCCACCAGGTGCATTTATTGGCCTGGGACTGATGCTGGCAGGAAAATACCTGATTGATGAAAAAATGAAAAAGCGCCGTACTGAAGCAGCTGCCGAACGTGCATTGCCAAACGGTGAAACAGGGAATGTCTGATGAACAAAGCAAAACGCCTGGAGATCCTCACTCGCCTGCGTGAGAACAATCCTCATCCCACCACCGAGCTTAATTTCAGTTCGCCTTTTGAATTGCTGATTGCCGTACTGCTTTCCGCTCAGGCGACCGATGTCAGTGTTAATAAGGCGACGGCGAAACTCTACCCGGTGGCTAATACGCCTGCAGCGATGCTTGAACTGGGCGTTGAAGGGGTGAAAACCTATATCAAAACGATTGGCCTTTATAACAGCAAAGCAGAAAATATCATCAAAACCTGCCGTATATTACTGGAACAACATAATGGCGAGGTTCCGGAAGATCGTGCTGCGCTTGAAGCCCTGCCTGGTGTAGGTCGTAAAACAGCCAACGTCGTATTAAACACTGCATACGGCTGGCCGACTATTGCTGTCGACACGCACATTTTCCGCGTTTGCAATCGTACTCAATTTGCGCCGGGGAAAAACGTCGAACAGGTAGAAGAAAAGCTACTGAAAGTGGTTCCGGCAGAGTTTAAAGTCGACTGCCACCATTGGTTGATCCTGCACGGGCGTTATACCTGCATTGCCCGCAAGCCTCGCTGTGGCTCTTGTATTATTGAAGATCTTTGTGAATACAAAGAGAAAGTTGACATCTAAAGATCAGGGGTAACACCGATTACCCCATTCATAACCTTTCTTTATCCTCTTTTAAAACATCTTTTTAACGTCAATGATGCCATTGCTTAGCGTTATCATCAGGTAATCCGTTTGCAGATAACCAAAAATGCAGGTTAATTGTTTTTTTAATAGCGAAATTTTCTATTCATTCGTGATCAAGATCACGATGCTGTGGCAATGTAAAAACATTGCAAGAATCAGGTTAAAATCATTTAAATTTACACACACAACAAATATTGACCTACAAAACATTACACTGGCTATTTTTCAGAAACTGGACTATCTCACTAGGAAAAACGCTAAATAGTAGAACATATCGCCGTTAAGCCATCATCACCCTCTCAGGGTAGTGAAAAAATCTGCCGTTACGTTTTTTGAAAAATTTAACGCTGGATAACATTTCCCGGAATGGTTGAATTCCCCGCCTCAGTTATATGTAACAGATTATTACAAAGGACTTGTCTGAAAGTGCAAGATAGTGAACATTACCTGCCGTTTCCCCTCCCACTATAACAATTGCGCGTATGTTTTTTAGACATAACGCGAGAAAGCACCCCCGTTAATATGGGATGTAAAAAAAGAGGTAAAAGTGTCCACTGCAAACCAAAAACCAACTGAAAGCGTCAGTTTGAACGCTTTTAAACAACCGAAGGCGTTCTATCTCATCTTCTCGATTGAGTTATGGGAACGTTTTGGTTATTACGGCCTACAAGGAATTATGGCTGTTTACCTGGTTAAACAACTGGGTATGTCTGAAGCGGATTCAATCACCCTTTTCTCTTCCTTTAGTGCCCTGGTTTATGGTCTGGTCGCTATCGGCGGCTGGTTAGGTGACAAGGTACTGGGTACTAAACGCGTAATTATGCTCGGCGCTATTGTGCTGGCGATTGGTTATGCTCTGGTTGCCTGGTCTGGTCACGACGCCGGTATCGTTTATATGGGTATGGCGGCTATTGCGGTCGGTAACGGCCTGTTTAAAGCTAACCCGTCTTCTCTGCTTTCTACATGCTATGAGAAAAACGACCCGCGTCTGGACGGTGCATTCACCATGTACTACATGTCCGTCAACATCGGCTCTTTCTTCTCTATGATTGCTACGCCGTGGCTGGCCGCGAAATACGGCTGGAGTGTTGCGTTTGCGTTGAGCGTTGTAGGCCTGCTGATCACTATCGTTAACTTCGCCTTCTGCCAACGTTGGGTTAAACAGTACGGTTCAAAACCAGACTTCGAGCCTATCAACTACCGTAACCTGCTGCTGACCATTATTGGTGTTGTGGCACTGATCGCTATCGCCACCTGGCTGCTGCACAATCAGGAAGTTGCGCGTATGGCGCTGGGCGTTGTTGCCTTCGGTATTGTGGTTATCTTCGGTAAAGAAGCCTTCGCGATGAAAGGTGCTGCGCGTCGTAAAATGATCGTTGCCTTCATCCTGATGCTCGAAGCCATTATCTTCTTCGTGCTTTATAGCCAGATGCCAACGTCACTGAACTTCTTTGCGATTCGTAACGTTGAACACACCATTCTGGGCCTGGCCGTAGAACCTGAGCAGTATCAGGCACTGAACCCGTTCTGGATCATCATTGGTAGCCCGATTCTGGCCGCTATCTATAACAAGATGGGCGATACCCTGCCGATGCCAACCAAGTTTGCTATCGGCATGGTGATGTGTTCTGGTGCGTTCCTGATTCTGCCGCTGGGTGCGAAATTCGCGTCTGACGCTGGTATCGTGTCTGTAAGCTGGCTGGTCGCGAGCTATGGCCTGCAGAGTATCGGGGAACTGATGATCTCTGGCCTGGGTCTGGCAATGGTTGCACAACTCGTTCCGCAGCGTCTGATGGGCTTCATTATGGGTAGCTGGTTCCTGACCACTGCCGGTGCAAACCTGATTGGTGGTTATGTTGCAGGTATGATGGCTGTGCCGGATAACGTTACCGATCCGCTGATGTCACTGGAAGTCTATGGTCGCGTATTCTTGCAGATTGGTGTCGCTACTGCCGTTATTGCAGTACTGATGCTGTTTACCGCGCCGAAACTGCACCGCATGACGCAGGATGACGCTGCAGACAAAGCGGCGAAAGCAGCCGTAGCGTAAAATTCAGGGAAACTCATTTACAAGCCGCTAACTTTTCGTTAGCGGCTTTTTTTTTGTTCAGCAACGCACTACCATACTTTAAACCACAGACAAAAGGAGTTACCGATGAAATTGTTCTACAAACCGGGCGCCTGCTCTCTCGCTTCCCATATCACCCTGCGTGAGAGCGGAAAGGATTTTACGCTCGTCAGTGTGGATTTAATGAAAAAACGTCTCGAAAACGGTGACGATTACTTTGCCGTTAACCCTAAGGGACAGGTACCTGCATTGCTGCTGGACGATGGTACTTTGCTGACGGAAGGCGTAGCGATTATGCAGTATCTTGCCGACAGCGTCCCCGACCGCCAGTTGCTGGCACCGGTAAACAGTATTTCCCGCTATAAAACCATCGAATGGCTGAATTACATCGCCACCGAGCTGCATAAAGGTTTCACACCTCTGTTTCGCCCTGATACACCGGAAGAGTACAAACCGACAGTTCGCGCGCAGCTGGAGAAGAAGCTGCAATATGTGAACGAGGCCCTGAAGGATGAGCACTGGATCTGCGGGCAACGATTCACAATTGCTGATGCCTATCTGTTTACGGTTCTGCGCTGGGCATACGCGGTGAAACTGAATCTGGAAGGGTTAGAGCACATTGCGGCATTTATGCAACGTATGGCTGAACGTCCGGAAGTACAAGACGCGCTGTCAGCGGAAGGCTTAAAGTAATAGCCATCGGCCCACAGGTCGTTGTGGGCCGAAATGAGATATTTCAGAGCTTTGTTGCGCTGAAATAATGTTCTGGATTGGCAATACGATCCTGAGCAGCAACCACTTGCAGCTCATATTCCTGCATTGCTTTTGTGGTCACCATGATTTCGTATACTGCAGCGGTCACATGTTCCAGGGCCTCCTGCAGCGTTGCCCCCTGAAGCAGTTTCACCAGCAGTAAACCGCTCGTCACATCACCAACACCTACCGGCTGGCGCATACCAAAATCCACCAGCGGACGGCTGATATGCCAGGCTTCATCGGCGGTGACTAGCAGCATTTCAAAACGGTCACGGCTGTAGCCAGCTCGCGCCAGGTGTTTAACCAACACAATTTGTGGCCCTTGCGCAATGAGTTCGCGCGCTGCCAGAACCGCTTCTTCGACGTTATTTACCGGATGCTCACAGAGTATTTCCAGCTCAACCAGATTCGGCGCAATGATATCGCTGGCAGGCAAACCGTGCCGCACATGAAACTCTGCGACACCCGGTGCAACGATACAGCCTTTTTCCGGATGACCCATTACCGGATCGCAAAAATATTTCGCCTGTGGATTCGCTGCTTTCACCTGACGAACGATACCGAGGATATGTTCACCCTGCTCCGCCGATCCCAGATAGCCACTTAATACGGCATCACAGGTGTGTAATTTATCAATGGCGGCAATGCCTTGCACAATTTCGGTTAAATGGCTGGGCGGCATCACGCAACCGGTCCATTTGCCGTATTGGGTGTGATTAGAAAATTGAACGGTGTTCAGCGGCCAGACGTTCGCGCCCAGGCGGCGCATCGGAAACTCTGCCGCACTGTTACCCGCATGACCATAAACAACGTGAGACTGGATAGCGAGAATATTTTTCATCATGTTCCCTGTATAAAAACCAGGGGGAGTGATTTCTCACTCCCCCTTTCCACTTAATGCATTATTTCCAGCAAATCAGACAGTAATTCTTTTTGCCGCGACGCAGTAAGGTAAAACGACCAAACAGACGATCTTCTTCTTTAAAGAAGTATTCAGGATCGGACTGTTTTTCACCGTTAATGGTGATGGCATTGGAGGCGATAGTTTTACGCGCCTGACCACGGGAAGGTTGCAGTTCAGAATCGACCAGCGCCTGCATCAGGTCTGCGCCCTTTTCCATCTCAACCATCGGTACGCCGTCCTGCGCCAGCTGTTCGAAGTCCGCTTCACTCAGCGCACTCAAGGAACCGCTGAACAGGCATTCGGTAATACGTTTTGCCGCCTGCAAACCTTCTTCACCATGCACCAGACGTGTCACCTGTTCTGCAAGCACATACTGGGCGCGCGGTGCTTTACCGCTGTTTTTATCTTCTTCTTCCAGGGCGTTGATCTCTTCAATGCTCATGAAGGTGAAGAACTTCAGGAAGCGGTAAACGTCGGCATCCGCAGTGTTGATCCAGAACTGGTAGAATTTGTACGGGCTGGTTTTCTTCGGATCCAACCAGACTGCGCCGCCTTCAGTTTTACCAAATTTGGTGCCGTCTGCTTTGGTGATCAGCGGAACGGTCAAGCCAAACACCTGATTCTGATGCAGACGACGGGTCAGGTCGATACCAGAAGTGATGTTACCCCACTGGTCAGAACCACCGATTTGCAGCACCACACCGTACTGTTTGTTCAGACAGGCGAAGTCATAACCCTGCAACAGGTTGTAGGAAAACTCAGTGAACGAAATCCCCTGATCTTCACGGTTGAGACGCTGCTTAACCGCTTCTTTGTTGATCATCTGGTTAACGGAGAAGTGTTTGCCAATATCGCGCAGGAAGGTCAGCACATTCATATTGCCGAACCAGTCATAGTTGTTCGCCGCGATAGCAGAGTTTTCTCCACAGTCGAAATCGAGGAACGGGGCAACCTGCTTGCGGATTTTGTCCACCCACTCCTGAACAGTTTCTTCAGTGTTCAGCTTACGCTCGGCAGCTTTGAAGCTCGGGTCGCCAATCAGACCCGTCGCGCCGCCTACCAGCGCAACCGGCTTGTGGCCCGCCTGCTGGAAGCGTTTCAGGCATAACAATGGAACAAGATGCCCCAAATGCAAGCTGTCAGCGGTAGGATCGAAGCCGCAATAGAGCGCGATCGGGCCTTGCGCCAGTCGCTCTGCTAACGCTTCCTCGTCCGTCACCTGGGCTACCAGCCCCCGCTCTTGCAATTGTTTAATCAAGTTACTGCTTGCCATCAAAATCTCCATGTATATAACGACTGCACCTTTGCCGGTACACGACTTTTCGCCAGATGCGAAAGAGACATAGAATAAAGTGCCAGAATCAGGAGTACCAGCGATTAAAGCAAGATTTTTGCATCTTTTCAGGGTGCAAGACGATCAATCTTCCACGCATCATTTTCACGCTGGTACAAAAAGCGGTCATGCAGGCGATGCTCACCGCCCTGCCAGAACTCAATCTGTTCAAGGCTGACGCGAAAACCACCCCAAAAACTTGGCAATGGCACTTCGCCCTGTTGAAACTTCTGCTTCAGCTCCAGGAATTTACTTTCAAGGATACCGCGGGCAGAAATGCGACTGGACTGCTTCGAAACCCATGCACCAATCTGGCTATCACGCGGGCGGCTATGAAAATATTTCATCACTTCGAGAGTCGAAAGTCGTTCCGCTTTACCGATCACCATCACCTGGCGTTCAAGGGTATGCCACGGGAACAGCAGGCTAACGCGCGGATTATTTTCGATTTGATGTGCTTTACGGCTGCCGAGGTTGGTGTAAAACACCATGCCTTTTTCGTCGTAATGTTTGAGTAAAACGATGCGCTGATAAGGCTGACCATGTTCATCCACGGTAGCGACCACCATCGCGGTAGGGTCAGCCAGTTTGGCTTCACAAGCCTGAGAGAGCCAACGTTCAAAAAGGGTTAATGGATCGGCGGGTAGATCGCGGCGGCGTAACCCGCCTTTGGTGTATTCACGGCGCAGATGCGCGATTTGCTGCAATTCGTCGTTATCAGACATGGTTTTCTTTACGGATTGTCAGTGGGTGACGCTATTGTGCGCCGCCCCTGGAAAAATCTCAACGCTGCGGATTTTGTAACTGACAGTTATTCAAGACGATGCGGTCGCGTTTATAGACAGTCGCTTCCTCGCCTTTCGACCAGAAAACATAGATTCCGTCGGTGTAACGTGCACCAGACGCTGAAATGCCCTGTTTGAGATGCAGTAGTTGATTATCGTAAACAAAACTGACTTCCTGGCGCGGATTATTCAGTTTGACCGTCAACGGTTTTTCATCACACTGGTATTCAAGCGTATCGGTTTGCATGCGCTCAACCAGTTGATTGAACGCGCTACAGCCGGTGAGAAGCACCGGCAAACAGATCAGTAACAGTTTTTTCATAGACATATCCCGAAGACTTTCCTGGTCTGGAGGGCAATACGCCCTCCCTAACGTTCCAAGTGTAACGGCAGACGCGGTAAGAAAAATTCAGTTAACTCTGATATCACGGGTTAGCGGGGAAAATAGCCCCCAGTACCGTCTCCTGGCTTGCGCCAGTGACGGAAGGCAGATTTCCTGGTAATCCCGCCAGCGTTCGCCAGGCAAGCCAGGCGAACGCCAATGCTTCCATGTCATCGCCACTAATGCCAACGGCATCGGTGGTGGTGACTTCTGTGCCTGGCAGTAATGCCGCCAGACGCGCCATGAGTAGCGGATTACGACTACCTCCACCACATACCATCAATCGTTCGCAGCCACCGCTCAACAAAACTTGTTCAGAAATGGTCACGGCGGTGAGTTCTGCCACTGTGGCCTGCACATCACGGGGATCAACCCCCGGAAAATGGCGCAAATGGCGCTCCAGCCAGCCGTAGTTAAAGTATTCGCGTCCGGTGCTTTTCGGTGCGGGTTGCGAGAAATATGGGTCGCTGAGCATATTTTGCAGCAGTGGGAGAATAACTTTACCCGCCCGTGCCCACTCGGCATCTTTATCGTAAGGTTTACCGGCCTGACGCCAGATCCAGGCATCCATCAGCATGTTACCAGGACCGGTATCGTAGCCCCCAACCGGCTGGCCAGGAATGAGCAGTGACAGATTGGCGATGCCGCCAATATTGAGCACCATTCGTCGCTCGGTTGGGTGAGCCAGCAGCGCATGATGGAACGCAGGTACCAGCGGTGCACCTTGTCCTCCCAGGGCAATATCGCGACGGCGAAAATCACCGACAACCGTAATTCCGGTGCGCGCCACAATTTGATTGTTATCGCCAATCTGTAAAGTGTGTGGTGCCACGCCCGTCGGTTCGTGCCAGACGGTTTGACCGTGACAGCCGATCGCAACGATATCTCTCGCCTGCAGGTTTTGTTCCTTAAGCAAGGCATTGACCGCATCAGCAAAAAGTCGCCCGAGTTGAGTATCAAGCTGTCCAAACTGCGAAAGTGTAAGCTGCTGGCCCTGGCAAATATCCAGTACAGCCTGTTTCAGAGACACCGGGATCGGCCAGCTCAAACTTGCCAGCTGTGCGACCCGGTGTTCATCAATTGTCGCTAACACAACATCAACACCATCAAGGCTGGTGCCTGACATAACGCCAATAAAGCGGCCCGATTTCATAGTTCATCCTTTTTCAATCTGACGTTTGCGCACCACTCAAACATAAACTTTTCGTGAATACCACGCGGAATGACCAATTTTTACCGTTGGTAGTAAAACATTATCTTCAAATCAATAATCATCATGAATATTTTGTTTATAATTGGTTGATCCTACTTTCATTATGATTTGCTCATATTTGGTAGAACATGTAACCATGGATTCACATATGCCATATACTTTGACCATGAGGGATGCTTGCGTGGCGTTTCATGGTGAACAGGAGATTTTTCAATGATTAAACGCGTATTGGTTGTTTCAATGGTAGGTCTGTCTCTTGTCGGTTGTGTTAATAACGACACCCTGTCAGGGGATGTTTATACCGCTTCTGAAGCGAAACAAGTACAGAATGTCAGCTATGGCACCATCGTTAATGTACGTCAGGTACAGATTCAGGGCGGTGATGATTCCAACGTTATCGGCGCAATTGGCGGTGCTGTACTTGGTGGTTTCCTGGGAAATACTATTGGTGGCGGAACCGGGCGTTCTCTGGCTACTGCAGCAGGGGCCGTTGCAGGTGGTGTAGCCGGTCAGGGCGTACAGAGTGCAATGAACAAAACGCAGGGTGTCGAGCTGGAAATTCGTAAAGATGATGGCAACACCATCATGGTGGTACAGAAACAAGGGAACACTCATTTCTCTCCAGGCCAACGTGTCGTACTGGCCAGCAATGGCAGTCAGGTGACCGTTTCCCCGCGCTAAATAAGTTTGCGTGTGGTCAGGTTACTGACCACACGCCCCCTTCATTTCACCCTTTGGCCTGTAACTCAATGATATTATGCTCAAGTTTTGCGATGAGCTTAATCAGTTGTTCCAGTTCCTCTGCGGAGATGCCATGTAAAATTTCCGCGCGGGTTTTGTTAATAACAGCCTCCATTTCGCTGATCAGTGGCTCTGCCTTTTCCGTCAGTTTAATACGTTTAGCCCGACGATCGCTGGCACAAGTTTGACGCGAAATTAACCCTTTTTCTTCCAGTTGGTCCAGCGTACGGACCAGTGATGGCTGCTCGATGCCAATCGCTTTTGCCAGTTGAATTTGCGACTGGTCTGGAGGTAACTGATGGATATTGTGTAACGTAACCCAATGGGTTTGTGTTAACTCCAGCGGTTTCAGGCGATGGTCTATCAGAGCACGCCATATGCGCACCAACCGTGCCAGATCAGAACCTAGTGGCGATTCCAATTTCATCTCCTTATAATTAGCTTGCTAAGATATTATGCGGCTTTTAGAATAGTGTGCAGCAATTGTATTGCTAAAACAAATGTATTGCTGCATTTGGTTACCGTCAGACATATTTTTCAGAAATTGCGCGTAAATTTTTCGCACTTAAAGAATATTTATTAATCTAACGCAATATATTCTGTCGTAAAGGAATCTACTTTGTGAAGTTTATGCTCAATGCAACAGGATTGCCCTTACAAGATCTGGTGTTCGGTGCGTCCGTCTACTTTCCTCCGTTTTTCAAAGCCTTCGCGTTTGGATTCGTCATCTGGCTTGTCATACACCGCCTGCTTCGTGGCTGGATCTACGCTGGTGACATCTGGCATCCCTTGTTAATGGATTTATCGCTGTTTGCGATTTGCGTTTGCCTTGCTCTGGCAATACTGATTGCGTGGTAACTATGTCAATTAAAACAATTAAGTATTTCTCAACAATCATTGTAGCGGTAGTTGCGGTTCTTGCCGGATGGTGGCTGTGGAATTATTACATGCAATCTCCGTGGACACGCGACGGGAAAATACGCGCAGAACAGGTTTCTATCACCCCACAGGTGTCGGGACGTATTGTTGAGCTGAATATAAAAGACAACCAGCTGGTTAACGCGGGGGATCTTCTGCTCACGATCGATAAAACGCCCTTTCAGATCGCCGAGCTGAACGCACAGGCTCAGCTGGCGAAAGCGCAATCTGACCTCGCAAAAGCCAATAACGAAGCGAATCGTCGTCGTCATCTCTCACAAAATTTTATTTCTGCCGAAGAACTCGATACCGCTAACCTCAATGTTAAAGCGATGCAGGCCAGCGTTGATGCCGCACAGGCGACGCTGAAACAGGCACAATGGCAACTGGCGCAAACGGAAATTCGCGCCCCGGTGAGTGGATGGGTGACTAATCTCACTACCCGCATCGGCGACTACGCTGACACCGGGAAACCGCTGTTTGCCCTTGTTGACAGCCACTCGTTTTACGTCATTGGTTATTTTGAAGAAACCAAGTTGCGCCATATCCGCGAAGGTGCACCAGCACAAATTACCCTCTATAGTGATAACAAAACGTTACAGGGTCACGTGTCCAGTATCGGTCGGGCGATTTATGATCAGAGCGTTGAAAGTGACTCAAGCCTTATTCCGGATGTGAAACCTAACGTCCCCTGGGTTCGCCTCGCCCAACGCGTTCCCGTCCGCTTTACGCTGGATAAAGTCCCAGGCGATGTCACGCTGGTGTCGGGCACCACCTGTAGCATTGCCGTAGGTCAATAATGAACGCATCGTCATGGTCCTTGCGCAATTTGCCCTGGTTCAGGGCCACGCTGGCGCAATGGCGTTATGCGTTACGCAATACCATTGCCATGTGTCTGGCGCTGACGGTTGCCTATTATTTGAATCTGGATGAACCCTATTGGGCGATGACCTCGGCTGCGGTGGTTAGCTTTCCCACCGTTGGCGGTGTCATCAGCAAAAGCCTCGGACGCATCGCTGGCAGTTTGCTCGGAGCCATTGCAGCACTGCTTCTTGCCGGACATACGCTCAATGAGCCGTGGTTTTTTCTATTGAGCATGTCGGCGTGGCTTGGCTTTTGTACCTGGGCCTGTGCGCACTTCACGAATAACGTCGCGTATGCATTTCAACTGGCGGGCTACACGGCTGCCATCATCGCCTTTCCGATGGTTAATATTACTGAGGCCAGCCAGCTGTGGGATATCGCTCAGGCGCGTGTTTGCGAGGTGATAGTCGGTATTTTGTGCGGCGGCATGATGATGATGATCCTGCCGAGCAGTTCCGATGCTACAGCCCTTTTAACCGCATTGAAAAACATGCACGCCCGATTACTGGAACATGCCAGTTTACTCTGGCGGCCTGAAACAACCGATGCCATTCGTGCAGCACATGAAGGGGTGATTGGGCAGATACTGACCATGAATTTGCTGCGTATCCAGGCTTTCTGGAGCCACTATCGTTTTCGCCAGCAAAACGCACGCCTTAATGCGCTGCTCCACCAGCAATTACGTATGACCAGTGTCATCTCCAGCCTGCGACGTATGTTGCTCAACTGGCCCTCACCGCCAGATGCCACGCGAGAAATTCTCGAACAGCTGCTGACGGCGCTCGCCAGTTCGCAAACAGATGTTTACACCGTCGCACGTATTATCTCCCCACTACGCCCGACCAACGTCACCGACTACCGGCACATCGCCTTCTGGCAGCGACTACGTTATTTTTGCCGCCTTTATCTGCAAAGTAGTCAGGAATTACATCGTCTACAAAGCGGTGTAGATGATCATGCCAGACTCCCACGGACATCCGGCCTGGCTCGTCATACCGATAACGCCGAAGCTATGTGGAGCGGGCTGCGTACATTTTGTACGTTGATGATGATTGGCGCATGGAGTATTGCTTCGCAATGGGATGCCGGTGCCAATGCTTTAACGCTGGCAGCAATTAGCTGCGTACTCTACTCCGCCGTCGCAGCACCGTTTAAGTCTTTGTCACTGCTGATGCGCACGCTGGTGTTACTTTCGCTATTCAGCTTTGTGGTCAAATTTGGCCTGATGGTGCAGATTAGCGATCTGTGGCAATTTTTACTGTTTCTCTTTCCACTGCTGGCGACAATGCAGCTTCTTAAATTGCAGATGCCCAAATTTGCCGCACTGTGGGGGCAACTGATTGTTTTTATGGGTTCGTTTATCGCTGTCACTAATCCCCCGGTGTATGATTTTGCTGATTTTCTTAACGATAATCTGGCAAAAATTGTTGGCGTCGCGTTGGCGTGGTTAGCGTTCGCCATTCTGCGTCCAGGATCGGATGCTCGTAAAAGCCGCCGCCATATTCGCGCGCTGCGCCGGGATTTTGTCGATCAACTAAGCCGCCATCCAACACTGAGTGAAAGCGAATTTGAATCGCTCACTTATCATCACGTCAGTCAGTTGAGTAACAGCCAGGATGCGCTGGCTCGCCGTTGGTTATTACGCTGGGGTGTAGTGTTGCTGAACTGTTCTCATGTTGTCTGGCAATTGCGCGACTGGGAATCGCGTTCCGATCCGTTATCGCGAGTACGGGATAACTGTATTTCACTGTTGCGGGGAGTGATGAGTGAGCGTGGCGTTCAGCAAAAATCACTGGCGGCCACACTTGAAGAATTACAGCGGATTTGCGACAGCCTTGCCCGTCATCATCAACCTGCCGCCCGAGAACTGGCGGCAATTGTCTGGCGGCTGTACTGCTCGCTTTCGCAACTTGAGCAAGCACCGCCGCAAGGTACGCTGGCCTCTTAATTACTTAATTACACCACAGGCATAGCGTTCACCGCCACCGCCCAGCGGTTTGGGTTGATCGGACATATTATCGCCGCCAACGTGGACTATCAGCGCTTTGTCTTTGACTTCATCCAGTGATTTCAGACGAGGCGCGATGACGGCATCGGTCGCCTTGCCGTCATTATTGACTACCAGTGCAGGCAGATCGCCTAAATGCCCGGCACCTTCTGGCCCTTCATGTTTACCGGTATTTTGTGGATCAAGATGCCCGCCTGCGGATTCTGCGGCGCTGGCTTTGCCATCTTTGGTGGCTGGCTGGCAGCTTCCTTTGGCATGAATATGGAAGCCATGTTCACCGGGAGGTAATGCTTTCAGATCGGGCGAAAACTCCAGACCTTTATCGGTTTCAGTAATGGTGACGCTACCAATTGACTGCCCAACCCCTTGCGACGTGACGAGGTTCATCTCGACTTTTTCACTGGCAGCTTGTGCGCCGGTCGCAACAACCAGCGCCAGAATGGCCAGACTAAAACGTTTCATAGGACCTCCGTTCATTGTGCATTCCTGAATAAGTGTAAACCAGTGACACATTTTTGAACGGCGGCTATTCCTAAAAGTGCTTACGGTACGTCGTAACCTAGTGCCGCTTTACGGATACGGAACCATTGTTGACGGGTCATTTTCAGTGTTTCTGCTTCGACTGCTGCCCGTACGCGCTCAATTTTACCTGAGCCGATAATTGGCAGCGGCTGCGACGGTAAACGTAATACCCAGGCGTAAACCACCTGTTCAATCGAGCCCGCGTTTAACTCCTCTGCCACCACAGCCAGTTCATCACGCAGCGGCTGGAAATAATCATCATTAAACAGACGACCACCACCAAGGCAGGACCACGCCATCGGACGAACACGCAGTTGTTGCAGTTGGTCGAGCGTGCCATCCAGCAGTAACGGCTGATGCACCGGGGATATTTCCACCTGATTAGTGGCAAGGGTAAATGGCAGGCGTGATTGCAACAGCGCAAATTGCGCAGGTGTAAAGTTCGATACACCAAAATGACGCACTTTGCCGCTCTGATGCAGATGTTTAAAGGCGTCCGCCACTTCATCGGCATCCATTAACGGGTCTGGTCGGTGGATTAACAGCAGATCCAGATGATCGGTCGCGAGATTAATTAGCGACTGTTCGGCGCTCTTAATGATGTGATCGCGGTCAGTGATGTAATGGCCAATGACGTTTTCTTCACACGCGGTCGTCGCGATACCGCATTTACTGACGATTTCCATCCGTTCACGCAGGTGAGGTGCCAGTTTCAGCGCCTCGCCAAACGCCGCTTCGCACTGATAGCCACCATAAATATCAGCATGGTCCACGGTGGTCACGCCGAGATCCAGATGCTCTTCAATAAAACTGACCAACTGGCGGGCGGACATGTTCCAGTCCATCAATCGCCAGTAGCCCATCACAAAATGGGAAAACTCCGGGCCTTGCGGCGCAATAGTAATACGCTGAACCATAATCGCTTCCTCTTATCAGATATGAGAGGAGTATACGCAAGATTAGGCTCAAAAGAGTGATGGTTGCTCCGGTTCGTCTGATGACGCTGGCTTATTTGCACGTAATTTGCGCATTAATCGCTGCCGACAAAGGCGCAACACTTCTTGTTTTTCGCCATCGCTCATTTTATTCCAGTTAAAACGCTCATCCCGGCTACGAAAACAGCCGCGACAAAATCCCCGTTCGTCAGACTGGCAAATTCCCCGGCACGGGCTCTGGACGGGAAAGAACTCTAATTGCTCCGTCACCTCGCCCTCCTCAGATAAGATTATTACCATTATTGAAGCTGTTAATGTCCAAAGTAGCAACTTTGCTTGCACTAGACCGACTGGTCTACTACACTCCAACGCATGAACAAACACACCGAACATGATACTCGCGAACATCTCCTGGCGACGGGCGAGCAACTTTGCCTGCAACGTGGATTCACCGGGATGGGGCTAAGCGAACTCCTAAAAACCGCTGAAGTGCCGAAAGGGTCCTTCTATCACTACTTTCGTTCTAAAGAAGCGTTTGGCGTTGCCATGCTTGAGCGCCATTACGCCGCATATCACCAGCGACTGACTGAGTTGCTGCAATCCGGCGAAGGTAACTACCGCGACCGCATACTGGCTTATTACCAGCAAACACTGAACCAGTTTTGCCAACATGGAACCATCAGTGGTTGCCTGACAGTAAAACTCTCTGCCGAAGTGTGCGATCTGTCAGAAGATATGCGCAGCGCAATGGATAAAGGGGCTCGCGGCGTGATCGCCCTGCTCTCTCAGGCGCTGGAAAATGGCCGTGAGAACCATTGTTTAACCTTTTGTGGCGAACCGCTGCAACAGGCACAAGTGCTTTACGCACTGTGGCTTGGTGCGAATTTGCAGGCCAAAATTTCGCGCAGTTTCGAGCCACTGGAAAACGCGCTGGCCCATGTAAAAAACATTATTGCGACGCCTGCCGTTTAGCAGGCATTTTTTATCACCAGACGACCGGGAGCCTTTATGTCATCTGAAAAACTGTATTCCCCACTGAAAGTGGGCGCGATCACGGCGGCAAACCGTATTTTTATGGCACCGCTGACGCGTCTGCGCAGTATTGAACCGGGTGACATCCCTACCCCGTTGATGGCGGAATACTATCGCCAACGTGCCAGTGCCGGTTTGATTATTAGCGAAGCCACACAAATTTCTGCCCAGGCAAAAGGATACGCAGGTGCACCTGGCATCCATAGCCCGGAACAAATTGCCGCATGGAAAAAAATTACCGCTGGCGTTCATGCTGAAAATGGTCATATGGCCGTACAGCTGTGGCACACCGGACGCATTTCTCACGCCAGCCTGCAACCTGGCGGTCAGGCACCGGTAGCGCCTTCAGCACTTAGCGCGGGAACACGTACTTCTCTGCGCGATGAAAATGGTCAGGCGATCCGTGTTGAAACATCCATGCCGCGTGCGCTTGAACTGGAAGAGATTCCGGGTATCGTCAATGATTTCCGTCAGGCCATTGCTAACGCGCGTGAAGCCGGTTTTGATCTGGTAGAGCTCCACTCTGCTCACGGTTATTTGCTGCATCAGTTCCTTTCCCCTTCTTCAAACCATCGTACCGATCAGTACGGCGGCAGCGTGGAAAATCGCGCGCGTCTGGTGCTGGAAGTGGTCGATGCCGGGATTGAAGAATGGGGTGCCGATCGCATTGGCATTCGCATTTCGCCAATCGGTACTTTCCAGAACACGGATAACGGCCCGAATGAAGAAGCCGATGCACTGTATCTGATTGAACAACTGGGTAAACGCGGCATTGCTTATCTTCATATGTCAGAACCAGATTGGGCGGGAGGTGAACCATATACTGATGCGTTTCGCGAAAAAGTACGCGCCCGTTTCCACGGTCCGATTATCGGCGCAGGTGCATACACAGTAGAAAAAGCTGAAACGCTGATCGGCAAAGGGTTAATTGATGCGGTAGCATTTGGTCGTGACTGGATTGCGAACCCGGATCTGGTCGCCCGCTTGCAGCGCAAAGCTGAGCTTAACCCGCAGCGTGCCGAAAGTTTTTATGGTGGCGGTGCTGAAGGTTACACTGATTACCCGACGCTGTAATCCAACATTGCGAGCGGCGCAAAGCCGCCGCTATACTAAAACAACTTTTTGAATCTGTTAGCCATTTTGAGGATATAAAGATGCGTCTTCTTCATACCATGCTGCGCGTTGGCGATCTGCAACGCTCCATCGATTTTTATACCAACGTGCTGGGCATGAAACTGCTGCGTACCAGCGAAAACCCGGAATACAAATACTCACTGGCGTTTGTTGGTTACGGCCCGGAAACCGAAGAAGCAGTGATTGAACTGACCTACAACTGGGGCGTGGATAAATACGAACTCGGCACTGCTTATGGTCACATCGCGCTTAGCGTAGATAACGCCGCTGAAGCGTGCGAAAAAATCCGTCAAAACGGGGGTAACGTAACCCGTGAAGCGGGTCCGGTAAAAGGCGGTACTACGGTTATCGCATTTGTGGAAGATCCGGACGGTTACAAAATTGAATTAATCGAAGAGAAAGACGCCGGTCGCGGTCTGGGCAACTAATCTCCTGCCGGGCGTGAACTCATCGCGCCCGCATCTTTACTGCATCGACAAGTAATATTTGTCATAATGCGCGCTGCAATTTATCCGTATTAAGAGAATCAGATGTCCGATAACGCTCAACTTACCGGTCTGTGCGACCGTTTTCGTGGTTTTTATCCTGTTGTGATCGATGTTGAAACAGCCGGATTTAACGCCAAAACCGATGCGCTGCTTGAGATTGCCGCCATCACCCTGAAAATGGATGAACAAGGCTGGCTGATGCCGGACACCACATTACATTTCCACGTCGAACCATTTGTCGGCGCAAATTTGCAACCAGAGGCCCTTGCCTTCAATGGCATTGATCCGAACGATCCCGATCGCGGCGCGGTCAGCGAGTACGAGGCGCTGCACGAAATTTTTAAAGTTGTACGTAAAGGTATTAAAGCGAGCGGCTGTAACCGCGCCATTATGGTGGCGCACAACGCCAATTTCGATCACAGCTTTATGATGGCCGCCGCAGAACGCGCCTCACTGAAACGTAACCCGTTCCACCCTTTCGCCACTTTTGACACTGCTGCACTGGCCGGGCTGGCACTCGGACAAACCGTATTGTCAAAGGCTTGCCAGACAGCTGGCATGGACTTCGACAGCACCCAGGCGCACTCCGCGCTGTACGACACCGAACGCACTGCTGTGCTGTTTTGTGAAATCGTCAACCGCTGGAAACGTCTGGGAGGCTGGCCACTACCTGCCGCCGCAGAGGTGTAATCGAGTCGATGCCTGATGACATGCAATGATTCAGGCATCTATAGTGAGGCTATTCCACGCATCATGCATGATATTCACGGGGAATAGCGTTAATGGCAAATAATCCAAACCCTTCATCGCCCCTGCCGGACGTGTTTTCGCCGGCGACCCGCGACTGGTTTCTTCGCGCCTTTAAACAGCCGACCGCTGTCTAGTCGCGAACCACGGCTGCGCTTTACGCTAACAGAAGTGAATGACCTACCGGTCCGGCAAACGCCGATGTTTACGCTGTTACGTGAGGCGGGATTTTCAAGTTCGCCACAAGGGCTGGATTGGGGATAGAGAAAGGACTGACGGATGCCCGTTCGCATCCGTCAGTATTGCAGGACGGATTATTCCGCGTCCGGCTCTTCAGACTTGTATTTAGCGGCAGTTTCTTTGATCAGCTGCTGCAGTTCACCACGCTGATACATTTCGATCACGATATCACAACCGCCCACCAGCTCGCCGTCAACCCACAGTTGCGGGAAGGTCGGCCAGTTCGCATATTTCGGCAGTTCCGCACGAATGTCCGGATTCTGCAGAATATCAACATAGGCAAAACGTTCGCCACATGCGGCAAGCGCCTGGACTGCCTGGGCAGAGAAACCGCAGCTCGGCAGTTTCGGTGAACCTTTCATGTACAGCAGGATCGGGTTTTCAGCAATCTGGCGTTGGATTTTTTCGATAGTGGTGCTCATTGTCTTGCTTCCTCAAACTTCTTTACGGCAGTAATCTGACATTGTAGCGGGTCAGTGCGGCATCGGAAAATAACATTTTCATCACGCTTTTGCTATTTTATCCCTTTGCTCTATTTGTTGCATTTCAAATATTCGTTTCTTCCCTGATGCACGGCAAACTGGCGTATTTATAACCATTTTTAGCTTTCACTGCTGCATTTTTTTGCGCTCGCCGACGAAACGTATTTTTTAACAATAAAAGCTATTAACTTTCTCTTCTTCTATGCATTAGAATCATCAAGTTTTGTAAATCAGACGCAGGCATGATAGACCTGCCTTAACAGAGGGACGCTCAGTGGCGCGGATAAACCGTATTTCGATCACGCTCTGTGCTTTACTTTTTACCACCCTGCCTTTAACGCCTATGGCCCATGCTTCAAAGCAAGCCAGGGAGAGTTCTGCTACCACTCATATCACCAAAAAAGCAGATAAAAAGAAAAGCACGGCAACCACCCAAAAGACCCAGAAAGCCAGCCAGAAAACAGCGAAAAAAGCCGCCAGTAAAAGTACGACCAAAAGCAAAACCGCTTCTTCCGTTAAAAAATCTTCCATTACCGCTTCTAAAAACGCCAAAACTCGCAGCAAACACGCCGTCAATAAAACGGCCTCAGCCAGCTTTACCGAAAAGTGTACCAAACGTAAGGGCTATAAATCGCATTGTGTGAAAGTCAAAAATGCCGCGTCAGGAACCCTTGCCGACGCGCACAAAGCGAAGGTGCAAAAAGCCACAAAAGTGGCAATGAATAAACTGATGCAGCAAATTGGTAAGCCATATCGTTGGGGTGGCAGCTCACCGCGTACCGGTTTTGATTGCAGCGGTCTGGTTTATTACGCTTATAAAGATTTGGTGAAAATTCGTATTCCGCGTACGGCGAATGAAATGTATCACCTGCGCGATGCAGCGCCAATCGAACGTAGTGAACTGAAAAACGGCGACCTGGTCTTCTTCCGTACTCAGGGACGCGGTACAGCCGATCATGTCGGCGTGTATGTCGGCAACGGCAAATTTATTCAGTCACCGCGCACGGGCCAGGAAATTCAAATCACTTCTCTCAGTGAAGACTACTGGCAGCGCCACTATGTTGGCGCTCGCCGGGTAATGACCCCAAAAACACTTCGCTAAAACTTTACCCTGTTGTTACGGCAACAGGGTAAGTTCATCTTTTGTCTCACCTTTTAATTTGCTACCCTATCCATACGCACAATAAGGCTATTGTACGTATGCAAATTAATAATAAAGGAGAGTAGCAATGTCATTCGAATTACCTGCACTACCATATGCTAAAGATGCTCTGGCACCGCACATTTCTGCGGAAACCATCGAGTATCACTACGGCAAACATCATCAGACTTATGTCACTAACCTGAACAACCTGATCAAAGGTACCGCGTTTGAAGGTAAACCACTGGAAGAGATTATTCGCAGCTCTGAAGGTGGCGTATTCAACAACGCAGCTCAGGTCTGGAACCATACTTTCTACTGGAACTGCCTGGCACCGAACGCGGGTGGCGAACCGACTGGAAAAGTCGCTGAAGCTATCGCCGCATCTTTTGGCAGCTTTGCCGATTTCAAAGCTCAGTTTACTGATGCAGCGATCAAAAACTTTGGTTCTGGCTGGACCTGGCTGGTGAAAAACAGCGATGGCAAACTGGCTATCGTTTCAACCTCTAACGCGGGTACTCCACTGACCACCGATGCGACTCCGCTGCTGACCGTTGATGTCTGGGAACACGCTTATTACATCGACTATCGCAATGCACGCCCTGGCTATCTGGAGCACTTCTGGGCGCTGGTGAACTGGGAATTCGTAGCGAAAAATCTCGCTGCATAATAACTGATGGCAAATGCAACATTACCTGATGCGCTTCGCTTACCATGCCAACGCGGATGAGGCGTTAACAGCGCATTCGGCAAGATAAATCGCACGTTGCCAGCAACTGTAACGCAGAAGGTTATCCTTCTGCGTTTTTGTTTAATTAGCTGTTGGCAACGCAAACTGCTTCAGGTTGTTTTCTGGCTGACATAAACACCAGCAATAATGCCAGTCCCGCGACAATCGCCCCCATCACCGGCACAAAACTGTATCCCAGCCCAGCGGAAATTACCGCACCACCAGCAGCTGCTCCCAGCGCATTTCCAAGATTAAAGGCACCAATATTGACTGATGAAGACAGACCTGGCGCTTCACTGGCGACACGCATCACGCGCATCTGTAACGGCGGTACGATCGCAAAGGTTGCAGCTCCCCACACCACCATGCTAATAGCTGCGCCGAACTCATTGCGGGCCAGGAACGGGATTGCCAGCATAATCACCATCAGCAACAACAAAAAGCCTTTCAACGTGCCGTTAACTGAACGATCTGCCAGTTTGCCGCCGAGATAGTTACCGATAGAGAATCCGACACCAATCAGCACCAGCATTGCCGTGACGAACACCGGCGTTACGTGGGTAATGCTTTGCAGTACCGGAGAGATATAGGTGTAGAGGGTAAACATTGCACCAGCGCCCAGTACCGTCGTCAGCAATGCAGACAGCACCTGCGGACGCATTAATACCGCCAGCTCTTTTTTCACTTCAGGTCGCGCCCCTGCGCCACCTTTAGGTAATGAGAGGAACAGACTTACCATTGAAATCACGCCCAGCCCCGCTGTTGCCAGAAATGACATCCGCCAGCCGATGGTTTCGCCCAACCAGGTCGCCGCCGGCACGCCACCGATATTTGCCAGGGTTAACCCCATAAACATAGTGGCAACTGCGCTGGCCTGTTTATGTTTTGGCACTACGCTTGCGGCCACGACTGAACCCAAACCAAAAAATGCCCCGTGATTCAGGCTGGTCAAAATGCGTGAAAGCATCAGGGTCATATAATCCGGCGCGATGGCGGAAAGTACGTTGCCAAGCGTGAAAATCGCCATCAGGAAAATCAACGCACTGCGGCGGGCACGATGAGAAAGTAGAAGCGTCATCAGCGGCGCGCCAACCATTACGCCAACTGCATAAGCACTGATTAACATTCCGGCAGCGGGAATCGAGACATCCACACCGCGCGCAATGACGGGCAACAAGCCCATTGGCGAGAACTCCGTTGTCCCGATACCAAACGCGCCAATCGCCAGCGCCAGCAACGGATAGTTAATTTTCATGCCTTATCTCCACCTCTTCGCGTCATTACGCGATATTCATTAAAGTGGCGAAAGCATGACAGTAATCACAAAAAAATGAAAATAACAAAAAGAGAAAACACTTTTGCCATTTTGCTAACAAACAGGAAGGAGATGCGAGGGAGAACGCGCTCCCTCGAGAGGAAATCAGTGCAGCGCGGCAGTCAAACCCACGGCCACGATCAAACCGAGGACGATAATCGTTGTTACCAGTGAAAATTTAAGGTCGGTGCTCATCAAGTTTTCTCCTTTTTTATTACCACACAAAAAGTGATATTACGCATTTTTACACACTGTGATGAAAAAATCTCCCGTCATTTATAATGATAAGTGTTTTTACTACTTCCCCTTTTCGTCAAGATCGGCCAAAATTCCACGCTTACACTATTTGCGTACTGGCCATTGACCCCTTCCTGACGCTCCGTGTCGTTTTTCCGGCGTACCGCAACATTTTTGTTGTGCGTAAGGTGTGTAAAGGCAAACGTTTACCTTGCGAATTTGCAGGAGCTGAAGTTAGGGTCTGGAGTGAAATGGAATGGCAACAATAAAAGATGTAGCGAAACGAGCAAACGTTTCCACTACAACTGTGTCACACGTGATCAACAAAACACGTTTCGTCGCTGAAGAAACGCGCAATGCCGTGTGGGCAGCAATCAAAGAATTACACTACTCCCCTAGCGCGGTGGCGCGTAGCCTGAAGGTTAACCACACCAAGTCTATCGGTTTGCTGGCGACCAGCAGCGAAGCGGCCTATTTTGCCGAGATCATTGAAGCGGTCGAAAAAAATTGCTTCCAGAAAGGTTACACCCTGATTCTGGGCAATGCGTGGAACAATCTTGAGAAACAGCGGGCTTATCTGTCGATGATGGCGCAAAAACGCGTCGATGGTCTGCTGGTGATGTGTTCTGAGTACCCAGAGCCGTTGCTGGCGATGCTGGAAGAGTATCGCCATATCCCAATGGTGGTGATGGACTGGGGTGAAGCAAAAGCTGACTTCACCGATGCGGTCATTGATAACGCGTTCGAAGGCGGCTACATGGCCGGGCGTTATCTGATTGAACGCGGTCATCGCGAAATCGGCGTTATCCCTGGCCCGCTGGAACGTAACACCGGCGCAGGCCGTCTTGCTGGTTTTATGAAGGCGATGGAAGAAGCGATGATCAAAGTGCCGGAAAGCTGGATTGTGCAGGGTGACTTTGAACCTGAATCCGGTTATCGCGCCATGCAGCAAATCCTGTCGCAGTCGCATCGCCCTACTGCCGTCTTCTGTGGTGGCGATATCATGGCAATGGGCGCACTTTGTGCTGCTGATGAAATGGGTCTGCGCGTGCCGCAGGATGTTTCGCTGATCGGTTATGATAACGTGCGCAACGCCCGCTATTTTACGCCGGCGCTGACCACGATCCATCAGCCAAAAGATTCGCTGGGCGAAACAGCGTTCAACATGCTGTTGGATCGTATCGTCAACAAACGTGAAGAACCGCAGTCCATTGAAGTGCATCCGCGGTTGATTGAACGCCGCTCCGTGGCTGACGGCCCGTTCCGCGACTATCGTCGTTAATCACCCGTTGCGGGAGTCTCTTCCGGCTCCCGCAGCCACTCCTTATTCAGCGTCTCACTATCGCCGAGATACTCAAGCAACCAGGTTAACGCAGGCGACATATCATTTTGCTGCCATGTCAGACAACATGCCGAATCCGGGAAGGGGTTTTCCAGTTTTAGTGCTACCCACTTCCCCTCATTAAGCCACGGTTTGGCGAAATGTGTTGGCACCATCCCTATGCATAATCCTGCCGAGATACAGGTTGCCGATGATTCCCAGTCAGGCACGACAAGTCTTTTTTGGTTATCCAGCAACCAGGTAATACGTTTAGGTAGCGTTCGCGAGGTGTCTTCGCGCACCAATGACGGCCAGTTGCGCAACGTATCATCGCTGAACGGGCCATCCATCAACGCCAGCGGGTGGTGGCTGGCAACAACGCAACTCCAGCTTAACATCCCCATATCCCGGAAGGCATAACGACCGCCTACCGGAATCGCGCGTGTTGCGCCAATCGCCAGTTCCACGCGCCCGTCGGAAAGTGCATCCCAGACACCGTTGAACACTTCCTGAAAGACAAGGAGTTCGACATCATCAAAATGGCGATAAAAATCAACGATCATCTGCCGTGTTCTCTCTGGCCTGACAATATTATCCACTGCGATAGCTAACTGACCGCGCCAGCCGTTCGCTATCTGCTGACATTGCTGGCGGGTGATCTGCATTTTTTTGACAACAGAGCGCCCTTCTTTGAGAAACCACGCCCCGGCTGCGGTCAGTTCCACATCACGGTGACGTCGTTCAAACAGCGGCACCGCCAGCCACTCTTCCAGCTGACGCACGGTATAGCTGACCGCAGAAGGAACGCGATGCAACTCCTGGGCTGCGGCGCTAAAACTACCATTACGCGCTACCGCATCAACAACTTCGAGAGAATATTCTGACCACATAGTCTGCCTGCAAAATTTTTGAAACCAATCATCAAATATTACCGTTTCACAACACTAATTTCACTCCCTACACTTTGCGGCGGTGTTTAATTGAGAGATTTAGAGAATATACATGCAACCTGGGAAAAGATTTTTAGTCTGGCTGGCGGGTTTGAGCGTACTCGGTTTTCTGGCAACCGATATGTATCTGCCTGCTTTCGCCGCCATACAGGCCGACCTGCAAACGCCTGCGTCTGCTGTCAGTGCCAGCCTTAGTCTGTTCCTTGCCGGTTTTGCCGCAGCCCAGCTTCTGTGGGGGCCACTCTCCGACCGTTATGGTCGCAAACCGGTGTTATTCATCGGCCTGACAATTTTTGCGTTAGGTAGTCTGGGGATGCTGTGGGTGGAAAACGCCGCCACGCTGCTGATATTGCGTTTTGTACAGGCTGTGGGTGTCTGCGCCGCGGCGGTTATCTGGCAAGCATTAGTGACAGATTATTATCCTTCACAGAAAGTTAACCGTATTTTTGCGACCATCATGCCGCTGGTGGGTCTATCTCCGGCACTGGCTCCTCTGTTAGGAAGCTGGCTGCTGGTCCATTTTTCCTGGCAGGCGATTTTCGCCACCCTGTTTGCCATTACCGTGGTGCTGATTCTGCCTATTTTCTGGCTCAAACCCACGACGAAGGCCCGTAACAATAGTCAGGATGGTCTGACCTTTACCGACCTGCTACGTTCTAAAACCTATCGCGGCAACGTGCTGATATACGCAGCCTGTTCAGCCAGTTTTTTTGCATGGCTGACCGGTTCACCGTTCATCCTTAGTGAAATGGGTTACAGCCCGGCAGTTATTGGTTTAAGTTATGTCCCGCAAACTATCGCGTTTCTGATTGGTGGTTATGGCTGTCGCGCCGCGCTGCAGAAATGGCAAGGCAAGCAGTTATTACCGTGGTTGCTGGTACTGTTTGCTGTCAGCGTCATTGCGACCTGGGCTGCGGGCTTCATTAGCCATGTGTCGTTGGTCGAAATCCTGATCCCATTCTGTGTGATGGCGATTGCCAACGGCGCGATCTACCCGATTGTTGTTGCCCAGGCGCTGCGTCCCTTCCCACATGCAACCGGTCGCGCCGCAGCGTTGCAGAACACTCTGCAACTGGGTCTGTGCTTCCTCGCAAGTCTGGTAGTTTCCTGGCTTATCAGTATCAGTACGCCATTGCTCACCACCACCAGCGTGATGTTATCAACAGTAGTGCTGGTCGCTCTGGGTTACATGATGCAACGTTGTGAAGAAGTTGGCTGCCAGAATCATGGCAATGCCGAAGTCGCTCATAGTGAATCACACTGATCTATATCGATATACTTATACTTAGGCTGCTAACAAAATTTTGTTGTATGATTGAAATTAGCGGCCTATACTAATTTCGAGTTGTTAAAACTACGATAAATATTATGTTATTACGGGGACAGGATCGTTCCCGACTCACTATGGATGGTCATTTCGGCAAGGGTTCCTCCTTTCCCTCTGTTCTACGTCGGATTATAGACTCGCGGTTTTTTCTGCGAGATTTCTCACAAAGCCCAAAAAGCGTCTACGCTGTTTTAAGGTTCTGATCACCGACCAGTGATGGAGAAACTATGAGTTCATCGTGTATAGAAGAAGTCAGTGTACCAGATGACAACTGGTACCGTATCGCCAACGAATTACTTAGCCGTGCCGGTATAGCCATTAACGGTTCTGCCCCGGCGGATATTCGTGTCAAAAACCCCGATTTTTTTAAACGCGTTCTGCAGGAAGGATCGTTGGGGTTAGGCGAAAGTTATATGGATGGCTGGTGGGAATGTGACCGACTGGATATGTTTTTTAGCAAAGTCTTACGCGCAGGTCTCGAGAACCAACTTCCCCATCATTTCAAAGACACGCTGCGTATTGCCGGCGCTCGTCTCTTCAATCTGCAGAGTAAAAAACGTGCCTGGATAGTCGGCAAAGAGCATTACGATTTGGGTAATGACTTGTTCAGCCGCATGCTTGACCCCTTCATGCAATATTCCTGTGCTTACTGGAAAGATGCCGATAATCTGGAATCTGCCCAGCAGGCGAAGCTCAAAATGATTTGTGAAAAATTGCAGTTAAAACCAGGGATGCGCGTACTGGATATTGGCTGTGGCTGGGGCGGACTGGCGCACTACATGGCGTCTAATTATGACGTAAGCGTGGTCGGCGTCACCATTTCTGCCGAACAGCAAAAAATGGCTCAGGAACGCTGTGAAGGCCTGGATGTCACCATTTTGCTGCAAGATTATCGTGACCTGAACGACCAGTTTGATCGTATTGTTTCTGTGGGGATGTTCGAACACGTCGGACCGAAAAATTACGATACCTATTTTGCGGTGGTGGATCGTAATTTGAAACCGGAAGGTATATTCCTGCTCCATACCATCGGTTCGAAAAAAACCGATCTGAATGTTGATCCCTGGATTAATAAATATATTTTTCCGAACGGTTGCCTGCCCTCTGTACGCCAGATAGCTCAGTCCAGCGAACCCCACTTTGTGATGGAAGACTGGCATAACTTCGGTGCTGATTACGATACTACGTTGATGGCGTGGTATGAACGATTCCTCGCCGCATGGCCAGAAATTGCGGATAACTACAGTGAACGCTTTAAACGGATGTTTACCTATTATCTGAATGCCTGTGCAGGTGCTTTCCGCGCCCGTGATATTCAGCTCTGGCAGGTCGTGTTCTCACGCGGTGTTGAAAACGGCCTTCGAGTCGCTCGCTAAAGGCTATTCTATCGCCCCCGCTCCGGGGGCGATTTCAGATCAGGCTTCTGTACCTGGTTGATTCATGGCATTTTCTCGTGCCGCCAGCACACGTTCTACCGTATCTACCACTGCCTGAGTTTGTGGATCGATTTCAATGTTGACGCGTGCGCCGAGTTTTTTCTTCCCAAGAGTCGTGCGTTCCAGTGTTTCCGGAATTAAATGGACGCAAAAACGCGTTGGCGTGACTTCGCCGACGGTCAGGCTAATACCGTCGATGCCAATAAATCCTTTGTACAGGATATATTTCATCAACTGACTATCCTGGACTTTAAACCAGATCTGACGATTATTTTCCGAGGTTAATATTTTCGCCACTTCAGCGGTGGTCATAATATGACCTGACATTAAGTGTCCGCCAATTTCATCGCTGAATTTCGCCGCACGCTCAACGTTTACCCAATCCCCCACTTTTAAATCACCAAGATTAGTAATGCGTAACGTTTCTTTCATCAGGTCAAAACTGACATGGTTGCCGTTAATTTCCGTCACGGTCAGGCAGCAACCGTTATGCGCCACGGACGCACCGGTTTCCAGTCCGTCCAGCATGTGGTCGGGTAACTCCACCACATGCGTGCGAAAATTTGGTTTCTCGTCAATCGACACCAGTTTTGCGGTGCCCTGTACAATCCCCGTAAACATACTTACAACTCCTGAAATCAGTTAAGACATTCTGTTCAGCACAATAGCAGGTGGAAAACGCCCTTACCAGTGAAGGGGTAAGAATGGCTATTTTTTCACTGGAGAATTAATAAATCCTCGCTACAATAGACTGAATTTCCCCTGCTTCTTCTTTTTGCTGCCCATTCAGGCGGCTTTTTAGTCTCTCATATAACTACAAATAAAAGGTGTTCACGTGCAGAAGTATATCAGTGAAGCGCGTCTGTTATTAGCATTAGCAATCCCGGTGATTCTCGCGCAAATCGCCCAAACTGCGATGGGTTTTGTCGATACCGTGATGGCGGGCGGCTATAGTGCCACCGACATGGCGGCGGTTGCTATCGGAACTTCTATCTGGCTTCCGGCGATCCTCTTTGGTCACGGACTGCTGCTGGCATTAACGCCGGTTATCGCGCAATTAAATGGTTCCGGTCGACGTGAGCGCATTGCGCATCAGGTGCGACAAGGTTTCTGGCTGGCAGGTTTTGTTTCCGTTCTCATTATGCTGGTACTGTGGAATGCGGGTTACATTATCCGCTCCATGGAAAACATCGATCCGGCTCTGGCGGACAAAGCCGTGGGTTATCTGCGTGCGTTGCTATGGGGCGCGCCGGGCTATCTTTTCTTCCAGGTTGCCCGTAACCAGTGTGAAGGTCTGGCAAAAACCAAGCCGGGTATGGTGATGGGCTTTATCGGCCTGCTGGTGAACATTCCGGTGAACTATATCTTTATTTATGGTCATTTCGGTATGCCTGAGCTCGGTGGCGTTGGTTGTGGCGTGGCTACTGCGGCGGTGTATTGGGTCATGTTCCTTGCCATGGTTTCTTACATTAAACGCGCCCGCTCGATGCGCGATATTCGTAACGAAAAAGGCACCGCGAAGCCCGATCCTGCGGTTATGAAACGACTGATTCAACTCGGTTTGCCAATTGCGCTGGCACTGTTCTTTGAAGTAACGCTGTTTGCCGTCGTGGCTCTGTTAGTGTCTCCGCTCGGTATTGTTGATGTCGCAGGACATCAGATTGCCCTGAACTTTAGTTCACTGATGTTCGTGCTTCCCATGTCGCTGGCGGCAGCGGTAACCATCCGCGTAGGTTATCGTCTGGGTCAAGGCTCAACGCTGGATGCGCAAACCGCTGCGCGGACCGGGCTTATGGTGGGTGTCTGTATGGCAACCCTGACGGCCATATTCACGGTTTCACTGCGAGAGCAAATCGCCCTGTTGTACAACGACAATCCCGAGGTTGTAACGCTGGCTGCGCATTTGATGCTGCTGGCGGCGGTATATCAGATTTCTGACTCTATCCAGGTGATTGGCAGTGGGATTTTGCGTGGTTATAAAGATACACGTTCCATTTTCTATATCACCTTTACGGCTTACTGGGTGCTGGGCTTGCCAAGCGGCTATATTCTGGCACTGACCGATCTGGTCGTTGAACCTATGGGGCCAGCAGGCTTCTGGATAGGCTTTATTATTGGCCTGACTTCGGCAGCCATTATGATGATGCTGCGTATGCGGTTCCTGCAACGTCTGCCGTCAGCCATCATTCTGCAACGAGCAGCTCGCTAGTAAAGACAAGGCGCAACCTTCACGGGTTGCGCCTGTGTTTTTACGCAGGCTGGAGCGTTGCGCCAATCCCGTCTTCGTCTGGCTGTAGTTTCAGTGCGTTACACAGAGTTTGCCGACTGGCATCTGTTATCTCAACGTGTATATCACCAGTAACTTCCCCTTTCACATTGATGAAGTCAGGTGAAATTTCTTTCGCACTGGTTTGCAGGCAAATGGCTCCCTCTCCGCGCAGGCGTTTCACTTTCAGTTGCACATGCGTTGCCGCATCAGTGATCAGCCACAGTTTTCCGCCATTTAGATTGATGTTACCAATACCAAAAGTGACACTGTCACCTTTTACCGTACTGCCGTCGAGAATCAATACACCGCCCTGCTGTACAGTAATCGTTGATTGTTGCAGATCTGCGCCATAGCCAATAATCATTGAAGCGCCGTCCAGTAATGCAACACTACCGGTCAGTTCAACCGGTGCGCGATCTTCCTCTACGACAAAATTTTCGTCCGCGCTGGTGGGTGACAACAGGATCACTGTCCCACCTTGTATTACCGCATTTTCCAGCGTACCGGCATGCACTTCAGCCCGACCACCCACATTAACGGACAGGTTTTGCGTCTTACCGGAACTGTAGAGCTGAAGACCATCCGTCCCCAGACGATAGATGGCTCCATTCTCAACAATAGTGTCAGAGTCTTCACCACCGAGATTATTCATGGTGCCACCAGCAAGCAACGTATCACTGGCTTTCCCCGCCAGCATAAAAACGCCGCCCTGATTAATCTCACAATTGCAGGCTTCCCCACCTGGATACACCAACAATTCACCACCTTCATCTACCACGACCGCTGAGGTTGTCCCATTGACCAACAGGCCACCCTCTTGATCGAGAATAATTTTTTCCGCGCGATGGCCTTCCAGTACACGCAGGTTACCGCCATTTTCCAGCAACAAACCGCAGGCATAACCTTTATCAACGCTGAATTCACCTTCGGGATGGCGGCCATTAACCGTAGCGAGCGTAGAGAGACTAATTGCGCCTCCCTCGGACTGAACAATATCTGTGGCAATGGCACCGTCGCTGACCGATAGTGTGCCATTGTTACCGTACTGTGTGCATTTGGCTATCCCACCGGTTGCCACTTTCAACCAGCCAGCCCCCGTGACCACGGTATTTTCGGCTCTTCCGCCAGCTTCAACAATCAACTCGCCTTCAGTAAGTTGCGTCGCGCCAATAACCTCGCCGGTCTTAACAATTTGCACGTTCCCGTCGCTCATCAAGTTTTTCGCATCAGATCCCATGATTTATTCCTTTGCTGCATCTGTGTGCCTTTATTGCTACCTAAGTGTAAAGGCTACGAAGGATTTATCCACGACAGATTTGAGATGGTGGCAAACAACTCTGTTTAAACTCTGATACACGGATTATTGGGTTGTATCAGATGTAAATGCGATCCTGAATAAAAATCGCCCTTGCAAATCAACAAAATATAGCCAATTTGCTTAAAAGCTCTGCAAACGGTCGAAATAGCGCAGAAAATTACGTTTTGCCTCTTGCCACCTTCCCACTCTGCCGCTAATATTCGTCCCCGTTGTCACCTACAACGTTGCGTTCATAGCTCAGTTGGTTAGAGCACCACCTTGACATGGTGGGGGTCGTTGGTTCGAGTCCAATTGAACGCACCATCCTGCGTCCGTAGCTCAGTTGGTTAGAGCACCACCTTGACATGGTGGGGGTCGGTGGTTCGAGTCCACTCGGACGCACCAGATTTTCTTAATCTGGTCTTCTCCTTTTTTCCCTCTGTTTCTTCTCTGTATCCAATACGTTAAAAGATTTACACTGTCTTCGTATGCGTTATCAGAAGGAGAATCGCTATGGCAACTTTGTTACAACTTCATTTTTCTTTCAATGGCCCATTTGGCGACACAATGGCTGAGCAGCTTAAACCGCTTGCTGAGTCGATTAATCAGGAACCTGGTTTTCTGTGGAAGGTTTGGACAGAAAGTGAAAAGAACCACGAAGCCGGTGGGATCTACCTTTTCACTGATGAAAAAAGCGCCCTTGCCTATCTGGAAAAACATACTGCCCGACTGAAAAATCTCGGCGTTGAGGAAGTTGTCGCCAAAGTTTTCGATGTCAATGTGCCACTGAGTCAAATCAATCAGGCAAAACTTGCCTGACAGATTTTAATCAAGGGCGGTTAGTGCCCTTTTCATCCCTGTCTGAAATTTCTCAAATTCTAAAAATCTCAACCAAACTTACCTGATAACACTAAATTCGAAAGAATGCGTACAGGTAAGTAACAATGAAAACAATTGCTATTGTGGGTGCCGGGCCTACGGGGATCTACACCTTATTCTCGCTTCTACAGCAACAAACGCCACTTTCTATTTCTATCTTCGATCAGGCTGACGAAGCCGGTATCGGGATGCCATACAGTGATGAGGAAAACTCAAAACTGATGCTGGCAAACATTGCCAGTATTGAAATACCGCCGATTTATTGCACGTATCTCGAATGGCTACAAAAGCAAGAAGCCAGCCATCTCCAGCGTTATGGCGTTAAAAAAGAAACCTTGCACGATCGTCAGTTTTTACCGCGAATTCTGCTGGGCGAATATTTCCGCGATCAATTTTTACGATTAGTAGACCAGGCACGACAGCAAAAATTTGCAGTGGCTGTTTATGAATCATGCCAGGTTACCGATCTGCAAATTACAAATGCTGGCGTCATGCTCGCTACAAATCTGAATTTACCCAGCGAGACGTTTGATTTAGCGGTGATCGCAACGGGGCACGTCTGGCCTGATGAAGAAGAAGCAACCAGAACGTATTTTCCCAGCCCGTGGTCAGGCCTGATGGAAGCAAAGGTCGATGCGTGTAACGTGGGTATTATGGGAACATCCTTGAGCGGACTGGATGCGGCAATGGCAGTGGCTATTCAGCATGGTTCGTTCATTGAAGATGATAAACAACACGTCACTTTTCACCGCGATAACGCAAATGAAAAGCTAAATATTACGTTAATGTCGCGCACAGGTATTTTACCCGAAGCCGATTTCTATTGCCCTATTCCCTACGAGCCCTTACACATCATCACCGATCAGGCATTAAATGCTGAGATTCAAAAAGGCGAAGTGGGCCTTTTGGATCGGGTATTTAGATTGATAGTAGAGGAAATCAAGTTTGCTGATCCAGACTGGAGCCAACGCATAGCCTTAGAGAGCCTGAATGTCGATTCCTTTGCTCAAGCCTGGTTTGCCGAGCGCAAACAACGCGACCCATTTGACTGGGCAGAAGAAAATCTCCAGGAAGTCGAACGCAATAAACGAGAAAAACATACTGTTCCCTGGCGTTATGTCATTCTGCGCCTGCATGAAGCCGTACAGGAAATTGTTCCACATCTGAATGAACACGACCATAAACGGTTCAGTAAAGGCCTTGCCCGGGTTTTCATCGATAATTATGCGGCAATCCCTTCAGAGTCTATTCGTCGACTACTGGCCTTACGTGAAGCGGGAATCATTCATATTCTCGCCCTCGGTGAAGACTACGAAATGGAAATTAATGAGTCGCGCACCGTCCTGAAAACGGAAGACAATAGCTACTCGTTTGACGTTTTTATTGATGCCCGCGGGCAGCGTCCGCTTAAAGTGAAAGATATTCCTTTCCCTGGACTACGCGAACAATTACAGAAAACAGGGGATGAAATCCCTAATGTTGGCGAAGATTATACGTTACAGCAACCCGAAGATATTCGTGGGCGCGTAGCGTTCGGCGCGTTGCCCTGGTTGATGCACGACCAGCCTTTCGTTCAGGGAATTACGGCATGTGCAGAAATTGGAGAGGCGATGGCTCGGGCGGTCGTAAAACCTGCATCCCGTGCGCGTCGGCGTCTTTCGTTTGATTAAAGGTAAAGCTATCAGCACTCAACAAACTGATGTTGTTCATTAAGACGATAGCGGACTCCGGCTCGAATATTGTTTTCACCTTCAATGGCGACGGCGAAGCGAACTCTTTCGCCGTCATGATATGCCAGTGCGGCGCATCCCCCTGGCCCGAGAATAATTGAGTCGACCACGCCCGTGCTCACTACCGTTGAATTTTCACCACTGGCAATGATGTGTACATTGTCGCCGCTGTTGGCAATTCTGGCGTTTGCGCCAAAGCTGGCGATTTGCACCAGGTCACCATTACTGGCGACATGACACCGTTCACCCAATGTACAAACGCGTACTCGCATTCCGGTATTCGCAATCCGACCGCTATCTCCAGCGCTGCTTATCCGCGAAGAATTACCGGTTACAGCAACCCGTGCGCGTGCACCGGAGCTGCCAATGTGACTGTTAAAGCCGACACTTCCAATCCGCACGCTATAACCCATACTGGCAATTTGCGCGGCATACCCAGCGGTTGCGATTCTGGCGTTATCCTCACAACAGCCGAGGCGAGCATGATCGTCGCTGCGGACAAACTGACTGCAAAATAGTCGTTCTCCGGGATCTGTGGCCAGTTTTTGCATAGAGGAAACTTCCTGATGCGCGAAGTTTTCATCTGCCAGCCATTTTTTCCACGCATACTCAACCAGACTCTCCGCCCAGTCCGTATATCCTTCCTCAATCAGTGCATGATGAATATCGGCATAACTACCGCCACGTGGGAAATGGCGCAGAAACCAGCGATACATCACCGCTCCGATACGCCATTCTCGCAGGTCTGCTCGTGTAATGATCATTCGTTAGTGCCGGTGATAGCCATCGACCATGCTTTTAAAGGTTTCGTGTGGCGTACGCCCCGTGGTGCAAAGATAAAGATGACCGAAGATAAAAAAGAGGCTTATAAATGCCAGAGCAAAATGCGCCTGCAATAACCAGTATCTTACGCCAGGAAACACATCTCCCACGGCTTGCGGATAGAGACACAGCAGCCCCGTCAATAGTAACAATGGCAACAATCCATACATGACACCAACATAGGCGACCTGCTGTAAGGGATTAAATTTAGACTGGGTTGTTGCCGGGAAAGGATGTTCTTCCCCCTGCATAATGCCAAACAAATAAAATCGCGTTTGTTTTGCCGCTCGATCCAGCCAACCCTGACGACGAATGCGATAGTGGTGACCATTACCCCCAACGGCATTGATCAGAACAAAGCCAAGCCAGCATGCCAGTAACAAAAATCCGCAAACTTCATGCACCGCAACCAGACTTTTAACCGCAGTTGCGCCCACCAGCGCAAAGTGATTTATCAGCCCACTTGCCAGCAACAATACAAAGAGTAACGCATTCGACCAGTGCCATAATCTGACCGCTTTGCTGTAAAGATAAATCCTCTCACTATGATCGGTGGCTGATTTCTTCACGCCACGAGCACGAAGCAAGGCATGTAGCCCCAGCACCAACCACATCCCAACCAGCAATAGTCCGGCAATGATCAACCACACCGGCCAAAATTGGGGGGTGAACTGTGGCACATAGTTCGCCAACTGGCTCTGAAACTGTTCAGCATGTTGCGACGGGTTCATACATTTTCCTTTTTAATCAAATGTTGACCGAACCGGCGATACAGATGCGGTTTCCCGGCGCCAGGTAGCTGATATTGATAGTATTTATTTTCCTGCAACCACGCCTGAATTTCTGGGCTATCTTCGTGACCAAAGATCAATGCGTGTTCCGGGCAGGCACTGACGCAAATGGGCGGAAAGCCTTTTGCCAGTCGGGTCTCAGCGCAGAAATCACATTTATCTGCCACTTTAGTGACAGGGTTAAGGTAGCGAACCTGGTACGGGCAAACGCCAATGCAATAACTGCAGCCGATGCACTGCGATTTTTCTACCCGCACGATCCCCTGCTCATCACGCCACGACGCCCCTGTCGGGCAAACGTCGATGCAAGGAGCATCTTCGCAGTGCTGACATGACTGACGAAAAAAGTGATACTGCGTTCCATTGTCGTTATCGATGACTGGAATGTGTGCTATCGATAAACGGCTTCCCTGAGCGGGGACGTGGTTAGTTTTACGGCATGCGCGGGCGCAGATATTACAGCCATTGCACCGTGACTCGTCATGAATCATGGCATACCGAACTTCCTTTTCTTGCCTCGTATTCGCTAACAGAGAAGACGCAGAACCAGTAAAAAAGATTACTGTTCCCATCCCCAGAACAAATTTGCGTCGAGTGAAGGACATCTGATTATCCCCTAATGCAGTGGCTGCAACTGTCCACCCTATCCATGACATCCCCCTGAAATTTCAGGGGTTCTGAAACTGCTCTACCTCGAACCATTCGCATAAGCCATACGCCTTGCCATAGGTCATAAATCGCTCGCTAAACAAGTACAACACTGCCGTCGATGACTCCACCTGCCGTATATCGGCATATTCAGGTGCAACATCCATCGCGGCGATCGCGGCTTCAATCTGCGCTTCCTGGAAGTAATATGGCGCTTGCATCAGCATGGCGACTTTGTAAGGACGAGGATACGTCTGGCACTCAAAACGAACGGCGTGTGCAATGGCGCGACAAATGTCCTGCTCCACAACTTGCAAAGACATCGCCGCGTAGTTTTCACTCATGGCCTGCGTTGAGTAATAGTAATCATCCTGGCTTCCCGTCATACAAGCGATATCCGCGTAGTCTCCGTTCTGCTTAATGTTTTCCAGCAAAACTGACAGTTCCTCTTCTGCAACCGAATAGGGTGGCGAGAGAAACACGGCGCGCGCCACCAGCTGCCCAGCCGCAGAATGCTGGCGAATGAACTCTGCCAGGATTTCAGCCGGTTCTGGTTCGGTTACCGTATCAACGGGGTGACGCATCCCCTGCAACCATTGCCGCTTCGCCTCATCAATTTCGCTGACTTTCGCTAACGGCAATTCATCCTGATGGTTCATCTCTCCCATTCCTTACGCAGGCAGTAGATTGTGTGCTGCCAGATCGGCGGCAATATCTTCCAGCCCCAGACGCTGCAATGTTTCGCGGGTCGGACAACCAAGCTGTGGGTCCCAGCCCATTTCTTTGTAGAACATCGTGAGCGAAGCATGCATATCGTCACGGTCCATTTTGTCTGTACCTTCAGTAAAGACCGGGATCTGCGGATCCTTGTCGAATACCCAGGAACAGATAAGATCGTGTTCATTACGCATATCTTTGGTTTGCATCAGTTTTACCGTGTAGGCGCGATGCAACGTAAAGATACGCTCTGCAGCTAAATCTAATTTTTCCTGAGTCATATCTTCGCCAGTGATCGCTTTGAAGAATTTGGCTTCAAGCGCCAGATCACCCCGGTAATTACGGCTTTTCAGCGGCGAAACGGTCATTGGCCAGACCCAGTTGCACAGGGTGACGGCGTTATGCAAACAGACCCGCAACAGCGACCACTTAGCATATTTAATTTTTGCGTCATTGATCGGTGTGTAGTTTTTGGTTTCATCGTAAGCATCTTCAGAACCAAAAAGCTCTTTCGCCACTTCACGCTGCAGTTTCAATGGCAAGCCGGAACCAATAAAATTGATATGGGTATGCGTCATGCAGTCACGGTTGAACATACAGTTAACAATGGAACCGACTTGCGCTGACGCTTCATTGGCATGGTGAACCGGATAGCCAAACGGCGACCAGAGTTTATTTTTCGCGTAGCCCCAGTACTCTTCACCCAAATTCCAGCGTTCTGCGATGGCATATGAACCATCAGCCAGGTGACTCAACTCACCCACGCGATGCGCCAGACGGTAGTAAAAATCTTTAATAAAGTTAACGTCACCCGCTTCCAGTTGATCCCAGCGAATTTCCGCATACTCTTCAGCAGGCAGAACACGCTTGAACACACCTTTGCTGTAACAATAAGTAAAGTCGCGATGCAACTGCCCGTAGTTACACCATAGGCCGTAGTCATCGAACAAATTCAGACCAACCAGGTTACCAATCACACGACCATCGTCCTTATCTTCAAAATCTTTCGGCCCGTTCGGGAAGATGGTGGTATGGACAAAGTTTGCTACACAAGTGTTACCACCTGTGCTGGGCACGCCAAACTCTTTCACCCGAGGAATATTCATTTGGGTCATACAACGGATCGGGCAAGAGTGGCAGCCACTCATTTTTACTGTGTATTTCTCTGCCGCCGGACCTAAGTCAAAAACGGATTTATAGGTACGAAAGCCGACCGTATTCTGATTGCCTGGCGGAATTTCCCCCGTTTCAATCGGACCACCTTCAGCCGCGCCCCAAAACAGCCCTTTACGTGCTGTCCAACGTGACTTGGGATCTGAATACTCTGCCCACGATTGCGGCGTACTTGGCACGACATGGTTGTTATTCGCACCGATAAGTTCAGTCATCATGTAATCGTTGAGACGCTTCATCTCCTGACGATCGGCAATGTTGACCCCTTTCGTCCCTTCAACCGCAATCGCTTTCAGGTTTTTCGAACCCATTATTGCGCCAGTTCCCGCACCGCCGCTGTGGTTACGGCTATTCAACATGCCAGAGAGAGGAACAAGGTTTTCTCCAGCCTGACCAATAGCCGCCACACAGGTTTCCGGACTGGTCAAGCGACAAATTTCTTCCGTCGTTGCGCGCGTCCCTTTTCCCCATAAGAAATCGGCTTTTTCAAGGCTAACTTTGTCATCTTTAATCTTCAGCCATACCGGTGATTTCGCTTTCCCTTCGATAATAATGACGTCGTATCCAGCGAATTTCATTTGCGCTGCAAAAAAGCCCCCCATATGGGCATCGACGACTAAATTTCCTTTGGTAAAAGTAGAAAGTGAGGTGATATTTACGCGAGAACTACAGGGGGCACCAGATCCAGTTAATGGGCCGGTAGCAAAAACTAATTTATTCGCTTCATCGAAAGGTTTCGTGCCTGGCGGTACTTCGTCATACATAATTTTGTAGCCGAAGCCCATGCCACCGACAAAACTTTTAAATTTACTGGAATCTTCGAGGGTAATATTTCCTGTCGTGAGATTGACTCTTAATATATTACCTGTCCAACCGTTAGCCATGATTTTTTCCTTTGCAAGATTCACACAGTAATATCTTTCCACTCGATAATTTTTAACGCCCCTGTTGGGCAGGCGTTTGCGCATTCACCGCATAACACACATTTCGAGGATTTTTTACTTTCGGTATTTACGGTGGCCATCATCCACGGGCATGCCGTAGTACAGGCGCTACAGCCAATACAACGTTTATGATCGACGGTAATACAGCCTTCTTTCTGCTGCCAGGTAATCGCACCAATCGGGCAGACGTTCATGCATTGCGACTCTTTGCATTGACGGCAGGTATCCGCGGTATAGTTGAGATCGCCATACAGGCCACCGCCAGAGCCAACCCCGTTGTCGCCAAAGAAATAATTGCGATGGATTTTGATACGGGAGAAGAATGTCCCTACTGAGCCATCGTTGAAGTTGGTACAAGAGATTTCACAGCGGTGGCAACCCGTGCATCGCGCACGTTGGGTCACCAGCACCCCTTTGGGTGTATTTATCAACCCTACTGTGCCGCTATCAATATCTTCCTGTTTGCAACCCAAAAGTGACAGTAAAGCAGGGGCAATTGTTAAACCAGCAAGGCCTTTTCCTGATATACGCAAGAATTCTAATCGCGTTAAGCCAATATTTAATAGTGGACGATCAACCGGGTTCATTTATTTCGCATCCTCTTCGCAAACACAGTGCTGACAATTCAACAGCCTGATATTAAGCACTCAACTAATACGCTGCTGACGCTGTCCTCAACACCAGATATTTTCCCTAACCCGATAGTGTATGAGAAAAGATTTAACGCTAACAAACTAATCCTTTATGGTTAGGAGAAAAAATAATGTGATTATTCTGGGCTCTTAACATTGATCGTTATCAATTAAAATCACAAAGCAAGAAATTATAAGTGAAGTGATATTTATTATCATTTGAAATAAATTTAACTTAACCGACAATTATTTGTGAAATTCATCGCAGAAAATAAAAATAACTTTATCGCTATAAATTAAAATATACACCGAAATTCGTATAATTTCAGCAGTTGTTATTTAGAATGATTAACTGGACCGCAACTGAACTAACAATATCAGGATGAAGCTTACCGCCTCATCCTGAATGGTCATTTTACTAGTGCGTTAATGACTGTTTCCATCGCCTGCTTTTCCAGCTCACTGCGCTGAATGCGTTTATTGGCTAATGCTGTACGTAATACGCCTGCGATAACAATATGCTTTGGTTCCTGCCCCAGATCGCGCATTTCCAGCACAACTTTACCGACAACTCTGCACATTTCTCGGTACAGTTCATCCTCTTTTGTCCGGTTTCCCATTCTTTATACCTATTTATCATGCCAACTATCAGCATATATCAATCTAACCAATTAAACAAAAATCAAACAAAATCAGACAAATAACGTGATAAATTATTTTAACTGTAGCAATTGAGCGATGATGTATTTATACACCGGATGAACTTTCACTTATCCTCACACTGACAACCCCGGCACCAGACGTTGCGCAAACAACGAAGTTTTTGCGTAACCTTTTCCCTGGAACGCTGAATCTTTGATAACAATTTATTGTCTAACAAGTTGTATATTTTTTGAAACGCTGTTTTTGTTTTCCTTTTGGATTAATTTCAGCGTATAATGCGCGCCAATTGACTCTTGAATGGTTTCAGCACTTTGGACTGTAGAACTCAACGACTCAAAAACAGGCACTCACGTTGGGCTGAGACACAAGCACACATTCCTCTGCACGCTTTTTCGATGTCACCTATCCTTAGAGCGAGGCACAACCACTTTCGTAATACCGGATTCGCTTTCCGGCAGTGCGCCCAGAAAGCAAGTTTCTCCCATCCTTCTCAACTTAAAGACTAAGACTGTCATGAAAAAGACCAAAATTGTTTGCACCATCGGACCGAAAACCGAATCTGAAGAGATGTTAGCTAAAATGCTGGACGCTGGCATGAACGTTATGCGTCTGAACTTCTCTCATGGTGACTATGCAGAACACGGTCAGCGCATTCAGAATCTGCGCAACGTGATGAGCAAAACTGGTAAAACCGCCGCTATCCTGCTTGATACCAAAGGTCCGGAAATCCGCACCATGAAACTGGAAGGCGGTAACGACGTTTCTCTGAAAGCGGGTCAGACCTTTACTTTCACTACTGATAAATCTGTTATCGGCAACAGCGAAATGGTTGCGGTAACGTATGAAGGTTTCACTACTGACCTGTCTGTTGGCAACACCGTACTGGTTGACGACGGTCTGATCGGTATGGAAGTTACCGCCATTGAAGGTAACAAAGTTATCTGTAAAGTGCTGAACAACGGCGACCTGGGCGAAAACAAAGGTGTGAACCTGCCTGGCGTTTCCATTGCCCTGCCAGCACTGGCTGAAAAAGACAAACAGGACCTGATCTTTGGTTGCGAACAAGGCGTAGACTTTGTTGCTGCTTCCTTTATTCGTAAGCGTTCTGACGTTATCGAAATCCGTGAGCACCTGAAAGCGCACGGCGGCGAAAACATCCACATCATCTCCAAAATCGAAAACCAGGAAGGCCTCAACAACTTCGACGAAATCCTCGAAGCCTCTGACGGCATCATGGTTGCGCGTGGCGACCTGGGTGTAGAAATCCCGGTAGAAGAAGTTATCTTCGCCCAGAAGATGATGATCGAAAAATGTATCCGTGCACGTAAAGTCGTTATCACTGCGACCCAGATGCTGGATTCCATGATCAAAAACCCACGCCCGACTCGCGCAGAAGCCGGTGACGTTGCAAACGCCATCCTCGACGGTACTGACGCAGTGATGCTGTCTGGTGAATCCGCAAAAGGTAAATACCCGCTGGAAGCGGTTTCTATCATGGCGACCATCTGCGAACGTACCGACCGCGTGATGAACAGCCGTCTCGAGTTCAACAATGACAACCGTAAACTGCGTATAACCGAAGCGGTATGCCGTGGTGCCGTTGAAACTGCTGAAAAACTGGATGCTCCGCTGATCGTGGTTGCTACTCAGGGCGGTAAATCTGCTCGCGCAGTACGTAAATACTTCCCGGATGCCACCATCCTGGCACTGACCACCAACGAAAAAACGGCTCACCAGTTAGTACTGAGCAAAGGCGTTGTGCCGCAGCTGGTTAAAGAGATCACTTCTACTGATGACTTCTACCGTCTGGGTAAAGAACTGGCTCTGCAGAGCGGTCTGGCACACAAAGGTGATGTCGTAGTTATGGTTTCTGGTGCACTGGTACCGAGCGGCACTACTAACACCGCATCTGTTCACGTCCTGTAATATTGCTTTTGTGAATTAATTTGTATATCGAAGCGTCCTGATGGGCGCTTTTTTTATTTAATCGATAACCAGAAGCAATAAAAAATCAAATCGGATTTCACTATATAATCTCACTTTATCTAAGATGAATCCGATGGAAGCATCCTGTTTTCTCTCAATTTTTTTATCTAAAACCCAGCGTTCGATGCTTCTTTGAGCGAACGATCAAAAATAAGTGCCTTCCCATCAAAAAAATATTCTCAACATAAAAAACTTTGTGTAATACTTGTAACGCTACATGGAGATTAACTCAATCTAGAGGGTATTAATAATGAAAGCTACTAAACTGGTACTGGGCGCGGTAATCCTGGGTTCTACTCTGCTGGCAGGTTGCTCCAGCAACGCTAAAATCGATCAGCTGTCTTCTGACGTTCAGACTCTGAACGCTAAAGTTGACCAGCTGAGCAACGACGTGAACGCAATGCGTTCCGACGTTCAGGCTGCTAAAGATGACGCAGCTCGTGCTAACCAGCGTCTGGACAACATGGCTACTAAATACCGCAAGTAATAGTACCTGTGAAGTGAAAAATGGCGCACATTGTGCGCCATTTTTTTGCCTGCTATTTACCGCTACTGCGTCGCGCGTAACATATTCCCTTGCTCTGGTTCCCCATTCTGCGCTGACTCTACTGAAGGCGCATTGCTGGCTGCGGGAGTTGCTCCACTGCTCACCGCAACCGGATACCCTGCCCGACGATACAACGCTTTATCGACTAACTTCTGATCTACAGCCTTATTGTCTTTAAATTGCGTAAAGCCTGCTGGCAGCGTGTACGGCATTGTCTGAACGTTCTGCTGTTCTTCTGCCGATAGTGGTCGATGTACTTCAACATAACGCATCCCGTTAGGTTCCACGGAATATTTCACCGGTTCGTTGATCACTTTCACCGGCGCTCCCGTCCGCACGCTGGAGAATAAAGCTTTAATATCCGGTGCATTCATGCGAATACAGCCCGAACTGACGCGCAAACCGACGCTGTCCGGCGCACTGGTGCCATGAATGAGGTATTCGCCATTACCATGCGCGAGGCGCAGTGCGTAACGTCCTAGTGGGTTATTGGGCCCGGCAGGAACGACCGGCGGTAATTTAATGCCACGCTCCAGCGAACGCTGACGAATGCCCGCCGTAGGCGTCCAGGTTGGGTTAGGGATTTTCTGCCCCACACGCGTTTCCATCACCGGCGTTTCCAGCCCCTGCAAACCAATACCTATCGGATAAACCTGCACGATATTTTCTCCCGGCGGATAATAATAAAGGCGCAGCTCTGCAAGGTTTACAATAATCCCCTGACGCGGCGCATCAGGTAATAACAGTTGTGAAGGAATAGTTATCGTCGTACCAGGTTTTGGCACCGGGGCGATAGTGTTATTGGCTTCAAGGATCAACATTGCCGCAGTATCAAAACGTCGGGCGATGGCCTGAAGGTTTTTATCCCCTTCTTGCACCGTATACGTTTGATTTTGCCCAACCAGTCGGCTGCCGGTTGGTGGTAGCTGATAATCAACCGCCCAGGCAGCCTGGATGGCGCTAAAAGCGCCGATAAGCGTGAGTGTAAGCAAAGACGCGCGTTTCATTGTAAACCTCCTGTATTTGCCGGAGACTCACGCTGAAACGTCGGATGGCGCTTATGTTCACCTGAAACCAAAACACTCCTGTGCAGGCCAGTGTAAACATTGACCACCCGGCAATGTGAGCCAACCGGATGAAAGCTGTCCCTTTAGTTTAGCTAAGTGCAGCGGCTTTGGCGCGAATTGCGCGAATCATCGCTTCCAGACCTTGTGAGCGTGATGGGGTGAGATGTTGGGTGAGCGCCATTTTTTCAAACCACGGGCGCACATCGAAATTGACAATATCCTGCGGCGTCATTTGATCGTAAAGAATAAAGACGACCGCAATAAGCCCTTTTACAATGGCCGCATCGCTGTCGCCCTGTAATTCAATAATTCCCTGCGCATTTTGACGCATCACAATCCACACCTGACTCTGGCAGCCCTGGATGCTATTTTGCGGGCTTTTGTCTTCGTCACGTAATTCCGGCAGACGCTGACCCAACTCAATAATGTAGAGATATTTCTCTTCCCAGTTGGCGCAGCGTAAAAAATTACGCAGCAATTTTTCTTTATCCGGCAATAAAGCCATAGTGCCTCCCTGTTATCCCAGCAGACGGTGAATACGTTGCAGGCCGGTCACCAGACGATCCACTTCTTCATGGGTGTTATACATGGCCAGCGACGCCCGACACATCGCGAGGACGTTGTAATAGGCCATTAATGGCATTGCGCAGTGATGTCCGGTACGCACAGCAATGCCGTAATTATCGAGAAAACTGCCAACATCATAGGCGTGGTGTTTACCAAGATTAAAAGCAATAACGCCAAGCCTGTTTTGTGGGCCATAGAGAGTGAGATCCGGTACAGATTCCAACTGTGATAGCGCGTAATGCATCAGATTCTGTTCATACTCGGCTATGTTATTAAGCCCCAGCGCCGAAACATACTCCAGTGCCGCGCCAAGACCAATGATGCCTCCGGTATTGGGTGTACCGGCTTCAAACCGCCATGGTGCTTTGGTCCAGGTAGTGCCTTCACTCAGGCTGACGGTGGCGATCATAGAACCGCCCCCTTCCCACGGCGGCATCTCCTGCAACAAGGCTTCTTTGACATAAAGAATGCCAATTCCGGTAGGGCCATACAGTTTATGCCCGGAGAACACGTAAAAATCGCAATCCAGCGCCTGAACATCCACCGGATGATGCATCACCGCCTGAGCGCCATCCACCAGCACTTTTGCGCCATGTTGATGCGCAAGTGTGATCATCTCCGCCAGCGGATTTTCTGTCCCAAGCACGTTGGAGACATGAGTAATTGCCAGCAGACGAGTTTTCTCATCAAACAGCGTAGGCAGCGTCTCCAGTTGCAGAGTACCGTCGGGGTTGAGCGGGATCACACGCAGCTCTGCGCCAACGCGTGCACAAAGCATCTGCCAGGGGACAATGTTAGCGTGGTGCTCCATCTGACTGATGATGATGTTATCGCCCGCCCGCACATTGCTGTTGCCCCAGCTATTGGCGACCAGATTGATCCCTTCCGTCGTGCCGCGGACGAACACCAGCTCTTCCGCCGAACGGGCATTAATAAACAGCGATGCCCGCTTGCGCACGTTCTCCATTTTCTCGGTCGCCTGGGCGCTTAAGGTATGAATACCGCGATGCACCGCCGCGTAGCCATGACGATAAAACTCAGCCTCGGCGTCAATCACCTGGCTTGGTTTCTGCGCACTGGCGGCACTGTCGAGATAAGCCAGCGGCAAACCGTTTACCTCACGAGAAAGCACCGGAAAGTCGGCCCGCACTTTGTCGACGGAAAAAGTCATCTTGCACCTCCTGGCAGTCGTTGACCGATTCGGGCCAGCACCTGCTGTTTAAGCCCCTCATCACGCAGTGCTTCCGTCAGTTCGGCAGCAAAGGCGTAAATGATCATCTGCTGGGCATCTTGCTGATTGATCCCGCGCGAGCGCAGATAAAACATCTGTTCGTCATCAATACGCCCCACCGTCGCGCCGTGGCTGCATTTCACATCATCTGCATAGATTTCCAGCTGCGGTTTAGTATCCACTTCCGCCAGTTTGCCCATCAGCAGATTATTATTGGTCATCTGACCATCCGTTTTGATGGCGTGCTGCGTGACGTTGATCAAACCGTTAAATACCGCACGGCCTTTGTCGCTGACGATAGTTTTGTGCAACTGTCGGCTGTTACAAAAACCTTTATTGTGTTCCAGCCAGGTACGAGTATCACACACCTCGTTTTTCACCGGCATCGCCAGGCTATTGATCCGCACCGTGCTGTTTTCGCCATTGAGTTGCGTACTGGTGTTGTGTCGTAACACTGCGCCACCCAGCAGGAAACTGTGGCTAAATGCGGTGGCATCGTCAGCCAGCAACAAATCGTTATGAGCAAAGTGGTGACTGAGCGGGTTTTCAAACGCCAGCTTGATATGCTGCAAATGGGCGTTCGCTGCGACGTTGATAGTGAACCGTGCGCCGGTGAAGTGACGAGCATCATTAAGGCTGACAAAATGTTCGATCACCGTTGCTTCGGCACCTTCCGCCAGATCCAGATGATGCCGGTAATGGGCAGTATTCACCTCTTCACCTGCCACGCCCTGGGTGATATGCATTAACAGCAATGGCTTTGCCGGCCGTTGACCGCGCTTTACGGCGATATGCGTCACGCTTTGTGCCAGGCTTTCCGTCAAATGCAGAAACACTTCCGCCTGAATAGCGTCGGGTAACCCCTGACGGTCGTCGTTAATGCTCACTTCATATCCGCTGCCTTCAGTTGCATCGCTCAGTGCGGGCACGTAACGTCCATCGACAAACACCAGCCGCACGGCGTCTAATGTTAACGCTAAGGCATCACGCTGCTGTGGGGATATCTCCCCCGCAATGCTGACAAACTGGCTATTGGTCAGCCCGTCCAGCGGCGTATATTTCCAGTTTTCATGTTTACGTGTCGGCAGTCCGGTACGCAGCAATTGTTGTAAATGCTGCTGTGCTTGCGGGGAGCGTTTCGCCCCTTCAGCTTCAAACAAATGATGCCACTGTTGCAGTGCGTTACTGCTGTTCGGTAAGCCAGCCATAACCCTGCTCCTCCAGTTGTTTGACCAACGTGAAATCGCCGGATTTCACAATTCGTCCCTGATACAGCACATGGACGTAATCAGGCTTGATGTAGTCGAGAATGCGTTGGTAGTGCGTAACAATGATGAATGAACGCTTGCCGTCACGCAGCGAGTTCACGCCATCGGCAACCACTTTTAATGCGTCAATATCCAGCCCGGAGTCTGACTCATCAAGAATGCATAACTCCGGTTCCAGCACCGCCATTTGCAAAATATCGTTGCGCTTTTTCTCGCCGCCGGAAAAACCAACGTTTACCGAACGGGTTAATAAATCTTCCGGCATCTTCAGGAGAGCGATTTTCTCTTCCATCAAATCCTGAAAATCAAAGCGGTCGAGCGTTTCCTGGCCGCGATAGCTGCGCACCGCATTAAGTGCCGTTTGCAGGAAAAACTGGTTACTGACGCCGGGAATTTCCACCGGATACTGGAAGGCCATAAAGATGCCTTCACCTGCACGATCTTCCGGCGACAGCGCAAGCAAATCTTTGCCTTTAAACTCAACCGTGCCGCTCGTCACTTCATAATCTTCTCGCCCGGCAAGCGTTGCCGATAAGGTACTTTTGCCCGAACCGTTTGGCCCCATAATGGCGTGAACTTCGCCGGGACGAACATCGAGGCTTAATCCACGCAGGATAGCTTTATCTTCCACGCTGACGTGTAACTCTTTAATACTTAACATGTTTATTCCTTATCCGACGCTGTGTTCAAGACTGATGGCGAGGAGTTTTTGTGCTTCAACGGCAAATTCCAGCGGCAGTTCCGAGAACACGTCTTTGCAAAAACCGTTAACAATCATCGAGATGGCATCTTCTTCGCTGATCCCGCGTTGCAGGCAGTAAAACAGTTGATCTTCACCAATACGTGATGTCGTTGCCTCGTGCTCCAGCTGAGCGCTGTTATTGCGACATTCGACATACGGGAAGGTATGCGCCCCACAATTAGCGCCAATCAGCATTGAGTCGCACTGAGTGAAATTGCGCGCATTGGTTGCCGTCGGCATGATTTTCACTAAGCCGCGATAACTGTTCTGACTATGTCCGGCAGAGATCCCTTTCGAGATAATGGTCGATTTGGTGTTTTTACCGATGTGGATCATCTTGGTGCCGGTATCCGCTTGTTGATGACCGCTGGTCAGCGCCACTGAGTAAAACTCACCAATGGAGTTATCGCCGCGCAAAATGCAGCTGGGATATTTCCACGTAATCGCTGACCCGGTTTCTGATTGCGTCCATGACATTTTGCTGTTTTCGCCTTCGCACAAAGCACGCTTGGTGACGAAGTTGAGAATACCGCCGGTGTTGTTATCGCCAGGGAACCAGTTTTGTACCGTGGAATATTTCACCTCGGCGTTTTTATGGATGATGACTTCCACCACCGCCGCGTGTAACTGATAGCTGTCACGCACCGGAGCGGAACAGCCTTCAATGTAGCTAACGTAGCTGTCTTCGTCGGCCACCAGAATCGTGCGCTCAAACTGCCCGGTTTTTTCCGCGTTAATGCGAAAATAGGTGGAAAGTTCCATCGGGCAACGCACGCCTTTAGGCACATAAATAAACGTACCGTCAGAGGCTACCGCCGCATTAAGTGCGGCAAAGAAGTTGTCATTCCCCGGCACCACGGTGCCGAGATATTTACGCACCAGTTCCGGGTGATCGTGGATCGCCTCGCCAAAGGAACAAAAAATAATTCCCTGCTCCGCCAGTTTTTCGCGATAAGTAGTGGCAACCGAAACAGAGTCGAAAATGGCATCCACCGCCACCTCTTTGCCTTCCCGCACGGGAACGCCCAACTGCTCAAACGCCGCCTCCACCTCTTTACTTAAAAAGGCGTTCGCGCCAGTTTGCTGCACCGCGCCGGGTTCAGACGCGCAGTTGTCGTCACAATTACCGCACGATGGTGCCGAGTAGTAGCTGTAATCCTGATAATTCAGCTTGTCGTAGTGCGCTTTCAACCAGTGCGGTTCTTCCATCTCCAGCCATGCGTGATAGGCGTTGAGACGAAACTCCAGCATCCACTCCGGCTCATTACGCTTCGCCGAAATTGCGCGCACCACCTCTTCGTTTATCCCCTTTGCCAGCTCATCGGTGGCTAACTGGGTGAAGAATCCTTCTTTATAATTCAGCGGGCCGCCGGTCCAGGTTTTGACATCGTCAGTTGCTTCAGTATTACGAGACATAGTACCGCCTATACCCCAAAGCTTTCGCCACAGCCACATTCATTCTGGGCTTTAGGGTTGTGAAATTTGAATATCTGATTAAGTCCTTCACGAACGAAATCGACTTCCGTGCCATCAATAAAAGGCATCGCTTGCAGCGGGACAAACAGCTTCGCGCCGTCGTGTTCAAACAGCAGATCGTCTTTGTCCGGCTCGCTAACACTGTCGAGCACATAGCCAAAGCCCGCGCAGCCCGTTTGCTTCACGCCTAAGCGCACGCCGATCATACCAGGCTGCTTTGCCACCAGTTCGCGGATGTGTATCGCCGCTGCGGGTGTCAGCGTTAAGCCTTGCCAGGCGAAATCCTGTGGATTAAAGGTTCCTGAATGCATGTCCATCGATTTACCTCACTTCATCGCTTTCAGCGTATAACAGCATGTTAGTGATAATGATTATCAGTTCAACCCAGCAAACGCAGGGGCTTTAGCGTAAAACATGCTTTTTACCTGCTTTTAATAAGCATAGACCCTGATTTGTGGGTTAACAGGCACGCTAAGAATTAGGTATCTCATTGTTAGATAATGATTATTATCTAAGGAGCATAAGGCTGTGATGAAAAAGAAAAAGTTGTATTGAAAATGACTATTTAAGGGATAGGTAAAAAAGTGCAGCGTTCAGAAATAAGAAAACCCTTAAGTCTGTGCGACACAGGCTTAAGGGTTTCTACCCCATCCGGCGCTTATCTCCGGCACTCACAGTGGCTTAGCTCTTGAAGGGGCGATAAGGATAATCTCATAAAGCTAACCCACTGTTTTAACACAAACTGCGATTTGTATTATTTTTGAACGTTATAAGGCGGGTAGATAGGCAGTATTAAGAAGGCCCTCGAACCTGGACGAAGATTAATCCAGGCCGATTTGGCGAACTCGCGACATTAAATCAGGATCAATGCACGCCCAGACGCCAGGCGAAATAGATTTCTTCTTTTAATTCCGCAGAAGAGAGAGTAAGCAGGTCAGCAAATTCAAGTTCTAATTGTTTCAGACGTTTGAGATATTGGGCAGGTGAAAGATTGCTTTGGTCACGGCGTAAAAATTCAATGGCCAGTTGGGTGGGATCAAGTTGAGTAGACATAGCATCCTCGCTTTTAGACAAGACCTGCACAGTATACCACCGTTTACTGTGCAGATAATAACCAAAAGCAATATGCGTCACACTTTTCTGGTTACAACGTCACAAAATGGCGGTCGTCAATCGTGACGAACAGCACAAACGCCCTTTCTCATCGAAGATTTCAATCTGCCAGACCTGGTGACGCGAACCGAGATGCAACGGTTTGCATACGCCGCGCACCCGCCCTTCTCGTGCTGAGCGGACGTGGTTAGCATTGATTTCCAGACCAACCACTTTTTGCTCACCCTCGGTACATAAATAACCGGCAACGGAACCGATACTTTCGGCCAGTACCACGGATGCCCCTCCATGCAGCAACCCGAAAGGCTGCTTTGTCCGCGAGTCTACTGGCATTGTCGCTTCAAGGGTGTCATCACCAATATGTTCAAAGCGAATATCCAGCAACCCCACCATGTTTCCTTCCCCCATAGCATTCAGTGCTTCCAGGGTGATTTTTCGTTTCCATATCATTTAATAATCTCCAGTAAAGCCTGCACAGGATGGCGTACCCCCGTGCCTTCAACCCGTTTTACCTGACTACGGCAGGAATATCCGGTCGCCAGACAGCGGTTACGCGGCAGTCGCTGCATCGCCTGATGCCAGGATAATTCATAGATCCCGAGCGAATTTTTATGATTTTTCGCTTCATGTCCGTAAGTCCCTGCCATGCCGCAGCAACCCACGCTGACATTTTCCAGTTTCGCGCCAAAACGGGCAAATATTGCCGCCCATTGTGCTGGCGCGCCCGGCAAGGCGGTAACTTCGGTACAGTGACCAAAGAAATACCATGATTCACCGCTGACTGTAGCCACTGGCTGTGACTCAAGTGCGCTTGCCAGCCATTCATTCGCCAGTAAGACGTTAAACTCGCCACGCTCCTCGCCCAGAGCCAGTTTATATTCATCGCGATAACAAAGTACCAGCGCCGGGTCGACGCCTACCATTGGCATACCCAGCTTCGCCATACGGTTGAGGAAATCCGCCGTCTTTTTCGCCGTCTTCGCAAAACGATTAAGAAAACCTTTGATATGCTGGGCTTTGCCATTTGGCGAAAATGGCAGTAACACGGGCTGGAAACCTAATTTTTCGACCAGACGGACAAAATCCGCCACCACTTGAGCATCGTAATAGCTGGTAAAGGGGTCCTGCACCACCAGCACCGTGCGCGCTTTCTGCTCTGCATTGAGAGCTTCAAGCTGTTCCAGCGTCATGTTTGCCGAGCGATGCCCCACCATTTGTTGTTGTAGCGAGGGGACCGACAGCAGCGGCAAATCAACCATGCCGATATGTTTTTCCGAGAGTTTGCGCACCAGCGGCTGGTTAATGAAGAAGTTAAAGGTTTTCGGCGCGCGTGCCATCAGCGGTGCGTAACTCTCAACCGTAGCGACGAGGTGGTCGCGCAGCGGGCGTAAATAACGGGTGTGATAGAGTTGCAGGAAACGAGAGCGAAACTCCGGCACATCAATTTTGATGGGGCACTGAGTCGAACAAGCTTTACAGGCCAGACAGCCCGACATCGCCTCTTTGACTTCGTGTGAGAAGTCATATTCGCCTTTATTCGCATGCCAACTATTGCGCGTGCGGGCAATTAACGTCCGCAAACTGACGCCGGATTCAGGCAGTTCTTGTTCCAGTTTGAGTGGGTCAACGCCGCGATCCGCCAACAAACGCAGCCATTCACGTACCAGCGTTGCGCGCCCTTTCGGTGAATGAATCCGGTTCTGGGTGATCTTCATCGACGGACACATCGGACTACGAGCATCAAAGTTGAAGCATAAACCGTTGCCGTTACACTCCATTGCACCACGCCACTGCTGGCGTACCGCAATGGGGATCTGTCGATCGAATGTACCGCGCTTCACCGCGTCCACTTTCATCATCGGCGCATCGAGACCTTCTGGCGGGCAAATCTTCCCGGGGTTGAGTCGGTTATGCGGGTCAAATGCCTCTTTCACTTTACGCAGTTCTGCAAAAAGTTCCTCACCGAAAAACGCCGGGCTGTATTCAGCGCGAAAACCTTTGCCGTGTTCACCCCACAACAAACCACCGTATTTCGCGGTAAGCGCCACTACATCATCAGAGATTTGCTTCATCAAAATCTCTTGTTGCGGATCGCACATATCCAGCGCCGGACGGACGTGCAAGACACCTGCGTCGACGTGACCGAACATACCGTAGCTTAAGCCGTGGCTGTCGAGCAGCGCGCGAAATTCAGCAATATAATCCGCCAGGTGTTCCGGCGGTACGCAGGTATCCTCAGCAAACGGAATTGGCTTAGCAGCACCTTTGGCATTGCCAAGCAGACCAACGGCTTTTTTGCGCATCGCATAGATACGTTCAACACCCGCCAGCTCGCGGCACACCTGCCAGCCGATCACTCCTGCCTGTTGGCTGGCAATCAGCTCATCAAGCCGCACACAGAGTGCATTTACCCGCTCGTCAATCAGTGCCTCATCATCACCAGCAAATTCCACAATGTTCAGCCCAAGCATCTCTTTATCAGGCACATCGGTAATCAACTCGCTGACGGAATGCCAGACAATATCTTCCCGTGCAAGGTTGAGCACTTTTGAGTCCACCGTCTCTACCGAAAGCGCGCGCGCCTCAACCATAAACGGCGCGTTACGCAGCGCGGAGTCAAAAGAGTCATATTTGACGTTCACCAGACGGCGTACTTTAGGCAAGCGCGTAATATCCAGTCGCGCTTCGGTAATAAAGGCCAGCGTCCCTTCTGAACCCGTCAGAATGCGCGTCAGGTCGAACTCGGTCATCTCATCGTTAAAGACATGACGCAGATCGTAACCGGTAAGAAAGCGGTTAAGCTTGGGGAAGTTGTCGATGATTAACTGGCGTTGCTGACGGCAACGTTGATAAACCGTGTTATAAATTCGCCCGATTGTGGTATTGGATTTACCCAGCGTTTCCGCCAGTTCGACGGGTAAAGGTTGCGTATCGAGAATATCGCCCCCCAACAACACCGCGCGTACGCCAAGTACGTGATCTGACGTTTTGCCATAGACCAGCGATCCCTGACCGGATGCATCGGTATTGATCATCCCGCCGAGCGTTGCCCGGTTACTGGTCGAAAGTTCTGGCGCAAAAAAGTAGCCAAAGGGTTTCAGGTACTGATTGAGTTGGTCTTTAATCACCCCGGCCTCAACGCGCACCCAGCCCTCTTCAGGGTTAATTTCGATGATGCGGTTCATATGGCGGGACATATCAACAATAATCCCCTGGTTGAGCGCCTGACCATTAGTGCCAGTGCCGCCGCCGCGGGGGGTAAAGATCAGCGATGAATAGCGTTCCTGCGCGGCAAGACGGGCGATCAGCGCTACATCTGCGGTTGAACGCGGAAATACCACCGCATCGGGGAGAAGTTGGTAAATACTGTTGTCAGTCGACATTGTCAGACGATCGGCATAACTTGTCGCCGTATCGCCGGTAAAACCCTGTTGCTCCAGCTCTTGCAAAAAATTAAGCACCAGTTGAACGACGCCGGGTGCCTGGGAAATCTGTGGAATCATTATATTGACCCTTTCCTGCGGTCTGTGATGAGAGATTAATCGTTTGCGTGTTGCCTGAGTTGTTGTACCACATTTTTTTCTAACACGCCCATCAGAATTAAGGGCAGAATCGACCTGTTAAAAACCGCTGAAATTGCTCATCATTATGCAGGTGAGTTTCGCGTGTTCACGTCGCGTCGACGATTTGACGCACAAAAAAGGTGAAAAGTAGTTATGGTAAATGTTCGTCAGCCCAGGGATGTCGCACAAATTCTGCTTTCGGTGCTGTTTTTAGCCATCATGATTGTGGCATGTCTGTGGATTGTACAACCTTTTATTCTCGGCTTTGCATGGGCCGGTACAGTGGTTATCGCCACCTGGCCGGTATTGTTACGTTTGCAAAAGATCATGTTTGGTCGCCGCTCTCTCGCCGTTCTGGTGATGACGCTGTTATTAGTGATGGTGTTTATCATCCCTATTGCTTTGCTGGTTAACAGTATCGTCGACGGCAGCGGCCCGCTAATTAAAGCCATTTCCAGTGGTGACATGACGTTACCCGATCTGGCGTGGCTTAATACCATTCCGGTGATTGGCGCGAAGCTGTATGCAGGCTGGCACAACTTGCTGGATATGGGGGGGACGGCGATCATGGCGAAAGTCCGACCTTATATTGGCACCACCACCACCTGGTTCGTTGGGCAGGCGGCGCATATCGGGCGCTTTATGGTGCATTGTGCGCTGATGCTTCTCTTCAGCGCACTGCTGTACTGGCGCGGTGAACAGGTGGCACAAGGCATTCGCCATTTTGCAACCCGTCTGGCAGGCGTTCGCGGAGATGCCGCCGTGCTGCTGGCGGCACAGGCTATCCGCGCGGTGGCGCTGGGTGTGGTGGTGACGGCGTTAGTACAGGCAGTGCTTGGCGGTATCGGCCTCGCCGTATCCGGCGTACCTTATGCAACTTTGCTAACGGTGTTAATGATCCTCTCCTGCCTTGTCCAGCTTGGACCGTTGCCGGTACTGATTCCGGCGATTATCTGGCTCTACTGGACTGGCGATACCACCTGGGGAACGGTATTGTTAGTTTGGAGCGGTGTGGTTGGCACGCTCGATAACGTCATCCGCCCAATGTTAATTCGCATGGGTGCCGATTTACCGCTGATCCTGATCCTCTCTGGCGTTATTGGTGGTTTGATTGCTTTCGGGATGATCGGTCTGTTTATTGGTCCGGTTCTGTTAGCCGTTTCCTGGCGTCTGTTTGCCGCGTGGGTGGAAGAAGTCCCACCGCCGACGGACCAACCGGAAGAAATTCTCGAAGAACTTGGCGAAATCGAGAAATCGAATAAGTAATTTCTCATCAGGCGGCTCTGCCGCCTGATTGTTAACCCCTGCTAATTGATATTTGCTTGCTCTTCCCCATATTTTCCTGCTTACCGCTATTCAGCTGGTAGTACCTGTCGCAAATTCTTTACAGTTTTTAAACTAATGAGACGAATCTGATCGACGCAAAAAGTCCGTATGCCTACTATTAGCTCACGGTTATAAATCAACATATTGATTTATAAGCATGGAAATCCCCTGAGTGAAACAACGAATTGCTGTGTGTAGTCTTTGCCCATCTCCCACGATGGGCTTTTTTTTAACATTTTTCTGCTTCGCTACCTCGCCCCTCACTCTTTCCAATAATGTTGCACAAGATACTGTGACTCTCTTCAAGCCGTCAGCAGGCTGATAATGTTATTTATATTTTATTGTTTATTTCATGCAGCCATTACACGATGAACGCTTATGAACTCCAGGCACTTCGCCATATTTTTGCCATGACTATTGATGAATGCGCGACCTGGATTGCCCAGACCGGTAACAGTGAAAGCTGGCGTCAGTGGGAAAATGGCAAATGCGCCATTCCTGATTATGTAGTCGAGCAACTGTTGGCTATGCGTCAGCAACGAAAAAAACATCTTCATGCAATCATAGAGAAAATAAATAACCGCATCGGCAACAACACCATGCGTTTTTTCCCCGACTTAACCGCGTTTCAACAAGTCTACCCTGATGGCAATTTTATTGACTGGAAGATCTATCAATCGGTAGCCGCTGAATTATATGCACACGATCTGGAGCGGCTTTGTTAATTTCTCCACAGAAAGGAATTGTCGTTGTTACAACAATAATGAACGGATACTGACACAACATCGCTACACTTTTTAAAGCACCTTTGCTAAGTAGAACCTATGAAAAATCCCTATTACCCTACCGCACTTGGGTTGTATTTTAATTACCTGGTGCATGGTATGGGCGTCATTTTGATGAGCCTGAATATGGCCTCGCTGGAGACGCTTTGGCAGACTAATGCCGCGGGCGTCTCGATAGTTATCTCATCACTGGGCATTGGTCGATTAAGTGTCTTGCTTTTTGCAGGATTATTATCCGATCGCTTTGGTCGCCGCCCTTTTATCATGCTCGGGATGTGCTGCTATATGGCCTTCTTTTTTGGCATCCTGCACACCAATAACATCATTATCGCTTATGTTTTTGGCTTTCTGGCGGGAATGGCAAACAGTTTTCTCGATGCAGGCACCTATCCCAGTTTGATGGAAGCTTTTCCACGCTCACCGGGTACAGCCAATATTTTAATTAAAGCATTTGTTTCCAGCGGACAATTTTTATTACCGCTAATTATCAGCCTGTTAGTGTGGGCTGAACTGTGGTTCGGTTGGTCCTTTATGATTGCCGCAGGCATTATGTTTATTAACGCTCTGTTTTTATACCGTTGTACGTTCCCACCCCATCCGGGTCGTCACTTACCTGTCATAAAGAAAACCACCAGCTCTACGGAACATCGCTGTTCAATTATCGATTTAGCCAGTTATTCCCTATATGGCTATATCTCAATGGCAACGTTTTATCTGGTTAGCCAGTGGCTGGCACAATACGGACAATTTGTCGCTGGCATGTCATACACCATGTCGATCAAATTACTCAGTATCTACACCGTGGGTTCGCTGCTGTGTGTATTTATTACTGCTCCACTCATTCGTAATACCGTTCGCCCAACAACATTACTGATGCTGTACACCTTTATCTCATTTATCGCCCTGCTCACCGTCTGCCTGCATCCCACATTTTATGTGGTGATAATATTTGCTTTCGTCATCGGTTTTACCTCCGCAGGCGGTGTTGTACAAATTGGCCTGACGTTAATGGCGGAACGTTTTCCCTACGCTAAAGGTAAAGCTACGGGGATCTATTACAGTGCGGGCAGCATTGCAACATTTACCATTCCGTTGATTACGGCTCATCTTTCGCAAAGAAGTATTGCCGATATTATGTGGTTCGATACCGCCATCGCTGCTATCGGCTTTATACTGGCACTGTTTATTGGCTTACGCAGTCGCAAAGAAACGCGGCATCACACGCTAAAGGAAAATATCGCTCCGGGTGGGTAATGCAATATTCTTTTCAGGTTATGCAAGATCTTACGGATAAATAACTCTTTCTGCGCTAACTAAGGAAAATAGCGATCAAAAACAAACTATGACATGCAATATTCCTGGAAACATAAACTTTATGCCATGTACCCAGGGAAAATCATCTTCAGTATAGTAATTATGTAAACCGTCGGAGAACAATACGTACGGTAACGAAATTATCTTTCAGCAAGGAGCTGTGAACATGTCTCAAAATAAGGCTTTCAGCACGCCATTTATCCTGGCTGTTCTTTGTATTTACTTCAGCTATTTCCTGCACGGCATTAGTGTTATTACGCTTGCCCAAAACATGACATCTTTGGCAGAAAAGTTTTCCACTGACAACGCGGGCATTGCCTATTTAATTTCCGGTATCGGATTGGGGCGATTGATCAGTATTTTATTCTTCGGAGTGATCTCCGATAAGTTTGGTCGTCGGGCGGTGATATTAATGGCAGTAATAATGTATCTGCTATTCTTCTTTGGTATTCCTGCTTGCCCGAATTTAACTCTCGCCTACTGTCTGGCAGTGTGCGTAGGTATCGCTAACTCAGCGCTGGATACGGGTGGCTACCCCGCGCTCATGGAATGCTTTCCGAAAGCCTCTGGTTCGGCGGTCATACTGGTTAAAGCGATGGTGTCATTCGGGCAAATGTTCTATCCAATGCTGGTGAGCTATATGTTGCTCAATAACATCTGGTACGGCTATGGGCTGATTATTCCGGGTATTCTGTTTGTACTGATCACGCTGATGCTGTTGAAAAGCAAATTCCCCAGCCAGTTGGTGGACGCCAGCGTAGCTAATGAATTACCGCAAATGAACAGCAAACCGTTAGTCTGGCTGGAAGGTGTTTCATCAGTACTGTTCGGTGTAGCCGCATTCTCGACCTTTTATGTGATTGTGGTGTGGATGCCCAAATATGCGATGGCTTTTGCTGGTATGTCAGAAGCTGAGGCATTAAAAACCATCTCTTATTACAGTATGGGTTCGCTGGTCTGTGTCTTTATTTTTGCCGCACTGCTGAAAAAAATGGTCCGGCCCATCTGGGCTAATGTATTTAACTCTGCACTGGCAACAATAACAGCTGCCATTATCTACCTGTACCCATCTCCATTGGTGTGTAATGCCGGAGCCTTTGTTATCGGTTTCTCAGCAGCTGGCGGCATTTTACAGCTCGGCGTTTCGGTCATGTCAGAGTTTTTCCCAAAAAGCAAAGCCAAAGTCACCAGTATATATATGATGATGGGTGGACTGGCTAACTTTGTTATTCCGCTGATTACCGGTTATCTGTCGAACATCGGCCTGCAATATATCATTGTTCTCGATTTTACTTTCGCGCTGCTGGCCCTGATTACCGCAATTATTGTTTTTATCCGCTATTACCGCGTTTTCATTATTCCTGAAAATGATGTGCGGTTTGGCGAGCATAAATTTAGCACCCGGTTAAACACAATTAAGTATAGAGGTTAAAGGAGTTAATTATGGATGTTACCGCAAAATACGAATTGATTGGGTTGATGGCCTATCCCATCCGCCACAGTTTATCGCCCGAAATGCAGAATAAAGCCTTAGAAAAAGCGGGATTGCCATTTACCTATATGGCCTTTGAAGTGGATAACGATAGTTTTCCCGGAGCAATTGAAGGATTAAAAGCCCTCAAAATGCGCGGAACTGGTGTATCAATGCCGAACAAACAACTGGCGTGTGAATATGTTGATGAATTAACGCCAGCGGCCAAACTGGTGGGTGCCATCAACACCATCGTAAATGATGATGGCTATCTGCGTGGCTATAACACCGACGGCACGGGTCATATTCGCGCCATTAAAGAGAGCGGTTTTGATATCAAAGGCAAAACGATGGTGCTATTAGGGGCCGGTGGTGCCTCAACGGCAATTGGCGCGCAGGGGGCAATTGAAGGTTTAAAAGAAATTAAACTCTTTAACCGTCGGGATGAGTTCTTCGATAAAGCTCTCGCCTTCGCGCAGCGGGTTAACGAAAACACCGATTGCGTCGTGACAGTCACCGATCTCGCCGATCAGCAAGCCTTTGCAGAAGCCCTGGCTTCCGCCGACATTTTAACCAATGGCACCAAAGTGGGTATGAAACCCCTTGAGAATGAATCATTGGTTAATGATATCAGTCTGTTACACCCGGGACTTCTGGTCACTGAATGCGTGTATAACCCTCATATGACGAAGTTATTGCAGCAGGCGCAACAAGCGGGTTGCAAAACGATTGATGGATACGGCATGTTGTTGTGGCAAGGGGCTGAACAGTTCACGTTATGGACTGGCAAAGATTTCCCTCTGGAATATGTTAAACAGGTCATGGGGTTCGGTGCCTGACAGGCTGACCGCGTGCAGAAAGGGTAAAAAATGAAAACCGTAACTGTAAAAGATCTCGTCATTGGTACGGGCGCACCTAAAATCATCGTCTCGCTGATGGCGAAAGATATCGCCAGCGTGAAATCCGAAGCTCTCGCCTATCGTGAAGCGGACTTTGATATTCTGGAATGGCGTGTGGACCACTATGCCGACCTCTCCAATGTGGAGTCTGTCATGGCGGCAGCAAAAATTCTCCGTGAAACCATGCCAGAAAAACCGCTGCTGTTTACCTTCCGCAGTGCCAAAGAAGGCGGCGAGCAGGCGATTTCCACCGAGGCTTATATTGCACTCAATCGTGCAGCCATCGACAGCGGCCTGGTTGATATGATCGATCTGGAGTTATTTACCGGCGATGATCAGGTTAAAGAAACCGTCGCCTACGCCCACGCGCATGATGTGAAAGTTGTCATGTCCAACCATGACTTCCATAAAACGCCGGAAGCCGAAGAAATCATTGCCCGTCTGCGCAAAATGCAGTCCTTCGACGCCGATATTCCTAAGATTGCGCTGATGCCGCAAAGTACCAGCGATGTGCTGACGTTGCTTGCCGCGACCCTGGAGATGCAGGAGCAGTATGCCGATCGTCCAATCATCACGATGTCGATGGCAAAAACTGGCGTAATTTCTCGTCTGGCTGGTGAAGTATTTGGGTCGGCGGCAACTTTTGGTGCGGTAAAAAAAGCCTCTGCGCCAGGGCAAATCTCGGTAAATGATTTGCGTACGGTATTAACTATTTTACATCAGGCATAAGCAATAATATTTTCGGCGGGAATACCCTCTCCCGCCGAACTAAAAAAAGTATTTTTAACCGTATTTAATAAAAATATTTCGTGAGTCTCTGTGCGCTAATTCTCCATCTGGCGTAGGGAAAATCACACCTGAATCAGGAATTAACAATGAAACCTGTAAAACCACCTCGTATTAATGGACGAGTGCCGGTCCTATCGGCACAGGAAGCGGTGAATTATATTCCCGACGAAGCAACACTTTGTGTGTTAGGCGCTGGCGGCGGTATTCTGGAAGCCACCACGTTAATTACTGCTCTTGCTGATAAATATAAACAGACTCAAACACCACGTAATTTATCGATTATTAGTCCAACAGGGCTTGGCGATCGCGCCGACCGTGGTATTAGTCCGCTGGCGCAAGAAGGCCTGGTGAAATGGGCATTATGCGGTCACTGGGGACAATCACCGCGTATTTCTGATCTCGCAGAACAAAATAAAATTATTGCTTATAACTATCCACAAGGTGTACTTACACAAACCTTACGCGCCGCCGCAGCCCACCAGCCTGGTATTATTAGTGATATTGGCATCGGAACATTTGTCGATCCACGCCAGCAAGGCGGCAAACTGAATGAAGTCACTAAAGAAGACCTGATTAAACTGGTCGAGTTTGATAACAAAGAATATCTCTATTACAAAGCGATTGCGCCAGATATCGCCTTCATTCGCGCTACCACCTGCGACAGCGAAGGCTACGCCACTTTTGAAGATGAGGTGATGTATCTCGACGCATTGGTTATTGCCCAGGCGGTGCACAATAACGGCGGTATTGTGATGATGCAGGTGCAGAAAATGGTTAAGAAAGCCACGCTGCATCCTAAATCTGTCCGTATTCCGGGTTATCTGGTGGATATTGTGGTGGTCGATCCGGATCAAACCCAACTGTATGGCGGTGCGCCGGTTAACCGCTTTATTTCTGGTGACTTCACCCTTGATGACAGCACCAAACTTAGCCTGCCCCTAAACCAACGTAAATTAGTTGCACGGCGTGCATTATTCGAAATGCGCAAAGGCGCAGTGGGGAATGTCGGCGTCGGTATTGCTGACGGCATTGGCCTGGTCGCCCGGGAAGAAGGTTGTGCTGATGACTTTATTCTGACGGTAGAAACAGGTCCGATTGGCGGTATTACTTCACAGGGGATCGCCTTTGGCGCGAACGTGAATACCCGCGCCATTCTGGATATGACGTCCCAGTTTGATTTTTATCACGGTGGTGGTCTGGATGTTTGTTATTTGAGTTTTGCTGAAGTCGACCAGCACGGTAACGTCGGCGTGCATAAATTCAATGGTAAAATCATGGGCACCGGTGGATTTATTGATATCAGTGCCACTTCGAAGAAAATCGTTTTCTGCGGCACATTAACTGCGGGCAGTTTAAAAACAGAAATTACCGACGGCAAATTAAATATCGTCCAGGAAGGACGGGTGAAGAAATTTATTCGGGAACTACCGGAAATAACTTTCAGCGGAAAAATCGCTCTCGAGCGAGGGCTGGATGTTCGTTATATCACTGAGCGCGCCGTATTCACGCTAAAAGAAGACGGCCTGCATTTAATCGAAATCGCTCCTGGCGTCGATTTACAAAAAGATATTCTCGACAAAATGGATTTCACCCCAGTGATTTCGCCAGAACTCAAACTGATGGACGAAAGATTATTTATCGATGCGGCGATGGGTTTTGTCCTGCCTGAAGCGGCTCATTAACAGGAGTATAATGATGGATTTCTCTTTAACTGAAGAACAAGAACTGCTGCTGGCCAGTATTCGCGAACTGATTACGACTAACTTTCCGGAAGAGTATTTCCGCACCTGCGATCAAAACGGGACATACCCGCGTGAGTTTATGCGGGCACTGGCGGATAACGGTATTTCCATGCTTGGCGTGCCGGAAGAATTTGGTGGTATCCCTGCGGATTACGTCACCCAAATGCTGGCGCTGATGGAAGTGTCAAAATGCGGTGCTCCGGCATTTTTGATTACCAACGGTCAATGTATTCACAGTATGCGCCGTTTCGGTTCTGCAGAGCAGCTACGTAAAACGGCAGAGAGCACCCTGGAAACGGGTGATCCCGCCTATGCCCTGGCATTGACGGAGCCAGGCGCAGGCTCAGACAACAACAGTGCCACTACCACTTACACGCGTAAAAACGGCAAGGTTTACATCAACGGACAGAAAACCTTTATTACCGGTGCGAAAGAGTATCCATATATGCTGGTGTTGGCGCGCGATCCGCAACCGAAAGATCCGAAAAAGGCCTTTACTCTGTGGTGGGTCGACTCCAGTAAGCCCGGCATTAAAATCAATCCACTGCATAAAATCGGCTGGCATATGCTCAGCACCTGCGAAGTCTATCTCGACAACGTGGAAGTTGAAGAGAGCGACATGGTGGGCGAAGAAGGAATGGGTTTCCTCAATGTGATGTACAACTTTGAGATGGAGCGCCTGATCAACGCCGCGCGCAGCACCGGCTTTGCCGAATGCGCATTCGAAGATGCCGCCCGCTATGCCAACCAGCGTATCGCTTTTGGTAAGCCCATTGGTCATAACCAGATGATCCAGGAAAAACTGGCGCTGATGGCGATTAAGATCGACAACATGCGCAACATGGTGTTGAAAGTGGCATGGCAAGCCGATCAGCATCAGTCACTGCGCACCAGCGCGGCGCTGGCAAAACTGTACTGCGCACGTACCGCAATGGAAGTCATTGATGATGCGATTCAAATCATGGGCGGTCTGGGCTATACCGATGAGGCGCGCGTCTCCCGCTTCTGGCGTGATGTCCGTTGTGAACGTATCGGCGGCGGTACAGACGAAATTATGATTTACGTAGCAGGTCGGCAGATCCTGAAAGATTATCAGAACAAATAATCTGCAGGCGGCGCAGCTTCTTAACAAACTGCGCCGCCAGATTTATCCGGCAAGACTTACTGGTTGAGGAAATTCAGATAGGATTTCTTGTTCCGCAAAACAGTTTTTAAATTGCCTGCGGTAATCGCTGGGCGAACAGCCGACATGGCGCAAAAACAGTTTGGCAAAGTGATCGACATTTTCATAACCCACACGCCAGGAGATCTCTGCCTGTGATAATTCAGTATTAGTGAGTGACCATTTCGCTTCCGTCATACGCCGTTGAATAACATAGTTAATAGGGGAAATACGATACTCTTTGGTAAATTCATGGCAGATATAACTAACGCTGGCACGAAATTTTTTCGATAACTGCTCTAAAGTGATTTTTTCGCGATAGTTATTATTCAGATAGAAAAGAATATCTTTTATCAGAACATCTTTTTTAATATATCCCTGCTCCGAACGATAAGCATTTTTAAAGTTTTCGTAGTAAAGAATTGCTAACGTATAGGCAAATGCGTCCCATAACGAAGATGTTTGGCTATTTTTACTTTGCGGCAAAATCACACTTAGCTCATTAAATAAGGTTTTAATGACTTCTTTTCCCTGTCCTGCGGCAATTACCGGGCAAGAATGCGGTTGCAGTAGCTGATTTTCCTCAGCCCCCTGAAACTGAAAGCCGTACAGCGCACAGGTACACGTCGTTGCCGGATCGTTAACGTCAGAGGCCACCGCATGCAACCTGCCACGTTCTATCACCACAATGTCATCGGCATGCGCGACATATAACGAAGAATCGATGGTAAACCTTGCTACCCCTTTCTTGACGTAAATCAGCTCGGTTTCATTGTCATGAACGTGATGTCCAGACTCCCATTTTGGATCATCGCTAAATGCGAAACGTGAAAGCCGTGGCGTTTTACCGGCGACAAACAGCGTTTCACTGGCATTATCAAAACAGCGTTGATACATGACAACCTCCCTATTCCATGAGCAAGCAAAAACAATATATGCCGGATAAAATACGGCGTGTATTGCGGTTATACAACCGCGTTTAGCGAGAGCTAAACAAGATTATTTACACTGAATGCAAGATAGTACGGTCATGGAATAACTATATTGCCGCAAATTGCACTTTTGTTTTAGCGATCGCATTTTTTTTGCAAGATTGTTGGCAAGGAAAACAGCTTGCTCCGTCGAAAACCCCGCACCGCTATCGCACACTATTTTCAGGCCATTTTTACTTTCCATCGGAGATGGTTCCGTATGCGACTCACAGGAGAAATCATGAAAATAATAACCTGCTTTAAGCTGGTGCCTGAAGAACAGGACATTGTTGTCACTCCAGAATACACCCTGAATTTCGACAATGCCGACGCCAAAATCAGCCAGTTCGATCTCAATGCCATTGAAGCTGCAAGCCAGCTTGCAACAGATGACGATGAGATAGCCGCGCTGACCGTCGGCGGCTCTTTGTTGCAGAACTCGAAAGTGCGCAAAGACGTGCTATCCCGCGGGCCGCACAGCCTGTATATGGTGCAGGATGCACAACTTGAGCATGCACTGCCTCTCGATACCGCAAAGGCGCTGGCGACAGCAGTTGAAAAGATCGGCTTCGATTTACTGATCTTTGGTGAAGGTTCCGGCGACCTTTATGCCCAGCAGGTTGGCTTGCTGGTCGGAGAAATTCTGCAACTTCCGGTGATTAATGCAGTGAGTGCTATTCAGCGTCAGGGCAATACACTGGTGATTGAACGCACGCTTGAAGATGATGTTGAAGTTATTGAACTCTCTGTTCCAGCCGTGCTCTGCGTCACCTCCGATATTAACGTGCCACGTATTCCTTCGATGAAAGCCATTCTCGGCGCGGGTAAAAAACCGGTAAATCAGTGGCAGGCAAGTGATATTGGCTGGAGCCAGAGCGCACCACTTGCTGAACTGACCGGCATTCGCGTACCGCCGCAAACAGAACGTAAGCACATCATTCTCGATAACGATTCGCCGGAGGCCATTGCCGAGCTGGCGGAACATCTGAAGAAAGCCCTGAACTGAAGCCTACGGAGAAGAAACGATGAGTCAATTAAACAGCGTCTGGGTCTTTAGCGATAATCCTGAACGTTATGCTGAACTGTTTGGCAGCGCTCAGCAATGGGGCCAACAGGTGTATGCCATTGTACAAAATACCGAGCAGGCGCAGGCAGTTATGCCTTATGGGCCAAAATGCATTTATGTTCTTGAGCAAAACGACGCGCTGCAACGTACTGAAAATTACGCCGAAAGCATTGCTGCCCTGCTGAAAGATAAACACCCCGCTATGTTGCTGTTGGCCGCGACGAAACGTGGTAAAGCTCTGGCCGCACGGTTAAGTGTGCAACTGAATGCGGCGCTGGTGAACGATGCCACGGCGGTGGATATTGTCGATGGTCACATTTGCGCCGAACACCGGATGTATGGCGGGTTAGCGTTCGCTCAGGAAAAGATCAACAGCCCGCTGGCGATCATTACCCTTGCACCCGGTGTTCAGGAACCGTGCACCCGTGATATCTCTCATCAGTGCCCGACAGAAACGGTACCTTATGTTGCCCCGCGTCATGAAATTCTCTGTCGCGAACGCCGTGCGAAAGCGGCAAGCAGCGTGGACCTGAGCAAAGCAAAACGTGTGGTTGGCGTCGGTCGTGGTCTGGCGGCGCAGGATGACCTGAAAATGGTCCACGAACTGGCGGCAGTGCTGAATGCTGAAGTCGGCTGTTCACGTCCAATTGCCGAAGGCGAGAACTGGATGGAGCGTGAACGTTATATCGGTGTCTCCGGCGTGTTGCTGAAATCCGATCTCTACCTGACGCTGGGGATCTCCGGGCAGATCCAGCATATGGTTGGCGGCAACGGCGCAAAAGTGATTGTCGCCATTAATAAAGATAAAAATGCGCCAATCTTCAACTATGCCGACTACGGTCTGGTGGGCGATATCTACAAAGTCGTCCCTGCCCTGATTAGCCAGTTGAATCGCTAATTCCCTTTCAACCACATCTCCCGCTGTAAACGCAGCGGGAAGGGAGCATAACGCATGTCGGATGACAAATTTGATGCCATTGTGGTCGGTGCGGGCGTTGCCGGTAGCGTTGCCGCACTGGTCATGGCGCGAGCCGGGCTGGATGTCCTGGTGATAGAACGCGGCGACAGTGCCGGATGTAAAAACATGACCGGCGGGCGTCTTTATGCCCACACACTTGAAGCAATTATTCCAGGCTTTGCAGCATCAGCGCCGGTAGAACGCAAGGTCACACGCGAGAAAATCTCCTTCTTAACCGAAGAAAGCGCCGTTACCCTCGATTTTCACCGCGAGCAACCAGATGTTCCGCAACACGCGTCTTATACCGTATTGCGTAATCGTCTGGACCCGTGGTTGATGGAACAAGCCGAGCAGGCGGGCGCGCAGTTTATCCCGGGCGTACGCGTCGATGCGCTGGTTCGTGAAGGAAACAAGGTCACTGGCGTCCAGGCCGGGGATGATATTCTCGAAGCGAATGTGGTGATTCTGGCTGATGGCGTTAACTCGATGCTTGGCCGCTCGCTGGGAATGGTTTCCGCTTCCAATCCGCATCATTACGCTGTTGGTGTTAAAGAGGTTATAGGCCTGACACCAGAACAGATCAACGATCGCTTTAATGTTACGGGCGAGGAAGGTGCCGCCTGGCTGTTTGCCGGTTCCCCTTCTGACGGCCTGATGGGCGGCGGATTCCTCTATACCAACAAGGATTCCGTATCGTTGGGGCTGGTTTGTGGATTGGGTGATATCGCCCATGCGCAAAAAAGCGTGCCGCAAATGCTGGAAGATTTTAAACAACACCCCGCTATTCGCCCGCTGATTAGCGGCGGCAAACTGCTTGAATATTCCGCGCATATGGTGCCGGAGGGCGGTCTGGCAATGGTGCCGCAGCTGGTTAACGATGGCGTGATGATCGTTGGTGACGCCGCAGGCTTCTGCCTGAATTTGGGTTTTACAGTTCGCGGCATGGATTTAGCCATTGCATCAGCTCAGGCTGCCGCCACAACGGTGATCGCCGCCAAAGAACGCGCGGATTTCTCCGCCAGCAGTCTGGCGCAATACAAACGTGAGCTGGAACAAAGTTGTGTTATGCGCGATATGCAGCATTTCCGCAAGATCCCGGCGCTGATGGAAAACCCGCGCCTGTTTAGCCAATACCCACGAATGGTCGCCGACATCATGAACGATATGTTCACCATTGACGGCAAACCAAACCAGCCGGTACGCAAAATGATCATGGGACACGCGAAGAAAATTGGGCTGATCAACTTGCTGAAAGATGGCATTAAGGGAGCAACCGCGCTATGAGCCAGAACGCTACGGTTAACGTCGACATCAAATTAGGCGTCGATAAATTCCATGTTGATGAGGGCCACCCGCATATCATTTTGGCGGCAAATCCCGATATCAATGAATTCCGTAAATTAATGAAAGCTTGCCCTGCCGGACTTTATAAGCAGGATGACGCAGGAAACATTCATTTCGATTCCGCCGGTTGTCTGGAGTGCGGCACCTGTCGGGTGCTGTGCGGCAACACTATTCTCGAACAGTGGCAATATCCCGCAGGCACCTTCGGTATTGAATTTCGCTACGGCTAATCATGCATCCCACAGGCCCGCATCTCGGGCCTGATGTTCTGTTTCGAGAGTCCAAAATGAAAGTGACATTAACGTTCAACGAACAACGTCGTGCGGCGTATCGTCAGCAAGGGTTATGGGGCGATGCTTCGCTGGCCGATTACTGGCAGCAGACCGCTCGTGCGATGCCAGACAAAATTGCCGTGGTCGATAATCATGGTGCAACGTACACCTATAGCGCGCTCGATCACGCCGCGAGCTGTCTGGCAAACTGGATGTTAGCGAAGGGTATTGAATCAGGCGATCGCATCGCATTTCAACTGCCAGGCTGGTGTGAATTTACCGTTATCTATCTTGCCTGCCTGAAAACCGGTGCGGTTTCCGTGCCGCTGTTACCTTCCTGGCGGGAAGCAGAACTGGTGTGGGTGCTCAATAAGTGTCAGGCAAAAATGTTCTTTGCACCGACGTTGTTTAAACAAACGCGTCCGGTAGATTTAATCCTGCCGCTGCAAAATCAGCTTCCACAACTACAACAAATTGTCGGCGTGGACAAACTGGCTCCCGCCACCTCTTCCCTCTCATTAAGTCAGATTCTCGCCGACAATACTCCTCTGACCACGGCGATAACGACCCACGGCGATGAATTAGCCGCTGTGCTATTTACCTCCGGAACCGAGGGTCTGCCAAAGGGTGTGATGCTAACGCATAACAATATTCTCGCCAGTGAGCGGGCTTATTGCGCGCGGCTAAATCTGACCTGGCAGGATGTCTTTATGATGCCTGCGCCACTTGGTCACGCAACGGGCTTTCTGCATGGCGTAACAGCACCTTTTTTGATTGGTGCTCGCAGCGTGTTGTTAGATATTTTCACTCCTGATGCGTGTCTCGCGCTGCTTGAGCAGCAGCGTTGCACCTGTATGCTCGGCGCAACGCCGTTTGTCTATGATCTTTTGAATTTACTAGAGAAACAACCCGCAGACCTTTCAGCGCTGCGCTTCTTTCTTTGCGGAGGTACCACAATCCCCAAAAAAGTGGCGCGAGAATGCCAGCAGCGCGGCATTAAATTATTAAGTGTTTATGGTTCCACAGAAAGTTCGCCGCATGCGGTGGTGAATCTCGACGATCCTTTGCCGCGCTTTATGCACACCGACGGTTACGCTGCCGCAGGTGTAGAGATTAAAGTGGTCGATGACGCACGCAAGACTTTACCGCCAGGTTGCGAAGGTGAAGAAGCCTCGCGTGGCCCCAATGTGTTTATGGGGTATTTTGATGAACCTGAATTAACCGCCCGTGCGCTGGATGAAGAAGGCTGGTATTACAGCGGCGATCTCTGCCGCATGGATGAGGCTGGCTATATAAAAATAACCGGGCGCAAGAAAGATATTATTGTCCGCGGCGGCGAAAATATTAGCAGCCGTGAAGTAGAAGATATTTTATTGCAGCATCCTAAAATTCACGATGCCTGTGTGGTTGCGATGCCCGATGAACGTTTAGGTGAACGTTCATGCGCTTATGTCGTGCTGAAAGCGCCGCATCATTCATTATCGCTGGAAGAGGTGGTGGCTTTTTTTAGCCGTAAACGGGTCGCAAAATATAAATATCCTGAACATATCGTGGTAATCGAAAAACTACCGCGCACTGTCTCAGGTAAAATACAAAAGTTTTTGTTAAGGAAAGATATTATGCGGCGATTAACTCAGGATGTCTGTGAAGAGATTGAATAAGTTTCATCTTCGGGGATCACATAAACCCGGCGACAAAACGCCGCCGGGTATTTATTTTATTTCTTCAGTTCAGCCAGGCTTAACCAGGTTTGCACCACGGTGTCCGGGTTCAGAGACAGGCTATCGATCCCCTCTTCCATCAACCATGCAGCAAAGTCTTCGTGGTCGGATGGACCCTGACCGCAAATCCCGACATATTTGCCCTGTTTCTTCGCGGCACGAATCGCCATCGACAGCAGTGCTTTCACCGCATCGTTGCGCTCATCGAACAGTTCAGACACCACGCCGGAGTCACGATCCAGACCGAGCGCCAGCTGCGTCATGTCGTTTGAGCCAATTGAGAAGCCGTCGAAATATTCCAGGAACTGCTCTGCCAGCAAGGCGTTGGACGGAATTTCACACATCATGATGATTTTCAGCCCGTTCTCACCACGTTTCAGCCCCTGACGCGCCAGTTCCTCAACCACCGCTTTCGCCTGATCAACGGTACGCACGAACGGGATCATGATCTCAACGTTAGTCAGCCCCATGTCGTTGCGCACACGTTTCACTGCTTCACACTCCAGCGCGAAGCAGTCGCGGAAGCTGTCGGAAACATAGCGGCCCGCGCCACGGAAGCCGAGCATCGGGTTCTCTTCATCTGGCTCGTAACGCTCACCACCGACCAGATTGGCATATTCGTTCGATTTAAAATCAGAGAGACGGACAATTACGCGCTTCGGATAAAACGCGGCACCCAGCGTCGCGATCCCTTCAGTCAGACGACCAACGTAAAATTCACGCGGAGAATCAAAACCTTTCATCATCTCGCGGATTTCGTTTTGCAACTGCGGTTCCTGATCGTCAAACTCAAGCAGTGCGCGTGGGTGGACGCCAATCATACGGTTGATGATAAATTCCAGACGCGCAAGGCCCACGCCTTCGTTCGGCAGGCAGGCGAAGTCGAAAGCACGGTCCGGGTTACCGACGTTCATCATCACCTTCAACGGCAGGTCCGGCATCGTTTCTACGCTGGAGCTTTTAACGCTAAATTCCAGCAACTCCGCATAGACGTAACCGGTATCACCTTCGGCACAAGAAACAGTGACGTTCTCGCCGTCTTTCATCCGTTCTGTTGCATCACCACAGCCCACTACCGCCGGAATGCCGAGTTCACGAGCGATGATCGCCGCGTGACAGGTACGACCGCCACGATTGGTGACGATGGCAGATGCTTTCTTCATGATCGGTTCCCAGTCCGGGTCGGTCATGTCAGTAACCAGCACGTCGCCAGGTTCGATGCGGTTCATTTCACTGATGTCATGGATAACTTTCACCGGACCCGCGCCGATGCGATGACCGATAGCACGGCCTTCGGCGATAATCTTACCCTGTGAATGCAGCGTATAACGCTCCATGACCTGACCGCGTGAGCGCACGGTTTCCGGACGCGCCTGCACAATGAACAGTTTGCCGGTGTGACCATCTTTCGCCCACTCAATATCCATCGGGCGACCGTAGTGTTTCTCAATTTGTACGGCCTGTTTTGCCAGTTCCTGCACTTCTTCGTTGGTCAGCGAGAAGATGTCACGCTGTTCCTGCGGTACGTCTTCGATTTTAACCTGCTTGCCGTGCTCCTGGGTCGGCGCGTAAACCATGCGGATTTTTTTCGACCCCATGGTGCGGCGCACGATAGCCGGGCGATTCGCCGCAAGTGTCGGTTTATGGACGTAAAACTCATCCGGGTTAACCGCACCCTGCACGACCATTTCACCAAGGCCCCATGCGGAAGTGATAAACACCACCTGGTCAAAGCCGGATTCGGTATCAATGGAGAACATCACGCCAGAAGATGCGAGGTCGGAGCGCACCATCCGCTGAACACCGGCGGAGAGCGCTACGCCACGATGGTCGTAACCCTGGTGCACACGATAAGAGATGGCGCGATCGTTAAACAGAGAAGCGAATACATGCTTCACTGCCACGAGAACGGCGTCAACACCCTGAACGTTGAGGAAAGTTTCCTGCTGACCGGCAAAAGAAGCGTCCGGCATATCTTCTGCAGTAGCGGAGGAACGCACCGCAAACGAAGCGTTTTCGTCATCGGCGGAAAGCTGTGCATAGGCTTCGCGGATGGCGTTTTCCAGCTCAGGCTGGAAGGGAGTGTCGATAATCCACTGGCGGATTTGCGCGCCCGCTTTCGCAAGCTGGGTAACATCGTCAATATCCGTTTTATCCAGCAGTTCATAAATGCGCTGGTTTACGCCGCTTTGGTCCAGAAACTGGTTAAACGCGTCGGCGGTTGTGGCGAAACCATTCGGAACGGAAACACCCATTCCGGAAAGGTTAGTAATCATTTCACCCAGGGAGGCATTTTTGCCCCCAACCCTGTCTACATCATTCATGCCGAGTTGGTTATACCAAAGCACCAGCGGTGACGAGCCATTGTTGGACATCGAACAATCCTTTTGTGATAAATGAACGGTTTGAGAAACACATTTCTGCGCATTTATCTTTGCATATTTAACCAGATGAAAAAAACGGTGAATCGTTCAAGCAAATATATTTTTTTACTTTTTAAGACTGATCCCAGCGTTGCGCAAATCTGCTCTCTTCGACAATTTCCACATAAACCATCGGTATAAACGAAACCATAAAAATGAAATGCTGTTTTCATAAAAAATAAAATTTAAGTTTCATTTTATAAACCAGACATAACGTTCTACGCTTCTGTGCGTTTTTAATTTATGCTTTCATAGAATTATGTCTGCATCACGGGAAGAACAAAATGGATAATGCTGTTGATCGCCACGTTTTTTATATTTCTGATGGTACGGCAATAACTGCGGAGGTATTAGGACACGCAGTAATGTCACAATTTCCCGTCACTATCAGCAGCATTACGCTGCCGTTTGTCGAAAATGAGAGCCGTGCACGGGCAGTGAAGGATCAGATTGACGCAATTTATCACCAGACAGGTGTGCGCCCGCTGGTCTTCTACTCCATCGTGTTGCCGGAGATTCGCGCTATCATCTTGCAAAGTGAAGGCTTTTGCCAGGATATCGTTCAGGCGCTGGTTGCCCCACTACAACAAGAGATGAAACTGGATCCAACGCCGATTGCTCATCGTACCCATGGCCTTAACCCTAATAATCTCAATAAATATGATGCGCGCATTGCGGCGATTGATTACACCCTTGCCCACGATGACGGTATTTCGTTGCGCAATCTGGACCAGGCTCAGGTGATCCTGCTCGGTGTTTCTCGCTGTGGTAAAACCCCCACCAGTCTGTATCTGGCAATGCAATTTGGTATCCGCGCGGCAAACTACCCCTTTATTGCCGATGATATGGATAATCTGGTGCTACCCGCGTCGCTCAAACCACTTCAGCATAAATTGTTCGGCCTGACTATCGACCCGGAACGTCTGGCGGCGATTCGCGAGGAACGTCGGGAGAACAGTCGCTATGCCTCGCTTCGTCAGTGCAGGATGGAAGTCGCGGAAGTGGAAGCGTTGTACCGTAAAAATCAGATCCCGTGGATTAACAGTACCAATTATTCGGTAGAAGAGATTGCCACCAAGATCCTCGATATCATGGGCCTTAGCCGCCGAATGTACTAGAGAACTAGTGCATTAGCTTGTTTTTTTGTTATCATGCTAACCACCCGGCGAGGTGTGACACACCTCGCACTTGAAATCAGCTGCGATTGGTTTATCGTGATGCGCATCACTTCCCGGTAGTCCTGCCGTAGAAGCAACAAATTTCTGAGACTTGTAATGAACAGAACTGACGAACTCCGTACTGCGCGTATTGAGAGCCTGGTAACGCCCGCCGAACTCGCGCTACGGTATCCCGTAACGCCTGGCGTCGCCACCCATGTCACCGACTCCCGCCGTAGAATTGAAAAAATACTGAATGGTGAAGATAAGCGACTGTTGGTCATTATTGGCCCCTGCTCGATCCACGATCTCACCGCTGCGATGGAGTACGCCACCCGTCTGCAGTCGCTGCGCAACCAGTACCAGTCACGGCTGGAAATCGTAATGCGCACCTATTTTGAAAAACCACGAACGGTTGTCGGCTGGAAAGGACTCATCTCCGATCCAGATTTAAACGGTAGCTATCGGGTAAATCACGGTCTGGAGCTGGCGCGCAAATTACTTTTACAGGTAAATGAGCTGGGCGTCCCTACCGCGACTGAGTTCCTCGATATGGTGACCGGTCAGTTTATTGCTGATTTAATCAGTTGGGGCGCGATTGGCGCACGTACTACCGAAAGTCAGATCCACCGCGAAATGGCTTCGGCACTCTCCTGTCCGGTGGGTTTTAAAAATGGTACCGATGGCAACACGCGGATTGCCGTGGATGCTATCCGCGCAGCCCGCGCTAGCCATATGTTCCTCTCGCCAGACAAAAACGGTCAGATGACCATCTATCAGACCAGCGGCAACCCGTATGGCCACATTATTATGCGTGGCGGCAAAAAACCGAATTATCATGCCGATGATATCGCCGCAGCCTGCGATACGCTGCACGAATTTGATTTGCCTGAACATCTGGTGGTGGATTTCAGCCACGGTAACTGCCAGAAGCAGCACCGTCGCCAGTTAGAAGTTTGTGAGGATATTTGTCAGCAAATCCGCAATGGCTCTACGGCGATTGCCGGAATTATGGCGGAAAGTTTCCTGCGCGAAGGAACGCAAAAAATCGTCGGCGGTCAGCCGCTCACTTACGGTCAATCCATTACCGACCCGTGTCTGGGCTGGGAAGATACCGAACGCCTGGTCGAAAAACTCGCCTCTGCGGTAGATACCCGCTTCTGAATGCGTGCCCATTCCTGACAGGATGGGCATTTCTGCGCAACTTGTTGTCTTCTCAACAAATTACTGCTTGCTCTGGCCCTCCATAATATTGATAATAAGAATCATTGTTATATAAATTATTATTAATTTTTATGCGTTATACGGATAGCAGAAAACTCACGCCTGAAACGGATGCCAATCACAAGACCGCTTCCCCGCAGCCCATCCGGCGAATTACCAGCCAGACACTGTTAGGTCCGGATGGCAAACTGATTATCGATCATGACGGACAAGAATATCTGCTCCGTAAAACTCAGGCTGGCAAGCTGCTGTTGACCAAGTAGCCTTTAACTCGAGCAGCTGACTTCCAGCCGTTTACCCCAGTCAGGTGGACGACTGACATAGTCATCATCTCTGTCGCTGAAAGGATTTCGCAACGCCTCATGCAGGCGGTGCAATTCCGTCATATCACCCTTTTCTGCCGCTTCAATCGCCCGTTGCGCCAACCAGTTGCGCAACACCAGAGCCGGGTTAACGCTTTGCATCAGTTGCTGACGCTCATTATCGGTAATCTCGTCTTGTTGCAAACGCCCCCGATAACGGGCAAACCAGTCATCAAATGCTGCACGATCAATAAACTCATCACGTAGCGGTGACGCCGCGCTGTGCTGCTCGGTCAGACTCAGCATGCGGAATGTGCGGGTATAATCGCTGCGCTCTCGCGCCATCAGACTGAATAATTCATTCAGTAGCGCGTTATCCTCTTTTAGCTCCGTCATGAAGCCCAGTTTCTGCCGCATCCGTTGTCCATAATGCGTCAACAAAACCTGCTGATAGCTGTCCAGGGCCTCATTCAGGCCATCTACGGCAACAAATGGTGACAATGTCTGCGCCAGACGCTGTAAATTCCACAACGCGACGGCAGGTTGATTATCAAAGCTGTAACGCCCTTGATGATCCGAGTGATTACAAATAAAACCGGGTTCGTAATCATCAAGAAAACCAAACGGCCCGTAATCAAGCGTCAGCCCCAGCAGCGACATGTTGTCGGTATTCATCACCCCATGAGCAAAGCCGACAGTCTGCCATTGGGCAATTAACGAGGCGGTACGTGCGACAACATCGGTAAACCAGAGACGGTATTTGTCCTCATCATCTGCAAGATGTGGCCAGTAATGACGAATGGCAAAGTCAGCTAACTGACGAACCTTTTCCGGCTCGCGGCGATAGTAAAAATGTTCGAAATGACCAAAGCGCAGATGACTTGGTGCCACACGCATCAGCATCGCGCCTGGCTCCACCGTTTCCCGATACACTGGCGAATCGCTGGTGACGATACTTAAAGCGCGGGTCGTCGGAATGCCCAGATAATGCATCGCCTCACTGGCGAGACTTTCTCGTATCGTCGAACGTAAAACCGCCCGTCCATCACCCATTCGCGAATAAGGCGTCAGGCCAGCACCTTTCAGATGCCAGTCCATTGTAGTGCCATCAGCAAGCAGTTGTTCGCCGAGTAAAATGCCGCGCCCATCACCCAGTTGGCCCGCCCAGACGCCAAACTGATGACCACTGTAAACCTGCGCCAGTGGTGACATACCAGGCAGTAGGTTTTCGCCGCCCCAGACACCTGCGCCATTTTTAAACAGCGACGATGGAATACTCAGCGTGTTAGCCAGTTCGGTATTATGCCAAATCAGCCGGGCATTATTTAAAGGCGTAGGGGAAAGTGCTGTATAGGTTTCTGGCAATTCATCGCGCCAGCGGGTAATAAAAGACAGGGTCATAGATCCTCCTGTTTGATAGTGTAGACGGTTACTCTCGTCCTAAACACCAGCAAACAGGAGGGTTATCGCTGAACCAACGTCGTTATCTGATTTATAGGAACCGCAGGCCACAGGCATCCCTGGAGAGCATGGAAATCAAAGGGTATAATCTGTGCCAATATTTCTGGCGTATCAATGCCCCCCGCGATGATGCAATTGCAACAAGGGGAAATTTGCGCCTGGATCGCACGAATAAACGGTTCGAAGGAGCGATGCGTGATTTGTTGCTGAATAAAACTTTTATCCAGCATGACGCGGGTGAAAAGACCATCAAACACCGCTTTCATTGTGCTATTACCTGCTCCCAAATTACCTAACACAAGGGGATACATTTGCGATAAGGATAAAAGATCGCGATTATCTTTTCCTTCATTGAAATGCGGGTAATTCTCATTAATCAACAGTTCAATAAACGGATATTTTAATAGTTCGCCTGCGAAATTATCCCTGTCTAATAATAATGTAGCCACTTGTGGCGTTAAATTAAGCCAGGCAAAGAGTTTATGTTGAATAAAAAAGTGTTGGCATGATTTTAGTAATTCCAACTGTTCAGAAAATAATTGCCAATGTTGCTCCTCGGTAAGTTGCGCTATAACCCGACTCGTCGGGATACGAACCGTACCATCTTCACTGGAGAAATGGGTAATTAACTCAACGCCGACAAGGTCTTGCTGGTTATCTCTTATCGGCAGGAAATAGCAATCAGAATGATAAAGATTCTCCAAAAAAATCTTCATGGTAACCGTCCCTCTCGAAGGATGTTTTTCAGTATCCGGCTAAAAGGGATGAGGCCATAAGACATAACAATTACAGAAGGAGTAACTTTCATTTGTTCCATGTTAACCACTTTTTCAGGGGTCCTTTTTTTTAGATTATCCTGATTATAAACGAATAATCCATTTACGGAATTTCTGTCTGCAAAATACTACTGTATTCAGGAGTAAATGGACGGCGATGTATCATCGCCGTCCATTTTTCGACATACTAGATTCGTCTCGCCTGCCAGAAATTTTTCTGCCAATAGACATTATCAAGTGAGGAACGCATCACTCCCTTGCTGGTAGAGGCGTGGATAAATTGGTTGTTGGTATCGTAAATACCTACATGCAAACCATTTTGTCCGGAACCCGTTTTGAAAAAGACCAGGTCACCTGGCAGCAACTCGTCTTTATCAATTTGCGTGCCAATAGAGGCTTGTTGTTTGGTTTCACGGGGCAGCTGCAAATCGAAACGATCGCGCATCGTCACAACCACAAATCCCGAACAGTCCACACCGCGCCGCGTCATGCCACCATAACGATACGGCGTGCCATGCCAGCTTTGTAGCTGGTCGTTCAAACCGGCAATAACGGTGATCGAATCAGAAAGCCTGGCATTTGGCGGCGGTGCTTTATGGTGGCTACACCCGGCCAGAAACAGTGCTGTGATCAAAATAAGGCAGAAACGCATTCCGTACGGTTCCTCTGTTTTTTATTCTTGCATTAATTTAGCGTCGTAATTACCCGATTTTCAAGATACTAATGAAATCAGATGGTCGAAATCAGCATTCTGTGACCTTCGATATCCAGACGGCGAAAATTCATCCCATAGGCCTGTGCCAGATTTGCCGGCGTGAGCACCTCTTCTCTGCGTCCACTGGCCAGCATTTTTCCACCTTTTAGCAACCACGCCCGATGCGCATGACGCAATGTGTGGTTGAGATCGTGACTGCTCATCACAATCGCCAGTCCTTGCTGACACAGCGCGCTCAGAATTTTGTCTAACGCATTTTGTTGCGCAACATCAAGACTGTTCATCGGCTCATCAAGAAGCAGCAATTGGCCTGCGGGATTAGCTTGTGGTGTGATTTGAAGCACCACCGCAGCAAGACGTACGCGTTGCCATTCACCGCCGGAAAGTTGATTGGTGCTACGTCCGAGTTTGTCATCAAGAGCCAGCGCCCCTGCGACATCATTCAGTAGTTCGGTACGCGTTTTATCGTGCTGATGCAGTGTCAGGTAGTGCCAGACCGGCATTGCAAACGGCGGCGTCTGCTGTTGTGAAAGATAGGCGCGATGCAGCGCGAGTTTTGTTGCAGACCATGCTTCCAGTGGTTGCCCCGCGAACTGAATGCTTCCCTTACCGCTGGTCATTCCGGCCATTCGTGCAAGCAAGGTACTCTTACCCGCGCCGTTCGGCCCCACCAGGTGCAGGATCTCCCCAGCCCGAACCTCGCCAGAAAGCGGCCCCAGGCGGGTAGATTCCGCAACATCCTGTAACTGCATCACAATAGACATTATTTTGCCAACGCCAGTTTAATGCTTTCCATCACAATGGGATCTTCCGGCGTCATATCCGGGGAAAAACGCTGGATGACCAATCCGTCCCTGCCAACTAAAAATTTCTCAAAATTCCATAAAATATCATCAGGGTACAGCGGTGCACGACCTTTGCTGACCATACGGGCATAGAATCCGCTCTCTTCCGGCGCGACTGCGGTCGGCGCTGCGGCAATCAATTTTTGATACAGCGGATGGCGTCCTTCGCCATTAACTTCAATCTTACTGAACATCGGGAACGTCACCCCCCATGTGGTGGTACAGTAAGTTTTAATCTCTTCATCGCTGCCCGGTTCTTGTTCCAGAAACTGGTTGCACGGGAATCCCAGCACCACAAAACCACGATCGGCCCAGGCTTTCTGAATATTCTCCAACTGCTCATATTGCGGCGTTAAGCCACACTTTGAGGCGACATTGACAATCAACAGCACATTACCGGCGTACTTCTCCAGCGTGGTCACTTCACCGTCGATATCTTTCACTACGGTCGTCAGAATGGAATCTTGCATCGTTTCTCCTGGGTGTGGTCAGTAAAAATCTTAGCTTTTAATCATAGACCGTCTTTTTGCGGCTAACGTCCTGCTTTTAACAATAACCAGATAAACACCGGCGCACCCAACGTTGCGGTGACCACGCCAATAGGCAGCTCTGCGGCAGCTAATGCCAGGCGCGCTACAATATCGGCCAGCAGCAATGCGCTCGCCCCTGCCAGCGCGCAGCCGGGAAGTAATACGCGATGATCGGTTAAACCACACAGCCGGAGAATATGTGGGATCACCAGACCAATAAAGCCGATAGCACCCGCCAGCGCCACACTGACGCCAACCATCCAGCCGGTCGCTGCGACCAACACATTGCGCCAGAACCACAGGGGTAAACCCAGTTGCCGCGCCGAGATCTCGCCAAGTGCTAACATATTCACCGGCCTGGACTGACAACAGATCCACAACAACACGGGGATCAATGCCAGCATCAGCCAGCTTTGCCGCCAGTCTACGCCGCCAAAACCGCCCATCATCCAGTACATCAGCTGACGTAAATCAACAGAGGTGGAAAAGTAGATAGCCCACGTCATTAGTGCACTACAGATAATCCCTAATGCAACGCCAGCCAGCAATAACCGACTGGTCGAAAGATGACGACGGGCGAAACGTAAGAGTATTAAAGTGATGATAAGCGCGCCAGCAATCGCACACAGCCCCAGCGCCCAGTTGGGGAGTTGCCCTTGCCCAAGCAATACCGCGGCGATAAGCCCCACGCCTGCGCCGTTAGAGACGCCAAGTAGTCCAGGTTCTGCCAGAGGATTTTCAAACAACGCCTGCATTACAGCGCCGGATATAGCCAACGCAGCACCAACCAGCAATACAGCCAGCGTACGTGGCAGGCGAATTTGCCAGACGAACAGTTCGCCACGAGGAGTAAACCAGTCACCTGGCGAGATCCATTGTTCACCGGCGCAAAGGCTTAAGAGAAGCGCCAGCAGCATCAAAACTGACAGGCATAATAACCAGCGAATATTTTGTCGCTGTTGTTGGCGGGCAAGTGTCAGCATGGTATCCGTTCTGCTGAAGTGTCATGGCGTTGATTTTACGGTGACTCTTCGACAGTGAAAAGAAAAAAGGCCGCAGAGCGGCCTTTTTAGTTAGATCAGATTACTCGTCTTTGGGCGAAGCGTTTTCGACCCGGCTTTTTAACTTCTGCCCGGGTCTGAAGGTCACCACGCGCCGTGCTGTAATGGGAATATCCTCGCCCGTTTTCGGGTTACGTCCCGGGCGTTGATTCTTATCACGCAGATCGAAGTTACCAAAACCAGAGAGTTTCACCTGTTCGCCGTTTTCCAGAGCGCGACGGATCTCTTCGAAAAACAGTTCAACCAGTTCTTTGGCATCCCGCTTGCTAAGCCCAAGCTTATCAAACAGATATTCTGACATTTCAGCTTTTGTAAGCGCCATAGGTTCAATCCCTCAATGATGCCTGGAATCGCTCTTTTAATGCCTCTACACATTTGGCGACGGTAGCGGCAATCTCCTCTTCTTCGAGTGTACGGCTGGTATCTTGCAGGATCAGGCTTATGGCGAGGCTCTTATACCCCTCCGCAACACCCTTACCGCGGTACACGTCAAATAAGTTTACGCCAACTACCTGATTTACGCCAACTTTCTTACATTCGGATAAAATATCCGCTGCGGGAACGTTTTCTGCGACCACCACCGCGATGTCACGACGGTTCGCCGGGAAGCGAGAAATCTCGCGCGCCTGAGGCACCACGCGGTCTGCGAGCTTGTTCCACTCCAGTTCGAACACCAGAGTGCGACCGTTAAGATCCAGTTTACGTTCCAGTTCAGGATGAACAACCCCAACAAAACCAATACGTTCACCTTTCAGATAAATCGCTGCGGATTGCCCCGGATGCAGTGCCGGATTCGCTTCTGCACGGAACTCAACCTCATTCAGTTTACCGGTCAGGTCGAGAACGGATTCAAGATCGCCTTTCAAATCATAGAAATCAACGGTCTCTTTTGCCAGGTTCCAGTGCTCTTCGTAACGGTTACCGCAAATCACACCGGCTAACATCAGATCCTGACGAATACCCAACGGTGCCTGAGTATCTGGCACGAAACGCAGACCGCTTTCGAAAATGCGTACACGATTCTGCTGACGGTTCTGGTTGTACACCACGGTTGCCAGCAGGCCGGTCCACAGAGAAAGACGCATTGCTGACATTTCAACAGAGATCGGGCTTGGCAGCAGTAAGGCTTCAACGCCTGGATGGATCATCTGCTGCACTTTCGGATCAACGAAGCTGTAGGTGATCACTTCCTGATAGCCTTTGTCGTTGAGCAGCGTTTTTACGCGCTTGAGCGACAGGTCAGCTTCACGGTGAATCCCCATAATCAGGCTTGCCTGTACCGGCTCATCCGGGATGTTGTTGTAGCCGTAAACACGCGCGACTTCTTCGACCAGATCTTCTTCAATCTCCATGTCGAAACGCCAGCTCGGCGCAACTGCCTGCCACTCGTCTTTGCCTTCGGTCACTTCGCAGCCGAGACGACGCAGAATGTCTGTTACCTGCTCATCAGCAATATGATGGCCGATCAGGCGATCCAGTTTGCTACGACGTAAAGTGATGGTTGCACGCTTCGGCAGCGTTGCTTCGTTAGTGATATCAATTACCGGACCCGCTTCACCACCGCAGATGTCGATCAGCAGACGGGTCGCACGTTCCATCGCTTTGTGCTGCAGTGCCGGATCAACGCCACGCTCATAACGGTGAGACGCATCAGTATGCAGGCCATGACGACGAGCACGACCGGTGATAGACAGCGGGCTGAAGAAAGCGCATTCCAGCAGAACGTTTTGCGTTTCGTCATTCACGCCAGAGTGTTCGCCACCAAATATGCCGCCCATCGCCAGCGCCTTGTTGTGGTCGGCGATGACCAGGGTGTCAGCATTCAGCTTCGCTTCAGTACCGTCGAGCAATACCAGCGTTTCACCCTCTTTTGCCATCCGCACCACAATGCCGCCTTCAATGCGATCTTTATCGAAAGCGTGCATCGGCTGGCCCAGTTCGAGCAGCACATAGTTGGTGACGTCAACAACTGCATCGATAGAACGGATCCCGCAACGACGCAGTTTTTCTTTCATCCACAGCGGAGTTGGCGCTTTAACGTTAATGCCTTTTACAACACGGCCAAGATAGCGCGGGCAGGCATCCGGCGCTTCTACTGCAATCGGCAGCGTGTCGTCGATGGTCGCACCAACCGGAACGATTTCCGGTTCAACCAGCGGCAGCTGGTTCAACACGGCAACGTCGCGCGCAACACCAATGATACCTAAGCAGTCGGCACGGTTTGGTGTCACGCTGATTTCGATGGTGTTGTCATCGAGTTTCAGGTATTCGCGGATGTCGGTGCCAATCGGCGCATCCGCAGGCAGCTCGATAATGCCGTTATGATCGTCAGAAATTCCCAGCTCAGAGAAGGAGCACAGCATCCCTTCAGACGGTTCGCCACGCAGTTTCGCGGCTTTAATTTTGAAATCACCCGGCAGAACAGCACCAATGGTCGCTACCGCCACACGCAGGCCCTGACGGCAGTTTGGCGCACCGCAGACGATGTCCAGCAGGCGATCGCCGCCGACATTCACTTTTGTCACACGCAGTTTGTCAGCGTTCGGATGCTGCGCACACTCAACCACTTCACCCACAACCACGCCGTGGAAGCTACCGGCAACCGGTTCTACACCATCAACTTCCAGGCCCGCCATCGTGATTTGATTTGCCAGCGCGTCGCTATCAATCGCCGGGTTCACCCATTCGCGTAACCACAGTTCACTGAATTTCATAATCTATTCCTGCCTTATTTAAACTGTTTGAGGAAACGCAGATCGTTTTCAAAGAATGAACGCAGGTCGGTGACGCCGTAGCGCAACATAGTCAGACGCTCCATCCCCATCCCGAAGGCGAAACCAGAGTAAACTTCCGGGTCGATGCCAACGTTACGCAGCACGTTCGGATGCACCATCCCGCAGCCCAGTACTTCCAGCCATTTTCCGTTTTTACCCATGACGTCCACTTCTGCAGAAGGTTCGGTAAACGGGAAGTAGGAAGGACGGAAGCGGATCTGCAAATCTTCCTCAAAGAAGTTACGCAGGAAGTCGTGCAGCGTGCCTTTCAGGTTAGTAAAGCTGATGTTGGTATCAACAATCAGACCTTCCATCTGATGGAACATCGGCGTGTGAGTCTGGTCGTAGTCGTTACGATAAACGCGGCCAGGCGCGATGATACGAATCGGTGGCTGCTGGGCTTTCATGGTGCGGATCTGTACGCCAGAGGTCTGGGTACGCAGCAGGCGGGTAGCGTCAAACCAGAAAGTGTCGTGGTCAGCGCGCGCAGGGTGGTGACCAGGAATGTTCAGAGCATCGAAGTTATGATAATCGTCTTCGATTTCCGGCCCGGTTGCCACGGTAAAGCCAAGCTCACCGAAGAAACTTTCGATACGGTCGATGGTACGGGTAACCGGATGCAGCCCGCCGTTTTCAATGCGACGACCAGGCAGGGAGACATCAATCGTTTCCGCCGCCAGACGCGCATTCAGTGCTGCGCTTTCCAGTTCCGCTTTACGCGCATTCAGCGCCTGCTGAACCTGCTCTTTCGCTTCATTGATAACCGCACCAGCTGCCGGACGCTCTTCTGGCGGCAGCTCACGCAGGGTCGTCATCTGAAGGGTTAAGTGCCCTTTTTTACCCAAATATTCGACGCGCACATTATCTAACGCGGCAACATCTGACGCCTGGCTAATGGCCGCCTTCGCACTGGCAACCAGTTCTGCGAGATGTGACATGTTTTTCCTCATTGTGTCAGTGGTGACACTGGTTCGTTGGACTTAGAGCCCATCCCATCAGGCTATTTTACTTGCCATTTTGGTCCCGGGCAGTGCTCGAAATCCTCACGTACTTAAGTACGGTCCGGTTTCTCCGCGCTGGCCGTGTCCAGACTGGCTGCGACAATTACGCCTGATGAGACAGGCTTTTTATTTTTCAAAACGCGCATACAAAAAAAGCCTCCACTGGGAGGCTTTCAGGCGCTGTTTTCCGTTTCTCTTCTCACGCGCTAGCCTCCTGGAGTCAGGTGCTAAAGTAAAAAAAGAAGCGGAAAATAGCAGCATTCATTGCTTGCGTTACCTTTTGGTACTCTTCAAAAGACCTTTATTGAAAAGGCTACGGCGATAAAAGTCAATGTTTTGATGGCGTTGAAACGAAAAGAGGGAGACTAGCTCCCTCTTTCAACTGGCTTATGCCAGAGCTGCTTTCGCTTTTTCAACCAGAGCGGTGAACGCTACTTTGTCGAATACTGCGATATCAGCCAGGATCTTACGGTCGATTTCAACAGAGGCTTTTTTCAGGCCATTGATGAATTTGCTGTAAGAAATACCATTCTGACGTGCTGCTGCGTTGATACGCGCAATCCACAGTTGACGGAACTGACGCTTACGTTGACGACGGTCGCGGTAAGCATACTGACCAGCTTTGATAACAGCCTGGAAGGCAACGCGGTATACGCGAGAACGCGCACCGTAGTAGCCTTTAGCTTGTTTCAAAATTTTCTTGTGACGTGCGCGTGCAATAACACCACGTTTTACGCGAGCCATATGTGCTCTCCTGTATCTATATTCTAATTAAAAAGTTAAAAACGTTAACGGCTTATGCGTACGGCAGGCACGCGATTACCAGGCCCAGATCGCCTTTGGAAACCATGGCTTTCGGACGCAGGTGACGTTTACGTTTGGTCGCTTTTTTGGTCAGAATGTGACGCAGGTTAGCGTGCTTGTGCTTAAAACCACCTTTACCGGTTTTTTTGAAGCGCTTAGCAGCACCGCGTACGGTCTTAATTTTTGGCATTTTAATAACTTCCACTTCGCATTGTTAATAAACGAAACAAAGGCGAACAATGCCTGTGAAGCCCAAAGGCTCCACAGACAGTGCTACTTGAAGGCCTTACTGTTTCTTCTTAGGAGCGAGCACCATGATCATCTGGCGGCCTTCGATCTTCGTTGGGAAGGATTCGACCACTGCCAGTTCTTGCAAATCGTCTTTCACGCGATTAAGCACTTCCATACCGATTTGCTGGTGCGCCATCTCACGACCGCGGAAACGCAGCGTGATTTTGGCTTTATCACCCTCTTCGAGAAAGCGAATCAGGCTGCGGAGTTTTACCTGATAGTCGCCTTCATCTGTACCAGGACGGAATTTAATTTCCTTAACCTGGATAACTTTTTGCTTTTTCTTCTGTTCCTTAGAAGACTTACTCTTTTCATAGAGGAATTTGCCGTAATCCATTATACGACAAACCGGCGGCTCGGCGTTAGGGCTGATCTCGACTAAGTCTACTCCGGCTTCTTCTGCTTTCTCCAGAGCTTCTCTCAGACTCACAATACCAAGCTGCTCGCCTTCCAGACCTGTTAAGCGAACTTCCTGGGCGCGAATTTCGCCATTGATACGGTTAGGGCGCGCCGTTTGAACTCGTTTTCCGCCTTTAATACCTTATTCCTCCAATTGTTTAAGACTGCGGCTGCGAATCTCTTGTTGCAGCTTCTCGATCACTTCATTTACGTCCATGCTTCCCAGGTCTTTACCACGGCGGGTGCGAACGGCAACTTTGCCTGATTCCACCTCTTTATCACCACAGACCAGCATATATGGGACGCGACGCAAAGTGTGCTCGCGGATTTTAAAGCCAATCTTCTCATTTCTCAAGTCTGCTTTAACACGAATGCCCGCATTTGATAGTTTTTGCGTCAATTCGTTAACGTAATCAGACTGTGAATCGGTAATATTCATGATAACAACCTGAACCGGCGCAAGCCAGGTCGGGAAGAAACCAGCGAATTCTTCGGTCAGGATACCGATGAAACGTTCCATCGACCCCAGAATTGCGCGGTGAATCATTACCGGAACCTTACGCTCGTTGTCTTCGCCCACATAGGAGGCGCTCAGACGAGACGGCAAGGAGAAGTCCAGCTGTACTGTACCGCACTGCCATGCACGATCGAGGCAGTCATACAGGGTAAATTCAATTTTCGGACCGTAGAAAGCGCCTTCACCCAGTTGATATTCAAACGGGATGTTGTTTTCTTCCAGCGCAACCGCCAGGTCCGCCTCAGCACGATCCCACATTTCGTCGCTGCCAATACGTTTTTCAGGACGAGTGGAGAGTTTGACGACGATCTTCTCGAAGCCAAAAGTGCTGTACATATCATAGACTAAACGGATACATCCGTTAACTTCATCGCGAATTTGTTCTTCAGTACAGAAGATATGCGCGTCATCCTGGGTAAAACCACGCACGCGCATCAGGCCATGCAGCGAACCTGACGGCTCGTTACGGTGGCAGCTACCAAACTCGGCCATACGCAGCGGCAGATCGCGATAAGACTTCAGCCCCTGGTTGAAAATTTGTACGTGCCCCGGGCAGTTCATCGGCTTAATGCAGTATTCACGGTTCTCAGAAGACGTGGTGAACATTGCATCTTTGTAGTTGTCCCAGTGACCGGTTTTTTCCCACAGGACACGGTCCATCATGAACGGACCTTTAACTTCCTGATACTGGTACTCTTTCAGTTTAGAACGAACAAACACTTCCAGTTCACGGAAGATGGTCCAGCCGTCGTTGTGCCAGAATACCATACCCGGCGCTTCTTCCTGCATATGGTACAGGTCGAGCTGTTTACCGATTTTACGGTGGTCGCGTTTCGCGGCTTCTTCCAGGCGTTGCAGGTAAGCGTTAAGCGCTTTTTTGTCTGCCCACGCCGTACCGTAAATACGTTGCAACATTTTGTTGTTGCTGTCGCCACGCCAGTAAGCCCCTGCCGTTTTCATTAGTTTGAAATGATGGCAGAAACGCATGTTCGGTACGTGCGGACCGCGGCACATATCGACATATTCTTCATGGAAGTACAGACCTGGCTTGTCATCATGGGCGATGTTTTCGTCAAGAATGGAGACTTTGTAGCTCTCCCCACGGTTGGCGAAAGTTTCACGCGCTTCATGCCAGCTGACTTTCTTCTTAATGACGTCGTAGTTTTTCTCAGCAAGCTCATGCATCCGCTTCTCGAGTGCTTCGACATCTTCCTGGGTTAACGTGCGGTCAAGATCAACGTCGTAATAAAAACCGTTGTCAATAACCGGGCCGATTGCCATTTTGGTATGCGGCCAAAGTTGTTTAATCGCGTGCCCTAACAGGTGCGCACAGGAGTGACGAATGATCTCCAGACCTTCTTCGTCTTTGGCGGTAATGATCGACAGTTGTGCGTCGTTTTCAATCAGATCGCAAGCATCAACCAGTTCGCCATTAACGCGCCCTGCGATACAGGCTTTCGCCAGACCTGGACCAATGTCCAGCGCAACATCCATGGGGCTTACAGCGTGGTCGTAATGGCGTTGGCTGCCATCAGGAAGAGTTATAACAGGCATTATATATCCTTATTTGCAGTGGTGACCCACACGAAAGATCACATACAAAGAAAAATTTGTTTATTAACAGTTCATTGCGAAACCATCTAGCCAACAAATGCTAAATTGGTTCGCAATCAGGTACACAAATGAAAGACATTAACCTCTCACCTTCCACCCGGTTGAACGATGTTAACACTAAAAAAAGGGAGATTGTACCTTTCCGTTTCACATTGATTCGATTCGCAATTCGTTTGTAGTGAGTACACCAGCAAAACGCTTAAAGAACCACTGATATCATCACAGAGTGTCTGAAAGGTTTACTACGAGCGGATTTACAGCAGCATAAACTGAATCCAGCAAAGTTCGTTGCGTTATTTGGCGGTGGTATTTAAACGATCATGAGATTCAGTGACGAAGTGGTCATATCGCAATGATAAAAGTGACACAATTCTTATAGCAATTTTTCGTGCGCATTTCGTTCTGGCGATAATAATTAATCATCATCCTCAAAATCTCCAGACATATATAAGGCGAATAGATTATGAGTGAAAACGATATCATTATCAGAACTCATTATGAGTCTCCTCTTAGAATGCACATCGATAGCGACATACTAACGCCTTCATCAGAGCCTATTAGTCAATTTGCGCGCCAGCTCATCACCCTACTTGATACCTCTGATTTAAGTTCGATGCTGTCATACTGTGTTACTCAGGAATTTACCGTAAGCTGTCGAAAAATATCACACAATTGTTATTCCACTGCCCTTTTTATCATTAACTTTGCCACTTCACCCATCCATGCAGAAAATACACTCATTACACTATAAAAAATAAATCATTTCCTTATTTCTGGAAACCACGCCTATTAAAGCTAACCATTTGCGAAGCATACTGGATTATATTGAACGGGAACAGTTAACTGCCGAAAAACGTAACCATTGCATGAAACTGTCCAAAAAAATTCATAGAGAAAAAACCATACAGCCAACAGTAAATCTCAATGATAGTGTATTTTTTCGCAATCTCCTTCTGACACTATTTTTTGTCGCCATCCGTCATTACAATACGCCCTTGATTCATTGAGAAATGGAAAAGGCAAAGTCAACCTGATTAAACATTACTCCTCCATTGAATCCATACAGCAGCATGTTCCCTTAGTCCGGGACGCGGAATTCAGAGCATTACTTCGCCATCCTCTTGCAAGGAGTCGCGTTATCGCGAGTCAGGATTTTGGCTTTGCTTTAGATATTTTCTTCTGTCGAATGATGGCAAACAATGTCAGTCATATGTCCGCGATTTTATATATAGACAATCATACTTTGTCAGTAAGTAAAGATGTCGTGTTATCTTATATATCAACGTTGGGTACTTTTGAAAAAAATATTCTTTTAGCCAACGTCAGTTATTTACACTGTTGGCCGCTAAAAATCATGACAACATGTCAGCTGTTCATATAGCCATTCATCATAATCATCATAAAACTGTAGAAACATATTATGCTGCTATAAATGTAATCAGCCAAAGCCTGAGTTTTAGTGCTGATGAACTAAAGACGTATTTATAACCCGCTATTTATGATATTTGTATATCGATACATAATTTTTTTCATAAAATGCAGAAACAGTGACCAGGTGTACAACGCCACCCGACGACTGTAATAACAAAAAATCCCTTGATGCCTGTCCCTTTTGTTACACTCCGTTATCACGCACAAGAGATATGCAGGACACTGGTATGCCGACTAAACGCTTTGATAAAAAACACTGGAAGATGGTGGTGGTGCTACTGGCAATCTGTGGCGCTATGTTGTTGCTACGTTGGGCAGCAATGATTTGGGGCTGAGCAGTGACAAACGAAAACAGCCAGACCGCATAACACGGTCCGGCAGATAATTTTACATGCTGTAACCCAACGATAAGGTTGTCCGACGATCGGTATGTTCCGGTGCAGACTCTGGAGGTTCAGAGTTCCATGTAACGTTGTAAGCCACCTTCAGTCCAAAATGTTCATTAATAGCAACATTTAATGCGCTTTCGGAGTTCAGCGTTGTGTCTTCCGCGCCAAAGACCGAAACACCCTGCGTAAATTTAGCGTTGTCAGTCAACTGCCATGCATAAGCCCCGGAGGCATAGCCCAGCGGCTGGGTTTCACTGGCATTGTCGGTATATTTGTCGTAACGCACACCAGGGCCGAATTCAAAGCGGAAACTGTGTACCGGGCCATTCAAAAACTGGCGACCATAACCCGCGGTCAACACATCGCGCTCTCGATAGCCGTTATAACGGTCTGTCAGCCAGCTTGCCTGACCAAATAAATAGTCATAATCAGTTAAATTAAAACGGCTACGCCCGCCCGCCGCATATTTTTCTGAAGAACGCTCATCATTAGAAGAAGTATTACTGGCGTTCCCCCACAGCGACCAGGCAGTGGTTTGTCCATACCAGGTCATAGTGGTGTCAGCCGTAAGTGAGGAGCTTTTCGTATTGCCTGATTGTGCAAGATATCCTGCGTTCAGATTACCTTCGAAAGGTTTTTTAGCGCTGGCAGGATCGTCCATGACAGTAAAAACGGAATCATCGGCAGCTGCATTCAGTGACGCAAACATGCCCCCCGCCAACATAACGATGGCAGGAACTGTCTTCAAAAGCTTCATTTATCAAGAGTCCGTACAACAAAAAAAGAGACCATCGCGGTCCCGGAAACTTTCTTAAGGATAAAGATTAGCGTCCCTGGAAAGGTAACGAATTATAAAAAGGCGCGAATAACTTAGCAATGTATTCTTATTTCATTTTTTGAATAAGCATGTGGCGAAAACAGATTTTTATTTATATATATTTATCTGCAAATTTTTAAGTAAAGCTCCAATAAATCATATTGTTAATTTCTTCACTTTCCGCTGATTCGGTGCCAGACTGAAATCAGCCTATAGGAGGAAATGATGGTACGTATCTATACGTTGACACTTGCGCCCTCACTCGATAGCGCAACAATTACCCCGCAAATTTATCCCGAAGGAAAACTGCGCTGTACCGCACCGGTATTCGAACCCGGAGGCGGCGGCATCAACGTCGCCCGCGCCATTGCCCATCTGGGAGGCACTGCCACAGCGATCTTCCCGGCGGGTGGCGCGACCGGCGAACATCTGGTTTCACTGTTGGCGGATGAAAATGTCCCCGTCGCTACTGTAGAAGCCAAAGACTGGACCCGGCAGAATTTACACGTACATGTGGAAGCAAGCGGTGAGCAGTATCGTTTTGTTATGCCAGGCGCGGCATTAAATGAAGATGAGTTTCGCCAGCTCGAAGAGCAAGTTCTGGAAATTGAATCCGGGGCCATCCTGGTCATAAGCGGAAGCCTGCCGCCAGGTGTGAAGCTGGAAAAATTAACCCAACTGATTTCCGCTGCGCAAAAACAAGGGATCCGCTGCATCGTCGACAGTTCTGGCGAAGCGTTAAGTGCAGCACTGGCGATTGGTAACATCGAGTTGGTTAAGCCTAACCACAAAGAACTCAGTGCGCTGGTAAATCGCGAACTCACCCAGCCAGACGATGTCCGCAAAGCCGCGCAGGAAATCGTTAATAGCGGCAAGGCCAAACGGGTTGTCGTTTCCCTGGGTCCACAAGGGGCGCTGGGCGTTGATAGTGAAAACTGCATTCAGGTGGTGCCACCACCGGTGAAAAGCCAGAGTACCGTTGGCGCTGGTGACAGCATGGTCGGCGCGATGACACTTAAACTGGCAGAAAATGCTTCTCTTGAAGAGATGGTCCGTTTTGGCGTAGCTGCGGGGAGTGCAGCCACACTCAACCAGGGAACACGCCTGTGCTCCCATGACGATACGCAAAAAATTTACGCTTACCTTTCCCGCTAACAAAAACATTCCCCCAGCATTGGGGGAATCACCACCAACCTGTCGGCAACGCGTTTCTCCGACTATGCTCAAAAGTCATGTGATAACAAAGGGGTGAACTATGGCCAGTGGCGATCTTGTCCGTTATGTAATAACCGTCATGTTGCATGAGGATACATTGACTGAAATTAACGAGTTGAATAATTACCTGACTCGCGACGGTTTTTTGCTCACCATGACAGATGATGATGGCAATATCCATGAGCTGGGGACTAACACTTTTGGACTTATCAGTACCCAAAGTGAAGAAGAAATTAGAGAACTGGTTTCGGGGCTTACCCACAGTGCAACCGGCAAAGATCCTGAAATCACCATCACGACCTGGGAGGAATGGAATAGCAACAGAAAATAAATGGTTTTTGGGCAATAATCAGTCTGTGGTGTGCGTTAGCTCGTGTTTTTACACCGCATTCTTGCGCTAACCTTATGATCTGGCAGACAACATGGGAGAGACATCATGTGGCAGGCAATCAGTCGTCTTTTGAGCGAGCAGTTAGGTGAAGGCGAAATAGAACTGCGTAATGAACTGCCTGGCGGAGAAGTCCATGCCGCATGGCATTTGCGCTATGCAGGACGTGACTTTTTCGTCAAATGTGATGAAAGGGAACTGCTTCCCGGTTTTACCGCCGAAGCCGACCAACTGGAGTTACTGTCGCGTAGTAAAACCGTCACCGTGCCTAAGGTTTGGGCAGTTGGCGCTGACCGTGACTACAGTTTTCTGGTGATGGATTATCTCCCACCTCGCCCGCTGGATGCGCATAGTGCATTTATTCTTGGTCAGCAAATTGCGCGTTTACATCAATGGAGCGACCAACCACAATTTGGCCTCGATTTCGATAACGCGCTCTCCACAACTCCACAGCCCAACACCTGGCAACGTCGCTGGTCAACTTTTTTTGCTGAACAACGGATTGGCTGGCAGCTGGAACTGGCGGCAGAAAAAGGGATCGCTTTCGGCAATATCGATGCCATCGTCGAGCATATTCAGCAGCGTCTTGCCTCGCATCAACCGCAGCCTTCTCTGTTGCACGGCGATTTATGGTCCGGCAACTGTGCGCTGGGTCCGGATGGCCCGTACATTTTCGACCCGGCCTGTTACTGGGGTGACCGAGAGTGCGACCTGGCGATGTTACCGCTGCATACTGAACAGCCGCCACAAATCTATGACGGCTATCAGTCAGTATCCCCGCTACCTGCCGATTTCCTTGAACGTCAACCGGTTTACCAACTCTACACGCTGTTAAATCGTGCAAGGTTATTTGGCGGTCAGCATTTGGTTATTGCTCAGCAGTCACTGGATAGATTATTAGCAGCATGATATGGGTTGAGGATAATGGCCGCTCCGTGCGGCCTTTTGATTAAATAAACCCAAGCAGAGAAAAGAACACATAACCTGCAGCAATACAAATAACCGGCAGGATATACAGCGAGAAAAACTGCAGGAAAATAGTATGGTGCGGAACAACAATACGTGACTCAATTTGTTCACGCGTTAGCCCCTCTTCCCCTTTGGCTTTTTCCAGAATGAGTTGATCTTCAACACCTTCCCGCAAGAAGCGCGCCTGGCGACTCATCCGGGCTCCGGAATCCTGCAACGCCAGTCCGACAAAAATCAGGATGAAAATCACCCAGAACATAACGTTCACGCCACCATTAAAATTGGGCGTCGGAGAGTTGTACCAGAACAGATTCAAAAAAGGCGTATTCGCCTGCATCATATCGATCATGACATGAGTAAAGTCGAGCATGACCGCATTAATGCCTTCCTGGTTTTCCTGCCGGGTATTCATAAATTTCAGCAAAGAAATCAATGTAGAGATCAATGCAGGTATAAAAATCACCCAACCCAAAATCCTTTTCAAAACAGCAATGCGTCCAGCTTGTTGATACGTCATGAGTTCTCCTTGATTAAGACGCGTCGTTTCACTTAGTTTACCTGTAGATATCTGTTTTCGCCCATTCTTTAAAGGCGATATGATAGGCGCTTAATCATAAGCACGGCTTAATACCTTACATATAATGCTCTAAAGGAGAGGTTGTAATGTCAACCCCGCGTCAGATTCTTGCTGCAATTTTTGATATGGATGGATTACTTATCGACTCAGAACCTTTATGGGATCGAGCCGAACTGGATGTGATGGCAAGCCTGGGGGTGGATATCTCCCGTCGTAACGAGCTGCCGGACACCTTAGGTTTACGCATCGATATGGTGGTCGATCTTTGGTACGCCCGGCAACCATGGAATGGGCCAAGCCGTCAGGAAGTAGTAGAACAAGTTATTGCCCGTGCCATTTCACTGGTTGAAGAGACACGTCCATTATTGCCAGGTGTGCGTGAAGCCGTTGCGTTATGCAAAGAACAAGGTTTATTGGTGGGGCTGGCCTCCGCGTCACCGCTGCATATGCTGGAAAAAGTATTGACCATGTTTGATTTACGCGACAGTTTCGATGCCCTCGCCTCGGCTGAAAAACTGCCTTACAGCAAGCCGCATCCGCAAGTATATCTTGACTGCGCAGCAAAACTGGGGGTTGACCCTCTGACCTGCGTGGCACTGGAAGATTCGGTAAATGGCATGATCGCCTCTAAAGCAGCCCGCATGCGTTCCATCGTCGTTCCTGCGCCAGAAGCGCAAAATGATCCACGTTTTGTATTAGCAAACGTCAAACTCTCATCGCTGACAGAACTCACCGCAAAAGACCTTCTCGGTTAATGACCAGGGGGCAGTGATCACACTGCCCCTGGTTCTTTATCTGAATTTGCATTCAAATGACGGATTAATCGCCAATTTAAGAGAAAGAGTTACACCGTCACCACTTCCGTGCACTGTATAAAAACCCTATACTGTACGTATCGACAGTTTAGTGAGTTTTATCATGACGGCGGAAGGTCACCTTCTCTTTTCTATTGCTTGTGCGGTATTTGCCAAAAATGCCGAGCTGACGCCCGTGCTGGCACAGGGGGACTGGTGGCATATTGTCCCTTCCGCAATCCTGACGTGTTTGTTACCGGACATCGATCACCCAAAGTCGTTTCTTGGGCAGCGATTAAAGTGGATATCAAAACCGATCGCCCGCGCTTTTGGGCATCGTGGTTTTACCCACAGCCTGCTGGCGGTATTTGCGCTGCTGGCAACCTTTTACCTTAAGGTTCCTGAAAGCTGGTTCATTCCGGCTGATGCGTTGCAGGGTATGGTGCTGGGTTATTTGAGCCACATACTTGCCGATATGCTGACACCCGCCGGTGTTCCCCTGCTCTGGCCATGCCGCTGGCGTTTCCGCTTGCCTATCCTGGTTCCCCAAAAGGGCAACCAACTGGAACGTTTTATCTGCATGGCATTATTTGTCTGGTCGGTATGGATGCCCCATTCATTACCCGAAAACAGCGCTGTTCGTTGGTCATCGCAAATGATCAATACCTTACAGATCCAGTTTCATCGGCTTATTAAGCATCAGGTTGAATACTAAAAAGGCAAAAATCGCCTTTCTGGAATAAGCAATTCCATTTGAATATAAGAGCCAGCTCACAGTTCTGTTAATCTTGCGCCAACACTATGACTGCTACGCAGTGATAGAAATAATAAGATCAGGAGAACGGGGATGAACTTTCCATTAATTGCGAACATCGTGGTGTTCGTTGTACTGCTGTTTGCGCTGGCTCAAACCCGCCACAAACAGTGGAGTCTGGCGAAAAAAGTGCTGGTGGGTCTTGTGATGGGTGTGGTTTTTGGCCTTGCCCTGCATACCATTTATGGTTCTGACAGCCAGGTACTTAAAGATTCTGTACAGTGGTTTAACATTGTTGGTAACGGCTATGTTCAACTGCTGCAAATGATCGTTATGCCGCTAGTCTTCGCCTCTATTCTGAGCGCGGTTGCCCGTCTGCATAACGCATCTCAGTTAGGCAAAATCAGTTTTCTGACCATCGGTACGCTTTTGTTTACCACGCTGATTGCAGCGCTGGTTGGTGTGCTGGTCACCAACCTGTTTGGTTTGACGGCTGAAGGTCTGGTTCAGGGTGGTGCAGAAACTGCACGTCTGAACGCCATCGAAAGTAACTATGTTGGTAAAGTCTCTGACCTGAGCGTTCCGCAGCTGGTCTTGTCCTTTATCCCGAAAAACCCGTTTGCCGATCTGACCGGAGCCAATCCGACGTCAATTATCAGCGTGGTAATTTTTGCCGCATTCCTCGGCGTAGCTGCGCTGAAACTGCTGAAGGATGATGCGCCGAAAGGTGAACGCGTCTTAACCGCTATCGATACCCTGCAAAGCTGGGTGATGAAACTGGTTCGCCTGGTCATGCAGTTGACCCCTTACGGTGTTCTGGCGCTGATGACCAAAGTGGTTGCAGGTTCTAACCTGCAAGACATCATCAAACTGGGAAGTTTCGTTGTCGCGTCCTACCTCGGTCTGCTGATTATGTTTGCAGTGCATGGCCTTCTGCTGGGCATTAATGGCGTGAGCCCGCTGAAGTACTTCCGTAAGGTATGGCCAGTACTGACGTTTGCCTTTACCAGCCGTTCCAGTGCTGCGTCTATCCCACTGAATGTGGAAGCACAAACGCGTCGTCTGGGTGTTCCTGAATCCATCGCCAGTTTCGCCGCCTCTTTCGGTGCGACCATTGGTCAGAACGGTTGTGCCGGTTTGTATCCGGCAATGCTGGCGGTGATGGTTGCGCCTACGGTGGGCATTAACCCGCTGGACCCGATGTGGATTGCGACGCTGGTCGGTATTGTCACCGTTAGTTCCGCAGGCGTTGCCGGTGTCGGTGGTGGTGCAACTTTCGCCGCACTGATTGTGCTGCCTGCGATGGGCCTGCCGGTAACACTGGTGGCATTGTTAATCTCCGTTGAACCGCTTATCGACATGGGCCGTACGGCGCTAAACGTTAGTGGCTCGATGACCGCTGGCACGCTGACCAGCCAGTGGCTGAAGCAAACCGATAAAGCCATTCTGGATAGCGAAGACGACGCCGAACTGGCACACCGTTAATCCTGATTTGTTACGTTAAACGCCTGTCATCCCGACAGGTGTTTTTTTATTCTTCGACCTCATTTTCCTGGCGGATCTGATTTGCCCAACGCTGGGCGGATTCAGGCACAGTAAACGCCGGTGAGCGCAGAAATGACTCCCCCATCAGTACAAACGCAACATATTTGCCACGCAGCATCCAGACATCTCGAAACGAATCCATCTTTATCGCATGTTCTGGCGGCGCGGGTTCCGTGCGTGGGACATAGCTAATAATCTGGCGGTTTTGCTGACGGAGCGGTTTCTTCATTACTGGCTTCACTAAACGCATATTAAAAATCAGAAAAACTGTAGTTTAGCCGATTTAGCCCCTGTACGTCCCGCTTTGCGTGTATTTCATAACACCGTTTCCAGAATAGTTTCCGAAGCGGGATCTGGCTGGTGGTCTATAGTTAGAGGGTTTTTTGACCAAAACAGCGGCCCTTTCAGTAATAATTTAAGGAGACGAGTTCAATGTCGCAACATAACGAAAAGAACCCACATCAGCACCAGTCACCACTACACGATTCCAGCGAAGCGAAACCGGGGATGGACTCACTGGCACCTGAAGACGGATCTCATCGTCCAGCGGCTGAACCAACACCGCCTGGTGCACAACCTACCGCCCCAGGGAGCCTGAAAGCCCCTGATACGCGTAACGAAAAACTTAATTCTCTGGAAGACGTACGCAAAGGCAGTGAAAATTATGCGCTGACCACTAATCAGGGCGTGCGCATCGCCGACGATCAAAACTCACTGCGTGCCGGTAGCCGTGGTCCAACTCTGCTGGAAGATTTTATTCTGCGCGAGAAAATCACTCACTTTGACCATGAGCGCATCCCGGAACGTATTGTTCATGCACGCGGATCAGCAGCTCACGGTTATTTCCAGCCATATAAAAGCTTAAGCGATATCACCAAAGCGGATTTCCTCTCAGATACGAACAAAATCACCCCAGTATTTGTTAGGTTCTCTACCGTTCAGGGCGGCGCTGGCTCTGCCGATACCGTGCGTGATATCCGTGGCTTTGCCACCAAGTTCTATACTGAAGAGGGTATTTTTGACCTCGTTGGCAATAACACGCCAATCTTCTTTATCCAGGATGCGCATAAATTCCCCGATTTTGTTCATGCGGTAAAACCAGAACCGCACTGGGCAGTTCCACAAGGGCAAAGTGCCCACGATACTTTCTGGGATTATGTTTCTCTGCAACCTGAAACTCTGCACAACGTGATGTGGGCAATGTCGGATCGCGGTATCCCGCGCAGTTACCGCACTATGGAAGGCTTCGGTATTCATACCTTCCGCCTGATTAATGCCGAAGGGAAGGCAACGTTCGTACGTTTCCACTGGAAACCACTGGCAGGTAAAGCCTCACTCGTTTGGGATGAAGCACAAAAACTAACCGGACGTGACCCGGACTTCCACCGCCGCGAGTTGTGGGAAGCGATTGAAGCAGGCGATTTTCCTGAATACGAACTGGGCTTCCAGTTGATTCCTGAAGAAGACGAATTCAAGTTCGACTTCGATCTTCTCGATCCAACCAAACTTATCCCGGAAGAATTGGTGCCCGTTCAGCGTGTCGGCAAAATGGTGCTCAATCGTAATCCGGATAACTTCTTTGCTGAAAACGAACAGGTGGCTTTCCATCCAGGGCATATTGTCCCCGGTCTGGATTTCACCAACGACCCGTTATTGCAGGGGCGTTTGTTCTCTTATACCGATACACAAATCAGTCGTCTTGGTGGGCCGAATTTCCATGAAATTCCGATTAACCGCCCGACCTGCCCTTACCATAATTTCCAGCGTGACGGCATGCATCGTATGGGGATCGACACTAACCCGGCGAATTACGAACCGAACTCGATCAACGATAACTGGCCGCGCGAAACACCGCCGGGGCCAAAACGTGGCGGTTTTGAATCATACCAGGAACGCGTGGAAGGCAATAAAGTTCGCGAGCGCAGTCCATCGTTTGGCGAATATTATTCCCATCCGCGTCTGTTCTGGCTAAGTCAGACGCCATTCGAGCATCGCCATATTGTCGATGGTTTCAGTTTTGAGTTAAGCAAAGTAGTTCGGCCGTATATTCGTGAGCGCGTTGTTGACCAGCTGGCGCATATTGATCTCACTCTGGCCCAGGCGGTGGCGAAAAATCTCGGTATCGAACTGACTGACGACCAGTTGAATATCACCCCGCCTCCGAACGTCAACGGTCTGAAAAAGGATCCATCCTTAAGTCTGTACGCCATTCCTGACGGTGATGTGAAAGGTCGCGTGGTAGCAATTTTGCTTAATGATGAAGTGAGATCGGCAGACCTTCTGGCCATTCTCAAGGCGCTGAAGGCCAAAGGCGTTCATGCCAAACTGCTCTACTCGCGAATGGGGGAAGTGACTGCGGATGACGGTACGGTGTTGCCTATAGCTGCTACCTTTGCCGGTGCGCCTTCGCTGACGGTCGATGCAGTCATTGTCCCTTGCGGCAATATTGCGGATATCGCTAACAACGGCGATGCCAACTACTATCTGATGGAAGCCTACAAACACCTTAAACCGATTGCGCTGGCAGGAGACGCGCGCAAGTTTAAAGCAACAATCAAGGTCGCTGACCAGGGTGAAGAAGGGATTGCGGAAGCTGACCGCGCCGATGGTAGTTTTATGGATGAACTGTTAACGCTGATGACAGCACACCGCGTGTGGTCACGCATTCCTAAGATTGACAAAATCCCGGCGTAAATATGGATAAGGTCACGCCCCCTGGGGAGTGACCTTACCACCTTACTTACACATCATGATAACTACCCAACCGATAACCACGCTCAGCAATCGCATATTTCAACGACGCTGAAGTCAGCACATCCAGTTCCGTTAACCGAGGGAAGCAATAAGCACTCTGGCGAATCGTATTATCGATAAACGCCGGGTGGCACATCACTTCCAGCGAGCGCTCGCCGCGATGACTGGAGTCATCAAGCACTTGCAGGAACAGTGTCTCGCTAATCTCTTCACCATAAAACGCGCTACTGAATCCCTGCGAACTGCGCAGATTAGCCGGTAAATCACCATCCTTAGAAAGCGACTGACGGTCGATGCGCAACGCAATCCCCTCTTCAGCCGCAAACTTTGCCACAATCGGGAAAATCTGCGGGAACATATGCACATGATGATGGCTATCAAGATGCGTAGGTTTGCGTCCAAATAGCTCAATGAAACGCAAATACTGACTGGCGAGCTCCTGAGTAATTTCTTCCAGCGGTAAAGCATCTTCTTCTGCCAACTGCCAGATCCATTTTCCCAGCACACCATCGCGGGTTAACCCCGGCATAGCTGTCAGAGGCTTGCCCATAGTAAGGACAAAGTGCATCCCTATGGCCAGACTCGGTTCATCACGGCTCAACTGCACCGCATGGTCAATAGCCTGCCCATTCACCAGCGCCGTCGTCGACGTGACAATCCCATTGCGACAGGCCTCGATAATGCCGTAGTTCTGACCTTTGCTTAAGCCAAAATCATCAGCATTAACAATCAGTAAGCGTTCCATAATCAGCCTCGGTTAATGTGCTTTTTTAAGCTCTGCGATGCAGTCGGCAAAATTTGGCAGCCATTTCTCGTGCGCCAGAATCATCTCGCGTGCCAGCAGCTCAGCATCGCGATCGGAATGCACCAACGGACTAAGGTTTAGCGCCAGTAAGACATCGTTAAATTCTCCACTAAGTGCGGCGTTGCTGGCAGCAATCTCGAAGCCTTTGATGGTGTGAATCAGCCCCATCACTTTATCATCGAAATGCGTAATGCGCGGATGTGGCGTCGCGCCATCGCGCCCCAGCGTACAGGTCATTTCTACCGCCCAGTCTGCCGGAATATTATCAATATGCCCATGATGCGGGATATTAACGTAATGTTCTGCTTGCTTGTCGTTATAGATAGCGTTGATCACTTCGCACGCAGCATCAGAATAATAAGCCCCACCGCGCTGTTCCAGTTCTTTCGGCTTAACTTTCAACTCCGGGTTTTTATATAGCTCAAAAAGTTGTTTCTCGACTTTCTGTACGACCTGCGCTCGTGCGCCGCCTTTGTAGTATTCGCCCATTTCAATAGCCAGCATCTCTTTTTGCTTGAAGTAATAAAGCAAATAAGAACACGGCAACAGATTCAGAGAACGAATTAAGCCTTCGCTAAATGGCAGATCGAAAATATTTTTAACGCCAGATGCTTTTAACTGCCCGGATGCCACACCATCAAGCAATTCGGCAAAGCGTGATTTGCCATTTACCAGCACATCCTTAATGAACACCATATGGTTGAGGCCGAACAGATCGATAGATAAATCATCGCTGTCTTTCAGCATCAGAACATCGCGAATAAACATCTTCATGCCGATCGGAATATTACACACGCCGATAAAGCGTTTAAATCCGGTATGACGATAAACGGCTTCAGTGACCATTCCCGCCGGGTTAGTGAAGTTAATCACCCATGCATTCGGACATAGTTCTTCGACATCTTTTACGATGTCAAAAATCACCGGAATGGTACGCAGACCTTTAAACAGACCGCCCGCGCCGTTAGTTTCCTGACCAAGATAACCATGACTTAATGGAATACGTTCATCCAGTTCCCGCGCCGGTAATTGGCCAACGCGCAGTTGGGTAGTAACGAAATCAGCATCTTTCAATGCTTCGCGGCGATCCAGCGTTTTATAAAGCTTCATCGGGACGCCAGCGTTATCAATCATCCGTTGGCAGAGATCAAAAATAATATCCAGTTTCGCTTTACCACCTTCGACATCCACCAGCCATAATTCGCTGACCGGCAATTCGTGATAACGCTTAATAAATCCTTCCAGTAACTCCGGGGTATAGCTGCTCCCGCCACCAATAGTGACGACTTTTAATTTCTGGCTCATAATTTCTCCCTTCAGTACAGAATACTGATATCTGGCATATCTGCCCCCGGACATAAATAATCCAGCAACAGGACAGATATGTGAATTGTCAGGTATAACGACTTACTGATTAAATTCAGTCAATTTCTTACGATAGCTCTTAGGCGTAAAGGACGTTAATTTCTTAAACGTTTTAATAAACAAGCTCGGGCTACTATAACCGGCCTCAAACGCAATATCCGTCACTGAATAGTTGGTCATTTCCAGTTGTTTTTTGGCAAAATTAATACGGATTTCATTAATAATCTGCATTGGCGTTTTACCATAATATCGTTGAGTCGCTCGCGTCAAATATTCCTGTGATTTGGCTGACAACGTCACCATATTCTCCAGCGCCGATTCACTAAACTGCTCTTTATCATGCATTTTTTCTACCGTACTTTTCAGCCACTGCGGTATATCATCAATCACCTGTTCTTCGCGGTAATGACGTAAACGGTTAATGACATAAAAAGTAACCATCTCAACAAACTCTTCCAGCCCTGTTTCGCGGAAATTCAATGAAGAAATCACTGTTTCCACATAGGTGAGAAAAGCGTTATTGGTCCGGTATACCTGCGAAGCTACAAAGCAATAAGGCAACAACGGCAGGTAATGCTGCTCAAAAAAGCGTTTACTGATCCCAACGTTCAATATACGCGTGGCACCAAACTCATAAAAACTTTGATGGTGCGAACCTAACGGAATAAAAACAAAATCGCCCCGTTCCAGTAACACGCGCTTACCGTTAATCTCCTGGAAATAACGCCCGGTTAATACCAGAGTAAATTCATAATAGTCGTGCTGATGCAGTCCGCTGATACTCTCAGTTTTATTATAGATAAACACATGGAAGTTTTTGCCATTAAACAACTGCTGTTCTCGGGCAGTGGCAATTTCCGGCGCGTTAATCACTGGCTGCATCATCGACTCCTTATGCCTTCAGTTTTTCATGAAGCTCAATTAATTCAGTAATCAGTTCACGCGCAAGCATGGACGTCATTAAATGATCCTGAGCGTGGACCAGCACCAGACTCACTTTCATCTTACCTTCGCCAGCATCGCCTTCAATCAGTTTCGTCTGTACCAGATGCGCTTCATTCAATGCCATCCGTGACTGATCCATCATCGCTTTTGCTGCGGCAAAATCGCCCTGCTTCGCCTGTTTCAGTGCCGCATACGCCAGGCTACGCGCTTGTCCGGAGTTGATGATAAGCCCCATCACCACTTCTTCCAGCTCTTCAGCTTCCGTTTGCGTATCGGGAATATTATCGAGATCCATCATACATCGTTCCTCTCTATTCTTACCGGCACGATTACCCGTACCGGCATCGATTAAAATTTCAGGGCGTTAGCGATATCTTCTTCGCTCTCTTCTTTATCAATCGCGTTTTGTGCTTTGTTAGCGACCACAACAAAGGGCAGATAAATTAACGTTGCGATACCAAGGTTGAAGAGTGCGACCAGCAATGCGGCGACGCTACCGTTGGTGTTAAAGAAGGCTCCCAGACCGGTTGGCATGGTCCACGGTGCAATATTGGTCACCGGTGGAATAATGCCCATGTAGTACGCTGCCAGGGTGATTGCCGCCAGAATCGGTTGTACCAGTACAAACGGGATAAACATCACCGGGTTCATGATAATTGGCAGACCAAACAGAATCGGTTCGTTAATCTGGAAGATGCCAGACGGCAGCGCCAGTTTTGCCACCTGACGATAATCAGCACGTCGAGAGGCGATAAAGATAGCCAGGATCAGGCCTAAAGTCGCACCACTGCCACCAAGGAAAATAAAGGAGTCCAGCATCGGCTTGGCCCAGATATGGAAGGTCTTACCGGCTGCCAGCGCCGCTTCGACGGAACCATATTGCTGATAGGTCGCGATATTTTCCAGCGCCCAAGGCGTCATAATGCCGTTGTCCAGTGCGGTCAGCGCCAGCGCGCCATGAATACCGAAGAACCAGAGCAGTGGAACAAAGATCACATAGGCCCAGCCTACCACGCTACCCAACGATGCCAGTGGGGTTGAGATCGTATCCATAATGATCTGATGGAAGTTGGTGCCCCAGGTATTCAACGCCCAGGCAATAATCCCCATCACGGAAAGAATAATAAAACCAGGAATTAATGCTGAGAAAGAGCGCGAAACCGATGTCGGAACGCTATCAGGTAACTTAATGACCCAGTTACGATGAACAATAAAGGTAAACATTTCTGCCACCACCAGGCCAATAATAATCCCGGAGATGATATTCGCCCCACCTAACCAGTTTGCGCCAACCGCATAGGCCTCACCGACACTATATGGGGTGACGGTCATAAATGCTGCAACGGATAACAACCCGGCCGCCAGCGCATCGACTTTACGCTCTTCTGCCAGCGCCATGCCAATAAAGAACGGTGCCATTAAAGACATTATCCCTAATGTTCCGTTATATACGTTGCCGCCAATACCTTTCAGACCATTAAGTGTTTCAATGGTTGAGGCATCCAGGCGAATACCTAAGGAATAAAAAAACGACCCCTCCCCAAAGCTTAGAAAAACGTTGTTAATTAATACAAACATGGCCCCCGCAAGGGTTAACGGCATTAAGCGAATAAAGCCATTTTTGATTGCATTAACGTGTGGCTGCTTTCCTATTTTAACTGCAAAAGGGAGGAGTACCTTTTCAAGCGATGCAATAACATTACTCATAGAAAAATACCCTTAAAAACCGCAATTTAAATATTGCGGTATTGATTTATGAAATAACTCTTTGACGGGAAAATTTAAAATAAATTAATTTGCTGCGGCTTTTTTAATCGCTGCAACCGCAGCCTTAAGCACGCCTAAACCATCGACTTTGCCATAAAGCAGCGAGTCAATTACTTCAACCGGTTTGTTGGGTAACAAACGCTGGATTTCGGGCAACATATAAGCAATCTGCGGCCCTAATAACACGACATCGGCATTCTGACCTTTTTCACCAGCCAGTGTTTCCGGAAATGCTTCAATAATGACCGGAACTTCATATTTTTCTGCCTGTGCGCGCATTTTTGATACCAGTAAAGAGGTAGACATGCCCGCAGAACAAAACAGATAAATGTGTTTCTTTTCCATAAAACTGCCCTCATCGACGATTATCTGTCAGCCAGACACTCCGCAAGCCTTAACCTGCTTCCATGCTCTGGGTAACTTGCGAAACCAACATGACTTTTTTTGTGGCTGAAAGGAGTATACGGTATAGGCCTGAGCAATAGTATTTCTTTGACCTGATAAATTGTCTCTCCTTGACCTGTGGTTATGACCCTCTTCACATTTCGGGCAAATAATTCGCGAAGATAATTAAGAACACAGGCCAAAAAAAACCGGCGCAATGGCCGGTTTCCGTTGTTACTCAAGCTTTCAGGCGAAGTGATTACTTCGTAGCCTGCGGATCAGTGTCGTATTCAGCACAGGTCTGATAACCGGAGTTGATGACATGTCCGGTATCATCTAACGCGACAAAGTAGGTTTCTGCTTTACCATCACGTTGACCCAGGATGTAGGTCTGGCAAGTACCACGAGCATGGATCATGCTCACTTCAGACGAAGGTTTACCCGCAATTTGTGCAACCTGCGCCCGGCTCATGCCTTTTTTGACGTCTTTCACCACAGGCTGTACAAACTGGTCTTTGGTACGATCATAAGCCGTACAACCCGCCAGCATGGTTAATACCGCCGCTGCACTCAGAATTCCTGCCATATTCTTGTTCATATTCCGTCCTCTTGTTTATCAGCGTGTTAGATAAGCCTGGAATACATTGGGCGCTTTTTCAAGCCCGTGAACGAAACGGCTCCGCTTTCAGAGGATTCCTGTATGACGTTTTAACCACCATTCAGCCCGCTGTCGCTTGTCGTTTCAGTAGCAACGGGTTAGCTTTAAGGAAGTTTTGTCTTTTCTGTCTGGAGGGGTTCAATGACATTGCAACAACAAATAATAAAGGCGCTGGGCGCAAAACCGCAGATTAATGCTGAAGAGGAAATTCGTCGTAGTATCGATTTTCTGAAAAGCTACCTGCAAACTTATCCGTTCATTAAATCACTGGTGCTCGGGATCAGCGGCGGTCAGGACTCCACGCTTGCCGGTAAGCTGTGCCAGATGGCGATTAATGAGCTGCGCCAGGAAACCGGCAACGAATCACTGCAATTTATTGCCATACGCCTGCCCTATGGTGTCCAGGCTGACGAACAAGATTGCCAGGATGCCATTGCCTTTATTCAACCGGATCGCGTATTAACCGTTAATATCAAGGGCGCGGTACTCGCCAGCGAACAGGCGCTGCGCGAAGCGGGCATTGAACTGAGCGATTTTGTCCGTGGCAATGAAAAAGCGCGTGAGCGGATGAAAGCACAATATAGCATTGCGGGTATGACCAGTGGTGTCGTGGTGGGCACCGATCATGCAGCAGAAGCTATTACCGGATTCTTCACTAAATATGGTGACGGCGGTACGGACATTAATCCGCTGTATCGTCTCAACAAACGTCAGGGTAAACAGTTACTGGCGGCATTAGGTTGCCCGGAACACCTTTATAAGAAAGCGCCAACGGCCGATCTTGAAGATGATCGCCCTTCTCTACCAGATGAAGTGGCACTCGGCGTGACCTATGACAATATCGACGACTATCTGGAAGGGAAAAACGTACCTGAACAGGTCGCCAGAACAATAGAGAACTGGTATCTGAAAACCGAACATAAACGCCGTCCGCCAATTACCGTTTTCGATGATTTCTGGAAAAAGTAATAATTTGCACCTTTGGATTGTGCGAAAAAGAGTAATTTGTTCACGCCGGATGCGGCGTGAACGCCTTACTCGACCTACAAAACTATGCAAATTCAATACATTGCAGGAGTCGAATAGGCCTGACAGGCGTAGCACGTCAGACGGTGTAACCTTTGTCATCAACCCGCCTCTTTTTTAATCGCTCCCCGCCTGTTACACTGGATAGATAACCAGCATTCGGAGTCAACAGTGGTACGGCGTTTAACTTCTCCGCGGCTCGAATTTGAAGCTGCGGCAATTTATGAATATCCCGAACATTTACGTTCATTCCTTAATGACTTACCCACCCGACCAGGGGTGTATCTGTTTCATGGCGAAAGTGACACCATGCCGCTCTATATCGGCAAAAGCGTTAATATCCGCAGTCGGGTGCTTTCTCATTTACGCACCCCGGATGAAGCCGCCATGCTGCGACAATCCCGACGCATCAGCTGGATATGTACCGCCGGTGAAATCGGCGCTCTACTCCTTGAAGCGCGATTAATCAAAGAGCAGCAGCCGCTGTTTAATAAACGCTTGCGCCGCAATCGCCAGCTCTGCGCCCTGCAATTAAATGAAAAGCGTGTTGATGTGGTGTATGCCAAAGAGGTGGATTTTTCACGAGCCTCCAACCTGTTTGGCCTGTTTGCCAATAGGCGCGCAGCTTTGCAAGCATTGCAGACCATCGCCGATGAACAAAAACTTTGTTATGGCCTGTTGGGACTGGAACCGTTAAGCCGCGGTCGTGCATGTTTTCGTTCTGCATTAAAACGTTGCGCCGGGGCGTGTTGCGGTAAAGAGAGCCATGAGGAACATGCGCTACGCTTGCGCCAGGCTCTGGAGCGTTTGCGGGTGGTGTGTTGGCCTTGGCAAGGCGCGGTGGCATTGAAAGAACAGCACCCGGAAATGACTCAATATCATATTATTCAAAACTGGCTGTGGCTGGGGGCGGTTAATTCGCTGAAAGAAGCGACAACGTTAATTCGGGCACCCGCCGGGTTTGATCACGACGGTTATAAAATTCTTTGTAAGCCGCTGCTTTCCGGTAACTATGAAATTACTGAACTTGATCCGGTGAATGACCAGCAAGCCAGTTGATTTCACTGAACAACAGTTTACCTTGCGGTTGCAAAAGCCGCAGGGTGTGCCTGCCATCGAACCAGCACGCGCCCTGGTCGGTAGTGAGCAGTTTGTCGCCCAATTGCCACGCCCCGTTTATTACAAACACCACCCCGCCGCGTGAACCAAAGGTGGTAAACGTACGTTCGGCAATTCTGACTTTCGCCTTACAGACATCCAGGCGTGTCATGATGTTGAAATCCATCGACATCTGCCCTGCCGTCAGTTTCGCTTTTACCACCAGATCCGCTGCAAAGGAAAAAGGTTGTAACGGTTTTAAGGTATGGTTAAAGCGGTCTGCGCTTTCAAGGAACATCTCGCCGCCTTCCAGCAACGTCACTATCCTTTCCATACCGGGAAACAAAGAAAACTCCCCATTCGCCGCGATGGATGTAATGCTGGCACGCCAGTAAAAATCACGTTTTGCCGGTGGGAAAGTGCAAATTTCGCGCGTTTCACCGGCAGCGTTTCGCCACAGATTCACCGACATTTTACGCATATCAAAGTATTCCATACCCGCTCCCGGCCCGTTCTTTTCATTGTTATCGTTCAGGTAACCGTGGATGGTTATCGGCAACTCGGGTGATTTACGTTAGTGGCGATCAGGCTTTTTTTGCATCTGTTTGAGAAGAGAAAAGAAAACCGCCGATCCTGTCCACCGCATTACTGCAAGGTAGTGGACAAGACCGGCGGTCTTACGTTTTTTGGCTGAAAGATTATTCAGCAGTTGCAGGCATTTTACCTTTTGCCGCTGGACGTTCTGTCAGACGCTTCTCAAAATTAGCATTAAATTGCTTTTTCTGTTCCGGCGTCAGGATGTTGTAAATCTTGTTCTGGGTTTCCATGTGCGCCAGCATGTTAGCTTTGCGCTGTTCTTCCATTTTTGCGATCTGCGCTTCAGCTTTTGCTTTATCGAAGGTATCGCTGGCAATGATGTCATGCATTGCGCGGCGTTCTTCCAGTGGCGGACGTTTCATCTGGTCACGCTGGCCTTTCATGATTTCGCGGATCTGCTGTTTCTGCGCGTCGGTCAGGTTCAGGTCTTTGAACATCATGTCCTCATGCGGACCGAACTTGCCTTTATGGTGCATCATCGGCTTCGCGTCAGCCGGTGCTGCAGTAGTGGTGTCTGCGGCATGGGCCAGGTTAGCCGCGCCAAGAGCCAGGGTAGAGGCAACAAACAGTGCAGTTAATTTACGCATATTCTATATCCTTCCTTTCAGTTATTTATTACGGCTTTCTTAAGTAGCGTGCCGTGTTGACGAGATTAACTTTACTGACTTTAGCGTCAATTAATCAGAGCAACGGTAAAACAATGAAAGTGTAAAAAACACTTTTGCGCCAATTATGGAGAAAAAAAGAAAATTTGATGGAGAGTGATGAGAGAATATTACAACACGATGATTTTGCAGAGATTATGAAGAACTATACCGGATGACTGGTGATAAATAAAGCAAATAACCAGGATTAATCTGTATTAATTTATAAGAAAGCAACTTAATACCCGCAGAATGATTTCTGCGGGTAAGTATTAGCTTATTTTTTCGAGCATTAATCCCGCACGTAATCCCAACGCTACCAACGGATTAGGGAATAACACATACTCTACATCATGGGTTACGGTAAAACGTTCCTCCCCGTCCTGCGCCAGCAATGTTCCTTTCTCAAACGGCATAAAATTCAGCGTGTCATTTGCCATATGCATTTCGAAGGACGGCGAGTGGCGAGTAATTTGCGAAACCACCCGATAACGGAGCGGCGGTGTTCTCACGATACCGACACTCTCACCAGATAGCAGCGCAGCAATTGCGCTGGCAGTTACTGCAAACTGGCGAAGATCGTTTTGTCCAAAGGGCAACGCTTTGCCGAGTTCCAGCGTACAGGCCAGCGCGCCAAAATGTCTGGCGCTGAAATGGGTAAACGTACCACCAGGCTCCTGATGGAACACCAGTGCCTCCAGACCCGCCGCACCCAGCCACGTCAGAAATTTCTCGTCCCAGGGAATGTCGCGTTGCGGTAATACACCGAACCGCGGATGCAAGGAGCCACGAATTGCGGTATGGAGATCAAGGTGCCAGCGCACAGATTCTTTGCCCTGGTCATAAAAATCTTCCAGGCACTGTTCCAGTTCGCGCGCCCGACAGGTTTCCCCGCTTTCAGCAAATAGCTGCCAACGACCGCCAAACATTCGGTTCATATCGCTATGGCAATAACGTTTCCCTTGCTTCAGCGCAGGAGGATTCCCGAGGATCACCAGCAACCGCCAACGTAACGGGATCTCGCCGTGAGATATCGCGCCAAGCAACGCATCCAGCATTTCCACAGGTGCCGTCTCATTACCGTGTATTCCCGCTGAAATCACCAGTGCGCCTTGCGGTGGCGTTAATGGCGTCAGTTCCAGCACGCCATCGCCCAGCCAGCGCCAGCGAACGCCGTTGATTTCTCGCTCGGTGATAACCGGTTTTTTACCCGTTAAGGTCAGAGCAAGAAAATTATCCATTTCCCCCTCCCTCGCGCTGGAATGGATAAACCGAACCAAGATCCAATAATTGAGTCAGTGTATCCAGCGCTTCCCGTCCTTCGCGCAGCAATTGTGGATCGGCAAGATCCGCCGCAGTAAGACGATCGCGGTAGTAACGATCCACCCAGTCATTGAGCGCATTAAACAGCGTATCGTTCATCATCACCGCCGGATTCACCGCCCGGCGTTCTTCTTCTGTCAACACCACGCGCAGCCGCAGGCACGCCGGGCCACCGCCATTCGCCATGCTTTCACGTAAATCAAAAACTTTTAGTGAGCTTATTGGGTTATCGGCAGCAAGCAATTCATTGAGATAACACCATACTCCAGCATGTTCCCGACATTCCTGAGGCAGCACCAACATCATGGAACCATCATCGCGGCTCAGCAGTTGGCTGTTAAACAGATAAGTAGACACCGCATCTGACACGGAAACCTGCGCCGTGGGCACCTCTATTGCCATAAAACCACTGACCCGTGCACGCAGATTTGCCAGTAACTGTGACTGGCGAGCGAACGCCTGTTGATGGCAAAACAGCACCTGGCGGTTACTCACGGCAATCACGTCATTATGAAAAACGCCCTGGTCGATAACGTCCGGGTTTTGCTGGGCGAAAATCACCTGTTGGGGATTCACCTGATTCAACCTTGCCACCGCCTCGCTGGCTTCACGGGTCTGCCGCGCCGGATAACGGGAAGGCCGGGTATCATTGCCCTCTTCTCGCCCGTAGACAAAAAGTTGCATACCCGGTTCACCGTAATGACCGCCGAGACGATTGTGGTTTGCCGCCCCCTCATCACCGAGCAAGGCTACCTGCGGCAACGCCGAATGGACGCTAAATTTCTTTTCGTCGTTAAAAATCGCTTTTAACAGCGATTCGGTGACGGGGGCTTCCAGCGAACGGTGAAATTTATTGTTCAGGTTAGCAACAGTGAGATGCACTTTGCCATCCAGCGTATCGGCGGATGGCGCGATCGTTGCCGCATTGGCTACCCACATTGGCGAAGCGGAACTGACGCTGGAAAGCCAGTGCGGTGCCTGGCGTGCAACTTTTTCCAGTACCTGCTCATCGCTACCACTGAATCCCAACTGACGCAGCACCGGAATAAACGGACGCTCGTGCGGCGGGATCACGGCCTGGGGGAATCCCGCATCGGCAAGTTTTTTCATTTTCAGTAAGCCCTGTTTTGCCGCCAGTCGCGGGTTAGACACCTGAAAACGGTGACGGGTAGAGGCTTCATTACCAAACGACAGGCCCGCGTAATGGTGCGTCAGCCCTACCAGCCCGTCGAAATTGACTTCCCAGGCGTTCATCGCACCACCTCATCGGAAAAATCCAGCCCGGGGTTAAGCGTTGCGGGCAACGTTAACGAGTCCGACTCCAGACTTGCCATCGGCCAGGCACAATAATCTGCGGCATACCAGGCGCTGGGGCGATGATTGCCGGAAGCGCCAATGCCGCCGAATGGCGCGGTACTGGCAGCACCGGTAAGCGGTTTGTTCCAGTTAACAATCCCCGCCCGTGCCTCCAGCAACAGTTGATCGAATTTTTCCCGCTCGGGGGAAACCAGACCGCAAGAGAGGCCGAAGCGAGTGTTATTCGCCATTCGAATCGCTTCATCGAAATTGTCATAACGCCAGACGCGCAATAACGGCCCAAACACTTCTTCATCCGGCACGCCAGTAACGCCTGTCATTTCAATGATCCCCGGCGTCAGCAACGATGTCCCTGCTTGTAATAAGCGCGGCGCAAGCAGGGGCCGTCCGCCCATCGCCTCCAGTTCCTGCCAGGCAGTAACCACCTGCTGTGCGGCCTGCTCAGAAATCAGCCCGCCAATAAACGGCTGCGGTTCGTCATCCCAAGTGCCCGGCGTTAACCGCTGGCTGACGGCAACCAGGCGAGCAAGAAATGCATCGCCCTGCGTTCCACTTTTCAGCAATAAACGGCGGGCGCAGGTGCAGCGTTGCCCGGCAGTGACAAACGCCGACTGAATGGTCAGATGGACAGCGGCATCGATATCCGCCACCTCATCGATAATTAGCGGGTTATTACCGCCCATCTCAAGGGCGAGAATTTTCTCCGGCTGACCGGAAAGCTGGCGATGCAGCTGGTAGCCGGTATTGGCGCTGCCGGTAAACAGCAAGCCGTCGAGATCCTCCAGCGCACTCAGCGCCTGACCCGTTTCACGCCCGCCCTGCACCAGGTTCAGCACGCCCGGCAGCAAGCCAGCCTGCTGCCATAAACGCATTACCGCTTCGCCACTCCACGGTGTCAGTTCGCTGGGTTTAAAAATAATGGTGTTACCTGCCAGCAATGCCGGAACAATATGTCCGTTCGGCAGATGACCAGGGAAATTATACGGTCCAAACACTGCCAGTACGCCGTGCGGACGATGGCGCAAGCTCGCCGCGCCGTCCGGCATTTCGCTACGCTGCTCACCGGTACGAACGTGATACGCCTTAATTGATATCGCGATTTTATTGATCATCGCCGTCACTTCGGTTGCCGCTTCCCAGCGCGGCTTGCCGGTTTCTCTGGCAATAATCGCGGTTAATTCAGCTTTATTGCTTTCCAGCAATCCGGCAAAGCGTTCAACTCTTACCTGACGATCGCTAAATGAGAGCCTCGCCCAGCGCGGAAACGCCGCTCGGGCAGCCCGACAAGCCTGCTCGACCTGAGCAGCATCGGCATCATTGCCCTGCCATAACACCTCGCCCGATACCGGATTACGCTTCACACGCAATGCGCCCTGGCCCGTTACCCAGTCACCGTTAATCCATAAAGTCATGCTGTTTTCTCCTCTGCGCACAGGCGCACCAGACGAACGCGATCCCCTGCGTGGCATTTGAGGGCATCCAGTTGTGCGGCGGTTAAAATCAAACGCTCGGTCGCTGGATCGGTACGCACCAGCACCACGCGGAAATGGTGATAATTTTCATTGGCGACCAGGCAGGCCGGAAAATCGCCCTGCGCAGGCTGCCCTTCGGCCACTTCCACCAGCCGACTTTTACGGATGGCGCGCACGCGGTCGATATCACACTCAAGTGTCGGCCCGCCGTCAAAGATGTCGATATAGTTACGGTAGCGAAAACCTTCTTTCTCCAGCACCGCACGGGCAGGTGCGGTTTGCGGATGTACCTGACCGATGACGTCCTGTGCTTCCTGGGATAAAAAGTGCGTATAGATCGGATGTTTCGGCATCAGTTCTGCAATAAATGCCTTTTGCCCGGTGCCGCAGAGAAAATCAGCGCGGCTAAAATCCATCGAAAAGAAGCGTTTACCGAGGCTTTGCCAGAACGGTGAATAGCCGTGTTCGTCAATCACCCCGCGCATTTCGGCGACCACTTTGTCATTAAACTTGTCGCGAAAAGCCGCCATAAACATAAAGCGCGATTTCGACAGCAAATAGCCGTTGCCCTCTTTGCGCCACTCCGGGTCGAGAAACAGCGTGCACAGCTCGCTGCTGCCGGTGTGATCGTTACTGAGAAACAGCGTCGGCAATGCGTTATAGACATTCAGCTCTTTCGAAGCGTGAACCAGCGTGCCGACGCGATAGTTGTACCAGGGATCGTTCAGCCCAACCGCCACCTCAATGGCGCAAATCCCCGCCACAGTGCCTGACTCGCTATCTTCCAGTACAAACACATAACCCTGCTCACTTTTGGGCAGTTCGCCTTGCCAGGTTTTGATTGCCCTTTCAATACGCACCGAAAGCGTGGCTTCATTGGCGGGAAGCGACGTCAGGCCGCCGCCCGTTTTGCTGGCAAGCTGCATCAGCGCCGAGACATCTGAGCGCTCAACGGGACGAATGACCATCATGATGAACCTCGGCTAACAAAGTGTTCGCAAGCAGCTGCAAAGCGCTCCAGTCCGGTCGTCACCTCTTCTTCGCTGACATTGAGCGCTGGCGCAAAACGCACCACGTTGCCACCCGCAATCAGCACCATCACGCCTGCTTTCGCCGCTTCCTGAGAGAGCTGTTTCGCTTGCCCGGCGTAATCGGCATTCAGTACACAGCCAATCAAAAGACCTAAGCCGCGAACTTCACTGAACAAACTGTAGTGGTGATTAATGGAATTTAGACGCTCAACAAACCAGTCGTGACGCTGTTTAACCCCGTTAAGCATCTCTGGCGTGTTGATGAGATCCAGCACTTTGCCTGCCACCGCCGAGGCCAGCGGATTGCCGCCATAGGTGGTGCCGTGAGTGCCAACGGTCATCACGCTGGCGCACTCTTCGGTTGCCAACAACGCACCAACCGGGAAACCGCCGCCCAGCGCTTTGGCGGTAGTTAACAGATCAGGCGTCACGCCGTAGTGCATATAGGCATACAGTTCCCCGGTGCGCCCGACACCGGTTTGTACTTCATCAAAGATAAGCAACGCATTGTGGCGGTCACACAATTCACGCAGACCTTGTAAAAATGCGTTGCTGGCTGGCACCACACCGCCTTCCCCCTGGATGGGTTCGACAATCACCGCACAGGTGGCGTCGTCAATCAGCGCACTGGCAGAGTTAATATCGTTATATGCAGCATGACGAATATCCGGCGGCAGTGGCGCAAAATCCTGTGAATAGGCTGGCTGCCCACCCGCACTGACAGTAAACAGCGTGCGACCATGAAACGCATTTTTGAACGCCACGATGCCGCTCTTATGGCTGCCGTAGCGGTCGTGAGCGAATTTACGCGCCAGTTTTAGCGCCGCTTCGTTGGCTTCCGCACCGGAGTTACAAAAGAAGACGCGATCGGCAAACGTGGCGTCGATCAATTTTTTCGCCAGTCGCAGTACCGGCTCGTTGGTGTAACCGTTGCCGGTATGCCAGAACTTACTCGCCTGTTCGTTCAGCGCCTCACGCAGTTCCGGATGCGCATGGCCCAGCGCGTTCACCGCAATGCCACCCGCGAAGTCGATATACTCTTTCCCCTGCTGCTCCCACAAGCGCGAACCTTCGCCACGTACCGGTATAAACGGTGCCGGAGCGTAAACAGGTATCATCCATTCATCAAAGTTTTCACGCGTAATTGGCTGAGACATAGCGACCTCTACAGTAAATAATTAGTTATTTATATGTTAATAATAAGTAATGTTTGCGCTGTAAATGTAGATTGCAGGGTTCGTGCCAGCCAGTGATAAAAGTGCATAAACGGCGGAGGCTAACTGGAAATCAAGCAGTTATAACCACATCATATGCATTTAAAGTGCATATAAAGTGAATACGTTTGCGATGTGGGTGAATAAAAAGAATAAAAAACGCAATGTTATGCAGAAGTAAAATATAATTCTGGAATTGTGATCATTGACGAAATTTACTGGAAATTACTGCGCCATTCTGACGCAACGCGCACCAAAAGCGGGCATTTTTTGCGCCATCGTTGACATCATTAACAACCATCGATCAAATCACTTAACAACAGGCGGTAAGCAAAGCGAAATTCTGCTACCATCCACGCACTCTTTATCTGAATAAATGGCAGCGACTATGAAATTTGTCTCTTTTAATATCAACGGCCTGCGCGCCAGACCTCACCAGCTTGAAGCCATCGTCGAAAAGCACCAACCGGATGTGATTGGCCTGCAGGAGACAAAAGTTCATGACGATATGTTTCCGCTCGAAGAGGTGGCGAAGCTCGGCTACAACGTGTTTTATCACGGGCAGAAAGGCCATTATGGCGTGGCGCTGCTGACCAAAGAGACGCCGATTTCCGTGCGTCGCGGCTTTCCCGGTGACGACGAAGAGGCGCAACGGCGGATTATTATGGCGGAAATCCCCTCGCCGCTGGGCAATATCACCGTGATCAACGGTTACTTCCCGCAGGGTGAAAGCCGCGACCATCCGATAAAATTCCCGGCAAAGGCGCAGTTTTATCAGAATCTGCAAAACTACCTGGAAACCGAACTCAAGCGTGAAAATCCGGTGCTGATTATGGGCGATATGAATATCAGTCCTGGCGACCTGGATATTGGCATTGGCGAAGAGAACCGTAAGCGCTGGCTGCGTACCGGAAAATGTTCTTTCCTTCCGGAGGAACGCGAATGGATGGAGAGGCTGATGAGCTGGGGGTTGGTCGATACCTTCCGCCATGCGAATCCGCAAACAGCAGATCGTTTCTCATGGTTTGATTACCGCTCAAAAGGTTTTGACGATAATCGCGGTCTGCGCATCGACCTGCTGCTCGCCAGCCAACCGCTGGCAGAATGTTGCGTAGAAACCGGCATCGACTATGAAATTCGCAGCATGGAAAAACCGTCCGATCACGCCCCCGTCTGGGCGACCTTCCGCCGCTAATTTAGCTGATCTCCTGGCTCAAACTGGGTCAGGAGAATTAACCTTGAGAAAAATCAACAAACTGTCAGTAATGATTTGTTGCCCGCCGTCCTTTGTTATACCGTCACTGCGTTTTTAGTTGTCTGACCACTTCTCTATTATCAAGTTTGATATAGGAAACTCCACGATGAACGCTGAGCGTAAATTTCTTTTTGCCTGTCTTATTTTTGCGCTGGTCATTTACGCTATCCACGCTTTCGGTTTATTCGATCTGCTCACCGATTTACCCCACTTACAGACACTCATTCGCCAGAGCGGATTGTTCGGCTATAGCCTCTATATTCTGTTATTCATCATTGCCACCCTCTTTCTGTTACCAGGAAGCATACTGGTGATCGCGGGAGGAATAGTTTTTGGCCCGCTCTTAGGGACACTACTATCATTAATTGCCGCCACGCTGGCCTCCTCGTGCTCATTCCTTCTGGCGCGCTGGCTGGGACGTGATTTACTGCTGAAATACGTTGGCCATAGCCATACCTTTCAGGCCATTGAAAAAGGCATTGCGCGTAACGGTATTGATTTTCTTATTCTGACCCGCTTAATCCCGTTGTTTCCTTACAATATTCAAAATTACGCTTACGGATTAACCACAATCGCCTTCTGGCCTTATACCCTTATTTCGGCACTCACGACCCTACCCGGTATTGTTATTTATACCGTGATGGCAAGCGATCTCGCCAATGAAGGCATTACGCTGCGCTTTATTTTACAACTCTGTCTGGCGGGCCTGGCACTGTTTATTCTCGTCCAGCTCGCAAAACTCTACGCCCGACACAAACATGTGGATCTGTCTGCTTCTCGCCGCAGCCCACTTTCTCACCCAAAAAATGAAGGATAGAACGATGTTGCAACATTATTCAGTGTCATGGAAAAAAGGACTGGCTGCACTCTGCTTACTGGCTGTTGCTGGGCTTAGCGGCTGCGATCAAAAAGAGAATGCGGCTGCAAAAGTGGAATACGACGGACTTTCGAACAGCCAACCGCTGCGTGTCGATGCCAATAACCATACGGTAACCATGCTGGTGCAAATTAATGGTCGTTTCCTCACCGACGACACTCGTCACGGTATTGTGTTTAAAGATGGCTCCAACGGACATAAATCGCTGTTTATGGGTTATGCGACCCCGAAAGCATTTTATGAAGCCCTGAAAGAGGCAGGTGGTACGCCGGGCGAAAACATGACAATGGATAATAAAGAAACGACTCATGTCACAGGCAGCAAACTGGATATTTCGGTCAACTGGCAAGGGGCGGCAAAAGCGTATTCCTTCGATGAAGTGATTGTTGACAGTAATGGCAAGAAACTGGACATGCGCTTTGGCGGTAATTTAACGGCAGCAGAAGAGAAGAAAACGGGTTGCCTGGTGTGTCTGGATAGCTGCCCGGTCGGCATCGTCAGCAATGCAACATACACTTATGGTGCGGTGGAAAAACGCGGCGAAGTGAAATTCAAAGGCAATGCCTCAGTTCTCCCGGCGGATAACACGCTGGCAACGGTTACCTTTAAAATCACCGAATAAAGCAGGATAAAGGATGATGAAGATGCAATCGCGTAAAATCTGGTACTACCGTATAACCCTCATCATCCTGTTGTTCGCTGTGCTGCTGGCATGGGCGCTGCTTCCCGGCGTCCATGAGTTTATCAATCGCAGCGTTGCGGCGTTTGCCGCCGTGGACCAACAGGGTATAGAACGCTTTATTCAGTCTTACGGCGCACTAGCGGCAGTTGTCTCGTTCTTGTTGATGATTTTACAGGCCATTGCTGCACCGCTACCTGCGTTTTTGATCACCTTTGCCAATGCGTCGCTGTTTGGCGCGTTCTGGGGCGGCTTACTGTCGTGGACCAGTTCGATGGCCGGCGCGGCGCTGTGCTTTTTTATCGCCAGAGTGATGGGCCGCGAAGTGGTGGAAAAATTAACCGGCAAAACCGTACTTGACAGTATGGACGGCTTTTTCACTCGCTACGGCAAACACACCATCCTGGTATGTCGGTTATTGCCTTTTGTCCCTTTCGATCCAATCAGCTATGCTGCCGGTTTGACTTCAATACGTTTTCGCTCGTTTTTTATCGCCACCGGGCTTGGTCAATTACCGGCGACTATTGTTTATTCCTGGGCGGGCAGCATGTTAACAGGCGGTACTTTCTGGTTTGTCACCGGACTGTTTATTCTGTTTGCCCTGACCGTGGTGATTTTTATGGCGAAGAAAATATGGCTTGAGCGCCAGAAGAGGAATGCCTGATGGGTTTACCGCCGCTTAGCAAAATTCCTTTCATTTTACGTCCGCAGGCGTGGCTGCATCGTCGCCATTACGGCGAGGTGCTAAGCCCGATTCGCTGGTGGGGGCGGATCCCGTTTATCTTTTATCTGGTGTCGATGTTTGTCGGCTGGCTGGAGCGCAAACGCTCACCGCTCGATCCGGTAGTACGATCGCTTGTCAGCGCGCGCATTGCGCAAATGTGCCTGTGTGAGTTTTGCGTGGATATCACCAGTATGAAAGTCGCCGAGCGTACCGGCAGCACCGATAAACTGCTGGCAGTGGCTGACTGGCGGCAAAGCCCGCTCTTTAGCGATGAAGAACGGCTGGCGCTGGAGTACGCCGAAGCCGCAAGCGTAACGCCGCCAACGGTCGATGATGCTCTGCGCGCCCGACTGGCTACGCATTTTGACGCTCAGGCGCTCACCGAACTGACGGCATTGATAGGCCTGCAAAATCTGTCAGCCCGTTTTAATTCTGCCATGGACATTCCCGCTCAGGGGCTGTGCCGTATTCCTGAAAAACGTTCTTAAGGAGAGAAGATGCGCCATTGTGGGTGGTTGCTGGGATTGTTATCGCTGTTTTCTTTGGCAACACATGCCAGTGACTGGCAGGAAATAAAAAATGAGGCCAAAGGACAAACCGTCTGGTTTAACGCCTGGGGCGGCGATACCGCAATTAACCGCTATCTCGACTGGGTTAGCGGCGAGATGAAAACCCATTACGCTATAAACCTGAAGATTGTTCGTCTCGCGGATGCCGCAGACGCGGTGAAACGCATTCAGACCGAAGTTGCTGCCGGACGTAAAACGGGCGGTTCGGTGGATCTGCTCTGGGTGAACGGCGAAAACTTCCGCACCTTAAAAGAGGCCAATTTATTACAAACCGGCTGGGCGGAGACTCTGCCCAACTGGCGCTATGTCGACACACAGCTTCCGGTGCGGGAAGATTTTTCAGTGCCTACAGAAGGGGCTGAATCGCCCTGGGGCGGCGCACAACTGACGTTTATCGCCCGCCGCGATGTTACGCTACAGCCACCACAAACGCCGCAAGCCTTACTGGAGTTTGCTAAAGCCAATCCCGGCACGGTTACCTATCCGCGCCCACCGGACTTTACCGGCACGGCGTTTCTTGAACAGTTGCTGATTATGCTAACGCCAGATCCCACAGCATTAAAAGAAGCGCCGGACGATGCCACTTTCGCCCGCGTCACTGCGCCCTTGTGGCAATATCTTGATGCACTGCATCCGTATTTGTGGCGCGAAGGAAAGGATTTCCCGCCTTCGCCCGCGCGGATGGATGCTCTGCTGAAAGCTAACACATTGCGCCTGTCGCTGACCTTTAACCCCGCGCATGCGCAGCAAAAAATCGCCAGCGGCGATTTGCCTGCAAGCAGTTACAGTTTTGGTTTTCGCGAGGGGATGATTGGCAACGTCCATTTCGTCACCATTCCTGCCAACGCGAATGCCAGTGCTGCGGCGAAGGTAGTTGCCAATTTCCTGCTCTCACCCGATGCGCAACTGCGTAAAGCAGATCCTGCTGTCTGGGGCGATCCTTCTGTTCTCGACCCGCAAAAACTGCCTGACGGGCAGCGCGAAACATTGCAATCGAGAATGCCGCAGGATCTGCCGCCGGTACTGGCTGAACCGCACGCAGGTTGGGTAAATGCGCTGGAACAAGAATGGCTACACCGTTACGGTACGCATTAATCTTTTTGCTGTGGGCGATGATAGCGGTGATTTATGCACCGCTGATCCCGGCAGCTCTCACGCTGATATCGCCTGCTTTGTCGTTGACGCACTGGCAGGCGTTATTTGCCGATCCACAGTTACCGCAGGCATTACTGGCGACGCTGGTGTCGACAACCATTGCGGCGGTCGGGGCGTTGTTGATTGCCCTGCTGGTGATTGTGGCGTTGTGGCCAGGGCCGAAATGGCAGCGTATGTGCGCCCGTCTGCCGTGGCTGCTCGCCATTCCCCATGTGGCTTTTGCCACCAGCGCCCTTCTGCTCTTTGCTGACGGAGGGCTGCTTTATGACTATTTCCCGTATTTCACTCCGCCAATGGACAAATTGGGTATTGGGCTGGGCCTCACCCTGGCGGTGAAAGAAAGCGCATTTCTGCTGTGGATCTTAGCGGCAGTATTGAGCGAAAAACGGCTGTTGCAGCAACTCATTGTGCTGGATTCGCTGGGCTACAGCCGCTGGCAATGCCTGAACTGGCTGCTGTTGCCCTCCGTCGCGTCTGCGTTAGCAATGGCGATGCTGGCGATTGTCGCCTGGTCGCTGTCGGTCGTGGATGTGGCGATTATTCTTGGGCCAGGTAATCCCCCGACGCTGGCGGTAATTAGCTGGCAGTGGTTAACTCAGGGCGACGCCGATCAACAAACGAAAGGCGCACTCGCCAGCCTGCTGCTGATGCTGTTACTCGCCGCCTACGTTTTGCTGGGCTATCTGCTATGGCGTGGCTGGCGGCGTACTATTCCCCGCGTAGATGGCGTTCGTAAGCCTGCCACGCCTTTATTGCCAAGCAATACGCTGGCGAGTTTTTTACCCTTAACCGGTGTGCTGTGTGTGGTTCTGCTGGCGATCCTCGCGGATCAGTCGACGATCAATAGTCAAGCGCTCATCAACAGCCTGACAATGGGGCTGGTGGCGGCATTCATCGCTTTGCTCTTGTTACTGCTGTGGCTGGAATGGGGGCCACAGCGTCGCCAGTTGTGGCTATGGTTGCCCATTTTATTACCCGCTCTGCCGCTGGTGGCGGGCCAGTACACGCTGGCGCTATGGCTGAACCTGGATGGAAGCTGGACGGCGGTGGTCTGGGGGCATCTGCTGTGGGTAATGCCGTGGATGCTGTTTATCCTGCAACCCGCCTGGCAGCGCATTGATTCACGGTTAATTTTGATTGCGCAAACACTGGGCTGGTCGCGGGCCAAAATCTTCTTTTACGTAAAATGCCCACTCATGTTGCGCCCTGCGCTGATTGCCTTCGCGGTGGGATTTTCAGTCAGTATTGCGCAGTATATGCCGACGCTGTGGCTGGGCGCGGGGCGTTTTCCGACGCTCACCACTGAAGCGGTGGCATTAAGCAGCGGCGGCAGCAACGGTATTCTCGCCGCCCAGGCTTTATGGCAACTGCTGTTACCGCTTATTATTTTTGCCCTGACCGCGTTAGTCGCAAAATGGGTAGGTTATGTCAGACAAGGACTCCGCTAATGCTCTGCGTGAAAAATGTTTCGCTACGTTTACCAGAAAGCCGCTTGCTGACAAACGTTAACTTTACAGTAGATAAAGGTGACATTGTCACGTTAATGGGACCATCCGGCTGCGGGAAATCCACTCTGTTTTCGTGGATGATTGGTGCGCTGGCCGGACAGTTTTCTTGTACAGGGGAGCTATGGCTTAATGAGCAACGGATTGACATGCTACCCACCGCACAGCGTCAGATTGGCATTCTTTTCCAGGATGCACTGTTATTTGACCAGTTCAGCGTCGGGCAAAATTTACTGCTGGCGCTACCGGCGACACTTAAGGGGAATGCCCGACGTAATGCCGTGAATGATGCACTTGAGCGTTCAGGCCTTGACGGAGCGTTCCATCAGGATCCTGCCACTTTGTCTGGCGGTCAGCGAGCGCGCGTTGCTCTGCTTCGCGCCCTTCTCGCTCAGCCAAAAGCGTTGCTACTGGATGAGCCATTCAGCCGTCTTGATGTGGCCCTGCGCGATAATTTTCGCCATTGGGTGTTCAGCGAAATTCGCGCCATGGCGATCCCTGTTGTGCAGGTGACGCACGATCTTCAGGATGTTCCTCCTGATAGCCCCGTTCTGGATATGGCGCAGTGGTCAGAAAATTACAACAAACTGCGATAACGCAAAGTTTTTCCCGATGCGTCAGTTCAGAATGGCGCTCTCAAAACTACAATGTCGGGATTTTCGATGAAACGTGTTTCTCAAATGACCGCGCTGGCAATGGCTTTAGGGCTGGCTTGCGCTTCTTCGTGGGCCGCTGAACTGGCGAAGCCTCTTACACTTGACCAGCTTCAACAACAAAATGGCAAAGCGATAGATACTCGCCCCAGCGCGTTTTATAACGGCTGGCCACAAACCTTAAATGGCCCTTCCGGTCATGAACCTGCCGCCTTAAACCTCTCTGCTAGCTGGCTCGACAAAATGAGCACCGAACAGCTCAACGAGTGGATCAAGCAACATAACCTGAAAGCCGATGCCCCGGTGGCACTGTACGGTAATGACAAAGATGTCGACGCCGTCAAAACGCGACTGCAAAAAGCAGGTTTTACGCATATCTCCATCCTGAGTGACGCGCTAAGCGAACCTTCCCGTCTGCAAAAACTGCCGCACTTTGAACAGCTGGTATATCCGCAGTGGCTGCATGACCTGCAACAAGGTAAAGAGGTTACGGCGAAACCTGCCGGTGACTGGAAAGTCATTGAAGCGGCCTGGGGCGCTCCAAAATTTTACCTTATCAGCCATATTCCCGGCGCTGACTACATCGACACCAACGAAGTGGAAAGCGAACCGCTGTGGAACAAAGTTTCTGATGAACAACTGAAAGCGATGCTGGCAAAACACGGCATTCGCCATGACACCACGGTCATTCTGTACGGGCGTGACGTATACGCTGCAGCGCGTGTGGCGCAAATTATGCTTTATGCCGGCGTGAAAGATGTGCGCCTGCTGGACGGAGGCTGGCAAACCTGGTCCGACGCGGGTCTGCCCGTTGAGCGCGGTACGCCACCGAAAGTGAAAGCGGAACCGGATTTCGGCGTGAAGATCCCGGCACAACCGCAACTGATGCTTGATATGGAACAAGCGCGTGGACTGCTGCATCGCCAGGATGCATCGCTGGTGAGCATTCGTTCGTGGCCAGAATTTATCGGTACGACCAGCGGTTACAGCTATATTAAACCAAAAGGTGAAATAGCCGGAGCACGTTGGGGACACGCAGGTAGCGACTCGACGCATATGGAAGATTTCCATAACCCGGATGGCACCATGCGCAGCGCCGATGATATAACCGCTATGTGGAAAGCATGGAATATCAAACCAGATCAGCAAGTTTCATTCTACTGCGGCACTGGCTGGCGCGCGTCAGAAACCTTTATGTACGCACGCGCAATGGGCTGGAATAACGTCTCCGTTTACGACGGTGGCTGGTACGAATGGAGCAGCGATCCAAAAAATCCGGTAGCAACCGGTGAACGCGGCCCGGACAGCAGTAAATAACATTGCAATTACTGACGCTGGAGCGACTTCAGCGTCAGATACCCACTCCACACCCGCGTAAAGGTCGTCATCCAGCACAACGCACCAAATACCCACGCAAACCACGGAAAACAGGCCGGAAAGAGGCAACTCAGAACAAACAGCAAAATCGTCTCGCTGCCTTCGGTTAAGCCGCCCAGATAATAAAACGATTTATGCGCATAACCAGGATTATCAATCTGATGTTTCGCCGCCAGCGCAGCAAAAGCGAGAAAACTGCTGCCCGTGCCGATAAACGCAAACAGCAGCCAGCCGCCTGCCAGGGCGTTTTGCTCCGGTGCGGCGAGGATAAACCCAAAAGGCACCAGCGCGTAAAAAAGAAAATCGAGAGAAATATCGAGAAAGCCGCCCGCGTCGGTAAGCCCTCTGCGCCGCGCCAGCGCACCGTCCAGACCATCAAGCAGCCTGTTCAACAAAATGGCGACTAGTGCCGCCAGATACCAGCCCAGCGCCAGAAAAGGCAGTGCCAGCACGCCGATGGCAAATCCCACTAATGTTAAACCATCTGGCGTAATGCCCGGTTTATCAAGAACCCGCACGCACTGATGCAACAACGGTTTAATCCGGGGATGAAGATGGCGGTCTAGCACAGGCACTCCTTAAATATAAAGCCTTTCTGATTGAGCAACAGTGCGGATATTATGGCATTTTTCGCTTATCTGCCCGTGTGTAATTTATGAAAATGATTGAAGTTGTTGCCGCCATCATCGAACGTGATGGCAAAATTTTACTCGCGCAACGCCCTGCCCAGAGCGATCAGGCGGGATTATGGGAGTTTGCCGGTGGTAAAATCGAGCCGGATGAAAGCCAGCGGCAGGCGCTGGTGCGTGAGTTAAACGAAGAACTGGGCATCGAAGCAACTGTTGGTGACTATGTTGCCAGCCATCAGCGAGAAGTTTCGGGGCGGATTATCCATCTTCATGCCTGGCACGTACCCGACTTCCACGGGACGTTACAGGCACATGAACATCAGGCGCTGGTCTGGTGCTCACCTGAAGAGGCGCTGCGATATCCGCTGGCCCCTGCTGACATTCCATTATTAGAGGCGTTTATGGCTTCACGCGCCGCCAGACCAGCGGATTAGTGCTTAGGGTTTTGTCATCCCGTTGGCATTGCAGCAGTATTCCTTCGGCTTTAATTACTGCCCCTTCAGAATAATTTTGATCCTGATAAACGCAGCACTGAGTACAGGGCTGCGCTGACTGCCCGCCTGAACTGAACACTTCTGGCGGTACGTTTACCTCCACGTCCGGATGATAATGCGGGTTAGCCAGTGTAATTAATGGAAATGCTAATACTACGGCGATCAATGCTCGACTCACAGGGAACTCCTTAACGTTATTGTCTCTTCTACAGATAACGGTAGCCGGGCGGCAAAACTTTAGCGTCTGAGTTATCGCATTTGGTTATGAGATTACTCTCGTTATTAATTTGCTTTCCTGGGTCATTTTTTTCTTGCTTACCGTCACATTCTTGATGGTATAGTCGAAAACTGCAAAAGCACATGACATAAACAACATAAGCATAATCGTATTAATATATAAGGGTTTTATATCTATGGATCAGACATATTCTCTGGAGTCATTCCTCAACCATGTCCAAAAGCGCGACCCGAATCAAACCGAGTTCGCGCAAGCCGTTCGTGAAGTAATGACCACACTCTGGCCTTTTCTTGAACAAAATCCCAAATATCGTCAGATGTCATTACTGGAGCGTCTGGTTGAACCGGAGCGCGTGATCCAATTTCGCGTAGTATGGGTTGATGATCGCAACCAGGTGCAGGTCAACCGTGCATGGCGTGTGCAATTCAGCTCCGCCATCGGTCCGTACAAAGGCGGTATGCGCTTCCACCCTTCAGTAAACCTTTCCATTCTCAAATTCCTCGGCTTCGAGCAAACCTTTAAAAATGCCCTGACTACTCTGCCGATGGGTGGTGGTAAAGGCGGCAGCGACTTTGATCCGAAAGGGAAAAGCGAAGGCGAAGTTATGCGTTTCTGCCAGGCGCTGATGACTGAACTGTATCGCCACCTGGGCGCGGATACTGACGTTCCGGCAGGTGATATCGGCGTTGGTGGTCGTGAAGTCGGCTTTATGGCGGGGATGATGAAAAAGCTCTCCAACAATACCGCCTGCGTCTTCACCGGTAAGGGCCTTTCATTTGGCGGCAGTCTTATTCGCCCGGAAGCTACCGGCTACGGTCTGGTTTATTTCACAGAAGCAATGCTAAAACGCCACGGTATGGGTTTTGAAGGGATGCGCGTTTCCGTTTCTGGCTCCGGCAACGTCGCCCAGTACGCTATCGAAAAAGCGATGGAATTTGGTGCTCGAGTGATCACTGCGTCAGACTCCAGCGGCACTGTAGTTGATGAAAGCGGATTCACGAAAGAGAAACTGGCGCGCCTTATCGAAATCAAAGCCAGCCGCGATGGTCGAGTGGCAGATTACGCCAAAGAATTTGGTCTGGTCTATCTCGAAGGCCAACAACCGTGGTCTGTACCGGTTGATATCGCCCTGCCTTGCGCCACCCAGAACGAACTGGATGTTGACGCCGCGCATCAGCTTATCGCCAATGGCGTTAAAGCCGTCGCCGAAGGGGCAAATATGCCGACCACCATCGAAGCGACTGAACTGTTCCAGCAGGCAGGCGTACTGTTTGCACCGGGTAAAGCGGCTAATGCTGGCGGTGTAGCAACATCGGGCCTGGAAATGGCGCAAAACGCTGCGCGCCTGGGCTGGAAAGCCGAGAAAGTTGACGCACGTTTGCATCACATCATGCTGGATATCCACCATGCCTGTGTTGAGCATGGTGGTGAAGGTGAGCAAACCAACTACGTGCAGGGCGCGAACATTGCCGGTTTTGTGAAGGTTGCGGATGCGATGTTAAGCCAGGGCGTGATTTAAGACAATTGTGCCGGATACAGCGCAAACGCCTTATCCGGCCATAAAAATCTTCAGTATCAGATGGTTGAAAGAACCTTTATATTATCACTCCATTGCCCGCCTCTTCTGATGGCGGGCTTTTTTTCGGCGCTCTCTTGCGTGGCGAATCCTTTTTCTTCCCTTCTCCACCGCCGGGAGCCATTATTCCCCGAAACTGCCTTACCGACGTGCGCTTTGCCTGATCAATCAACTGGTACAATGTCCCCACCAGCGGCTGCATAAAGTCCTGATAGCGACACTGCTTTTCGCTGATTTGCGTCAGCACCGATTCCCAGTGCGCGGTCATGTCCGGTCGCGTCGCCATTTCTGGCAGCGAATGGAATAGCGCTTTTCCGGCGTCGGTGGAGTGGATATAGCGCCCTTTTTTGGTCAGGAAACCCCGCTTGAACAACAGTTCAATAATCCCGGCACGCGTTGCTTCTGTCCCCAGACCATCGGTCGCACGAAGGATCTTTTTCAGATCTTTGTCCTGCACAAAGCGCGCGATCCCGGTCATCGCCGAAAGCAGTGTTGCATCGGTAAAATGGCGCGGCGGCTGGGTTTGCCGCTCTACCACTTCGCCTTTTTCGCACAACAATTCATCGCCTTTCGCCACCACAGGCAGCGGCGTGCCGTCGTTTTCTTCATCGCGCTCTTTGCTGCCTAACAGCGTGCGCCAGCCTGCTTCAGCAAGAAAACGGGCTTTAGCGACAAATTTGCCTTTGGCAATGTCCAGTTCGATAACACACTTGCGGAACACCGCATCCGGGCAGAACTGCATCAAGTACTGACGGGCAATCAGGTTATAGACCTTCGCTTCGTTCTCCGTCAGGTTGATCGCAGAACTCCGTGCGGTCGGAATGATGGCGTGGTGCGCATCGACCTTTTTGTCATCCCAACAGCGGTTGCGTATATCTGGATCTACCACTGGCTGCGGCAACAGATCCGGTGCATGAACGCTGATAGCATTCATCACCGCGTGGCGTCCGGCAAAATGTTCTTCTGGCAAATAGCGGCAATCGGAACGCGGATAAGTGATTAGCTTGTACGTTTCGTACAGCTTCTGGCAGATATCAAGCACGTTCTGCGCGCTCAGACCAAAACGTTTAGCCGCTTCAATCTGCAACGCCGAAAGCGAAAAAGGCAGCGGCGCGGATTCTGATTCCCGTTTATCGTTATAGCTGGTGACAATAGCTGGTTGACCACTAATACGGTTAACCACATGCTCCGCCAGTGGACGATGTAACAAGCGCCCTTCTTCATCCTGGTACGGTTCACACGCTTCGCTCGGTTGCCAGATAGCGGTAAACCGCTCATCGGCAGGTGTCACGATATGTGCTTTGACTTCAAAGAAGTCTTTCGCCACGAAGTTTTCAATCTCTTCGTCGCGGCGCACCACCAGTCCGAGTACGGGCGTCTGCACGCGTCCCACGGAAAGCACACCCTGATAACCGGCATTGCGGCCGAGAATGGTATACGCACGGGTCATATTAATGCCGTACAGCCAGTCAGCCCGCGCCCGCGCCAGTGCAGAAACGCACAGCGGTACAAACTCGCTATTGGAGCGAAGACGATCGATCGCCCGCTCAACCGCCTGCGGGTTCAAGTCGTTTATCAAACAACGCTGTACCTGCTGGCGCTTTTCCGGTGCCAGTTGCAGGTAGTCCAGCACTTCATCCACCAGCAGTTGCCCTTCGCGATCCGGGTCTCCGGCGTGAACGATTTCGCTGGCTTCATGCAGGAAGCGTTTGATGACATTAAGTTGTTTAGTCACGGAGGGTCGGGGCTGTAATTGCCACTTTTCCGGGACAATTGGCAAATCCGCAAGATTCCAGCGCGCATAGCGGCTGTCGTAGGCGTCTGGCTGCGCCTGCTCAAGCAGGTGACCGATACACCAGGTCACCACCTGACCATTACCGCACTCGATAAAGCCATCGCCTTTCCGGTGCGGTTTAGGCAGGACATCAGCAATGGCGCGCGCCAGACTCGGTTTTTCGGCAATAAACAACCGCATTGAATTAACGGATCTCAACCATGGCACGACCGCCGCGCGCTGGCACCAGTTCGCCAATCGCCGTCAGTTCAATGCCAAACTCGGCGGCTGTAGCTTTGACCTCATTTTCTGCTTCCGGCATGACCGCCAGCAGCAAACCGCCAGAAGTTTGCGGATCGCACAGCAGATCGCGCACTTCACGCGGCATTTCACCCATCAGATGACCGTAGCTGGCAAAGTTACGTTCGGTGCCGCCAGGCACTGCGCCCAACTTAATGTACTCTTCAACCCCCGGCAATTTCGGGATCGCGTCATAGTCGACGCGCGCCTGCACACCTGCGCCCTGACACATTTCGCTTAAATGCCCCAGTAAACCAAAACCCGTAACGTCGGTCATCGCTTTTACGCCTTCGATGTTGGCAAAGGACGCGCCTGCGATGTTCATCCGGCACATCACTTCCGTCGCCAGTCCCTGATGTTCTGGTTTCAGCAGTGATTTTTTCTCAGCCGTGGTAAGAACGCCAATCCCCAGCGGTTTCGTCAGGAACAGTTTGCATCCGGCTTGTGCGGTACTGTTTTTCTTCACCCGCTCGGTCGGTACGATCCCCGTTACCGCCAGACCAAAAATCGGCTCCGGCGCATCGATGGAGTGACCGCCAGCCAGCGCAATACCCGCCTGACGGCATGCATAGCGTCCACCTTCGGTCACTTCGCGGGCAATTTCCGGGGAAAGTTTGTTAATCGGCCAGCCGAGGATCGCAATCGCCATAATCGGTTTGCCGCCCATAGCAAAGATATCGCTGATGGCGTTAGTCGCCGCAATGCGGCCAAAATCGAAAGGATTATCAACGATCGGCATAAAGAAGTCGGTGGTACTGATAACGCTGGTGCCATTGCCCAGATCGTACACCGCCGCATCGTCGCGGGTTTCATTACCCACAAGCAAATTCGGATCAACAAACTTCGCCTGCTCACTGTGCAGGATGGTTTCCAACACTTTTGGGGAAATTTTACAGCCGCAACCAGCGCCGTGGCTGTATTGGGTCAAACGAATCGAGTTCTCGCTCATGGACATCTCCTGTCAATGCAATCCGGGTATGGTAACCCTCATTCCATGAAGTGATAAGTGAGAGTGTCTGAATTCCTGCGCCTTTGCTCACAATCCAGACAGTTTCGCGACAATTATCAGAAATAAGTCACAAACGACGTCGGGTCCGGGACGTTTATCGACGTAGATGCTTTCAACTGCGGCGTACCGAGGTAGAGAAAACCGACAATTTTATCCTGCTCACGGCAACCGAATGCTTCACGCACTACCGGACTTTCAGTTAATGCACCACTGCGCCAGATGCCGCCAAACCCCTGGGCAACTGCTGCCATTTGCATCGCCATGACCGCGCATCCCGCAGACATTTCCTGTTCCCAGCGCGGGACTTTATGATTTTCTTCACATTTCGCCACCACCGTTATGATGAGCGGTGCGCGGAACGGCGCATTACGCGCTTTGTCGATTGCTTTGTTATCACTACCGGCAGCAATCGCCCCCTGCTCCAGTACGGCGCTGAAACGCTCGCGCCCTTCCCCTTCAATCACAAAGAAATGCCACGGTTGCATGGACTTATGGTCCGGCGCACGCATACCCGCACGCAGGATGTTTTGCAGTTGTTCACCCGTTGGCGCGGGTTCAGCCAGGCGGGAGGCGCTACGGCGATTGATCAATAGTTCGAGTGCATCCATTTGATTAACTCCTGTCATGATATTTATTCACAAAATTAACACGAGAGTGGATTTTGTTACAGCCCAGTCCGCAATTCCTGCTGACAAGTGCCGGTTGGGTCATTACGATAACCACATCTATTGCGCCTGAAACAGGTGTGACCTTAAGTTGGGAGAATACATGCGAACCCTTTGGCGATTTATTGCCGGATTTTTTAAATGGACGTGGCGTCTGCTGAATTTCGTCCGTGAAATGGTACTTAACCTGTTCTTTATTTTTCTCGTGCTGGTTGGTGTGGGGATCTGGATGCAGGTCAGTGGTGGTGATTCGAAAGAAACGGCCAGTCGTGGCGCACTGCTGCTGGACATTTCTGGTGTGATCGTCGATAAACCCGACAGTTCTCAGCGGTTTAGTAAATTAAGCCGCCAGCTGCTTGGTGCCAGTTCCGATCGTCTTCAGGAAAACTCACTGTTTGATATCGTCAACACCATTCGCCAGGCGAAGGACGACCGCAATATCACCGGTATTGTGATGGATCTGAAAAACTTCGCAGGCGGCGACCAGCCGTCTATGCAGTACATCGGCAAAGCTCTGAAAGAGTTTCGTGACAGCGGGAAACCGGTTTATGCCGTTGGCGAGAACTACAGCCAGGGGCAATATTATCTCGCCAGTTTCGCCAATAAAATTTGGCTGTCTCCGCAAGGCGTGGTTGATCTGCACGGCTTTGCCACCAACGGTCTGTACTACAAATCGTTACTGGATAAGCTGAAAGTTTCCACCCATGTGTTCCGCGTGGGTACGTATAAATCTGCCGTTGAACCGTTTATTCGTGATGATATGTCGCCGGCAGCCCGCGAAGCTGACAGCCGCTGGATTGGTGAGCTGTGGCAAAACTATCTGAATACTGTTGCCGCTAACCGCCAGATCCCTGCTCAGCAGGTATTCCCTGGCGCGCAAGGGTTGCTTGAGGGTTTAACCAAAACCGGTGGCGATACCGCGAAATATGCGCTGGAAAACAAGCTGGTCGATGCACTGGCATCGAGTGCCGAAATCGAAAAAACTCTGACCAAAGAGTTCGGCTGGAGTAAAACTGATAAAAATTATCGCGCCATCAGTTATTACGATTACGCATTGAAAACGCCGGCAGATACCGGTGACAGTATCGGTGTCGTCTTCGCTAATGGCGCAATTATGGATGGCGAGGAAACTCAGGGGAATGTTGGCGGTGATACCACTGCGGCACAAATCCGCGACGCTCGCCTTGACCCGAAAGTGAAAGCGATTGTTCTGCGTGTTAATAGTCCCGGCGGCAGCGTTACCGCGTCTGAAGTGATTCGCGCTGAACTGGCAGCAGCCCGGGCAGCGGGTAAGCCTGTGGTTGTATCGATGGGTGGCATGGCGGCATCTGGTGGTTACTGGATTTCCACACCAGCTAATTACATTGTGGCTAACCCCAGCACCCTGACCGGTTCTATCGGTATCTTCGGCGTGATCACCACCGTAGAAAATAGTCTGGATTCGATTGGTGTTCATACTGATGGTGTCTCAACTTCACCGCTGGCGGATGTTTCTATCACCAGGGCACTGCCGCCGGAAGTGCAGCAGATGATGCAGTTAAGCATTGAGAATGGCTATAAACGCTTTATCACGCTGGTTGCTGATGCGCGTCATTCAACGCCGGAGCAGATTGATAAAATCGCCCAGGGCCACGTCTGGACCGGTCAGGATGCAAAAGCTAACGGGCTGGTCGATAGTCTCGGGGATTTCGATGATGCGGTCGCCAAAGCAGCAGAGCTGGCAAAAGTGAAACAGTGGCATCTGGAATACTACGTTGATGAACCGACCTTCTTCGACAAAGTGATGGACAACATGTCTGGTTCTGTCCGGGCAATGTTGCCAGATGCGTTCCAGGCCATGTTACCTGCACCGCTGGCCTCGGTAGCCTCTACCGTTAAAAGTGAAAGCGACAAGCTGGCCGCGTTTAACGACCCACAAAACCGTTATGCGTTTTGCCTGACCTGCGCCAACGTGCGTTAAGTCCTGCAAAAATGTGGCCGATATGCTGTCGGCCACACTCCTGAATCGGACTGTCTTTCACTCCCTCTCTCCACTACATTCCCTTGCTCATTTAGCATCTGATATGGAGTCATCAGTGAATAAGGCCCCCTCTTTAATTGCCGCTATCGTCCTCGGACTGGGGATTAGCGCCTGTGGTTATTTTGTTGGCGATGGTGTTAAACATTTAAAAACCAATAACCGTTATGTAAATGTGCGTGGGCTTTCTGAAAAAGAAGTTCGCGCAGATACGGCAGAATTAACAATTGCGATTAACTTTAAGGGTAATATTCCCGGCGAACTGTTCCCGAAACTGGAAGACGCGCAGAAAAAAATTGTTGCCGAACTCAATGCTCAGGGGATTAACGAGAAAGAGATAACCCTGGGCCAATGGACAAGCAAGCGAACAGATTCCTTTTATCTGAAAGATGATCCCACAATGCCACGCTATAACGCAGACGGGTCAGTGACGATAAAAACCCATAATGTTGCTGCTGTCGAAAAAGTCGTCGCGAAATTAAACGAACTGCAAGTCGCTACGGAGGGCGCTATCGCTGAGAGCAAAGTCGCCTATCGCTTTAATGGTATTGGCGCACTGCGCGCTGAGATGATTGCCGCCGCCACCAAAGATGCACGCAACGCAGCATTACAATTTGCAACGGACTCAGGTAGCCAGGTGGGGTCAATTAGCGATGCCTCACAAGGCGTGTTCCAGATCTTCGCCAGTGGCAGTGATGAAGATGATCCTACGGCGATTAATAAAACGGTACGCGTAGTCACCACCGTAACCTATGCGTTGCAGGATTAACCACTTTTCTCCGGCGGGACACTAATCCCTCCGTTCTGCCGGACTTTTCTCATATCCACAGAGTATCCAGGTGCGCTCGCTGCCCCTCACGTATATACTTTTGCTCTTTCGATATCATTCATATCAATATCATGCAAAAGAAATCAATTTACGTCGCCTACACGGGCGGGACCATCGGGATGCAGCGTTCCGAGCAGGGTTATATTCCGGTGTCAGGTCATCTACAGCGCCAACTGGCGCTGATGCCGGAATTCCATCGCCCGGAGATGCCAGATTTCACCATTCATGAATATACGCCATTGATGGATTCTTCTGATATGACGCCAGAAGACTGGCAGCATATTGCTGAAGATATTAAAGCGCACTATGACGACTATGATGGTTTTGTCATTCTGCACGGCACAGACACGATGGCGTATACCGCCTCTGCACTGTCGTTCATGCTCGAGAATCTCAGTAAACCGGTCATTGTGACAGGGTCACAAATCCCGCTGGCTGAGTTACGCTCTGACGGACAAATTAATCTGCTGAATGCGTTGTACGTTGCGGCGAATTATCCTATCAACGAAGTAACTCTCTTTTTTAATAATCGACTGTATCGTGGCAACCGAACCACCAAAGCCCATGCCGATGGTTTTGATGCGTTTGCCTCTCCAAACCTTCCTCCGTTACTGGAAGCAGGTATCCATATTCGTCGTTTGAATACGCCACCCGCCCCGCACGGCGAAGGGGAATTGATCGTTCATCCAATCACGCCGCAACCAATTGGCGTAGTGACGATTTATCCGGGGATTTCTGCTGACGTCGTGCGCAATTTTCTGCGCCAACCTGTGAAAGCATTGATTCTGCGCTCATATGGCGTGGGTAATGCGCCACAAAACAAAGCCTTCCTGCAGGAATTACAAGAAGCCAGCGATCGCGGTATTGTGGTGGTCAACCTGACACAATGTATGTCCGGTAAAGTGAACATGGGTGGTTATGCCACCGGTAACGCCCTCGCCCATGCCGGCGTTATTGGCGGTGCAGATATGACTGTAGAAGCCACGCTAACCAAACTGCATTACCTGCTTAGCCAGGAACTTGATACTGAAACCATTCGCAAGGCCATGAGCCAAAACCTGCGTGGCGAACTGACGCCGGATGATTAAGGAGACTGCAATGCCCCCTCGCGCCCTGTTACTGGTCGATTTACAAAATGATTTCTGTGCTGGTGGCGCGCTCGCCGTGCCGGAAGGTGACAGTACGGTGGATGTCGCTAACCGCCTGATTGACTGGTGCCAGTCGCGCGGTGAAGCAGTTATCGCCAGTCAGGACTGGCATCCGGCGAATCACGGCAGTTTTGCCAGTCAGCACGGTGTAGAGCCTTATACGCCAGGCCAACTCGACGGTTTGCCACAAACCTTCTGGCCCGATCACTGTGTGCAGAACAGTGAAGGCGCACAATTACATCCGTTACTGAAGCAAAAAGCGATCGCAGCGGTGTTCCATAAAGGCGAAAATCCTTTAGTTGACAGTTACAGTGCCTTTTTTGATAACGGTCGTCGGCAGAAAACTGCGCTCGATGACTGGTTGCGCGCTCATGTAATCAATGAATTGATCGTTATGGGTCTGGCTACTGACTATTGCGTTAAGTTTACCGTGCTGGACGCTTTACAGTTAGGCTATAAGGTGAACGTGATTACCGATGGTTGTCGTGGCGTAAATATCCAGCCACAGGACAGTGCGCACGCGTTTATGGAAATGTCAGCAGCTGGGGCAACGCTATATACGCTGGCAGACTGGGAAGAAACGCAGGAGTAATTTTACGCTGGCCTACAATTCTGTACTGGCATTGTAGGCCAGATAAAACACATCAGTGATACATCTGGTAATTGACGCCATCAACGAAAGATTTAATTCACCTCAGAAATCTCTTCCAGCGACACCTTCCGCGTTTCGATGCCAAAAATGGAGAGAACCAGCGCACAGAGCACTAACATGACACCAAGCACCATAAACACCGTGATCGACCCATAATGTGTTAATAATGCCGCAACGCCATAGGGCGTGAAGACTGCGACGATCCGTCCTACGGCATTAACGAAACCCGAACCACGCAGGCGTAAATGCGTTGGCCAAAGTTCCGGGATATAAACCGCCGACGCGAAGCAAACATACATGTATAAAAAGAAGATCATCACCAGGCCATAGATTAAAATCGCCCACTCTGTTGTCTGAATTGAATAGATATAGCCTAACACGGCAATAATAATAAGTAAGGCGGAACCAAATAATCGACGAGGGAAATGATCAATAATTAATGCCGCAATAAATATCCCTACCGGAGCGCCAATCATAATAACAGCGGTCATTAATATTGATTTATCGACATCAATGCCGGAGTTAACAAATATGGTCGGCATCCATACGGTGATGGTATAAAGCGAAATGTTCATTGCAATTAAAACAGTAATCGCGACTAATGTACGTCGTAACATTTCCCCTTTAAACAGGAGCCAGAAGGTACCCTTGATTACCTTAACCTTGCTGTTGCTCTGGTTCAAAGTAAGCGGGGGTAAACGAATACTCTTCTCTCTTTCAATTTGCTGCTCTACTTCACGAAGTTGGCTTTCTGCACCTGCGATTCGCCCTTTCCCTGCCAACCATCGTGGCGACTCAATAAAGTATTTACCTGAGAGAAACCAGGCTAACAGTATGCCAATACCGCCCAGCAGAAACATTATCCGCCAACTAAAAAAAGCGATAACCACCACGCCTATCGCCGCAGACAGCATGGGCGACCAGTTTCCAACAAATGAGAGCCGCGCGGACCATTTTCCACGCACCGTCGCGGGGATAAACTCCGTAAATGAGGCATAGCCAACCATAATCAGCGCCCCCATTCCTGTTCCCATCAGGAAGCGAAAGAAGATGAGCCAGTACATATCAGGGACAAAAGCGGCCCCTGTTGCCGCAATACCGACGATGAGAAGATTTATGCGAAACGCCCTGCGCCGCCCAAAGTAGTCACCAATAAACCCACCGGTAAGAGAGCCGATGAAATAACCAAACATTAATGCCGAGGTAAAGGCGGCATTGAGGAAATTATTTGACCATCCATTGCTTACCAGCTTTGCTAAGACGACATTACCGGAGTAACTCAAAAACCCCGTTAATAACAGACTAAAGCTTATTATACCAAATATACGATAATGAAACCGGGCCAAAGGCAAGCGGTCCAGTCTTGCGCCAATTTGATCATATTGTTCCATTGGGTGCCTCGGATTTGCTAAAAAAGGTAGCAATTGCGGCAAATTCACTTGCCGCATCTTTATCATCATTTTATTTCCAGGCGCAGGAACAAATAATATTGACAATGTGTGCTTAAATTACCACACCAGCTGGATATTATTGTCTTTGCAAAATGCTATCCACTCTGCACCCGGTGATTTATCAGTTATTATGTAATTAATATGACTAAAGTCAGCTAACTGGACAAAAGCTTTGCGATCAAACTTAGAGTGATCAACCAATAACGCAACTTCTGTCGCCTGACGGATCATTGTCTTTTTGATTTCAGCTTCCGCTTCATTAGAGTCCAGCGCGCCGCTGTTAATATCAAGACCTTTACAACTCATTATCATGATATCGACATGGTAGCGGCTGATGATCTCTTTAGTAATTCTTCCTTGCAGTGAAAGTGTATTTTTGTTTAGTTCCCCACCCGTTGAAACGACTTTAATTTCTGACTGAGCCAGAACATGAATCGCTTCCGCCGAGTTGGTTAGCAACGTCAGGTCACTACGGTCCTGTAACAATTTGAGCAATTCCATTACGGTACTACTGGAATCGGCTGCCATGGTGGTTTTATTGTCGATAAAGGGTAGTGCCTTGCGTGCAATAAGCTGCTTCTCTTCATAAAACGATGAAGCGCGCTTATAAAAATGGATATTCTCCGTCAACATCGCTGTATTTAAAACAGCACCACCATAGGTTCTGGTCAAAAAGCCTTCATCTTCCAACTTCTCAAGATCGCGGCGAATGGTTTCTTCGGTTACCTGAAAAATCCCACTCAAATTTGAGACTGTCACCTTTTTATCGTTGGCAACCATTTGCTTAATTGCCTGAATCCTGTCTTTTGCCGCCACGATTACACCCCTGTATCTTTTTACATCACATTAGCGCAATTATCGCATAACCGATGTTTACTTTCAAAATAACCTGTTTGAATCACAGATTTTCATCACAGTTTTCACAGAAACAGAGGTGAATCGTGTTGAGTATTTAACGCTCCAGGGCCTCTGCCATTTCCCTCATCAATGTTGCGTCTGCATCCGATAAGTTGATATTCAGTGCCGCGACATTTTCACGTACCTGTTCCGGCGCAGTAGCCCCACTAAGAATGGAGATTAAATCACTCTGTTTTAATATCCACGCCAGTGCCAGAGTGGGAATTGTGCACTGATAACGAGCACAGAGTGGCTGCCACTGTTCAAGCATATCAATCACTTTCAGCATGTTTTCACGCTGGAACCAGACTTTATTTGCCCGAGCGCCGCCCGGAACGTAATCACGCGTGATGGTCCCGGTCAACAATCCCTGCTCTAGCGGAGAGTAGACCTGTACCACAATGCCATTATCACGACATAGCGGCAGCAGTTCGTTTTCCATTGCCCGGTCGAGGATACTGTATTTCGCCTGAATAATATCCAGTTCACCATGTTGCAGATACTCGCGGATATGGTCAGCATCGACGTTAGCAGCGCCTATAGCGCGAATTTTCCCTTCGGCCTTTAACGCATTAAGCACTGCGACAGTTTCAGCTATCGGCGTAAAAAATGGCGGCACCGACTGCCAGTGCGTCATGTAGATATCGATGTAATCAATACCCAGACGTTGCAAGCTGGCTTCTACCTCTTCGCGGATAGATTTCGGAGAAAGGTTTTTATACAACTGCCGATCGCCAACTTTGTTGAATAAACTCCCTTTTCGTTCCCAGACAATGCCGCATTTGGTTTCTACTACAACCTGTTCACGGGGCAGTTTTTTTAACGCCTGACCGACGATAACTTCACTATTGCCAAAGTTATATCCTGGCGCAGTATCAATCAGGTTAATGCCGCAACGATGGGCTTCAAGAATCGTATCAATGCATATTTGTCGATCGAGATCGCCATTCCATGCAGGACCGCCGCCAATAGCCCATGTCCCCAACCCCATTCGCGAAAGCGTTATATCCGCTGTGCCTAAAGGTATCTTTTTCATTTGCCTTCATTATCCTTCGTATTCTTCCAGCAATTGTTCGACCAGCTTTCTGTTTTTTACACCGGTGGTGGCGCCGATGCTTAGAACCGAGATAGCCGCCGTTGCATTGGCAAAGCGTGCGCATTCTCGCAGATTTTTGCCTTCTAACAGTGCTGCAATAAAACCTGAAGCAAAGTTATCGCCCGCACCAATGGTGTCGATAGCGGTTATTCCTGCGACCGCCGGCACCTTCATCGTCATGTCACCACGCTTGATAAAGCAGCCGTCTTTACCCGTTTTAATCACCACCGTTTTTACGCCGCACGCAAGAAAGCAGTCAGCAATTTCATCCAGTGTCTCTTTCCCGGTGAGTAATTTTGCCTCGGCAAAATTAGGAAACAGATAATCGACATAACTCAATGCTTCGCAAATATCATTCAGCGTTTCATTCAACCGCGGTTTGATCATATCGGCACAGATAATCATCTGCCGGGCTTTAGCTTGCGTAAAAATTTCTGTTAGCGCTCTACCATCCAATAGAGGACTGTTGAAAATACTGGCCAGTGATAATAATTTCGCCTGAGAAAACCGCGCAAAATCAACATCGTCAATATTCAATTTCCACAGACTGCCGTTACGGTTTGTGACAAAGGTCCGCTCGCCATCCTCCGTCACCAGTCCAACGTTAATAGAGGTATCTATGCTGACGTCCTGCTTCAGGCTTTGAATATCAATATTCTCTTTGCGGCAATGGTCGAGAATAAATTGCCCTGCGGCATCTTTACCAATACGACTCATTAATGCTGTGCGATGGCCCAGACGAGAAATAATTGTTGCTTCATTTATTGCATCACCCCCGGTGGTCATTGCGATTCTTTCAAGAGGATAAGAATCCACATCAAAGATATTTTTACTGACCGGTTGCAATGGAATATCAACAATAGCGGCACCTATACAAATAACGTCGAGATTATCCATATTATTATTCCGCTTTGCCATCAGAACCGAACAGTTTAATTTTATCCAATGCCCGTTCTTTTACAGCTTTACGCACTTCACGTTCTAAATGCAGGAAAGGCTGATCCTGGTTTTCTTTCACTGCTACCATTGCGGCCTGACAGAGCTCCGTATGAATGTTGATTTTCGCAATACCCAACGAAATTGCAGTTTTAATGTCGGCATCACTGATCCCCGATGCGCCATGCAAAACCAGCGGAACAGAAACAGCATCGCGTACGCGTTTGACGACCTCAAAGTTCAATTGTGGCTCTGACGTATAAACCCCATGCTGGTTGCCGATGGCGACAGCCAATGAGTCACAGCCCGTACGTTCAACAAATTCAGCCGCCTGGTCAGGATCGGTATAGTGATAGCCCGCCAGCGCTTCCTCATAAACGGTTTCATTACCGACATGCCCTAATTCCGCCTCTACCGGAATACCCAGCGGATGGAAGAAATCAACAGCCTCTTTGGTTAAACGAATATTTTCTTCGAAATCAAATGCAGAAGCATCACGCATTAATGAATTCATACCATGAGTCCAGGCGTTATGAATAATCTCCATACTCCGACCATGATCCCAATGAGTTATTACCGGCACCGTTGCTTTTTGTGCCATTGATACCATCATGTGAGAGAAATCTTCAAATGAGGTGTTGCCGACAAAACCTGAACCAAAAGAAATAATAACCGGTGATTTCGCTTCTTCGGCTGCGTCGATAACGCCCATCAACATTTCTGCATTCCATACGTTAAAATGGGCAATTGCATAATGTTTATTTGTGGCATCGTTTTCCCAATATCTGATATCTGCGAGCATGTTCTGTTCTCCCGTATTAATTAATCGCTAATTTTAATAACGCCTTTAATAATGTCGCGTTTGTTGTTAACTGACTCTTCAAATGCCTGTTGTACATCCCGATAATCGTAAATATGCGTCACCATCGATTTCACATCGAATCGCCCTGAAGAAATAGCTTCAATCGTGACCGGATAACGATTGGCATAGCGGAATACCGTCTGGATAGTGACTTCGCGATTGATTTTGAGGAAATTGATTGCCGAATCGCCGGGTACAGTACCAACAATCATAATTTTACCGCCGCGCATGACCAGATAAGGTGCCTGTTTAACGGTGACCGCAGAACCCGCTGTTTCAAAAACAATATCTGCGCCCATGTCTTCGGTAAATTGCTGACAGCGTGCAATAGTGTCTTCTTTTGCGCCGTTAATAACCACTGTCGCGCCGAGCTGTTCCGCCATTGTCAGACGTTTTTCCAGCACATCAACGACGGCAATTTCCGTTGCTCCCAGGCATTTGCACGCTTGCAACGTCATCAAACCAATACAACCCGCTCCCAGAATAATTATCTTCTTACCCGGTTTAACATCTGCCAGCATCGCGGCATGCATCCCGACTGCGGCAGGCTCCACCAGCGCCCCTTCCATCGTGTCCATATTGTCTGGCAGTTTGTAAGTAAAGCTCTCCGGATGACACAGATAGTGCGTTAATGCGCCGCGGTAGTTGGGTTGTGTCGCCATAAAATCAACGTCCGGGCAGATGTTATATTTGCCTTCCAGACAGTAACGACAGTGACCGCAAGGAACGCCAGGTTCGATATTTACCCGATCCCCCGGTTTAAATTTGCGCACGCGGCTTCCCACAGCCACAACCGTCCCGGCGCATTCATGACCCAGGCCAATTTCTTGATTTGGGTCTTTAGGAGGAATAAACGGGCCTGATTCAAAACCATGTACATCTGAACCACAAATACCGACATATTCCACTTTAATCAAAACTTCATCTTCTTTAGGTACAGGTATTTCTGCTGAAATAATTTTCATTGTGCCCGGCACCTGCAACATTGCTTTTGAATTTTTCATTTTGAATCCACCAGTATTATTTATTGGCTACTGCATCAATACTTAAACTTTCAACGGAGACACCTTTGGTTTCAATTCCAATGGTGGCGATAGCAATTGCGACAATAATTGAAACAGCCCCCAGAAGAATAAAGACTCCCGTTACGCCATAACTACTGAGCAGCACTGCAACGGCATAAGGTGCGGCAATACCACTGATTCGCCCTACCGCATTCGCCAGACCGGAGCCACGGAGTTTGGCCTCTGTCGGCCAGATCTCAGGGACATACACTGCCGAGGCATAGCAAACGTACATATAGACGAAAGTAATCAGGAAGAAACCAATCAGCGTTATGAGCAACATACTGGTTTGCAGTGAATAGATATATCCGAGCACCGCAATCAGGATTAATAGCCCCACACCCATTGTTTTACGCGGAATTTTATCCATCACCAGCATGGCAATAAAAATACCAAATGGCGCGCCAAACATACTCATGGTATTTAAAACAATCGAGTCTTTTAAATTAATTCCCTGGGTCATGAATATCGTTGGCAACCAGTTAATTAGTGTGTACTGCACAACGTTCATGGCAATCAGCACACAAGAGCCTAATATCACGCGTTTCAGTAATACTCCTGTCAGTAAGGCTGAATACGGCACCGCTTGTGGTGCTTTACCGTCATCAGCAATAACCACAGGCGGCAAAGGTTTACCCGTCTGGCGTATGACGCCTTCTTCTATACTCCGCATGACTTTCTCGGCTTCCTGATAACGTCCGCGCGATTCCAGCCAGCGCGGGGATTCAGGAAAGTAGCGCCAGGCCAGCGCCGTAGCGATAAGTGACAATATTGCAGGGATAAGCAGTTGTACCCGCCAGTTCCACTCTGCACTAATCAGCGGCGTGAGTCCCATCGCAATCAATGAACAGAGCGGATATGACCAGTTACCAATAAAGGAAACCCGACTGGACCACGTTCCGCGATTTCTTCCGGGCATATATTCGGTGAAACCAGCAAACAGTGTAACCAGTAAAGCTCCCAGCCCAACGCCCATCACAAAACGGCAGGCAATAAGGAAATCCATATTCGGTGAGAAAGCACCGACAACCATCGAGGCAATATGAATGGCCTCATAGAGGATAAACGCATTTCTGCGACCGGTTTTGTCACCGATGATGCCGCCCACCAGCGCACCGAGAAACATTCCGGCGGTCGTGATTGCTGAGAATGTGGCAGTGGTGGAATTATCTGTCCAGCCCAACGCTTTCAGCTGCGCGAGGATCAAGCCACCAACGGCATTACTCCAGCAGACAAGCAGGCCAAACGCGACGATGGCAAACATCGACGAATGCCAGCGGCAATCCGGTAAGCGATCCAGCCGTGCACCACAATTCGGTTTTGTTATCTGTTCCATGCGATAACGTTCCTTCAGGAGAGTAGTTATTCATCAAAGTCGTAAGTCATGATCACTTTGATTGCAGTTTTATCGACCATCGCATCAAACCCTTCGCGCCATTGCGACAGGCCGATACGATGCGTGATCATCGGTTTGACTTTGATAGCGCCGCTGGCTAATAGCCTGATAGCGTTACGCCATGAAGTGGAGTCATAGGCCATATGCCCAATGATGCTTTTGTTCCAGGCGGTAATGTCATTAATCGAGAAATCAAGAGGTTTGAAGCCCATTCCAACGCGTACTACTTCCCCATTCGGGCGGAGCATTTCGATGGCTTGTTTCAATGCGATATTGGCACCGGAGCATTCAATCACCAGCCCCAGATTGTCTTTGCCACAAATTTGCTGGCAGCGTGCCACCACATCTTCGGTAGAACCATTTACTACTGCCGTCGCACCCAGTTCTTTTGCAACCGGGAAGCGGACCGTTACATCTTCTTGCAGACCAACGACGACGATATTTACCGCCCCCATAATCCGCGCCATTTGTACGGAGAACAGCCCGAGTGGGCCAGTGCCGATGACGACCACATCCTGACCTGGAAGGAATTTCGATTGCTGCGCGATGGATTTATAGGCATTACAGATAGGGTCAAGTACGGCTGCGTCCTCATAATCAACACCATCAGGGATTTCCCACAACGCATGACGATGAATTTTGAGAATTTCACCAGGAACAAGACAATATTTGGAAAAACCACCGCCCCAGGTATTGTTATCCAGACCAAGGTTTACTTTTTCTGTACAACACAGAAAATCACCTTGTTCACAGGCCGGGCAAACGCCGCAAACGTGACCGCTGTTATCCGACACGACGCGTTGCCCCACTTTCCAGTCTTTGACTTTTTCACCAACCTGCGCAATACAACCTGCGAACTCATGGCCGCGGATAGAGTTAAACTCATCCGAACCGCTATCGACATTGTAGTGCTTCATGTCTGCGCCGCAGATTGCCGCGGCTTTAATTTCAATCACGACATCTTCCGGGCCACAAATGGGTTGTGGGACATCAATCATCTTGTAGCCACCAAAAGCCTTGCCAAACCGAGCCAGTGCTTTCATTGCGTCATCCTCTGTGTTTTGTTTTGCTTAGATGGTCATCATACTTACCCACATGATTTTTGAGGTCAACATTAAATCTGTAAAACACAGATAATGATCTGCGTTTTACAACTTAGATCACAATTACGCAGAAAATGGCTGGGGTTGTTACAGGTTGATGGAAGGCGGGACGCAAAAAGAGCAAATTCGAGAGGGATTCCCGGCCAAATAGGCCTGAGACTTAAGTTCAGGAGAAGTCATTCAGGTGTGAACGCGACTGCAAGAGATCGGACTGGGACTTAGCCAGGTCGGGGCGAGATAATTGAGATGAGTCGTGGGGTCATTGTTGGCTATCCCCTTTATAACCGCGGCAAAAAGGGGATAAACCACTTACTTAAACATGGCAATAGGCTTTGCTGAGATACCAAAATCTTCTTTTAACTGCTGTTTGCTCTTCATGACCATCTGACCATTTGTGTCAATTGTCATATGCTGTGCTTCGGTATTATGGCGGGCTTGCCACAGCATCACCAGTTGCAGGCAGTTCTCTTTTTGTTCCTCGGTCAACGTAACGCCATCAGGCCATTTCCCCAGTTCAACGGCGGTCGACAAACGCTGGTATACCTCAGGCGTCATGCTGTTGATAATGTCATCAAGATTCATAATTTTTCCGCTCCTGTGGAATAAGTTGCTGAATCGTTTTTTCAACCGTTGATTTCTTCGCCGTTTTCGCCATCAGTGAAGCGTAAAGAAGCAGAGTTAACACAATAACGTTCGCCCGTTGGCTGCGGCCCGTCAGGAAAGACATGGCCCAGATGGGCATCGCAGTTACCGCAACGAATTTCTATGCGCTGCATTCCATGTGACAAGTCTTTGATATAACGAATAGATTCTTCACTCACCGGTTCGTAGAAACTGGGCCAGCCACAGCCGGAATCATACTTGGTTTGGGAATGAAACAGCGGGGCATCGCAGATCAAACAGTGATATACGCCGTCACGCTTGTTATGCAGTAAACGACCCGTAAATGGCGGTTCTGTCCCATGATTCTGCGTCACGTAGAACTGCATCTCGGACAAATTTTTTTTCAGTTCTTCTGCCGAAGGTTTATTAGCCATTTGCTCACATCTCACTTTAATCGTGCTCACATTACGTGACTGATTCTAACAAAACATTAACACCAACTGGCAAAATTTTGTCCTAAACTTGATCTCGACGAAATGGCTGCACCTAAATCGTGATGAAAATCACATTTTTATCGTAATTGCCCTTTAAAATTCGGGGCGCCGACCCCATGTGGTCTCAAGCCCAAAGGAAGAGTGAGGCGAGTCAGTCGCGTAATGCTTAGGCACAGGATTGATTTGTCGCAATGATTGACACGATTCCGCTTGACGCTGCGTAAGGTTTTTGTAATTTTACAGGCAACCTTTTATTCACTAACAAATAGCTGGTGGAATATATGACTATCAAAGTAGGTATCAACGGTTTTGGCCGTATCGGTCGCATTGTTTTCCGTGCTGCTCAGAAACGTTCTGACATCGAGATCGTTGCAATCAACGACCTGTTAGACGCTGATTACATGGCATACATGCTGAAATATGACTCCACTCACGGCCGTTTCGACGGTACCGTTGAAGTGAAAGACGGTCATCTGATCGTTAACGGTAAAAAAATCCGTGTTACCGCTGAACGTGATCCGGCTAACCTGAAATGGGACGAAGTTGGTGTTGACGTTGTCGCTGAAGCAACTGGTCTGTTCCTGACTGACGAAACTGCTCGTAAACACATCACCGCTGGTGCGAAGAAAGTGGTTATGACTGGTCCGTCTAAAGACAACACTCCGATGTTCGTTAAAGGCGCTAACTTCGACAAATATGCTGGCCAGGACATCGTTTCCAACGCATCCTGCACCACCAACTGCCTGGCTCCGCTGGCTAAAGTTATCAACGATAACTTCGGCATCATCGAAGGTCTGATGACCACCGTTCACGCTACTACCGCTACTCAGAAAACCGTTGATGGCCCGTCTCACAAAGACTGGCGCGGCGGCCGCGGCGCTTCCCAGAACATCATCCCGTCTTCTACCGGTGCTGCTAAAGCTGTAGGTAAAGTACTGCCAGAACTGAATGGCAAACTGACTGGTATGGCGTTCCGCGTTCCGACCCCGAACGTATCCGTAGTTGACCTGACCGTTCGTCTGGAAAAAGCTGCAACTTACGAGCAGATCAAAGCTGCCGTTAAAGCTGCTGCTGAAGGCGAAATGAAAGGCGTTCTGGGCTACACCGAAGATGACGTAGTATCTACCGATTTCAACGGCGAAGTTTGCACTTCCGTGTTCGATGCTAAAGCGGGTATCGCTCTGAACGACAACTTCGTGAAACTGGTATCCTGGTACGACAACGAAACCGGTTACTCCAACAAAGTTCTGGACCTGATCGCTCACATCTCCAAATAAGTTGAGATGACACTGTGATCTAAAAAGAGCGACTTCGGTCGCTCTTTTTTTTACCTGATAAAATGAAGTTAAAGGACTGCGTCATGATTAAGAAAATTTTTGCCCTTCCGGTCATCGAACAAATCTCCCCTGTCCTCTCCCGTCGTAAACTGGATGAACTGGACCTCATTGTGGTCGATCATCCCCAGGTAAAAGCCTCTTTTGCATTACAGGGCGCACACCTTCTCTCGTGGAAACCTGCGGGTGAAGAAGAAGTTCTGTGGTTGAGTAACAACACACCGTTCAAAAATGGCGTCGCCATTCGCGGTGGCATACCGGTTTGCTGGCCGTGGTTTGGTCCGGCTGCACAACAAGGTCTGCCTGCGCACGGTTTTGCCCGCAACCTGCCGTGGACGCTGAAATCACATCGTGAAGATGCTGATGGTGTAGCGCTGACTTTTGAATTGACACAAAGCGAAGAGACGAAAAAATTCTGGCCGCACGACTTTACGCTGTTAGCGCATTTCCACGTGGGTAAAACCTGTGAAATCGATCTTGAAGCACACGGCGAATTTGAAACTACCTCTGCTCTGCATACCTACTTTAACGTGGGTGATATCGCTAAGGTAAGCGTCAGTGGACTAGGCGATCGCTTCATTGATAAAGTAAATGACGCGAAAGAAGATGTACTGACCGACGGTATTCAGACCTTCCCTGACCGTACCGATCGCGTGTATCTGAATCCGCAAGATTGCAGCGTAATTAATGACGAAGCGCTGAATCGTATTATCGCCGTAGGCCACCAGCATCATCTGAACGTTGTAGGCTGGAACCCAGGACCGGCGCTTTCAGTTAGCATGGGCGATATGCCGGATGATGGCTACAAGACCTTTGTTTGTGTAGAAACGGCTTACGCTTCAGAAACGCAAAAAGTCACCAAAGAGAAACCTGCACATCTGGCGCAATCCATTCGCGTTGCTAAACGTTAATTTGCGTTAATATTGTGTGCCGGGTGCGATGCATCCGGCACGAATCAACATCACACCATATCCAGCGCAGTTTTTCCTTTTGGTGCCGGATACGCTTTATCCAGCATAACTAATTCCGCTGACGAAAGTTCAACCTCAAGCACAGCCGCATTTTGTTGGACATGTGCGACAGTTGCCGCTTTTGGAATCGCCATCACACCCTGATGGCTGATTACCCACGCCAACAATACTTGTGCCGCACTGATATTGTGAGCATGTGCAATTTCGTTGACTACCGCATTTTTTAACAGTCCATTGCGCAACCGCCCGGCCTGGGCTAATGGACTGTAAGCCATCACCGGCATCTGCTGTTTCTGGCACCAGGGAAGTAGATCGTACTCAATCCCTCGTGAACCGAGATGGTAAAGCACCTGATTAGTGGCACACTGATTTCCCCCCGGCAGCTGCCAGAGTTCCTGCATATCGGCATAATCAAGGTTAGAAACGCCCCAGCGGCGGATTTTTCCCTGGGCGATCAATTTTTCCATCGCTGCGACAGTCTCTTCGAGAGCGAAACTGCCAGACCAGTGTAATAAGTAGAGATCGAGATAATCAGTATTGAGACGGCGTAAACTGGCTTCGCATGCATTTATCGCTTTTTGCCCGCCAGCATTCCACGGATAGACTTTAGAGACGAGAAAGACGTTCTCACGCAGACCGATTAATGCTTCCCCAACCACTTTTTCGGCACCGCCATCGGCATACATTTCGGCGGTATCAATGAGGGTTAAACCGAGTTCAATGCCCGCGCGTAGTGCAGCAACTTCTGTTTTACGCTGACTGGCATCTTCGCCCATATACCATGTTCCCTGCCCTATGGCTGGCAGTGAGACATCGCCACTAAATTGAATCATTTTTTGTTGCATTGTTTCCTCCCAGGTATTGCACCACCGTAATGCAAAACAGGGCATTACGCCCTGTTTTTATGCACAAAATGCCCTGGAAAGATGCATTATCAGAATTTGTAGGTGATCCCGGTAGAAATCAGGCCAGTCCAGGATTTATCCACCATTGGGCTGTCAGTAACTTCATCAGACAGACGGGTGTAGCGCGCGGTACCGTAAACACTCCAGTCGCCGAGGAAGTTGTAGCTGGCGCTCAGCTCCAGGTAAGGGCTCCAGCTGTCGTTCGGGTTATAGCCACGCAGACCGCTGCGAGCGGACTCTTTGCGCGATACGCCATAATAGTATTCGTTCTGGTTTTCGCTGTTCCACTGCACACCAATACCCGGAGTCACGGTCAGGCCACCGTTGGTGTAACGATACAACCAGGCCATATCCCAGACGATGCCGTTGCTGTTATCCAGGGTATCGCCAGCCAGGGTGGTACGCAGGTAACCGTACTGGGTAAAGTGAGCATAAGACAGACCAGCCATCATGGTGCTCTTACGGTCATCGAGGTGACGCATTTGGTGATCGCCACTGTCTTTAGCTTTGAAGTAAAGCGGCGACCAGTAAGCGGTAATTGAAAGTTTGTCCGTCGCGTCATTCCACAGGTAGTAACCACCACCTAAGCCACGGAACCAGAAGTTATCGCCTTCATAGTTGATTACCGGTACTGGGTAAACATCGGTATCGTAATCTTTATATGGGTGTTCAACGACACCTACGCCTGCGCCCAGGGAAAATTTACCTTCAGCGTGCGCTACGCCTGCAGACGTTGCGATAAGCACTCCAAGTGCCAGAAGTTTGAGTTTGGTCACAATTAATCATTCCTTAAACAAATGTTTAGCGGGCGACAAAGTTTACCCGTCAATACATCGAAACCCAACCTTTTTACGTTTTCATTTTTTATAGTAACTGTTTAATTTTCCTGACGCAGATGACACCACGCTTACAGCCAAATGAATTTAGCGTTACCGGCGACCCTATTATTTACATTAATTATGCAAAATTTATGGATGAGTTGTTGATATGCCATTGAAATTAAGAAAGCCGTGCAGGCAAGTTTTCCATTTGCCATCTACGCTTAATTTTGAAGGTGTATCACCGGGCACGTTGTTCTCATCGTCAATAAAATGGCATGAGAGTTGCTGTGTTTTAGCAAGAGACGTCGTTCAGTTTACCTCTTCCGGGAGCCTCTACTATTCATATGAACGGCTCTTAACCTGTGCTAAAAAACGAAAGGACGGCATACCATGAATATATTCGATCACTATCGCCAGCGATATGAAGCTGCCAAGGACGAAGAGTTCACACTGCAGGAGTTTCTTACCACTTGTCGGCAAGATCGCAGTGCTTATGCCAACGCGGCTGAGCGGCTATTGATGGCTATTGGTGAGCCTGTCATGGTCGATACAGCCCAGGAACCCAGACTTTCTCGACTCTTTTCTAACCGGGTCATTGCACGTTATCCGGCGTTTGAAGAGTTTTACGGCATGGAAGACGCGATTGAACAGATTGTTTCTTATCTGAAACACGCGGCTCAGGGGCTGGAAGAGAAGAAACAAATTCTGTATCTGCTGGGGCCTGTGGGTGGGGGTAAATCATCACTTGCTGAGCGACTGAAATCATTAATGCAGCTCGTACCGATTTATGTATTGAGCGCCAACGGTGAGCGTAGCCCGGTCAACGATCATCCGTTCTGTCTTTTCAATCCGCAGGAAGATGCGCAGATTCTGGAAAAAGAGTACGGCATTCCTCGCCGTTATCTCGGCACCATCATGTCGCCGTGGGCGGCAAAGCGCCTGCATGAATTTGGTGGCGATATCACTAAGTTCCGGGTAGTGAAGGTCTGGCCGTCAATTCTGCAACAAATTGCCATCGCCAAAACGGAACCCGGAGATGAGAACAACCAGGACATCTCCGCCCTGGTAGGGAAAGTCGATATTCGTAAACTCGAACACTACGCGCAGAATGACCCGGACGCCTACGGCTATTCCGGTGCGCTGTGCCGCGCCAATCAGGGGATCATGGAATTTGTCGAGATGTTTAAAGCACCGATAAAAGTGCTGCATCCCTTGTTAACCGCCACCCAGGAAGGTAACTACAACGGGACGGAAGGTATCTCCGCCCTGCCGTTCAACGGGATTATTCTCGCCCACTCGAACGAATCCGAATGGGTCACTTTCCGTAATAACAAAAACAACGAAGCCTTCCTCGACCGTGTTTACATCGTGAAGGTGCCGTATTGCTTGCGCATTTCCGAAGAGATCAAAATCTACGAGAAATTGCTTAATCACAGTGAATTGACTCACGCCCCCTGCGCCCCTGGCACGCTGGAAACGCTGTCACGTTTTTCTATTCTTTCGCGTCTGAAAGAGCCAGAAAACTCCAGCATTTATTCAAAGATGCGCGTTTATGATGGTGAAAGTCTGAAAGACACTGATCCCAAAGCCAAGTCGTATCAGGAATATCGTGACTACGCCGGTGTCGATGAAGGGATGAACGGTCTGTCGACGCGTTTTGCGTTTAAGATCCTCTCCCGCGTGTTCAACTTCGATCATGTAGAAGTGGCGGCAAACCCGGTCCATCTGTTCTACGTCCTGGAACAGCAGATCGAGCGCGAGCAGTTCCCGCAAGAGCAGGCTGAACGCTATCTGGAGTTCCTGAAAGGTTATCTGATCCCGAAATATGCCGAGTTTATCGGCAAAGAGATCCAGACGGCCTACCTTGAATCCTATTCAGAATATGGGCAAAACATTTTCGACCGTTATGTTACCTACGCGGATTTCTGGATTCAGGATCAGGAGTATCGCGATCCGGATACCGGGCAGCTGTTTGACCGCGAGTCTCTTAACGCCGAGTTGGAGAAAATCGAGAAACCGGCGGGGATCAGTAATCCAAAAGATTTCCGCAACGAGATTGTTAACTTCGTACTGCGAGCCAGAGCGAATAACAGCGGACGCAATCCGAACTGGACCAGCTATGAAAAACTGCGCACGGTTATCGAGAAGAAAATGTTCTCCAATACCGAAGAGCTGTTGCCGGTTATTTCGTTTAACGCCAAAACGTCAACCGACGAGCAGAAGAAACACGACGACTTTGTCGACCGTATGATGGAAAAAGGCTACACCCGTAAACAGGTGCGTTTACTGTGCGAATGGTATTTGCGCGTACGTAAATCGTCTTAACAACCCTGGCCCGGTACACATGCTACCGGGCCTACAACGACAGCGAACCGTGGGCCAGAGAAGCGGCAACACAAGCGTAGCATACCGTTGGCAAATGTAGTACGGGGGGCATATGACCTGGTTTATTGACCGGCGTCTGAACGGCAAAAATAAAAGCATGGTGAATCGCCAGCGTTTCTTACGCCGTTATAAAGCGCAAATTAAACAGTCGATCTCCGAGGCCATTAATAAGCGTTCGGTGACTGACGTCGACAGCGGCGAGTCCGTATCCATTCCCACGGAAGATATTAGCGAACCGATGTTTCATCAGGGGCGTGGGGGCCTGCGCCACCGTGTGCATCCGGGCAATGACCATTTCGTCCAGAACGACCGAATTGAACGTCCCCAGGGTGGTGGCGGAGGTTCCGGCAGTGGTCAGGGCCAGGCCAGCCAGGATGGTGAAGGTCAGGATGAATTTGTCTTTCAGATTTCGAAAGATGAGTATCTTGATCTGCTCTTTGAAGATTTGGCCTTACCGAATCTGAAACAAAACCAACAACGCCAGCTGACCGAATATAAAACGCATCGGGCGGGTTATACCGCTAACGGCGTTCCGGCCAATATCAGCGTTGTACGTTCATTGCAGAACTCACTGGCGCGGCGCACAGCTATGACGGCGGGCAAGCGGCGGGAACTTCATGCGCTGGAAGAGAATTTGGCCATCATCAGCAACAGTGAACCTGCGCAACTGCTGGAAGAGGAACGTCTGCGCAAAGAAATTGCAGAATTACGTGCCAAAATTGAACGCGTCCCTTTCATTGACACCTTCGATTTACGTTACAAGAACTACGAAAAACGGCCCGATCCCTCCAGCCAGGCAGTGATGTTTTGCCTGATGGACGTTTCCGGTTCAATGGATCAGTCCACTAAAGATATGGCTAAACGTTTTTATATTCTGCTGTATCTGTTCCTCAGCAGAACGTATAAGAACGTGGAAGTCGTATACATCCGCCATCATACCCAGGCGAAAGAAGTCGATGAACATGAGTTTTTCTACTCGCAGGAAACTGGCGGCACCATTGTTTCCAGCGCCCTAAAACTGATGGATGAGGTAGTGAAAGAGCGTTATAACCCGGCACAGTGGAATATTTACGCAGCCCAAGCATCAGACGGCGATAACTGGGCCGATGACTCTCCGCTTTGCCATGAAATTCTGGCGAAAAAAATATTACCCGTTGTTCGTTATTACAGCTATATCGAAATTACACGTCGCGCGCATCAGACACTGTGGCGAGAATATGAGCATCTGCAATCTACTTTCGACAACTTTGCGATGCAGCATATCCGCGACCAGGATGATATTTATCCGGTGTTCCGTGAACTGTTTCATAAACAAAATGCAACAGCTAAAGACTAAAACTGTCAGCCGGGTCATTATCGCCTGGCTGATTTTTAGCTCACTGTAAATTATCTCTTTTATTACATACATTAGCTTACAATCGCTTTAAATATGACAGCATAACCTTTACACAATTTAGTTCCAGAAAACAATCATTCGGAAAAATGATTCGGTCAACACGTATTTCCCTGGGGTTATTCTTTAATTATTTTTTATCGTTAACGAAAATTGATCTTGGTCAAAACTATATATCTCTGCCATCAATAAAATCCAGCACTCACATTGCTCTCCTTTTTATGGCTTCTATGGGTACACAAAAATTAAAAGCTCAAGGCTTTTTTATTTTCAGCTTATTGCTGACGTTAATTTTATTTTGCATTACTACCTTATATAATGAAAACACGAATGTAAAACTCATCCCACAGATGAATTACCTGATGGTTGTTGTGGCTTTGTTTTTCCTTAACGCCGTCATTTTTCTTTTCATGTTAATGAAGTATTTCACTAACAAACAAATTTTACCAACACTCATTTTAAGCCTTGCATTTTTAAGTGGCCTTATCTATTTAGTTGAAACCATTGTAATTATCCATAAACCAATCAACGGCAGTACACTGATCCAGACAAAGTCGAATGATGTTTCTATTTTCTATATTTTCCGCCAACTCAGTTTCATTTGTTTAACCTCGCTGGCGCTCTTTTGTTATGGGAAAGACAACATCCTTGACAACAATAAGAAAAAAACTGGCATTCTGTTGCTGGCGCTGATTCCTTTTTTAGTTTTTCCCCTTCTGGCACACAATCTGAGCAGTTATAACGCTGACTATTCTTTGTATGTCGTCGATTACTGCCCGGACAACCATACTGCGACCTGGGGAATCAACTATACAAAAATATTGGTTTGTTTGTGGGCATTTTTACTGTTCTTTATTATCATGCGTACACGATTAGCCAGCGAACTATGGCCGTTAATAGCATTATTATGTCTGGCATCGCTATGCTGCAACTTACTTCTACTGACTCTGGATGAGTATAATTACACCATCTGGTATATCAGTCGCGGGATTGAAGTTTCCAGTAAACTGTTTGTTGTGTCTTTTCTGATTTATAACATTTTTCAGGAACTGCAACTCTCCAGCAAACTGGCAGTTCATAATGTGCTGACCAATATTTATAATCGGCGCTACTTTTTCAACAGCGTAGAGTCATTATTGTCGCGACCTGTTGTTAAGGACTTTTGTGTCATGCTGGTTGATATTAATCAGTTCAAACGCATCAATGCCCAATGGGGACATCGTGTGGGTGATAAAGTGCTGGTATCAATTGTCGATATTATCCAGCAAAGCATCCGCCCCGATGATATTTTAGCGCGACTGGAGGGTGAGGTGTTTGGCTTGCTATTTACCGAACTCAATAGTGCCCAGGCAAAAATCATTGCGGAACGTATGCGTAAAAATGTCGAACTCCTGACCGGCTTTAGTAACAGATATGATGTTCCTGAACAAATGACCATCAGTATTGGCACGGTTTTTTCAACGGGTGACACGCATAATATCTCGCTTGTCATGACGGAAGCAGATAAAGCCTTACGCGAAGCGAAAAGCGAGGGGGGCAACAAAGTGATTATTCATCATATTTAAGTGCAAAAATATTCACAGCCATGCTTTTTGCGTGGCTTTTGCATACAATTTATTACTATTACCCCTAAATTTCCCCTCCCCAGCGGCGCAGAGATGAGTATAATTAGCGCCCCTGTGCCAGGCCGCAATCGAACTTTATCTGGTTTTCTCGTTTCACTAACCGAAGGAGTGCCATTTATCATGAAATTGCACCATAGAATGCTCCGGCATTTTATCGCCGCAAGTGTCATTGTGCTGACATCTTCCTTCCTTATTTTTGAACTTGTCGCCAGCGACAGAGCAATGAGTGCCTATCTGCGCTATATCGTGCAGAGAGCAGACTCTTCCTTTCTTTATGATAAGTATCAGAATCAGAGTATTGCCGCGCATGTGATGCGCGCTCTCGCTGCTGAGCAGTCGGAAGTACCGCCAGAACAACGGCGCGCTATCTGCGAGGCTTTTGAGTCTGCCAATAATACCCATGGCTTAAACCTGACTGCTCATAAATACCAGGGCTTACGCGGCACACTACAAACCGCATCCACTGACTGCGACACAATTGTGGAAGCTGCAGCACTATTACCCGCTTTTGATCAGGCAGTGGAAGGCAACCGCCACCAGGATGATTACGGTTCAGGTCTTGGGATGGCCGAAGAGAAATTTCACTATTATCTCGATCTCAATGACCGCTATGTCTATTTTTATGAGCCGGTTAATGTTGAATACTTTGCGATGAATAACTGGTCCTTCCTGCAATCAGGAAGTATTGGTATCGATCGCAAAGATATTGAAAAAGTATTTACCGGGCGTACCGTATTATCGAGCATTTACCAGGATCAGCGTACTAAACAGAACGTGATGAGTTTGCTGACGCCGGTATATGTCGCAGGGCAGCTAAAAGGGATTGTGCTGCTGGATATTAACAAAAACAATCTGCGGAATATCTTTTACACTCATGACCGCCCTCTCCTCTGGCGTTTTCTCAATGTCACGCTAACCGATACAGATTCGGGGCGCGACATTATCATCAACCAGAGCGAAGATAATCTGTTCCAGTATGTCAGTTACGTCCATGACTTACCGGGCGGCATTCGTGTCTCGTTATCCATTGATATTCTTTACTTTATCACGTCTTCGTGGAAAAGCGTTCTGTTCTGGATTTTGACGGCGTTAATTTTGCTGAATATGGTGCGGATGCACTTCCGCTTATACCAAAATGTGTCGCGAGAAAATATTAGTGATGCGATGACTGGACTCTATAATCGCAAAATTTTAACCCCTGAACTGGAGCAGCGGTTGCAGAAACTGGTGCAATCCGGTTCTTCGGTGATGTTTATTGCTATTGACATGGACAAGTTAAAGCAAATAAATGACACCCTCGGTCATCAGGAGGGGGATTTAGCGATTACGTTATTAGCTCAGGCGATTAAACAGTCGATTCGTAAAAGTGATTATGCCATCCGACTCGGTGGCGATGAATTCTGCATCATTCTTGTCGATTCGACGCCGCAAATTGCAGCACAACTGCCTGAACGTATCGAAAAACGTCTGCAACATATCGCGCCGCAGAAAGAGATCGGCTTCTCTTCCGGTATTTACGCGATGAAAGAAAACGATACGTTACATGATGCGTATAAAGCTTCCGATGAGCGTTTATATGTCAATAAGCAGAACAAAAACAGCCGTTCATGATAACCTTCTGTGGTTGTTTGCTTGTAATCTCAGGAGCATGAAATGACTGAAATGGCTAAAGGAAGCGTGACGCATCAGCGGTTAATCGCTTTATTATCACAAGAAGGTGCTAACTTCCGCGTCGTTACCCATGAAGCGGTAGGTAAATGTGAAGCAGTGTCAGAAATTCGTGGCACCGCTTTAGGCCAGGGGGCTAAGGCACTGGTATGTAAAGTCAAAGGCAATGGCGTAAATCAACATGTTCTGGCGATCCTCGCTGCCGATCAACAGGCCGATCTGAGCCAACTCGCCAGCCATATAGGCGGATTACGCGCTTCGTTGGCCAGCCCGGCGGAAGTCGATGAACTCACAGGCTGTGTCTTCGGCGCGATCCCCCCTTTCAGCTTCCATCCAAAACTCAAACTGGTTGCCGACCCCCTACTCTTCGAACGATTTGATGAAATCGCCTTCAATGCAGGCATGCTGGATAAATCCGTTATTTTGAAAACCGCGGATTATTTGCGTATTGCGCAACCAGAACTGGTCAATTTCCGCCGCACTGCGTAACTAGCCTGTCCGTTCAATAAGCAGAACGGACAAAACCAGCACAGCAGCAATGGCAAAAAACGATGACGTGATAATCAGTGTCTCGACGAACATTTGATCGTTCATAGTATGCCCCCGGGAGATAGCTGTTTTCACGTTATTGTTAACGTACACAAATGGCAGTTTGATGACAGTTCGTCTGATTTTTTATGCAAAAAACGTAAAGATTTTCTACTTCCTGCCTGCAGCAAGCGTAAAGTAAGCAGGCTTATTATTTTTTGGCAAGGAAACCACGATGTTTGATGTCACTTTGCTGATCCTGCTCGGGTTAGCTGCGCTGGGCTTTATCAGTCATAACACCACTGTCGCCGTTTCAATTCTGGTGTTGATTATTGTCCGCGTCACACCGTTAAGCACCTTTTTCCCGTGGATTGAAAAACAGGGGCTAAGTATCGGGATAATCATTCTGACGATTGGCGTTATGGCCCCCATCGCCAGCGGGACGCTACCGCCCTCAACCCTGATTCACTCGTTTCTGAACTGGAAATCGCTGGTGGCAATTGCAGTCGGCGTTATTGTCTCCTGGCTGGGGGGGCGCGGCGTGACGTTAATGGGCAGCCAGCCGCAACTGGTCGCCGGGCTGCTGGTGGGCACTGTTTTAGGCGTGGCGCTGTTTCGCGGCGTACCGGTTGGCCCGCTTATTGCCGCGGGTCTGGTTTCGCTGATTGTGGGGAAACAGTAGTTAATCCCGCAATATATCGGCCTGGCGTTTGCCCCAGGCCTTTCTTAAACATAGTAATAAAGGCCGTTGTTGAATCATACCCCAGTGTATGAGCAACTTTCTGTACAGTATCGCCTTTCACTAATCCCTGAAGCGCCATAATCAGCTGTAACTGCTGACGCCACTGGCGAAAACTCAACCCCGTCTCTTTCACTATCAGCCGGGCAAGATTGCGTTCACTCATCGCAAAAAAGCCAGCCCATTGCCTCAATGAGCCCCACTCGACGGGCTCTTTCGCCATCATCTCCACCATCGTGCGGATTTTAGGATGAGAAGAAACGGGCAAGTGCAGCTGTTGTTGTGGTTGCTGAGGGAGTTCATCAAACAGGACCTGAATTAATCTGCGGGTCATCGGCTCAGCACGCTGAGTCGTCGTCCTGTTTGCCAGGGTTAAAATTAATTCCCGGCATAAGGGCGATATTTTCAATGTGCAACATGTTGTCGGCATTGTCACTGCGCTGGGCTCGATAAACAGAAAACAGAGTTCGGCGTTAGCTGTCACTTGATTACTATGTTTCACCCCGCCCGGTATCCAAACCGCATATTGTGGCGGCACCATCCACAAAGCATTTTCTACCGTACAGGTAATTGCACCATGTAGTGCCAGTATCAACTGCCCTTTGCGGTGCTGATGTACAGGACTGGTTAACTCATCCGTTCCGGCGTGAATACAAAATGCGACCGCGGCTTCATGGTGTCGGTCGGGTTCATAGCCATTGAGATTCAACCTGTGCATCATTTTGTCCGAATTTAGCGATATTTTGTCATTTTAGCTTGATTCAACATAACAATAAAAACGGTAAGGTACAGCCTCGTTTGTAACAATGAGAAGCATATGACCTGTTCAACTTCATTAAGCGGTAAAAACAGGATTTTCCTTATCGCTGGCATTCTGATGATTGCCACAACATTACGCGTCACCTTTACCGGCGCAGCACCGTTACTGGATACGATTCGTTCCGCTTACTCGCTAACGACGGCGCAAACCGGCTTATTGACCACCCTGCCATTATTAGCCTTTGCGCTGATCTCACCGCTGGCCGCCCCGGTGGCGCGACGTTTTGGTATGGAACGTAGCCTGTTTGCCGCGTTACTTTTGATCTGTGCAGGTATCGCAATTCGCTCTCTCCCTTCGCCTTACTTATTATTTGGCGGTACAGCGGTCATTGGCGGTGGGATTGCATTAGGCAATGTCTTACTGCCAGGATTAATTAAACGCGATTTCCCTCATTCCGTCGCCAGACTTACCGGCGCATATTCCCTGACAATGGGAGCTGCGGCGGCACTGGGATCGGCGATGGTAGTGCCGCTGGCTTTGAACGGTTTTGGCTGGCAAGGCGCGTTGCTCATGCTGATGTGTTTTCCTCTGCTGGCTCTTTTTTTATGGCTGCCACAGTGGCGAAGTCAACAACATGCAAATTTGAGTACCTCACGCGCCTTACATACTCGGGGTATCTGGCGTTCGCCGCTTGCCTGGCAGGTAACATTGTTTCTTGGGATCAACTCACTGGTCTATTACGTGATTATTGGCTGGCTTCCGGCGATCCTCATCAGTCAAGGCTATAGCGAAGCACAGGCGGGTTCACTGCATGGTTTGCTGCAACTAGCCACAGCAGCTCCCGGTTTGCTGATCCCACTTTTCTTACATCATGTGAAAGATCAGCGTGGTATTGCAGCGTTCGTTGCCTTGATGTGCGCAGTGGGCGCGGTTGGGCTCTGCTTTATGCCAGCACACGCGATCACCTGGACTCTGCTTTTCGGTTTTGGTTCCGGCGCAACAATGATACTGGGGTTGACGTTCATTGGTCTTCGGGCAAGTTCTGCGCATCAGGCGGCGGCACTCTCGGGGATGGCACAATCCGTCGGGTATTTGCTGGCAGCCTGTGGGCCGCCGCTGATGGGTAAAATACACGATGCTAACGGTGACTGGTCCGTACCACTGATGGGTGTTGCAATACTTTCACTACTGATGGCGATTTTCGGACTTTGCGCCGGGAGAGACAAAGAAATTCGCTAATATCCGGTGCTATAGTGACGTGACAAATCATGCGTGAAAGGGAGAACAAATACGATGAATATTCAGTGCAAACGCGTTTATGATCCGGCTGAACAGAGCGATGGTTATCGCGTACTGGTCGACCGCCTCTGGCCACGCGGTATCAAAAAAACCGATTTAGCCCTTGATGAGTGGAATAAAGAAATCACGCCGTCAACGGAGCTGCGCAAAGCCTTTCACGGCGAAGTCGTCGATTTTGCAACCTTTCGCGAGCAATATCTTGCAGAACTGGCGCAACACGAGCAAGAAGGAAAGCGGCTGGCAGACATCGCCAAAAAACAGCCGCTGACCCTGCTCTACTCAGCAAAAAACACCACGCAGAACCATGCGCTGGTGCTGGCAGACTGGCTACGTAGCTTGTGATTTTAGTACAGCATCCGGCGGTTATTTTTCACCAGCCGGATGGTCCCGTCGCCACAATGCCCATTCATCAATCGTTTCACCGCCCGGTAATTTGCAATTGTTGCTGACCCCTTGCGCTGTCTGCACAGGAATGAGCGTCCCGCCCTTCTGCTGGCAATAGACCGACGCCGGATTTGCCATACCAATCTGCGGCGGTTTAGGTGCTTCTGGCTGAGAAGGGGTTGAACAACCAGCCAGGACCAGCAAGCAAGGCAGAACAAAACTGATAATTTTCATTTATTGATCTCACATATTTATCCAAGCTTAGAGTATCGCGGTATCGTTTTGTTTTGCAGCACTATTTTTATTACATTCACTCAAAACATATTACGCCTTGTTTCATCTTTGTTGATGATGTTTTATCATGCCTGCAAAGATTAAATAATCAGCATTTACCCGCCGTATCCTGGAGTTGTTTCGTGTCAGATCAGATTATCGCCCGCGTCTCGCAATCCCTTGCCAAAGAACAGTCACTGGAAAGTCTGGTTCGACAGCTTCTGGAGATGCTGGAAATGGTCACTGATATGGAGTCAACCTACCTGACCAAAGTGGATGTCGAAGCGCGCCTGCAGCATATAATGTTTGCCCGTAATAGCCAGAAAATGCACATCCCGGAGAATTTTACCGTCTCGTGGGATTACTCGTTATGCAAACGCGCCATTGATGAAAACTGTTTTTTCAGCGATGAAGTCCCCGACCGTTGGGGCGACTGTATTGCGGCACGCAATCTTGGCATCACCACATTTCTGAGCACGCCAATTCACTTACCGGATGGATCATTCTATGGCACGCTTTGCGCCGCCAGCAGTGAGAAGCGCCAGTGGAGTGAACGCGCGGAACAGGTCTTACAGTTATTCGCCGGACTGATTGCACAATATATTCAAAAAGAGGCACTGGTTGAACAGCTGCGCGAAGCTAATGCTGCGCTGATTGCGCAATCGTATACCGACTCGTTAACCGGTCTACCGAATCGGCGGGCGATTTTTGAAAATCTGACGACGCTGTTTTCTCTCGCCCGGCATCTTAACCATAAGATAATGATCGCGTTTATCGATCTGGATAACTTCAAATTAATCAATGATCGTTTTGGTCATAATAGTGGCGATCTGTTTCTCATTCAGGTTGGCGAGCGCCTTAATACGCTCCAGCAAAATGGCGAAGTTATTGGTCGTCTCGGCGGTGATGAGTTTTTGGTTGTTTCACTGAACAACGAGAATGCGGATATTTCGTCGCTGCGAGAACGTATTCAACAACAAATACGCGGAGAATATCACTTAGGTGATGTTGATTTGTATTATCCTGGTGCCAGTCTTGGCATAGTAGAAGTCGATCCTAAAACGACCGATGCAGACAGTGCCCTGCATGCTGCCGATATCGCGATGTATCAGGAGAAAAAACATAAACAGAAAACACCTTTTGTCACGCATTCAGCGCTACATTCCTGAGGCGTATTCACATCCTTTTGATTGGTGATAACATGCGAATCGGTATTATTTTTCCGGTTGTAATCTTTATTACAGCGGTCGTATTTTTAGCATGGTTTTTTATTGGCGGCTATGCTGCCCCGGGAGCATAAAGATGAAAAAAACAACGATTATTATGATGGGTGTGGCGATTATTGTCGTACTCGGCACTGAGCTGGGATGGTGGTAACGTCACATCTAAAAAATAGCAAAGGCTGCCTGTGTGCAGCCTTTGTGCAATTTACGCGTTAACTTTTAATCTTCCTGTAGATAAATAGCACAACAATCGCACCAATAACGGCAACCACGAAGCTGCCAAAATTGAAGCCATCGACTTTACCAAAGCCAAACAGCGTGCTGATCCATCCGCCGACTACGGCACCGACTATCCCCAGTAGGATAGTCATAAAGAATCCACCACCATCTTTACCTGGCATGATCCACTTCGCCAGAATACCGGCAATAAGCCCAAAAATAATCCATGACAGAATGCCCATTGTTTCCTCACTTATCTGTTTTGCATTAGCGGGTTAGTCGCTGATAAAAAGCATAGCACAACATCGGGAGGGTAAGATTTGTGACGAGCATCACGGAGGAATTTTTTGCGATGGCGCAGAAATTGCGCCATCAACGATCAGTGATAATTACCAACCACAAACATCATGTTCGTTTTCCGTGTCATAAGAACGCACGGTATTCACCAGATCTTTTATCACTTCAGCCGCCACTTCTGGCACCAGCAAAGTCATCGGCGTCTCTGTTTCATAATCGACAGAAACGCCATTGCTGTTATTGGTGACGGTCACGGTATACGTTGCTTTGCCCATGATTCATTTCCCGTTATGAATGACTTTCCGTTGTTGCGCACCTTCCATCAGGACTTCAGGAGCAACGAAGAAGTCAATGTTGAAATAAGTATCGTCAGTCATGGCTTCAATGTTGTGCCACTTTTCTGGAGGGAACACCGCAAACTGCCCCGCTTCGATAAGGATCACCTGATCAGGCTCTGCACTGTGTTCATCAGCGTAGCCGAGATATTTGACCGCCCCATGCATAACGGAAAGGCGTGGGTAAACCCCCGGGCGCGTTCCTTTATCAAAATGACGTTCGAATATTCCGGCAGGCGCAGTTTGTTTATTCCAGAAAGGCGTTGAGCGCGTATGAATATAATTCTGTGGGATTTGCAGCATCCTTTTCCCTCCTTCGGTGAATGCGCTGAAAACGGTTTATTCCAGCCGTTTCAGGGTACGCCTGATAATTTGCATTTTAAATACCATTTATTGGTTACTTTTTAGCACCGTATCAGAGAAGAATCAGGGAGGATTACAGGTGGGAAGCCCGCGGCAACGCGGGCTGAAAGCATCAGGATTGCAGCGTCGCCAGTCGGGCGGCGAAACCCACGAACATCAAACCAATCAGTGAGTTGCCCACTTTAGCCAGTTTCTTTTTGGTACGTATGTACTGCGTGACAAAAGCCCCAGAAATAATCAGGAAGCTCAAATAGCAGAAACTCACCAGTTCCAGCGTCGTCGCCAGAATAAAGAATGAAATTCCCGTATGTGGGGCATTAACATCGATAAACTGTACGAAAAACGACACATAGAACAAAATGGCTTTCGGATTAGTCAGGCTCAAAATTAACGCGCGCTTAAAAATGGCACCGTATTGGGGCTCATCGGATTTGGCCTCGCTATTTTTACCCTTCAGGGTCGCGTAGAGAATTTTACTCCCCAGATAGAGCAAATAAAACGCACCAAGATAACGTACGATGTTGAATAATATCGGGGTGGTCTTAATTAATGTCGCCACTCCAGCCCATGCCAGAAACATCAATACCGCATCGCCAATAAATACACCACAGGCCGCAAGATAACCGCCTTTCATACCGCTACTGACGCTATTTTTGAGTACAAACAGGGTATTTGGCCCTGGCACCAACACAATAAAAATGGCCCCAACCAGATAGGTCCAGTAATTCAGAACCCCGTATTCAGCGAACACATTAACCTCTTTAATTATCTTTCGATCATGCGCGATTAAAGGTGAATATGCTAACCAATCTGTAGCGGCTTAGAAAGGAGAAAATCAGGTTTTAACTCGATATCAACCCGATAATTGAATCATTAATCAGGCATGCTCCAGTGAAAAATTCGGGTAGTGCTCGGCAAAATACTGGCGTAAAAATTCTACCGTTATCCGCACTTTCGCTGACGTCGACAGCTTTGAAACATAAACGGCCCAGACATTCGCTGGCTGGTAATATTCCGGTAGCACTTGTACTAAATGACCACTGGCGGGAAACAGCCTGGCGACATCGATTTTTACGTGGTCCGGAAAAACACCGAAGGCGAATATTCCTCGCCAGGCGGTAGAGTGAATGAAGGAACAGAGAATGAAGTCGTCATTCAGGAATCGGTATTTACTCGTCGTGGTGTCGAGCGCATTTTACGTTAAGCTCAAATAAGTTCATTTGAACCGCCTGCTGTTGGATTTGTAGTTTGCCGAAGCCGGACTGAGCGCGCCCAGTCCGGCTTCGGAAGATTTTACTGTGGATATTCCTGCAATAAATTGTGTAATGCTTCCGCCATCAGCTCACCACGCCAGCCGGAAATCAGCTCCGGCAAATTGTTCTGCGGTTTCAGTTTCCAGTACCAGTTCAGCAGTTGGTTGATTTGCCGACGCGATGCCAGCAATTCGGCGCTGATCTTGTGCGTTTCGCTGACGTCAATAATCAGCGACTTAATCGCTTTAAACGCTTTACGATAACCCGGCATGTCCATCAGGTTAAGCATCGGCTGCGGTAAGGCCTCTTCCGGCAATGCCTGCGCTTTTTCCACCAGCGCCAGCAACGTTTTACCGTGGAAGCGGATTTCGCTACCGGATAAGCCCAGGCTGTCCAGTTCGCCCAGACTTCCCGGCATATAACGCGCTACTGACCACAAATGCTCTTCACGCACGACAAAGTTCACCGCCAGATCGCGCTCTCGCGCCTTGCGCAATCGCCAGTCGGCTAACAGTTGCAGACAGGCCAGTTGGCGTGTGCGTAACTGCCAGGCATTGGTGATATCACGCCAGGCGTCTTCCGGCGCAACGACTTCCTGACGACGCATTTGCATCAGGCGGCATTCATCCAGCGCCGCAGGTAGCCAGCCGGAGGCCTCCGTTTCTACCATAAGCTTTGCGGTGATCGGTAACAGATACCAGACATCCGCCGCTGCGTATTCACACTGACGTTCGGTCAGCGGTCTGGCCAGCCAGTCGGTGCGCGATTCACTCTTGTCCAGCGTAACGCCGGAATACTCTTCCACCATGGAAGCGAAACCCCATGACATCGGGCGTCCGCAGAAGGCAGCAAGGATTTGCGTGTCAATCAAGGGTTGTGGTAATTCGCCAAAGACATTGAGGAACACTTCCAGATCTTCACTGCCTGCATGGAGAAATTTTGTGATGGACGGATCGCGCAGGATCGCTTTCAGCGGTGACCAGTCGGTGATCCCGAGTGGATCGATTAGCGCCAGATGCTCACCATCAAAAAGTTGAATTAAACCCAGCTGCGGGTAATAAGTGCGCGTACGAACAAATTCAGTATCCAGGGCTATCGCCGGAAAGGCACGGACGGCTTCACACAAAGAAGCCAGCGCATCGTCCGTGGTAATCATTTGGTAATTCAAATTGTATTCTCTTTAGTGGGCGTCAAAAAAAACGCCGGATTAACCGGCGTCTGACGACTGACTTAACGCTCAGGCTTTATTGTCCACTTTGCCGCGCGCTTCGTCACGTAATTCTCGTCGCAAAATTTTTCCGACGTTAGATTTCGGTAACTCATCACGAAACTCCACCAGCTTCGGTACTTTGTAGCCCGTGAGCTGACGGCGGCAAAAGGTCACCAGTGACTCTTCGGTAAGCGATGGATCTTTTTTCACTACGAAGATTTTCACCGCTTCACCACTGGAGCCGGAAGGTACGCCAACAGCCGCGACTTCCTGTACGCCAGGATGCTGCATGACGACATCTTCAATCTCGTTGGGATAGACGTTAAAACCGGAAACCAGAATCATATCTTTTTTACGATCGACAATGCGCAGGAATCCTTCTTCATCCATCACCGCGATGTCGCCGGTGTGTAACCAGCCATTTTTGATGATTTCATCGGTAGCATCAGGACGCTGCCAGTAACCCAGCATCACCTGCGGTCCTTTGACACAAAGCTCACCTGGTTGACCAGGTGGTACTTCATTATCATCATCATCCACCAGTTTGGCTTCCGTCGACGGCACCGGCAAACCGATGCTACCACTATGATAATCAATATCATACGGGTTAACGCTGACCAGCGGCGCGCACTCGGTCAGGCCATAACCTTCCAGCAGATACTGTCCAGTCAGTTTAACCCAACGTTCTGCCACCACTTGCTGAACAGGCATCCCACCGCCTGCGGAAAGATGCAGACTGGAGAAATCCAGCTGCTGGAACTCTTTATTGTTCAGCAACGCATTGAACAAGGTGTTAACACCAGTGATAGCGGTAAACGGATATTTCGCTAACTCTTTTACCAGCCCTGGAATATCGCGCGGGTTAGTGATAAGCAGGTTCTGCCCCCCCAGTTCGATAAACAGCAGGCAGTTAATGGTCAGGGCAAAAATGTGATACAGCGGCAGCGCCGTCACCACCAGCTCTTTGCCCGGATGCAAGAGCGGACCATAGGTCGCGTTAACCTGTTCCAGGTTCGCCAGCATATTGCGGTGAGTCAGCATCGCGCCTTTCGCCACACCAGTGGTGCCGCCGGTGTATTGCAGGAAAGCTAAATCTTCCGGCACCAGTTCTGGTTTGACGTACTGCATCCGGTAGCCGTTGTGCAGGGCGCTACGAAATGAAATGGCATCTGGCAGATGGTATTTCGGCACCAGACGCTTGATGTATTTAACAACGAAATTGACTACCGTGCCTTTTGCCGTAGATAGCTGATCGCCCATACGGGTCAGAATAACGTGCTGAACGGCGGTTTTATCAACCACTTTTTCCAGAGTGTGGGCAAAGTTAGACACGATAACAATCGCCGATGCGCCGCTATCGTTAAGCTGATGCTCAAGCTCACGCGGGGTATACAACGGGTTAACGTTTACGACGATCATCCCGGCACGCAAAATGCCAAACAGCGCCACCGGATATTGCAATAAGTTAGGCATCATCAACGCAACGCGATCGCCTTTCTTCAGCCCCAACCCTTGTTGCAAATAAGCGGCAAACGCGCGACTGCGTTCTTCCAGTTTGCGGAAGGTCATCACCTCCCCCATATTCACAAACGCGGGTTGATCGGCGTAGCGCGCGACCGACTGCTCAAACATATCTACCAGAGATTGATAACGGTCAGGGTTGATCTCCGTCGGAACGTCCGCGGGATAACGGTTAAGCCAAACCTTCTTCAATTCTTCACCTCTAAAATGCGTGTTCGTCGTCATCGCAACCCCAAGTGATAGACATGCTGTTAACATAATATTAACTCATCTTACCAGCTTGATAATTACCCAAGGAAAAGGTTGCGAAGCGCGTCACTATTTATTTTTATCTTTACCGTAAGAATGCAGAAACAGCGGACCGGCCGCTGTTTCTTTTTCTTTAAAAACAAGCAATTATTCAGTTACAACTGTTTGTACTCTCGCGGGGCCGGGATTATACCAGCCCCATCCGCCGTAGCCATAGGGCCAGCCACGACCGCCATAAAACCATGGATCAATCGGCTGAGGCGGCATAATCACCTGCTGGGTTAAATGCCAACGTTTGTAACCCGTTACTTGCATCACCATAAATTTATAGGGCGTATTACCGATTTTGCCGTCAACCGCACCGGTGATTGGCCCGACTACCGTCACCAGTTGTCCGCGGAAATCCACCGGGTCCAGAAAACCGTTCACATCGGCATAAATGCGACCGCGAGAAGGTTCTCCCAGCGTCGGTCTGGCTCCGCTGTCCAGTGGTACGGTGGCAATTTCCAGGCGGGTTTTCCCTTGCTGGTTTTGTACCGCAACCACTTTGCCGCCAAAGCGAGCCTCCTGACCAACGTACAGCTGCGGCGCACTCATCACCCGAACTAAATCTTGTTGCGGCGTGGGACTACTGCCTTTAATGGCGTCCGGCACAGTAACACAACCGCTGAGCATTAGCGCAAACGTACCTGCCAGTATGCCTTTGATAACATTCTTTTGAACCGCCATGATGCGACTCCTTTTTTTCTCAGGGCATACTCTTAAGATTCATTCTTTGCCCGGAAGTTTCTTCCATGCGACATTGTTACGTAAATAAACTGGTTCGGCATGTTCCACCGCCACCGTTTTACCCTCGGCAAACATCTGGCACGCAATCGGCAGCATATCTTCTGCAGCGGGCAGTAACACTTCGCCATCGTGCAAAACCAGCCCGCTCTCTTTACCGAGATCCGGCCAGGCTTGCCAGCCCGTCCCTACCGTCACCCATTCGCCGGAAAGCTGTTGCATTCGTTCATGAACGAGTTCGGGTTTGAGTACGGCTTCGGTTTCTTCACCATGCCAGATACCGTTTTCATCACGCTGATATTCGGCCCAGTAAACTTCGCCCATTCGCGCGTCAATAGCTGCCAGCACGCGGGTTGCGCCGTTTTTGCGCCACGCCCCTTGCGCCATCGTCATTAGCGTGGAGACGCCAATCATCGGCAGCTCTGCGCCAAGTGCCAGCCCTTGCGCAATACCAATACCAATGCGCACGCCGGTAAAGCTACCGGGGCCGCGCCCGTAAGCCAGAGTGTTTATGTCAGTCAGGGAAGTTCCGCTGGTGGTCAGGATATCCTGCACCATCGGTAAGATTCGTTGAGTATGTTCACGAGGGCAAAGCTCAAAATGAGCGTTGACAGTACCGTCGTTCCACAGGGCGACAGAGCAGGCCTCTGTCGCGGTATCGATAGCCAGAATTCGCATGGGTCTTCGTGCTTAGATCAATAAAAAGGCGCGCATCATACCATACTCCGTAACAAATTACCTGGAGGATGGTATCGCAAGGAAACGAACCGCACGGGCAATGTCACGGGTGCGCGGCGCTGGCGGCAGACTGGCGAGAAACGTCGCGCCGTAAGGGCGCATCACCAGCCGATTGTCGCAAATCACCAGCACGCCGCGATCGTCGGCGTCGCGAATCAATCGCCCTACCCCCTGCTTGAGAGTAATGACCGCATCCGGCAGTTGTACTTCATCGAACGGATCACCACCGCGCAAACGGCAATCTTCCATGCGTGCTTTTAATAGTGGATCATCCGGCGAGGTAAACGGCAATTTGTCGATAATCACCAATGACAATGTATCGCCACGCACGTCCACCCCTTCCCAGAAACTGCTGGTTGCCACAAGAAGCGCATTACCGGCGCTGACAAATTGCTGCAACAGTTGCCCTTTGCTGGTTTCCCCCTGCAACAAAACGGGAAGCGTCATGGTAGCGCGGAACTGCTCGGCCAGATCGCGCATCATGGCGTGCGAGGTACAAAGCATAAAACAACGACCGTTGTTAGCTTCGATGATCGGTCGCAGCATTGCCGCCAGTTGCCGTGCGGAACCCGGTTGATTGGTTTGCGGCAGGTTGCGCGGCACACAGAGTAACGCCTGGCGGCTGTAATCAAAGGGGCTGGGTAACAGCAATGACTCTGCCTGTTCAATGCCAAGCCGCGAGGTGAAATGATGCAGATCGTCGTTCACCGACAGCGTTGCTGAGGTAAAGATCCAGCTACCGGGTTTTTGCGCCATTAACTCTTTGAATTTATCCGCCACGCTGAGCGGCGTGAGAGCCAGAGTAAAATGGCGCGAAGTGCATTCGTACCAGTAGCTGTAGCCCGGCTGATTGATCTCTTTTAGCCGTTTCAGCCGTGTGCGATATAACGTGGCGCGCTCAAATGCCGCATCCAGCAAGGCGGAACGCCCCAGCGACAGTTTCGCCACGTCATAACAAAGTTCCAGAGTGTCATCGAGCAGTAAAAATGCCCGCTGAATTTGCGGATTAGCTAACAGCTCACGCAGGTTACCGCGATAACCAGGCTCACCGAGTTGCAGGCGAAAATCCTGCGCACTCTGGGCAAGACGGTCCGCGCACTTTTGTAACTGCTGGGTGTCTTTTAATTCGGTGCGATAGGCGATGGTGATGTCTTTTGCCAGGTCGAGCAGTTGTCGACTGGAGAGTGACTGACCAAAATACTGGCTGGCAATGTCGGGCAGCTGGTGGGCTTCGTCGAAGATCATGACGTCCGCTTCCGGGATCAGTTCGCCAAAACCGCTCTCTTTCACCACCATATCCGCCAGAAACAGATGATGATTCACCACCACCACATCGGCGTCCATCGCTTTTTTGCGTGCTTTGACCACAAAGCAATCTTTATACATCGGGCAGTCGCTGCCAAGACAGTTGTCGTTGGTGCTGGTGACCAGCGGCCACGCCTGTGAATCTTCCGCCACGCTGACGCAGGTGCTGATATCACCATCGACTGTTTGATTAGACCAGGAGCGCAGCAGGATCACATCGCTTAAGATTTGTACCGGCAGATCGCCCCCCGCCAACGCCTGCTGTTCGAGACGTTCGAGGCAGAGGTAGTTTGAGCGCCCTTTCAGCAACGCCACGTTGCCCGTGTATTTCAACGCCTTTGAGACCGTTGGCAAATCGCGGCTGTAGAGCTGATCCTGCAACGCTTTTGAGCCGGTCGAGATTATGACTTTCTTTTTCGCCCGCAGCGCAGGGGCCAGGTAAGCGTAGGTTTTGCCCGTACCGGTTCCTGCTTCCACCACCAGCGGCTGGCCTTTTTCTATCGCCTGGGTGACGGCTACCGCCATCTGTCGCTGTGGTTCTCGCGGCTTAAAGCCTGGTATCGCTTTCGCCAGCTGACCGTCTTGTGCAAAATCGTCCGTCACACTACCCCCGGTTGATTTGAACAGGGATTATGTCAGGATGAGGGCGCTTTCGCCAGTTGAAGTGGTGACGGCGACCTCACATTGTGGCAGTCTTTGCAGCACGAAAATGGAAGTATAATGAGGACAAAATGATGACTATCGTTCGTATCGATGCCGAAGCCCGCTGGTCTGATGTGGTAATCCACAACAACACGCTCTACTACACTGGTGTACCGGAAAACCTCGACGCCGATGCCTTTGAGCAAACCGCCAACACGCTGGCGCAGATTGACGCCGTGCTGGAAAAACAGGGCAGCAATAAATCGAGCATTCTGGATGCCACCATTTTCCTGGCCGATAAAAACGACTTCGCGGCGATGAATAAAGCGTGGGATGCCTGGGTTGTCGCGGGTCATGCGCCGGTGCGCTGCACGGTACAAGCAGGTTTGATGAACCCGAAGTATAAAGTTGAAATTAAGATTGTGGCTGCGGTGTAAGCTTTATCGAAGCAAAATAAGTCAGACGATAATTTATCGACAATACTGGTCGGTTTTGCATAAATCGACCAGAGATTAAGATATTACAGTTGATGCTCCTGCTAATTCATTATTTATTTTTATAATTTCAATTTTATCTATAAAACTAACTATATAAATAAACATAATCATGCCGTTATGTTCGCCCTTCGATTAGCATCTCTGGTTTTCTTTCTTACCTGAACAATCTGGTTATAGCGTGAGGACTGACCATCAATTTTCTCCATCTTACTGGATAACACACCATGAGCTGCTACCTTTAAAACACCTGAATGTCAACAGGTTAACTCGTGCCATATCGTTATAATCCCTTTGATATTAGATACAAATTAAGGTCATATATAGCCTTATCGATAACATGGTTAATTTTAAGGATAAGAATATGCCTGCTGTAATAGATAAAGCCCTGGATTTCATTGGTGCCATGGATGTATCAGCGCCAACACCAAGTTCGATGAATGAAAGTACGGCGAAGGGAATCTTTAAATATTTAAAAGAACTGGGAGTACCCGCGAGTGCCGCTGATATTACGGCGCGAGCTGACCAGGAAGGCTGGAACCCTGGTTTCACGGAAAAAATGGTTGGATGGGCAAAAAAAATGGAGTCTGGTGAACGCTCTGTGATTAAAAATCCTGAATACTTTTCAACATATATGCAGGAAGAACTAAAAGCACTGGTTTGAGTTAAATTTACATCAGCATAAATGGGTCAGGACGCTTTTAATCACATATAAAAAGCGTCCTTTTTCTCACAATCAAATAATCATCGGCTTCTATAACGAAAGCGATACGGATTAGTGTGTTACTCGTCTTCATCCTCAAAACGCGCCACGATTCGCTCGCCGGAATGGTTGGCGCGCAGCTCTTCTGCCACCAACGCGATTGCCTGGCCGCTGCTCATCCCTTGTGCCATCAGTTCCTGGATCCGCTCGACGGCTTTTTGCTGCTGTTCATGGGTGAGTGAAGGTAAACCTGCAAACATTGTTAACTCCTGCTAAATTGTTGGCGCTAATTATTTCATGCTACCCGGCACATAGCCAGTAGAGTCAGGACTGATGAAGACGTTATCTCCCGCTGTGATTACTTTACCCTGGCGTCAGGACGCCGCTGAATTTTATTTCTCCCGCTTAAGCCACCTGCCGTGGGCGATGCTTTTACACTCCGGCTATGCCGATCATCCGTATAGCCGCTTTGATATTGTGGTCGCCGAGCCGATTTGCACTTTAACCACTTTCGGTAAAGAAACCGTTGTTAGTGAAAGCGAAAAACGCACAACGACCACTGATGACCCGCTACAGGTGCTCCAGCAGGTGCTGGATCGCGCAGACATTCACCCAGCGCATAACGAAGATTTGCCATTTCAGGGCGGCGCGCTGGGGTTGTTTGGCTACGATCTGGGCCGCCGTTTTGAGTCACTGCCAGAAATTGCGGAACAAGATATCGTTCTGCCGGATATGGCAGTGGGTATCTACGACTGGGCGCTGGTTATCGACCACCAGCGTCAAACAGTTTCTTTGCTGAGTCATAATGATGTCAATGCCCGTCGGGCCTGGCTGGAAAACCAGCAATTCTCCCTGCAGGAAGATTTCGCGCTTACTTCCGGCTGGCAATCCAATATGACCCGCGAGCTGTACGGCGAAAAATTTCGCAAAGTACAGGAATATCTGCACAGCGGTGATTGCTATCAGGTGAATCTCGCCCAGCGTTTTCATGCGACCTATTCTGGCGATGAATGGCAGGCATTCCTTCAGCTTAATCAGGCCAACCGCGCGCCGTTTAGCGCTTTTTTACGTCTTGAACAGGCTGCTATTTTAAGCCTTTCGCCAGAGCGGTTTATTCTTTGTGATAATAGTGAAATTCAGACCCGCCCGATTAAAGGCACGCTACCACGCCTGCCCGATCTTCAGGAAGATAGCAAACAAGCAGAAAAACTGGCGAACTCAACGAAAGATCGTGCCGAAAATCTGATGATTGTCGATTTAATGCGTAATGATATCGGTCGTGTTGCCGTAGCAGGTTCGGTAAAAGTACCAGAGCTGTTCGTGGTGGAACCCTTCCCTGCCGTGCATCATCTGGTCAGCACCATAACGGCGCAACTACCAGAACAGTTACACGCCAGCGATCTGCTGCGCGCGGCTTTTCCTGGTGGCTCAATAACCGGGGCTCCGAAAGTACGGGCTATGGAAATTATCGACGAACTGGAACCGCAGCGACGCAATGCCTGGTGCGGCAGCATTGGCTATTTGAGCTTTTGCGGCAACATGGACACCAGCATTACTATCCGCACGCTGACTGCCATTAACGGACAAATATACTGCTCTGCGGGCGGAGGAATTGTTGCCGATAGCCAGGAAGAAGCGGAATATCAGGAAACTTTTGATAAAGTTAATAAGATATTACGCCAACTGGAGAAGTAAGACGTGGAATACCGTAGCCTGACGCTTGATGATTTTTTATCGCGCTTTCAACTTTTGCGCCCGCAAATTAACCGGGAAACCTTAAATCATCGTCAGGCTGCCGTGTTAATCCCCATCGTCCGCCGACCGCAACCGGGGTTGTTGCTGACTCAGCGTTCGATTCATCTGCGTAAACACGCTGGACAAGTGGCATTCCCTGGAGGCGCAGTCGATGACACGGACGCATCAGTTATCGCCGCTGCGCTGCGCGAAGCTGAAGAAGAGGTCGCTATACCGCCTTCCGCCGTTGAGGTTATCGGCGTGCTGCCGCCCGTCGATAGCGTCACTGGCTATCAGGTAACCCCAGTGGTCGGCATTATCCCGCCCGATCTGCCGTATCGCGCCAGTGAAGATGAAGTCTCCGCCGTCTTTGAAATGCCGCTCGCCCAGGCATTACATCTGGGTCGTTATCATCCTTTAGATATCTACCGCCGTGGCGATTCACATCGGGTATGGCTGTCCTGGTACGAACAGTATTTTGTATGGGGAATGACCGCAGGCATAATTCGTGAGCTGGCGCTGCAAATTGGTGTGAAACCCTGACTATACTTATCTTTACATCTACAAAACACTACTTGAGACAATCATCGCAATATTAGTTAAATCGCGGTTTTTGATTAGTTTAATTCATGTGAATAGTTAAGCCTGTCGCCGCGTTCCCTCTTACACTATGCGCTGTTATTAGTTCGTTACTGGAAGTCCAGTCACCTTGTCAGGAGTATTATCGTGATTAGTCTATTCGACATGTTTAAGGTGGGGATTGGTCCCTCATCTTCCCATACCGTAGGGCCTATGAAGGCGGGTAAACAGTTCGTCGATGATCTGGTCGAAAAAGGCTTACTGGATAGCGTTACTCGCGTTGCCGTGGACGTTTATGGTTCACTGTCGCTGACGGGTAAAGGCCACCACACCGATATCGCCATTATTATGGGTCTTGCAGGTAACGAACCTGCCACCGTGGATATCGACAGTATTCCCGGTTTTATTCGCGACGTAGAAGAGCGCGAACGTCTGCTGCTGGCACAGGGACGGCATGAAGTGGATTTCCCGCGCGACAACGGGATGCGTTTTCATAACGGTAACCTGCCGCTGCATGAAAACGGTATGCAAATCCACGCCTATAACGGCGATGAAGTCGTCTACAGCAAAACTTATTATTCCATCGGCGGCGGTTTTATCGTCGATGAAGAACACTTTGGTCAGGATGCTGCCAACGAAGTGAGCGTGCCGTATCCGTTCAAATCTGCCACCGAACTGCTCGCGTACTGTAATGAAACCGGCTTTTCGCTGTCTGGTCTCGCTATGCAAAACGAACTGGCGCTGCACAGCAAGAAAGAGATCGACGAGTATTTCGCGCATGTCTGGCAAACCATGCAGGCATGTATCGATCGCGGGATGAATACCGAAGGCGTACTGCCAGGCCCGTTGCGCGTGCCACGTCGTGCGTCGGCCCTGCGCCGGATGCTGGTTTCCAGCGATAAACTGTCTAACGATCCGATGAATGTCATTGACTGGGTAAACATGTTTGCGCTGGCAGTTAACGAAGAAAACGCCGCCGGTGGCCGTGTGGTAACTGCGCCAACTAACGGTGCCTGCGGTATCGTTCCGGCAGTGCTGGCTTACTATGACCACTTTATTGAATCAGTTAGCCCAGACATCTATACCCGTTACTTTATGGCAGCGGGCGCGATTGGTGCACTGTATAAAATGAACGCGTCTATTTCCGGTGCGGAAGTCGGTTGCCAGGGCGAAGTAGGTGTTGCCTGTTCAATGGCTGCTGCGGGCCTTGCCGAGCTGTTGGGCGGTAGCCCGGAACAGGTATGTGTGGCAGCGGAAATTGGCATGGAGCACAACCTCGGTCTGACCTGCGACCCCGTTGCAGGGCAAGTTCAGGTGCCGTGCATTGAACGTAACGCCATTGCCTCTGTGAAGGCGATTAACGCCGCGCGGATGGCCCTGCGTCGCACCAGTGCACCGCGCGTCTCGCTGGATAAGGTCATCGAAACGATGTACGAAACCGGTAAGGACATGAACGCTAAATACCGCGAAACCTCACGCGGTGGTCTGGCAATCAAAGTCCAGTGTGACTAATACTTCTTATTCGCCCATCTGCAACGGATGGGCGAATTTATTCCCGCTTTCTCGTCTGCTGTAATTTTCCCCACTACACTTCCACTGTTGCGTCAGGCGTTTGTCGCCATACGCTTACAGGGTGGCCCGCATGCAAAAAGCACAACGGATCATTAAAACCTATCGCCGTAATCGAATGATTGTTTGTACGATTTGCGCACTCGTTACGCTCGCATCGACCCTGAGCGTGCGATTTATTTCACAGCGTAACTTAAATCAACAACGGGTAGTACAATTCGCCAATCACGCTGTAGAGGAATTAGATAAAGTACTGCTTCCCCTACAGGCAGGTAGCGAAGTCTTGCTTCCGCTGATTGGTCTGCCCTGCTCTGTCGCCCATTTGCCATTACGTAAACAGGCGGCAAAACTCCAAACTGTGCGCTCCATTGGCCTGGTGCAAGACGGCACACTTTATTGCTCCAGCATTTTTGGTTATCGCAATGTGCCCGTCGTGGACATTCTGGCTGAACTTCCTGCACCGCAACCACTTTTACGACTGACGACCGACCGTGCCCTGATAAAAGGCAGTCCGGTTTTGATTCAATGGACGCCTGCAGCGGGCAGTAGCAATGCTGGGGTCATGGAGATGATTAACATCGACTTACTGACGGCAATGCTCCTTGAACCACAACTGCCGCAAATCAGTAGCGCCAGCCTGACGGTGGACAGTCGGCATTTGCTCTATGGTAATGGGCTGGTAGATTCCCTTCCGCAACCTGAAAATAATGAAAACTATCAGGTTTCTTCGCAACGCTTTCCTTTTACCATTAACGTTAATGGTCCGGGGGCTACGGCGCTGGCATGGCACTATCTTCCAACACAATTACCGCTGGCGGTGCTGCTAAGTTTACTTGTGGGCTATATCGCCTGGCTGGCGACCGCTTACCGGATGAGTTTTTCCCGCGAAATCAATCTGGGCCTGGCGCAACATGAGTTCGAATTGTTCTGCCAGCCTTTGCTTAATGCGCGCAGCCAGCAATGTATTGGTGTAGAGATTTTGCTGCGCTGGAACAATCCACGTCAGGGCTGGATTTCACCGGATGTGTTTATTCCTATCGCGGAAGAACATCATTTAATTGTACCACTGACCCGCTATGTGATGGCAGAAACCATCCGTCAGCGGCATGTTTTCCCAATGAGTAGTCAGTTTCATGTTGGCATTAACGTCGCACCCAGCCATTTTCGCCGTGGTGTGCTGATAAAAGATCTCAATCAGTACTGGTTTAGCGCTCACCCGATTCAGCAACTGATCCTCGAAATCACCGAACGCGATGCCTTACTGGATGTTGATTACCGGATTGCCCGCGAGCTGCATCGTAAAAACGTCAAACTGGCGATTGATGACTTCGGCACCGGCAACAGTTCATTTTCCTGGCTTGAAACATTACGTCCTGACGTGCTGAAAATTGATAAGTCATTTACCGCAGCTATAGGTTCTGATGCGGTTAACTCGACGGTGACCGATATCATCATCGCACTGGGGCAAAGACTGAATATTGAACTGGTGGCGGAGGGCGTAGAAACGCAAGAACAGGCGAAGTATTTGCGCAGTCATGGCGTGCATATTTTGCAAGGGTATTTGTACGCACAGCCGATGCCGCTACGTGATTTTCCCAAATGGCTGGCGGGCAGCCAACCGCCGCCCGCCCGGCATAATGGACATATCACACCCATTATGCCGTTACGTTAACGCTTACTCATCTTCATCGTGCGCCGGTTGCTCTTTAACAATGCGAACCAGATCAACACGATAATCATTGGCTTCAATGATGGTGATATGCAGTGGCCCTACATCAATCACATCGCCAACACGGGGAATGTGACCATTTGCCGAGATCACGAGGCCCGCGACCGTCGCGATATCATCGTCATCGGCAAGGTGCTCAACATCAAGCGCCTGCTGCAAGGCATGCAAATCTGTACCGCCTTTTACCAGCCAGCCGTCACCGTCGGTAATGATTTCCGGCGTTTCGTCAGCGTCCGGGAATTCACCCGCAATGGCTTCCAGCACATCCAGCGGCGTGACCAGACCTTGTACCACACCAAACTCGTTGGTCACGATAACAAAACTCCCGCGAGCACGACGCAGCACGCCCAGCAGGTTGATCGGATCGAGGGTTTCCGGGACGATAATCGCCGGAGACGCCGAAGCTATCGCCGCCACATCAACTCCCTCTTCCAGCGCCACCAGCAGTTCTTTAGCACGTACGATGCCGATAATTTCATCCAGTTCACCGCGACATACCGGGAACAAACTGTGTGGTGAGGAGAGCAGTTGCTCGCGGATTTCATCGACCCCGAGATTAGCATCAACCCAGCTTATTTCACCGCGCGGCGTCATGATCCCGCGCAGAGAACGCGACGCCAGCGTCAGTACGCCGTTAATCATGTAACGTTCTTCTTCGGCAAACGCACCTTCCGGGATCGGCATCGGCATCGGGTTATCGGCATCGTGCTGAACATTGGCCTGACGTTTCCCGCCCATCAAACGGAGGATGGCATCGGCAGTACGCGCTCGCAGCGGCAAAGTCGACTGGTGACGAATAAAGTTGCGACGCGCAATCTGGTTAAACACTTCGATGATGATCGAGAAGCCAATCGCGGCATACAGGTAACCTTTCGGAATGTGGAAACCGAAACCTTCTGCCACCAGACTCAGACCTATCATTAACAGGAAGCTTAGACAGAGCACCACCACCGTTGGATGCTGGTTAACAAATCGCGTCAGCGGTTTCGATGCCAGCAGCATAACCGCCATCGCAATCACTACCGCCGCCATCATCACCGGCAAATGGTTAACCATCCCTACTGCAGTAATTACCGCATCCAACGAAAAGACGGCGTCAAGGATGACAATCTGTGTGACGACCACCCAGAAACTGGCGTAGCCTTTACCGTGGCCGGAATCATGATCGCGGTTTTCCAGCCGTTCATGCAGTTCGGTTGTTGCTTTGAACAGCAAGAATATGCCCCCGAACAACATAATCAGGTCGCGTCCGGAGAAGGAGAAATCCATGACGGTAAATAGCGGTTTGGTCAGCGTGACCATCCATGAAATCAGCGACAGCAGCCCCAGACGCATAATCAGCGCCAGTGATAATCCCAGCAAACGCGCTTTATCGCGTTGTTTTGGCGGCAGTTTGTCAGCAAGAATGGCGATGAAGACCAGGTTATCGATACCCAGCACAATTTCGAGAACAACAAGCGTGAGTAGCCCCGCCCAAATCGAGGGGTCCATTAAGAATTCCATGACAAGCTCCTGCTTAAGGAATAGCTATTCGACGCCAGAAATAATGCAGGCGTAACGACAAAATGCAAACGAAAGGTGCGGCATAAAGTGCCAGAAAGACAGGCGTTAAAAGGCCTGATGCTGAAATGACGTCGGTGACGATCCATACTGCGGGCTACTGCCCTATACTCCATGGTTGTTAAACAGGAGTTAAACATATCAGAGACGCCTCTGATTTGGCAAAGATTTACCTTCCTTTGCAAACGAATGTGACAAGGATATTTTACCTTTCGAAATTTCTGCTAATCGAAAGTTAAATTACGGATCTTCATCACATAAAATAATTTTTTCGATATCTAAAATAAATCGCGAAACGCAGGGGGTTTTTGGTTGTAGCCCTTATCTGAATCGATTCGATTGTGGACGACGATTCAAAAATACATCTGGCACGTTGAGGTGTTAACGATAATAAAGGAGGTAGCAAGTGACCATTGCTATTGTTATAGGCACACATGGTTGGGCTGCAGAGCAGTTGCTTAAAACGGCAGAAATGCTATTAGGCGAGCAGGAAAACGTCGGCTGGATCGATTTCGTTCCAGGTGAAAATGCCGAAACGCTGATTGAAAAGTACAACGCTCAGTTGGCAAAACTCGACACCACTAAAGGCGTGCTGTTTCTCGTTGATACATGGGGAGGCAGCCCATTCAATGCTGCCAGCCGCATTGTCGTCGACAAAGAGCATTATGAAGTCATTGCAGGCGTTAACATTCCAATGCTCGTGGAAACGTTAATGGCCCGAGATGATGACCCTAGCTTTGATGAACTGGTGGCACTGGCAGTAGAAACAGGCCGTGAAGGCGTGAAAGCACTGAAAGCCAAACCGATTGAAAAAGCCGCGCCAGCACCCGCTGCCGCAGCACCCAAAGTGGCTCCAACTCCGGCAAAACCAATGGGACCGAACGACTACATGGTTATTGGCCTTGCGCGTATCGACGACCGTCTGATTCACGGTCAGGTCGCCACCCGCTGGACCAAAGAAACCAATGTCTCCCGTATTATTGTTGTTAGTGATGAAGTGGCTGCGGATACCGTTCGTAAGACACTGCTCACCCAGGTTGCACCTCCGGGCGTAACAGCACACGTAGTTGATGTTGCCAAAATGATTCGCGTCTACAACAACCCGAAATATGCTGGCGAACGCGTAATGCTGTTATTTACCAACCCAACAGATGTAGAGCGTCTCGTTGAAGGCGGCGTGAAAATCACCTCTGTTAACGTCGGTGGTATGGCATTCCGTCAGGGTAAAACCCAGGTGAATAACGCGGTTTCGGTTGATGAAAAAGATATCGAGGCGTTCAAGAAACTGAATGCGCGCGGTATTGAGCTGGAAGTCCGTAAGGTTTCCACCGATCCGAAACTGAAAATGATGGATCTGATCAGCAAAATCGATAAGTAACGTATTGTGTTGATTATCACTCAGTTTTCACACTTAAGTCTTACGTAAACAGGAGAAGTACAATGGAGATTACCACTCTTCAAATTGTGCTGGTATTTATCGTAGCCTGTATCGCAGGTATGGGATCAATCCTCGATGAATTTCAGTTTCACCGTCCGCTAATCGCGTGTACCCTGGTGGGTATCGTTCTTGGCGATATGAAAACCGGTATTATTATCGGTGGTACGCTGGAAATGATCGCGCTGGGCTGGATGAACATCGGTGCTGCAGTTGCGCCTGACGCCGCTCTGGCTTCCATCATTTCTACTATTCTGGTTATCGCAGGTCATCAGAGCATTGGTGCAGGTATCGCACTGGCAATCCCTCTGGCCGCTGCGGGCCAGGTACTGACCATCATCGTTCGAACTATCACCGTTGCTTTCCAGCACGCTGCGGATAAGGCTGCTGATAACGGCAACCTGACAGCGATTTCCTGGATCCACGTTTCTTCTCTGTTCCTGCAAGCAATGCGTGTGGCTATTCCGGCCGTCATCGTTGCGCTGTCTGTTGGTACCAGCGAAGTCCAGAACATGCTGAATGCGATTCCGGAAGTGGTGACCAATGGTCTGAATATCGCCGGTGGCATGATCGTGGTGGTTGGTTATGCGATGGTTATCAACATGATGCGTGCTGGCTACCTGATGCCGTTCTTCTACCTCGGCTTCGTAACCGCAGCATTCACCAACTTTAACCTGGTTGCTCTGGGTGTGATTGGTACTGTTATGGCAGTGCTCTACATCCAACTTAGCCCGAAATACAACCGCGTAGCCGGTGCGCCTGCTCAGGCTGCTGGTAACAACGATCTCGATAACGAACTGGACTAACAGGTGAGCGAAATGGTTGATACAACTCAAACTACCACCGAGAAAAAACTCACTCAAAGTGATATTCGTGGCGTCTTCCTGCGTTCTAACCTCTTTCAGGGTTCATGGAACTTCGAACGTATGCAGGCACTGGGTTTCTGCTTCTCTATGGTACCGGCAATTCGTCGCCTCTACCCTGAGAACAACGAAGCTCGTAAACAAGCTATTCGCCGTCACCTGGAGTTCTTTAACACCCAGCCATTCGTGGCTGCGCCGATTCTCGGCGTAACCCTGGCACTGGAAGAACAGCGTGCTAATGGCGCAGAGATCGACGACGGTGCTATCAACGGCATCAAAGTCGGTTTGATGGGGCCGCTGGCTGGTGTAGGCGACCCGATCTTCTGGGGAACGGTACGTCCGGTATTTGCAGCGCTGGGGGCTGGTATCGCGATGAGCGGCAGCCTGTTAGGTCCGCTGCTGTTCTTCATCCTGTTTAACCTGGTGCGTCTGGCAACCCGTTACTACGGCGTAGCGTATGGTTACTCCAAAGGTATCGATATCGTTAAAGATATGGGTGGTGGCTTCCTGCAAAAACTGACGGAAGGGGCGTCTATCCTCGGCCTGTTTGTCATGGGGGCATTGGTTAATAAGTGGACACATGTCAACATCCCGCTGGTGGTCTCTCGCATTACTGACCAGACGGGCAAAGAACACGTTACCACTGTCCAGACTATTCTGGACCAGTTAATGCCAGGCCTGGTACCACTGCTGCTGACCTTTGCTTGTATGTGGCTACTGCGCAAAAAAGTTAACCCGCTGTGGATCATCGTTGGCTTCTTCGTCATCGGTATCGCTGGTTACGCTTGCGGCCTGCTGGGACTGTAAGACTGTTGTACACTACCGGGGCCTTTTGGCCCCGTTTTTTTATCTGGAGGATTAATGACAATCACGGACCTGGTACTGATTCTTTTCATCGCCGCACTTCTGGCCTTCGCGATCTACGATCAGTTCATCATGCCCCGCCGTAACGGCCCCACCCTGCTGGCAATTCCTTTGCTCCGGCGTGGTCGCATCGATAGCGTTATCTTCGTCGGATTGATTGTCATTCTTATCTATAACAACGTCACGAATCATGGCGCGCTTATAACAACATGGTTATTAAGTGCACTGGCTCTGATGGGTTTTTATATATTCTGGATTCGCGTTCCGAAGATCATCTTTAAACAAAAAGGTTTTTTCTTCGCCAATGTCTGGATTGAATATAGCCGAATCAAAGCGATGAACTTGTCGGAAGATGGCGTGTTGGTGATGCAATTAGAACAGCGTCGGCTGTTAATCCGCGTTCGAAATATCGACGATTTGGAAAAAATTTATAAGCTTCTCGTTTCAACTCAATAAGTTATGAATTTAGCCAAAGCTATGTTTAGTGTATTTTTAATAATCATACATAGCTTAGGCTATATTAGCTCTTCCCTTATTTGTTATTTATTTTAACGTTTCATTGATATATAAATCTAAATGAAAATCGTTATCAATAAAACAATAAAATAATATATTCCAACAGTTGTCTTATATTCTCAAAATATGTTAAGGTTGCGCCCTCATTTGGGGAGTAGCTGATTTCCAGATTCCGGAAATGTACGTGTCAACATACTCGTTGCAAAACGTGGCACGTACGGACTGAACACTTTCAGTCAGGCGAGACCATATGCACATCAATCGCTATGCCTGCATGAACGCGAAAACCATCGCGGCTTGTTGTTCATGTATGCATGTTTGCTGGGGGCGATGATGTGTTTTATGGATACCCCGGTCAGGACGTTGTCATGAATATCACTGCTACTGTTCTTCTTGCGTTTGGTATGTCGATGGATGCCTTTGCTGCATCAATCGGTAAAGGTGCCACCCTCCATAAACCGAAATTTTCTGAAGCATTGCGAACCGGCCTTATTTTTGGTGCCGTCGAAACCCTGACGCCGCTGATCGGCTGGGGAATGGGCATGTTAGCCAGCCGGTTTGTCCTTGAATGGAACCACTGGATTGCGTTTGTGCTGCTGATATTTCTCGGCGGGCGAATGATTATTGAGGGTTTTCGTGGCGCAGATGATGAAGATGAAGAACCGCGCCGTCGACACGGTTTCTGGTTACTGGTAACCACTGCGATTGCCACCAGCCTGGATGCCATGGCTGTGGGTGTTGGTCTTGCTTTCCTGCAGGTTAACATTATCGCGACCGCATTGGCCATTGGTTGTGCAACCTTGATTATGTCGACATTAGGGATGATGGTTGGTCGCTTTATCGGCTCAATTATTGGGAAAAAAGCGGAAATTCTCGGCGGGCTGGTACTGATCGGCATCGGCGTCCAGATCCTCTGGACGCACTTCCACGGTTAATAAGAACGCTGCCAGAGGTGAATATTAAAGTCCGTCTGGCAGTCGAACACTTCTTTTGCTGCCAGTGCTTGCCAGACTTCAGGCTTCGCACGCCAGGCAAACGGCGTCATCTGCAATAATGCGACGGCTTCATCACCGCGAAGACGCATCAGATAACACAACTCATCACTCTGCTGTAATGTAAAACCTTTCAGTTGTTCTGCATGAGGTGCATGAAGATGTACTTCATTGTAAATCAGCCCCTTCAGCTCCATTAAGTGTCTCGGTCCCGGCGTGGCAGTAATGACCCAACCGCCGGGCTTCACTACTCGCACTAATTCTTCTGCTTTACACGGCGCGTAAATACGTATTATGGCGTCCATACTGGTATCGGAAAACGGCAAACGGTGGCTGGAAGCGACACAAAAAGTGACCTGCGGATAGCGTTTCGCCGCCGCTTTTATCGCTACCTTCGAGACATCCAGGCCAAACGTGGTGATTTCGGGCAACGCATCAGCAAATGCGTGTGTGTAATACCCTTCACCACAGCCAATATCCAGCACCGCCGTGGCCTTTTCATCAAGCCGTTCCCGCAGTTGGGCGACAATTGCATCACGCAGCGGCTGATAATGTCCGGCATCTAAGAATGCGCGGCGTGCTTGCATCATTTCCGCGCTGTCGCCCGGATCACGAGACCGTTTATGCTGAACGGGCAGCAGATTGACATACCCTTCTTTCGCCATATCAAACTGATGTCGCTGGGGACAGATATAGCTGTTTTTTTCACGCAAAAGAGGCTGATGGCAAAGTGGACAGGAAAACGACATGACAACTCCGGCAGGATACTAAAGGCCGCAAGTGTAACGCGAATCATGCGGCGGGCAAATATCCGAACGACTGGAGCGAAGATAAAACAAAGTAAAAAGCCTCGCATTCGACGAGGCTTTATAGCGAGATTGAAGCGTATTCACACTTCAGATCAGTGGATTCGATCAGATAGCTGTTACGTTAACAGCTGCCGGACCTTTCTGACCGTCCTGAATTTCGAACTCAACGTTCTGACCTTCAGCCAGAGTTTTGAAACCATTACCCTGGATAGCGGAGAAGTGTACGAACACATCTTTGCTGCCATCAGCCGGAGTAATGAAGCCAAAACCTTTAGACTCGTTGAACCACTTAACCTGACCTTTAATCTTTGCCATTTGAAAAATTCCTTAGATTGTTTTCTTCGCCCGCAGGCATAACATAGATAAAACTGACACATTACTGCATGAGGCACCAATATAAGGCTCGGCAGAGAAGCGGTATTCAACGTCAACGTGTTTACTCAGGACTTCTTTACTGAAAATGCCACACATAAACAGAACTGTACCTCGTTTAACCCGAAATCTGTTATCACATACAACGTTAATTATGGCAAGCCATTTTTAAACATGTCTCGATCAGACGCACAAATCTCGATACGTCTTCCACTTTTTTTGCACACTTATGCAACGGAATACGCGCCGATATATCATTGTGCTTAACCTTGCCAGTTCAGGCAGATACTTAAACTGACGTATTTTCTAACATAGTTCAATAAGTTCAGTTGTTCCAGGCCAGTGGGAGAAGTTATTACATAGTGCGTGCAATATCACATTTCCTACTATGCAATGAATAAAAAGTTATATCACTTTTTCTCATAAAACAGTCAGTTAACGGGTATCAATTACCCCAAAGAGAAGTCAATCTCCAAAGGTATTGTAAATTTAAAATAAGAAAAATTGATGAATTAGCAAAAAAATCAAGAGAGAAACGTTTCGCTAATAAATAATACCACACTTAATCACAAATCCGATGTAAACATCCTAATAAATTAATGGGGTAAATATCTTTTTCTGATATCCCGTTACGCAAATAAATAATATGATAATTATTTGAAGTCAGACCAGAGTTTTAATTTGAAGCAGTTGCACCATGACAGTGCGTATAATCAGCATGAATTGAGTAACCCTTCAACGACGGGGTTACTCAAGATTGAGGAAGGATTATCGTTCGGCGACCAGACGAATAATATCTTCGTCTTCAACCGATTTTTGACTCTCAACGGTCTTTTTATCTGCTTTCTCAGGTTCGTTTGCTTCGCACAAACGACGTAACAGTGCATTTTGACGTTTTTGCTGATCCAGCAACGCCTCAAGCAGTTCAATCTGTTCGTTAGTCCGTGAACTGGCACGATTGATAAAAAACCACAAGATGAGCCCGATAAGAAGAACCACCACCGATACAACCAAAGACGCAATGTTCATCACGCCTGAATTTACAACTTCGTTCATTTTACCACCTCTGAGTAGAGGCGCTATTCTACCACTGCTGGAGAGGAAGAAAATCCAGTGCTGAAAAAATGATATCACCACGGGATAAACTGGTTAATGGCACAAATTCCGCTGAAAAATTGTACATCCTGATCGCACATCATGTTGAATACCTGCGCCCAAAGAAGCAAGCAAGCCAACACCACGACAACCAGAGCGACCCATCGAAACTTTTTCACTCCAATCTCCGTTTCACCTACCTTATGTCATTAAACTAGCATGCGTTAGTTAAACAGCGCCTAACTATGTCGATATTCGTGCTTTTTCGGAATGAGTCGCTTGCTTCAGCGCATATTGCCGCTACGATTAAGCGAACATAAAAAGAGAAGAGGTTGTAATGCGATTCATCATTCGCACAGTTATGCTGATAGCACTGGTATGGATAGGATTATTACTCAGCGGATATGGCGTTTTGATTGGAAGCAAAGAGAATGCTGCAGGATTAGGTTTGCAATGTACCTATCTGACTGCCAGAGGCACCAGTACGGTACAATACTTGCACACTAAAAGTGGTTTTTTGGGAATAACAGATTGCCCGCTGTTACGCAAAAGCAATATCGTGGTCGATAATGGTTAAGAGTAATAAATAACCAGATTCTCACTCATGAGTAAAATATTCTTATAGCAAGCGCGTTTAATATAACGCCGCCCTCAACTTTATTTTTCTCATGCTAAATAAAGAACCTGTCTGTTTGATATTCAGACAGGTTCTTACTCTCATCAGAACGGATAGTCGTGATAACCCATTTGGGCAGAAATTTTGCGCGCCGCGGTATGCAACATTGCGACATATTCCTGTAAACGCTCTTCAGAGAAACGTAACGTCGGGAAGGAGATGCTCAAACCGGCAATGACCACGCCAAAGCGATCAAATACCGGAACCGCAATGCATCGCAGCCCTTCTTCCTGCTCTTCATTATCTTCGCCATACCCCTGCTCGCGCACCTCGTCCAGAACGGGTAATAACGCTTCTGTACTGGTGATGGTCCGCTCGGTACTGCGTTTATACTCCACGCCCTCAAGAATTTGCATCACTTCATCGCGATCGCGCCATGCCAGCAGTACCTTACCAATCGCGGTGCTGTACAGCGGATTACGACGCCCAATCCGTGAATACATGCGCAAATTGTACATTGAGTCAATTTTGTGGATGTAAACAATACTGTCTTCGTCCAGTGCGCCGAGGTGGATAGTTTCTTTGGTCAGGCGGGAGATCTCACGCATCTGGATATCTGCGCTACGAATTAAATCGACGTTTTGCAACGCGCGAGCGCCCAGTTCAAACAATTTCAGGGTCAGCGAATATTTCTCCGACTCCCCTTCCTGCGCCACATAACCTAAGGTTTTCATGGTCTGTAAAAAGCGATAAACGGTGCTTTTTGACATCATGACGCGCTGCGACAACTCGGTTATCCCTATTTCGCGCTCTTCACCCAGCGCCTGCAAAATGCCAAAAACTTTTAGCACGGAAGATACAGAATCAGGCTGTTTATCCAGATCTGCGTTAGCCATTTATCACCTCATTGCGAGTGTTTTATAAAAATCAGAACTGTTTTTTATTATAATTTCGCACCTGGGTGGTCGCAATCCATCTTTTGCCGGTTAGTTACAATTCTGCGACATCCACCGTGAATATCAGTGCTAGAATCATACCCCTATAGATTATTCACCAAAGATATAAAATTCCTATGCCAAAAGTTCAGGCCGACGGCCTGCCATTGCCCCAGCGATACGGTGCGATATTAACCATTGTGATTGGTATTTCGATGGCTGTCCTTGACGGCGCAATCGCCAACGTCGCCTTGCCAACAATCGCTACGGACCTTCATGCCACGCCGGCCAGTTCCATCTGGGTAGTGAACGCCTATCAAATCGCCATTGTCATCTCCCTGCTCTCGTTTTCGTTTCTGGGCGATATGTTTGGCTATCGACGTATTTATAAATGCGGTCTGGTCGTTTTTCTGTTGTCTTCACTGTTCTGCGCCCTTTCTGATTCGCTGCAAATGCTCACCCTTGCGCGTGTCATACAAGGTTTCGGCGGTGCAGCGTTGATGAGCGTTAATACCGCACTTATCCGCCTGATCTATCCACAACGTTTTCTGGGTAGAGGGATGGGCATAAACTCGTTTATTGTTGCCGTCTCTTCTGCTGCCGGGCCGACAATTGCTGCAGCAATCCTCTCCATCGCATCCTGGAAATGGTTATTTTTAATCAACGTACCGTTGGGTATTATCGCCCTGCTTCTGGCGATGCGTTTTCTGCCACCCAATGGTTCTCGCGCCAGTAAACCCCGTTTCGACCTGCCCAGCGCCGTGATGAACGCGTTAACCTTCGGCCTGCTTATTACTGCATTGAGTGGTTTCGCTCAGGGGCAATCGCTGACATTGATTGGTGCGGAACTGGTGGTAATGGTTGTCGTTGGTATTTTCTTTATTCGCCGCCAGCTTTCTCTTCCCGTACCGCTGCTACCGGTGGATTTACTGCGTATCCCGCTGTTTTCACTTTCTATTTGCACATCTGTTTGCTCTTTCTGCGCACAAATGCTGGCAATGGTTTCCCTTCCCTTTTACCTGCAAACCGTGCTCGGGCGTAGTGAAGTCGAAACAGGTTTACTTCTGACACCGTGGCCGTTAGCAACGATGGTTATGGCTCCACTGGCAGGCTATTTGATTGAACGCGTACATGCAGGATTGCTGGGTGCTTTAGGGTTATTCATCATGGCTGCGGGGCTTTTTTCCCTGGTTCTGCTGCCAGCGTCACCTGCGGATATCAATATTATCTGGCCGATGATCTTATGTGGTGCTGGATTTGGCTTGTTCCAGTCACCCAATAACCACACCATTATTACCTCCGCTCCTCGCGAACGTAGCGGTGGAGCCAGTGGCATGTTAGGGACGGCTCGTCTTCTGGGTCAGAGTAGCGGCGCGGCTCTGGTAGCGCTGATGCTAAATCAGTTTGGTGATAATGGTACGCACGTCTCGCTGATAGCTGCGGCTATTCTGGCAGTGATTGCTGCCTGTGTCAGTGGTTTACGTATCACTCAGCCACGATCCAGGGCATAAAAAAAGCGCGTCGATCAGGACGCGCTTTTTAGTATTTACGTCATATTACTTCAGGTATTCACCCGTACGCAGAGCTTCAATACGTTTATCCAGCGGCGGGTGGGTCATGAACAACTCACTGAGCGATTTCGACTTACCGTTAATGCAGAAAGCCATCATGCTGGTTGCTTCTTGCGGTTCATAGCTGGTTTTCAGGCGTTGCAGCGCGGCAATCATTTTCTCGCGACCAACCAGTTTTGCTGAACCCGCATCAGCATGGAATTCACGATGACGCGAGAACCACATGGTGATAATGCTCGCCAGAATACCAAACACCAGTTCCAGAACCGTTGCAACCGCAAAGTAGATCAGCGGGTTGCCGTTGCTCTCTTCACCTTCATCACGGTTTCCGCCCATAAAACCCGCGGCAAGCTGCGCCAGAATACGGGAAATAAAGATAACGAAGGTGTTCACCACGCCCTGAATCAGCGTCATGGTGACCATATCACCATTGGCGATGTGGCTGATTTCGTGAGCAATTACCGCCTCGGCTTCATCCGGGCTCATGTTCTGCAGCAAACCAGTGCTGACAGCAACCAGAGAGGCATCACGGCGCGCACCAGTTGCAAAAGCATTGATGTCCGGCGCATGGTAGATAGCCACTTGCGGCATAGCGATCCCCGCCTGACGAGCCTGGGTTGCTACAGTATTGACCAGCCAACGTTCCCTTTCGTTACGCGGTTGCTCGATCACTTCCCCGCCAACAGATCGTAATGCCATCCATTTGGACATCAGAAGCGAAACGAAGGAACCACCAAAACCGAACAGCAAGGCCATGATCATCAGCCCCTGAACGCTGCTCGACTGTATCCCTGTCAGGCTCAGTACCAGCCCGAAAACGACCATTACGGCCAGGTTCGTTAGCAGGAAGAGCGCGATTCGCATCATAATTTTCTTTTTACCTCAGTTTAACAAAACGCAATATGCGATACCCACATCGTATGGGTTACGCGACTATTTTCAAGTCTGGATAGTGCGTAAGTCACCAGAAAGACACAACTTTACATTTTGTAGCATCTGATTTACGGCATCTTGCCGCTGTTAAAAAATCAGGCACAATTTCTTGTGCCTGATAGATATTACTTGACGGGAGCGGGTTGTTCCGCGGGTCTGGCTTTTTCAAGCTTCGCCAGATCGAGTGCGATATTCACCGTCTCATCCAGATAAGGATCTGGCTCCTGGTAATCTTTCGGTAGATCATCCAGTTTCTTCAACTCCGGTTTACCTTCGCGTTTAAAGCGTTCGTTCAAACGCGCCAGACGCGTCGCATCATCTTCATTATTCTCTTTCTCACGCACAGCGTAATTCAGAGAAACGATATTGCGCTTGTCCTTCATAGCGTTGAAGCGCGCGATATCCTTCATGATGTTCTGGAACTCAGGATCTTTCGCGATACGCGCATTATGTTCCTTCAGCAGCTCCGGTTCAAAGGCCGTTAAATCTCCTGATTTCACATAAGTCGCGGCATCAATGCTATCCCACGGCAGCGCGTTATCTTCGAATTTCTCACCCGTTTCCGTTTCTTCATTACCCGTCGGCATGATGATGTCTGGCGTTACGCCTTTACGTTGCGTACTGCCGCCGTTAACGCGATAGAACTTCTGGATCGTGTACTGCACAGAACCCAGCGCTGGCCATTCAGGACGTAACATCTGATCGTAAATACGGTTCAATGAACGGTACTGCTGAACGGTGCCTTTACCAAACGTCGGTTCACCCACAACCAGGGCACGACCGTAATCCTGCATTGCCGCGGCAAAGATTTCTGAAGCCGAAGCACTGAAGCGGTCAACCAGCACCACCAGCGGGCCTTTATAGAAGACCTGTCCGTCGGTGTCGCTGTCTTCACGAACCTTGCCGTTGTTATCGCGGACCTGAACAATCGGGCCGGATGGAATGAACAGACCGGAGAGCGATACGGCTTCAGTCAACGCCCCACCACCATTGCTACGCAGGTCGATAATCACACTGCTGACATTCTGTTTTTCCAGTTTCTGCAGTTGCACTTTGACATCGTCTGTCAAACCCACATAGAAGCCTGGAATATCCAGCACGCCGACTTTCTCTTTACCGACGGTCTTCACCGACATTTTAACCGCGCGGTCTTCGAGACGAATACGTTCACGGGTCAACGTTACAGTACGCGTCTTGGTCCCTTTACCAGCAGGTAAAATTTCCAGACGAACTTTACTGCCCTTAGGCCCTTTAATTAAGGCCACCACATCATCAAGACGCCAGCCAATCACGTCAACCATCGGCTTGCCTGTTTGACCAACACCGACAATTTTGTCACCAACGCTGATAGCTTTGCTCTTCGCTGCCGGACCTCCTGCCACCATCGAATTGATAACGGTGTAGTCATCATCCATTTGCAGCACTGCGCCAATACCTTCCAGCGACAAACTCATTTCAGTGTTGAACTGTTCGGTATTACGCGGGGAAAGATAGTTGGTATGCGGGTCGATTTCACGTGCAAACGCCGTCATTGCCAGCGAGAAAACATCTTCGCTGTTGGTTTGCGCCAGACGACGAATGGCAAATTTGTAGCGGCGAGTCAGGGTTTCACGAATTTCCTTATCCGTTTTTCCTGTCAGCTTCAGGCTTAACTCGTCGAATTTGACTTTACTGTCCCACAGCGCGTTCAACTCAGCCTCGTTTTTCGGCCAGGGCGCTTTGCTGCGGTCAAGGTTATAAGTGTCGTTGCCGGTGAAATCCATCGGCTTTTCCAGTACCGACAAAGCGTACTGGTAACGTTCAAAACGGCGCTTTTGCGCCAGATTGTAGAGATCGTAGAAAACGTCGAGTTTACCTGAACGCAGTTCATCGCCTAACTCAGTTTTCTTTTTCGCGAACTGTTCAACATCGCTTGCCAGCAGCACATTATGGCTGTAATCGAGCAGATTCAGGTAGCGGTCAAAGATTTTGGCCGAAAATGCCTGATCGAGGTCGAACTGGCGATAATGAGAACGGGTGAAGCGCGACGTTACGCGCTCACTCACCGTCGCATGCTGCGTCTCTTCCTTTAATACCGGAATTTGATCAGCACGCGTGATATCTTCTACAGCGAAGGTCTGGCCTGCTATTGCAAGCAGGCCAGCTAACGCGGTAAGCCTAAAAAACATGTTCATGCCTGGCCCGGCCTCCGTTTCAGAACACCAGGTGTTCTGCGCGCACAATCAAAGACATACCCGAATTCAGCTGGACGCGGACGCCGTCTTTGGTGATTTCTAATACGGTGGCATCCATCGCGTTTTGACCCGCTTTCACCTTCAGGGCTTGTCCGACAGTCAGAGCTGAAATGTCAGAAACCGGGGTGTGCTGTTCTTCGCGCTTTCTCTACCGGCTTTTGCGCACGAGGTTTACGTTCAGCGCCTTCTTTGCGGCGTGGCGTGGTCGGGCGTGGCTTGCGTTCGCGGCGCGGTGCGTCTTCTTTCTCACCAGCAGCTGCGGCAGCTTCGCGTTTTTTCGCTTGCTGTTCAGCACGCTGTGCCTGAACACGCGCTTTCGCTTCTTCAAGCTGCTTGCGAGCATGCTCGACATGTTGCTCGTCCAGCTCACCGCATGGGTTGCCGTCAAGATCAACACGCGTTGCGCCGGATTTAACACCGTAAAGATAACGCCAGCTCGAAGTGTAGAGACGTAAAGCGGATCGCAATTGCGTTTTGCTCAGGTTCATTTCCCCGGCAACACGATCGACCAAATCCTGAAAAATACCGATTTTCAGCGGACGCGCTTCACCTTCCGCACTGAAACAGTGGGGAAAACGTTCGGCCAGAAACGCGATTACTTCTTTACTGCTATTCAACTTAGGTTGATTTTCCATGAAATTTCCTGATTACAACGGACGTAGCCAACAAGCGCAGGCATGAACAGGCGTCATTATAATGACGCTATCAGTAAATGCTACGTTATCCGTTGATTATCCTGCGACGCTCGCAAAGAATTTTTTGTAATCCGTCGTTGCAAGCACTTTTTCAAGCTGTGCCACAAGCTGACGTAAGCCTTGCTCGTCCTCGTCTGTAAAGCGACCGAAGACGGTACTATCGATGTCGAGAACACCAATAATCTGATTTTTCACCACCAGTGGCAGAACAATTTCAGAATTACTCGCCGCATCACAGGCAATATGCCCGTCAAACGCGTGAACATCCTCGATACGCTGCACTTGATTGCGGGCAACCGCAGTGCCGCATACGCCGCGCCCAACGGGTATCCGGACACAGGCAATTTTGCCCTGAAATGGTCCGAGCACCAGTGTATCGTCCTCAAGCAAATAAAAACCTGCCCAGTTTACGTCAGTGAGACGCTCATATAACAACGCACTGGTGTTCGCAAGCGTTGCCAGAAAACTGGTTTCTCCCGCCATCAGCGCGTTAAAGTCGCGATTTAAATCCGCGTAAAATTCTGCTTTGTTCATTATATAATCACTTGGTTGTCTTACCTGGAACTGCCAGCCTATTAAAATAAGCATTAAATGCGTTAATGCTCAAGATCATTCCCATCATGGGTTAAGATTAATGTTAATTCTTATTACATTTGGCACGTCATGGCTCTTAACACACCACAAATTACGCCGACAAAGAAGATAACAGTGAGGGCTATCGGCGAGGAACTGCCGCGTGGTGATTACCAACGTTGCCCGCAATGTGACATGCTGTTTAGCCTGCCCGAGATAAATTCTCATCAAAGTGCCTATTGTCCGCGCTGTCAGGCAAAAATTCGTGACGGGCGCGACTGGTCGCTAACGCGCCTGGCGGCAATGGCCTTCACCATGCTGTTGCTTATGCCGTTTGCCTGGGGCGAACCGCTGTTGCATATCTGGCTGTTAGGCATTCGTATTGACGCCAACGTTATGCAAGGCATCTGGCAAATGACCAAACAGGGCGATGCGATAACGGGGGCGATGGTCTTTTTCTGCGTTATCGGTGCCCCCCTCATTCTGGTGACCTCCATAGCTTATTTATGGTTTGGTAACCGATTGGGAATGAATTTACGCCCGGTACTGCTGATGCTTGAGCGGCTGAAAGAGTGGGTGATGTTGGATATCTACCTGGTCGGCATTGGCGTTGCTTCTATAAAGGTACAGGATTATGCCCATATCCAGGCGGGGGTCGGCTTGTTCTCTTTTGTGGCGTTGGTGATTTTAACGACGGTGACGTTGTCACATCTTAATGTCGAAGAACTGTGGGAGCGATTTTATCCGCAGCGCCCCGCTACGCGAAGGGACGAGAAACTCCGTGTCTGTCTTGGGTGCCATTTTACCGGCTATCCTGATCAGCGTGGTCGCTGCCCGCGTTGCCATATCCCGCTACTCCTGCGTCGCCGTCATAGTCTGCAAAAATGCTGGGCGGCGCTGTTAGCGTCAATCGTTTTGTTGTTACCTGCCAACCTGTTGCCTATCTCTATCATTTATCTGAATGGTGGTCGGCAGGAAGATACGATTCTTTCCGGAATTATGTCGCTGGCAAGTAGCAACATTGCAGTTGCGGGAATCGTGTTTATCGCCAGTATTCTGGTACCGTTTACTAAAGTGATCGTCATGTTCACTTTACTGTTGAGTATTCATTTTAAATGCCAGCAAGGTTTACGCACACGCATTCTGTTACTGCGGATGGTGACCTGGATTGGTCGCTGGTCGATGCTCGACCTGTTTGTCATATCTTTAACCATGTCGCTGATTAATCGCGATCAGATCCTCGCTTTTACTATGGGACCGGCTGCGTTTTATTTCGGCGCAGCGGTAATTTTGACTATTCTTGCTGTGGAATGGCTGGACAGCCGCTTACTTTGGGATGCACATGAGTCAGGAAACGCCCGCTTCGACGACTGAAGCGCAGATTAAAAATAAACGCCGTATCTCACCTTTCTGGCTGCTGCCGTTCATCGCGCTAATGATTGCTGGTTGGCTGATTTGGGACAGTTATCAGGACCGGGGCAATACTGTCACCATCGACTTTATGTCGGCGGATGGTATTGTTCCAGGCCGTACGCCTGTTCGTTATCAGGGCGTTGAAGTTGGAACAGTGCAGGATATCAGCCTCAGCGACGATCTTCGTAAGATTGAAGTCAAGGTCAGCATCAAGTCCGATATGAAAGATGCGCTGCGCGAAGAGACACAGTTCTGGTTGGTGACGCCAAAGGCCTCGTTGGCAGGTGTCTCCGGGCTGGACGCCCTCGTCGGTGGTAATTATATCGGCATGATGCCGGGTAAAGGTAAAGAGCAGGATCACTTTGTCGCACTCGACACCCAACCGAAATATCGGCTGGACAATGGCGATCTGATGATCCACCTGCAAGCCCCCGATCTCGGTTCACTGAGCAGTGGTTCATTGGTCTATTTCCGCAAGATCCCGGTGGGTAAAGTCTACGACTATGCCATCAATCCCAACAAGCAAGGCGTGGTGATTGATGTCCTGATCGAGCGGCGTTTTACCGATCTGGTGAAAAAAGGTAGCCGTTTCTGGAACGTTTCCGGCGTTGATGCCAACGTCAGTATCAGTGGCGCGAAGGTGAAACTGGAAAGTCTGGCGGCACTGGTTAACGGTGCGATTGCCTTCGATTCACCTGAAGAGTCGAAACCTGCCGAAGCGGAAGATACCTTTGGTCTGTATGAAGACCTGGCCCATAGCCAACGTGGCGTAATAATAAAACTGGAACTGCCAGGCGGTGCCGGATTAACCGCCGACTCGACGCCGTTAATGTATCAGGGGCTGGAAGTCGGACAGCTGACTAAACTGGATTTAAATCCTGGTGGTAAAGTCACTGGGGAAATGACCGTTGATCCCAGCGTCGTCACCCTGCTTCGTGAAAATACCCGCATCGAATTACGTAATCCAAAATTATCCCTTAGCGATGCTAATCTCAGTGCCCTGCTGACCGGCAAAACCTTCGAACTGGTGCCCGGCGATGGCGAGCCACGTAAGGAGTTCGTGGTTGTGCCAGGCGAAAAAGCCCTGCTGCAAGAGCCGGATGTTCTGACACTGACCCTGACAGCACCAGAAAGTTACGGTATTGATGCTGGTCAGCCGCTCATTCTTCACGGCGTGCAGGTAGGCCAGGTTATCGATCGTAAACTCACCAGCAAAGGCGTCACCTTTACCGTCGCCATCGAGCCTCAGCATCGCGAACTGGTAAAAGGCGATAGCAAATTTGTCGTCAACAGCCGTGTCGACGTGAAGGTGGGGCTGGATGGCGTTGAGTTTCTCGGTGCCAGCGCCTCAGAATGGATCAATGGCGGAATACGTATTCTGCCGGGCGATAAAGGCGAGATGAAAGCCAGCTATCCACTGTATGCCAATCTGGAAAAAGCGCTGGAGAACAGCCTTAGCGATTTACCCACCACAACCGTGAGTTTGAGTGCAGAGACGCTGCCGGATGTGCAGGCAGGATCGGTAGTGCTGTACCGTAAATTTGAAGTTGGTGAAGTTATTACTGTGCGTCCGCGAGCTAACGCGTTTGATATCGATCTGCATATTAAACCGGAGTATCGCAACCTTCTGACCAGCAACAGCGTGTTCTGGGCAGAAGGTGGGGCGAAAGTTCAGCTGAATGGTAGTGGCCTGACCGTACAGGCATCCCCGCTCTCCAGAGCATTAAAGGGGGCTATTAGCTTCGATAACCTCAGCGGTGCCAGCGCCAGTCAGCGTAAAGGCGACAAGCGTATTCTGTATGCTTCCGAAACAGCGGCCCGTGCGGTTGGCGGGCAAATTACGCTTCACGCTTTCGATGCCGGAAAACTGGCGGTCGGGATGCCAATTCGCTATCTCGGTATTGATATCGGGCAAATCCAGACGCTGGATCTGATTACCGCGCGCAATGAAGTACAGGCAAAGGCGGTGCTCTATCCGGAATATGTCCAGACCTTTGCTCGCGGTGGTACGCGCTTCTCAGTGGTCACACCGCAAATTTCGGCAGCTGGCGTTGAGCATCTTGATACTATCCTCCAGCCGTATATCAACGTCGAACCAGGCCGGGGCAATCCTCGCCGCGACTTTGAATTACAAGAGGCCACCATTACTGATTCGCGTTACCTGGATGGCTTAAGCATTATTGTTGAAGCGCCGGAAGCCGGTTCGTTAGGTATCGGTACACCTGTGCTGTTCCGTGGTCTGGAAGTAGGTACGGTTACCGGAATGACGCTGGGGACATTGTCAGATCGCGTGATGATTGCGATGCGCATCAGTAAACGCTATCAACACCTGGTGCGTAACAATTCCGTCTTCTGGTTGGCATCGGGTTACAGTCTGGACTTTGGTCTGACGGGCGGCGTAGTGAAAACCGGCACCTTTAACCAGTTTATCCGTGGCGGCATCGCCTTCGCCACGCCTCCGGGTACGCCACTGGCACCGAAAGCCCAGGAAGGCAAGCACTTCCTGTTGCAGGAAAGTGAACCGAAAGAGTGGCGTGAATGGGGAACTGCGCTTCCCAAATAATGCCCACTGCTCCGGCGTGCCTGCGCCGGAGCGTTTATGCTAAACTGCACGCCTGTTTTTTTGCCAGTGGTATATGCTCGTGGCCCAACACACCGTTTATTTCCCGGACGCCTTTCTGACACAAATGCGCGAAGCGATGCCTTCGACGCTCTCTTTTGATGATTTTCTTGCCGCCTGTCAGCGCCCGTTGCGCCGCAGCATTCGCGTTAATACGCTGAAAACCTCCGTTGCTGATTTCCTGCAATTAACCGCTCCTTATGGCTGGACGCTTACGCCAATTCCGTGGTGTGAAGAAGGTTTCTGGATTGAACGCGACAATGAAGATGCATTGCCGTTGGGTAGTACCGCCGAGCATTTAAGCGGCCTGTTTTATATTCAGGAAGCCAGTTCAATGTTGCCTGTTGCCGCCTTGTTTGCTGACGGTAATGCACCACAGCGGGTGATGGATGTCGCTGCTGCACCAGGTTCCAAAACGACGCAAATTGCCGCGCGGATGAATAACGAAGGGGCAATCCTTGCCAATGAGTTTTCCGCCAGTCGGGTAAAAGTGTTACATGCCAATATCAGCCGCTGTGGCATCAGTAATGTTGCGCTCACGCATTTTGATGGCCGCGTATTTGGTGCGGCAGTGCCAGAAATGTTCGATGCCATTTTGCTGGACGCTCCCTGCTCCGGCGAAGGCGTGGTGCGTAAAGATCCCGATGCGCTAAAAAACTGGTCACCAGAAAGCAATCAGGAAATCGCAGCGACCCAACGGGAGCTGATCGACAGCGCCTTTCATGCATTACGTCCTGGCGGTACGCTGGTTTACTCGACCTGTACCTTAAACCGGGAAGAAAACGAAGCCGTTTGCCTGTGGCTGAAAGAGACTTACCCCGACGCAGTAGAGTTTTTACCGCTTGGCGATCTCTTCCCTGGTGCAAACAAGGCGCTGACCGAGGAAGGCTTTTTGCATGTTTTCCCACAAATTTACGACTGCGAAGGCTTCTTCGTTGCTCGTCTGCGTAAAACTCAGGCGATCCCCGTCTTACCCGCCCCAAAATACAAAGTGGGCAATTTCCCGTTTAGCCCAGTGAAAGATCGCGAAGCCGGTCAAATTCGTCAGGCGGCTGCAAGTGTTGGCTTAAACTGGGATGAAAACCTGCGACTCTGGCAGCGTGACAAAGAACTGTGGTTGTTCCCGGTGGGCATTGAAGCCCTGATCGGTAAAGTCCGATTTTCTCGCTTGGGGATTAAACTTGCCGAAACGCACAACAAAGGTTATCGCTGGCAGCATGAGGCCGTTATTGCCCTTGCCTCCCCCGACAATGTGAACGCTTTTGAACTGACACCGCAGGAAGCGGAGGAGTGGTATCGCGGGCGCGATGTATACCCGCATGCCGCGCCAGTGGCGGATGATGTATTGGTTACTTTCCAGCATCAGCCGATTGGTTTAGCCAAACGGATTGGTTCACGACTGAAAAACAGCTACCCGCGTGAACTGGTGCGCGACGGGAAACTTTTTACCGGTAACGCCTGACAGCGCACAAAAAAGCGCACTTTTTGACTGGCACATTCGACTGCCTCAACTAGGCTGAAAAATGGTGCGATCGGACTGGTCGTACCACAACCGGCAGCTAAATGGAGAGCACGAAGATGAAAACCAGTGTGCGCATAGGCGCTTTTGAAATCGACGACGGCGAATTACACGGCGAATCGCCGGGTGATCGAACGTTAACCATTCCTTGTAAATCAGACCCCGATTTATGTATGCAACTGGATGCCTGGGATGCTGAAACCAGTATCCCTGCCCTGCTAAATGGCGAACACTCTGTCCTTTACCGTACCCGTTACGATCAACAATCTGATGCCTGGATTATGCGTCTTGCCTGATCCAAAAAGAACCCGTCGGCATGGCGGGTTATTTGTCCGGGTTATTCCCCCGTTGTAAAATCTCTCCTAAACTTAACGGTACGGCACCACACTTCGGGGATGAAATGTTCGCGCTGGTACTTTTTGTTTGCTACCTGGATGGCGGTTGTGAAGATATTGTTGTGGATGTCTACAACACGGAACAGCAGTGTCTTTATTCTATGAGCGATCAACGGATCCGCCATGGCGGTTGTTTTCCGATTGAGGATTTTATAGATGGTTTCTGGCGACCTGCACAGGAGTACGGTGATTTTTAATTATTGCAATTGCACAAGAGTCAGTTCTCCCCCAAAGACAGCACCGGTATCAATATAATGCAGGTTGCCAATATCCACGCGATGGCGCAAAGGTGTATGACCAAACCAGAAATGATCAGCACCTGCAATTCCCTGCCCTTTTTGGCGTTCACCTAATCGCGAGCGGCTCCACAAGACCTGATGCAAATCGACGTCCTTTTGCCATTCATAAACATCATCTGGATAATCGGCATGAGCAATAACATGTTTGCCGGTGCGGCTGTGTACTTCAAGAATAAAGGGCAAATGCTGACATTTTTCCAGCGCCGTTTTCGCTTGTTTCTGTTGATTATCTGCCAGCGCAATAAACCAGTCGCCGCCATTCATCAACCATAAAGACATCTGCCGGGATGCCAGCGCATCCATCGCCATCTGTTCATGATTGCCTCTTACCGCACGAACCCAATGTTGTTCCAGTAACTGCAGGCAACGTAAACTTTGCGGCCCACGATCGATAACGTCTCCCACTGAGATAAGTAAATCTCGCCACGGATCAAAACGACAATGCCATAATTTGCGGCGCAATTGCTCAAGACAACCGTGTATATCGCCTGAAAGCCAGATATGTCGCCATTGATGACCCGCAATTCTCTGATAAACGGGCGCAGGCTGTTTCATCAATATTTTCCTCCCGCGCTAAAGATCACATAATCTTAACAAGAATGTTAAAAAACGCTGGACTCAAACAGTAGAGTGTGTGTTATGGTTGACTATAAAGTCAGCGAAGGGAATGCTTCTGGCTTTTAACAGATAAAAAGAGACCGAACACGATTCCTGTATTCGGTCCAGGGAAATGGCTCTTGGGAGAGAGCCGTGCGCTAAAAGTTGGCATTAATGCAGGCTTAGTTGCCTTGCTCTTTAAGAATAGATGACGACGCCAGGTTTTCCAGTTTGCGTGCAAAATGGTCAATAAAAAGCGTGGTGGTCATCAGCTTAAATATTAAAAACCGCCCGTTCTGGTGAAAGAACTGAGGCGGTTTTTTATTGGAAATCAAAAGGCTATTTTAGGTAATTAACAGAGTTTTTCAGCTCGCTCTATAAACGGTGCCAGACTCATTTTTTCGCCGGGATTGTTAGGATCATCAATCTGAATCACCGAAATGGGTTGGGCTTTAGTCTTCCCACTGGCAACTTCCTTTTGTGCGATATCGTTTAAAGGATACTGCACGAGAGTACTTGGGTTAATGACATACAAAGCATTACCCGGTCGGCAAGTCAGCATCACCTCTTCGCGATTAAACGCCCATTTGTCTTTACCTACTTCAAAACGGCTGACGGTAATCACCTGCGGTGCCGCCAGCGCAGCTGCAGAACTGGTGAGTAACAGAAACGCCAGAATACTTTTTTTCATCATTTTCGTAATCCATCAAAAAGGTTCGAGAGTCGCAAGCAGGCTGATGATCACCAGCACTACCGCACCTATCGCCCATTCGAGTTTAGTCATCCAGACAAACCAGGGAGCCGCACGATCTTCATCCTGCCTCATGCGCGGTACAAGAACATAACGATTAGCCAGCGCGATGACCACCATAATCATCACCAGGATGGCTTTGAGCAATAAGAGTTGGCCCCAGTGAGTCGTAAGCGTGGGGGGAAATCCGGTAATCAACAATGCATTAAGCACGCCGCTTGCCAGTACGCCGATCACCGCAAAATGCCCGCACCAGGAAAAACGCATCAGCGCCTGAATAGCCTGGTGTCGCCAACGGCCTTTGATGAGTTGCATACACCAGAGCACCGGCAGTAATCCCCCAAACCACGCCGCCGCACAGATCAGGTGAATTGCATGATTAGTCTGATGGATTTTCGCCGTTACCCCTTCATTCAGCGTCGCATGACCGACTCCCGCCAGCAGAATAAATTGCGCGGTAGTGAGCATAAATAGCAAACGTGGCATATTCTGCGGTTGCATAAGGGCGACGATCAATGTTACGAGGGCGAGAACAATTTGCCATAACCAGACGCCACCAAACTGCGTTTGCAAAACAGCCAGCCAAATGTTTGGCGAAAATACATCTGACCATCCCGTTCCCATCAACCCGCCCTGAACGGCGAGCATTGCAGTGGCACTGATCAAACTCCAGACGGCAGCGTGCTGTTGTAAACGCAGAAAACGCTTCGTCAGCAAGCGACGAATCGTTAAGGGGGCCAGCCAGGCACCGTACATTGCGAAGCCAAAAACCAGCATCAGCGAGGTGAAATGGATAAATCGCAGCGCGATCCAGGTAAACGCCAGCATGATTTATTTCACGCTAAAGGTGTAATGTCCTTTCGTTTTATGCCCATCCACCGAAACAACATGCCAGTCAACGGTGTAGGTTCCGGGTTTCAGCGAATCGGCCAGTGGAACAATCAGTTGCTTTTGGTCCTGCTCATTACGCTTCGCCGGTAATGTTTTAATATTTTCGTTTTTTGGCCCCGTGATTTTTGCGCCACTGAATCCTGTTTCAACGCCTTCCGAGAAGTTTAAAGTGATTGCCTGCGGAGCTGCTGTCACTTGTGCATTTGCCGCAGGATACTGATGCGTTAAATGCGCATGTGCCCAGACGGAAGGTGTCACCAACGAAGTGGTCAGGATTGCCAGCGCGTAGCGAAGGGAGCGTGCAGTTGAAGCCATATTATCTATTCCTTTTTGTAATAACTTTTTTACAGAGCATAACCTTGTCTAATGTCTGAGTCGAGGATCATCAATTCCGGCTTGCCATCAAGGCTCACTCTTAGTAACTTTTGCCCGCGAATGATGAGGAGATTAAGAATGCTGAAGAATCTGGCTAAACTGGATCAAACAGAAATGGATAAAGTGAATGTCGATTTGGCGGCGGCAGGGGTGGCATTTAAAGAACGCTACAATATGCCAGTGATCGCTGAAGCGGTTGAACGTGAACAGCCTGAACATTTGCGCAGCTGGTTTCGCGAGCGGCTTATCGCCCACCGTTTGGCTTCGGTCAATCTGTCACGTTTACCTTACGAGCCCAAACTTAAATAAAACTTATACATAGTTACACTTTCTTACATAATGCCTGCTAAATTATGAGTATTTTCTAAACCGCCCCCATAATTTGCAGTCATTTTGAAAAGGAAGTCATTATGTCGTTCTGGAAAGTTGCAGCAGCGCAATATGAGCCTCGTAAAACCTCACTCACCGAACAGGTAGCTCATCATCTGGAGTTTGTGAGGGCCGCCGCCAGGCAACAATGTCAGCTGTTAGTTTTTCCATCGCTTTCTTTACTGGGGTGTGATTATTCGCGACGTGCCCTTCCTGCCCCACCCGATCTCTCGCTATTAGACCCGCTTTGTTATGCCGCAACGACCTGGCGAATGACCATCATTGCCGGCCTTCCCGTTGAATATAACGATCGCTTTATTCGTGGAATTGCGGTATTCGCACCGTGGCGAAAAACGCCAGGGATCTACCATCAGAGTTATGGTGCATGTCTGGGCCGTCGTTCCAGAACCATCACGGTGGTCGATGAACAACCGCAAGGTATGGATATGGACCCGACCTGTTCACTGTTTACGACAGGGCAATGTCTGGGAGAACCCGACCTGCTGGCGTCGGCCCGTCGCTTACAATTTTTTTCACATCAGTACTCGATTGCTGTGCTGATGGCAAATGCCCGTGGTAACAGTGCACTATGGGATGAACATGGTCGTCTCATCGTTCGCGCCGATCGTGGTTCATTATTGTTAGTCGGTCAGCGTTCATCACAGGGTTGGCAAGGCGATATCATTCCATTACGCTAGGCTTTTTCGGCCTGGAGCATGCCATGTTGCGCATTATCGATACAGAAACCTGCGGTTTGCAGGGAGGGATCGTTGAGATTGCCTCTGTTGATGTCATTGACGGAAAAATCGTCAATCCCATGAGCCACCTGGTGCGTCCCGATCGTCCTATTAGTCCACAGGCGATGGCGATTCATCGCATCACCGAAGCCATGGTCGCCGATAAACCGTGGATTGAAGATGTGATCCCGCACTATTACGGTAGTGAATGGTATGTCGCGCATAACGCCAGCTTTGACCGCCGCGTACTGCCTGAAATGCCCGGTGAGTGGATTTGCACTATGAAACTGGCCCGTCGTTTGTGGCCAGGGATCAAGTACAGCAATATGGCGTTATATAAAACACGGAAGCTCAATGTACAGACGCCGCCGGGCCTGCATCATCACCGCGCGTTGTATGACTGTTATATCACCGCTGCGTTGCTTATCGATATTATGAACACCTCCGGCTGGACGGCAGAACAGATGGCCGATATCACCGGACGTCCATCGTTGATGACGACTTTCACCTTTGGCAAATACCGTGGCAAAGCGGTTTCCGACGTTGCCGAACGCGATCCGGGCTATCTGCGCTGGTTATTTAATAACCTGGACAGCATGAGCCCGGAGCTGCGTTTAACACTGAAACATTATCTGGAAAATACTTAATCCGCAGGCGTAGCGGGTAATGTTCCCTGCGCCAGCGCGACCAGAAAAGCATATTCCATCGCTACGCCTTCGTACGATTTAAAGCGACCAGATTTACCGCCATGGCCTGAGTCCATGTCGGTACAGAGCAATAAAAGATGGTTATCGGTTTTCAGCTCGCGCAATTTAGCGACCCATTTTGCCGGTTCCCAATATTGCACCTGAGAATCGTGTAAACCGGTCGTTACCAGTAAATGCGGATAAGCCTGTGCGGTGACGTTGTCATACGGGCTGTAGCTTTTCATATACTCGTAATATTGCGGATCCTGCGGATTCCCCCACTCTTCAAATTCGCCGGTGGTAAGAGGAATTGATTCATCCAGCATTGTTGTTACAACATCAACAAACGGCACCTGGGCGATAACGCCGTGGAACAATTCCGGGCGTTGATTAATCGCAACGCCCATCAACATACCCCCCGCACTCCCGCCCATCGCATAACAGAGCGAAGGAGAGCCATAGCCCAGTTTTAACAATGCATCGCAGGCATCAAGATAATCATTAAACGTATTTTTCTTCTTCAGAAATTTACCGTCCTCGTACCATTGTTGCCCCAGCTCACCGCCGCCACGAACATGGACAATGGCGTAGACAAATCCACGATCCAACAAACTCAAGCGGCTAAAACTGAAATCGGCATCAATACTTGCGCCGTAAGAACCGTAGCCATACACCAGCAGCGGGTTGTGTCCTTTGCGAAAATGTTTGCGATGATAGACCAGCGAAACCGGAACTTCGACGCCATCACGGGCGACTATCCACAGGTGTTCACTGCGGTAATTCGCCGCATCAAAACCAGGAACTTCCGTTTGTTTTAATACACGACGCTCACCGGTATCCATATCCAGTTCAAACAAAGTATCTGGTGTGGTCATGGACGAATAACCATAACGCAATCGCGCGGTTTCAGGTTCTGGATTGTAGGCAATCCAGGTCACATAGGCCGGATCATCAAAGGCAATGCCAATGACTTCCCGGGTCTTGCGGTTAATTTGCCGCAAACTGGTTAACCCGCGCTGACGCTCTTCAACCACCAGCCAGTCGGTAAACAGCGTAAACCCTTCCAGCATAATGTTATCACGTGGCGGAATTAACTCTTCCCACTGTTGCTCATCACGCATACGGGTACGGTATAAGCCAAAGTTTTTACCGTGGCGGTTGGAACGCAGATAAAACCGATGCTGGTAGTGATCAAGGCTGTATTCGTGATCTTTGCGGCGCGGCAGAAAAACAAACGGCTCGGCATCGGCTATTTCCGCGTCCAGCAGGCGAACTTCACTGGTGGTGGCGCTGGCCAGATGAATGACTACATAGTGCTTCGAGGTCGTTTTATGCAGGCTGACGTAATAGGTATCGTCTTTTTCTTCGTAGATCAGTTTATCCTGCGATGCTGGCGTACCGATGGCGTGACGCCAGACCTGATAAGGAAGCAGCGTCACCGGATGCTTGCGAACATAGTAGAAAGTCCAGGAATCATTTGCCCAGACAAAGCTGGGGTCAACGTTATCCAGCAGTTCCGGATACCAGTTACCTGTTTCCAGATTACGAAAACGAATGCCGTACTGGCGTCGGGAAAGAAAATCTTCTGCCAGTGCCATAATGGTGTTATCGGGCGTAATCGCCATTCCGCCCATCGAATAAAACTCACTATGAGCCGCGCGCTTGTTGGCATCGAGCAATGTTTCCCACTCATCCCACTCTTCGCTGAACGCCGATTGACGCTGGTAGATAGCATATTCACAGCCTGGTTCATAAATATGCCGATAGCGGTAGCCATTTTTTATGTAGGGCGCAGAAACTTCTCTTTGCGGAATGCGGTCGATGATTTCCTTTAAGATGCGATCCTGCAAGGCTTGTTGCGAGGCCATCACCCGATGACCGTAACTATTTTCTTGTTGCAGATAGTCCAGGACTTCCGGCTGAGAACGCGTATCGTCCCGCAGCCAGTAGTAATTATCGATGCGCGTATCGCCATGAAGCGTCATGGCGTGGGGAATGCGGGCGGCTTTTGGTAGCATGTTATTGTTCTTTCTGGTTGAAACATCTTATAAGGGTGGCAAAACTCACCGGGGATGCAAGCGAAACAGGGTAGTCATTGCTTAGATGATGACAGGTAATGGCGCGGATATCGACTGTTATGCAGACAGAGAAAATCAGCCTGTTCAAATGGCTGTGCGGTTCTGGATAACCCGAAATAGTCAACTTCAGGCTATCCAGAGAGCGGAATTACTCCGCCAAAGTACGTTTTTGCTGTTCGAGATCGCGTTCAATGCCTTCACGAACGTCCTGGGGGATTTTCAGCGCATCACCCAGTGCATTCAGGTAACTGCGTTCCATAAAATGGTCAATATCAATAGCCGCGCAGCTCAGGAAATAGATTTCCAGCGCCTCTTCTTCATTGCGGACCCCGGTAGCCAGGCGTTGTGGATCCAGCGGTTGTTCGATTGCCTGCTCAATGAGTACACGCCCCTTCTCTTCCACACCGGCTTCACGCAATTGCAGGTCGATTGCCGCACGTTCTTTGGCATCAATATGACCATCACTTTTAGCGGCAAAGACCAGCGCAAGGATCAAACGTTCCGTACGCTCATCCAGCGGCGTACTTTGCGCGCCAAACTGCGGTTCGTCCTGATGCGCCGCGCGAATTTTATCTTTGTATTTATTCCACAGCACCGTACCCGCTACCGCTCCGCCGCCAACCAGTAACGCGTTTGTGCCATATTTCGTAAGAAGTTTACGTGCTGATTTATTTGCGACCAGCAGCCCAGCCAGTCCGCCTAATGCGCCAGGCACTAAAAGTTTGCCCAATCCCTGATCCGCAGACGAGGAGGTAGAAGAACGGCTTTGCCCAAGCAGGGATTGCAGTTGATTTAACCAGTTAGCCATATTTGCTCCTCAATAACCATTTTTAGTGCCTGTAGCATAGCGGATGAGGATGTCAGAAAATGTATATCGAGACAAAAGATGCGCAAATAAGCGGGGCGGTAGGCCGTTATTCAAAGAAATTCGCGCCAGGTAAGGTGTTCACTGTATATAAGGTGATAAGGGTATTTTAGGTGAAAGTAGTTTGACATTTTGAGTGGAACTGTTTGATGCTGATTGCCCGGTTCGACGCTACTGCGTCTTCTCAGGCCTACGATTGTGTTGCGTTGTAGGGCGGACAAGGCACCCGCGCCGCATCCGCCAACGGTCAATCGAATTATCAGAAGCCATTAACGCCGCTGATATTCCGCCATTCCCGCTTTGCAGTCCACGCTGACCTGGTAATGAATATCGGCACTTTTACCACGCACGGTTAGCGGTACTGACCATTTATCATCTTTCCCCTGAATGTCCTGCAAACTGACCCATGCCACGGGATCGGCCTGACCGACAATTTTTTGATCATCAGCCCAGCGCGCCACGCGATTTTGTTGGTAATCACGTTTTACGCTCGCGGCAATTCCGGCAGCATCCAGACCTTCACACTTTGGGAAAGTGACCGACTTGCTGGTTTCATTATTGGCAGCGAAAACTGATGCGCAGGCAGAAACCAACAACAGCCCTAAAAACGCCCCTCTTTTTTTCATGTTTTTCTCCATAGCACAATGATTCAGGAGAAAGCATGGTACAAATTGTCAGGAGCGCAAGTTGCTTCAGGCCGCGTGTGAGGCATCTTCCTCTTCGGATTCAGCACCGACGACCTGTGGGGACGGTAATTTGCCGGTTTTCAGAATGGTGCTCAGCACATCTTTTTGTTCTGCCAGCCATAGCGAAAGGGCTTCACGTTGCTCGTCTTCCATTTGCACTGGAGAATTTGTCAGCCAGGTGTCAAGCAGATCGGCCGTATCAAGCATCTTGTCATAAGCATCGGCTTCCTTTTTGCTGGTAAACGACATTTTCTCTTCGCCCTCACGAATGACTACGTATTTAACTTCAACCGCCATTTGCAGCCTCTCATAATAACTGTGGTTTTATACAGTATATTTCTTTTCAGTTGGGAAATCAACATCAGCAATAAAGACACACGCAAACGTTTTCGTTTATACTGCGCGCGGAATTAATCAGGGGATATTCGTTATGACGTTATTAGGCACTGCGCTGCGTCCGGCAGCAACTCGCGTGATGTTATTAGGCTCCGGTGAACTGGGTAAAGAAGTGGCAATCGAGTGTCAGCGTCTCGGCGTAGAGGTGATTGCCGTCGATCGCTATGCCGACGCACCAGCCATGCATGTCGCGCATCGCTCCCATGTCATTAATATGCTTGATGGTGATGCATTACGCCGTGTGGTTGAACTGGAAAAACCACATTATATCGTGCCGGAGATCGAAGCTATTGCCACCGATATGCTGATCCAACTTGAAGAGGAAGGACTGAATGTTGTCCCCTGCGCTCGCGCAACGAAATTAACGATGAATCGCGAGGGTATCCGTCGCCTGGCGGCAGAAGAGCTGCAGCTGCCCACTTCCACTTATCGTTTTGCCGATAGCGAAAACCTTTTCCGCGAAGCGGTTGCCGCCATTGGCTACCCCTGTATTGTTAAACCGGTGATGAGTTCTTCCGGTAAAGGGCAGACGTTTATTCGTTCTGCAGAGCAACTTGCTCATGCATGGGAGTACGCTCAGCAAGGTGGTCGCGCCGGAGCGGGCCGCGTAATTGTTGAAGGCGTCGTTAAGTTTGACTTCGAAATTACCCTGCTAACCGTCAGTGCGGTGGATGGCGTCCATTTCTGTGCACCGGTAGGTCATCGCCAGGAAGATGGCGACTATCGTGAATCCTGGCAACCACAGCAAATGAGCCCGCTTGCCCTTGAACGTGCGCAGGAGATTGCCCGTAAAGTGGTGCTGGCACTTGGCGGTTATGGGCTGTTTGGTGTCGAGCTGTTTGTCTGTGGTGATGAGGTGATTTTCAGTGAAGTCTCCCCTCGCCCGCATGACACCGGGATGGTGACGCTAATTTCTCAGGATCTCTCGGAGTTTGCCCTGCATGTACGTGCCTTCCTCGGACTTCCGGTTGGCGGGATCCGCCAGTATGGTCCTGCTGCTTCTGCCGTTATCCTGCCGCAACTGACCAGTCAGAATGTCACGTTTGATAATGTGCAGAATGCCGTAGGCGCAGATTTGCAGATTCGTTTATTTGGTAAGCCGGAAATTGATGGCAGCCGTCGTCTGGGGGTAGCACTGGCTACTGCAGAGAGTGTTGTTGACGCCATTGAACGCGCGAAGCACGCCGCCGGACAGGTAAAAGTACAGGGTTAAACCCGGCAAAAAAACGCTACAAAAATGCCCGATCCTCGATCGGGCATTTTGACTTTTACAGCTTAGCGCCTTCTACAGCTTCACGCGCCAGCTTAGTAATGCGGTCGTAATCGCCCGCTTCCAGCGCATCTGCCGGAACCAGCCAGGAACCACCGATGCACAGCACGCTTTTCAGCGCCAGGTAGTCACGGTAGTTAGCCGGAGAAATACCACCTGTCGGGCAGAAACGGACCTGGGAGAACGGACCCGCGATCGCCTGCAGGGCTTTCACACCGCCGTTAGCTTCAGCCGGGAAGAATTTGAACTCTTTCAAACCGTAGTCCATACCCAGCATCAGTTCGGAAACAGTGCTGATCCCCGGAATCAGAGGAATAGTCCCTTCGGTAGCAGCTTTCAGCAGCGGCTCGGTCAGACCCGGGCTAATTGCAAACTGTGCACCTGCTTCAGTGACTTCTGCCAGCTGCTGTGGATTCAGCACCGTACCGGCACCCACAATCGCTTCAGGCACTTCTTTGGCGATAGCACGGATAGCGTCAACTGCGCACTCGGTACGCAGAGTCACTTCCAGAACGCGCACCCCACCAGCAACCAACGCTTTTGCTATCGGCACCGCGTGTTCCAGTTTTTTTACCACGATAACCGGTACAACCGGGCCGGTGGTCAGGATTGATTCTGCACTTGTTTTCCAGTTTTTCATCAGAGTTTTCTCTCGCCTGATTACAAATTTGTCGTCTTAAAAAGTGATACAGGTTGCGCCCTGTTCGGCACCGGACAGTTTTTCACGCAAGGCGCTGAATAATTCACGTCCTGTTCCCACGCGTGACGCGCTCAGGTCAGGAATGTGCGGTTCGCGAGCAGCCAGTTCCGCTTCGTCTACCAGCAGCGTCAGTTCGCCTGTCTGTCCATTCACACGAATGATGTCCCCGTCGCGCACTTTTGCCAGCAGCCCGCCATCGTAGGCCTCTGGTGTTACGTGGATAGCTGACGGCACTTTACCTGAAGCGCCGGAGAGTCGTCCATCGGTAACTAACGCAATTTTGAAACACCGGTCCAATAATACACCAAGTGGCGGCATGAGTTTATGTAATTCTGGCATTCCGTTCGCTTTTGGCCCCTGATGACGGACAACAACGACACAATCGCGGTCCAGTAAACCCGCTTCAAAGGCCGGCATAACGTCATGCTGGCTTTCAAAAACAACCGCTGGCGCTTCAATCACCTGGTTCTCTACCGGCACGGCAGAGGTTTTCATAACCGCTCGCCCCAGGTTACCGCTTAACACTTTTGTCCCACCATGATGAGAGAAAGGTTGTTCGAAGGACGCGATCACATTGTTGTCGAGTGATTTTTCTGCCCCTTCCCGCCAGTCCAGTTCACCATTATTCAGCCATGGTTCAAGGGTATAACGAGACAGACCAAAGCCTGCCACCGTATTGACATCTTCATGCAGCAGGCCTGCTTTGAGCAGTTCACGTACCAGAACCGGTACGCCACCTGCCGCCTGGAAGTGGTTAATATCGGCCGGACCGTTCGGGTAGAGACGTGCCATCAGCGGTACAACATCAGAAAGGTCAGAGAAGTCATCCCAGTTAATCTGAATACCGGCTGCGCGCGCCATCGCCACTAGGTGCATGGTGTGGTTAGTGGAACCACCGGTCGCCAGCAGTGCAACGATACCGTTCACCACCACTTTCTCATCGATCATCTTACCGATCGGCATCCATTCATTACCATTACCGGTCATGCGCGTAACCTGGCGCGCAGCTGCAGCGGTCAAAGCATCGCGCAGCGGAGAATCCGGATGAACAAAAGAAGAGCCTGGCAACTGCATCCCCATAAACTCCACCACCATCTGGTTGGTGTTGGCAGTACCGTAGAAAGTACATGTTCCCGGCGCATGATAAGACGCGGCTTCTGACTCCAGTAATGCCATGCGGTCCACTTTACCTTCGGCATAAAGCTGGCGAATACGCACTTTTTCTTTATTTGGCAAACCGCTTGCCATCGGTCCAGACGGCACAAACACCGCAGGCAAATGACCAAACGACAGGGCTGCCATGGTCAGACCTGGGACAATCTTGTCGCACACACCGAGAAACAGAGCACCATCAAACATGTTATGGGACAGCCCCACCGCCGCAGACATCGCAATCACTTCGCGGCTTAACAGCGACAATTCCATTCCATCCTGCCCCTGGGTGACACCATCACACATCGCCGGAACACCGCCCGCAACCTGACCAACCGCATTCGCTTCATGCAGGGCTTTACGAATGATTTCTGGATAGTGTTCATAAGGCTGGTGAGCGGAGAGCATGTCGTTATAGGAGGTGATGATGGCGATATTGTTACGCAACATGCTTTTCAAAGAGGCTTTGTCTTCTGGCTGGCAGGCAGCGAAACCGTGTGCCAGGTTACCGCATGCCAACTGCGAACGATGAACGGTCGAAGTTTTCGCTTGTTCTATCCGGGCGAGGTAAGCAGAGCGAGTCTCGCGCGAACGTTCAATGATTCGATTTGTTACGCGTAACAATTGTGGGTTCATAAAGGCTCCTGAAATTGAGTTGTCAGAGCAGGATGATTCACAACGCGTTTCATACATGGAAATTATGATTGAAACGCCTGTAACCGGAGCTCATAGGGCAAAAACGTTTCAGTCAGTGTAATAAAAAAAGCCTCGTGGGTGAATCCGCACGAGGCCTGAAAGTGTAAAAATTGTTCTACAATCTGTGCAAGATCATGTTACCGGTAAAATAACCATAAAGGATGAGCGCAGATATTACTCAAACTCATTCCAGGAACGACCATCACGGGTAATCATCGCCACTGAGGCAACGGGTCCCCAGGTTCCGGCCTGATACGGTTTCGGCGCATCATTGTCCATCGCCCACGCCTCAGTAATGGAGTCTACCCATTTCCAGGCTTCTTCCACTTCGTCGCGACGTACAAACAGTGCCTGAATACCACGCATGGTTTCCAGCAGCAAACGTTCATAGGCATCCGCCAGATGCGTCTGATTAAAGGTTTCTGAATAGCTCAGATCCAGCTTGGTGATTTGCAGGTTATGTTTGTGGTCAAGGCCAGGAACTTTATTCAGTACCTGGATATCCACGCCTTCATCAGGTTGCAGACGGATAGTCAGTTTATTTTGCGGTAGATCCTGCCACGACTCTTTAAACAGATTCAGTTCAGGTGTTTTGAAATAGACCACGACTTCAGAACATTTGGTCGGCAGACGTTTACCAGTACGCAGGTAGAATGGCACACCGGCCCAGCGCCAGTTATCAATGTCGACGCGGATCGCCACGAAGGTTTCTGTATTGCTGCTCTTGTTCGCGCCCTCTTCTTCCAGATAGCCCGGCACTTTTTTGCCCTGAGCGAAGCCCGCAGTATATTGCCCGCGTACGGTTTTTTCGCGCACATTGGAGCGGTCGATGCGGCGCAGAGACTTCAGTACTTTCACTTTTTCATCGCGGATGCTGTCTGCGCTCAGGTCAGACGGCGGAGACATCGCAATCATGCAAAGAATTTGCAGCAGGTGGTTCTGGATCATGTCGCGCATCTGACCGGCTTTATCAAAATAGCCCCAGCGCCCTTCGATCCCCACTTCTTCTGCCACGGTAATCTCAACATGATCAATGGTGCGATTGTCCCAGTTGTTCACAAACAGAGAGTTAGCAAAACGCAGCGCCAACAGGTTCAGCACTGTTTCTTTACCAAGATAGTGGTCGATACGGTAAACCTGGCACTCCTCGAAGTATTCGCCAACCTGATCGTTGATTTCCTGCGAGGTCGCCAGCGACGTCCCCAGCGGTTTTTCCATGACTACGCGTGCCGGTTTAGCATTCAGTTTTGCCTCACCAAGCCCTTTGCAAATTGCGCCAAAAGTGCTGGGCGGCATGGCAAAGTAGTTAATGGTGATACGATTTTTTTGATCCAGCATCGCGCCGAGACGGCTGAATGCAGCAGTGTCATTGACATCAAGATTACAAAAATCCAGACGTGCACTCAGGGTGTCCCATAAACCTTCATCAATGGTTTCTTTCATGAAAGTTTCGAGCGCCTCGCGGACAACTTTGGTATAAGCCGCTTTATCCCAGTCAGCACGCCCTACGCCGATAATCCGGGTGTCCGGGTTGAGCTGACCGGCTTTTTCCAGTTGATACAGGGAAGGCAGCAATTTACGACGCGCAAGGTCGCCTTTCGCGCCGAAAATGACCAGGTCACAGGCCTGGGCTGTTTGCGTTACCGCCATGTCATTCTCCTTAAGTTAACTAACCCGGTACTTAAGCCAGGGTATACTTGTAATTTTCTTACGGTGCACTGTACTGCTTTTACGAGCTTGCGAAAACTGTAAACGCTTATCCACCCGTGCGATTACGGTAAAAGCGCGCAAAGTGCGGCAAAACTGATAAAAAAATCATCGTTTTCCATTGGGTAAAAATCTGACACTGATCATGTTATGAAAAAAAATAACAACTTTTTTATCTGCTTTTGTCATTAACACAGCACACAGGCGTAATATCTGACAAAACTGCATTTCGATTTCTTTCAGAGCGGAAATCGTCATTACCCGTGAGTCTCTTTACATCATGAATATGCTGGAAAAAATCCAGTCTCAGCTGGAACATTTGAGCAAATCTGAGCGCAAAGTTGCCGAGGTCATTCTGGCTTCGCCCGATAACGCGATCCATTCGAGTATTGCTGCTCTGGCGCTGGAAGCCAATGTTAGCGAACCGACGGTGAATCGTTTCTGTCGCAGCATGGACACACGCGGTTTTCCTGATTTTAAACTTCATCTGGCACAAAGTCTGGCGAATGGCACTCCCTATGTTAATCGCAACGTCAATGAAGATGACAGCGTTGAATCATACACGGGGAAAATATTTGAGTCCGCAATGGCAACGCTCGATCATGTCCGTCATTCACTGGATAAATCTGCCATCAACCGCGCCGTCGACTTGCTCACTCAGGCAAAAAAAATCGCCTTTTTCGGATTAGGTTCTTCAGCCGCCGTTGCCCACGATGCGATGAATAAGTTCTTTCGTTTTAATGTTCCGGTGGTGTACTCCGATGATATCGTGCTGCAACGCATGAGTTGTATGAATTGTAGCGACGGAGACGTGGTGGTGCTGATTTCTCACACGGGAAGAACAAAAAATCTGGTCGAGCTGGCGCAGCTGGCACGCGAAAACGACGCTATGGTAATTGCCCTCACCTCTGCGGGTACCCCACTCGCCCGGGAAGCAACGCTGGCAATTACCCTCGACGTACCGGAAGATACTGACATTTATATGCCCATGGTTTCTCGACTTGCACAGCTGACCGTGATAGATGTGCTGGCGACAGGATTTACTTTGCGGCGCGGTACAAAATTCAGAGATAACTTGAAGCGGGTCAAGGAAGCGCTGAAGGAATCGCGTTTTGATAAGCAGTTACTTAATTTAAGTGACGATCGCTAAAAACGACTGTCACTGTCCTAATCTTATACTACATCCGAATGAGATTAATTTATCGCCATCACGGCGTTATTTCATTCGGATTTCATGTTCAAGCAACACCTGGTTGTTTCAGTCAACGGAGTATTACATGTCCAGAAGGCTTCGCAGAACTAAAATCGTTACCACGTTAGGCCCGGCAACAGATCGCGATAATAACCTTGAAAAAGTTATCGCGGCGGGTGCCAACGTTGTACGTATGAATTTTTCTCACGGCTCGCCTGAAGATCACAAAATGCGCGCGGATAAAGTTCGTGAGATTGCCGCAAAACTGGGGCGTCATGTGGCTATTCTGGGTGACCTCCAGGGGCCCAAAATCCGTGTATCCACCTTTAAAGAAGGCAAAGTTTTCCTCAATATTGGGGATAAATTCCTGCTCGACGCCAACCTGGGTAAAGGTGAAGGCGACAAAGAAAAAGTCGGTATCGACTACAAAGGCCTGCCTGCTGACGTTGTGCCTGGTGACATCCTGCTGCTGGACGATGGTCGCGTCCAGTTAAAAGTACTGGAAGTCCAGGGCATGAAAGTGTTCACCGAAGTGACCGTCGGTGGTCCCCTCTCCAACAATAAAGGTATCAACAAACTTGGCGGCGGTTTGTCGGCTGAAGCGCTGACCGAAAAAGACAAAGCAGACATTAAGACTGCGGCGTTGATTGGCGTAGATTACCTGGCTGTCTCCTTCCCACGCTGCGGCGAAGATCTGAACTATGCCCGTCGTCTGGCACGCGATGCAGGATGTGATGCGAAAATTGTTGCCAAGGTTGAACGTGCGGAAGCCGTTTGCAGCCAGGAGGCAATGGATGACATCATCCTCGCCTCTGACGTGGTAATGGTTGCTCGCGGCGACCTCGGTGTGGAAATTGGCGATCCGGAACTGGTCGGCATTCAGAAAGCGTTGATCCGTCGTGCACGTCAGCTAAACCGCGCGGTAATCACGGCGACCCAGATGATGGAATCAATGATTACTAACCCGATGCCGACGCGTGCAGAAGTCATGGACGTAGCAAACGCCGTTCTGGATGGTACTGACGCTGTGATGCTGTCGGCAGAAACTGCTGCTGGTCAATACCCGTCAGAAACTGTTGCAGCCATGGCGCGCGTTTGCCTGGGGGCGGAAAAAATCCCGAGCATCAACGTTTCTAAACACCGTCTGGACGTTCAGTTCGACAATGTGGAAGAAGCCATTGCCATGTCAGCAATGTACGCGGCTAACCACCTGAAAGGCGTTACGGCGATCATCACCATGACCGAATCGGGTCGTACCGCGCTGATGACCTCCCGTATCAGCTCTGGTCTGCCAATTTTCGCCATGTCACGACATGAACGTACGCTGAACCTGACTGCTCTCTATCGCGGCGTTACGCCGGTGCACTTTGATAGCGCTAATGACGGCGTAGCAGCTGCCAGCGAAGCGGTTAATCTGCTGCGTGATAAAGGTTACTTGATGTCTGGTGACCTGGTGATTGTCACCCAGGGCGACGTGATGAGTACCGTGGGTTCTACTAATACCACGCGTATTTTAACGGTAGAGTAAGTACGTTGCCGGATGCGGCGAAAATGCCTCATCCGGCCTACAGTTCAATGATAATTCAACAGATTTCGAATCTTCTGAAGCAAACTTGAACTTATCATCAGTCGAAGGCCTCTCCTCGCGAGAGGCATTTTTTATTTGATGGGATAAAGATCTTTGCGCTTATACGGTTGGATTTCGCCCGGTTTGCGAGTTTTCAGCAATTTTAATATCCAGGTGTATTGTTCTGGTCGCGGACCAACAAAAATCTCGACTTCTTCATTCATCCGCCGCGCAATCGTATGATCATCCGCCTCTAACAGATCATCCATCGGTGGGCGCACCTGAATCGTCAGACGATGCGTCTTGCCATCATAAATCGGAAACAGCGGTACAACGCGCGCACGGCACACTTTCATCAAACGACCAATCGCGGGCAACGTCGCTTTATAGGTGGCAAAGAAATCAACAAATTCGCTGTGTTCTGGGCCATGATCCTGATCGGGTAAATAATATCCCCAGTAACCCTGACGTACCGACTGGATGAATGGTTTAATACCATCATTTCTCGCATGCAGACGACCACCAAAGCGACGGCGCACCGTGTTCCAGACATAATCAAAAACCGGGTTGCCCTGATTATGGAACATCGCTGCCATTTTCTGCCCTTGCGAGGCCATCAGCATGGCAGGAATATCGACGGCCCAACCGTGCGGCACCAGAAAAATCACTTTCTCGTTATTACGCCGCATCTCTTCGATGATCTCCAGCCCTTGCCAGTCAACGCGCGGCTGAATTTTCTCCGGCCCGCGTATTGCCAACTCAGCCATCATTACCATCGCTTGCGGCGCGGTGGCAAACATCTCATCTACAATCGCTTCGCGTTCAGCTTCACTACGTTCTGGAAAGCAGAGCGACAGATTGATTAACGCACGACGGCGTGAGCTTTTTCCCAGTCGTCCGGCAAAACGTCCCAGCCGTGCCAGAATGGGATCACGGAACTTTGGCGGCGTTAAAGCGATACCCGCCATCGCTGCTACGCCCAGCCATGCTCCCCAGTAGCGCGGGTGGCGAAAGGATTTATCAAACTCAGGAATGTATTCGCTATTATTTTTTTTCGTTTCCATGCTTTTCCAGTTTCGGATAAGGCAAAAATCAATCTGGTGATAGTGTAGCGGCGCAACTTGCCCCGCACCAAATAAAAAAGCCGGTACTGACTGCGTACCGGCTGCGAATGGATGTTAATTAATCAAACCGTAGCTGCGGCACAATCTCTTTGGCCTGTGCCAGGAATTCGCGACGATCGGAGCCGGTCAGCCCTTCGGTACGCGGCAGTTTTGCCGTCAGCGGGTTTACGGCCTGCTGGTTTATCCATACTTCATAGTGCAGATGCGGCCCGGTTGAACGTCCGGTATTACCGGAAAGCGCGATACGGTCGCCACGTTTCACCTTCTGTCCCGGTTTCACCAGGATCTTGCGCAAGTGCATATAACGCGTGGTGTAGCTGCGACCATGACGAATAGCCACATAATAACCTGCTGCGCCACTACGTTTGGCAACCACCACTTCACCGTCACCCACTGAAAGCACTGGCGTACCTTGTGGCATGGCAAAATCAACACCTCTGTGTGGCGCAACGCGACCGGTCACCGGATTAGTACGACGCGGGTTAAAGTTAGATGAGATACGGAACTGTTTCGCCGTCGGGAATCGCAAGAATCCTTTCGCCAGACCAGTACCGTTACGATCATAGAATTTGCCATCTTCAGCGCGGATTGCATAATAATCTTTACCTTCTGAACGCAAACGTACGCCCAGCAGCTGGCTTTGCTCACGTTTACCATCAAGCATTTCTCGTGACATTAACACCGCAAATTCATCGCCTTTTTTCAGTTTGCGGAAATCCATTTGCCACTGCATGGCTTTAATCACTGCGCTCACTTCGGCGCTGGTTAAACCGGCGTTTCTGGCGCTGGCAACAAAGCTTCCCCCGACGGTACCTTTCAGCAGATTGTTGACCCACTCTCCTTGCTGCATTTCGCTGGTCATTTTAAAACCGTTAGCGGCAGTACGGTCATAGGTTCGGGTTTCACGACGAGACACTTCCCAGGTGAGGCGCTGCAGTTCGCCGTCCGCGGTTAATGTCCAGGAGAGTTGTTGACCGATTTTCAGGTTACGCAATTCTTTGTCGGCAGCAGCCAGTTGGGTGATATCACCCATATCAATACCATACTGATTGAGAATGCTGCTTAGCGTATCGCCAGTGGAAACAACATATTCATGCACGCCCGCTTCACCGGCGATTTTGTCATCCAGTTCGTCCTGGGGAATGGCTTCATCTTCTTGTGCAGCTTGATCAATCGGCTCACTGGCTTCAGGTAAGAGCGAACGAATTTCGTTCTGTTCCAGCTCAATGGTTTTGACAATTGGCGTGGCATCACGGTGATAAACATAGGGCCGCCAGACAGCGACGGCCAGAGTAAGAACGGTGAGCGACCCCAACATAACGCGGTGTGGTCGCGGTAAATTATTAAACGCCAGGGCGACAGAGCGGGCTATCTGTTGCACGTAATCACTTCCTCATTAATCTCCTTTCAGGCAGCTCGCATACTGGTTGGCTAATTGATTCAGGAATTCTGAATAGCTTGTTTTACCCAGTTTGATATTCGTCCCCAGGGGATCCAACGTTCCCATACGAACGGATGTCCCTCGTGCGACGCTCTCAACGACCGCTGGCCTGAACTGTGGCTCAGCAAAAACGCAGGTTGCTTTTTGCTCAACCAACTGTGTTCTTATTTCATGTAAACGCTGCGCGCCAGGTTGAATCTCAGGGTTAACGGTAAAATGACCAAGCGGTGTCAGTCCGAACTGTTTTTCGAAGTAGCCGTAAGCATCGTGAAAAACGAAATAACCTTTCCCCTTGAGCGGCGCGAGCTCGTTACCAACCTGCGTTTCGGTTGAGGCTAATTGTGCCTCAAAATCCTTCAGGTTGGCGTCAAGTTTGGCTCGACTTTGCGGCATAAGTTCCACTAATTTTCCATGGATTGCAACCGCTGTAGCCCGCGCTATCTCTGGGGAAAGCCAAAGATGCATGTTGAAATCGCCGTGATGGTGATCTTCGTCACTTTTTTCCGCGTGATCGTGATCATCATCATCGTCGTGAATACTTTTCATCAGCAGCGGTTTCACATCTTCTAGCTGCGCAATCGTTACCTGTTTCGCTTCTGGTAATTTACTTACCGGTTTTTGCATGAACGCTTCCATCTCCGGGCCAACCCAAACGACTAAGTCCGCGTTCTGTAAGCGTTTTACATCCGATGGACGCAGTGAATAATCATGTTCTGAAGCGCCGTCAGGCAGTAAAACCTGCGTTTCTGTTACCCCATCAGCAATGGCAGAAGCGATGAACCCAACGGGTTTAAGCGAAGCGACAACGGCGGCATCTGCGGCCTGTGTTGCACCGCCCCAGAGAGCGGCGGATAATGCTGCGAAAAGAAGCGTTTTTTTATGTAACATAATGCGACCAATCATCGTAATGAATATGAGAAGTGTGATATTATAACATTTCATGACTACTGCAAGACTAAAATTAACATGACAAGTCTGGTTTCCCTGGAAAATGTCTCGGTTTCTTTTGGCCAACGCCGCGTCCTCTCTGATGTGTCGCTGGAACTTAAACCTGGAAAAATTTTGACTTTACTTGGGCCAAACGGCGCAGGTAAGTCGACACTGGTACGGGTAGTGCTCGGACTGGTAACACCCGATGAAGGGGTTATCAAGCGCAACGGAAAACTGCGCATCGGCTATGTACCGCAGAAGCTGTATCTCGACACCACGTTGCCACTGACCGTAAACCGTTTTTTACGCTTACGCCCTGGCACACATAAAGAAGATATTTTGCCTGCACTGAAACGTGTCCAGGCCGGGCATCTGATTAACGCACCGATGCAAAAGCTCTCGGGTGGCGAAACGCAGCGTGTACTGTTAGCGCGAGCATTGTTAAATCGACCGCAATTATTAGTGCTGGATGAACCCACTCAGGGCGTGGATGTGAATGGTCAGGTGGCGTTATATGACCTTATTGACCAACTGCGTCGTGAACTGGATTGTGGCGTTTTAATGGTATCTCACGATCTGCATCTGGTAATGGCAAAAACCGATGAAGTGCTTTGCCTGAATCACCACATTTGTTGTTCCGGCACACCGGAAGTTGTTTCCCTGCATCCGGAGTTTATTTCTATGTTTGGTCCTCGTGGTGCTGAACAACTGGGTATCTATCGCCATCATCATAATCATCGTCACGATTTACAGGGACGAATTGTTTTGCGTCGGGGAAATGATCGCTCATGATTGAATTATTATTTCCCGGTTGGTTAGCCGGGATCATGCTCGCCTGTGCCGCGGGTCCGCTGGGTTCGTTTGTAGTCTGGCGTCGTATGTCTTATTTCGGTGATACGCTGGCTCATGCCTCATTACTTGGCGTCGCGTTTGGTTTGTTGCTGGACGTGAATCCATTCTATGCGGTGATTGCAGTTACGCTGCTGCTGGCGGGCGGTCTGGTATGGCTCGAGAAGCGTCCACAGCTGGCGATCGACACGTTATTAGGGATTATGGCGCACAGTGCCCTGTCGCTGGGCCTGGTGGTCGTTAGTCTGATGTCTAATATTCGTGTTGATTTGATGGCTTACCTGTTCGGTGATTTACTGGCAGTGACGCCAGAAGATCTCATCTCTATTGCGATAGGCGTGGTCATCGTGGTGGCTATTTTGTTCTGGCAATGGCGCAATTTGCTGTCGATGACGATTAGCCCGGATCTGGCGTTTGTTGATGGTGTGAAATTACAGCGCGTGAAATTGTTGTTGATGCTGGTGACGGCATTGACGATTGGTGTAGCGATGAAATTCGTCGGCGCGTTGATTATTACTTCACTGCTGATTATTCCTGCTGCTACTGCACGTCGCTTTGCCCGCACGCCGGAACAGATGGCTGGTGTCGCTGTTTTGGTGGGGATGGTGGCAGTGACTGGCGGTTTAACCTTTTCCGCATTTTACGATACACCTGCAGGCCCGTCGGTGGTGCTATGCGCGGCACTGTTATTTATTATCAGTATGATGAAAAAACAGGCCAGCTAATCTTTCGCTGAACATATTTGTCGGATGCGGCGCGAGCGCCTTATCCGACCTTGTATTATCCCTCCAGTGCAGAGAAAATCGGTCAGTTTTCTCTGCCTGCAGTCCGCATGCCTTATCCGACCTACGGTTCGCTATCTCTGGTAGGCCTGATAAGACGAACATGAACTGAACCCCAAAACCTGGACAGTTTCAGTTAACCGGCTTTTTGATACTCAGTCCGGTATTCTACCGGGCTGAGTCCCCCAAGACTGAGTTTTATTCTTTTTTGATTCCAGTAAGTTATGTATTCGTTAACGGCATTTTCCAGCTCTTCTACATTTCTGTAGTCCCGGCGATAGTACATTTCTTCTTTCAGGTGACCAAAGAAGTTCTCCATTACCGCATTATCAAGGCAGTTGCCCTTGCGCGACATGCTCTGCACTAACCCTCTGTCCGCCAGGGCGGACTGATAACTTTTTATCCGGTAATGCCATCCTTGATCACTGTGGAGCAGCGGTTTCTCCCCTTCAGCAAGGCTTTCCAGCCCCTTATTTAACATCCGCTTCACCAGCTCCTCTGTAGGCCTGCAGGCCGTTTCCCACGCCACGATTTCCCCGTTAAACAAATCAAGTATCGGGGACAGGTACAGTTTTTGTCCGCCAGCCCTGAATTCGGTGATATCTGTCACCCATTTCTCACAGGGAGCTGCCGCTTTGAACAGTCGCTGAAGGATATTTTCTGCAGCGAGTCCCATATTTCCCCGGTAAGACCGGTATTTCTTCAGACGCACAGGAGACTTCAGGCCGAGCTGTTGCATCAGTTTTCGCACCGTTTTGCCACTGAACTTAAGACCTCTTTTCTGAAGCTCACAATGGATCCGCCGGTACCCATAACATCCCCGGTGTTCATGGAAGATGGAGGCTATGAGCTGTTTCACATCAGCATACTTGTCCTTAGCCTTCTGCAGTGACAGCTGGTAGTACAGCGTGCTTCTGGCCAGCCCTGCGGCCTTTAACAGGTCAGACTGGCAGTGTCCGTACCTCAGGCTCTGGATGACTTTCGTTTTTTCTCCAGCTCCTGGCGCTTTTTTTCCAGAAGATGCTCCTGCATGGCTTTCAGATATGCATTTTCTGCGCGAAGATAACGCAGCTCATTCTTCATCTCTTCCGGCGTCATGTTTGCCTCGTTTTCATGGGTATCATCAGAACGGGTCATGCTTTTCTCCTTCCTGCGCCTGATAAAGGCCTCATTACCAGATTTGCGGTAGCCTTTTATCCAGTTTTTAACCGTGTTGTGGCTGGGAATGTTAAACCGGGCTGCTACCCGGGGTAGAGACTCAGAATGCCCGAGAGCATAAAGAACCACGCAAAGTTTATCTTCAGGAGAATAGCTACGCTTGTGTCTGCAATCCAGTGCCCGAGGACCGTGAAGAAGAAAAAGATTAATCCAGTGTGAGAGGCTGGTGTGAGAAAGTTGAAAGAGTTTTGCCGTAGAAATGATGCCTGCATGACCAGCCAGGTAATGATTTACAGCGGCAAGTTTTACTTCAAATGAATGTTTCATAAACTGCACCTTCAGATGTCAGATTATGTCCAACATTTGGGGTGCAGTTCAACAGCGTCGCATCAGGCACACTGCCAGTGTCGGATGCGGCACGAGCGACCAATCCGACTTACGACATTTCTGGCGGCGTTATGCCAAAGTGATTCCACGCCCGCGTCGTCGCCATACGCCCACGCGGTGTACGCTGCAAAAAGCCTTGCTGAATCAAATAAGGTTCCAGTACATCCTCAATGGTTTCACGTTCTTCGCCAATGGCTGCCGCCAGGTTATCCAGACCTACCGGCCCGCCAAAGAACTTATCGATTACCGCCAGCAACAATTTGCGGTCCATATAATCGAAACCTTCAGCATCGACATTCAACATATCCAGCGCCTGAGCAGCGATATCTGCCGAGATGGTGCCATCGTGCTTCACTTCGGCGAAATCACGCACTCGACGCAGCAGACGGTTGGCAATACGTGGCGTACCGCGCGCACGACGAGCAACTTCCAGCGCGCCGTCATCACTCATCTCAAGCCCCATAAAGCGTGCGCTGCGACTGACGATATATTGCAGATCCGGCACCTGATAAAACTCCAGACGTTGCACAATACCAAAACGATCGCGCAACGGTGATGTCAGCGAACCTGCGCGCGTGGTTGCACCAATCAGGGTAAACGGCGGCAAATCAATTTTAATGGAGCGTGCCGCCGGACCTTCACCAATCATGATATCCAGTTGGTAATCTTCCATTGCCGGATACAACACCTCTTCCACCACTGGTGAAAGACGGTGGATCTCATCAATAAACAGTACATCGTGTGGTTCAAGGTTAGTGAGCATTGCTGCCAGATCGCCCGCCTTTTCCAGCACCGGACCAGAAGTCGTGCGTAAATTAACGCCCATTTCATTGGCGACAATATTGGCAAGCGTAGTTTTACCCAACCCCGGAGGACCAAAAATCAATAGATGATCGAGGGCATCGCCGCGCAGTTTCGCTGCTTTGATGAAAATCTCCATCTGCGAACGAACCTGCGGCTGACCAACATACTCTTCCAGTAATTTAGGGCGAATGGCGCGATCTGCCACATCTTCCGGCAAAGTGGTACCGGCAGAAATCAGACGGTCTGCTTCAATCATCCTTTACCTCATAACGCGGCGCGTAGGGCTTCGCGAATTAATGTTTCACTGCTGGCGTCAGGGCGAGCGATTTTGCTCACCATGCGGCTTGCTTCTTGTGGTTTATAGCCCAGTGCCACCAGCGCAGCAACCGCTTCCTGTTCAGCATCGTCGGTCGCCGGGCTGGCAGGAGACGTGAGTACCAGGTCGGCGGCTGGCGTAAAGAGATCGCCATGCAAACCTTTAAATCGGTCTTTCATTTCGACAATCAAACGTTCGGCGGTTTTTTTGCCAATACCCGGCAGTTTCACCAGTGCCCCCACTTCTTCACGCTCAACGGCATTAACGAACTGCTGCGCTGACATTCCGGAGAGGATCGCCAGCGCCAACTTCGGGCCGACGCCGTTGGTTTTGATCAACTCTTTGAACAACGTGCGCTCTTGTTTATTGTTAAAACCGTACAGCAGTTGCGCGTCTTCACGCACCACAAAGTGGGTGAAAACGATCGCTTCCTGACCCGCTTCAGGGAGTTCATAAAAACAGGTCATCGGCATATGCACTTCATAGCCTACGCCGCCCACTTCAATTAACACCAGCGGGGGTTGTTTTTCAATGATGATGCCTCTGAGTCTGCCTATCACATGACGCTCCTGCGTAATGAATCAAAGATAATGCTGTATGATAAAAAAATGCTGGATAGATATCCAGCGAAGGATGAAGAAAACTTGCGAGGTGTCTCGATGATCTGAAAAATGGCGCAGTATAATTTATTCTACAGGTTATATTGGAAGCAAATATTTAAATATTACATATTCAGCGAAGAAATGTGTAATAAAAATATACATTGCGACTCCTGAAAAAATAAATTTTTTATGCTATTACGTATATTCATATCTATTTCAATGGAATGACAACGTGAATATTAATTATCCTGCGGAATATGAAATTGGTGATATCGTCTTTACATGTATAGGTGCTGCCTTATTTGGTCAAATATCAGCTGCATCAAATTGCTGGAATAATCACGTCGGGATCATTATCGGTCATAACGGTGAAGACTTTCTGGTTGCAGAAAGCCGTGTTCCCCTCTCAACCATCACTACGCTATCCCGTTTTATTAAACGCTCTGCTAATCAACGCTATGCTATAAAGCGATTAGACGCCGGACTAACAGAACAACAAAAACAACGAATTGTTGAACAGGTTCCTTCCCGGCTACGCAAACTTTACCACACCGGTTTTAAATACGAATCTTCGCGACAGTTCTGTTCAAAATTTGTTTTTGATACTTATAAAGAGGCGCTATGTATTCCGGTGGGTGAAATAGAGACGTTTGGAGAATTATTAAATAGCAATCCGAATGCAAAACTCACTTTCTGGAAATTCTGGTTCTTAGGTTCTATTCCGTGGGAGCGTAAAACCGTCACGCCAGCCAGTTTGTGGCATCATCCGGGTTTGGTGTTGATTCACGCGGTGGGAGTTGAAACGCCTCAGCCTGAACTGACCGAGGCGGTATAACTTAACGCAGTCGCCCTCTCGCCAGGTTCAGTCGCGATTCACTCATTTGCATCGCATTCTGACTAACGTGGCAGTGGGTGATGGCAATCGCCAGCGCATCGGCGGCATCCGCCTGTGGATTAGCGGGCAGTTTCAGCAAGGTGCGGACCATATGCTGCACCTGGCTTTTTTCGGCACTACCAATACCTACCACTGTTTGCTTTACCTGACGTGCCGCATATTCAAATACCGGCAATTCCTGATTCACCGCCGCCACAATCGCCACGCCGCGCGCCTGCCCCAGTTTCAGGGCTGAGTCAGCGTTCTTCGCCATAAAGACTTGTTCAATGGCGAAATAATCAGGCTGGAATTGGGTGATGATTTCCGTCACGCCCGCATAGATGAGCTTCAGACGAGACGGTAAATCATCCACTTTGGTGCGTATGCATCCGCTACCCAGGTAGGACAGTTGCCTGCCTACCTGGCGGATGACGCCATAGCCGGTCACGCGCGAACCCGGGTCAATACCGAGAATAATAGCCATCACGCGTCTCCGTTTTGCTGTTTAGCAGGCCTCATCAGAGAGTCGCTGCAACCTCATCAGAGATTTCACCGTTATGGTAAACTTCCTGCACGTCGTCGCAATCTTCCAGCATATCGATCAGACGCATCAGTTTCGGTGCGGTTTCTGCATCCATATCAGCTTTGGTGGACGGGATCATGGAAACTTCCGCGCTGTCTGCTTTCAGACCTGCCGCTTCCAGAGCGTCGCGTACTTTGCCCATTTCTTCCCATGCAGTGTAGACATCAATCGCGCCGTCATCATAGGTCACAACGTCTTCAGCACCGGCTTCCAGGGCTGCTTCCATGATGGTGTCTTCATCGCCTTTCTCGAAGGAGATCACGCCTTTTTTGCTGAACAGATAAGCTACGGAACCATCAGTACCGAGGTTACCGCCACATTTGCTGAATGCATGACGCACTTCAGCAACGGTACGGTTGCGGTTGTCAGACAGACATTCAATCATGATTGCCGTGCCGCCAGGACCGTAACCTTCGTAGATGATGGTTTCCATGTTTGCATCATCATCACCGCCCACACCTCGTGCAATTGCGCGGTTCAGAGTGTCACGGGTCATGTTGTTAGACAGTGCTTTATCAATTGCTGCACGCAGACGCGGATTAGCGTCCGGATCACCACCGCCCAGCTTAGCCGCGGTTACCAGCTCACGAATGATTTTAGTGAAGATTTTACCGCGCTTAGCATCCTGCGCAGCTTTACGATGTCTGGTGTTGGCCCATTTACTATGACCTGCCATAAAAATATCTCCAGATAGCCCTGCCTGTTCAGGCAGCGTTAATTACAAACTGTTCAATCGCCTGCCGGTTGCTCCAGGACTTAGTGAGCGCCGCCGCAGCAGGCGCATCAAGCCACTTGTAAGCCAGATGTTCAGTGAAAACGATCTGGCGCTCGTGCGGGAGCGCAAGACAGAACCATGATTCCGTATTACGCGTCACGCCCGGCGCATAGCGATGACGTAAATGTGAAAAAATTTCAAACTCTACCGTGCGCTGACAGTCAATTAAGGTCAGTTGTTCAGCGACAACATCAATGGTGACCTCTTCCTTTACTTCGCGCATGGCAGCTTGCGGCGCGGTTTCACCCTCTTCCACGCTGCCGGTTACCGACTGCCAGAAATCGGGATCGTCACGCCGCTGCAACATCAGCACCCGTTTCGTATCTTGTGCGTAGATGACCACTAAGATCGAAACGGGACGCTTATAAGCCATATCAGTTATTCTCAGCCTTCTTCACAACCTGAATGCTCAGCTCAGCCAGTGCAGTCGGGTTAGCAAAGCTCGGTGCTTCAGTCATCAGACACGCCGCCGCCGTGGTTTTCGGGAAGGCGATAACGTCACGGATATTGTCGGTGCCGGTCAGCAGCATGGTCAGACGGTCAAGACCGAATGCCAGACCTGCGTGCGGCGGAGTACCGTATTTCAGGGCGTCGAGCAGGAAGCCGAATTTCTCGCGCTGTTCCTCTTCGTTGATACCCAGAATACCAAACACCGTCTGCTGCATATCACCATTATGGATACGCACAGAACCACCGCCCACTTCGTAACCATTGATGACCATATCGTAAGCGTTAGCCACCGCATTTTCCGGTGCAGCTTTCAGTTCTGCTGCCGTCATGTCTTTCGGTGAGGTGAACGGATGGTGCATTGCTGTCAGGCCGCCTTCACCGTCGTCTTCAAACATCGGGAAGTCGATAACCCACAGCGGTGCCCATTTGCTTTCGTCGGTCAGACCAAGGTCTTTACCCACTTTCAGGCGCAGTGAGCCCATCGCGTCGGCAACAATTTTCTTGTTGTCGGCACCGAAGAAAATCATATCGCCATCTTGCGCGCCAGTACGCTCCAGGATGGCTTCGATGATTTCTGCATTAAGGAACTTCGCTACCGGGCTGTTGATACCTTCCAGACCTTTCGCGCGTTCGTTAACTTTGATGTAAGCCAGACCTTTCGCGCCGTAGATTTTAACGAAGTTACCGTATTCGTCGATCTGCTTACGGGTCAACGATGCGCCGCCCGGAACACGCAGAGCGGCAACACGGCCTTTCGGATCGTTCGCCGGACCTGCAAATACTGCAAACTCAACAGATTTCAGCAGATCGGCAACGTCGGTCAGTTCCATCGGGTTACGTAGATCTGGTTTATCAGAACCATAACGGCGTTCTGCTTCTGCAAAGGTCATTACCGGGAAATCGCCCAGATCCACGCCCTTCACTTCCAGCCACAGATGACGCACCAGCGCTTCCATCACTTCACGCACTTGCGGCGCGGTCATGAAAGAAGTTTCCACATCGATCTGAGTAAATTCAGGCTGACGGTCAGCACGCAGGTCTTCGTCACGGAAGCATTTAACGATCTGATAGTAGCGGTCAAAGCCGGACATCATCAGCAGCTGTTTGAACAACTGTGGGGATTGCGGCAGTGCGTAGAATTTACCTTTGTGCACACGAGAAGGCACCAGGTAGTCACGCGCGCCTTCCGGCGTGGCTTTGGTCAGCATCGGAGTTTCGATGTCGAGGAAGCCGTGGTCATCCATAAAACGGCGCACCAGGCTGGTGATTTTAGCGCGGGTTTTCAGGCGCTGAGCCATTTCCGGGCGACGCAGGTCGAGGTAGCGGTATTTCAGACGCGCTTCTTCGGTGTTGACGTGGTTAGAGTCAAGCGGCAGAACATCTGCACGGTTGATGATAGTCAGCGAGGACGCCAGTACTTCGATTTCGCCAGTCGCCATATCGCGGTTAATATTTTTTTCGTCACGCGCACGTACGGTGCCCGTGACCTGAATGCAGAACTCATTACGCAGTTCAGAGGCCAGCTTTAACGCGTCCGCACGATCCGGATCGAAAAATACCTGCACGATACCTTCGCGGTCGCGCATATCGATGAAGATCAGGCTACCAAGATCACGACGACGGTTGACCCAACCACACAGAGTCACCTGCTGCCCCACGTGGGACAAACGGAGCTGTCCACAATATTCTGTACGCATGAGATATCCCTTAACTTAGCTGCCGGCGGATGCCCCCTGCTGCGCAGGTGACCAAGTCGCAGCGTTAGCTGTATGTCACAACTGAATGAAAAAAGGCGGCTATTATACTGGAAATTCTGCCGCACCGTAAGAGCCTGGCCCGCGCTGGAACGCCTCGTTACCACTTTATATCGGGCCTGAAATCAGACTCTACGCCAGTTTGCTATAAAGGTGTTGCCCGAACTCATAAAAATTAACAAAATTTGTCGTTCCGCCATCGGCTCATCGTATTAAGGTGAGAGGCACGATTTTGTTTTATCAGGAGTCATCATGCTTGAACTTAATGCTAAAACCACCGCGCTGGTGGTGATTGATTTACAAGAAGGCATCTTGCCTTTTGCCGGTGGTCCACATACTGCCGATGAGGTGGTTAATCGCGCCGGGAAGCTGGCGGCGAAATTTCGCGCGAGCGGTCAGCCCGTGTTTCTGGTGCGTGTTGGCTGGTCTGCCGATTATGCTGAAGCATTAAAACAGCCGGTTGATGCCCCTTCCCCCGCTAAAGTGTTGCCCGAAAATTGGTGGCAACATCCTGTAGCATTAGGTGCAACCGACAGCGATATCGAAATCATCAAACGTCAATGGGGTGCGTTTTACGGTACGGATCTGGAATTGCAGTTGCGCCGCCGGGGTATCGATACAATAGTGTTATGTGGGATCTCGACCAATATCGGTGTTGAATCCACCGCCCGCAATGCCTGGGAACTCGGTTTTAATCTGGTGATTGCCGAAGATGCCTGTAGCGCCGCTAGCGCCGAGCAGCACAATAACAGCATTAATCATATCTACCCGCGCATCGCCCGTGTGCGTAGCGTTGAAGAGATCCTCCACGCGTTATGATTTACATCGGTTTGCCACAATGGTCGCATCCTAAATGGGTGCGGTTGGGGATCACCAGCCTTGAAGAGTATGCCCGCCACTTTAACTGTGTGGAGGGTAACACCACGCTTTATGCCCTGCCGAAACCCGAGGTTGTCCTGCGCTGGCGTGAGCAGACCACAGATGACTTCCGCTTCTGTTTTAAGTTTCCGGCGACTATTTCGCATCAGGCAGCATTACGGCATTGCGATGATTTAGTGACTGAATTTTTGACCCGCATGTCACCGTTGGCTCCGCGCATTGGACAATACTGGCTGCAACTGCCTGCCACATTCGGCCCACGGGAGCTGCCTGCGCTTTGGCATTTTCTCGATTCTCTTCCCGGCGAATTTAATTATGGTGTGGAAGTCCGCCATCCACAGTTTTTCGCCAAAGGGGAAGAGGAACAAACGCTTAATCGCGGTTTACATCAGCGCGGCGTTAATCGGGTGATTTTAGACAGCCGCCCGGTTCATGCAGCACGTCCACACAGTGAAGCTATTCGCTACGCTCAACGAAAAAAACCTAAAGTTCCGGTACATGCTGTACTGACGGCGAAAAATCCACTGATCCGTTTTATCGGTAGTGATGATATGACGCAAAACCGGGAATTATTTCAGGTCTGGTTACAAAAATTAGCGCAGTGGCATCAGACCACTACGCCTTATCTTTTTTTACATACGCCAGATATTGCCCAGGCCCCGGAACTGGTACATACCCTGTGGGAAGACTTACGTAAAACGCTTCCAGAGATCGGAGCAGTTCCGGCTATTCCACAGCAATCTTCTCTTTTCTGAATTTGCCACCTATCATAGACAGGTGCCATCGGCCATTTTAAAGGGAGTTTGTATGGTAAGCGCGCTGTATGCCGTTTTAAGTGCGTTGTTATTAATGAAGTTCTCTTTTGATGTCGTTCGCCTGCGAATGCAGTACCGCGTTGCCTATGGCGACGGCGGTTTTAGCGAACTGCAAAGCGCTATTCGCATTCATGGTAACGCGGTGGAATATATTCCCATCGCGATTGTGTTGATGCTGTTTATGGAAATGAATGGCGCAGAAACCTGGATGGTGCATATTTGCGGCATCGTTTTGCTTGCTGGTCGTCTGATGCATTATTACGGTTTTCATCACCGTCTGTTCCGCTGGCGACGTTCTGGCATGAGCGCCACCTGGTGTGCGCTGTTGCTGATGGTGCTGGCGAATCTTTGGTATATGCCCTGGGAGTTGGTTTTCTCCCTGCGTTAGCGCACAATACGCCACTTTCTTTTTCCCGGATTTTTACGTTATGTCTCACCGCGACACGCTATTTTCTGCCCCTATCGCCAGACTGGGCGACTGGACCTTTGATGAACGGGTAGCTGAAGTCTTCCCGGATATGATCCAGCGTTCCGTTCCCGGCTATTCCAATATTATTTCCATGATTGGTATGTTAGCCGAGCGCTTCGTTCAACCTGGTACGCAGGTTTACGATCTGGGTTGTTCTCTGGGCGCGGCGACACTCTCGGTGCGTCGCAACATTCATCATGATAATTGCAAAATTATTGCCATCGATAACTCCCCGGCGATGATTGAACGCTGCCGTCGTCATATTGACGCCTATAAAGCTCCTACGCCAGTAGACGTTATTGAAGGTGATATTCGCGATATCGCCATTGAAAACGCATCGATGGTGGTGCTGAATTTTACCCTGCAATTCCTGGAACCTTCCGAGCGCCAGGCGTTACTGGATAAAATTTATCAAGGACTGAACCCGGGCGGCGCGCTGGTGCTTTCGGAAAAATTCAGTTTCGAAGATGCCAAAGTTGGTGAACTGCTGTTCAACATGCACCACGACTTTAAACGTGCCAACGGTTACAGCGAACTGGAGATCAGCCAGAAACGCAGCATGCTGGAAAACGTGATGCTGACCGATTCCGTGGAAACCCATAAAGCACGCCTGCATAAAGCCGGTTTTGAGCATAGCGAGCTGTGGTTCCAGTGCTTTAACTTTGGTTCACTGGTGGCATTAAAAGCAGAGGACGCTGCATGATCGACTTTGGTAACTTTTATTCTCTGATTGCCAAAAATCATCTTTCACACTGGCTCGAAACGCTGCCCACGCAGATTGCTAACTGGCAGCGCGAGCAGCAGCACGGGCTGTTTAAGCAGTGGTCCAACGCGGTGGAATTTCTGCCTGAAATTAAACCGTATCGTCTGGATTTATTGCATAGCGTAACCGCCGAAAGCGAAGAGCCACTGAGCGCCGGGCAAATTAAGCGCATTGAAACGCTGATGCGCAACCTGATGCCGTGGCGCAAAGGGCCGTTCTCACTGTATGGCGTCAACATCGATACCGAATGGCGTTCCGACTGGAAATGGGATCGCGTTCTGCCCCATCTTTCTGATTTAACCGGGCGCACCATTCTTGATGTCGGCTGCGGCAGCGGTTATCACATGTGGCGCATGATTGGCGCTGGCGCGCACCTCGCGGTGGGGATCGACCCTACACAACTGTTTCTGTGCCAGTTTGAAGCGGTGCGTAAACTACTGGGTAACGATCAGCGCGCACATTTGTTACCGTTAGGTATTGAACAACTTCCGGCACTGAAAGCCTTTGATACCGTCTTTTCGATGGGCGTGCTTTATCATCGTCGTTCACCGCTGGAGCATCTCTGGCAGTTAAAAGACCAACTGGTGAATGAAGGCGAACTGGTGCTGGAAACGCTGGTTATTGATGGCGATGAGAACACGGTGCTGGTGCCGGGCGATCGTTACGCACAAATGCGTAATGTCTATTTCATTCCTTCCGCGCTGGCGCTGAAAAACTGGCTGAAGAAGTGTGGTTTTGTTGATATTCGCATTGCGGATGTGAGCGTTACCACCACAGAAGAGCAGCGACGCACCGAATGGATGGTCACCGAGTCTCTGGCCGATTTTCTCGACCCGCATGATCCGGGTAAAACGGTGGAAGGTTATCCTGCGCCTAAACGCGCGGTGCTGATTGCGCGCAAGCCGTAAAAATTTAGCGCCCGTTTCCGGGCGCTTTTTACGTCTTATGCCTGAATAGCTGGCTGATCAAACGCCGTTAACTTCAGCGCATTGCCCGTATATTTTTCGATATACACCAGCGCAGAGTTACCGGCACAGGCATTCGCCAGCTGCGAGCTGGGGATATCCGCCGTTAACACGTTCGCACTACCGTTTTTACACAAGCCATTTTCCAGATCTGGCCATGCACCTTCATGCACGCATACCACGCCTTTTTTGATCCCGTCAGTCACCACCGCGCCTGTCAGAATCTGACCACGTTTGTTCCAGACACGCACCAGATCGCCATTCGCAATACCAAAGCGAGCAGCATCTTCGGTGTGAATAGTGATTGGTTCACGATCGGCAACCGCATATTTTTTACGCAGTTCCGCATAGTTAAGCTGACTGTGTAAACGGTGTGCCGGATGTGCGGTCAGAAGCTGCAACTGCTTCTCGTCGGCGGTACCCTTCCACTCATCAGGCGCAAGCCAGGTTGGGTGTGCCGGGCAATCCTTATAGCCAAATTTTTCCAGCGTTCTGGAGTAAATCTCAATTTTGCCGCTTGGCGTACCCAGCGCATTTTTCACCGGATCGGCGCGGAAATCACCATAACGAATGTACTGTTCGTTCTTCTCGCTGCGGCGCATTTCGATCAGTTTATTTTGCTGCCAGAAGGCATTAAACATCGGCATCGTCACGCGTTGCGCACGGGCACCTTTCTGAGCGGCATCATAGAAAAATTTCAGCCACGCCATTTCATCTTTACCTTCGGTATAGATCTCTTTTCCGCCAGGTTTGAGTAATTCAGCAAGATCGGCAAACACGTCAAAATCGTTGCGCGCTTCAAATTGCGGAGCGACAGCCTGCTTCATCGGCACAATATGCTGGTTGCTGTAATCACCGGTCATCGTCAGGTCATTGCGCTCAAACGATGTGGTGATCGGTAATACGATATCTGCGTGTTTGGCTGCTGCGGTCCAGTAGCATTCAGAAACGACGATCATCTCCGGTTTCTGCCATGCTTTAATCAGACGATTAGTATCCTGGTGATGGGTAAAGTTACCGCCACCCGCCCACCAGATCATTTTGATATTCGGATACGTTTGTTCTTTACCGTTATGCTGATATTTGCCGCCAGGATTTTCCAGCGCATCGACGATACGGGCAACAGGAATCGCCGTCATTCCGCCATCATCAGCGGCCTCGCTGGCCTGTCCGGCAATCGCCGCAGACATTTCTGGTAGCACGCCGCCAACACGCGTCGGGTTGCCACCGTTGGAGTAATGATAAGAGAAACCAAACCCGCCGCCCGGTGTACCAATTTGCCCTAACATCGCCGCCAGCGTCACCAGCATCCAGTGTTTCTGTTCACCGTATTGCTGGCGCTGAATTCCCCAGCCTGCCATCAGCATTGTGCGATTTGCCGCCATCAGTTCTGCAAGTTTCACAATCTGCGCTTCCGGCACGCCAGTAATTTCCGCCGCCCAGGCCGCACTCTTCGGCGTATTATCGTTCTTGCCTGTCAGATACTCTTCAAACTGCGGATACCCGGTAGTGTATTTTTCAAGGAACACTTTATCGTGTTTGCCTTGTGTCATCAGGGTATGCGCAATCCCTAACATCAGTGCCACGTCGGTGCCCATATTCGGTGCGATCCAGGTGGCATTATCGCCAAAGAATTCGATGGTTTCGGAGCGGATAGGATCAATGGCAATCACTGGTTTGCCAGATTTTTTCAGCTGATGGAAGTATTCCAGCCCTTGTTCATCGGTACTGCTCCAGGCAATTTTTAAGGTATTCAGCGGGTTCATGCCCCACAACACCACCACCTGACTGTTTTCCAGAATCAGCGGCCAGGAAGTCTGCTGTTCATAGACCTCCACAGAACCGACCACATGCGGCATGATCACCTGTGCCGCTCCGGTTGAATAATCGCCGCTATGCCCGGAATAACCGCCCGCCAGGTTCATATAACGTTGCAGTAAGGTTTGCGCTTTATGCAACACGCCAGAAGAACGCCAGCCGTAAGATCCGGCAAAAATGGCCGATGGTCCGTTAGCTTTACGAATATGATCGTGTTGCTCATGAATCAGTTTTAATGCTTGTTCCCAGCTCACCTGTACATAGGTATCTTCGCCACGACCTTTCGCCGGTTGCAGTGGATTATCGAGATAGCTTTTTCTCACCATCGGATGCTGAATACGCGCCGTGGTGTGTACCTGATCCGCCGCCGTAGACTGTAAGGAGTTCGGTATGGTCTTCGCCAGCGCGCCTGTCGAAGAAACAATCTTGCCGTCCTTCACTTCTACGTTCATCGCTCCCCAACGTCCCGCGGTGAGAATTTTGCCGCCCTTCTCTTCTGCCCATGCAGGTAACGGTGCAGCCGATGTCACCACCAGCGCCCCAGCGGCAATACCGCTATGTTTAATAAATTCGCGTCTTGTTAATGTCATAACTTCCTCCCTGATCAACGAGGATCACTGTTTCTCGGTAATATCTTTGGCGTTGTACTGGAAGTACCGCGTCAAAATGTCCAGTTCGTTTTCGCTCATGCTGGTTCGCGCACCCATTCCTTTGGCAATGGACGGCCATGCATTGACGGTGTAATGGTCGGCGGCAATAGGGGCATGGCAGCCAGCGCAATAGGTATCGTCAAGTTTTTCAGCGTATTGCCATAGTGGTTTACGGTCCGCTAATGCGGAATCGGTTAGCGCACCCTGTAAAGACGCCTGACGCCATTGATTGCCGTATTCGTCAGCCTGCCATTCCCCGTTTACCGTTAGCGCCTTGATACCTTCTTCACTTAATGTGGCGAGCGCCAGCCGTTGACCTGCCGCCAGGTAGAGCGTGTTTTCACTGCCCTGCATTTGATAACCCTGCAACCGAACAATTGGCTGTTTACCACTGACATCAACGACGGTGAGATCGGTACCAGGAGTCACGGTAGCCAGGTCGCCTATGCGAGAAGTTTTGAAAGGATAAATATGTGCGCCATTAGTAACTGAAGTAGCGGCCTGACTTTCCAGCTCATGCGCCGCGTTGTCATCCATTTTTATTTCTGGCGGGAAATGGGCAATGCCTTTATGGCAATCGATACAAGTTTCGCCGTCCTTTTGCGCTTTATTATGCATTTTCTGCGCAGATTCACTTTGCGAGGAAATATCCATGGCATCAAAAGAATGGCAACTACGGCAGGTTGCAGAGTCAGTTGCTTTTAATTCTTTCCATACTGTTTCGGCCATTTCCTGGCGATGAGCTTCGAACTTATCGTCACTGTCTATTTTGCCGCTAACAAATTCATGATAAATATCTTTAGATGCTTTTAATTTAGCAAATAAATAATCCATCCCTGACTTTGGAATATGGCAATCGGCACATTCCGCGCGTATACCTTTTTGGTTCGAAAAGTGGACAGTTCCCTGATATTCCTCAAAAGGTTTACTCATCGAGTGGCAGGAAAGGCAAAATGCAGTATCCGACGTTTTATGTAAGGCTTTTTGCGCCAGCAATAACCCGCCGCCACCAACCACAACCGCTATCAGCAAAAACAATAACCCAATGCGTTTTTTCCCTCGCATAGATTCCTCTAATTAAATTCCAGGACACCGATACCATTGTATAAATAAATATACAACGAATTGACTACTTGCTTAATTCGGCACAACACTGCCTGAAATAATCGATAAAGAATATGATTTATTACAATGTAATCATTAATTGCTAAGGAATAACCCAGTTGTTATTTAGAATATATATTTGTCAGTTTTGGCAATTTAAATCACATAATGAATGTGAATATATAGAATATTTCTAGCACAATGCTATGCGCACTGTCACCCGCTCAACAGATCACGGCAATCGTTCGTTTTTTATACTACTCAGGGATAAAAAAAGGCCCCTGTTGAAATTGCAGGGGCCTGGTACGAGCAAGCATCATATTGGGCGACATGATGCAACGGTAAAAATCATTTGGCCTGATGGCGTTCAATGATTCCTTTCATTTCAGCAACCGCCGCCCCGTCTACGACATAACGCGAATACTCGTCCGCGTGTGCATCTGATGACATGGACAATCCTTGATTACGATAACGCATCGGTGAGGCTTGCCACGCTCCCGCGGAGCTATGGACTTCCAGCACTCCGGCATCGAGGAAGTGGTGCAGGTTTTCCGCACGGACTCCTGCTCCGGCCATAATGATTGGAGCATCACGATGGGCAATAAGTTCCATAATTTTTGATAAACCTTGCAGTGCGTCTGATTTTTGCCCTGATGTCAGTACCCGGGCAATGCCCAATTCCGTAAGATTATTGAGTGTATTTAAAGGGTTAGCGCACATATCGAAGGCGCGATGAAAAGTCACTGCCAGCGGACCGGCAGCAGCCATTATTTTTTCCATTCGTGGCATATCGACATTCCCGTCAACATCGAGAACGCCCGTCACCAGTCCAGGAAAACCTAATTCGCGGACTGTGCGCACATCTTCAAGAATGGCGGCAAACTCACCGTCGCTGTAGCAAAAATCACCACCGCGTGGGCGGATAATCGGATGCACTGGGATCGTCACCCGCTGGCGCACGGATTTCAGTACCCCCAACGACGGCGTTAGGCCCCCCTCTTTTGGAGCTGCGCATAATTCAACTCTGTCAGCGCCGTTTTGCTGCGCCGTTAGCGCGCATTCCATGCTGTAACAGCAAATTTCCAGTAATGCCATTTTTGCTCCTTAGTTACGCCGACTGCTCGCTGGCAACGATCTCTTCAATGGACCACGGATGAAACTTAATGGTTGTTTTACCATCGGTGACCGCCAGCGTCGGATTCGGTAATCGTTCATGCTCACCTTTTGGCGAACTGGTTTTAACTGAGATCCCCGGCAGGCTGAGTCCTTCATCAGAAAGCAATGCCAGCGCACGGGCATTCAGCGTTTCTGGATCACCCGGTAGAACGATTTCAATATGTTCCCAACCTTCGTGCGGGTAACGTTTTTCCCCGGGCCACGGTAGCTCCACAATGGAAAACTGCCAGTGCGCAACCTGTAGCGGTTCATGCAATTTAAACAAACAAATCGGTCTGCCATTGATCATATTTTCTGACAAAAGCTCGCCGCACTGTTCAAACCCGCGACGCCAGCGTTCAGCGGTGACGTTTTGATGGCAACGCAAAGAAATGTGATCGGCAGTCAGCGGAGTGATATCCAACCCCAGACGGCGGGAAAGTTCATCTAATGCGTGGGTAAATCGCGGTAAATCCGATGCAATATCCTGCAGCTCGTCGATAGATTGCCAGTTCGCCATAATCATTCTTCGTCTTTCATTAAAAGCGTTAATTTACCCTGTTGCCCTGCGCCAACCAACCGCTGATTTCACGCCGCTTCTGATGCAATAGTGAAAACGGCAATACGCCACGCGCACGTTGCTGACGAAAACAGCCATTTGCAGTATACTCCCGCCCTAATTTCTTTAACTGGTGCGGGTAATTTTTGCTCGCTTCATCAATGTAAGGTATTCCGGTGAATATTCAGGCTCTTCTCTCAGAAAAAGTCCGTCAGGCCATGATTGCGGCAGGCGCGCCTGCGGATTGCGAACCGCAGGTTCGTCAGTCAGCAAAAGTTCAGTTCGGCGACTATCAGGCTAACGGCATGATGGCAGTTGCTAAAAAACTGGGTATGGCACCGCGACAATTAGCAGAGCAGGTGCTGACTCATCTGGATCTTAACGGTATCGCCAGCAAAGTTGAGATCGCCGGTCCAGGCTTTATCAACATTTTCCTTGATCCGGCATTCCTGGCTGAACATGTTCAGCAGGCGCTGGCGTCCGATCGTCTCGGTGTTGCTACGCCAGAAAAACAGACCATTGTGGTTGACTACTCTGCGCCAAACGTGGCGAAAGAGATGCATGTCGGTCACCTGCGCTCTACCATTATTGGTGACGCAGCAGTTCGTACTCTGGAGTTCCTCGGTCACAAAGTGATTCGCGCAAACCACGTCGGCGACTGGGGCACTCAGTTCGGTATGCTGATTGCATGGCTGGAAAAGCAGCAGCAGGAAAACGCCGGTGAAATGGAGCTGGCTGACCTTGAAGGTTTCTACCGCGATGCGAAAAAGCATTACGACGAGGATGAAGAGTTTGCCGAGCGTGCACGTAACTACGTGGTAAAACTGCAAAGCGGTGACGAATATTTCCGCGAGATGTGGCGCAAACTGGTCGACATCACCATGACGCAGAACCAGATCACCTACGATCGTCTGAACGTGACGTTGACCCGCGATGACGTCATGGGTGAAAGTCTCTACAACCCAATGCTGCCGGGTATCGTGGCGGACCTGAAAGCCAAAGGTCTGGCAGTAGAAAGTGAAGGCGCGACCGTTGTATTCCTTGATGAGTTCAAAAACAAGGAAGGCGAACCGATGGGCGTTATCATTCAGAAGAAAGATGGCGGCTATCTCTACACCACCACTGATATCGCCTGCGCGAAATATCGTTATGAAACACTGCATGCCGATCGCGTGCTGTATTACATCGATTCCCGTCAGCATCAACACCTGATGCAGGCATGGGCGATCGTCCGTAAAGCGGGCTATGTACCGGAATCCGTACCGCTGGAACACCACATGTTCGGCATGATGCTGGGCAAAGATGGTAAACCGTTCAAAACCCGCGCTGGCGGTACGGTGAAACTGGCCGATCTGCTGGATGAAGCCCTGGAGCGTGCACGTCGTCTGGTGGCAGAAAAGAACCCGGATATGCCAGCCGACGAGCTGGAAAAACTGGCTAACGCGGTTGGTATTGGTGCGGTGAAATATGCGGATCTCTCCAAAAACCGCACCACGGACTACATCTTCGACTGGGACAACATGCTGGCGTTTGAGGGTAATACCGCGCCATACATGCAGTATGCTTACACGCGTGTATTGTCCGTGTTCCGTAAAGCAGAAATTAACGAAGAGCAACTGGCTGCAGCTCCGGTAATCATCCGTGAAGATCGTGAAGCGCAACTGGCAGCTCGCCTGCTGCAGTTTGAAGAAACCCTCACTGTGGTTGCCCGTGAAGGCACGCCGCATGTGATGTGTGCTTACCTGTACGATCTGGCCGGTCTGTTCTCTGGCTTCTATGAGCACTGCCCGATCCTCAGCGCAGAAAACGAAGAAGTGCGTAACAGCCGTCTGAAACTGGCACAACTGACGGCGAAGACGCTGAAGCTGGGTCTGGATACGCTGGGTATTGAGACAGTAGAGCGTATGTAATCGCGTTATACGGCAACAGCCGATGTCATTGCAGACATCGGCTTTTTTATCATTAACGATAATTTACAATCACTTCATTCCGTTGAATCTTTAGCGGCGGAGTTAGCCGCCCACCGCCAGGCACTTCCCAGATAAAGCGCAACGGTTCTGCCGCCGGTATACCGGAAAAGGCCATGGTGGTTCCACTCTGCCCCTCCAATTCGACACAACGAGATTGTGAACACAAGCGAACCCGCAGTCCTGCAGGTGTCGGACCGATAAGCTGATAACGCCACGCCACCAGCGTCATCAATCCTGAAGCAGGTTGTCGCGTAGAAAGAGGCGCTGACGACATCGATTCACCGCGATGATTTAGCGTAACGCCCACGCTACTCGCCTGCCACATCCCCTCCCCGGCGGCTTGCACCAGCAGCGGAAACAATAATATTGCTAATAAGGCTCTCATTATTTGCCGCCAATCGTCGCCGTCATACGGATATGTCGGTTATCTGATAGTTCCAGATTCGACAGCACCACTAACTGCGGCAAGCTGCGGCGCAGGAAGCGAGACAATAATGGTCGTAGCGCGTGGTTCACCAACAATACCGGCGGCGCACCCAACATCTCCTGACGGGATAGCGCTTCCTGAGTTTGCGCCAGTAAACGATCCGCCAGCCCTGGCTCCAGTCCACCACCGCCTTGCAACGCCTGTAGCAACAAACGTTCCAGCGGTGTATCGAGGCCAATAACATGGACTTCATCTTTGCCAGGAAACCACTGCTGGGTAATCGCCCGTCCCAACGCTACGCGCACGACAGCGGTTAATTCATGCGGATCGCTTTGGATGGGCGCATGTTCCGCCAGCGTTTCGAGAATGGTGCGCATATCGCGAATCGGCACTTTTTCATCGAGCAGATTTTGCAGCACTTTATGCAGTGTGGTAAGCGTGACGACGCCAGGAACGAGATCTTCCGTCAGCTTTGGCATCTCCTGGGCGACGCGATCCAGCAGCTGTTGTGCCTCCTGACGACCAAACAGCTCTGCGGCATGCTGGCTAATGAGGTGGTTAAGATGCGTTGCCACCACCGTGCTGGCCTCAACCACGGTGTACCCCTGAATCTGCGCCTGTTCTTTAAGCGCACTTTCAATCCAGATAGCATTCAGGCCAAATGCCGGATCAACGGTCGCTTCACCAGGTAATGTTCCGGCGGCAGTGCCTGGATTAATTGCCAGCCAGCGCCCCGGATAAGCATCACCACTCCCCATTTCGACACCTTTCATCAAGATACGATAGCGGGCTGGTTGCAAATCCATGTTATCGCGGATGTGCACCACTGGGGGTAGGAAGCCCATCTCCTGGGCAAATTTCTTGCGGATACTGCGTATACGGCCCAACAACTCACCATCCTGCTGAAAATCAACCATCGGGATCAACCGATACCCCACTTCCATTCCCAGAGAATCTTCCAGTTGTACATCGTTCCACGTTGCTTCGACTACCGAATTATTCTCTGCCATTTTTACCGGTTTTGGTTCGGCAGGCGCTTTTTGTTCACGTCCGCGGATCCACCAGGCCAGCCCCAGCAATCCGGCAGTGAACAGCAAAAATACCAGGTTTGGCATTCCAGGCACCAGGCCGAGTAAACCGAGCACGGCGGCGCTTAATAACATAACGCTTGGGTTACTGAAAAGCTGATTCACCATCTGCTCGCCAACATCCTGATCGGTGCTGACACGCGTAACGATGACCCCCGCGGCGGTAGAAATCACCAACGCCGGAATTTGTGCCACCAGACCGTCGCCAATGGTCAATAGCGTATAACTTTCCGCCGCGTGCCCCATGCTCATGCCATGTTGCAGCACACCGACCAGCAATCCGCCGACAACGTTAATGACCATGATGAGGATCCCGGCGATGGCATCGCCGCGAACAAACTTACTTGCCCCGTCCATCGAGCCGTAAAAATCGGCTTCCTGAGTCACTTCGGAGCGGCGTTTTTTCGCTTCATCTTCACCAATCAATCCGGCGTTAAGGTCGGCGTCAATCGCCATCTGCTTACCCGGCATACCATCGAGAACAAAGCGCGCGCCCACTTCCGCAATACGCCCGGCACCTTTGGTGATAACCATAAAGTTGATGATCACGAGAATGACGAACACCACGATACCGATAGCGAAATTGCCACCGACGAGGAAGTGACCGAACGCTTCGACCACCTTTCCAGCCGCCGCCGCGCCGGTATGCCCTTCCATCAAAATGATACGGGTTGAAGCCACGTTAAGTGCCAGACGCAACAGCGTGGTAAACAACAGAATGGTCGGAAACGCAGCAAACTCGAGCGTGCGCTGGGTAAACATCGCCACCAGCAACACCATGATCGACAAGGCAATATTGAAGGTAAACAGCAGGTCGAGTATGAATGCGGGCAGTGGCAGCACCATCATCGACAAGATCAACAGGATCAAAATCGGTCCGGCAAGGATCTGCCATTGTGTCGATTTCAGGTTTGCGGGCAGGCGCAGCATCGCGGCCAGATTACTCATGGGTCGGTTTCTCGTTAATAAAATCCAGGGCTTCCGGCACCGGAAGATGAGTAGGTTGTACAGGGCGCTGTCCACCAGCCAGACGCCAGCGTTTCAGTTGCCAGACCCAGGCCAGCACTTCCGCCACCGCGGCGTACAGTTGACCCGGGATTTGTTGACCGATCTCCGCATGTCGATACAGCGCACGCGCCAGCGGCGGCGCTTCAAGCGTCGGGACGTTATTTTCAGCGCCAATTTCACGAATGCGCAGCGCGACCAGCCCTGCACCTTTAGCGACCACTTTCGGTGCGCTCATTTTGTTTTCGTCATACTGCAACGCTACCGAATAGTGGGTCGGGTTATTGACAATGACATCCGCTTTCGGCACATCGGCCATCATCCGACGCCGTGCGGCCGCTCGCTGCATCTGACGGATCCGCCCTTTAACATGGGGGTCGCCTTCGCTTTGTTTGAACTCATCACGAATATCCTGCCGTGACATTCGCAGCTTTTTCAGGTGGCTGAAGATTTGGAAAAAGACGTCAAATCCCACCATTGGAATGACACCAAGCACCACCAGCAGCGCGCATAGCCCTACCAGATCCATTGCATTACCCATGGCGGTAATCGGAGACTCGGCCATTAAGCGCATCATCTGCGGCCAGTGATACCAGAGAAAAAACCCCGTCACGCTACCAACCAGGATGGTTTTCAAAATTGCCTTAAGCAACTCCGCGCCAGTCTGTGCCGAGAACGTCCGTTTAATGCCCGGTAGCGGGTTGAGTTTGGAAAACTTCGGCTGCAAGGATTTTCCGCTAAATACCAGCCCCCCCAGCATAACCGGAGAAATAATCGCCACCAGCACCACGCCGCTAATCAGCGGTAACAGCGCCAACATGGCTTCTCTGATCAGCAGAATAATCTGCCCGAGGATCAGATTCGGGTCATTGATAATACTGTGATCAAAATGCAGCCCTGCGGAGAGCATGCCCGACAATCGACGGGCCAGCGACACACCGCCAAACCAGATAACACTAACGCCCACCAGCAAAATCAGCAGTGAAGTCAGTTCACGGGAACGCGGGATTTGCCCCTCTTCCCGCGCTTTTTCTAGTCGGTGAGGTGTGGGGGCCTCTGTTTTGTCGTCGCTCTCGTCAGACACGTCGCCAATCCTGGAAAGAGTATTAAGCGTAAATGATGCCAGAGCGCAAAGCGTTCAATGGTTTGAGTAAGGGGCAAAACAGGCGGGATTTAGGGCTTTTACTGCCACACATCAAGCATAGTATGCGTTTGTCGGATGCGGCGTCATCGCCTGATATGACGTGGTCACGTCACATCAGGCAATACAAATCAAAATCCAAGACTATCCAACAAATCGTCCACCTGATCCTGACTGGCTACCACACCGGCTTTGCTGGTATCGACCTGAGGTCCATTAAGCAAACTCTGGTTTTCACGTTTTGGACGCGACTCCTGTTCCGGGATGTTTTCCAACAGCACCATCAGCAACTGACGTTCGATCTCCTGAATGACATCCATCATCCGCTTAATGACCTGCCCGGTGAGATCCTGAAAATCCTGCGCCATCATGATTTCCAGCAGTTGCGCGTTAGTAAAGCTGGTATGCGCGGGGACATCTGCCAGAAATTGCCGTGTATCGGTCACCAGTTCACGGGCGTCGGCAAGGTCAATCGGATCGGCAAACCAGTCATCCCAACGTTGGGTTAACGCTTTTGCTGATTTCTCCATTTGATCCTGATGCGGTTGTGACGCCTCAACACTGTTCAGCGCCCGCTCCGCAGCCTGGGCGGTCATCTGCACAACATAGTACAAACGATCGCGCGCATCGGGGATGGCTTCCGCTGCTTCGGCAATGGCCTGATCCAGCCCCAGTTCCCGCAAACTGTCGCGCAGCATACGCGTCAGGCTGCCGATGCGCGCAATGATATCGCCAGCTGAATGCTCGTCAGCAGGTTTGATTGATGGTTGCATCATAGTCGCATCCTCACATGCCCAGTTTCTCAAAGATTTTGTTGAGTTTTTCCTCCAGCGTCGCGGCGGTAAATGGCTTCACCACATAGCCACTGGCCCCCGCTTGCGCCGCAGCAATGATGTTCTCTTTCTTCGCTTCTGCAGTCACCATTAACACTGGCAATGCCGACATCGCGCCATCCGCACGAATCGTTTTCAGCAACTCCAGGCCATCCATATTGGGCATGTTCCAGTCGGAGATAACAAATCCATAACCGCCTGCCTGCAACTTATTGAGAGCGTCGACGCCATCTTCCGCTTCCTCAACATTATTGAATCCCAGCTCTTTCAGCAGGTTACGCACTATGCGTCGCATGGTGGAAAAGTCATCCACAACCAAAAATTTAAGTTCTTTATCCGCCATTTCACACTCCTGATTTAAATACGTATCGCCTGTCCGGCACTAATTTTTGCCAGCATTTGCTGACTTACCTGGCTAAGATCGACCACTTCGCAGACACCACCCATATTGATGGCCTCGCGCGGCATGCCGAACACCACGCAACTTGCTTCGTTTTGCGCAAGGGTCCATGCCCCCGCCTGACGCATCGCCAACATTCCCGCCGCGCCGTCGTTGCCCATGCCCGTCAGGATCACCCCAACCGCATTACGCCCCGCCTGTTTGGCGACAGAATGGAACAACACATCTACCGATGGCCGATGGCGATTAACCGCCGGGCCATCGTGAATTTTGATTTGATAATTCGCGCCGCTACGCGCCAGCTCCATATGCCGATCGCCCGGCGCGATATAGGCATGTCCCGGCAAGACGCGCTCTCCGTCTTCGGCTTCTTTAACCCCGATCTGGCAAAGCTTATTAAGTCTGTCGGCAAAAGAGCGGGTGAAACCGGGCGGCATATGCTGGGTAATTAACAGTGCTGGACTGGAAAGCGGCAACGGTTGCAGTACGTGACGAATTGCCTCAGTTCCACCCGTTGAAGCACCAATCGCAATCAGTTTTTCAGAACTCAACAACGGCCCTGCCTTCAGCGTTGTCGGTACCGACAATGGCTTATGTGCTGCAAGGCTCGCCTTTGCTGCCGTACGCACCTTTTCAGCAATCATTTCGCTATATGCCAGCATTCCTTCGCGAATACCCAGTTGCGGTTTGGTGACAAAATCTATCGCCCCCAGCTCCAGCGCGCGCAGCGTGACTTCTGACCCTTTGCCGGTCAGGGAAGAAACCATCACAACGGGCATTGGACGCAAACGCATTAATTTTTCGAGGAAATCCAGTCCGTCCATCCGCGGCATTTCAACATCCAGCGTCAATACATCGGGATTGAATTTCTTAATCAAATCACGCGCAACCAGCGGATCAGGGGCGGTCGCCACCATTTCCATGTCGCTATGGCTGTTGATGATTTCTGTCATGATCTGGCGCATCAGTGCCGAATCATCGACAGATAACACCCTGATTTTGCTCATCGTTAATCCTTACTTAGCGCATACACCGTCTGACCACGCAGCGTGAAGCGGCGCTCAAGGTGGCTAAAGTTTTCAGAGTGACCCGCAAACAGCAATCCGTCGGGTTTAAGGAGCGGAACAAAGCGGCGCAAAATCGCCTGCTGGGTAGTTTGATCGAAGTAGATCATGACGTTACGACAGAAGATCGCATCAAACGGCCCCGGCACGGTGTACTGTTTCGCCAGTAAATTCAGCGGGGCAAAATCAACATAGTTCGCCAGCTCCTGACGCACGCGTACCAGCCCTTCATGCGGTCCCGTCCCTCGCATGAAATACCGTTGCAGTTGCTGCGGCGTCAGGTTTTTCAACTCTTCATGGCGATAAATACCGCTTCTGGCTTTTTCCAGCACTTCGGTGTCGATATCGCTGGCAAACACTTTCCAGCGTCCGGGCGCGGTGCCCAATGTATCAGCCAGCGTCATCGCTATGCTGTACGGCTCTTCGCCGCTTGAAGCCGCCGCGCTCCATACGCGATACTCGCCAGAACGGCGACGTGCGTGATCCGCGAGCAGAGGAAAATGGTGTGCCTCACGGAAAAATGCCGTCAGATTCGTGGTCAGCGAATTGATAAACGCCTGCCACTCACCGCTGTGCTGATTAGATTCCAGCAAGTTCAGGTAATGACCGAAATCCGCCTGTCCCAGCGCACGCAAACGACGAACCAGTCGGTTGTAAACCATGTCGCGTTTATGGTCAGCCAGAACGATCCCGGCGCGTTGATAGATCAATTGACTTATCCGCCGAAAATGCGCGTCGGAAAGCGCCAGGCGCTCGGTCATCTGTAACAATAAAGACGTTTGCCCACAGGGCAGAGATGAAGTCATAGCGCCTTCTCAATCACTTCAGGATACCACTGGCGCAATTTGTAACTGCGCCGACTCATGTCGTGCTACTTCATGTTCTTCAAGGGTAAATACCGCCACACGCGACGAAAGATGCTCGACCTGATTCAGTCGTTGCAAATCGTCGCGAAATGCCCAAAAGACATGCCGTTACTGCCAATCTGCAAGATCCCGCAGAGAATCAAAATTAAAAACAGCGTGGTCGAAATTCGAATACGATTAAACATCAACGCTCCCCATCAGGCGGCAATGACCGCTTTAGTAAATACTCGTCAAAATGTTTCCCAGTTTGGATCTTGTTCAGCAATTCGCAGTCGTGGCTGTGCCGGTGGTTGCTCACTGGCAGGACGGGATGGTGTTTGCGGTTTATTGGTGAGTGGGCTGGCTGCCAGACGGAACGCGGAAACCGCTTGCGTTAAACGACTCGCCTGTTCTTCCAGCGCAGCTGCGGCGGCAGCTGATTCCTGCACCAGCGATGCGTTCTGTTGCGTGACGCGATCCATTTCCGAAACCGCCAATGCGACTTGATCGATGCCACGGCTCTGTTCATCCGATGCTGATGCAATCTCGCCCATAATGTCAGTCACGCGAGTGACAGCATTGACGATATTGTTCATTGTTTCCCCGGCGCTTTCGACCAGCACCGAACCGGTATCAACGCGCGAGACGGAGTCTTCAATGAGGGCTTTGATCTCTTTTGCCGCCTGGGCGCTGCGACTGGCAAGATTACGCACTTCGCCCGCCACCACGGCAAAACCACGGCCTTGTTCACCCGCTCGCGCGGCTTCAACAGCGGCATTCAGCGCGAGGATATTAGTCTGGAAGGCAATACCATCGATAACGCTGATAATGTCGGCAATTTTCTTCGAACTATCGGCGATCTCATGCATCGTTTTCACTACGCCATCCACCACTTTGCCGCCGTGCTGGGCGGTGTCGGAGGCACTTTGCGCCAGTTGCGAGGCCTGGCGGGCGTTATCGGCGTTTTGCTTCACTGTCGCGGTGAGCTGCTCCATGCTGGCGGCAGTTTCTTCCAGCGCGGATGCCTGCTGTTCAGTACGGGAGGAAAGATCGGTGTTGCCCGCCGCAATTTCACGGGTACCGGCATAGATGGCATCTGAACCTTCGCGCACATGAGTGACGGTGTCAGTCAAAGAGCGTTGCATATGTGAAACGCTCTGCGCCAGGTCGCCCATTTCACTGCGCCCGTCAATGGTCAGGGTATTCGCCAGGTTACCACCGGCAATTTCGCGAATATGCGCAATAATTTTTGCCAGCGGTGTAAGCAACATACGGCGAATGCCGTACCACGCCACCAGCAGAATCAATACCACCACCAGCGCGATAACCGCCAGTTGCCACTGGGCAAATCGGTAATCATCTGCGTTGTCAGTGACGATATCGCGATACAGTTTTTCACTGCTGAGGGCGTACTGAGCAAACGCTTCGCCCATTGCATTTTGCATTCCCTGGGTTGGCTGAGCGAAATAAGCTCCAGTATTGCCATAATCAAGATAATCAATCAGTTCAGTTAACGCTGTGTGATAGTTTTTATATTTTTCATCAATATTACGACTGGTAGCGACCATTTCAGGTAACGGTGCCATGCTTTTGAATTTTTTATAATGAGTCGCGGCCTGGGCCAATGTTTTCCTGGCGCTATCGAGCAATTCAACTTTGGCATTACTTTGCTGATTGGATGAATCCATCATCATCCGCACCGCTGAACGACTCAGGTTAATGCGCGTTTGTAGCATTAAATCCCATGTTGACGTCAGTTCGCCCTGCTGTTCCCGTAATTGATTGGAAACCACAAAGCTCTTCTGGCTATGGTGAAGGGAAGAAAAAAACAGACTGCCGGAAATAAGCTGTAACAGTGCGAATACCCCCAGCACCATTACCAACAGCGTGACTACGCGGATACGGTTAATCATAAGGCACCTTCCTGAAAACAAGTTGATCTCGTTATCGGCAAGGAGGGGGGAAACTTTATTGCTGATGCCACCCGCCGCGAAATTGAAATAAAAAACCCGATGCGCAGATCATCGGGTTCATTTCAATTGAGGAAATCGGGAGAATTACGCCACTTCTGACGCCGCGCTATCTAACAGCGCCATCTCTTCGCTGTTCAGCAGTTTTTCGATGTTCACCAGAATCAACATGCGGTCGCCCAGTGCGCCCAGTCCTGTGAGATATTCGGTTGAAAGCGTCACGGCAAATTCCGGTGCCGGACGAATTTGCTCCGCCGTCAATGAAAGCACGTCTGAGACGCCGTCAACCACGATGCCGACCACCCGCTGTCCGAGATTCAGGACGATAACTACCGTGTTGTCGTTATAGTCCACATCCACCTGGCTGAACTTAATTCGTAAGTCAACAATCGGCACAATAACGCCGCGCAGATTCGTGACGCCTTTGATAAACGCTGGCGTGTTCGCAATCCGTGTCACCTGATCGTAGCCACGGATCTCCTGCACTTTCAGAATATCAATACCGTACTCTTCATCACCAAGGGTAAATACCAGAAATTCCTGGCCTGACGGCTCGCTGGCCAGCTTTGTTACATTCGTCATACCGGTCATATTGTTACCTTTTTACTCATTCAGGCGGCGGTGTTCGCCATACGTTGTTCGCGGTTTATCGCCTGCAAGGCGGAGACATCAACAATCAGTGCCACGCTGCCGTCGCCAAGAATGGTCGCAGCAGAAATGCCGGGGACTTTGCGATAGTTACTTTCAAGGTTTTTAACCACAACCTGGTGTTGACCAATTAATTGATCCACCAGCAAGGCGTAGCGGCGACCGCCACTTTGTAAGATCACCACAATTCCCTGGGTGGCTTCGGTTTTCGCGCCCGCGACGTTGAACACTTTCCACAGTTCGACGATGGGCAGATATTCACCCCGCACTTCCAGCACCCGCTCGCCGCCTGCCAGTGGATGCAGATCGGCTTCACGGGGTTGCAGTGATTCCATGACAGCATTCAGCGGCAGAATGAAAACTTCATCCGCAACGCGTACGGACATGCCATCAAGAATTGCCAGCGTCAGCGGCAGTAAAATGCGGATCGTCGTGCCAGTACCCTGCTTCGACTGGATCTCGACATGACCGCCCATCTCCTGGATATTACGTTTCACGACGTCCATGCCGACGCCGCGCCCGGAGACGTCGGTGACCTGCTCCGCCGTGGAGAAGCCAGGGGCAAATATCAGCATCGCAACTTCGTCGTCGCTCATGTTTTCGCTGACGGTCAGACCTTGCGAGGCCGCTTTTGCCAGAATTCGTTCACGGTTTAGCCCCGCCCCATCGTCGGTCACTTCAATGCAAATGTTGCCGCCCTGATGTTCGGCAGACAGAATTAAATTTCCGACGCTGTTTTTACCTGCAGCGAGCCGTTTTTCTGGCAGTTCAATACCGTGATCGAGGCTATTGCGTACCAGGTGGGTCAGCGGGTCGATAATGCGTTCAATCAGGCTCTTGTCGAGTTCAGTAGAACTGCCCACCAGCGTCAGTTCTACCTGCTTGCCGAGTTTTCCCGCCAGATCACGCACCAGCCGGGGATAGCGACTAAAGACATATTCCATCGGCATCATGCGAATCGACATCACTGATTCCTGCAAATCACGGGCATTACGTTGTAACTGCCCCATGCTGGTAATCAAATCACCATGATTAACCGGGTCCAGTTCGCTGGAACGCTGGGCAAGCATGGACTGGGTGATGACCAGCTCACCGACGAGGTTAATTAATTGATCAACCTTTTCTACCGCTACACGGATGCTGGTGGATTCACTGCTGCGCGTCGTTTTTTCCCGCTCCACGCGACCGGTTGGCGCTTGTTCAGCTGCCAGTTTAAGCACTGGTGGGGTGGATATTTTTGGCGAGACGTCTACTGTTTCAAAGGTAATCTGATCGGCTTCAATCACAAAACAGAGTACCGCTGTGATGTCATCTTCGGCGATGTCGCCCGGTAATATTGCCGAGAGAGAATCCGCCCCTTTCACCACGTCAGTTAACGTTGTCAGATGCCCCAGCTCTTCTTCCAGCAGGTCGACTTCCCCGGCCTTCAGGCGCGAAAGGATAATTCGTCGCGGTGACTGACTACGACTCTGCTCATCTTGCGGTTCACTTTTGGCAACCACACTTAATCGGGTCACTGCGGATGGCGTTTCGTCTTTCGCTTCTAATGCCAGTTGACGCAAGGCCTGGCAGATATAATCGAAGCTGGCAGCATCCGGCTCTTGCGACTGTTTATAAGCGTCGAGCTGTTCTTGCATGATGTCCTTCGTTTCCAAAAACAGATTGATAATGTCGGTGTTGAGTTGCATCTCACCTCGTCTGGCTTCGTCGAGCAGGTTTTCCATCAGATGCGTGGTTTCCTGCAAAACGCTGAAGCCAAAGGTTCCTGCCCCTCCTTTGATCGAGTGGGCAGCCCGAAAGATGGCATTCAATTGTTCGGCATCTGGCGCTTCCGGCTGCAAAACCAGCAGATGCTGCTCCATATCAGCCAACAGTTCGTCCGCTTCATCAAAAAATGTCTGATAAAAATCGCTTATATCCATGCTCACGCTGTCACCTCGGTTCGGCTGATGGCATTGTGGGAACACTGACCTGTGGTGCAACCTCAGGTTTTTCCAGGGCGCTTACTGGCTCATTCTGGCTTTCGGCGTTTTCATGCAAAATGGCCTGTTCGGCTTGTTTGTTCAGTACCAGCAGGCTGATGCGACGGTTGACGGCATCATCAGGTCCGCGATCGCTTAAGCGCATCGTTGCCGCCATGCCGACGACACGTAACACTTTGCCGCCATTCAACCCACCAACCATCAGTTCGCGGCGGGATGCATTGGCACGATCGGCAGAAAGCTCCCAGTTGCTGTAACCTTTCTCACCGCTGGCGTAGGGAAAATCATCGGTATGACCCGAGAGGCTAATTCGGTTGGGAATACCGTTCAGTACGGGCGCGATGGCGCGCAGAATGTCGCGCATATAGGGTTCGACGTCGGCACTGCCAGTTCTAAACATCGGGCGATTCTGGCTATCGATGATCTGAATACGTAGACCTTCCTGGACCAGATCGATTTTGAGATGTGGACGTAACGCCCGCAGTTTCGGATCGGACTCAATCAACTGGTCGAGATCGCCACGCAATTTCCGCAATCGACTTTGCTCCATGCGTTTTTTCAGCTCTTCGATGTTCGGCCGCTTATTCACTTCCCCCTGGCTTTGGGTGTAATCATCACCACCGCCGGGAATTGGGCTTTCACTATTAGAAATGCGATCGCCGCCCGTAACCGCTGTCGCCAGTGGAGTCCGGAAGTACTCCGCAATCTGAATCAGCTCTTTTGGACTGGAGATAGAGATCAGCCACATCACCAGAAAAAAGGCCATCATTGCGGTCATAAAGTCGGCATAAGCAATCTTCCACGATCCATGTGCTGCTCCGTGGCTTTTGGCTTTGCGTCGTTTGACGACAATAATCGGATGCGCTTGATTCTTCATGCTTCCTCGGTTGTCGTCTGTTGTTGCGGATTTTTCACCGCACGCACATGCTCTTCCAGCTCAATAAACGACGGACGTTCGCTGGAATAGAGCGTTTTGCGACCAAACTCAACGGCGATAGGCGGTGCGTAACCGTTCAGATTAGAAAGCAGAGTGACTTTGACGCACTGCATCATTTTGCTGGTTTCGGCGCTTTTCTGACGTAAAACACTCGCTAATGGGGAAATAAATCCGTAAGCCAATAAAATACCGAGGAAAGTCCCCACCATCGCATGAGCGATAAGCGCCCCCAGCTCGGCGGCAGGACGATCGGCTGAACCTAACGCGTGAACTACCCCCATTACAGCCGCAACAATACCAAACGCCGGAAGTGAGTCTCCGACCAGCGCCAGACTGTTCGCCGGGACTTCTGCCTCGCTTTCGTGCGTCTCAATCTCTTCATCCATCAGAGCTTCGATTTCGAAGGTGTTCATGTGACCGCTGATAATCAGGCGCAGATAATCGACGATAAATTCAAGCATGACGCTATCCGCAAGGATGCGTGGGTAGCTGGCGAAGATCTCGCTCTCACGGGGATTTTCAATATCGCGTTCCAGCGAAAACATCCCCATCTGCCGCGATTTCGCCATCAACCGATAAAGCAGAGCCAGCAGATCCATATACATTGCTTTGGTGTATTTGGAGCGACGAAACAGCAACGGCAGCGCCTTCAGCGTGCCTTTAATCGCTTTGCCATTATTGCCGACGATAAACGACCCAATCCCTGCACCGGCAATAATCACCAGTTCAGCGGGTTGATAGAGTGCTCCAAGGCTTCCACCGGTCATCAAATAACCGCCGAAAACTGTACCGAGAACAACCAGGTAACCTAATAAGATAAGCACGACATCATCCTTCCACTGTTGACCATGACAGGATGTTCAGTCGTCAGGCGTTAACACGCGATAGGGGCAAAAAAAAGCAGCGGTACATCGTTACCGCTGCTGGAATGTTTCGCCACACCGTATCAGTTAAACAGCCTGTACTCTCTGTTCATCCAGCAGTTGTGGGATAATATCGGCAGGATTCTGGGAAAGTTTACGTCTTTTTACTGCCCGGGATGGCGGCTGACATAAGCTGCAGGCAAAGCTGCCAACAGGCTGGTGAGCGTGGGTAATAAAATTGCCGCCGCAGCAGTTGCAGCTGGAAAGTTGCAGTAATCCACTTTCAACAAACCGCACCAATGTCCAGGCACGGGTTAATGCCAGCAGCGGTCCTCCTTCTGCTTGCGGGCACTGTTCAAGGTATAAACGGTAGGCTTTGATCACCGCATCGACGCCATTACACAAGCCAGTTTTCAGTAAAAACTGCCATGCATTACAGAACATCGAAGCATGAACGTTTTGTTCCCAGGTCATAAACCAGTCGGTTGAGAATGGCAGCATGCCTTTCGGCGGTGGGCTTCCGCGCAGCTCTTTATAGAGTTTTATCAGACGTCCGCGACTTAACTGTGTTTCGCTTTCCAGCATCTGCAAACGAGCGCCCAGGGTGATCAATTCCATTGCCAGCTGAATATCCCGCGCTTCCTGAACAATGCTTTTTTCACTCATGATCAGGCCCTTTTCTTGCGCAGCGCTTCTTCAGGCTGATTAACATCATTCAGCAAGCGTGTTGAGAGCATGATGCCGGTATGAATTTGCTGGAGATCGTCAACGCGGGAATCTTGCGTCAACTGAGTAATCGTCTGGTGGCTGTCAAAACGGAAGTGACAAACCAGTTGATTGGTTTCTGCCAGCTTAACCATTTGCGGAAGAGTCAGTGCCGCTAACGTTGTCGCCATTTCTTCATTTATGCCGAGACGAAACATAGCGGACGCTTTGTCCTGAACAATCAGACGCTGTGCAAGTAGTAAATATGACAAGTTGATGTCATAAATGTGTTTCAGCAACTCGGAGGTATGCATTATTCCCACCCAGAATAACCAACTTTATTTTTATGCGGTCTCACCGCACCCCGTGATGTCGCCGGGAAGCCCCGGTAAAAAATAATTAGCATTAGAATAGTTGCGATAAGCTGCAATAAGCAGACCCACCTTTTTGGTTTAATAAGTCCTTACAAATAGAAGGGAGTCTTTACACTTATCTAAGATTTTTCCTAAATCGACGCAACTGTACTCGTCACTACACGCACATACAACGGAGGGGGGCTGCGATTTTCAATAATGTGTGATGCAGATCACACAAAACGCTCAATTACTTAACATAAATGTATAAGTCATACTTTTGTTTTGGGTGTATTTCAATCTGTTAAAAAATTTTTCGCTACACTGGCAAGCAAAAATGAAACAGGAATAATCGAAATGGGATGTTGCGCACAGTTAAAATAACTCACCGTAAATAATCATCTGCTATAAATAATCGCTTTAATGCAATACCAGATAAGCCATTTTTAAACAAACACTTACCGCACAACAAACTAATTAACTACAAAGAAAGGCAACAATCAACCTAATGTTAATAAAATGTTTTACATATATTAACCACTTGTTCAATATGGGAAATCAGTACATTATTTTCTTATAAATACAGTTGAAATCATATGATAACCAAGAGTAATTGATTAATTGTATTTACTAATGACCAGACTAATATTTACCTGTTTAACTGAGTTGGGATTGCGTCGTTTCTCCATTAGGAGTAAAGCTTTAATGTCACCTGAAGTTCACAGAATAAGGAACAGGTTATGAGCTATAGCAATATTCTTGTCGCCGTTGCGGTTACACCGGAAAGTCAGCAACTGCTGGCAAAAGCGGTATCTATCGCCAGGCCAGTAAAGGGACACATCAGTTTAATTACTCTCGCTTCCGACCCGGAAATGTACAATCAATTAGCTGCGCCGATGCTTGAAGATTTACGCAACGTGATGCAGGAAGAAACGCAAAGCTTTCTTGATAAGTTAATTCAGGATGCGGGGTATCCCGTTGACAAGACGTTTATTGCCTACGGTGAGTTAAGCGAACATATTCTGGAAGTTTGTCGCAAACATCATTTCGATTTGGTGATTTGCGGTAATCACAATCACAGTTTCTTTTCGCGAGCATCCTGCTCGGCGAAAAGAGTGATTACCTCAAGTGAGGTCGATGTGCTGTTAGTTCCACTTACGGGAGGTTAACCGCACCTACGCAAGCTTAGGAAAGGTAGCAACTTTATCGCGCTGCTGGCTTTCCGCGCTTCGCGGAACTATCTGCTTTAGGTCGCTAATGAAGCACTCCTGCCAGTGGTTAATATCGTTTTTCACGATAACGTCCAGCATTTCTGCATGACGGGAAATACGTTCCGCCAGCGACATAGTCAATGCCCGATCCAGCGCAGCTGCAACTTCGTCACGATCGTAGGGATTAACAATTAACGCCGACGTTAACTCGTTTGCCGCTCCCGCAAATTGCGAAAGAACAAGAACGCCCGGGTTGGCTGGGTCCTGAGCGGCAACATACTCTTTTGCCACCAGGTTCATCCCGTCACGCAGTGGCGTCACTAAGCCCACGTCAGAGTAGCGGAATATTTTCATCAGTAATTTACGGTCAAAATGCTGATTCAAATAATAAAGCGGCGTCCAGCCTAATTGCCCATATTTACCATTAATTCGTCCGGCTTCATTTTCGAGCTGATGACGAATATCCTGATAGGCTTGCACATCACCACGAGACGTTGGCGCGATCTGGGTATAACGAATTTTACCGTGATGTTGCGGATATTTTTCCAGTAACGCTTCATAGGCGAGAAAACGCTCCGGCAAACCTTTGGAATAATCCAGTCGTTCGACAGAAAAGATATTTTGTACGTTTTTCAGTTCCGCTTTGAGTTGCGCCAGTTTTGGCGGCAGTGGACCGGCAGCCTGTTTCGCTATTTCTTTCGGCTCAATGCCGATCGGGTAAACTTCCGTTCGAAACGCTTTGCCGCAGGCTGTATGGTTTTTTGCGCTACGTGTCGTGACGCGGGTCAGGTTAGAAAGGCAATCCAGGAACGCCAGACGATCGTTCTCCGTCTGGAAACCCAGCAAATCATAATCACAAAGCTGTTCAAGCAAGGTGTCATATGTCGGCAGCGCGTTGAAGATTTCCGGTGTCGGGAAAGGAATATGCAGAAAGAAACCAATGCGATTATTCACGCCCCGTTTGCGTAATTCATGCGCAAAGGGCAACAGGTGATAATCGTGGATCCAGATAATGTCATCGTCTTGCAACAGCGGCAGTAATTTATCTGCCAGCAACGCATTTACGCGTAGATAACCGTCCCAGGCAGGACGCTGAAATTGCACCAGATCGAGCCGATAATGAAAAGCGGGCCAGAGAACGGCATTGGAGAATTTGTTGTAGTATTCGTCAAGGTCCTGTTCGCTGAGGTTAAAAGAGGCCCACGTAATGTTACCCTTTTTCACCTTTTTTAGCGGCTGATCCTCATTCCCTGTTTCACCGCTCCAGCCAAACCACAGTCCACCTGCGGCTTTCAGTGCCCCCAGTATGCCAACGGCAAGGCCACCGGCACTGGCGGCGTGCTCGTCTGGTGGTGCAATCCGGTTAGATACTACGACTAAACGACTCATAGTCATCACTCCTGTTATTTTCTCTTTTTTGTTGTAATGCGGTGGTTATCATTTCAAGCCAGCTCCAGACATCCGGCACGCCCGCCAGTCGCCATGATGCCTGAGTTGCACCTGTGCCAATTTTTACTGACATTCCGCCCAGCCGGTTAACGACTGCGAAGCCAGATTCATCGGTTAGATCATCGCCCAGAAATACGGGCGTTCGCCCGATAAAGGGAGCTTCCTGCATAAAGGCAGTAATCGCCTCACCTTTACTGGTACCTTTCGGTTTGATCTCGACAACACACTTTCCCTGCTGTAACGCCATTTGTGGCCAGATCTGAGTAATACGTTGCGCTAATGTCATTAATGCGTCTTCATGCTGCGGAGCCTGGCGATAATGCAGCGCAAAAGCCATCCCTTTCGCCTCCAGCTCCGCGCCGGGATACTGGGCGATGACCGTATGCAGTTGCACGCTAATATCACGCGCAATCGCATCCGGCAGATGAACGATATGCGTTTTACCATTGATGTCACGGCGCTCCGCCCCATGCACGCCCGCTAATGGGAAGCGATAAGGTTTTGCCAGTGCGTCAAGCTCCACCATTGAGCGCCCTGAAATCAATGCCAATGCACCATCACTTGCGGTTGCCAGTAGCTGAAGTCCTTGCAGAATAGTGTCAGGCACGACGACCTGATCGGGATGCGGTTTGATTTCCGCCAGCGTTCCATCGAGATCAAAAAACCAGGCATATTTCGCGGATAGTTCAGGGGTTTCGGTTAACGGTTCTGTCACCCGGTTCTCCTCCTTCTCTTTTCTTATTGTGTTGCGCAGAACGCGCTTTACAGACATGTAAGTATAGACAGTGTGACGGGGGTCGCCATTTGTAACGAAGAACAGCCAACCGTTGTGGCGGCTGGCTGTGGAGGAAAAAAGCGCTAAATTGTTGCAGAAAAAAGCATCAGACAGTGCGTTTCGCTTTTTGCTTGTAACGGTCGAAGATCACCGCTGCCAGCAGGATTAAGCCGCGAACCACGTACTGCGCGAAAGGAGAAATATTAAGCAGGTTCATGGCGTTCTCCACGGTGCCTAAAATTAAGATACCCGCCACCACATATGAGATTTTTCCGATGCCGCCTTTCAGAGAAACGCCACCTAAAACGCAGGCGGAGATCACAATCAGCTCATAACCAATCGACGTCATTGGCTGCCCACTGGTCATACGTGAAGCCAGAATAATTCCGGCTATCGCTGATACCAGGCCAGAGAGAACAAAGATAATAATTTTGGTGCGAACAACCGGTACACCCGCCAGACGCGCAGCCTCTTCGTTCCCGCCAATCGCCAGGGTATTACGACCAAAGGTGGTTTTATTCAGCAGCAAGCCAAAGATGATCAAACACGCGACGGTGAGCCAGATTGGCGCAGGCAGACCGAACCAGTTGGCGTAACCAAGGGCAAAGAAGCTTTCATCTTCGATACCGACCGCTTTACCGTCTGAAATGATGTACGCCAGACCTCGAACAATCTGCATCGTTGCCAGTGTCGTGATCAGGGCATTTATTTTGAGTTTGGCGATAACAAAGCCATTGACCAGGCCACAGAGAATGCCCAGCAGCAACCCCGCTGCCACGCCAATCCACAGGCTTTCAGTCAGATTAATAACCACCGCCGTGGTGACACCCGCACAGGCAATTACGGAGGCGACAGAAAGGTCAAAGTCACCGGAAGCAAGGCAGAACAACATGCCACAAGCCACCATCCCCGACATGGAAATTGCCAGGCCCAACCCTTTCATATTAATGAAGGTGGCAAAATTTGGGACAAAAATGGCACAGGCGATAAAAAGCACCGCAAACACCACCAGCATGCCGTACTGATCCCAGATACGCCCGAAGCTGAATGACGACTTAGGTGCGCCAGAACCCGATGTAGAAACAGAAGACATCATACTCTCCTTACTCAGGCAACTGCCTGGCTGACTTTAGGCATCGCAAGGCTCAGTGCCTGACGCTCATCTGCCTGCTCGTGTAACAATTCACCGGCGATTTCGCCTTCCCGCATCACCACAATCCGGTCGGCAACGCCGAGGACTTCAGGTAAGTCGCTGGAGGCAAACAGCACCGCCACACCCTGCGCCGCCAGCGCGTAAATCACGTTGTAAATTTCATGCTTAGCACCAACATCAATGCCACGCGTAGGTTCATCCAGCAAAATGACCTTCATCTCTTCCGATAACCAGCGGCCCAGAATGGCTTTTTGCTGATTTCCGCCTGAGAGATTCATGATCAGTTGCTCAGCGCCCGGCGTTTTGATGTTGAGCGAACGAATGTGGTGATCGGCATTGTTTTCTTCCCAACCGTTGTTGATTACACAACCGCCAAGCACATGTTTACGTCTGGCACTGATGTTGATATTGTCGCGAACGGAGTGCACGGGAATAATGCCTTCCGCTTTGCGATCTTCCGGGCAGAGCATCATGCCTGCGGCAATGGCGTGGCTCGGTTTACGAATATCGATCGGCTGTTGGTCGATATAAACCTGACCGGCGGTGATTTGCGTCCCGCCAAACATGCCTTTCATTAATTCGCTACGCCCTGCCCCGACCAGACCAAACAGCCCAACAATTTCACCACTGCGAACCGCCAGACTTATTGGCGTACGCACGCCTGGTGCTTTCACAGCATCAAGACGCAGCCGCTCCTCGCCATAACTACGCGGTTGCCAGCCGTAGATATCGCCAATGTCGCGCCCGACCATCGCCTGCACCAGTGCGTCGTGGTCAACCTGCTGCATATCGGTAAAGGTTTTGACATAACGCCCATCTTTAAAGACGGTGATGGCATCGCTGAGGGCAAATATTTCTTCCATACGGTGAGAAACGTATAAGATCACCCGCCCCTCTTTTCGCAGTTCACGAATAACGCGGAAAAGATTGTCGATTTCGCGGGCAGAGAGGGAGCTGGTTGGCTCATCAAAGGCGATAATTTTGGCGTTACGTGCCAGCGCTTTGGCGATTTCAACCATCTGCCACTGACCAATGGAGAGATATTTCAGCGGCGTGTCCGGGTCAATATCCATACCAAGATGTTTAATTTGTAAACCTGCCTCATAATTCAGCAATGAACGATTCACAATGCCGCCTTTATGCGGCAGCTGGCCGAGATAGATGTTTTCCGCGACGGTCATTTCCGGCACGAGATGCAGTTCCTGATAAATAATCGCCACACCCGCGTTAAGTGCTGCGGTCGTGTCGGAAAAGGACATTTCCTGCCCATTAATCACTACAGAACCCGTGGTTGGCGCATAGTTTCCGCTGAGGATTTTTAAGAGAGTTGATTTTCCTGCGCCATTTTCACCCATCAACGCATGAACCTGACCGGCATAGCAGTCAAAACTAATATCCGTCAGCGCCTTAACGCCGGGAAACGTTTTACCGATGCCGCGAAATGAGAGATACGGGGTAGACTGTTGCATAACGTCTCCGTGAATCACTGGTCGTTCACACCCCCTCTGCATCATGCAGAGGGGAATTTTTCCGGCAAATTACTTACCGCCTAAACCTTTTTTCTCCAGTTCTTCTTTAAAGTTGTCACGCGTGATCAGCACCACGTCGGTAACTTCGGTGAATTTGGTCGGTTCAACACCTTTTGCAACCCAGTTGTAAAGCATTTCGCTGGACTTATAACCATGTACGTCCGGGCTTGGCAGCAGGGAACCGTAGAAGCCGGTTGCCTGCGCCTTAGACAGTTCACTCACTGCATCCACACCGTTAATACCGATACCGATGATATCGGCCGCTTTAAAGCCCTGACCTTCCGTCGCGCGTACGCCGCCCAGCACGGTGCTGTCGTTCATACCGACAATCAGCCAATGTTTAACTTCCGGATGTTGAACCAGCATTGAGTTGGCAGCGTCAAATGCCCCCGGGATGTCGTTAGATTTGGTAGGTACCTGATAAATTTGTTTTTCCGGGAATCCTGCAGCTTTCAGCGCATCCATAGACCCCGTAGTACGGCGACGAGCCGTATCCAGTTCGTTGGAGGTAATCGCCATCACCGCACTTTCTTTGACATCCCAGCCACGTTTCTGCATCTCTTTATACAGTTCCTGGCCCTGACGTTCGCCAATTTTGGTCGCTGCCATCATCACCAGCGGAACGGTATCCATTGGCTTACCTTTGGCGTTAACAAACTGGTCATCCACGGCAATGACTTTCATATCGTAGCCACGCGCTTTCGCCACGATGGCAGAGCCGAGTTTCGGGTCCGGAGTACAAATAACGAAACCTTTCGCGCCACTGGCAGCCAGGCTGTCGATAGCGTTCAATGTTTTTTCGCCATCCGGCACGGCAATCTTAATAACTTCAAACCCTAAATCCTTCCCGGCTTTATCGGCAAACTTCCATTCGGTCTGGAACCACGGCTCTTCCGGTTGCTTCACCAGGAAACCGAGCTTCAGGTTCTCCGCCATAGCGGATTGTGACATAACGGCTGCCAGACCAATGGCTGCCAGGGCTTTAGTAAATTTGTGCATGGTTCTCTCCAGCTTTAGTGTCGTTTTGTGTAGGGCAAAAACGAATGACATTCGTTAAATTAATCGGAAAACAAAGCATTACCTTTTAACTAAAAGATAAGTGACTGTGTTGACATAGTTTTAGCGAGAAATTAATTCTCCATAGGAGAGCAATATCACATCGCAGAATTACAGTGAGAACGTGCATAAATTTAGCGGGAAAAGACATAAGGAAAAGCGAATTTGTCAGACAAATTATCGAGTGCACAGCAGAATAATCCATAAGATTAGCCTGGAAGTCCTTGTTGTCTTTGGTACCCATGCGGGATGTCTTCTTTTTAACCAGTCAATAGGCCTCATTACCTGGCGTTGAGTTTTTGCAATGGTGTAATAACCGCAACTTAAAGATGTGGAAAATGCGCGTCATTCATTTCGCCATTAATTATCACCGTGCTCATTAATTAACAGAACACGTATAATGAGAGCCATATCGCAAAAATGAAAAAACGTTTTATAAAATCATTGCTTCATCATGAATTCAAATTCATCGATTAATATCAACAAGATACAAAAGGCACCATCATTAAAATTCATTACAGTTACATTGATTTCATCAATGAAATGTAAAAATATATAAACTTGATGATTTAAGCATTTTCTTATACCCGTTCAGACGTTATTCTTATTTCAGATCATCGTCAGAATTGACTCCACGATCACATTTCGGACCGGCAGAAAGGAATTATTCTGCAAACAGTAATTATGGTGTTTTGATTTATCTTGCACCTCTCCACTTCTGGATATAAGGATATTAGGTATGGCAACCGCTGGAATGCTTCTCAAACTCAACTCTCAAATGAACCGCGAGTTTTACGCATCCAATCTCTACCTTCACCTGAGTAACTGGTGTTCTGAACAGAGTCTGAACGGCACCGCCACTTTCCTTCGCGCCCAGGCACAGAGTAATGTGACCCAAATGATGCGCATGTTTAACTTTATGAAGAGTGTCGGCGCTACCCCCATCGTTAAAGCCATTGATGTTCCCGGTGAAAAACTGAACTCTCTGGAAGAACTGTTCCAAAAAACGATGGAAGAATACGAGCAACGTTCAAGCACGCTGGCGCAGTTAGCCGATGAAGCGAAAGAACTGAATGATGATTCAACCGTCAATTTCCTGCGCGATCTGGAAAAAGAACAGCAGCATGATGGCCTGTTACTGCAAACCATTCTTGATGAAGTGCGCAGTGCGAAACTTGCTGGTATGTGTTCTGTGCAGACCGACCAACATGTTCTGAATGTCGTGTCGCATCAGCTACATTGATCATCATCGGCGCTAATGCATTGCGCCGATAATGTTTTTGAGAAACTGCTGCCTCATTTTTTTGAAGCAGCGGTTTTTTAATGGGATTCGCCCTGTGGGGCAAACTTGAGTTCAATCAACGCGATGGCTTTTTGGATTGCCCGCATGGTGACCGGGTCTGCGGCGGCGGGATGGTTAGTAAAGTCGATATTCTTCAGCTGACTGGACATTTTTTCGCGAACTTCAACGGGCGCGATCACATCGAGAACATCCAGAATTTGTTTGATAACCAACTGGCAAGCAACCACATCAGAAACCAGTTCCTGATCGGCATTCAGCGGCTGGGACATCGTAAACTCCTGATAGCATTTTGAAAGCCGTTATAGTAGCGGCTTCACATCTTCAGCGATAGTCACATCCACCGTCATCAGAACACAAAAAAACCTGCCGGAGCAGGTTTTTTGTTATCGGAACATATTGCCTGGCGGTACGTCTTTGAACGTCTTGCAATAGTTATTGAACATACTTTTCAGGATCTTGCGCAGTTTCATCGCGGTACTCCGACCATTTGTTATACAGGTGTTATTGTCTTTGCGTTTATAATATGACAACCATCACAAAAATCAATCTTTATGTGATGTAAATCACATAAATACCCCTTTAATGTTATAAAAATGATAATCAAAAAAGCAGCCCCCCAATTTCTGACACATACAGATGGCAAGAAATAGCGCCTGCCAGGCGTCTTTTCCGGCCATTGTCGCAGCGCTGTAACGCGTAAAATACTGCTTTCTTTTACTCTTCTGGCTGGACCATGAGACTTCTGATTCTGACTCTTTCCTTAATAACGCTGACGGGGTGTACGGTTACTCGCCAGGCCCATGTGAGCGAAGTTGACGCGGCAACAGGTATTGTTCGGTTGGTTTATGATCAGGCTTTTTTGCAGCATGCCCGTACCGATCGTTATGTCAGTCGCGGGATCGCCGATCGCGCATGCCAGCAGGCAGGCTATACCCACGCTATCCCCTTTGGTCAGCCAGTAGGCAACTGTAGCCTCTTTGCGGGTTCCTTATGTTTGAATACGGAATTCACTTTGTCATATCAGTGCCATCATTCCGCCTTCCCTGTCTTTCTCTAAACGTTTTAATCAGCGAGGGGGATCTTCGCTGATTAAATAAATAGCGGTAATGCGTTTTATTCCCATTCGTATTTTTAATAAATGATGTTTATATTTTACCTTTTGCAAATAATAAAATAACAAATTATAGTGACGCTACAGCAACAAATATAACCTTTGTGGAGCACTATCATGCTGAAACCAGAAATGATTGAAAAACTTAATGAGCAGATGAACCTGGAACTGTACTCTTCACTGCTTTATCAGCAAATGAGCGCCTGGTGCAGCTATCATACCTTCGAAGGTGCTGCCGCGTTCCTGCGCCGTCACGCCCAGGAAGAGATGACGCATATGCAGCGTCTGTTTGATTACCTGACTGATACCGGCAACTTACCGCGTATTAATACCGTTGAATCTCCGTTTGCTGAATATTCCTCACTTGATGAATTATTCCAGGAAACCTATAAACACGAACAATTAATCACGCAGAAAATTAACGAACTGGCTCATGCTGCAATGACCAATCAGGACTACCCAACATTTAATTTCCTGCAATGGTATGTTTCTGAGCAGCATGAAGAAGAGAAACTGTTCAAATCGATTATTGATAAATTAAGCCTGGCAGGCAAAAGTGGCGAAGGTCTGTATTTTATCGACAAAGAACTCTCTACCCTCGACACACAAAACTAATGCTCTCCGGCGGCAGGTTTTCTGCCGCCGTTTCAAATCAGTGACGGCAAATCTTACTCTGATCGGTTGAAAAACCTTCTTCTGAAGGTATAAATTTGCCTTTTGCTGCCAGAAACGCCACCAACTCTCCCGCAGTCATCCCTTCTGCCGAGCAGGTGTGAAAACGTGCCTGTTCACCAAAACGCGCTTTAATTGCTGCTTCCAGACTGGCATGCGTATATTGCTCGCCTGATTCAATCATCATATTTAACACTTCATGACCGTGAATAGAGTCCATCGTTCCTCCTCAAAAAAAGCCTAGCGTAGCGATTGCTGCTTATGAAGACTTTGCGCCAGCGCAGAACTGAACGCTTTTTATTGTACATTTATATTTACACTATATGTAACGTCGATTTGACGAATCAGCCGTTATGCCTTAACCTGCGCCGCAGATATCACTCATAAAGATCGTCAGGACAGAAGAAAGCGTGAAAAACAGAACTCTGGGAAGTGTTTTTATCGTGGCGGGAACCACAATTGGCGCAGGCATGCTGGCAATGCCGCTGGCTGCGGCAGGTGTTGGTTTTAGCGTCACGTTAATCTTGTTGATTGGGCTTTGGGCGTTGATGTGCTACACGGCGCTATTACTGCTGGAGGTGTATCAGCATGTCCCGGCAGATACCGGTCTGGGCACGCTGGCAAAACGCTATCTGGGACGCTACGGTCAGTGGCTGACGGGCTTCAGTATGATGTTCTTAATGTATGCTCTGACTGCGGCATACATCAGCGGTGCCGGTGAATTGTTGGCCTCCAGCATCAGCGACTGGACAGGTATTTCAATGTCGGCAACCGCTGGCGTGCTGTTGTTCACTTTTGTTGCCGGTGGCGTGGTTTGTGTCGGAACTTCGCTGGTCGATTTATTTAACCGTTTTCTGTTCAGCGCCAAAATTATTTTTCTGGTGGTGATGCTGGTATTGCTGCTACCGCATATTCACAAAGTGAATCTTTTAACCCTGCCGTTGCAACAGGGACTGGCACTGTCTGCAATCCCGGTGATTTTTACGTCGTTTGGTTTTCACGGTAGCGTGCCGAGTATTGTCAGCTATATGGATGGCAACATTCGTAAGCTACGCTGGGTGTTTATAATCGGTAGTGCGATCCCCCTGGTGGCATATATTTTCTGGCAGCTGGCGACCCTTGGCAGCATTGATTCAACAACCTTTATGGGATTGCTGGCTAATCATGCCGGATTAAACGGGCTGTTACAGGCGTTACGCGAAATGGTGGCCTCTCCGCATGTTGAGCTGGCAGTGCATTTATTTGCTGATTTAGCCCTCGCCACGTCCTTCCTCGGCGTAGCGTTAGGCTTATTTGATTATTTGGCAGATTTGTTTCAGCGTTCAAATACCGTTGGTGGACGATTGCAAACTGGTGCAATTACCTTTCTGCCGCCACTGGCGTTTGCACTGTTTTATCCACGAGGATTTGTGATGGCGCTGGGTTACGCCGGCGTGGCGCTGGCGGTACTGGCATTGATTATCCCTTCGCTGTTGACCTGGCAAAGCAGGAAGCACAATCCTCAGGCGGGTTACCGGGTGAAAGGTGGTCGTCCGGCGCTGGTGGTGGTGTTTCTCTGTGGTATTGCTGTGATTGGCGTGCAATTTTTGATTGCGGCAGGCTTGTTACCAGAAGTGGGGTGATTAGATTCTTATTGGGTGCCAGAATTAACGCTGACACCCAATGTGACCTCTTAATGCAGGCAGCACTGCTTAAATTTCTTACCACTGCCACACGGACAAGGATCGTTACGTCCCGGTTTCTCTTCTGCTTTGATCGGTTGCTGAACAGCTTTTTCCTGCGGATGCGCCATCCAGTATGCATGTAAATCAAGCGCCGCCAGCCGAATAGCATCTACGCTCTCTTCAAACGCTTCTGGCGACATCTTCTCTACCCGCTCGAAGTTTTCCTCAGTACCGTGCAGCGCAATCGCATCCAGCGCTGGTTTTAACGAATCGGGCAACGTTGACCAGTCAGAAAGTGCCACGCCCCGCATATAGCCAAAGCACCACTCCTCAACAATCGTCAGCTCGCTGCCATCGACTTCTCGCAAGCCGAATAACGGCTCAAACTGCTCCGGGAATTCGTTCAGACGCTCTGCGGTATCGGCCATATGTTGAAAAGCCAGGTTCATAAAGCGCGTCATCTCTTTCTCTGACGCCCAGCGCGGCACATAGTCAGCCCCACCCCACACGGCAACCAGCCACTGTGCCGGTTCAATCTCTTGCGGAGAACTCAACACCGCCGTCAATAAACCGTCCAGCTCCGCCACATCAAGAATGGCGTGGTCAGTGTTGTATTTGGTCAGAATATCGTCCAGCCATTCCAACTCACTTTCGTTTAACGGTCCCGTTTTCATACGCTTTTCCTTGTGGATCTCAACTCGCCAGCACCTATCTTACATGCCGGTCCGTATCAGAGATACTTTTTGAGTGGCTTTGCCGGTGATTAAAAATTAAGGAGGGTGTAACGACAAGTTGCAGGCACAAAAAAACCACCCGAAGGTGGTTTCACGACACTGCTTATTGCTTTGATTTTATTCTTATCTTTCCCATGGTACCCGGAGCGGGACTTGAACCCGCACAGCGCGAACGCCGAGGGATTTTAAATCCCTTGTGTCTACCGATTCCACCATCCGGGCTCGGGAAGAAAGTGGAGGCGCGTTCCGGAGTCGAACCGGACTAGACGGATTTGCAATCCGCTACATAACCGCTTTGTTAACGCGCCAAATTCTTCAGGCCTTTCAGCCAGACATCCGCTGACGCCGATGCCTTTTAAACTGGAGCGGGAAACGAGACTCGAACTCGCGACCCCGACCTTGGCAAGGTCGTGCTCTACCAACTGAGCTATTCCCGCATTCATCAAGCAATCAGTTAATCACTTGATTTTATTATCGTCTGGCAATCAGTGCCGCCGTTCGATGCGTTGCATTCTACTTACCTGGCGCGATGAGTCAACGATATTTTTCACCACTTTTGATCGTTTGCTGAAAATTGCGCCGAAACGATCACTGATCAAGCAAATCTGCACGCGCAGCGCTCAAATATTGCAACATTGACCACAGAGTCAGTACCGCAGCCACAAAGAAAAGTGCAATACCGGCGTACTCAACCCAAATGTTCGGACGCCACAGCAGCCAGGCTAACGCCACCATCTGGGCAGTGGTTTTCACTTTTCCAATCCAGGAGACAGCCACGCTACTGCGTTTACCCAACTCCGCCATCCATTCGCGTAGCGCAGAAATAATAATTTCACGGGCGATCATCGTTGCTGCCGGTAAGGTCACCCACCAGCTGTGGTAATGCTCGGTTACCAGCACCATGGCGATAGCCACGAGAACTTTATCTGCGACAGGGTCAAGGAAAGCACCAAACCGGGTACTCTGGTTCCAGCGGCGTGCCAGAAAACCATCGAACCAGTCAGTCACCGCCGCGACGCAGAAAATGAGCGCGGCGGCAAACGGCGACCAGGTGACAGGCAGATAAAAGACCAATACAAAGAATGGGATAAGGATGACACGGAACAGTGTAAGCAACGTAGGGATATTAAATTGCATAATGACGGGTAACTATCTGTTGTCAGTAAGATTACCCCTATGTTGCTACAGAGACATCAATGTTTCAACGACCAGAAGATCTTTTCTGCCAGACCTTGCGAAATACCCGGCACTTTTGCAATTTCCTCGACGCTGGCGTTACGTAAACCTTGCAAACCGCCCATATATTTCAACAACATTTGCCTACGTTTTGGCCCGACGCCTTCAATGGTTTCCAGGGAACTGGTATTTTTGACCTTCGCCCGTTTTTTACGGTGCCCACCAATCGCGTGATCGTGTGATTCATCGCGAATATGCTGGATAACATGCAGCGCGGGAGAATCTGGCGGCAAACTAAATCCCTCACCTTCCGGCTCAAAGAACAGCGTTTCCAGCCCAGCCTTACGATCCGCTCCTTTGGCAACGCCAAGTAGCAGCGGATGATTTTTATCCCATGAGACATCCAGTTCGGCGAAGACATTTTTCGCCTGCGCAAGCTGTCCTTTGCCGCCGTCGATAAGGATCACATCCGGGATCTTACTGTCGTCAATGGCTTTACCATAACGCCGACGCAGCACCTGATTCATCGCCGCATAATCATCGCCCGGCGTGATGCCAGTAATGTTATAGCGCCGATACTCCGCACGCAGCGGGCCGTTAGCATCAAACACCACACAGGAAGCGACGGTTTGTTCACCCATGGTATGGCTGATGTCAAAGCACTCCATCCGCTTCACTTCCGGCAATTTCAACACGCTGGCAAGCGCGGTCAGCCGCTGGTGAACGGTAGATTGCTGCGAAAGTTTGCTGGTTAAGGCCGTCGCCGCATTGGTGCGCGCGAGTTTCAGATAACGCGCTCTATCGCCACGAGGTTTGGTTTGAACATTAATCTTGCGTCCCGCCAGTTCTGAAAGGGAATCGGCGAGCAGCGTTTTATCGCTAAGATTAAAATCGAGCAGGATCTCACCCGGTAAGGTGCGCATCTGGCTGCCTTGTAAATAGAACTGACCTACGAAGGTTTCCACCACCTCGCTCAGTTCCGTACCGCCAGGCACTTTCGGGAAATAGCTGCGGCTGCCGAGCACTTTGCCCTGACGAATGAACAATACGTGGACACAAGCCATACCCGCATCGAACGCCACTCCAATAACGTCAAGGTCGTCGCCGGTATTGGAAACAAACTGTTTTTCGGTGACACGTCGCACCGCCTGAATTTGGTCGCGAATCCGTGCAGCTTCTTCAAACTCCAGATTCTGGCTGGCAGTTTCCATACGACTAATGAGTTGCGTAAGCACCTGATCATCTTTGCCAGACAAAAACAGGCGCACATACTCGACCTGCTGAGCGTATTCTTCTTCACTCACCAGTCCTTCAACGCACGGCCCCAGACAGCGCCCTATCTGATATTGCAGACACGGACGCGAGCGATTGCGATAAACACTGTTTTCGCACTGGCGAATGGGGAAAATCTTTTGCAGTAGCGCCAGTGTTTCACGTACGGCATAGCCATTCGGGAACGGGCCGAAATATTCACCTTTGGCATGCTTCGCTCCACGATGCATCGCCAGACGCGGGTGGGTATCGCCACTCAGGAAGATAAAAGGATATGATTTATCATCGCGTAGCAAAACGTTGTAACGCGGCTGATAAAGTTTGATGTAGTTGTGTTCCAGTAACAGCGCTTCGGTTTCTGTATGAGTAACCGTTACATCAATTTGCTGGATCTGGGCGACCAGCGCTTCGGTTTTGCGCGAAGCGAGGTTGCTACGGAAATAGCTGGAAAGCCGTTTTTTCAGGTCTTTCGCTTTGCCTACATAGATAACCGTACCACCAGCATCATACATGCGATAAACGCCTGGCTGGCTGGTTACGGTTTTTAAAAACGCTTTTGCGTCAAACTGATCACTCACTGACTTGATAATGTCTCCGCATTACACAGACCATGGCGAATTGCCAGGTGAGTCAGCTCAACATCGCCATGAATGTTTAGTTTACTGAACATACGATAGCGGTAGCTGTTCACCGTTTTCGGACTGAGATTGAGCTGTTCTGAGATCTCATTGACCTTCTGGCCCTTGGTGATCATCAGCATAATCTGCAATTCACGTTCAGACAAACTGGCAAATGGGCTTTCTGTTTTTTCTGGTTCGATCTGGCTTAACGCCATTTGTTGAGCGATATCAGAAGCAATGTAACGCTGCCCTGAATAGACAGAACGAATCGCACTCACGACTTCCTGCGGAGCCGCGCCTTTGCTGAGGTAGCCCGCAGCTCCGGCCTGCATGACTTTCGCTGGTAAAGGGTTTTCTGTATGGACGGTAAGCATGATGATTTTGACATCAGCTGTGGAACGCGCGATTTTACGCGTCGCCTCAAGACCGCCAATGCCCGGCATACTCATGTCCATTAGCACCACGTCAACGGCATTTGCCCGGCACCATTTAACGGCGTCTTCACCGCACGATGCCTCACCGACGACTTTTATACCCTTTATATCTTCCAGAATGCGTCGTATCCCTGCGCGCACCAGTTCGTGGTCATCAACAAGTAGAACGTTGATCAAAGGAATATCTCCAGAAATAGGGATAACGCTACTGATAGTTAGTCATTCGTATATTAGCGGTTTTTATTGCAACTTTGAAACGTTAAAAATGGTGGGTATTCGATTTTTCTCTCGTTTTTGTCAATTCGATTGTCCACAGTTATGGTCACGCCCGTCACCAACGGCTTCCGGGATCGTTTCACAGTAAGCCCGGCGATGAAATGTGACAAAAATTGACTTTATTCAGCAAAAATGAAAATCAGCCCGCTGAATATGTAACATTAATTAACCCGAACAATACGGGCAAAAAACATTCATGATAAAAATATTTATTGGTCATTATATTAACGTATTTTATAGTACTGTTGATATCACGCTCAAAAAACAACCACTGCTATTTTTAGCAAAGCTTATGGTATACTCCGCCGCCTTAACATTTTTCACCGCAAATTTTCATTGCAACATGACGAGGAAAATAAATGAGTACGCCTGATTTTTCTACTGCCGAGAATAATCAAGAACTGGCAAATGAAGTCTCCTGCCTGAAAGCGATGCTGACGCTGATGCTGCAGGCGATGGGACAAGCTGACGCGGGCCGCGTGATGTTAAAGATGGAAAAACAGCTTGCGCTGATCGAAGACGAAACCCAGGCTGCAGTATTTTCCAAAACGGTTAAGCAAATTAAACAAGCCTACCGTCAGTAATATAAAACCGGCTGAGAGCGTGCCTTTCAGCCGGTTTTTGCATCTGGCACGCAGAACAGAAAAGAGATCAAATTAAGCCAGTAGCGGCCGCGTAACAGGCAACCTGCGTCTTATTCGGTGCATTGATTTTTTTCTGCATGTTTTTCTGATGGAAATTGACCGTATTCTCAGAGATTGACAAAATCATCGCTATCTCTGCTGATGTCTTACCTTCCGCCGTCCATTTCAGAATTTCTTTTTCGCGCTTGCTGAAATTCATCTCTGGCGTCATCACTATTTCATCATTTAAACGCATCAGAGCCATCAGACTTTCGCGCACCAGTAGCTGCATTTTTAATTGCAGTTCATCACTAAGAATGGGTATTTCGCGCGTGCTGCAACGGGAAAAGGACAAAAAGCCCAACGCCCGATTTGGCAACATTAAATACTGAGTGACACCGCGGCGTAAACCATGTGCGCGCGCAGCTTCCCATAACGGCTGTGCTTCGCTGAATAAGTCATCATTCCACATTAAATGGCCCTGACTAAAGTTTTCAGGGTTCAGCACCGGATCAATTGCGAGAAAATTTTTTGCCTGATAATAACTAACCCACGACTCAGGGTAATTGGTGTAGAAAGCCACTTTAGGTCGCGTGAATGGTACCGGGTGGCGAACACATAACGAATAGTAATCGTACTCCAGCTGCTGAGCCTGAAGCTCTATTTCATGGTAGACCTCTTCTGCGGCCTCCATCCTCTGAAAACGCAACAACATCGTGCGAAGCCAGCTGAAAAAATCCGTATCCTGCATAGTAAACCGCAACGCCCCTGAGAGTGAGTATCATTTATAATGATAATTCAAACTATCACATAAATAAGATTTATATATTTTTTATATTATTCAGGCAATGAATTACTTTTGCAAGCCATCGCATTCTCTTATGTTATTAATGAGTTATGCTGATTTGTTAAGCAGTTTTATCACGTTTGAAATGGCGTCCCGCCCCGACTGGTGAATCGTCGGGGCTGATTTTTTCTTATTATTGCAGCAGAAACTTCTCCAGGAACTGGCGGGTGCGAGGCTGCTGAGGATCAGCAAATAACGCTTTTGCTACCCCCTGCTCGACTATCCGCCCCTGGTCCATAAAAATCGCCCGGTCCGCAACATCCCGGGCAAAGCTCATTTCGTGCGTCACAATCACCATCGTGCGCTTTTCCTGCGCCAGCTGACGAATGGTGTTCAGGACTTCGCCCACCAGCTCTGGATCCAGCGCCGACGTTGGCTCATCAAACAAAATCACTTCAGGACGCATTGCCAGAGCACGCGCAATCGCAACGCGCTGCTGTTGACCGCCAGACAAACGACGTGGATAACTGGTTTCTTTACCGGCCAGCCCAACTTTCGCCAGCAGCTCGCGAGCGCGCGCCGTGGCCTCTTCTTTCGGTTCGCCTTTGACGATCACCGGCCCTTCAATAATGTTTTCCAGCACCGTACGATGCGGAAACAGATTAAAGTTCTGGAAGACAAACCCGACGTGCTGACGCAACTGGCGAATCAGCGATTTTTGCTGACTTAATGAACGTGCAGTATCAATAGTGATATCGCCAACGGTGATGGTTCCCGCTTCCGGTTGTTCCAGCAGATTTATGCTGCGTAGCAACGTGGTTTTGCCGGAACCACTCGGACCGATAATTGCCACTACTTCGCCAGGCTTCACCTCAAGGTCGATACCATGCAGCACCGTCTGACCGTGGAATTTTTTCACCAGGTTCTTAACTTCAATGGCACTCATTTGGGTTCTCTCTCCTGGCGATTAAGTTGATTCTCAAAATGGTTCTGCAACGTCGATAACACAGTCGCCATGATCCAGTAGATGAGCGAAGCCGCCAGGTACATGGTGAACACCTCCAGCGTGCGCGAGGTAATCAACTGCGCCTGACGGAACAGCTCCGGCACCTGGATTGTCGCGGCCAGCGACGTATCTTTTACCAGGCTGATAAAGCTGTTCGACAGCGGCGGCAACGCCACCCGCGCCGCCTGTGGCAAAATCGCGCGACGCATGGTCTGCCATGGCGTCATACCAATACTGGCTGCAGCTTCCCACTGACCTTTATCAATAGAAGAAATGGCGGCGCGCAGCGTTTCGGCAGCATAGGCGGCAGTGTTCAGCGACAGACCAATCATTGCTGACGGAATGGGATCTAATTCGATACCAAACTGTGGCAGTCCGTAATAGATCATAAACAGTTGTGCGATGAGCGGCGTACCACGAAAAATAGAGATATAAAAACGCGCCAGCCAGCGCACGGGCCAGATTGGCGACAGGCGCATCAGCGCGAGAATAAACCCGAGCAGTAAGCCAAAAAACATGCCTCCGATACTGAGTTGCAGCGTATACCCAGCCCCTTTCAGCAGGAACGGCAAGGAATCAATAACCAGTTGTATACTTTCTTGCATGAGCGTTCCCGGAGCTAAACGTGGGGATGATAGGCGAACAGCGCAGGCGCACCGCCGGTATGAATAAACAAAATCGGCCCTTCATCTTTGAAGCGTTTCTGACTGATACCGTCAATCAGCCCCGCCATCGCTTTTCCGGTATACACAGGATCAAGCAGAATGCCTTCCAGCCTCGCCAGCAATTTCACTGCTTCCATGCCTTCGTCGTTCGGCACGCCGTAGCCAGGTGCAAAATAGTCATCCCAGAGTAAAATTTCCGCTGATGCGGTCAGCTCCAGTTCTTTCGCAATCGCCTGTTGGAGGTTAACCACTTTCGGCAATTGATCGGCAACAGAACGCGACACAGTCACGCCAATCAGTTCGCTTTCAGGCATCAGGTGTTCCAGCCCAACAGCCAGTCCGGCGTGAGTTCCGGCACTGCCCGATGCGACCACCACCGACGAAATATTAACCGCCCCTTCACACTGTTGCGCGATTTCCAGCGCACTCTCCACATAACCCAGCGCGCCCAAAGCATTAGAACCGCCAACCGGAATGACATACGGGCGAAAGCCTTGTGCTTCGACTCGCGTCGCCAGCTCTTCCAGTTGGGCATTGGGATCGGTCAGTGCGTCGCACATTTCAATCTGGGTATTGAACAGATCCAGCAACAAACGATTGCCGTTGGTTAAATAGTTTTCCGCGGTTGTACCAATAGGATTTTCCAGCAGCGCCACGCAGTGCAGACCGAGTTTCGCAGCGACTGCGGCAGTCTGGCGCACATGGTTAGACTGGATCGCCCCGGCAGTAATCAGCGTATCGGCACCTTCACGCAGAGCATCTGCCGCGAGAAATTCCAGCTTACGTAATTTATTGCCGCCCATTGCCATGGGAGTGACGTCATCCCGTTTGATGAAAATTTCCCGTCCAAGATAATCAGAAAAGCGCGGCAGATATTCGAGCGGCGTTGGCGCGCCGATAAACTCCAGCCGTGGAAAACGGGTTAAATTATGCAGTGGCATAACAGCCTCCGATGTGTGTTGTTGTGATTTTCTTATTATGCACGCTGAAAACGCGTAAATAAAAAAGGCGCTAGTGAAAGCGCCCTTTTTTGTCATTATGCTGATTATTTGGTCACATCAGCACCAAACCATTTTTCGGAAAGGGCTTGCAAAGTGCCATCTTTTTGCATTTCCGCAATTGCATCATTCACCGCTTTCAGCAGGTCTTCATTTCCTTTACGCAGCGCCACGCCAGACTCCTGACGAGAGAATGCTTCACCGGTTACTGCCAGCGTATCGTTGGTTTTCTTCACCAGATCCAGCGCCGCCAGACGATCAACGAGGATCGCATCGATACGGCCTACGCGCAGATCCTGATATTTGGTCGGGTCATCATCATAGGTACGCACATCGACGCCCTGAACATTCTGACGCAGCCACTCTTCATAGTTGGTGCCCAGACCGACACCCACTTTTTTGCCTTTCAGATCATCAGCCGTTTTAATGGTGCCTTCGTTGCCTTTTTTCACCAGCGCCTGAATACCAGAAATGGTGTACGGGGTAGAGAAATCGTATTTTTTCTTGCGCTCGTCAGAAATGGTGACCTGGTTAATCACCACATCAATGCGTTTAGAGTCCAGCGACGCCAGCATACCGTCCCATTTGGTCGGTTTTAGTGACGCCTCAACGCCAAGATGTTTTGCCAGTTGTTGGGCAAATTCCACTTCAAAACCGGTTAATTTGCCGTCATCCCCCTGAAAACTGAACGGCGGATAAGTTCCCTCCAGCCCTACCAGCAGCGTGCCGCGCTCTTTGACTTTATTAAGCAGACCTTCATCTGCAAAACTTTTAACGCTCATACCCGCAACCAGCGCCACGGCCATCACACCCATCAATGCCTGACGTCCCAGATGTGCTAATTTCATATTCACCCCGAATGTTGTTATGTCTGTTTGCAGTGTAGAGCCATTGTTTGTAAACACAAAAACAACTCCGCTACATCTTATTCTTATTTAATATATATCAGAAGCAGGCAGGCTGGAGGATTTCTGCACAAGTCCGGTACACGTTTGACGCTGATAGTGTTGATACTTCCGTAACGCGATGCGGTAATTGCTGGTGCTGGTGGAGGGCAGCCACGGGGCGAGGATTTCATCAAGGAAACCGTCCTGCAGCTGATCGAGGGAAATATTTTGCTCGTGTAGATGATTCCCCAAACGGCGCAAACGAACGACATATTCACGCACCGTACCAGGGCTCATTTCAGTTTGCTCAAAAAGAAATTGCTTAAAGCCGATAATATCGAAAAAATCACTCTGCGTTTTGCAATGTAAATCACCGCAAAATCGGCACAATGCCGCCCATGATTGTTGTTCCACTTGCCAGCCATTTTCATCAAGCAGCGTGTCCAGTCGGGAAATCTCGATTTTATTCACTATTTTGCCGTCGCGGACGAGGGTAATGCGATCGAGTAATTTACGGCAATGCGCGCAATGGGTCTGGCTGTGTTTAAAGTCTTTAAGATAGCGGCTTAATGGCCGTCTTTTCAGGTGCTGCACCATCATTAAGAACTCCTGGTAGTCAAAATTAAAGTGCGGCATTTACTGACGTTATAACTTACCCAGTTTAGTGCGTAACCGTTTAATAGCCTGGCTGTGTAACTGACTGACCCGCGATTCCCCGACCTCCAGCACCGCACCAATCTCTTTGAGATTCAGCTCTTCCTGATAATAGAGGGTTAATACCAGTTTTTCGCGCTCCGGCAACGTTTCGATGGCTTCCATCACCCGCTGGCGCAGATTATTGTCCAGCAGTTGTTGTAGCGGGTTTTCTCGCTGATGATCATCAGTAACCAGTTCGATGCTATCGCCGTGCTCTTCACGCCACTCATCGTAGGAGAAGAGCTGGCTGTTATTGGTGTCGAGCAACATTTGGCGATAATCGGCAATATCGATCCCTAAACGTTCCGCAACCTCAGTTTCCGTGGCGTTGCGGCCAAGTTCCTGCTCCAGTTGCCCTATTGCCTGTGCCACTTCACGCGCGTTGCGTCGCACGCTGCGCGGCACCCAGTCACGGCTGCGAAGTTCATCCAGCATAGCGCCACGGATACGCTGCACTGCGTAAGTTGTAAATGCCGTTCCTTGTAGGGCGTCATAGCGTTCGACGGCATTAAGTAACCCAATGCCGCCCGCCTGTAGCAGATCGTCAAGTTCCACGCTCGCGGGCAGTCGAACCTGCAGGCGCAATGCTTCGTGACGCACCAGCGGGACATAACGCTGCCACAGCGAGTGTTTATCCATTACACCTTCAGCGGTATAGAGTGAATTCACGATAAACAGCCCTGCGTTATATGAGTTATCGGCATGATTATCCGTTTCTGCAGGGTTTTTAATCGGACGATTAGTGGGTGAAATGAGGGGTTATTTGGGGGTTACCGGTAAATTGCGGGCAGAAAAAACCCCGCCGTTGGCGGGGAAGCACGTTGCTGACAAATTACCATTCATGTTGCCGGATGCGGCGTAACGCCTTATCCGGCCTACAAAAATCTGCAAATTCAATAAATTGCATTTCACCTTGTAGGCCTGATAAGCGCAGCGCATAAGGCAATTTGGCGTTGCCGTCAGTCTCAGTTAATCAGGTTACGGCGATTAACCCTGCAGCAGAGACAGAACCTGCTGCGGAACCTGGTTAGCTTTGGACAGCACCGAGTTACCTGCCTGCTGGATAATCTGCGCTTTCGACATGTTGGACACTTCGGTCGCATAGTCGGCGTCCTGAATACGGGACTGCGCTTCAGACAGGTTGGTGGTGGTGTTGTTCAGGTTGGTGACTGCGGAATCCAGACGGTTTTGCACCGCACCGAGGGAGGAGCGGAAAGTATCAACCTGTGCAATCGCTTTGTCTAAAAGTGCCAGTGGATCAGCAGAAGAAGCCCCTGAGAACTGTGCAGTCGGTTTTGCTGTTGATAATTCAACAACAACTTTATTATCTGTTGCTTTTGCCGCAGTATTATCATCAAGTGCCGTTGAAACCGTTGTAGCGTAGTTTTTACCTTGGAATGTTACATATCCCGCAGCCGAGCCGTCAGAGTCAGCGGCAACTTTAATCAGTTGATCTTTCTGAGTAGCCGCAGTCGTTAGTCCATTATCGGTGTCTGTGTATTCGACATCGGCTTTATTCAACGTGACTTTGCCGTCTGTATGATTAATCGACGCGGAGTAGAAATCATTGCCGGATTGAACGACGAACTGTGATGTAGCAGCCCCTTTCGCATCCAGAGTGTTGTGTAACGTCAGGCTAGAAACATCGACTGTTTTACCTGTCGCAGTAGTCAGATCTTTCGCAACAGCAGTGAAATCAACACCAACAGGTTTTGCCCCGGCGGCACCGGTAATTTGAGTAATGGAATCACTAACGTTAAGTGACTGACCCGAAACGGAGAAACCGTTCAGTCCTAATGTAGAAGAGTCAATCTTCTGCAAATCAATGCTAATAGTCTGCCCATCATTCGCGCCAACCTGAATCTTCATCGAACCATCTTTCGCCAGCACATTCACGCCGTTGAACTGGGTCTGACCGGAAACGCGATCAATTTCATCCAGACGGGATTTGATTTCGTCCTGGATTGAAGACAGGTCAGAATCAGAGTTAGTCCCGGTCGTCGCTTGAACGGTCAACTCACGCACACGCTGCAAGTTGTTGTTGATTTCAGACAGCGCGCCTTCAGTGGTCTGCGCCAGAGAAATACCGTCGTTGGCGTTACGTGCGGCCTGAGTCAGACCTTTGATGTTAGAAGTAAAGCGGTTAGCAATCGCCTGGCCCGCGGCGTCATCTTTAGCGCTGTTAATACGCAGACCAGAAGAGAGGCGCTCGATAGAAGTCGACAGCGCAGACTGGTTTTTGTTGATGTTGTTCTGAGTGATCAGCGAGAGGCTGTTGGTATTAATGACTTGTGCCATAATTCATTTTCCTGTTTTCAAGTCTACGGTTTAAGTATTGGGCTTCCACCCTTCGGCTTCGTCGCCGTCAACCCTGTTATCGTCTGGTCACTCACAACCTTTAGAATTTTTTTCTAGCGGTCGAAATACTCCCCTTCCTCGTTGCTGTTCGTGCCATTAAGGCAAAAAATAAATCGTAAACTTTACCCCGCTTACGCCGATAACCCCGGTATTCGTTCTATACACGTCGCATGATTAAGGAAACTATATGGCTAGTATTTCAACGCTTGGGGTTGGGTCGGGGCTGGACTTAAGCAGCATCCTTGACAGTCTGGAGGCGGCAGAAAAATCTACCCTGACGCCGATATCAAAACAGCAAAGCTCTTACACCGCGAAACTGAGCGCCTACGGGACGCTGAAAAGTGCACTAGAGAGTTTCCAGACAGCCAACACAGCACTGAATAAAGCCGATTTATTTACCGCCACCTCAACCACCAGCAGTTCATCGGCTTTCAGCGCCACCACCACGGGCAGCGCGATTGCTGGGAAATACACCATTAGCGTTAGCCAACTGGCGCAGGCACAGACGCTGACAACAAAAAATAGTCAAAAAGACAGTAAAGCCGCCATCGCCACCAGCGATAGCGTACTGACCATCCAACAAGGCGGCGGTAAAGATCCGGTCACGATTGATATCAGCGCGGGTAACTCGTCACTTTCCGGCATTCGCGATGCCATTAACAACGCCAAAGCTGGTGTCAGCGCCAGTATCATCAATGTGGGAAACGGCGAATATCGTCTGTCCATCACCGCTAACGATACGGGCAGCAATAACGCTATGAAACTTAGCGTCAGCGGCGACAGCGCCCTGGAAAGTTTTATGGGTTACAACGGAACGCCGGGTGATAGCAGCAATGGCATGATTGAAAGCGTCACCGCGCAAAACGCCAAACTGACAGTCAATAACGTTGAGATTGAAAACAGCAGTAACACTATCAGCGACTCACTGGAAGATATCACCCTCAACCTGAATGACGTCACCACCGGTAATCAGACACTGACCATCAGTAAAGACACATCCAAAGCTGAAAATGCGGTTAAAGCGTGGGTGGATGCCTATAACACATTGCAGGATACATTCAGCAGCTTAACCAAATACACCGCTGTCGATGCCGGAGCTGAAAGTCAGGACTCCAGTAATGGCGCATTACTCGGTGACTCCACACTGCGTACCATCCAGACTCAGCTTAAAACCTTGCTCGCCAATACTCACAGCAGTTCAAACTATAAAACGCTGGCACAGATTGGCATTACCAGCGATGCCAGTACCGGCAAGCTGGAAATCGCGACCGACAAACTGCAAACGGCGCTAAAAAATGATGCCGCTGGTATCGGTGAAATGTTTATAGGTGACGGCAAAAGTACTGGGGTAACCACCGGCATTAGTAACAACCTGACCAGTTGGCTCTCTTCCACCGGGATAATCCAGGCAGCAAAAGATGGCGTCAGCAAAACGCTGAATAATTTGACCGACCAGTACAACGCAGCCAGTGAACGTATCGATACCTTAATGACGCGCTATAAAGCCCAGTTCACCCAATTAGATGTGTTAATGAACTCGCTGAACTCCACTAGTAGCTATCTGACACAGCAGTTCGACACCTCAAATAGCAACTCGAAATAATCTTCAGGAGAGACTATGTACGCGGCAAAAGGCACCCAGGCCTATGCACAAATTGGCGTCGAAAGCGCCGTAATGAGCGCCAGCCAACAGCAGCTGGTCACCATGCTATTTGATGGAGTGCTGAGCGCACTGGTTAGAGCGCGCCTGTTTATGCAGGACAACAATCAGCAAGGCAAAGGCGTCTCTTTATCAAAAGCGATCAACATCATTGAGAACGGACTGCGGGTGAGTCTTGATGAAGAGAGCAAAGACGAATTAACCCAAAACTTGATTGCTCTTTATAGCTATATGGTCAGGCGCTTGCTGCAAGCCAATTTACGTAACGATGTCTCCGCAGTCGAAGAAGTGGAAGCATTAATGCGCAATATTGCCGATGCCTGGAAAGAGTCTTTACTCTCCCCTTCTTTGATTCAGGACCCAGTCTGATGAACAATGCACCGCATTTGTATTTCGCCTGGCAACAACTCGTCGAAAAAAGCCAGCTCATGTTACGCCTGGCAACGGAAGAACAATGGGACGAACTCATCGCCAGCGAAATGGCGTATGTGAATGCGGTGCAGGAGATCGCACACCTGACTGAAGAGGTTGCCCCGTCCACTACGATGCAGGAGCAGCTCCGCCCGATGCTGCGCCTGATTCTCGACAACGAAAGCAAGGTAAAACAGTTATTACAGATTCGGATGGATGAACTGGCGAAACTGGTCGGTCAGTCATCGGTGCAAAAATCGGTGTTAAGTGCCTATGGCGATCAGGGCGGCTTTGTGCTGGCTCCGCAGGATAACCTCTTTTGAATCTTAATGAGCCGATGGCTCGCGAATAATCCGATTACGGCTACGCTTCTAATATTCCCCTTGAATGGAGTCGAAGAATGCGTAATCCCACGCTGTTACAATGTTTTCACTGGTATTACCCGGAAGGCGGTAAGCTCTGGCCTGAACTGGCCGAGCGCGCAGACGGTTTTAATGATATTGGTATCAATATGGTCTGGTTGCCGCCCGCCTATAAAGGCGCATCGGGCGGCTATTCGGTCGGCTACGACTCCTATGATTTATTTGATCTAGGTGAGTTTGATCAGAAAGGCAGCATCCCTACTAAATATGGTGATAAAGCACAACTGCTGGCCGCCATTGACGCCCTGAAACGTAATGACATTGCGGTGCTGCTGGACGTGGTAGTCAACCACAAAATGGGCGCGGATGAAAAAGAAGCTATTCGCGTGCAGCGTGTAAATGCTGATGACCGTACGCAAATTGACGAAGAAATCATTGAGTGTGAAGGCTGGACGCGTTACACCTTCCCCGCTCGTGCCGGGCAATACTCGCAGTTTATCTGGGATTTCAAATGTTTTAGCGGTATCGACCATATCGAAAACCCTGATGAAGATGGCATTTTTAAAATTGTTAACGACTATACCGGAGAAGGCTGGAACGATCAGGTTGATGATGAACTCGGTAATTTCGATTATCTGATGGGGGAGAATATCGATTTTCGCAATCATGCCGTGACGGAAGAGATTAAATACTGGGCGCGCTGGGTGATGGAACAAACGCAATGCGACGGCTTTCGTCTTGATGCGGTCAAACATATTCCGGCATGGTTTTATAAAGAGTGGATCGAACACGTACAGGAAGTTGCGCCAAAGCCGTTGTTTATTGTGGCTGAATACTGGTCGCATGAAGTCGATAAACTGCAAACGTATATTGATCAGGTGGAAGGCAAAACCATGCTGTTTGATGCGCCGCTGCAGATGAAATTCCATGAAGCATCGCGCATGGGTCGCGACTACGACATGACGCAGATCTTCACTGGGACGCTGGTGGAAGCCGATCCTTTTCACGCCGTAACCCTCGTTGCCAACCACGACACCCAACCGTTGCAAGCCCTCGAAGCCCCCGTCGAACCGTGGTTTAAACCGCTGGCGTATGCCTTAATTTTGTTGCGGGAAAATGGCGTTCCTTCGGTGTTCTATCCGGACCTCTACGGTGCACATTACGAAGATGTCGGTGGTGACGGGCAAACCTATCCGATAGATATGCCAATAATCGAACAGCTTGATGAGTTAATTCTCGCCCGTCAGCGTTTCGCCCACGGTGTACAGACGTTATTTTTCGACCATCCGAACTGCATTGCCTTTAGCCGCAGTGGCACCGACGAATATCCCGGCTGCGTGGTGGTCATGTCGAACGGAGATGATGGCGAAAAAACCATTCATCTGGGAGAGAATTACGGCAATAAAACCTGGCGTGATTTTCTGGGGAACCGGCAAGAGAGCGTAGTGACAGACAAAAACGGCGAAGCGACCTTCTTTTGCAACGGCGGCAGCGTTAGCGTGTGGGTTATCGAAGAGGTGATTTGAATCCATCCCCGGCGGCAAGCCGGGGAGATTTCATTACGGCAGTGGCGTCGGTAACGGCGCTTTATCCAGCGCGGCGGCACACTCTGCCGTCGGGCGATCCACACGCTCCATCGTCATACCATCGTACTCAATGGTGTTACCGTCACGCTCAACCTCGTACAGCTCTCGTTTTACGGTAACGTTAGTGAGATCATCAGACATCAATGTCAACTTACCCGGCACGGCAATCACCCGCTGCCACTGACGGCAATCCAGGGTATCGCCCTCTTTAGTGACAATCAGGCTGCCTATCGCTTCCGGACTGACCAACGCACGTTGCGGCCCTTTGGTCTGCCAGTAGCCCGCCAGCCAGTCCGGCGCGGGGGTTTTCACGACATTGTTATAGTTTTCGACTTCGGCACAGCCCGCCAGCAACATGAGCGCGCCTGCAATTGCGAGTTTTTTCATCATTCGTCCTGCATGAGAAGAAAAGAGGATTGTGGCATTAAAGCCCTGATGTCGCCAGCCTTTCCAGGTTCAAAGAGAAATTTGATCTAACCATTATTTTTGTGAATTATTACCCCGAAAATAAATTTGCATGGTGTATGATTCGCGACTCTTGTTTCAAACCTTCTGAGTTCAGAGGCTACATTCATGTCATGGCAGCAATTCAAACACGCCTGGTTGATTAAATTCTGGGCGCCCATCCCCGCGGTCATCGCGGCGGGTATTCTCTCCACTTACTATTTTGGCATCACTGGCACCTTTTGGGCAGTCACGGGCGAATTTACCCGTTGGGGCGGTCAGCTCCTGCAGTTGTTCGGCGTCCATGCTGAAGAGTGGGGTTATTTTAAAATTATCCATCTGGAAGGATCGCCATTAACCCGCATCGACGGAATGATGATCCTCGGTATGTTTGGCGGCTGTTTTGCCGCAGCGCTGTGGGCCAACAATGTCAAACTGCGCATGCCGCGCAGCCGTATCCGCATTATGCAGGCCATCATTGGCGGTATTATCGCCGGTTTTGGCGCACGTCTGGCAATGGGCTGTAACCTGGCGGCGTTCTTTACCGGAATTCCACAGTTCTCGCTGCACGCCTGGTTCTTTGCCATCGCCACTGCCATTGGTTCATGGTTTGGCGCGCGCTTTACCCTTCTGCCCATCTTCCGTATTCCCGTGAAAATGCAGAAAGTTTCTGCTGCCTCACCGTTGACGCAAAAACCGGATCAGGCGCGGCGTCGTTTTCGTCTCGGGATGCTGGTCTTTTTCGGCATGCTGGGCTGGGCGCTGCTGACGGCGATGAACCAGCCCAAACTGGGGCTGGCAATGCTGTTTGGCGTCGGCTTTGGTTTACTGATTGAACGTGCGCAAATCTGCTTTACTTCGGCGTTCCGCGATATGTGGATCACCGGACGTACCCATATGGCGAAAGCAATCATTATCGGTATGGCGGTAAGTGCCATCGGGATCTTCAGTTACGTACAGTTAGGCGTTGAACCCAAAATCATGTGGGCGGGACCAAACGCGGTAATTGGTGGTTTACTGTTTGGTTTTGGCATCGTGCTGGCAGGCGGCTGCGAAACCGGCTGGATGTACCGCGCGGTAGAAGGCCAGGTGCACTACTGGTGGGTCGGTCTGGGCAACGTGATCGGATCAACGATTCTGGCGTATTATTGGGATGATTTCGCTCCGGCGCTGGCCACCGACTGGGACAAAATCAACCTGCTGAAAACCTATGGCCCGATGGGCGGCCTGCTGGTGACATATTTGCTGTTGTTTGCAGCTCTAATGTTGATTATCGGCTGGGAAAAACGCTTCTTCCGCCGTGCGGCACCGCAGATTGCTAAGGAGATCGCATGAAAAATATCGTTCCTGATTACCGTCTTGATATGGTGGGTGAACCCTGTCCTTATCCGGCAGTCGCAACCCTTGAGGCGATGCTGCAGTTAAAAAAAGGGGAGATCCTGGAAGTGGTGAGCGACTGTCCGCAGTCGATCAATAATATTCCACTGGATGCGCGTAATCACGGCTATACGGTGCTGGATATTCAGCAAGACGGGCCGACCATTCGTTATTTAATTCAGAAGTAATCCCTCATTCCCGCTGTGGCCCACAGCGGGAACATCGTTACCTCTCTATCACATAGATTTTACCCGCCCTCTCTCCTATTCTTTTCAGTGTGACCTCAGGAGGTTTCTATGTGTGGACGCTTTGCCTAATCCCAAACGCGTGAAGATTACCTTGCGCTTCTCGCGGAAGATATTGAACGCGATATTCCCTACGATCCCGAACCTATTGGCAGATACAACGTCGCGCCGGGAACCAAAGTCCTTCTGCTCAGTGAACGTGATGAACACCTTCATCTGGATCCGGTTTTCTGGGGATATGCTCCCGGATGGTGGGATAAACCGCCGCTGGTTAACGCCCGCGTAGAAACTGCCGCAACCAGTCGCATGTTTAAACCGCTCTGGCAACATGGTCGGGCAATCTGCTTTGCCGATGGTTGGTTTGAGTGGAAAAAAGAAGGCGACAAAAAACAGCCTTATTTTATCTATCGCGCTGATGGACAACCTGTTTTTATAGCCGCGATAGGTAGCACACCGTTTGAGCGCGGTGACGAAGCCGGAAGAAGTTTTTGTAAGCCCGCTCAAGGTCTTTCAGTGACTGTTGCAATGGCTGTGAGGGAGAATCTTTAAGCCATTGCGTTTCAGTGGCATTTTTCCACTCAACCAGCCAGGAAGCCATTTTCCCGTAAGGGATGTATTTATTACCGGCCTCATGATTCTCATTCTGAAGCGCCAGAGCACGATTGAAAACGAAACGACATGCGCCTGCGAAGCGCCTCATTTCACGCTCCTGTTGACCACCGGGTCTTAACCGGAATGTGAATGCTGTAGTCGTTTCACAGGGCAAATTATACTTTGGTCTGTGAAAAAAACTGATATCCGACGCGGAAGGCACTGTGTTTTCCTGATGCATGTTCACCTGGTCTTTGTCACCAAATACCAACGCCAGATTTTTGACCATGACGCGACAGAAAAACTACGCACTTACTTTTCAAATGTATGTGCTGATTTTGAAGCTGAACGGGTTGAAATGGATGGCGGACCAGATCACGTCCATTTGTTAATTAACTATCCTCCCAAACTGGCGATATCCAGTCTGGTAAACAGCCTCAAAGGCGTATCGAGTAGGTTACTGCGACGAGATCGACCAGATATTGCAGTCAGGTATTACGACAAAGGCGTTTTGTGGAGTCCTGGCTATTTTGTCAGTAGCTGCATCTTAACGTATCAACTAGATTTAATAACAACGATATCCGTACCTAACCGGATATCTAATGTCATAAGCATCCCTTTAATTATCCCCTCAACCTCTTGTAACTTTCCCACTCTTGAGCTCCACATAGTCCAAACGCCGGATGCAAAAAAATCACACGTGCATTTCTGAAATTGTGATGGAGGAAGATAGTATCAATTATATGTGCTTAGAAACGTCCCCGATTAGCGCAGAAGTCACCGGATTGTTCAGACTCCAATAGGTTGAGTATGCCGTATTTATTTTCCAAAATAAAAATCGATGCTGTTGCTCCTTCATAAAATACTTTTACTCTCTGGACGCTTTTCTTAGCTCTCTTGGTGTTATCTTAAAACGATTATGGAACCTTTCAGTAAAACGAGAAGGACACTTGTAACCATTTTCCCTGGCAATCTCGCTGATGGGTTTTACTGTCGTTTGTATAGCAGACAACGCATTATTTAACCTCACGTCGTCCAATATACTTTGAAAACTTACTCCCTCGCTTGCCAGACGGCGATGCAATGTGGAAACAGAAATGTAGAGATATCTCGCTACCTTGTTTGCTGTCCATTTTGTTCCAGGTTCGGATAGCATTAGGTTATAACAACGACTTATTAATGATTGTTTACTATCTGATAAAAGTAAACAATTAACATGATGTGCTCCTAATGAAAGTAGAACGCCCATTGCTAAGTGTTCCTGAATTTGCGTTGAGAAGCCTCGGGAAATAGATGTTTTTAGTTGCTCCCAACAATATATTAACTCGGGGTTCTGAGGTAAGCAGAAACCTGTCGTGTTACGAATTTGATCAGTTATCGCATAAAATTTTTGAAACTTTTCAATTAGATCAATGGGATAATAAAGCATTTCTGCAAGATAAAGACCTGCTTCTGGATAATTCGCAATATAAAATTCATATCCACAGGGAAATAATATTATCTGATTATTATCAACAGTTAGACTATGCGTCTCCCAATTGATAACTTTTTTTCCCTGACGAATACGACATAAAGCTGGCATAAGAGGCTTAACCCTGTGAATCTCATGATGTTTATGCATCCGTATTTCTTCAATCTTTAGGTTAGTCTTATCTTTTGCCAGCATACTCTTACCCTACTTTATCTCATAAACTGGTGTTATCTCAGCGGTTGCAATTTTATTGGCATTAAGCATATAACCAACTAACGCTCCGCTGGAATTAGAATCCACAGGAATCTTATCAGTTTTTAGAGCCCATACTTTAAACTGGTAATGATGGGGTTTATCTCCTTTGGGAGGACATGCTCCACCAAATCCTGCATAACCAAAATCATTTCGGCCTTGAACAGCACCAGTCGGAAGTTTTGTACCATCACGTCTTCCTGCATCAGCGGGCAAATATGTTACAGTTGCTGGAATATTAGCAACAGTCCAGTGCCACCATCCACTGCCTGTAGGAGCATCTGGATCATACACAGTTACGGCAAAGCTTTTGGTGCCTTCAGGAGCACCAGACCAGGTTAATGAGGGCGATGTATTACCACCTTCACACCCAAATCCAGAAAATACATGAGACGTTGTAAGTTGCTCTCCTGTTTTTATTTCATTACTAGTGACCTGAAATGCTGCGGCCTGCGCAGAAAATGTTATGAATGCCAATACACTTGAAACGATAAGTTTTTTCATAAAAACCTCATTGTTGTGACCTATCGTTATTTTATTTGATGTGCCTTGATCTCATTATGCATAAAGGCGCAATGATCGCGCAAATGCAATCATAATTATAAAGGTGCCCCGAACATTAGCCATAATATGCACAAATCAGATTCCTGTTATCTCAAGGATAATTATTTTTTAATGCGGTGCACTTCGTGACAACAAGTTAATGACTAACACACCGGCACAAATCAACATCATGCCTATGATAGCTGGCAGGTCCAGTCGTTGACCAAAAAATCCCCAGGAAAGCAAACTAATCAGAACGATACCGACTCCTGACCAGATAGCATAAGCAATCCCTGTAGGTATATAAGCCAGCGTCTGAGCTAATAACCAGAATGATGCACAATAGCAAATAATTGTGCCAACAGAGGGCCATAACCGTGTAAACCCCTCTGAAAACTTCATTAAGGTTGTACCAATGACCTCTGCAAGTATTGCGCCACCAAGATAAATATAAGGGTTCATAGCATATTCTTTCCTGTTCATACTGGAGAGAATTGTACTACAGTTTGAACACAACTCACCGTTTTCATCCTGGTGTATGTGTATCCAGGGGGCTCTGGCGTGGCAAGAGATAAAGGCAGGAACAATAATGATCAGAAGGAACCCCAGGCTAACGAATGAGTTCACTCTTCCTGGGAGCAAAGCGAAGACAAAACATGTTATCGCGTTTACGGATCGTGGATGGCAGAAAACTTTCAGGATCAGGTATCCATTTTAAACCAGAAATTGAGTGAGTTTGCCCCATCCATGCCCCACGCTGTGGGATCGGATATAATAAACAAGCATAGTCAACAGGTTACAAAACCTACACCTGCATGGACATCACTTCCTGATACGCCGCCACCAGCTTATTACGCACCTGAATCCCCATTTGCATAGAAACTGAGGCTTTTTGCATATCGGTCATCACATCGTTTAGCGCCACGCCGGGCTCACCGAGGGTGAATTTTTCTGCCTGCGTGCGGGCGGCTGTTTGTGTATCGCTTATGCGATCGAGCGCGGCGTGCAGCTGCCCGGCAAAACTAATTGTCGGTTGCGGCAGTGATTCCTGCGCACGCGCACTCATCGCCGTAGCCTGTAACTGGCTGATAACCCCTTCAATCCCCTGTATCGCTGACATTTTCGTCTCCCGGATAATTTCTGATAGCAAAGCCTACCAGTAAGTCAATAAGACAAAGGCGCTAAATAGCAACAAAAAAACGGGTTTATTGGCGGATAGAAAAAAACGAAAGCACAAATAATGGGAGCGTCAATTTTTCGAGTTTGCTGACCCGGGAGTGAGTCTTGTTCCACTTTGCCAATAACGCCGTCCATAATCAGCCACGAGGTGCGCGATGAATGCGACTGCAGCCCAGACAAAATCTCTTGAGTGGCTTAATCGCCTGCGTGCGAATCCGAAAATTCCATTGATTGTTGCCGGTTCCGCAGCAGTGGCGGTCATGGTCGCACTGATCCTGTGGGCGAAAGCCCCCGACTACCGCACATTATTCAGCAATCTTTCCGATCAGGATGGTGGCGCAATTGTCAGCCAACTGACGCAAATGAATATTCCTTACCGCTTCAGCGAAGCCAGCGGCGCTATTGAGGTTCCGGCAGATAAAGTTCACGAACTGCGCCTGCGCCTGGCGCAACAAGGTTTGCCCAAAGGCGGCGCGGTCGGTTTCGAACTGCTCGATCAGGAAAAGTTTGGTATCAGTCAGTTCAGCGAACAGGTGAATTATCAGCGGGCGCTGGAAGGCGAGCTTTCTCGTACCATCGAAACTATCGGCCCGGTAAAAGGGGCGCGCGTACATCTGGCAATGCCGAAACCGTCTTTATTCGTCCGTGAACAAAAATCCCCTTCTGCATCGGTGACGGTAAATCTGTTACCCGGCCGCGCACTCGATGAAGGGCAAATTAGCGCTATTGTACATCTGGTTTCCAGCGCGGTTGCTGGTCTGCCGCCAGGAAACGTCACGCTGGTGGATCAGGGCGGGCATCTGTTAACCCAGTCCAATACCAGCGGGCGCGATCTTAATGACGCTCAGTTGAAATATGCCAGCGATGTCGAAGGCCGTATTCAGCGGCGTATTGAAGCGATCCTGTCGCCTATTGTTGGTAACGGTAATATTCACGCCCAGGTCACGGCGCAACTGGACTTCGCCAGTAAAGAACAAACGGAAGAACAGTATCGCCCTAACGGTGATGAATCTCATGCGGCGCTTCGTTCACGCCAGCTTAATGAGAGCGAGCAAAGCGGTTCCGGTTATCCGGGCGGCGTACCGGGGGCGTTGTCGAATCAACCGGCACCTGCGAATAACGCGCCAATCAGCACGCCTCCGGCAAATCAAAATAACCGCCAGCAGCAGGCGAGCACCACCAGCAATAGTGGGCCGCGTAGCACACAGCGGAATGAAACCAGTAACTACGAAGTCGATCGCACCATTCGTCATACCAAAATGAACGTGGGCGATGTGCAACGTCTGTCAGTCGCGGTAGTGGTGAATTACAAAACCTTGCCAGACGGTAAACCATTGCCTCTCAGCAACGAACAGATGAAGCAAATTGAAGCTCTGACCCGCGAGGCGATGGGCTTTTCTGAAAAACGCGGTGATTCGCTCAATGTTGTTAACTCGCCGTTCAATAGCAGTGACGAAAGCGGCGGAGCACTGCCGTTCTGGCAACAGCAAGCGTTTATCGATCAGTTGCTGGCTGCCGGTCGCTGGTTGCTGGTACTGCTGGTGGCGTGGTTGCTGTGGCGGAAAGCGGTACGCCCGCAGCTAACACGTCGCGCCGAGGCGGTGAAGACTGTGCAGCAACAGGCGCTGGCCCGCGAGGAAGTGGAAGATGCGGTGGAAGTCCGTCTGAGCAAAGACGAACAACTCCAACAACGGCGCGCTAACCAACGACTGGGGGCAGAAGTCATGAGCCAGCGTATCCGTGAAATGTCTGATAACGATCCGCGCGTGGTGGCGCTGGTCATTCGCCAGTGGATAAATAACGATCATGAGTAACCTGACAGGCACCGATAAAAGCGTCATCCTGCTGATGACCATTGGCGAAGACCGGGCGGCAGAGGTGTTCAAGCACCTCTCCCAGCGCGAAGTGCAAACCCTGAGCGCTGCAATGGCGAACGTCACGCAGATCTCCAACAAGCAGCTAACCGATGTGCTGGCGGAGTTTGAGCAAGAAGCTGAACAGTTTGCCGCACTGAATATCAACGCCAACGATTATCTGCGTTCGGTATTGGTCAAAGCTCTGGGTGAAGAACGTGCCGCCAGCCTGCTGGAAGATATTCTCGAAACCCGCGATACCGCCAGCGGTATTGAAACGCTCAACTTTATGGAGCCGCAGAGCGCCGCCGATCTGATTCGCGATGAGCATCCGCAAATTATCGCCACCATTCTGGTGCATCTGAAGCGCGCCCAGGCCGCCGATATTCTGGCGTTGTTCGATGAACGCCTGCGCCACGACGTGATGTTGCGTATCGCCACCTTTGGCGGCGTGCAGCCAGCCGCGCTGGCGGAACTGACCGAAGTACTGAATGGCTTGCTCGACGGTCAGAATCTCAAGCGCAGCAAAATGGGCGGCGTGAGAACGGCAGCCGAAATTATCAACCTGATGAAAACGCAGCAGGAAGAAGCCGTTATTACCGCCGTGCGTGAATTCGACGGCGAGCTGGCGCAGAAAATCATCGACGAGATGTTCCTGTTCGAGAATCTGGTGGATGTCGATGATCGCAGCATTCAGCGTCTGTTGCAGGAAGTGGATTCCGAATCGCTGTTGATCGCGCTGAAAGGGGCCGAGCAGCCACTGCGCGAGAAATTCCTGCGCAATATGTCGCAGCGTGCCGCCGATATTCTGCGCGACGATCTCGCCAACCGTGGTCCGGTGCGTCTGTCGCAGGTGGAAAACGAACAGAAAGCGATTCTGCTGATTGTGCGCCGTCTTGCCGAAACTGGCGAGATGGTGATTGGCAGCGGCGAGGATACCTATGTCTGATAATCTGCCGTGGGAAACCTGGACGCCGGACGATCTCGCGCCACCACCGGCAGAGTTTGTGCCAATGGTCGAGTCGGAAGAAACCATTATTGAAGAGGCCGAACCCAGCCTTGAGCAGCAACTGGCGCAACTGCAAATGCAGGCCCACGAGCAGGGTTATCAGGCAGGGATTGCCGAAGGTCGCCAGCAAGGTCATGAACAGGGCTATCAGGAAGGACTGGCCCAGGGGCTGGAACAAGGTCTGGCAGAGGCGAAGGCTCAACAAGCGCCAATTCATGCCCGGATGCAGCAACTGGTCAGCGAATTTCAAACTACCCTTGATGCGCTTGATAGTGTGATTGCTTCGCGCCTGATGCAGATGGCGCTGGAGGCGGCACGTCAGGTGATCGGTCAGACGCCAACGGTGGATAACTCGGCACTGATCAAACAGATCCAACAGTTGTTGCAGCAAGAACCGTTATTCAGCGGTAAACCACAGCTGCGCGTACACCCGGATGATCTGCAACGTGTTGATGATATGCTCAGCGCAACTTTAAGTTTGCATGGCTGGCGCTTGCGGGGCGATCCCACCCTCCATCCTGGCGGTTGCAAAGTCTCCGCCGATGAAGGCGATCTCGACGCCAGTGTCGCCACTCGCTGGCAAGAACTCTGCCGTCTGGCAGCACCAGGAGTGGTGTAATGACCACGCGCCTGACTCGCTGGCTAACCACGCTGGATAACTTTGAAGCCAAAATGGCGCAGTTGCCTGCGGTACGTCGCTACGGGCGATTAACCCGCGCTACCGGGCTGGTGCTGGAAGCCACCGGATTACAATTGCCGCTCGGCGCAACCTGTGTCATTGAGCGCCAGAACGGCAGCGAAACGCACGAAGTAGAAAGCGAAGTCGTCGGCTTTAACGGTCAACGGCTGTTTTTAATGCCGCTGGAGGAAGTGGAAGGTGTCCTGCCCGGCGCGCGTGTATATGCCAAAAACATTTCGGCAGAAGGGCTGCAAAGCGGCAAGCAGTTGCCGCTCGGTCCGGCGTTATTAGGTCGTGTTCTGGACGGCAGCGGTAAACCGCTCGATGGCCTCCCCTCCCCCGATACGACGGAAACCGGTGCGCTGATTACCCCGCCATTTAACCCATTGCAACGTACACCGATTGAACATGTGCTGGACACCGGCGTGCGCCCAATCAATGCCCTGCTTACCGTCGGGCGCGGGCAGCGTATGGGGCTGTTTGCCGGGTCCGGCGTTGGTAAAAGTGTGCTGCTGGGGATGATGGCCCGTTACACCCGCGCCGATGTCATTGTCGTGGGTTTGATTGGTGAACGAGGGCGCGAAGTAAAAGATTTTATTGAGAATATTCTCGGTGCCGAAGGACGTGCACGCTCCGTGGTGATTGCCGCTCCGGCGGATGTTTCTCCGCTCCTGCGAATGCAAGGTGCCGCCTATGCCACGCGCATTGCCGAAGATTTTCGCGATCGTGGTCAGCATGTGTTGCTGATTATGGACTCCCTCACCCGCTACGCGATGGCCCAGCGTGAAATTGCGCTGGCGATTGGCGAACCACCTGCTACTAAAGGTTATCCACCGTCGGTGTTTGCCAAATTACCGGCACTGGTCGAGCGTGCCGGTAATGGCATTAGCGGCGGCGGCTCGATTACCGCGTTTTATACCGTGCTCACCGAAGGCGATGACCAGCAGGACCCCATTGCTGACTCCGCGCGGGCAATCCTTGACGGTCACATTGTGCTGTCTCGCCGACTGGCGGAAGCCGGGCACTATCCGGCTATCGATATTGAAGCGTCGATCAGCCGCGCAATGACGGCGTTGATCAGTGAGCAACATTACGCGCGAGTGCGCACCTTCAAACAGCTGTTGTCGAGTTTTCAGCGTAACCGCGATCTGGTTAGCGTCGGCGCGTATGCCAAAGGCAGCGATCCGATGCTCGACAAAGCCATCGCCCTGTGGCCGCAGCTGGAGGGCTATTTGCAACAAGGCATTTTTGAACGCGCGGACTGGGAAGCGTCTCTCCAGGGGCTGGAGCGTATTTTCCCGACAGTGTCATAACCCAGGAGATAACGGCAGATGGCGGAACATGGTGCGCTGGCGACCCTGAAAGATCTGGCAGAAAAAGAGGTAGAGGATGCCGCTCGCCTGCTGGGTGAAATGCGTCGCGGATGTCAGCAGGCGGAAGAACAGCTCAAAATGCTGATCGATTATCAGAATGAATATCGCAATAACCTCAATAGCGATATGAGTGCCGGGATGACCAGCAACCGCTGGATCAACTATCAGCAGTTTATCCAGACGCTGGAAAAAGCCATTACTCAGCATCGCCAGCAACTTAATCAGTGGACGCAGAAAGTTGACATTGCCCTGAACAGCTGGCGAGAAAAGAAACAACGTTTGCAGGCCTGGCAGACACTGCAGGAACGGCAATCCACTGCGGCACTGCTTGCAGAAAACCGCCTCGATCAGAAAAAGATGGATGAGTTCGCCCAGCGCGCCGCCATGAGGAAACCTGAATGATTCGCTTAGCGCCCTTGATTACCGCCGACGTTGACACCACCACATTGCCTGGCGGCAAAGCCAGCGATGCTGCACAAGATTTTCTCGCGTTGTTGAGCGAAGCATTAGCAGGCGAGACAACAACCGACAAAGCGGCCCCCCAGTTGCTGGTGGCAACAGATAAGCCCACGACAAAAGGCGAACCGCTGGTCAGCGATATTGTTTCCGATGCGCAACAAGCGGATTTACTGATCCCTGTGGATGAAACACTTCCTGTCATCAACGACGAACAATCCACATCAACACCGTTAACCACCGCTCAGACGATGACGTTGGCTGCGGTGGCTGACAACAATACGGCAAAAGACGAAAAAGCGGATGATCTTAATGAAGACGTCACCGCAAGTCTGAGCGCCCTTTTTGCGATGTTGCCGGGTTTTGACAATACGGCCAAAGTGACTGATGCACCGTCAACCGTGTTACCGACAGAGAAACCAACGCTTTTCACAAAACTGACTTCTGCGCAACTCACAACAGCACAGCCTGATGACGCCCCCGGCACACCAGCTCAGCCATTAACACCGCTGGTAGCAGAAGCCCAGAGTAAAGCGGAAGTCATCAGCACACCTTCGCCGGTGACTGCTGCCGCCAGCCCGCTAATCACTCCACACCAGACACAGCCACTGCCCACCGTCGCCGCGCCTGTTTTGAGTGCACCGCTGGGTTCTCACGAATGGCAACAATCATTAAGCCAGCATATTTCGCTGTTTACCCGCCAGGGGCAACAAAGTGCAGAGTTGCGTCTGCACCCGCAGGATTTAGGTGAAGTGCAAATTTCCCTCAAAGTGGATGATAACCAGGCGCAAATCCAGATGGTTTCACCGCATCAGCATGTACGCGCCGCCCTGGAAGCAGCGCTGCCGGTACTGCGTACGCAGCTGGCCGAAAGTGGCATTCAGTTAGGGCAAAGCAACATCAGTGGCGAAAGCTTTAGTGGTCAGCAGCAGGCCGCTTCCCAGCAACAGCAAAGCCAACGCACAGCAAACCATGAACCTCTGACGGGGGAAGACGACGATACGCTTCCGGTTCCCGTCTCTTTACAAGGGCGTGTAACAGGCAACAGCGGCGTTGATATTTTCGCCTAACGTCAGAGGTAGCACCGTAATCCGCGTCTTTTCCCCGCTTTGTTGCGCTCAAGACGCAGGATAATTAGCCGATAAGCAGTAGCGACACAGGAAGACCGCAACACATGACTGATTACGCGATAAGCAAGAAAAGCAAGCGATCGCTTTGGATCCCGATTCTGGTATTCATTACCCTCGCGGCCTGTGCCAGCGCAGGTTACAGCTACTGGCATTCGCATCAGGTTGCCGCTGACGACAAAGCGCAGCAACGCGTCGTGCCCTCCCCGGTCTTCTATGCGCTGGATACCTTTACGGTCAATTTGGGCGATGCGGATCGCGTGCTTTATATCGGCATAACCCTGCGACTGAAAGATGAAGCAACCCGCTCGCGGCTGAGTGAGTATTTGCCGGAAGTCCGTAGTCGCTTGCTGTTACTGTTTTCACGTCAGGATGCTGCCGTACTGGCGACAGAAGAAGGCAAGAAAAACCTGATTGCCGAGATTAAAACCACACTTTCCACCCCGCTTGTTGCCGGGCAACCGAAACAGGATGTCACCGACGTGCTGTATACCGCTTTTATTCTGCGATAACGACATGGGCGATAGTATTCTTTCTCAAGCTGAAATTGATGCGCTGTTGAATGGCGACAGCGAAGTCAAAGACGAACCGACAGCCAGTGTTAGCGGCGAAAGTGACATTCGTCCGTACGATCCGAATACCCAACGACGGGTTGTGCGCGAACGTTTGCAGGCGCTGGAAATCATTAATGAGCGCTTTGCCCGCCATTTTCGTATGGGGCTGTTCAACCTGCTGCGCCGTAGCCCGGATATTACCGTCGGGGCCATCCGCATTCAGCCGTACCATGAATTTGCCCGCAACCTGCCGGTGCCGACCAACCTGAACCTTATTCATCTGAAACCGCTGCGCGGCACAGGGCTGGTGGTGTTCTCGCCGAGTCTGGTGTTTATCGCCGTGGATAACCTGTTTGGCGGCGATGGACGCTTCCCGACCAAAGTGGAAGGTCGCGAGTTTACTCATACCGAACAGCGCGTCATCAACCGCATGTTAAAGCTGGCGCTTGAAGGCTATAGCGACGCCTGGAAAGCGATTAATCCGCTGGAAGTTGAGTACGTGCGTTCGGAAATGCAGGTGAAATTTACCAATATCACCACCTCGCCGAACGACATTGTGGTTAACACGCCGTTCCATGTGGAGATTGGCAACCTGACCGGCGAATTTAATATCTGCCTGCCATTCAGCATGATCGAGCCGCTACGGGAATTGTTGGTTAACCCGCCGCTGGAAAACTCGCGTAATGAAGATCAGAACTGGCGCGATAACCTGGTGCGCCAGGTGCAGCATTCACAGCTGGAACTGGTGGCCAACTTTGCCGATATCTCGCTACGCCTGTCGCAGATTTTAAAACTGAAACCCGGCGACGTCCTGCCGATAGAAAAACCCGATCGCATCATCGCCCATGTTGACGGCGTCCCGGTTCTGACCAGTCAGTACGGCACTCTCAACGGTCAGTATGCGTTACGGATAGAACATTTGATTAACCCGATTTTAAATTCTCTGAACGAGGAACAGCCCAAATGAGTGACATGAATAATCCGGCCGATGACAACAACGGCGCAATGGACGATATGTGGGCTGAAGCGTTGAGCGAGCAAAAATCAACCAGCGGAAAAAGCGCTGCCGACGCAATGTTCCAGCAATTTGGCGGCGGAGATGTCAGCGGAACGTTGCAGGATATCGACCTGATTATGGATATTCCGGTCAAGCTGACCGTCGAGCTGGGCCGTACGCGGATGACCATCAAAGAGCTGTTGCGTCTGACGCAAGGATCAGTCGTGGCGCTGGACGGTCTGGCGGGCGAACCGCTGGATATTCTGATCAACGGTTATTTAATCGCCCAGGGCGAAGTGGTGGTTGTTGCCGATAAATATGGCGTGCGGATCACCGATATCATTACCCCGTCCGAGCGGATGCGCCGCCTGAGCCGTTAGTGATGAATAACCATGCTACTGTGCAATCTTCCGCGCCGGTTTCTGCTGCGCCACTGCTGCAGGTGAGCGGCGCACTCATCGCCATTATTGCCCTGATCCTCGCTGCCGCCTGGCTGGTAAAACGGCTGGGATTTGCCCCTAAACGCACTGGCGTTAACGGTCTGAAAATTAGCGCCAGTGCTTCGCTGGGCGCGCGTGAACGGGTCGTGGTGGTCGATGTGGAAGATGCACGGCTGGTGCTCGGCGTTACCGCAGGGCAAATCAATCTGCTACATAAACTTCCCCCTTCAGCACCAACGGAAGAGATACCGCAGACCGATTTTCAGTCGGTCATGAAAAATTTGCTTAAGCGTGGCGGGAGATCCTGATGCGTCGTTTGTTTTCTGTCGCACCGGTCCTTCTCTGGCTGATTACGCCCCTCGCCTTCGCGCAACTGCCGGGTATCACCAGCCAGCCGCTACCTGGTGGTGGACAAAGCTGGTCGCTCCCGGTGCAGACGCTGGTGTTCATCACCTCGTTGACGTTTATTCCGGCAATTTTACTGATGATGACCAGTTTCACCCGCATCATTATTGTTTTTGGTTTATTGCGTAACGCGCTGGGAACGCCCTCCGCGCCACCTAACCAGGTATTGCTGGGGCTGGCACTGTTTTTGACCTTTTTTATTATGTCGCCAGTGATCGACAAAATTTATGTCGATGCGTACCAGCCATTCAGCGAAGAGAAAATCTCAATGCAGGAGGCGCTGGAAAAAGGGGCGCAGCCGCTGCGTGAGTTTATGCTGCGTCAGACCCGCGAGGCGGATTTAGGGTTGTTTGCCAGACTGGCGAATACCGGCCCGTTGCAGGGACCTGAAGCTGTGCCGATGCGCATTTTGCTCCCGGCCTACGTGACCAGCGAGTTGAAAACCGCATTTCAGATAGGCTTCACGATTTTCATCCCTTTTTTGATTATCGACCTGGTGATTGCCAGCGTGTTGATGGCATTGGGGATGATGATGGTTCCCCCTGCCACCATTGCTCTGCCCTTTAAACTGATGCTGTTTGTACTGGTGGATGGCTGGCAATTGCTGGTCGGTTCGCTGGCGCAGAGCTTTTACAGCTAGAGAGGCAAAATGACACCTGAATCGGTCATGATGATGGGAACTGAAGCGATGAAAGTCGCGCTGGCACTGGCAGCCCCGCTGTTGCTAGTGGCGCTGGTCACGGGCCTTATCATCAGTATTTTGCAGGCAGCCACGCAGATTAACGAAATGACGCTGTCGTTTATTCCGAAAATCATCGCCGTATTTATCGCCATTATTATTGCCGGACCGTGGATGCTCAATCTGTTGCTGGATTACGTCCGCACCTTGTTCACTAACCTGCCGTATATCATCGGGTAGCCCGAACAATGATGCAGGTGACAAGCGATCAGTGGCTTTCCTGGTTAAGCCTGTACTTCTGGCCGTTACTGCGCGTGCTGGCGCTCATTTCTACCGCGCCAATTCTGAGCGAACGCAGCGTGCCGAAACGGGTAAAACTGGGTCTGGCAATGATGATCACGTTCGCCATTGCCCCATCATTACCTGCCAACGATGTTCCTGTTTTTTCGTTCTTTGCTCTGTGGCTGGCCGTGCAGCAGATCCTGATCGGCATTGCGCTTGGTTTTACCATGCAATTTGCCTTTGCCGCTGTGCGAACCGCTGGCGAAATTATCGGTCTGCAAATGGGGCTGTCATTTGCGACATTTGTCGATCCTGGCAGCCATCTCAATATGCCCGTTTTAGCGCGCATCATGGATATGCTGGCATTACTGCTGTTCCTGACATTTAACGGTCATTTATGGTTGATTTCACTGCTGGTCGATACCTTTCACACCCTGCCGATTGGTAGCGAACCGTTGAACAGCAATGCGTTTCTGGCACTCACCAAAGCAGGGAGTTTGATTTTCCTTAACGGGCTGATGCTGGCGTTACCGCTCATTACTCTGTTGCTGACCCTGAATCTGGCATTAGGTTTACTGAATCGTATGGCCCCGCAATTATCCATTTTTGTTATTGGATTTCCATTAACTCTGACTGTCGGCATCTCTTTAATGGCGGCATTAATGCCGTTAATTGCGCCTTTTTGCGAACATTTATTCAGTGAAATTTTTAATTTGCTGGCTGATATTATTAGTGAATTACCATTAATATAATTCCGTAACGTTTATCATGCTACCCTAAGGATTATCCGAAAAATAATATCTGCGAACATCTTCCAGGATACTCCTGTAGCGAAATATTTGTTTTAAGCTCCCTCACATATCGCAACATTTACTTTACTTTAAGACAATTCCAGGCAAATTATACAACACTTTACGGGATAGTAAGTCCGCCTGAAAAATTGCGAGAGTGGCGCATTAGGTGACCCATGTTGTTCCGTTTAGTCATGATGAAATATTCAGGTAAGGGGAATTATCGTTACGCATTGAGTGAGGGTATGCCATGTCAACGATTATTATGGATTTATGTAGTTACACCCGACTAGGTTTAACCGGGTATCTGTTGAGTAGAGGGGTTAAAAAAAGAGAAATCAACGACATTGAAACCGTTGATGACCTTGCCATAGCTTGTGATTTACAGCGCCCTTCAGTGGTGTTTATTAATGAGGACTGTTTCATCCACGATGCTTCTAACAGTCAGCGCATCAAGCACATCATTAATCAACATCCCAATACGTTATTTATCGTTTTTATGGCAATTGCCAATGTTCATTTTGATGAGTATCTATTGGTCAGAAAAAATTTATTGATCAGTTCTAAATCGATTAAACCGGAATCTCTCGACGATATCCTTGGCGATATTCTGAAAAAAGAGACAACGATAACCTCGTTTTTAAATATGCCGACGTTATCATTGAGCCGAACCGAATCGAGTATGTTGCGAATGTGGATGGCAGGTCAGGGAACCATTCAAATCTCCGACCAAATGAATATCAAAGCCAAGACCGTTTCATCGCATAAAGGTAATATTAAACGTAAGATCAAAACGCATAATAAACAGGTTATCTACCATGTCGTCCGACTGACGGATAATGTGACTAATGGTATTTTTGTCAACATGCGCTAACACATTCTGACTGGTGGTTTCCCACCAGTCAGGCTGAATAAGATTACTCTGCTTTCTCAACAAAGATACCGTCCTGATGCCCTGCTTCATTAAAGAACCAGATGCCGAGCGGGTAGTCTTCCAGCGAAACCAGGTACATTGTGCCTTCACTAAACTCCTCAACTGCCAGTACCACGCCAGGACGACGCGGACCGCCATCCGTTTTGACTGTTACCCGATCATTCACCTTCATCGTTTTCCTCCTGTGGCTTTGTGCCAGTGTAGAACAATTTCGTTTTTCTGGCAGCGCCAGGCGCGCGCGAGTGCTGATTTTCTCGACGGTCTATACTTAAGAGATGCCAGGCGGACTTAACAACTGGCGGCAACAACAGAGTAACGGTTGCGAGGAAAGATGATGAAAACCGCAAAAGAGTACAGCGATACCGCAAAACGTGAGGTCAGCGTCGATGTCGATGCTCTGCTGGCGGCGATCAATGAAATTAGCGAAAGCGAAGTTCATCGCAGCCAGAACGATTCTGAACACGTTAGCGTCGATGGACGTGAATATCATACATGGCGTGAATTGGCGGATGCCTTCGAACTGGATATTCATGACTTCAGCGTCTCTGAAGTGAATCGTTGAATGCACAATAAAAAAATCCCGACCCTGAGGGGGTCGGGATGAAACTTGCTTAAGCAAGAAGCACTTAAAAAATTCGTTACACCAGGAAATCTGATGTGTTCATCACCTTATCTGCAATTTTTTTCGCTGACAAGAAAATATTCGCGCTATGAATGATTAACGCTACTTATGAATAGAAATGTGACGCGCGTCACCCCTTGGTGGCTCTGGTGTCAACGGGATCGCTCCCGAAAAAATCATCTTTGATTATTTGTGCTGTTTTGAGAATCATCCTGGTAAGGGGAGTACTGCGCGACCATGTTTTCAATTCAACAACCACTACTGGTTTTTAGCGATCTTGATGGCACCCTGCTGGACAGTCATAGTTATGACTGGCAACCGGCAGCCCCCTGGCTCAGCCGTTTACACGAAGCCAATATTCCCGTCATTCTCTGTAGCAGTAAAACTTCAGCGGAAATGCTGTACTTGCAAAAAATGTTGGGGCTACAAGGCTTACCGCTGATTGCAGAGAATGGCGCAGTGATCCAGCTTGCTGAACAATGGCAGGATATAGACGGTTTTCCACGCATCATCTCAGGTATTAGCCATGGCGAAATCTGCCAGGTTTTAAATACGCTACGCGAGAAAGAACATTTTAAATTCACGACTTTTGATGATGTCGACGATGCAACCATTGCCGAATGGACGGGATTAAGCCGTAGCCAGGCGGCGCTGACGCAGCTGCATGAGGCGTCGGTAACGCTAATCTGGCGCGACAGTGACGAGCATATGGCACAATTTATCGCTCGTCTGAACGAACTGGGCTTGCAGTTTATGCAGGGTGCGCGCTTCTGGCACGTACTGGATGCCTCTGCCGGAAAAGATCAGGCTGCCAACTGGATTATCGCGACCTATCAACAATTGTCAGGCAGACGCCCAACCACACTTGGCCTGGGCGATGGGCCAAACGATGCGCCTTTACTGGAGGTAATGGATTACGCGGTGATTGTGAAAGGGCTAAACCGTGAAGGGGTCCATCTGCATGATGAGGATCCGGCCCGCGTCTGGCGAACGCAGCGTGAAGGACCGGAAGGCTGGCGTGAAGGGCTGGACCATTTTTTCCCCGCCCGTTAAGCGTTATCGCTCGCGAATACCCGATTGCGCCCGGCCTGTTTTGCGAGGTAAAGCCGACGGTCGGCCAATGACTGGAGTTGTTCAAAATCATAATCACCAGTTTCCTCGCTGCTGCTTACCCCCAGCGAGGCACTGATGCGTATCGTTGTACTCTTGGCGATCAGCATCTCTTTTTCATTTAACTTCAGGCGAATACGTTCTGCGACCTCCGCAGCCTGCGTCAGATTCGCGCCTGGCAGAATCACACAAAACTCCTCACCACCGACCCGCCCGGCAACGTCCTGCGCACGTAAGGAACTGCTAATTAATCCGGCAGCATGAGAAAGAACACGGTCGCCCACCTGATGACCAAAGCGGTCATTAATCGCTTTAAAATGGTCAAGATCGACCTGAATGACAGAAAAAGGATGTTGGTGCGTCTGACACAATTTAGCGAGCGGACAGGCTTTTTCGAACAATGCGCCACGGTTATATAAACGCGTTAAGGTGTCGTGCCACGCCTGCCACTGCAACGAGCTTTGCAGAACATACATGTTGCTGACCATCCGGCGAATCACATACCAGGAGAGGAGTAACATGCTGGTAAAGAGCGCCCACAGCAGGGTTAATGCAATGCTGATACTGCCGAAATCGCCGCGCACGCCTTCGCTTAGCGTATGGACGCGCACCAGCACACCGTCGAAATGGTCCAGACGTTCCCAGCTAACATAGCGACTGTCCATACGAATGCCGCCCCGCGTGTCATGTTCCATTGCCTGCGCCAGCAAGGCCAGTTCACGAGGATCAAAAATATTCCCTGTTGGATGGTCAGGATTGGAAGAGGTCAAAAATCTCAGCTTACTGTCATAGAGCTGATACTCACCATCGAGGTTTTTATCGATGGCGTTTCTTAAAAATTGCTGCATAGTACGCACGGGAATACTCATCCCCAGCACGCCATACCAGTAGTTATTACTGTCTACCGGAACACTGACGGTAACCTGCGGTTCAGTATTGCTGGCGTGTTCCGGTTGCGAAGTGAACCAGCGTACCGCGCGGTGACGATTTTCTCGTTGCGAATGGCCGATAAACCAGGGTTGGGTGACATAGCCGTAATAACGCGTTGGTACATTGCGCGAAAACAAGGTCGGCTGCGTCGAAACGTAAAATCCAGCACGCGAGACATACATCGCCTGTTCAACCATCGACGAGGAGTTGTGCGCCAGTCGCAGCAAGTAACCAACTTCCAGTGCAGCGGTAATTTCATTGTCGAGGCTTTCATTTTCGCGAGACAGGAGATTCCCCTCGCTGACTAATGCATCCGATACGCCATTGACTGGCAGGGTGCGCCGTCGGTTGAGTTCGATTTGCCAGGCGTGCTCGTCGCGATGCTGTTCGAACTCGGTTACGGCATTACGCAGAGAGATGAAATCCAGTGGCGCCACGAGAGCTTCGCGCATGCCATTACGCAAAAAGATCAGTTTGTCGACGTTATACTGCAAATGCTTATCGAGCGCGTTGGCTACGTTTTCCAGATGATTACGCTGGCTGGAGATATAGGCATCTTCCAGCACCACCACTTCACGCCAGGTGAGCAAGGTAGAAAAAAGCAATACCACAATAAAGCAGAGATTAACGACATGACCAGGCCCCAGGCGGCGTGCGAGTTTTTTCAACCAGCTCTGGTTTTCCATTTTTGTCTCGTGCTGCACCCTGACGACTCCCAACCTGCTTTTTTATGATTCTGGCATAACCCGGCGATAGCGTACCGCAAAACAGCGATAATTTTATAATGGTGGCATGATAAGACGCGACTATCATTCATTGCAGGCATTGGGACACCAGGCCGGATGTGATCCGGCCTGGTGTTAATGATACCCTTTCAAACTTCTTCCGCAGAACGACTCCCCTCCCCCGGAACAAGATCGGTTTCATGAAAAGCTTCCCGCTTGACCCCGTAACCGTCATACCAACGACACTCAACCATACCGCTGGAGTATCCAGTGACAATCATCCGCGGGCCGCCCTCTTTAACCGTAACTTCCTCACTAACCATAAAGCTCATACTCGCCTCCTTTTTTCGAGTGAAACTTGTTCACCTTAGTTGAAGATGGCGAATTTTGCATAATAGCCAGTGCGAGTATTAATGTGCCTGACCGCGCATTTTCGCTACTGCTTTCACTCCCAGCACCACGATGCCGCCGATGATAAATCCAAGAATCAGATTTAAAACAGTCGGTAATATCATCGCCACCACTGCACTTTGCTGCCCGGCGAAATGTTCAATGGCGTGATGCAGCGGCGCAATACCATGTACCACAATCCCGCCGCCGACGAGGAACATCGCCAGCGTGCCGACAATCGATAATGCTTTCATCAGCCAGGGCGCGATAATCAATAACCCTTTACCTAATGCCTGCATCAGCGCGCTGGATTTTTCCGCCAGCCAATACCCCAGGTCATCAATCTTAACGATAACCCCTACCAGACCGTAGACGCCCACGGTCACTACCAGCGCGATGCCTGAAAGCACCAGCACCTGATTAAGCAACGGCGCTTCTGCCACAATCCCCAGCGTGATGGCGACGATTTCCGCAGACAAAATAAAATCGGTACGAATCGCCCCTTTAATTTTGTCCTTTTCAAACTTCAGCGGATCCTGCGCCGCCAGCTTCTCCAGACGCTGCTGGCTCTGCGCTGGATCTTCTTTATGTTTACGCGCCTCCAGCATATGCAGCACTTTCTCTACCCCTTCAAAGCAGAGAAACGCGCCACCAATCATCAACAGTGGCGTAATCGCCCACGGGATAAACGCACTGATGATCAGCGCCAGCGGCACCAGAATCACTTTATTGATCAGCGATCCTTTCGCCACGCCCCAGACCACGGGAAGTTCCCGGTTGGCCCGCACGCCTGAAACTTGTTGCGCATTGAGCGATAAATCATCCCCTAATACACCGGCGGTTTTCTTCGCCGCCAGTTTGCCCATCACGGAGATATCGTCCAGCAGTGTGGCGATATCATCGAGCAACGTCAGTAAACTACTCCCGGCCAAAAGCATTCCCTCTCATTTTTATTGTTGAAGGGTGTAAGTATGAAGCAAAAACGGCAGCTCTGATACTTGCTTCACAGGTCAACATTTATTTAACAATCAAGTGCAATTATATCTCTCGCCAGCAGAATGATTTTCACGTTTACTATGAACCACCTTTTTATTTCCGCCGTGAGGGATTATGCGTTTCCGCCAGTTGTTACCGCTTTTTGGCGCGCTGTTTGCGTTGTATATCATTTGGGGCTCAACCTATTTTGTCATTCGGATTGGCGTGGAAAGCTGGCCGCCGTTAATGATGGCGGGCGTTCGATTCCTGGCAGCCGGTATTTTATTGCTGGCATTTTTGCTACTGCGCGGACACAAACTTCCCCCGCTACGTCCGCTGCTCAATGCCGCGCTGATTGGCCTGTTATTGCTGGCTGTCGGTAATGGCATGGTGACGGTTGCCGAACATCAAAATGTTCCTTCCGGCATCGCCGCCGTAGTGGTTGCAACCGTGCCCCTCTTTACCCTGTGCTTCAGCCGCCTGTTTGGCATTAAAACGCGCAAACTGGAATGGGTGGGTATCGCCATTGGGCTTGCCGGAATCATCATGCTCAATAGCGGTGGAAATTTAAGCGGCAATCCGTGGGGCGCGATTCTGATTTTAATCGGCTCGATTAGCTGGGCGTTTGGCTCAGTTTATGGCTCGCGCATTACCTTACCTGTAGGGATGATGGCGGGTGCGATTGAGATGCTGGCGGCAGGCGTGGTGTTAATGATCGCGTCGATGATTGCGGGTGAAAAACTGACGGCGCTCCCTTCCCTGTCAGGCTTCCTTGCGGTCGGCTATCTGGCGCTGTTTGGTTCGATTATCGCCATTAACGCTTATATGTATTTAATCCGTAATGTCAGTCCGGCTCTCGCCACCAGCTACGCCTACGTTAACCCGGTGGTCGCGGTCTTGCTGGGTACGGGACTGGGTGGCGAAACGCTGTCGAAAATTGAATGGCTGGCGCTCGGCGTAATTGTTTTCGCGGTGGTACTGGTCACGTTGGGAAAATATCTCTTCCCGGCCAAACCCGTTGTCGCGCCAGTTATTCAGGATGCATCAAGCGAGTAAATGAATCCCCTGCGTGTCGATCTGCGCGCTGGCACCTTCGCCGCAGATCCACTCTTCCAGACGCTCGGTAAGCGCCGCATCCGTCAGCTTCTCGCGCCCACGTAACGCACACTCCCAGACAATCAGTACGCGCCAGCCGAGCTCCTGCAAGCGACTGATATCGCGGCGATCGCGTTCAACATTTTTACCTATCTTCTCCAGCCAGAACTCAGTTCGAGTCGCAGGCACTTTAAACAGATAGCAGTGATGATGATGCCAGAAGCAGCCGTGGGTAAATATCACGCAGCGATATTCATCAACGACAAAATCCGGGCGTCCGGGCAGACTGGCGTCCTGAACGCGAAACGCAAGGCCCTGCCCGGTTAACAAACTGGCGAGGCGCTTCTCAATCGCCGTATCACGCGTGGCAATCGCGCGCATATTTTTGCTGCGGGTGGCCTTATCGTGAACGTCGACCATGTTGTGCCTCTTGCTGACGCAACGCCACCGCCTGTTTGATTTTTGGCTCAAGCAGTTTTGCCACCGCGGCAAAGACCGGCACGACCACCGAGTTACCGAACTGGCGATAGGCCTGAGTGTCCGAAACCGGAATGCGGAATTTCGCTTCTCCCGGCGCTTCAAAACCCATTAAGCGCGCGCATTCACGAGGCGTTAACCGACGTGGACGATGTTGCTGATTCAGCGGATCGTCAAAGTCTTTCTCACCCGTGGCCATATCCCAACCGCGATCGATTAAAATTTCCGCGCCATCTTTGTAATAACGCGCAGACAGCGTACGGGTGACGCTTTGCGGATTGTTCGGATAAACCATTCCATAACCGAAGCCGTTACCGCGCGCCTGATGTTTTTTCGCATATCGATAGAGGTACTTCCACAGCACCGGCGTCAGGATATATTTTGCCTCAACCATCGGGTCCAGCAGCTGCGCCAGCGTCACTCGCTGTGCAGGGAAACATTCGCTGATATCACGCAGAGTAAAATCGGCTTTCAGATTCAGATCGCGACGAAAACCCACCAGCACGATGCGTTCACGGTGCTGCGGCAGGAAATGTTTGCCGTCGATGATTTTCGGATCGTCCGGCCCGTTATCTTCTGCATCAGCCACGTCATAGCCCAGTTCGTCCAGCGTCTGCATGATGATGCGGAACGTTTTTCCCTTATCGTGACTCTTCAGGTTTTTGACATTTTCGAGCACAAACATCGCCGGACGACGCGCGTCGATAATGCGCACCACATCAAAGAACAGCGTGCCCTGGGTATCGCAGGCAAAACCGTGCGCCCGCCCGAGCGAGTTCTTTTTCGATACGCCAGCCAGCGAAAATGGCTGACAAGGGAAACCGGCCAGTAAAACATCGTGTTCAGGAATGTGTTGACGAATATGTTCCGCCGCCGCCTCATCACTCACGCCTTCTTGATGGCTGAGGGTGATGTCGCGGATATCTTCATTAAAATGATGCGTCGCCGGGTCGCAATAATGGTTGGCTTTATAAGTGCGTACCGCATGTTTGTTCCATTCGCTGGTAAACACGCACTGTCCACCAATCGATTCAAAACCGCGACGGATGCCGCCAATTCCGGCAAATAGATCGATAAAGCGAAACGCATAATGCGGATGATGTTCCGGTGGTTTGGGTAACAACGTTTGCAGATGGGCAAACTCTTTCTCACTTAAACGGTGCCATGCCGAGTCATTCGCCAGCGCACGTTTTAAAATTGCCGCGCTCCAGTGATTCTCACCCACACCATTAAGCTGCGCCACCAGCGTTTTAACATCATAAATTTGCAGCAGTTTCTCCAGCATTGCCTGTGCGGCATTCCCGGTGCTGTATGAATCGGTTACTGATATATTTTCCTGCATAGATTTAACCGGCCATCTGAGATGGCCGACAGGTTAACATAATTACTGCCGTTTAGGGCCACGCGCTCAGCCAGCGGGTGAAAACGCATCTATCACCTTGTGATCGATACCTTCATTCTCCCCCGCCAGTTCGGCACCGAGCTTCGCCATAAACTCGACTAAAAATTGCGCGTTGTGCTGTGCCAGCTGCTTGCCTCTTGCGGTTTGCATGGTTTGCGGTAATTTCAGTAACTTTGTCTGGAAATGATCCAGCGCGTAGCGTTTATCATCAAGCGGGCGATGCTGTGCGAACGGATCTTCGCCATCAAACAGCGCCAAGCCCAATGCCCCTGAAACGGCAAATACGCGCGCCAGGCCAATCGCCCCCAGGGCTTCCAGCCGATCCGCATCCTGGACGATTTTAGCTTCCGTTGTTAAGGGGGCGATTTGCGCGCTGAAACTGTGAGCGGCAATGGCATGACAAACGGCCTCAATTTTCTCCGCCGGAAATTGCGCGAACTCTTCACGGAGCAGGCGACGCGTCTCTTCTGCCGCCAGGATTGAAGAACGCTGCCGTTGCGGATGATTTTTCGCCAGGCTCACGATATCGTGAAAATAACAGGCGGTTAAAATCACCAGCATATCGACATCGTCATCTGCCGCCAGTTTCTGTGCCGTAGCCCAGACACGGCGAAAATGACACAGGTCATGCGCCGCGTCCTGATGTTGATGATGGTTTTTCAACCAGTTCTCGAACTGTGCCTGCCAGTGTTGTAACTCCATACGCGCTCCGTTGCCAAAGAGTCGCAACCTTAGCAGTTTTTATTCATAGCGTCTGCAACGTGCGGGACGAGGTCGGGTGTACCATGCAATGCCGCCTAACAAGGCACCAACCAGGGCCATAAACAGAAATCCGACCAATGCTCCTAACCACTTCCCCGCGGTAGATCCTAAATCACTTTCAAATCCCGACACGGGGGCATCGGGGATCCGGCTCATCACCCAGATGTATCGCGCCATTGCCCAGACGAAATAGCCACACCATGTATAGAAAGCCCACAAAGCCAATTTGCCGCCAGGGCTGCGAGAGAGTCTCTCTTCCATCTTTGTCGAACCGTATTCCATTTTGAGATAACCCGGAAAATTCAGACTTAGAACTATTATGTGATAAAAATCACATTTTTCCACATTGGATGAGCCAGTCAAGACTCAATCATTTTTTGAACAAATAGATAAATTTTGCGCAACGGCGGTGAATACAGGAAAATTCGATTTGAACGATTTTATTTATCTTTGATTTCGGCTTTATTAATTCATTCAATCAATATATTGGTACTGATTACAATTATACCTTTTTATTTTTCTGTGTCATCATGCCTCCGTTATTAGCCTTTTATCGTCTTGTTTATATTTTTTGGGCCGGCATGATGCCGGCTCTTTTTTATGCCTTCATTAATGTGCGCGAGATCACACCAGCCGTTTAGCGCAACAATCATTGATACTCCCTATCTTTTCGATCAACTCATAACATATTGATATACATCCATAATATTCGTGAATGTTTACATTCAGAATTCATAATTATGAATTATATTAAATAAATTAGAAACATTTTAAAATCTTTTAAATACGTTTGTTACATGTAATCTTTAAAATAAAATGAACTTCATAGAATAGTATCCAAATGTGCTTTTTTTGGATAACAGCACTTATTGATATATTCATGAAGATTATAATCACAAGGGAATACATAATGAAAAGAAAAGTTCTGGCAATGCTGGTCCCGGCGTTATTAGTTGCTGGCGCAGCAAATGCGGCTGAAATTTATAATAAAAATGGCAATAAAGTTGAGCTATACGGCAAGATGGTTGGTGAGCGCATTCTGACCGACCGTGAAAATGGTGAAAAAGGCGATAATTCTCAAGATACCTCTTATGCCCGTGTAGGCGTGAAAGGTGAAACTCAGATCAACCCTGAACTGACTGGTTACGGTCAGTTTGAACTAGACCTGGAAGCATCAAACAGACACAACCCTGACCAAACTCGTTTGGCATATGCTGGTTTGAGTTACAAAGATTTTGGTTCATTCGACTACGGTCGTAATGTCGGTGTCGCGTATGATGCAGAAGCATTTACTGATATGTTTGTTGAGTGGGGCGGTGACTCATGGGCTGGTACTGACCTGTTCATGACCAACCGTACCAACGGTGTTGCAACCTATCGTAACACAGATTTCTTTGGCATGGTTGAAGGTCTAAATTTTGCTCTGCAATATCAGGGTAAAAATGAAGGTACAGGCAACTACAAAGCAAATGGCGATGGCCATGGTTTATCTGCAACTTACACTATTGACGGTTTCTCATTTGCTGGTGCTTATGCAAACTCTGACCGTACTGATTGGCAGTCTGGTGATGGTAAAGGCGAAAGAGCCGAAGTTTGGGCGTTGTCAACAAAATATGACGCTAACAATGTCTATGCTGCTGTAATGTACGGTGAATCTCACAACATGAATTCCGACGACGGTGATGTTGTGAACAAAACACAAAACTTCGAAGCTGTTCTGCAATATCAGTTCGACTTTGGTCTGCGTCCATCCATCGGTTACTCCTATTCTAAAGCACTGGACGTAGCAGGTTACAAAGATTCTGATCGTCTGAACTATATTGAAATCGGTACCTGGTATTACTTCAATAAGAATATGAACGTATATACCGCTTATCAGATCAACCTGCTTGATAAGAGTGATTATGTTCTCGCTCATGGACTGAACACCGACGACCAACTGGCAGTTGGTATCGTCTACCAGTTCTAATCAGCCAACGCGCCGAGGCGTGTTACTGTAAAACATAACACCAGCCTGAGTTCGTCCCTCATCGAACTCAGGCTTTTTTATTGGCATTTCATCGCCATCTGCGGCGCACGCAATTGCCAAAGCATATCGATACGGCACATTCCCCTGCCCCTCCTGGCACAATAACATCTACCAGCTACTCTTCAACCCAACACCCCAAATGCATTTCTTTATAAATTTAATCTGTAACAAAACCGCTTCCCATATAGAAATATTTGCAAAAATAGTGCATGAAAAAAGCTTTTTCCCTACCAATCCGGGATATAAATATTCATCAGTACCACAACATTCCACAGCACTAAATCTCTCCCCATCGCCCCCAAACCTCTGATAATGGTCTAAAATCATTGAGGCCACTTGCGACGACATTGCTCAATGAGGAAAATTTGGCGTGAATAATATTCAACAACAGTGCAGCATCATCATTACATACTTACACCCGCCGACTACCGCTTTCGATATATTGACTCAATTTTCCAGCCTGGTTAAAAATAGCGACCAGCTCAGTCGCAAATATAGTGACTACCCTAACTAAGCAACAATAAGGAATACACTATGACTGTTCAAACAAGTAAAAACCCGCAGGTTGATATTGCTGAAGATAATGCATTCTTCCCTTCAGAATATTCGCTTAGCCAATATACGAGTCCCGTCTCTGATCTTGATGGCGTGGACTATCCAAAACCGTATCGCGGTAAACATAAAATTCTGGTGATCGCCGCGGACGAACGTTATTTGCCGACCGATAACGGAAAACTGTTCTCGACCGGTAACCATCCGATTGAAACGTTGCTGCCGTTGTATCATCTCCATGCTGCAGGTTTCGAATTCGAAGTGGCGACCATTTCCGGTCTGATGACCAAGTTTGAATACTGGGCTATGCCGCACAAAGATGAAAAAGTAATGCCATTCTTTGAACAGCATAAATCGTTATTCCGCAATCCGAAGAAACTCGCGGAGGTTGTCGCCAGCCTCAACGCTGATAGCGAATATGCAGCAATCTTTGTTCCTGGTGGGCATGGCGCACTTATTGGTTTACCAGAAAGCCAGGACGTGGCTGCCGCTTTACAGTGGGCAATCAAAAATGACCGTTTTGTTATCTCCCTTTGCCACGGTCCGGCGGCTTTTCTGGCACTTCGCCACAGCGATAACCCACTGAATGGTTATTCCATTTGCGCATTCCCAGACGCCGCAGACAAACAAACGCCAGATATTGGCTATATGCCGGGTCATCTCACCTGGTACTTCGGCGAAGAGCTGAAGAAAATGGGCATGAACATCATTAATGACGACATCACCGGGCGAGTACATAAGGACCGTAAACTTCTCACCGGCGACAGTCCTTTCGCAGCGAATGCGTTGGGTAAACTGGCGGCGCAGGAAATGCTGGCAGCTTACGCGAGTTAATCCCTGTTACATTGTAATGTAAGCGCATAATCAATCGCAGCCACGTTAATACTCACGACGTGGCTGCGTTTTTTCACGGTTAACTTATGGCGTACTGAAGCCCGATGTTAATTTCTTTGCGGTAACGTAATTCGGAACACGTTATGCTTACTGAGATAGTGATACGTAGCACTTCCTCCATGTAATTCGGCAATCGCTTTGACTAAAGAAAGGCCAAGTCCCTGACCTACGGAATGACGCGAATTATCTCCCCGCCAAAATCTACGGAAGAGTTTTTCAGGCTCATTAATTTTCGTTCCAGGACTGGCGATATCAATATTAAGAGAACCATTAGCATCAAGAAAACTGGTTATATGAATACGCGATTTTTCTGGCGAATATCGAATGGCGTTAACAATAAGATTCGATAACATTCGTTGCAGTAAAATTTTATCCGCAAAGATTTGTTGATTGCACTTGACCTTAAAGCAAATCTCTTTCTCGTCTGAAAGATATTCAAGATAGTCCAAAAGATTTTCAACTTCCTTATTGAGAGAAAGCGAATCCAGTTTCACCAAAACATTGTTTTTGTCTGCCCTGGCAAGAAACAGTATATTCTCTGTTAACCGCGAAATATTTTCCAGCTCTTCAATGTTTCCGGCAATTGTTTTTTGATATTCAGCGATACTTCTGGTTTGACTGAGCGTAACCTGATTCTGACCCAGTAATGCATTAATTGGCGTTCTAAGTTCATGAGCGAGATCGTCAGCAAATTGACTAAGGCGCTCAAAATCTTTGACTAAAGCATGATGCATTTTATTCAACGCCTGCCCAAGAGGTTTTAGTTCTCTCGGTAATGCGTTAACCTCAACCGGCACTCGGCTATCGTTATAATTCAGCGCTTCCGTTACGCCACTCAACTTTTTGATCTCTCGCAACCCCGTCCTGATTAACAACGGACTTAATACTGAGCACAGTATAATGGCGACAATGCAAATTATAATGCTATTAATTTTATACTGTTCAAGCATGTTATGTCTGGCTGAAGCCAATTTAGCCACAGTAACCGTTAATGATGGCGAAACTTCATCAATATTAATTCGGAAAGCATCTATCTCTGTATCATTAATAATGCTTCTGTAAATGCCTGCTGCGCTGATTGTCTCACTAGCAGGTATGTTATTTAACATGTCATCACTGACATTTGTCCGGTTAACAATTTTATTGATGCCATCACCATGAATGATCAAGATATCCTGACTAACATCCATCATCCGGTTAAAATAGACAGGTAATGTATCTGGATTTACCCCATCAATTAACAACTGCTTGATCTGCGCTGTCCGGTTAATGAGTGTTGTATCATCGCGCCATTTCAACTCACTTGCCAGGCCATTATAGAGAGTCCATACAATTCCAGCGCCAGCAACAGACAGCAGCAATATAAAAAGCAAGGTTAAACGGACGGTTATAGATAATCTTTTCATTATTTTTTTACCGCTACGAATGAATAGCCCATCCCCCGGATTGTAGCGATTAGCTTTTCAGGAAAAGGATCATCAACTTTTGCGCGAAGCCTGCGAATGGCGACATCCACCGTATTGGTATCACTATCAAAGTTGATTCCCCAAATTTCACTCGCAATAACCGTTCTGGGTATAATCTCGCCAGCTCTGGAGGCCAGTAGCCAAAGTAACTGAAACTCCTTGCGCGTCAGTGTAATACTGATATTGTCCCTGCTCACACTTTGACTGACAGAGTCCATTTTTAATCCACTGATTTCTAATGTTGAATTCAGAGCGTGATGTTGCCTTAATTGTGCCCGAACTCTTGCCAGCAACTCAGAAAATGAAAAAGGTTTTACCAGATAATCATTTGCCCCACTGTCCAGTCCTCTGACTCTGTCATCGACAGAATCCCTTGCAGTAAGGCAAATAACAGGGGTTTGCTTTGCTGTTCTTAACGTTTGTAAGATCTGCCAGCCATCCATACCCGGAAGCATAATATCCAGAATGATCAATGCATAATCATCCTTCAGCGCAAGATAAAGCCCATCTCTGCCATCAGAAACGGCATCAATGACATAACCCGCTTCGGAAAACCCCTGCGTTACCCATTCCTGGGTCCTTTGATTATCTTCAATAAGTAGAATCTTCATGAAAATAATATGCCATAAATCATATGTTATAGAAACAACCTGGTTCATTACAAAATTGTAATGCTGCTGTAAGGTTACCCTGGACGTTTTTTCGCTATCCTCAAAACTCATTCACATGACAAGGATATAAACATGTTAAAGCGTTATTTAGTACTCTCGGTAGCAACGGCAGCATTTTCATTACCTTCTTTGGTTTATGCCGCACAACAAAACATTCTTAGCGTGCACATTTTGAACCAGCAAACAGGAAAACCCGCTGCCGACGTGACAGTCACTCTTGAAAAGAAAGCGGATAACGGCTGGTTACAACTTAATACCGCCAAAACAGATAAGGATGGACGAATTAAGGCACTGTGGCCCGAGCAAACTGCGACTACTGGCGATTACCGTGTCGTATTTAAAACCGGGGACTATTTCAAGAAACAAAATCTTGAAAGTTTCTTCCCTGAGATCCCCGTTGAATTTCATATTAATAAAGTGAACGAGCATTATCATGTGCCTTTGTTACTCAGCCAATATGGGTATTCAACCTATCGTGGCAGTTAATGCGTAAATATGTAAAAGCTGATCTCTGCTACTGTTAGGGAGGTGACTCCCTGACAGATTAACAGTAAACGGCTCTTGTTGGCTAACGACAAAAAAGTGTGATGGCTTATGAAAAAGAATCAATTTTTTAAAGAATCAGATGTTACGGCCGAGTCGGTATTCTTTATGAAGCGTCGGCAGGTGTTAAAAGCACTGGGCATCAGCGCAGCTGCATTTTCTTTGCCTCACGCTGCGCATGCCGATCTGCTTAGCTGGTTTAAAGGGAACGATCGTCCGCCCGCCCCCGCCGGAAAACCGCTGGAGTTCAGCAAGCCTGCCGCCTGGCAAAATAACCTGCCACTGACGCCAGCAGATAAAGTCTCCGGTTATAACAACTTCTATGAATTCGGGCTGGATAAAGCCGATCCCGCTGCTAATGCTGGTAGCCTGAAAACCGAGCCATGGACACTGAAAATCAGCGGCGAAGTGGCAAAACCATTGACCCTCGATCATGATGATTTAACCCGTCGCTTCCCGCTGGAAGAGCGTATTTATCGTATGCGCTGCGTGGAAGCGTGGTCGATGGTGGTGCCGTGGATTGGTTTTCCGCTACACAAATTGCTGGCGCTTGCCGAACCCACCAGCAATGCGAAATATGTCGCTTTCGAAACGATTTATGCGCCGGAACAGATGCCAGGCCAGCAGGACCGCTTTATCGGCGGCGGGCTGAAATATCCTTATGTCGAAGGATTGCGTCTCGACGAAGCAATGCATCCGCTCACACTGATGACCGTAGGTGTTTATGGCAAGGCGTTACCACCGCAAAATGGCGCACCGGTGCGACTGATTGTGCCGTGGAAATATGGCTTTAAAGGGATTAAATCGATCGTCAGTATTAAGCTGACCCGCGAGCGTCCGCCAACCACCTGGAATCTGGCAGCGCCTGACGAATACGGTTTTTACGCCAACGTTAATCCGCATGTTGATCACCCGCGCTGGTCACAGGCTACCGAACGATTTATTGGTTCAGGCGGCATTCTCGATGTTCAGCGCCAGCCAACACTACTGTTTAATGGTTACGCCGACCAGGTGGCATCGCTGTATCGTGGCCTGGATTTGCGGGAGAATTTCTAAATGCGTCTGACAGCAAAGCAGGTGATATGGCTGAAAGTTTGCCTGCATCTTGCCGGATTGTTGCCGTTTCTCTGGCTGGTCTGGGCGATCAATCACGGTGGACTAGGTGCCGATCCGGTGAAAGATATTCAGCATTTTACCGGTCGCACTGCACTGAAATTTTTGCTTGCGGCCTTGTTAATCACACCTCTGGCACGCTACGCAAAACAGCCGTTATTGATACGCACTCGCCGCCTGTTAGGCTTATGGTGCTTTGCCTGGGCGACACTGCATTTAACCAGTTACGCATTGCTGGAGTTGGGCGTGAATAATCTGGCGTTATTAGGTAAGGAGTTAATTACCCGGCCTTATTTAACGTTAGGAATTATCAGCTGGGTTATTTTGCTTGCTTTAGCGTTCACTTCAACCCAGTCGATGCAGCGAAAACTCGGCAAACACTGGCAACAGTTGCATAACTTCGTCTATCTTGTCGCGATCCTGGCCCCAATACATTATCTGTGGTCAGTGAAGATTATTTCACCGCAGCCACTCATCTACGCTGGGCTGGCTGTACTGCTTTTAGCCTTACGGTATAAGAAGTTGCTTTCCCTTTTCAACCGGTTACGCAAGCAGGCCCACAACAAATTATCTCTATAACTTCATATTGCCGACAAACTTCGCGTTATCCCGGCCGGATGCGGCGCGAGCGCCCTATCCGGCCCACACAGATCGCATCAAGTTATGTTTCGTTTGTCATCAACCTTTCATCACCAGAATAATTTATTTTATTTCAATAAGATAGTTAAATACACCTGAGAATACCATGCTCTCATTTCCTAATGAGTTGTTGCATTTTTTCATATGTTACAATATAACATTACACATCATGTACATTAACTCTGGAGGAAATTGTTTTGGCGATTCGTCTTCATAAACTGGCTGTTGCTTTAGGTGTCTTTATTGTTAGCGCTCCTGCCTTTTCGCATGGTCATCACTCACACGGCAAACCCTTAACAGAGGTCGAACAAAAAGCTGCTAATGGTGTTTTTGATGATACCAATGTACAAAACCGAACGCTCAGTGACTGGGATGGAGTCTGGCAATCCGTTTACCCTTTACTGCAAAGTGGCAAACTTGATCCCGTCTTTCAGAAGAAAGCGGATGCAGATAAAACCAAACCATTTGCTGAAATTAAAGATTATTATCGCAAAGGTTATGCGACAGATATCGAAATGATTGGCATTGAGGACGGCATTGTCGAATTCCATAGAAATAATGAAACAACATCCTGTAAATATGATTACGATGGATACAAAATACTCACCTATAAATCAGGCAAGAAAGGCGTTCGTTACTTATTCGAATGTAAAGATCCTGAAAGCAAAGCCCCTAAATATATACAATTTAGCGATCATATAATTGCACCACGAAAATCATCTCATTTTCACATTTTTATGGGTAATGATTCCCAGCAATCTTTATTGAATGAAATGGAAAACTGGCCAACGTATTATCCCTATCAGTTGAGTAGCGAAGAAGTGGTCGAGGAGATGATGTCTCATTGATTTTTTTGCGCTGACTTCAGTTATTTAACAGAACAGTGCCTGGTAGTAACAACAATAATTTACCAAGACAAATAAGTAAGACAAACTCAGACACGCTCATACTTGAGTCGTGTCTTTTTTATTATGTCTGTAGAAAAAAACTGCGAAAAAGGCGAACAATAAATACACAACTCAGCCATACAGACTGGCAGCGCAAATGTTTCCAGGAGCAAGTCATCTGTCATGGTAAAGCTAACCAGAAATATAGGTTAATTTTGGTGTTTAAACCTTTTTTACTTGTTAGTATGATACAAAGGCTTTCAAAAAAGCTGGGAAATTCAACAACTCTTGGAAATTATGGACTTTGTCCCGCGGCTTTAATCTGACGGCCGCGTTCCTTTTTTGGCTCAATTATTGACCCCTTCTCTACGCAACTTCAGTTCCCGCCAGCAACTTTGCGGCAGTTTCATAGGATCAATGTCTAAAAGAATAATGGTGATCGATAAGAAAACGACTGAATAACTGTAGATTTTCGCTCGAAACCTTCCTGTCAGCTCCATAGCGAATCAAGTGCTGAATGTCACAGTATCGAACAGAAAACAGTGACGATCTAACCCTTCAAGAATATTCTACGATTGTTCTGTTTAGGAAAAGCAAGGCGGGAAGTCGGGAGATAAGTCATTGATAAAGTGGCGGAGAGAGGGGGATTTGAACCCCCGGTAGAGTTGCCCCTACTCCGGTTTTCGAGACCGATGATACAGAGTCGAAAAATCAAAGAGTTAAAAATTTTTCTTGGAATAAATGTCTTAAAATCGTACACGAAAAATCAATGAATTACATAACATTAAAGAAGAATATTCCAAGCCTTCTTGAGGCTACCACCTGTTTTCAGGTGTCATTCAGACGTGATTTGCCCCAGATTGGGAAAGCACGCTTTTTTTCTCAGCTTATTCCGTTTTGCCTGTGTTTTGCCTGTGTGTTGAATAATTCCACTGCCGTTATATAAAATCAGTAACGGCTGGAAATCATTCAATACTCGCACTATCGAAAGTTAACCAGCCAGCCGCAGTATCCTATCATGGCAAGTTACTGCGGCTTTTATATTTAACGGATCAACATCCAGATCAGCAGACACGCCACCACCGGCACAGCAAAATCCATCAGGCTTGCCACATCCCACGCGCGCGGATCAAAACCGCCCCACCACGGCATATTCATTCGCTTGCCATGCCCGAACATTTCAATCCAGCGATATTCTGCCTGGGTATGTTCACGCGCAATGAAGAACGTACAACCGGCTATCGCTCCGTAAGCCCAGTTTCCGGTAAAAAGACCAACCAGTACCTGCGCAGCCACAGCACAAAGTGCATGAAGGAAAGGTGTTATATCCATTACGCCTCCTTTATCCGATATCGCTTCGGGAAACGGATAACAACTTTAATTCTGACTCAAGTTCATCAACTCTTTCAGTCAGCTTCTGGATATGGTGAATCAGTGGAACAACCAGACGTTCGTACATTACACCTTCGGCAACAAGGCCATTGCTGGAAATGGTTTCCGGTGCATCATCTTCGTTGGCTGGTCGCCAGTGAACAAACTGAGGGGCAATTTCTCCTACTTCCTCGGCAATCAATCCATAGAATCCCCAGTCACGCCTGTCATTTTCGCATTGCGACCTGTACCACACAGGGCGCATCCTGAAAATGAGATCGGCGTGCTCTGAATCTATCGTCTCTACTGAATGTTTATAGCGGATAGACGATGTTGACCGCAGCACAGACGAAATTGCAGGGTCAGGATTAAGATAAAGATTTGCCGCCGCTGTAGTTGTGCCCAATCCCCATAAATAAAACGCTTCACGGCCAGTCAGCGGGTAAAAATCTCCGCCATAACGACCACTTTCCAGATCGTTCACTTCCACTTTGTTTTTCAGCTTATTATCCACTTCTGTTTTTGTGTATCTGGTACTGATATCCTGCTTTGCACTGTCCATATCAGTCTGAAGCGTTGATACTTTTACGTTAATTGAGGAAATATCTTCCTTTGCCTTACTGACATCTCCCTTTAGCGTTTTGATGTCATCAGGAATTACTGTCGATGTAGCCATTTTTCTTCCTCACATCCAGCTACGGAGTTGATGCTCAACAGCAACCGCGTGTTCATCGAATAATGACGATATTTGCGAATCATTAATGATGCGCACATTTACAAAATATCCGTCCTCCTTAACACATACCGGCTCGCCATCTTCAGTCAGTTCTCCGGTTTCTTTGTACACATTACCTATCACGTCAATAAGAATATCATCCTGCATCGACTCGTCATCATAATAGCCAATGCTCTCCATAAAGGCCGAAAAGTCGGCCCTGTCTGCAAATTTGAGTGTTAAATCTTTCATTTAATACTCTCCCCCATTTGCGCATCAGTTAATTCTTTATGCCAGAGACGAAGATTTCTCAAATGGCCGAATAGATGACGAGTTCCCGATGTGGCTTGACCTCCAATTCGAATAAAGGTCCGTGTTTTTACGCCCGTCCACTCCGTTTTCATAGTTTTAGTAGCCTCACCGTTAGAAACTACTCGTTTAGTACCATCAGAATAAATATTAAAACCACCAATGAATTTTCGAACATCAGCTCGACCAGCAAACACACTAGAAACGTAAGTACTTGTCGACGCTTTATAAGTTTGCATATAAAGCTGACCGTAATATTTCTCAGTTGTGTTAAAAGCGTATGTAATTGACTCAATAGGTGGCACACCAGAAAAATCAAAAATACGCGGTGCTACATTAGGAGGAATATCGCCCCAATTTCTATTAACCTCGACAAGACACGTAAGCGGTCTATTATAGATATTATTTTCAGTTGGGATCGTCACCATATCACTGGAGCGGGTTGCGGGTGCAGTTGTCGTAATAACAAAAGATGAAGCACATCCGCCGTTTTCAAATTGTGGTGTTGCAAGGTAAATATAATCTCCCGCTTCAGTTATACCACCTTTTTTCGGCGCATACTGAATCATTGCGCCAATTAAGGTTTCACCTTCAACAGCTTCTATAGTTGCCTCATAGAAAATCCACCCTGTAACCGGATCTTTAGTTGCAGTAGCTGCTATTCTATTGGCTGCTCCGCCAGTTTTTTCTATTATCAGAGTTCCGAAAGTTAAATAAGCATCTCCTAAAAATGTATAAACCGACCCATCGTATTTTTCAAAACGCAAACGACAACGAAGACCATCAGGAGCTTTAACCCTGCATGAAACAGTGCAATACTTATTATCGCCACTAACATCAATCCCCCGGGATGCACTGCATGTATGCAGACTAAGTGCAGATGATTGTCCTGTCATATTATCTTTTGTTCGCATTTTGGCATATGAAAAACCAAATTCATCAACACCATTATTAGTTTTATCGATATTGCTGGTACTCGTCCATTCAGCGGGAGTATTGGATTTAACAAAATAGTTAGTGCGCTGTCCTTCAATCAATAAACCTTCTTTTTCAAATCGTGGCTCATCAATTTTAGCAACACTAAATACGCCTGATTTATTGATATATGTGGCAGTTGATGCGCGTTTAAACTTAACAACCTTGTCGCCAGGCATCGTTATTTCATCATCACCAATAACAATTTTTTTATATGACGGCGAAAAGCCCGTAATCATATCCAGTGAATCGTTAAACGGTATCCACACATCAGGCAGTGGCTGTAAGACATATTTATACGGTTCTGCTGCCTGGCTTGCATACTCTCTGGCTGCGTCTTCACTTGCTTTTGCAGCCATCTGGCTTGCAGCGGATGCTTTCGCCGAGTTAGTCGCCGCAGTCTCGCTCGCCTTTGCGTTGGTTTCACTGGTTTTTGCAGCTTTTTGACTGTTGGCTGATGCAGTGGCAGAAGAAGCCGCCGCACTTGCAGAACCAGCTGCGGCACTCTCGCTTTCAGCTGCTGCATCCTGACTGCTTTTCGCCGCAGTTTCGCTGGCTTTGGCATTCGTTTCGCTGGTCTTCGCTGCCGTCTGGCTGGACTTTGCGTTAGTTTCACTCGTCTTCGCAGCTTTCTGGCTGTTAGCCGCAGCAGTTGCTGATCCAGCTGCTGAAGTCGCAGAACCGGCTGCCGCGCTCTCGCTTTGGGCTGCTGCAACCTGGCTGTTTTTTGCCGCAGTTTCACTGGCTTTGGCATTCGTTTCGCTGGTTTTCGCTGCCGTCTGGCTGGACTTTGCGTTGGTTTCGCTCGTCTTTGCGGCTGTCTCGCTATTTTTCGCGTTGGTTTCTGATTTTTTGGCTGCTGTCGCGGAGTTTGCCGATGCAGTCTGCGAGGTCGCTGCCGCCTGTGCACTATTAGCTGCATTCGTTTCTGAGGTTTTCGCCGCGTTCTTTGATGATGCCGCTGCAGTTTCGGATTTCTTTGCCGCCGCTGCGCTCTGAGAGGCGGCTTCGGCGTTGCGTGCCACTTCTTCCACCATTGCCTCAAAACGACGCAATGCCTCCGGCATGACATCATCTTCCGTCATGGCACCGAGAAAATCATTCAGCGTACCTGGTCTGGAGCCTTCATAGACGGTAATGGTCCCGGCATGTGAAGGCGGAAAACCTTCAACCAGCAGGGTGACGCTGTACTGGCCATACTCAACATCCATGCTGTAACGTCCGGCTTCATCCGGATTTTCAGAAGCCACCGTGTTCACCAGTACCGTGGTGCTGTTACGCTTTGCCTTCAGTTGAATAGTGCAGTTCTGTATTGGTTTTCCCGCACCATCTTTCAGCACACCTGAGATTTTTACTGCTGCCATATCCACTCCACAAAAAAGCCCGCCTGAACCGGCGGGCTGTCATAACACTGTGTTACCTGGCTAATCAGAACTTATAACCGACACCCACGATGAAACCGTCAGTGCGCCAGTCGCCACTGCCGGAGCCTTCATAAGCAATATCAATGGCCACGGATTCGGTCGGGTTAAACTGCACGCCAGCTCCCCACGCCAGAGACGTGTTGCTGTGGCGATCGTCATCACTTCCGGTCAGCACATCGTGCGTTTTCCCCTTGTTGTCAGTTACGCGGAGATAATCCCCGGAGAACGTCGAAACACGGCTGTAAGCCACACCTGCCATCGCATAAGCACTGAACCATTCATTCACGCGTACAGATGGCCCCGCCATCATGCTGAACCAGCGGTTACGCACTGAATCTTCATGCCAGCGGGTATCGCTGTAATGCGTTTTTTGCTCATCTTTGGCATTGGCATAACTGAATGACGTCACCAGCCCCAGCGTGTCCGTAAATTCATAACGGTATTTCACGTTAATGCCCTTCAGGTCATCACTGCCTGGCATATCAGTATGGGTCTGAAGATACCCGGCGCTTAGTGTGGACTGATGCTCTGCTGCGCTCGCTGGCGTACCAGCGGCAACCAGCCAGACTACTGCGGACAGAATAACAGCACATAATTTACGCATAATTACCTCTCGCTTTTCTGCAATAAAAAAGGCACCATTTCTGGTGCCCGTATCTGGGTTATAAAATTCAGCTAATCGTGATGCCTGCAGTGGCTTTCTTCATCACAACAACCAGCAAATCGCTGATACTTGCTGTGGGATACCAGCCATTTACCAGCCATGCTGACACCGAAAACTCCAGTGTCATGTGACCGTGACCGGCAGGCATATCAATAACGCCACTGTAAATCAGCGTATTATCCAGCGCGGTACGGTTATAAATTTCAGCACCGTTTTTCCGCACTATCAGACGGCATGAGGAGTAAATATCAGTATGCTCTCTCTCATGCTTAGCGCCACTGAATGCCACAGCCGGAATAACAATTTGCCGGTCAAACGGCTGATCGTCATAAACCCTGACGGTAATGGTCCCTGATGGCCACCGCTCCGGTGCCCGGGAGTCACGGGGGAAAGCTTTGCCCACTGTTTTAACGAGATCGCCTTCAATCTGGTTCGCGGACAGTTTTCCCAGAACCCGGCAGTTCTCGTTAATCGTGACGTTGTTGAGCGTCCCGGAGTTCGCATTCACGTTACCGCTGATATCGGCATTTTTCGCCGTCAGCCGCCCGTCCGGTGTCAGGGAAAATACCGGCGGATTGCCGCCGCTGGTAATGGTGGGAGCCGTCAGATACTTCAGGAACACTTCGTTCATGAATATCTGGTTGCCCTGCGCCACAAACATCGGCGTTTCATTCCCGTTTGCCGGGTCAATAAACGCGATACGGTTAGCGGCAACCAGGAACTGGCTCAGTTTGCCTTCCTCCGTATCCTCCATGCTGAGGCCAAGCCCCGCGACATAATGTTTGCCGTCTTTGGTCTGCTCAATTTTGACGCCCCACATGGCATTCCATTTATCGTTGGCGTCCTTCCACTCTTTCGAAAACTCCTCCAGTTTGCTGGCGTTATCTTCCGTCAGCTCAAAGTTTTCCAGCAGTTCCTTGCCGAGATGCGTTTTATTGATCAACCCTTTATAAAAATTCAGATAACCTTCCGCATCATCGCTCGCCCGACCAACGGCCTCCACAAATGCCGATTTACCAACGGTGTTCACGCTGCGGATATAAAAGTAATAATCATAACCCGGCTTAATATTGCTACTGGCGGCTATCCAGTACAGCGCCGTACCAAGATAACGCGCGCTGGTTTCAACCTGCCTGATATCGATAATCCGCTTTTCCGAGAACCAGAACTCAAACTGCACCGTCGGGTCATATACAGCCAGTTTCGGGACCGCTGTTATCTGAAAATACCCTGGTATCAGTTCAATAGTGACAGGCGCTGCCGGTGCCGCAATCCGGAACGATACCGATGCCGGATCGCCCTGCTGCCCCCACGCATTTACCGCCCGGACCGTCAGCGTGTAACGCCCCAGCGCCAGTTGCCTGAAGCGGTATGTGGTTTCCGTCGTCCGGGCCATGCTGACCAGCCGCTCACTGCCGTCGTCCGCTGCCACGGTAAGGCGAAGCAGGAAGCTCACGCCCTTCACCACCTTCGGCGTGTCCCATCGCGCCAGCACCTGATATTCCCCGCTGTCTGCGGTGACTTCGGCGGTCAGGTGCTGCACCGCTGGCGGCGTGACACCATTCACCGTGCCGCTCTGGTCGCCGTCAAAGTGCGCCCCGTTATCCACGATGGCTTCTTTTTCCGGTACATGCTGCACGGCGGTGATGGCATACGTACCGTCATCGTTCTCCCGGATACTCACACAGCGGAACAGGCGCTGGCGCAGCGTCGGCAGCTTCAGCCCCCACACGCTGTATTCGGCAACGCCGTCAGGAACCCGGCTCACTTTCACCTTCACGCCGTCGGTGACGGACTGAACCTCCACGCTCACCGGATTACCCTGCCCGTCAACCAGGCTTATCAGCGTGGTGCCGGAGGATGGCAGCGTGATTTCACGGTCGAGCGTCAGCGTCCGGGTCTGGCTGTTCACCGCCAGCACACGACCACCGGTGCTGATACCGGCATAGTCATCATCACAGATTTCAATGACATCGCCCGGTACATGGCGAAGCCCTTCTGCGCCCACGCTGAAGTCCACGGTCTGCGTTTCCAGCAGTTCCGTTTTAATCAGCCACAGCCCGGCGCGGTGTGCCTGCCCCCGGCTGGTACAGCCAAAGGCATCCATCTTCGTGACGTTACGACCGTAACGGGCAATGGCCTGCGTATCTTCAACAAGCTCTGTCGCCGTCTCCCAGCCGTTGTTCGGGTCAATCCAGTTCACCTCAACGGCATTATGGCGGTCCTTCAGGGCGCTGAAGCTGTAGCGGAACGGCGCGCCATCATCCGGCATCACCACATTACTGCGGTTATAGGTCCACACCTTATCTGATGGTCGGTCCTGCACGAACGTCAGCGTCTGCCCGTTCCATACCGGCATACAGCGCATCGCCGAGCAGAAATCACTGAGAACATCCCACGCCTTACGCTGTGTGGTCAGCCAGGCATTACAGGTGATGCGCGGCTCCGTGCCACCAAAGCCATCCGGCACCGACTGGTCGCAATTCTGGCCGATGACATACAGCGCCCATTTGTCCACATCCGCCGCACCGAGACGCTTCCCCATGCCGTAGCGCGGATGGGTCAGCATATCCCACAGACACCAGGCCATGTTGTTGCTGTATGCTGGCTTAAACGTTCCGTCCCAGATACCGCTGTATTGCCGCGTCTGCGGGTTATAGTTCGACGGCACCTGCAGAATGCGCCCGCGAAGATGATAATTACGGCTCACCTGCTGACTGCCGAACTGTTCCGAGTCCACCTGCACGCCGACCAGTGCCGTGTTCGGGTAGCACTGTTTCACATCGATGATTTCGGTGTATGACGACCAGAGCGTTTTGTTCTGCAGCTGGTCTGTGGTGCTGTCCGGTGTCATCCTGCGCATCCGGATATTGAACGGGCGCGGAGGCAGGTTATCCACCACCACCGAGGCCAGATACTGCGAGGTGGTTTTGCCCTTAATGGTTATGTCTTTTTCCGTCACCCAGCCACCGTTACGCTGTATCTGAACCAGCAGGCGGACTTCCGACGGATTACGGTCCCCCTTTGAAGTGGTTTCCACCAGTGCCTGCACACCGAAGGTAAAGCGCAGACGGTCGATGTTTGCAGACGTAATGGTGCGGGTGATCGGCGTGTCATATTTCACTTCCGTACCCAGCACCGTCTCGGAACCGGAGGATTCAAATCCCTCCGGCGGTGTCTGCTCCTGCTCACCTGCCCGGAACACCACCGTGACGCCGGAGATGTTGGTATTTCCCTCACTGTCCAGCACCGGTGTACTGTTCAGCAGCACGCTTTTTAATCCATCCACCGGACCTTCTATCGGCCCTTCGCTGATGGCATCGATCACACTCAGCAACTGCGTGGACTTCAGGTTGTCCTTCGCTTCGCGCGGGGTATGCCCCTTACTGCTGCCTTTACCCATTCCTCACGCTCCATAAACGACAAAACCGCCCGCAGGCGGTTTCACATAAAACATTTTGCATCAGCGACCAATCACCACAACCTGACCACCATCACCTTCATCTGCCGTGCTGATCTCCTGAGATACCACTCGCGACCCCACACGCATTTCACCGTACAGAACGGGCAGAACATTGCCCTGGGCAACCATGTTATCCAGTGACGAGAAATACGTGTTCTGTTTGCCGTTATCTGTACTGGCTGCCGTGGGCGTCCGGGCTTTCGGTGCCAGCATCTGCGCCACACCACCCAGGATCATACTGGCCCCTGCTGCATACATACCCGATACAGCCGCGGCCCCCAGCCAGCCCACAGGGTTCCACCATGCCACCGCAATCAGCGCCGCACCCAGCACCGCCTGAAACACACCGCCACTTTTGGCCCCCTCCAGACGCGGAACGATGTGGATCACGGCACCATTTGCCAGCGGCTCATTAAGACGGGCAGATAATTCGGTTTCACCTGCATCACGCCCGGCAATCCGTACCTGATACCAGCCGTCACTCAGTTTCTGACGAAACGCCGGGATCTGCATGGCCAGCGCCCGGATGGCTTCGGCCCCCGTTTTCACACGAAGGTCGATGCGGCGGCCAAATCGTTGTAAATCCCCGTAAAGGCAGATGCGTACCATGCCCGGTGACGCCAGAGGGAGTGTGTGCGTCGCTGCCATTTGTCGGTATACCTCTCTCGTTTGCTCAGTTGTTCAGGAATATGGTGCAGCAGCTCGCCGTCGCCGCAGTAAATGGCGGCATGATTCGGCACCGATGAACCAAAACAGCACAGCAGCACATCGCCCGGCTGCGCCTCTGTCAGTGCGACACGGTAAAAACCAGTCGCCTCCATATTGTCAAGATAGAGATTCTGGCCGTTACGCCACCAGTCATCCCCGCGATAAAAATCCGGCATCTCAATTTCCGCCAGATGGTATGCATCCCGGAACAGCGTGTAACAGTCCGTCACCCCGTGCTCAAAGCGCCGCCCGGTAAGATGTGGCACACAGCGGAACTTGTGAATCGCCCCCCGGCAGACCAGCCACCACGGCAAATCACTCTGCACCTGCAGCCGCCTGTCGACCTCACTCAGCCAGGGCAGACCACCGGGGTGGCTGTGGACCAGTGCCACAACCTCCCCCTGCATTTGTGCACGCAGCCAGTCCTCCGGCGACATCCGGAAATACGCCTCCGGCTCACCGGAGATATTCACGCAGGGAAAATATCTGTCCCCCTCCGGCGTTCTCACCACGAAGCCGCACGACTCCGCTGGCGCACATCGCCGGGCGTGCGCCAGAATCGCTGATTCTGTCTCTGTCATGGGTTTACTGCGAAAGTTTGTTAATGGAAAGGTAGCCGCCAAAATTGCCGACGTTATTGCGGAACTTGCAACCACTCAGGCATTTGCTGCACTTATCCTTCGTGATATCGGACGTTGGCTGGTCATATTCATCCGCGACCGCCGGGCCATCATAACCGCACTCATCGCCGCGGTAGATCCAGGTGCAGGTGTTGGCCAGCATGATGCGCCCCGGAAAAACAGCGCCATCCGTTTCCGTCGGTGTGGACAGCACAAAGGAGGCACTGACCGCGCTCAGTTCGCTGCACTGTTCGATGCGCCAGCGGCTGATCACCTCCTGCTCCGGATCGGCGTCACTGTTTCCGTTGACGAAGTTCACCGCATCCAGAAAACGGGCGTAAACCTTACGCCGGACCACCGTTCCGCCGACCAGACTCTGCAGATCTTCCGCCATCCCGGTGACCATGCCGTACAGGTTAGAGACTTTAAGCGTTGGCCTTGCACTGGCTCCTTTGCCGTTCATCTCAAATCCGCTTCCCTGAATGGGATAAGCCTGATACTGCCGCCCCTGCCAGGTGACTGGTTCACCCTTTTCGTTCTGCTCATTACAGAAGAAATAACGATCTCCGCCGACCTCTGTCAGATCAATTTCCCAGAGCACGACCAGCGCGGATTGCTCCGTTTTAGTGCACTCATTGAGTGTTTCCTGCTGTATATCCTGCATCAGTGAGTGACCTCTTCAAAGGTACAGTTAAAATCGGTATACATGGCATTATCCGAAATGCTCCACTCCCTGCAGACAACCCGGACAGTCCTGTTGTGTTTTGGCGGACGCCACAAAAAAGCACGAATCCCGGCATGACGGGATAAAAAACTGTCCAGCGCGGCACGGGAATATTCATCTGTGACACGAAATACCGGTTTAAACGTTTTCAGATCCGCATTCAGACCACCAGCCCGTCGCTGTTCATATCCGTCACCAAACTTTACCGTAATAACTGATGGCTTTCGTGTCGTCTCCATCCCCTCACGGGGGATCCAGTTAAAAACTTCAGGCTCAGGCACTGTACAATCCTCCATCCCGACGCGATGACTGCATAATTGACACAACCCTGCTGTCGATCAGATCCACCAGTCCCCTGGCTGAGCGCGCATCTATCTCGCCATTGCTCCCTTGATTCTGAATGCTGATGTGATACACGGGAGAATAAACAAATCCACCGCCACCATTCACATTTCCAATGGCCCTGACCCCAAGAGAGCCGTCCGCTGCCCGTGTCAGTGGCATGATTGCTTCAGGCCCGGCCTCGCCCATCAACCCGGCACCTTTCGCAAAAGCAAAATACGTCGGTGTATCCACAATAGTGTTACTGTAAGCACTCAGATTTGCCGATGTGTAAACACCACCTTTTGCGTTTGCCACTGCCCCCGAAATCCATCCGCCGACCGTACCAAGCCCCCCTCCGGCACCGGAGAGTGATTTCAGTCCGTTAACAATGGCTGCATTCATCAGAATTTTTGAAACTTCCCGGAGAACTGAACTCCCCCAGTTCCTCCAGTCCACAACATTCCCGGCCAGTGCATCGGAAATATTTGATACCAGCCCGTCCATCGTGGAAACGACAGCATCTGCCGCCTGTGAAGCATAATCGGTGGCACTGTCTGCCCAGTTGGTCAGTCCCTCCTGGAGTCCGGCATTCCAGTTATTACGTAAAGCATCGGCCTTTGCATAATAATCCTGCTGATCACTGAGACGCTCTTCCAGATATTTTTTATTCAGTTCTTTCTCCTGTTTCCACAGGGCTTCTTCAATTTCTCCGGCCTGATACTGTCTCAGCAGCTCGTTATTTTTCTGCTCAAACGCCTGCCGGATACTCCACATTTCCTGGAGTCGTTCACGCATCCGTGAGCCTTCACCATATCCCAGCAACTGCGCTTCGTCAGATGCCCGGGCACTGGCATTACTGTCCGCCAGACTGCTCTCATACGCAGCAAGCTGCTCACGAATCTTTTTCTGGTCGATGAGTGCTGCATTCTGCAAAAGCGTTTTTTTCTGCGCTTCTGACAGGGTTGATAATTCGCCCTGACTGACCTGATATTTCATCTTAGCCAGTTCAGTATTCTGCCCTGCCAGTGCTATTTGTTCTTTTTGCTGTTTAATCAGCCGTTTATAAATATCTTCTGTTTTTTCCGCTTCGGTCTTTTTATGCGTTTTGGGTTTATTTGCCTGGTTATTTCGCCAGGCATCCAGTGAGTTATTGATATAATTCTGCCTGGCTGTCTGATACGCCTCTCCCACAAAGCCGAGATCATCCGCAGCATAACCCAGGCGGGCACGCTCACGGGCTTCCCCCTTCAGGCGGGACAGAGCCAGTTCGCGCTCGCTGTTATTCAGTGCAGTCTGCTGTTTATCATCCAGGGTTGCCTGTGGTAGCCGTAACGGTACATTCACCAGCCCCTGTCGCTGCTGAAGTAATTCATTACCGAGCCCGAGAAGGCGATTAAACTCGGTATGCTGCCCATTCATGATCAACAGGGACTGATACGCTTTGTTTTGTTCCGCGGCCTGTTGACGGATCAACGCCACCCGTCGCTCCTCCAGCCCGGCAAGCACATCCTGAATGGATTGCGCTTTGCCCTGCATTTGTGTGAGACGGGACTGTTCAACTGCCAGTTGATTTGTTGCTTCTGCAAGCCCTTCTGTGACAGTTTTTACCGACGTCATGTGGTTAATCATAAAACCGTTATCGGTTGTCCAGCCCGGGTTTGCCAGCACATACTGATAGCCAGCAATTTTTTCCTGTAAGGATTTAATCTTACTTTTCTGCTCGTCAATTAACCTGTTTTGCTCATCAAGTGCCTGCCGCGTCTTTTCCTCATTATCTGACGCTTCAGGAAGCGACATTGCCGACGTTTTCTGGCGAATTTCGTCGATTGTTGCGGCATACTGGCGTGCAGATTCTCTGGCCTGCTCCTGATTCTGATACATCGTGTACCAGGCCGTCGCCCCCAGCATGACGAGTCCCGGCACACCACCAACCAACCCCAGCGCACCACTTAACAGACGACTCCCCACTGACGTGACAGTATTCAGCGTTGTCTGTGCCGCTGTTCTGGCCGCAATATTACGGGTAAGTGACGCCTGGGCAGCTGTCAGCTTCGCTTCTGCTGCGGCCTGCCTTTCGGTACCGCGAGCAGCAACAACCGCCTGTTGCGCACGATAAACCGCCGCACGCGCCCTGGCGGTTGCTATCTGTGTCCCCCGAAGTTGCGCTTCAGCAAGAGCCACTTCGTTTCTGGCTGCAGTAATTAATCCGGCAGTTGCAGATCCAGCAGACGACGCCATATTGCCAAAATATCGGGCTACCCCGACGGCAACCAGAGCACCGGCAGCGGTTGCCACGGTGTCAATATTGCCTGCAATACCATTCAGCACACCGGAGAGCGTCTTCGTCACTCCGCTTGCCTCGTTCGCACCACCAACCCAGGCCATAAAGGCGTTTTCAACTTTGGTTGCAGAGGATGAAACCGTATCAGGCATTGCCGCATATTCATCACGTAATGCCCCAAGCTGACTAATCAGTGCAGGAACAACCTTATCGGCGGTCAACTTTCCGTTATCCGCCATGGCCTTCAGATCCTTACGGGCAACTCCCATTCCCGCAGCCAGAGCACGAATAACACGATCGCCGTTCTCATTCACCGAGTTAAACTCTTCACCGCGCAGCACTCCCTGCGCCAGAGCCTGACTGAACTGCGTGATCACCGAACTGGCTTCTGCTGTACTGGCACCGGATAATTTCAGGCCCGTGGAGATCGCCTCGGTGACTTTCAGTACCTCCTCAGAACTGTAACCATACTCCCGCATGGAAGCTGCAGAGCGGGCAAAAAGGCTGGCGTTATCAGAAAAAGCCGTCCCCGTTCTCTGGCTGATCGCCATTAATTCACGCTGTGATGACTGAAAATCATCACTGGACTGTGAGGCCTGCTTCAGACGGGCATTTACTGAATTCCACTCATCGGCGAGAGAAATAAGATGACCGGTAGCAAAAGCCCCGGCAAATGCCCCCGCCATGTTCAGTGCCGAAGATTTAGCTGTATTTATCTGATCCGTCACTTCTGCCAGTGCACGCCGCATTTCACGGGATGCAGCAGCGGACTGTCGGCCTCCGTTCTGCATGGTACGGTAGTAATCCTGCCCCATACGCGAAGACCGGGAGATCTCTGACTGGAATGACCGGGAATTTGCCGAGATTTTAATAATCAGTTCACGTAATGTCGCCACACTCATTCTCCGGACGAAAAAAAACCGCCGAAGCGGTTATGTTGACTCACTGAGACACTATTAAAAGCGCGTTTTCCAGTCCAGCAAATGGATCTGATACGCCTTCTGTCTGCTCCTTCTCCCACTGAAGAAGCGCATCATTCAGTGGCACTTTGACCCCCTGCGCACCGTAAACAGCTGAAACAATCTGGGCAGCCCGGATATCAGCCCGTTCGTCCCCCAGCGGGCTGAACCTGTCAAATTCTGCCCACATCATGATTTCTGATGCGGACATTTCCCGGCGTAACTCTGACAATGTGCGCCCCATCCTGAGCGCCAGCATCATCAGAAAACGCATCCCCGGAAGCGCTACTTTTTTTTAACCTCGCCGGCATCACTGATCAGTTCCAGAGACTGCCGAAGAAGCCGCGCATGCACCGGGCCATACACGGCAATCACCTGTTCACGATCATCCACTGAAAATACAGGTTGCAGTCCGGTATCACACAGAACATCGATGAACAGTTCAACATCCGCTTCCAGATTTCGGCGGGCGCGCTCCGCAACGGATAACGGTGTCTCATCATCTTTTGCTTTAACGATCTCCTGCCAGCGCAACCAGGCTTCTGCAGAAGGTTCCCGTAATACAACCGTTGCCCCTTCCCATTCAGGCACATCAACAGTTTTATGGCGAAACCCCGACATCGTTGCCAGTGCCAGATTACGGATATTTTTAGTCATCACATCTATCCTCATTAACTGACGGTAACAGTGCAGGAAGTAGAGGTCACCTTGTTAACAGGACTTGCTGAATCAGAAATCTCGCAGGTATATGCACCCGCATCACCGGATACTGCCGATGCCTTACTGAACGTTGCCGCCGTCTGTCCGGAAACAGGAGAACCACCTTTCTTCCAGACATAAGAATAAGGCGGCACACCACCCGCAGCCTCAACCGCCATTTCAAGTTTCGCTCCGGAAGCAACCCGCAGCGTGCTTTTTAAATCGGCCTTCACTTTCAGCGGCTCTGTCGTCAGCACAGGTTTACCTTTCAGGCGCAAGGAAAACGTTGCAGCCACAACACCATTGGTTCCTGCAGACCAGGTATGCTGACGCACCTCTGCCATAAAGGTAAATCCGTTGCCTGACGGAAAAATAACTTTAAAGCCATACGTGGTGTCATTGTCATAGGCACTGCGCAACGCGTTCTGGGCAGCATTCAGATAAAAGTTGCCTGACATGGAAATCTCTGAAGCAGCCCCAAGGCCGTTAATATTTTCCTGCTCAACAGAACACAGCGTGGTGACATCAATATCCTGCTTTTGTCCTGCGGTAAACTGCACCTCTTTGATTGTACAGCTCAGGCCAAGATAGCTGGCAGAATCCAGGGTTTCTGCTGTTACCGGTGCAGACGAAATCATAATTTTCGTCAGTTGCGAACGCTCAAAATTAGAGGACATACTCGTCTCCTGAAAATAAAAAAACCCGCCAGCGGCGGGTGGGTAAAATCATTAATGACCTCAGGCTATTACTTGGAATTCAAGCGTGGCTCTGCTCAGACGGGAGTCAGGATCATAACCCTGCGTTTTAGAAATAACGGAGGGTGCCAGTTTTCTTACCGCATCAAGCGCCTGCTCACGAATATTATCTGCGTCATCAGGTACTGTCGCCCAGACATCGATCTGCACGGTAATTCTGGATTCAGCCTGCCCATCAAGCACATCAGATGCCGTGTCAGACACCACAGAAAACACCAGCCACGGCGGAGATACCGCAGGCTTTCCATCCGTCAGTGGGACCACATAAGGATAAACCTGTCCTCCGGCCAGCTGAGACAACAGGGAATACAGTGTGGCCTCTCTCATTTACTTAAGACCTCATCAATAGCCTGATTCATTCGCTGTATGGCAATCCGTGCTGCCAGTTCCTCTGTCGTATCGAAAGCCGGGCGAATGAATGGATGCGCGGGCATGTTTATCGTTCCCAGCTCCACAAAGCGCCAGTAAAATGCATTTCGGGGATCGCTGGCTTTCATGCTGTTATCACTGTTTCCGGTTCGCAGGTTCCGTCCGCGAATGTGGACACCCGAGATAATTTCCCCCCGACGCTTTGAACGCTGAGTGAGAACAACCACATTTTTCTTCAGTTTCCCGGTTCGCTCCGGCGCACGTTCAACAACTGCATCCCGCATAACTTCAGCACCGGCACGGGTGGCATCGCGCAGAACCTTATTGTTTTCTGCCCTGCTGAGCGTCTCCAAATCCCGTGCAATATCCGCCAGGCCGGAAAAATCAAGACTGAAATCCATCACACATTCCCCTTCAGGCTGCAGAGTATTTCAAGCCGGGTAGCGCGTGCATCCGGTATTGGTGGACCTTCTATACCCAGAATGGCCCCTTTAAATGCACCGGTCAGCACTTTCAGACGTGAAGTCGCTGTCACATCGCGCCGGAATCTCATCCAGACTCTGACCGTAGCCTGAGCGGTTTCTGCTCCGCCTGAGATTATCTCCCTCCCGCTGATACCCTTAACTTCTGCCCATACGGTAGCTCCCTCCGTCACCGTCTCCACCGGATGCCCTGACGGAGAGCGGGCGGTGGTGACATTCAGAATAATTACGCGATCACGTAATCTGCCCGCCTGCATGTCTCCTCCTACAAAGGAATAAAACGATAAGGCTCCAGCAGAGAAGAAAAACCAAACGGGACTGGTGCCTTGCTGACATCTGAGGAATTTTCCCGGTTTTCGTACCAGTGCCCGACCAGCAACATGAGCGCCAGCAAAACATCATCAGCTATAAGCACCCCTTCAGGATCACCTTCCGGCACCGTCTCCTCATAAAGCTTACGGTTGATAAAATTTTCTGCCTTGCGGCAGGCAGCCCGGAAATACAGCATCAGTAACTCATCATCAGTTGCATCATCTGTATCAATACGGCACTGCGCCCTGAGTTTTTCCACTATTGCTGCCATCAGAAACTCCTGCCCGCAACACTGTGCGGGCATAAAAAAACCGCGTCGGCGCGGTCTGTAACTGAACAACGAGTGGTTATTTGCCAGTGAGCGCCTTGATGGCTGCCACATCTTCCAGCACACAGTCAAAACGATGGAAAGCCAGAAATGCCACCTGATCAAACTCAGCATAACGCTCAACCAGACGTTTCAGTTCCATATAAGTAACGCGGCGAATGATAAAGCGGTTGAAATCCCCCAGGAAAATGAATTTTTTTCCGGTACCAATCCCGTCAATAGCCTGATCAATAACATAAGGGATCCCCAGCACAGTAGCCGGCGTACCGCCTGCAATATCCGGCAGCCATAACGGGCGTTTCTGTCCATCCTCCATCTCTTCAATAGTCTGCAATGTGGCATCATTGAATGCCCAGCGGTATTTCGGCCCACCACGATATGCCGGATCAATGGCATGTTTCAGGGCATTCATTTCTTTCCAGGTGAAAGCGGCAGAGGCTGCAGTCTGGATGATTCCCGTCACCGACGCTGCCAGCCCTTTTGGCTGTAACGGTGATCCCGTTCCGGTCCCCTGAACCAGATATTTCGCCTCTCCACGACCAATACGCTGGGCAATACGGTTTGCCAGATAAGATTCAATATCCACCCCACTGTCCTGGAGCAGCTCATTGGACACACGAATTATTTTTGATGACAGCTTTTTAGCCCCCAGAATAGCGGTCCCGAACGTCACATCCTGTTCCGTTGCGGCTGTATTTTCCGCCAGCAGTTCGCCCTCTTCAGTCGTGCCATCAGACGTTGACCAGGTGATATCCTGCCCGGTTGATGTGGTCAGAAGTTGCGCAACACTGGCAATCCCGCCATAAGCCTTCATGGTGTCAATGATTTTGTTACGCATCTGCGTGGGCACCGTATATCCGCCCTGAGAATCCGTTGTTACACTCTGAGCCCGCAGTTCACGCATCAGATTACGCTCTTCAGCATTCAGTTCTGCAAATCCGGCACGCAGAAAACGGTTAAATGCCGCAGCGCGCTTCTCTTCCACCGCCTTTTTCCCGTTCTCCGCCTCATTATTCTGGCGCTCTTCCGGCCCGGACTCATCCACATATGCCTGATCCTGACGGCGCAACTCTTCTTCACGGGCGATTTGCTCATCCAGCGCATCCAGCTCAGCTTTCGCCCTGTTCCACTCTGCCCGTTGCTCATCAGTCCATGCGTTATCACCAATTTTTTCATGCAGTGCACGCATATCCTTTGCAATGGTGTTTCGTTTTTGCTTCATCTCATGAAGTTTCATCGTCAGTAGTATCCTTATGCATTAAGAAGGGTCAAAAGACGCTCACGCGCCATTCGTTCGTTAACAGCTTTCTTCAGCGCACCACTCGCCCGCGCTTCCTGCCAGGCTTTCATTGAGCGGACACCAGAGTCTGCGTCCTGATAGGCCGGATATGTCACCGGGCTGACGTCATACAGACGAGAAATGCGCGTGATTTCCCGGATAACAATCCCCTCGTCGTCTTCATACCAGCTCTCTCCATCACGAGCGACGCGAAACGCGAACGAGGACTGATTAATGTCACCACGCAACATTGGTGACAGCACCAGGTCACAAATCGTCGGCGTATCCGGTGCAACAATGTCGTAACGCAAACCACGTTCATCCACTGATAATGACAACGTGCCGGCAGAACTTCGTCCGAGAATGAAATTAGGATCATGATTAAACAATCCACGTACATCATCATTCAGCACGTCGTCAAAAGCCCCCGGCTTGATGATTTCACGAAATCCCCACAGAGGTTCTGAACGACTGTTAAATACCGAGCCATACCCCAAAATATGAGTCGGGGCATTATCATATTGTTCTGCCCGCACTTCCCCGCTGTAACAGCGCGTTTCACGGTCATTCATCGTTCTTTTCCTCTTTGCCTTTCGTATCTTTAAAATCATTCAACGGATTTGCTGCATTTACGCTGACCAGCATTTCATCCAGACCATCAACCGGGTTCATGTCCTCAAATGCCCTCGCTTCATTCCGGCTCATCCAGCCATCTGTAATGGCAAAGTGATAAAACTGCGCACGCTCCTGTGGAGTCCCGCGGAGCAATCCTGTAAGGTTGAAACGAACGTAATACCCGGCAGCCCGTTCTGTGCGGGTAAACAGGCGACGGTTAAGCTCCTGCTCCCAGTTCGCAACCCAGGGCATCATCGTGTAGCGAACAAACTGAATCGCCTGCTGTGTAATATTCGAAAATGTGGCTTTTTCCAGGTCATTAATCATGTGCGCCGGGACATTAAAAATTCCGGCAATCATCGACCGGTTCAGCTTGGTCATATCAATGATCTGAGCATCCACCGGAGAAACTGTCAGGGCACGGTAATCCAGTTGCGCAGGCAGCAGCATGGTTTTATTTTCCTGACTGCGAAGCGCTGTCACCGCCCGCTGCCACATATTCTTGAGCCTGCTCCAACTCTGTTCGTTCAGTTCATTTTTCACAGAAATAATCCCGGCAGGACGGGCATTACCGTTAAAAAAAGCACTGGTATACTGCTGACCACTCATTCCCATACCAATGGTTTCAGCATGCTGCATGATCGGACTCAGTCCCATTTTCTGATTGTTTCCCAGCGCCCTGATATGGATCATGTCGTCCGGACTTACCGCAAATGCACCCTCTTCGTTATACACACCGTAGGTATGACGCCCTCCAGTGTTAAGTAACGTGGTTTCCCATGGCATACAGCATTCAAGACTGGTAACCTCGCCACGACGATTACGTTTCACCCACGTATAACCATTGCCCCACCCCAGCACATGACGCTGCTTCAGTTCCCGCCACTTATAGCTGGTCTGCCAGGCATTCGGTTCATCATGAACGAGCCAGAACAACGGGTGATCGCGTGCCGGCTGAACATGCTCATTCGTTTTTCGCATCACATGCAGGGGCATCTGAGCCACACTGGATGAAATAACATAAATACAGGCATAGACAGCAGCCAGCCTCATGGACGTTTCCGGACTGACATACACATCCCGGGCAAAAATATTATCCGTCTCAGCGGCCTCTCCGGTTACCGGAACCGAGGGATTTTCCAGAGGCTCACTGCGAAACAGAGCATCAAGAAGCATGTTTTCTCCTCATGGACACCACCAGTGCATAAAGCAGCAACAAACAGCCAGACAGCATCAGAGACGCTGGCAGACCTGCATACAGATAAACGCCAGCAGTGAGCAAACCGAAACCGATCAGCCCGGTCATATCAGTAATAAGCTGTTTCACAGAATTAACAGGTCCTCATCAGGATCAAGCGTGGACAGAAAGTCATTCACGCCCCCGCCATTTACCAGAAAGCGGCTCATGGCTGTAAAAAGCGCAACAGGGCCGTCGATTTTGGCTTCCGGCGTGGATTTATTCGGGAAGATGTTGTCGTTTTTGTCCGGTTTTACAGTAACGTTAGACATCATCCAGTTCATGACCGGATGATTGCTGTGATGGAAACGCCCGGCATAAACCAGTGATTCCGTTTCCTTCATGGCCTCTGACAGATTGCGGACCGTCTGCGGAACCTCCACCAGCGGTATCCCTTCTTCAGCCAGTGCCAGACTGAACTGCATTGCGCTCCACGGGTCAAATCCCAGTTCCCTGAGGTTTTCACCGCCAATCCATTCCAGTAAGTCACTTTTTATCTGAGCATGATCGATAACATCACCATCCGTCAGGATGAGCTTATCCATCTCCGCCCACTTCCGGTAAAGTTCTGCCTGCTGCCGCGAGCATCGTTCCAGCCGTCCTTCCGGAAGCCAGAATTTAAAATCAGCATGAACATGTCCGTTATCGGTTCGCCAGAGTTTTGCCGCCGCACAGATATCAATCTTATGAGCAAGGTCGACGCCGACCCACATGGGATATGTTTTCAGCTCATGTTGTGGAGCAATGTATTCGCACTTCTCCCACTTAATCATATCCATCCAGGCAGATTCGGCAGTGACCCACACATTCATGTGTTTGGTAAAAAAATTCACCCGCGCAGAGACCTGTTCTTTCGCTTTTTTCGCCAGGCGACGCAGATCATCCCAGCGTTTACAGATGCCCAGGCCGGGATTCGCTTTCTGCCAGACCGTTTCATCAAACGGATCATCTCCCTCATCGAGGGTGTAAATAATCGCAAAGTAGGAGTCGTCTTTTACCGCGCCCTCCACGTCGCTGTTATAGCCACGCAATACCTTGATGGCGTAATCACGCTGCTCGTAACAAATCCCTTCCTTGTTAAACCCTGCCGTGGTGATACCAAATAAAAGGGACTGCAGACGGGCACCGGTTGCCGTTTCCAGAACGTCCCACACGTCACGAGTTTTATGTGCATGCAGCTCATCAATAATGGCGCAGTGGATGTTCAGACCATCCAGGTTGTTTGCATCCGAAGAAAGCGGTTCAAATTTTGATGCGCTCTGCTCCTGGTAAATCGCCAGCTTGTTGAAATCAAACAACCGCCCGAGTGTCGACCGGGCTTTTCTGACCATATTTTTGGCGTCTTCAAACACGATTCTGGCCTGGTCACGCGTGGTTGCGGCTGAATACACCTCAGCTCCGCCTTCACCATCTGCCCCCGTCATATACAGGCCGATACCCGATGACAGAGTTGATTTTGCGTTTTTACGGGCGACTTCGTTGTACGCCGTCCGGAACCGGCGCACCATCACCGGACGTCCGCTGCCATCGCTGCGCATGACAACTTCCCCGGTCTCTTCATTGACCAGCGGAATGACAAAACCAAAAATATTAATGAGGATAAATACATGCCAGTCCATCAACTCAATGGGCTGGCCTGCCAGCGCCCCTTTTACATGAGGCACAAATTTGTAGAAATTCAGGATGTGCTGCGCACGGGGTTCACTGAAATAAATCCCCCGCTCTTCGCCGTACTTCAGATCATCAAGAAAACGCTGGCAGGCCAGGCGGACAAATTCGCCAGCAACAATTTCTCCTGCAACAACACGTTCGGCGTAGCGGATCCCGTCAGCCACTTTTGCCATCAGTCTCTCGCTTTTAAAAGCTCCGCCAGCGGATCAACATCATCCGGTCCGGCGATATTTACTTTAGCCCGGCTTGCCGGTGACATACCAAACTCTGCAAGCATTGCCCGGATCCGCTTCCAGGCATCCGCTTTCATTGCCGCCGCGGGGTGCGCCTTAATCAGTACATCACCGCTCTGCGTTTCCGTGCGGTAGGTATACCCCTCAACATCGAGTGTTTCGCAGTGATGCCGATATTCGGTGTAGGCTTCCACCAGCAACTCGAGCGCACGCGCATCAAGCTGAGAAATGATCCCTTCCGCATTCAGCTCTTCCGCCATTCGCCTGAACCAGTACTTCCCCTGAGCCCCTAAATGCTGCGGAATTTTAGGAAGACCTTTTTCATCCTTTTTAGCGGTTTTTTTGTGGTCTTTAACGGGGCGCTTTGAGGGGTTGCCTCGAATCAAATGCAGGCGTGGCGGGGTTTTCGGAGGTCCTGACATAATCGGTCTTACCTATCAATCGTTTGTTCACATTTCCAAAAAAAAGTTTTCGAACCTGCGGCGATGTGAGGAAGGGTCAGGCGGCGGTACTGAGCAGCCAGGGCTGCAGGGATTTGACCCACCCCTCCCCTACAGATGGGAACTGTTATCAATTGATGCGTTCGCGCGCTGTTTTTGCTTTATGGCAGGGCCAGCACAGACTCTGCAGGTTACTGTCTGCATCCGAGCCACCATGAGCTTTCGGAATGATGTGGTCCACAGTTCTGGCTTCAACGGCTCTCCCATTGCGCAGGCAGTTCTGACACAGATCATTATCACGCTTCAGTATGCGCGCACGTATGGCATCCCATTTCGAGCCATAGCCACGCTGGTGGCGACTCAGTCCGCGCTGATGCTGTACCCATCCTTCGCCACGATGTTTATCGCAGTAACCAGAACTGTCTGTGGTTGTACCTGCACATCCACGTTTACGGCAGGCTCGTGGGATTAGTGCTGGCATGTTTCGCCCTTATATAAATCAAAAGTGACCTGCATTGAGTATCTCCATGAAATAGATTTGCCGCTGATATGAGCCAGATCAATAGACTTCATGAGCTAACGGGTGTAGATATTACTTTTTACTTCAGAGGGTTAACTCATGGATATTAAGGATAAAATCAATACCATTTTGTTATGTGACATTGCCATCCACCTAGGTATCGAAACTGATATTGATCCACAGCTTGTAAAATATGCTGTGTCATCTGGTAATGATTGGGTTATGAAGGCCGAATATTCACATTTGGATGTTGATGAACCAAGTAAAGAAGATCGTGATTTTGTTACTGCTGTCTTGAATATGTACCGCGGACTTTCCAATGCTTTCAGGAAACTTAGTGATGACGAGCAAAAAGAATTAGTCCGTGACCATCATCTAAAAATACATGATGGGGAAATTCAGCTCCCAGGTTTCGACGGTCATAATGAATGCGATTACTTCAGTATCATTGAGGCATATCAGAAAATTGATCGCTTCCCCGAACAGAAACAGCCCATTGCCAATACTCATTCACGTACAGAACATCTCTATAACGCAATGCTTGATGAGTTTAAGAAAATTGACGCTGTAAATCGAAGCTGGGATTTATCGAAGGAAGAACTGGCATCCATTCTTTCCACAGCTCCACGCAGTTTCTAAGTGCTTTAGGCGGGTTTCCAACCCGCCTTATTATGCTCGTATATAGAGAAGGAAGCACCCAAATTAACCAGCGCGGATTTCTTTTCCTCAATACGGCTGTTAAGTTCAGCAACTGCATGCGGGCGTATGGCCTCAAGAAAAGCACTATATTGATAGGCAGACTGGATTGTCACACCAAGCCCTGCACCACTTTCCAGTATACCTTTCTGTCGCTGTAGCTCTTTCATCTCGTTATAGATGTAATGTGCGTTACTTAGGTTTTCTACGTTCACGCCCTAAGTTCTTCCTGCAGTTAGCCTGCACTGATTTGTTATGCGCCAATATGTCCCGCTTCGTCTGTTGCATTATCATAAGTAATAGCGTAGGTTGACACCTTGGCTCTCTTTCGCCACCGGCGAATCTTTAGCGGATTATCCTTGGCCGGTTTTTATCTGAGACATTGCTCACGAATGTATAGCTGTGCCCCTTCCAGTTGCTTCTGCATCGTCATCAACCGTTCTCTGAGGGTGAAATAATCCCGTTCAGCGGTGTCTGCCAGTCTGGGGCTGGTTGCATTATCCACGCTGGTGGGTCCGGTGGCTTCACGCACGGCTGCGGAGCAACTGGCATTGACCCGCAGGCGCTTACGACCAGCGGCAACATCAGCGCGCAGAGTTTCATTTTCAGCTTTCGCATTGGCTAATTCTCTCGAGTACTTTGCATCGAGCGCAGCAACATCACGCTGACGCTGCTGCATGTCAGCGATGGTGGCGGTCAGCTGCTTCAGCTCACTGACTTTTTTATCACGCTGTTCTTTGTAGGTGATGGCGTTATCACGGTAATGATTGACCGCCCACGACAGGCAGACGATGATGCAGATAACCAGAGCATAAATAATCGCGGCGACTCTGCTCACTGATCTATTCCCCAACAGGCTAATGCGCTTTCCTGGTCACGACGAATAACCTGTCCATAGCAGTTATTTGAACGTATGCGGCAATCGCGCCCACCATCTTTTATCCACCAGCGAATCGCCTCGCATGCGCCCTTACGATCACCAGCATTCAGCCGCTTATAAAACGTCGATGGAAAACACTTACCGGGGCCAATGTTATAGGGACAAAATGACGCGATACCCGCTTTTTGTGGTTCGGTCAGTGGTACTTTAATATTGCGCTCCACCCATGCCAGCGCCTTATCACGCTCAATGGCGTTGACCTGGTCGCATTTTTCCTTCGACAGTTTCATACCGGGAAAAACGGGTTTTCCATCCACCATCGTGGCACCCCGACAGATGGTCCAGATGCCGGAACCATCGCGGTATGCCGTTGTGTGGTTACCTTCTTTTTCATCCAGAAACTGGTCGAGAATATCAGGCGCGGGCGCACCGACGGCAATCAGTGCCAGAACGGCAGCCGACAGGCCGTATCTGATTTTTGCGTTCATGGATATTTATCAGGATTTATCGGTTTCTGCCCACGGACAGGTTTATCTGTTCCGGTCAGTGACTTAAGGTTGTGATTCCGGAGGAGTCTTCAGAGAACCAGTAATTCTTCCTGGTAGCTTTCCTTTGTAGGTTATCCACACATTCTGCGCCTCTAAAATTACGGGGCGCTTTTCCGGCGACTGCTCATCCCCTTCACATAACCCGGCAGCAACATCCAGGAAGACCTGTCTGATGCTCCTTCTGGCTGCTGCCTCATAAAACTCCAGCGCGGCACCTTCAACACGGTCCAGCGAGATGTCCAGGTCAAAAATTTCGCCGTCAAAGCGTTTTTTGTCCCGTAACGCTAAAGTTACCGTAACTTTATTCTCAAAATTGCGGATCCCTTTCACAATCAGTTCATAGTTTTGAGTCATTGAATTACTCTCCCCGTGCAGCCTTACGCTTGTCTTCTCTGATTTTGAAGTACAGATTTGTCAGATAAGTCAGGAAGCCCAGAACCAGACTCCCCAGTACACCAATCGCAGCCCACTGTGACGGACTGACCTGATCAAGCCACTGTAAAAACCAGTAGCCAGCACTGCCTGCGGAGGTGCCGTAGGCAATGCCCGTTGAAATTTTGTCCATGGATTTCATAGCCTCACCTCCGCAAATAACGGATGGCGTAGTTTTACACTGAGAAATGAAAGGGATTTGAAAAGAAAAACCCGCAAAAGCGGGCGAAACGATATATACAGTAAGGGAAGCACTCTATCCAACAAACCACCCACAGTTAATCGGAATAAAAGCAGAGTGCTTATGAATGATCGCCTGCCCGAAGGTTAGTATTTCTGCACAGCAATTTTGCAAAAAAAGCGATCATTCATAACTTAAACGTCTTTCAGTCACTCCGGGATTTCCCATCATCGCAGACTGAAAGACTCTAACTGGAGCGGGCAGCGGGAATCGAACCCGCATCATCAGCTTGGAAGGCTGAGGTAATAGCCATTATACGATGCCCGCATCCTGGAACTCGGCTACCTGATTTTCATTCTGCACTGAATATCGAGAGAAGCTCTCTTTATTCGAGCCGGTAAGCGAACTTATCGTCTCGGGCTACGCCATCGCGTGGCCGAAATTGGTGGTGGGGGAAGGATTCGAACCTTCGAAGTCTGTGACGGCAGATTTACAGTCTGCTCCCTTTGGCCGCTCGGGAACCCCACCGGACTTGATGGTGCCGACTACCGGAATCGAACTGGTGACCTACTGATTACAAGTCAGTTGCTCTACCTACTGAGCTAAGTCGGCACTGGACCGCCACCGGGGACTCGAACCTCGCACACTCAACTTAAAGGGTTGACGCTCTTTCCTGATGAGCTAGTGGCGGCTGGTGGCCCTTGCTGGATTTGAACCAGCGACCTGGCGATTATGAGTCGCTCGCTCTCACCACTGAGCTAAAGGGCCGAGCGCAGGATAATAACGTTACGAAATCAATGTTGCAAGCATTCAAAAATCACCCTTATCTCCTCCACTAACGCATTAACCATGTCTATCCGAGATAAGTGGCACAAAAAACCCGCTTGTGGGCGGGTTTTGTTTGCTTTTGCCATCACGTACAAAATCGGCAAAATATCAGATTTGCATGAAATATATGCCTTTCAATCTACTTTTGCAACACTTTGCTTTGAAAATGCCGCCTTTTGTTTTGAACGTGTTCTCATTACAAACAATAAAGCCTCACTATCAAGTCGGTGAAAAATGTGTTTCATTGCAACCCAGTGACGAGTAAATGTTTTGGACCAGTTTTTAGTTGTCACTCCCGCCAGTAATGCCAGCTCCTGGTATTCATAACCTTCCCCACCAAAAAGTTCTGCTTTTACTGCCTGCGCCGCCAGCCAGATTAATTTTTTCAGGCGTTCCTGCGTTTTCCCTGCAATTTTTCTGGTACCGGATTGAGTATTAAATTCATTCCACGCCCACTGTGTTATCGCGATCTGATATTCCCAACAAATACTCCCGCTGTAACACCACAACAACCAGGCTTTATGATGTTCTTCAAGAGACAGAACAGCCCGCCGCCACGATGATGTCGAAAACTCAACCGGACTGACCAGAGGAATTGACGTCCCCTTCGCCAGCGATTGCTTTCCCGGGATTGGTGGATTATCCCGCGTTATCATTTTTCCAGTCACTTCATCGCGGTACCGGATTTTTTTTCGCCTGTAACGCCCTGTATCGAACATGGCATTCTCTTGCCAGGCTTCAAGCTGACCTTTTGTTGCCCCACTCAAATCAGCGGTGGCGATAATGAGCTGCTCACGCACAAACTGTAAATACTGGTTATTCATGCGCACTCCAGTTCTGTGATTTTTATCCCCAGCCGCCCACCAGGAACGAGCTGACCGCGCACAATATTGATTTCATCAAACTGCTCGTCGTCTATAAGTAGTCCGGCATGCGTCAGCGCATCCAGTGGTGCCTTCAGGATATTGTCCAGGTCGCGGCGGCGCTTATCCGGTGGCTCTGCAATAATCTTTATCGCCAGCCTTCCGGACAGGCTTAATTTCAGCCGCTGCTGGCGAACAATTAGCGCCACATCACGGCGATAACGCTTTCCGGCCTCCGAGATGAAATACGTATTGCCATGACGTCGCCAGTAGGTATTCACCGTCGGCGGGTAAGGCAAAACAAATTCTATGCGTTCAGTCATTCATGCTTTCCACTTCAGGACACCCGAATTTCTCGCGTGCATTAAAAAACGAATCAGCAACAACAGCTGGCTGCCGTGTTTTTCTTCAAAATCTTTTACCCCGGCGTGCAGTTCGTTATGACATTTACGGCACAGCGGAATAACAAACAAATCATCAGCCTTTGTTCCCATCCCTCCCAGTCCATGACCAATGATGTGATGCGGATCATCTGCCTGATTACCGCACGTCATGCATTTCTGCGTTTTTACCCAACGCGTGTATACAGGCATCTCTTCCCGTTGTGGTTTCTGGCGCTGGAGATACTGAGCCGGTGACTCCGGATCAACGGCAATGCTGACCACCGTCTTTTCCTGTGGCGGGTTTTGCTGGTGGGCATGAGGCAACGGCGCAAGATTTTTTGTGCGCTGCTTCAGTATGCTGGTGGCGGTCTGCTCTCCCGGTACGATGTCGCTTTCGCGGTACAAGGAGCGGATTTTTTCCGCACGTAACCCCAGAGAACGACGTAATACTGCCTCCGGAAGCGCGTCCGCCACCTGATTGCAGACCGCCCACCAGGATAATTCAGCCAGCGACAATTCCCGCTCCTGCGTGCCATTCATTGCATGGCGTATGACGTCAATCATCCATGCTGACAGGTTTTGATGAGCAAGTTGCCCGAGTGATTCGGATGTCTGGTCACGCAACTGGTTGTCGCAGTGCCAGCACAACACCATCGCGCCGGTACCGTAACGATGTATGACGATTTCACTGTGATGATAGTCACCATGAGGCCACTGGCAGGATTTGACATGACGCAACAGCCAGTCAGACAGTGCCCCAGCGCCGCCAGCAGCACGAATCACCCGCTCATCGCTGAAAAATGGCAGTAATGATTTATCCTCCGCCAGCGGCTGGCGAACGGCAGGGACGACTCCGGACGGCAGACCGCGCATGCTTTTCGGTTCAGGCTCCACCAGCACTCGAGGGTTATGAAATACTTGCATGGATTCACGGCCCGGCCTAAGGACCACCAGCCCGAGTTCCGGTACCAGAACAGGTCGAAGTAATATCCGCACGTTACCTCCAGATCCGTTGCTGGTATGTGCGGGATGGGCGCGGTGGGCGTTCGGAATAAGGGAGCCTGACATAGATTATCCAGTGACGATAATCGAGGCTGAGGGCTTTCTTAATCTCGTATCCGCGTCTGCGATAGTTATGAATTAGCCATTCGGCCTGTTCTTCAGTACATGGGTCATGCTGGAACCAGTCAGATTTGAAAGTGCGGGAACGCCGCCCGTGCCTGCTGGCAAAGACGGCAGAATCATCAGAATTGTGTAATTTGGTATCGTGCGCCATCGGTTGTCTCTGCTGGCGCAGCAGGTGCCAGTTGTTCAGGCTGGCGTGCGAATTGTAAACCAGAATGCTAGGAAAAAACAAAACCCGCCGAAGCGGGTATGCTAAAACAAACTGAAAGTAATATACCGGACTTGTAAAGGAACGATAGAATAATTATTGGATTAAACCCTGACTCAATCCAGATTTCATAGGCAACAACTACGGACTAATCATCACAGTCATGTTTGATAGACTTAGTCCACATTGGGTGAGGGTTTACGGCGTTTTCACTAATAATTTATCGTCCAAGCTATACACTACTGCCCTGTTTTAACGAAGTTTTTAAAGGAAACAACTGCCTGATAGGGGTTTGGTTGACAGCCAAACATATTATCGCAAAAAGGCTTGATGAAAATTCTTGAGGATCCATCTTCATTTGGCATTTTACTCACTTGATAAGCGAGGAATGGACTATTTGGAGAGGGATTATAAGTGGAAATTAGCGTGTCTGTCGCCGTTTGAATTTTCCATGAGGAATTATTAGCCAACCAGAATTGCGCTCGTTTCCAATAAAAGTCACATTGCTTTTCATCATTACATGTTAGTGGCTTCATTGCTTCTGCTTTCAACGCTGGATCGACCTTTGCTGCACACCCTCCCAACATTACTGTTGCAATCATTACACCTGCGACTAAAACAAGTTTCTTCATCTCCCTGCCCCATCAATAAAAGTTCGGTTCTCTAATAACTAGAGTTAATCAACGGAAAAAACGCCGAAGCGGGTTAAGTGCGGGTGCGTTGAGGATGCCTGACACATCAGAGGTGGCGAGGGATTTCTCCCCCGCCAGGTCTCTTACTCCTCAGGTTCGTAAGCTGTGAAGACAGCGACCTCCGTCTGGCCGGTTCGGATTCGTACCTCGCAGAGGTCTTTCCTCGTTACCAGTGCCGTCACAATGACGGTTAAACAGATGACGATCAGGGCGATTAACATCGCCTTTTGCTGCTTCATAGCCTGCTTCTCCTTGACCTTTCGGTCCGTAAGAGGCTAATCTCTATGTGTCGCATAGATATGGCCTCAGATTAATGTTAAGCGTCTTGCAGGACGCGTAATGTTAACTGGGGCTTTTCTCTATCTGCCTTTTGGTGTTCATGCCTGAGACAGATAGCCTCAAGCACCCGCTGCAATTCTACTTAACTCTCCTTTTCCCGCAAACCGTTTTTATCCCCAGCGGCAAATCGAATACACCACCAGCGCCACAGCCATTGCGATTCCTGCCGTTGTAAATGCCTCAGGCCAGTCATCGTAAAATATCCTCCACGCTTATCAGTCCGTTCCGCTCCAGATAACTCATCGCCTTATCCGGTAATTTGCAGTCTGGCTTCGCTTTCCTCAGTTGCCAGGTTAACTGCTTTACCAGCATGGTTAACTCATCGACCAGACGCTGATATCCCACTGGTTTGTATTCATGCAATTTACCGGCTGGCTCTGCTGCCAGCGATACCAGTGCGATTTCCAGAACAGCAATATCCATCTTATATGTGCGGATGATGTCATGGTCGATTGTGCCCGGTATGCACAGTCTCTGTGCTTCAATAGTCTCCTCTGCGTGAGCTATTAACTGCTCTCTGGTAAAAGTCGTCATGCCGTAGCCCCTTCTTGATATTTTTCAAACCAGAACACAACCGGCTCTGCTTCCAGCGATGCCAGCGCAATCCGTGCCAGTTCCATTTGTTCACCACGGGTAAGCCCGTTTTCAAGCGGATTTTTAATGAACAATTCAATACGTTCTTTGGTAATAGTGGTCATGTGTTACTCCTTAACCCGCAGTGCTTTCAACTGATGAGGGGAACAAAATCTTTTCATCAAACCCTGCATTCATATCATGGACAGCAACACACCAATCCATTGACGAACGATTATCAAGAGCCTCCATGATTTCATCCATGCGGCGTAGGTCATACAGGTAAATGCTTTTATCGCCAATGGTGTAAAAACCAATTTTTTTCGGTGATGGGCAGCGATCAAGAACGTCCTGTAATTCGTTCAACCATGCCCGTTCTTTTTTTGTTAAAGTTGCCATATCACTCTCCTTTCCCATGAAGCATAGCGGCGCGGCAGGCGTTCCATATTTCGGCAGCAATATCGCGCTCGCTATCGGTTAATTTGTACGTGGAAACATAGCCAGAGAGCATTTCTACGTTTTCCGGAGTTGCTTCTTCCGGCACTACCGGCGCTGGCAAGGCAGCGTGATAGTAGAGTGGCATAGTTTTGTACAGTGGTTCGCCAGGACTTCCGTCAACCTGATTCCATTCTTCAACCCAGGCATCAACAACCGCTTTGCTGGTTGATACATGTTCTTCTGAATCTACATTTTGTCCTGATATACAGAACATAACTGCCTCTGCTTCCAGCGATGCCAGAGCAATTTCATAAGCACGGCGCTCAATATTGTCTCGAACGTCCAAGCTGCCTATGCGCTCTTTGATTTCTTTAATCAGTTCTTTGTCGGTAAAAGTGGTCATATCAATCTCCTTTGGTACCAATGTTTACAGCCTGGCAAGCCTCTTTGAGCACCCAGTCAACAGCGTCTTTCCATGCTCCGGTTTCGACTGGCGGATTCTCACGCTTTACCTGTTCATAGAAACGCACTGCTTTAATCAATCCTTCTGGTGTCAGTGGCACAGGCGGGACAGTGAATAAGGCCTGAATCTCATAGCTCGGCCTGTCGTTGCAATCCTCTTTTGTCGGGACATATTTCCAGTCACCAACCCACTGCTTCCCCTGAAAGTCTGTAACGCCTTTTTTCACGTAGCGATATCGCCATGCCACTGGTTTTGCCTGCCCTGCCTTTTCATGCCCTTCCTGATAATTAATCTCGCTCATTCATCGCCCCACTCATCACAATATGCTTCGACCGGTGTTTTCCCTGCTTCATAATCATCACGCCATGCTTCAGCATCAGCGGCACTTCCACCGCGTAACTCTGCATAATCCATTAACAGTTCATGCCATTCTTCAAAACTGGCGTTATATTTAGTTGAACCAGAATCAGCCATTTTGTTCTTCCTCTTCGTCTTTTATTTCGTGATATGAGTAATTGCAGTAGTTAAAGAAAATATCTTTTGCTTCGTCATGTATTTCATCAGGCGTCGCATCATCATCCACTTCGATTTCATCCTCGAAATCTCCACCGGCTATTCCCGTTTCAATAATTATTTTAAACTTTCGCATTTAACTACCGCCCTTTCGGGCGGCCTCCTGATGTTCTGAAGGTGCAGAAATCCCTCCGGTTAAGGATTAAATTTTTAACAGAGCTAAATTTAATTATTCAGTTCTGGATTTTGTCGCCCTGCGTATCCGCGCTTTCGCGTTACGCTCAATCTGAATTAGCTTTTCTATATTTTTTCGCCTTTCCCGCTCCTCCTGACGCAAGAGCCTTACATCATCTGCCAGTCTGGTTTCTCTTTTCGCCACAGAGAGCATCCAGTCAAATGGTTCCACAACTGCACCGCAGATTTTACAGCGGACCTGACGCTCTTTTTCGTCAACCCGGACAGAAGCGTGATGGCAGTATGGTCTTTCCGATGGCTCATAAAGAAAATTAACCTGATTACGTGGGTCATCCTCTTTTACCGGAAATAAAACGATATTGCTTAACTCATCTTCTGGATTTATTTCCACGTCACTCTCCTTTGATGCGAATGCCAGCGACGCGTGGCACATTAACTTCCACAATGCGCACAGTTGGTTTGTACATCTCAATTGCTGTCAGCCAGTCAGCTCCTGTCATGCGCTTTTCTGCATCGCCATTAGTCCACTGAACCGGTACACCAATAGCCTTCATCGCGATTTCTATTTCCCCGGCAATGGCGCTTTTTCCGCAACCAGTAAAACCAGATACAACGACAAGAACTTCGCCCTTGGCCGGTTTTATTTCCCGCGCTTCCAGCTCTTTAACGCGCTCCTCGAGTTCGTAGACTCTGCATTGTTCTTTATCATCAATCAGATATAACCCAAGACATTCGCTTTCTACCCAGCCACCGAAATCATGATCGTAACGCTCACATGAAAACTCACCGTCGCTGTCCTTTGTTGGGATGGTGTAGCTATCTAATGGGCCACCATACGTCGGCACATTTCCCAATGTCGGATGCTCAATCCACATGAAAAATGCACGTCCGGTTATAGGGCAAATATCTGGTCGCCATTGGTTACTCACTGTTTGCCTCCTGAAAAATAACTGCATGCCCCAGCTTCTCCGCCAGCGCCAGTTCTGCCTTAGCGCCTGCTGACCGCTGCCAGCCTTTCAGCATGTAAATCGCATCAACACAACGAATCATTGCCATGCAAATATCCATGTAGTGTGGCTGTGTCAGCCCGTCCGGAAGTACTGCCGGGTTTAAGACTGTATGCCCTTCCCGTTTCAGTTCCTCTTCCGCATCGTGGAACGCCTCACGGTTGAAATTTTTATACCCGGTCATCGGACCAGCGATATAAATCCTCACCCTCACGCCATCACCTCCTGAAAATTACCCTGATAGAACGCCAGCACACGCTGCATAGCTTCGCTCTTCCGGCACTCGCGACAGATTATGTTCTGACGCCTGTCGTAGCGGCGTATTTCTCCGTCTGGTAATGACCAGATAAGGTCCGGATCAACCGCAGATGGTTTCTTCAGCTTTGCCCTTGAGAGCTTTTTACGGGTATTTTGCCAATCCTTACGCGCCTGTTCAGACGGGAATAACCCGTAACCAGAGTTGTATACATCGCCACTGGCAACCAGCTCTCTGGCCAGAACGCTCATCAGATATCTTGTTGCCCCAGTTTTAGCTTCCAGTTGTCGTAACGTCTCGCGTCCACTCTGGCGTACGAGTTCAAGAACCTGCCCTTTAATTTTTTCCCGCTCTTCTTGTGTAAAAACTTTTGCCACAAGCCCTCCTGAAAATTACCTCATGACCAGAAATTAACACTTACCCCCTGAAGCCCGGCGGAATTTCGTTATCCGGTTCAGAAATATGATTCACACAACGCTGGTTGTTCGTGCTGCTTACCGGGAGCAACCAGGGGTTCTCAAAATTCCGGTCCGGTCCAAAAAACGTCGTCGCTCGCTGAACAAATTCCGTTCCCGTTTTCCCGGTAGCCGCCAAGTATCTTGCGTAACGCCTCACGCCATCCAGCATGGCCTCTGGTGGCACCCCCTCGCGTAATCTGGCCTTCCAGGCACTGAAAGCGGATTTCTTCGGGTTTGCTCCGGCACGCAACGGGTACTCCCGCCAGACCTGTTCGAACACATCCGGATAATCCACTCGTCCCACAGACTGCCCGGTGCTTTCCGGGACTACCCGATCGGCTTCCCGCTGAATGGCGGAATCGGCTTCAGGCTGCTGCAGTTGGTGTGATTGCTCCGGCCTTGCGGTCATCACCTGCTGCACAGCGCCCGAATCGGCTTTCAGCGCATACGCTGAATCGGCTTCCGGTGTCGTGCCTGCTGGCTGACCAGGATTGACGGTCTGAACATCCCCTGCCTGGTTCGTGGCGTTTTTTACGCCATGGACCATAGTGTTTTGATCTTCTTGATCTGTATCTTTATCTGTATCTTTATCTGTCGTGACTCGTCGTGACATGTGCGTGACATTTCGTGACGCGCCGTGACAATCGCCATTTTGTTCCCGCTTTCTTTCCCTCTCTCGCTGCGCCCTCTTGCGCTCTGCAGGAGATTTTGCGGTTTGCGAAATATTGCCGTTGTCCTCTTTAAGCACCTGGCGTTTTTCCCATCCAGTGATTAAATCACCATCAAGTACCCGCCCCTGCATCGTCTGCAAAATTGAATCAATTACCTCTTCTGTCACGTCGAGCGCACTTGCCAAATCTTCTGTCGTGACATCAATGTGACCTCGCGTGACATTTCGTGACGCGCTCACCAGGAGGTGGATATACACTGCCATCACTGTTGCAATTGGCTGCCCTGACACCCTGGCAATTGTTCGCCACTTAGGGTCATTTGGCATGTCATGCCATAATCTGAGCCAGGCGTTAGCCATACTCACCTCTTTTGATACCGAATCTTTTTACTCACAAATTGCCGGAAGTGATCCGGTATGAATATTGCGAGTCAATGCACAGCCACAATATTTCCTGCAGGGCCACCACGATTCATCTGGTTGAAACCAGCGATCGCCACTGCGACAAAATCATCAGCGTCTCTCACCAGTCGTTCCCGCGTCTCCACTAGTTCCCGAAAATAGGCTGAGCTATGACTGCGCATTCGGGCCACCAGCAGAGGTGGCATTGCTTTTTCGATAGCTGGTAACAACGCCTGAATTTTTTTAACCGCATCAGGGGTGTCTTTCTCCACCCAGCGGAAAATTTTCTGAGTATTGCGAGCTAGGGCTTCCGGATGGCTGTCGTCATACAGTTCCGGGAACGTCATTCCCAGCTCGAAATACGCTTTGGTAATTTTCGCAGCCGGTACTTTTTCGCCGTCCGGATGCGCCCAGGCATTCATCGCCATGCGGATATGTTCATGTTTGATTTTCATGAATCACTCTTCCTTTTGTCCCGGGTGGTATCCTTCTTTTTGTAAAGCTCTGGGTTCAAAGATAATTTTCCCTTGGAGTATGCAGCAGCTTCCGCAGCTCTCCCTTTCGGAACTATTTCACCGGGGCGCTTACGCCACATGTAAATAGCTTCGCGGGTTATCCCATAAAAATCAGCGACCCTCTGAACAGAGCCAAAAAACTGAACAAGTTCATCAACTCGCATTTTACTCTCCTAAAATCTAAGTATTTTTAGATTACAGGATAATTTTTTTTAGGTCAATGCAATCTAAAATAATTTATATTCAACTCGCGGGAGAAAATGATGGAAAGCCTTGGCATCAGGCTTAAGAAACTCAGAAAAGATAAGGGACTCACCCAAGTAGAACTGGGTAAGCTTTCAGGCGTGACTGGGGTTACTATAGGGTACTGGGAGAAAGATCTAAACGAACCCGGCAGCAAAGCTCTAAGTAAGTTAGCCCAGGCATTAGGAACTACTGAGTCCTATCTCCTGTATGGAGTATCGTCTCCTGAACTATCTTTTGTGCAGAGCAATCCAGGCACCAAGATCCCCTACTTTTCGTGGGGTGACGCGATTTCTTTCCTAATCTTAGAAGGAGAGAAAACAATGGGAAATGTCGATAGGATCACCACATTCTTTGATGTAGTGGAAGGTGATTTTGCCGTTTCAATGCCTGATGACACTATGCATAACCCCTCAGGGTCACCAAGTATCCCGGTTGGTGCCACTGTGATCCTAAGACCAGGAGAGAGTTATAAAAATGGCAGTATCGTCGCTGTAATAGTTCCAGATCCACTTACAAATGAACCGTCTATGACTATAAAAAAATTAGTTATTGATGGAAAACTTGTGTATTTAAGCCCTCTCAATCCGCGCTATCAATCATCCTTGCTTACGCCAGAGTGTAAAATTGTTGCCGTAGCAAAAGGTGTGCAGTTCAACCTATAACCCTGCTATGTCCTTGAACTTAAGGTCGGTTATGCCGACCTTTTTTTTAAATTAATTTAGATTCCCCTTGACTATAAAACTAAATACTTTTAGATTTATTGCATACCAACCCACCCCGCCCCATAGAACGCCGGGCAATACTTCGAGTTACCAGGCAGTGGTCAGGGGTTAAGTAGCCAGCCCGAGGCGTAAGAACATGACGGCAGGGTTCAACTTTAATAACTATGCAGCAGGTTTTTGTTCCGCTACCCCGGCGTTAAGGGGAAATGAGGTCAGCATGGATACTATCGATCTTGGCAACAGCGAATCTCTGGTATGTGGCGTGTTCCCCAACCAGGACGGTACGTTCACCGCGATGACGTATACCAAAAGCAAAACGTTTAAAACCGAAAATGGTGCCCGTCGCTGGCTGGAAAGAAACTCAGGTGAGTGATATGGATTTCGACACAATCATGAAAAAGGCTTACGAAGAATACTTCGAAGGCCTTACCGAAGGCGAAGAAGCTCTCAGCTTCAGTGAGTTTAAACAGGCGCTTTCCAGCTCGGCAAAATCTAACGGCTGATAAGCGAAGCAGCACCGCGAGGAATCAGTATGCAGAAACGAGAACCCGTCATCATCGCGCCAGACTATACCGATGATGAACTTTATGAGTGGATGCGCCAGAAAATTAATGCAGCGCAGGATCTGAAATGGGCCAATGAAGCCAGGGCTAAGCAGGCTGAAAATCTGTCCGCTCTGGAGCAGGATATCACCAGGCTGGAAAAAGCAGCGGCATTAAGCATTGCCAGAATGATTACATACCAGCGTTAATAGCTAACCAACGAAGCTAAGGTTGGTAATTAAGGAGTTCTCCACGGGTGAGGTGGAGTGCGTGCGCCGGACACGGGTGAGCATCCGGCACTGACAGTTTACTGAAAGGATATTTCCATGAAAAGTCAGACCATAACGCGAAAGCGCACGGCGAGGTAGCTGGTTCATAGATAGCCTGTCGTTAAATTTTCGTCGACCGTGCGCTTCCGGTTGTGGCACTACGCGAAATGGCGCGGCGGTAAGTATGGCGGGGTTATTCCTTCCCCGTTGAGGACACCGGGTTGTCAGGTTGACCATACGCTTAAGTGACAACCCCGCTGCAACGCCCTCTGTTATCAATTTTCTGGTGACGTTTGGCGGTATCAGTTTTACTCCGTGACTGCTCTGCCGCCCTTTTTAAAGTGAATTTTGTGATGCGGTGAATGCGGCTAAGCGCACGCGGAACAGTTAAAACCAAAAACAGTGTTATGGGTGGATTCTCTGTATCCGGCGTTAATTGTTAACTGGTTAACGTCACCTGGAGGCACCAGGCACCGCATCACAAAACTCATTGTTGAGGGCGCGATAATGAAAACGTTATTACCAAACGTTAATACGTCTGAAGGTTGTTTTGAAATTGGTGTCACTATCAGTAATCCTGTATTTACTGAAGATGCCATTAACAAAAGAAAACACGAACGGGAGTTATTAAATAAAGTATGCATTGTTTCAATGCTGGCCCGTTTACGTTTGATGCCAAAAGGATGTGCACAATGAATCCAGTATTTGCACTTATTCTGACGGTTTTTCTTGTTTCCGGAGAGCCAGTTGATATTGCAGTCAGTGTTCACAGAACAATGCAGGAATGTATGGCAGCAGCAACCGAACAGAAAATTCCAGGCAACTGTTATCCGGTCGATAAAGTTATTCACCAGGATAATAACGAAATCCCGGCAGGTCTTTAAAACAGTTCCGTAATAAATATCCGGTTTCATTCTTATATGCCAGCAATGGCAGGGATTTGTTCATCCTTAAATCTGTCATGAGGTTAAAACAAAATGAGTAAAGTCTTTATTTGCGCCGCTATTCCTGACGAACTGGCAACAAGGGAAGAAGGCGCTGTGGCTGTAGCCACAGCCATTGAAGCTGGCGACGAACGCCGTGCTCGAGCAAAATTTCACTGGCAGTTCCTGGAACATTATCCGGCTGCTCAGGACTGCGCTTATAAATTTATTGTCTGCGAGGATAAACCTGGCATACCCCGCCCTGCCCTCGATTCATGGGATGCTGAATATATGCAGGAAAACCGCTGGGATGAGGAGTCTGCTTCTTTTGTCCCGGTTGAGACTGAATCCGATCCGATGAACGTCACTTTTGACAAGCTGGCCCCTGAAGTACAGAACGCTGTCATGGTTAAGTTCGACACATGTGAAAACATCACCGTTGATATGGTTATTAGCGCACAGGAATTGTTGCAGGAAGACATGGCAACATTCGACGGACATATCGTTGAAGCGTTGATGAAAATGCCAGAAGTTAACGCCATGTATCCGGAGCTTAAGTTGCACGCCATTGGGTGGGTTAAGCATAAATGTATTCCTGGTGCTAAATGGCCCGAAATTCAGGCAGAGATGCGCATCTGGAAAAAACGTCGCGAAGGTGAACGCAAGGAAACCGGAAAATACACGTCTGTTGTTGATCTCGCCCGCGCCAGAGCCAATCAACAGTACACTGAAAATTCAACAGGAAAAATCAGCCCGGTCATTGCTGCCATTCATCGCGAATACAAGCAGACATGGAAAACACTGGATGACGAACTGGCCTACGCTCTCTGGCCTGGTGATGTGGATGCCGGAAACATTGACGGCAGCATCCATCGCTGGGCAAAAAAAGAAGTTATCGACAACGACCGCGAAGACTGGAAGCGTATCTCGGCATCAATGCGCAAACAGCCTGATGCCCTTCGCTACGACCGCCAAACTATTTTTGGCCTTGTCCGTGAGCGTCCGATCGACATTCACAAAGATCCCGTAGCACTGAACAAATATATCTGCGAATACCTGACGACAAAGGGCGTGTTTGAGAATGAAGAAACAGACCTGGGCACTGTTGATGTTCTCCAGTCATCAGAAACACAAACTGATGCAGTGGAAACTGAGGTATCTGATATCCCAAAAAATGAAACCGCGCCGGAAGCTGAACCATCTGTAGAGCGTGAGGGGCCGTTCTATTTCCTCTTCGCAGATAAGGACGGAGAAAAATACGGTCGCGCAAACAAACTTTCTGGTCTGGATAAGGCACTGGCTGCTGGCGCCACTGAAATCACAAAAGAAGAATATTTTGCCCGAAAAAATGGCACATACACGGGCTTACCGCAAAATGTAGATACCGCTGAAGATTCAGAACAACCAGAGCCGATAAAAGTTACCGCTGACGAAGTAAACAAAATTATGCAGGCAGCCAATATCAGCCAGCCTGACGCCGATAAGTTGCTTGCTGCCTCTCGCGGAGAATTTGTTGCAGGGATTAGCGACCCGAATGATCCGAAATGGGTAAAGGGGATTGAAACCCGCGATTCTGTAAACCAGAACCAGCAAGAATCGGAACAGAACGACCAGAAAGCGGAACAAAACAGCCCAAATGCGTTACAAAACGAGCCAGAAACGAAACAACCTGAACCAGTAGTGCAACAGGAACCGGAAAAGATCTGCACCGCCTGCGGTCAGACCGGCGGCGGCAACTGCCCTGATTGTGGCGCGGTGATGGGCGACGCAACATACCAGGAAACATTCGATGAAGAGAATCAGGTTGAAGTTCAGGAAAATGATCCGAAGGAAATGGAAGGCGCTGAACATCCACACAAGGAGAATGCTGGCAGCGCTCAGGATCACGCCAGCGATAGTGAAACTGGCGAGACGGCAGATCCCTTAATTACGGTGAACGGTCATCATGTTATCACATCCACCAGCAGGACGTGTGACCATCTAATGATCGACCTTGAAACCATGGGAAAAAATCCTGATGCCCCGATCATCTCAATAGGTGCAATATTTTTCGATCCGCAAACCGGAGATATGGGACCGGAATTTAGTAAGACTATCGATCTGGAAACTGCTGGCGGAGTCATTGATCGGGACACCATTAAATGGTGGCTTAAGCAATCACGCGAAGCGCAATCTGCCATTATGACCGATGAAATCCCGTTAGATGATGCACTGTTACAATTGCGGGAATTTATCGACGAAAACTCCGGTGAATTTTTTGTTCAGGTCTGGGGAAATGGAGCCAACTTCGACAACACGATTTTGCGCCGTTCATACGAACGGCAGGGGATCCCCTGCCCGTGGCGTTACTACAACGATCGCGATGTACGCACAATCGTTGAGCTGGGGAAAGCCATAGACTTCGATGCCAGAACGGCTATTCCATTCGAAGGTGAGCGCCATAATGCACTTGATGACGCTCGTTACCAGGCAAAATACGTTTCAGCTATCTGGCAAAAACTGATCCCGAGTCAGGCTGATTTTTAATGTTCAACCCTAATTGCCGCTAACCGTATATAGTTAGCGGCGGTTATGAGATATAGCTATGAGCAGCTTATTTTTAACCGAAGATGAATTGCTAATATTAACGGGCTGCAAATATGCAAGCCACCAGCGAAAATGGTTAATGGAAAACGGGCTTCCGTTCTATACCAATCGTAGTGGCAAACCGATTGTCAGCCGGGATCTATTTACCTGCAATAAAACTTTACCACCACGCGAGGTAGAGCCGAATTTTGGTGCGATCTGATGGGAAGACGAAGGAAAAATCCTGAACACGAAAAATTACCTCCAAATGTATACCCAAATAAATATAGTTATGTATGGAAACCAACATCCAGAGAATCTGTCACACTAACCGCCATCAAGGATGGTTTAGCTGCTTTATGGAAAAAGTATGAGGAAACTGTAAATAATCGCGATCGTGCAATGACATTCGGTCGCTTGTGGGAAAAATTCCTCGCCAGCGCCTATTACAGTGACCTTAGTCCAAGAACACAAAAAGATTATCTGCAACATCAAAAAAAGTTGCTTGCCGTATTCGGTAAGGTACCAGCGGATTCCATAAAACCAGAACACATCCGTCGATACATGGACAAAAGAGGGGAGCAGAGTAAAACGCAAGCCAACCATGAAAAAAGCAGTATGTCCCGTGTTTACAGTTGGGGGTATGAGCGAGGGTACGTGAAGGCTAACCCATGTGCAGGTGTAAGTAAATTCAAGGCCAAAAACCGCGAACGATATGTAACCGACAAAGAATACCAGGCAGTATTAAGCGTTGCACCTCTTCCTGTTTTTATCGCAATGGAAATTGCCTATCTGTGTGCAGCGAGGGTTTCCGATGTGTTATCGCTGAAATGGGAACAGATTGGAAACGACGGGATATTCATCCAGCAAGGGAAAACCGGAAAAAAACAGATAAAAGCATGGAGTCCACGATTACAGGCAGCGATCGAAAAAGCAAAACAGTTGCCAAAATCTGCCTATGTGATCAGCAATCAATACGGCAACCGATATATGTACAAAGGCTTTAACGAAATGTGGGTAGATGCAAGAAATCGTGCTGGAAAAATTTCAGGTATTTTAACCGACTTCACCTTTCATGATCTGAAGGCGAAAGGAATTTCAGACTATGAAGGAAGCAGCCGGGATAAGCAACTTTTCTCTGGTCACAAAACCGAAGGGCAAGTGCTAATCTATGACAGGAAGGTTAAAGTTTCACCAACACTTGATGTCCCGTTACCTGAAAATATTCCAAGAAAATATTCCAAGTAATTCCAAGTGTGATTTTTGTCACTGACTTAATGATGTGTAAGTGATTGAATTTTGGCGGAGAGAGGGGGATTTGAACCCCCGGTGGAGTTGCCCCCACTCCGGTTTTCGAGACCGGTCCGTTCAGCCGCTCCGGCATCTCTCCGTTCAGATGGTTGCCATGATGCCAGGAAATTTGGCATTTTAACAGTCCCTGTCCGTGCAATTTTGTTCAAGTGACGAGTTTGCGAGCAAAACGATGATTAAGTGGCCCTGGAAAGTACAAGAATCAGCACATCAAACTGCCCTTCCCTGGCAGGAAGCACTATCGATCCCCCTTTTAACGTGTCTGACAGAACAGGAACAAAGCAAATTGGTCGCTCTTGCCGAACGTTTTTTACAGCAAAAACGGCTTGTTCCTTTACAGGGCTTTGAGCTGAATTCATTAAGAAGCTGCCGGATAGCACTTCTATTTTGCCTGCCCGTTCTGGAGTTAGGACTGGAATGGCTGGATGGTTTTCATGAAATCTTAATTTATCCTGCGCCATTTGTGGTCGATGATGAATGGGAAGACGATATCGGTCTGGTGCATAACCAACGTATTGTTCAGTCAGGTCAGAGCTGGCAGCAAGGGCCTATCGTTTTGAACTGGTTGGATATACAAGATTCTTTTGATGCTTCTGGTTTTAACCTGATTATTCATGAAGTCGCTCATAAGCTGGACACCCGTAACGGCGATCGCGCCAGCGGAGTTCCCTTTATTTCGTTGCGTGAGGTTGCTGGCTGGGAACACGATCTTCATGCTGCAATGAACAACATTCAGGAAGAAATCGAATTAGTTGGTGAGAATGCGGCGAGCATTGATGCTTATGCTGCCAGTGATCCTGCTGAATGTTTTGCCGTACTTTCTGAATATTTCTTTAGCGCCCCAGAACTTTTTGCTCCTCGTTTCCCTTCATTGTGGCAACGTTTCTGTCAATTTTATCAACAAGATCCTTTGCAGAGACTGCATCACGCTAATGATACAGACTCGTTTTCGGCGACGAATGTTCATTAATTAACAAGTTTGAAGGTTAATTAACCAATTGAAATGGCTTATGAAATTTAGTGTTGACAGACAAGGTACCGCTAAGTAATATTCGCCCCGTTCACACGATTCCTCTGTAGTTCAGTCGGTAGAACGGCGGACTGTTAATCCGTATGTCACTGGTTCGAGTCCAGTCAGAGGAGCCAATTTTCTGTTTTCATGCATCCTTGCGAATCTTTATCTGATGTTGATTCAACAGGTTAGTGTGAAAACTCTTCTCGGTGCATTTTGATTTTACCCTACGCATCGGGAAAAATTGGTGGTCAAATCTGGGGTCAGGTTAGTTCGATAATGGAGTGACCCCCATATATCCCTTACCGACGCAAAAATCCGCACCCTCAAGCCTTCTGATAAACCCTTTAAAGTCTCCGATTCTCACGGTCTGTATCTGCGGGTCAAGCCGGGTGGCTCCCGCCACTGGTATCTCAAATACCGTATTAGCGGTAAAGAATCCCGCATTGCGCTGGGTGCCTATCCAGCCATCTCCCTGTCTGATGCGCGACAGCAACGTGAAGGTATCCGTAAAATACTGGCGCTGAATATCAACCCGGTACAGCAGCGGGCTGCTGAACGTGGCTCACGAACACCGGAGAAAGTTTTTAAAAACGTGGCGCTGGCGTGGCATAAAAGTAACAGGAAATGGTCGCAGAACACCGCCGACCGTCTGCTTGCCAGCCTGAACAATCACATCTTTCCGGTCATCGGGAACCTACCTGTATCAGAACTTAAACCCCGTCATTTCATTGACCTGCTGAAAGGGATCGAGGAAAAAGATCTGCTGGAGGTTGCGTCCCGCACACGGCAGCACCTGAGTAACATAATGCGCCATGCGGTCCATCAGGAGTTAATCGATACGAACCCTGCAGCAAACCTTGGCGGCGTGACCACACCTCCTGTCAGACGGCACTATCCTGCCCTGCCGCTGGAGCGGCTGCCTGAACTGCTTGAACGTATTGGGGCATATCATCAGGGCCGTGAACTGACCCGGCATGCCGTTCTGCTGATGCTGCATGTGTTCATTCGCTCCAGTGAACTGCGTTTCGCCCGCTGGTCAGAGATTGATTTCACAAACCGAGTCTGGACGATACCCGCGACGCGAGAACCCATTATTGGCGTGCGTTATTCCGGCCGCGGGGCAAAAATGCGAATGCCGCATATCGTCCCCCTCTCAGAACAGTCCATCGCCATTCTGAAACAGATTAAGGATATCACCGGTAATAATGAACTGATCTTCCCCGGCGACCATAACCCGTATAAGCCAATGTGTGAAAACACGGTCAATAAGGCACTGCGGGTGATGGGTTACGACACGAAAAAGGATATCTGCGGTCACGGCTTCCGGGCAATGGCATGCAGTGCGCTGATGGAATCGGGTTTATGGGCAAAGGACGCAGTAGAACGCCAGATGAGTCATCAGGAGCGCAATACCGTGCGCATGGCTTATATTCATAAGGCAGAGCACCTGGAAGCCCGCAAAACGATGATGCAGTGGTGGTCGGATTATCTGGAAGCATGCCGAGAATCTTATGCACCGCCTTATACAATTGGTAAAAATAAGTTTATCCCATAGTATACTAACGAATCCCACACTCTGGCAAATTACCACCACCTCCACAAGAGGTGGTTCTATATAGACTTTTATCAACTTCATGACGAAAAACACCTATTTTATCCCAAAAGAAGACAATAGAGTCACAGAGGAATCAAAGAGCGACTCAATTGTCTTTGGACAGTCTGGTTGTGAGGTTAGAAAACAGTTACTCCTACACCATTAAATAGGGCGCAATGCTCGCTAATTTCTCCCGGGTTTCTGTCAGTTCGCGTTCCGGCGTAGATTGCGCGATGATTCCCGCCCCCGCCTGTATCCAGCAGCGCTGGCTATCCTGAAATACGGAACGCAGAACTAGCGCCGCATCAAAGCGCGTATCGTCCAGCAGCAGGATTGCGCCGGAATAAAGCTCTCGCGGCGTCTTCTCAATTTGCATAATCGCGTTCAGAGCAGCATTTTTAGGGATACCTGAGGCGGTAATCGACGGAAACAGCACGGTAAACGCATCCCAGGCATCCTTGTTTTCCGCAAGCTGACCGCTCACGCCAGACCCCAGATGCTGAACGCTGCCGCGCTGGCGAACCGACATTAAATCTTCAACCACCACGCTGCCCGGCTGGCAAACGGCCTCCAGTTCAGCAATAGCTTCTTTGACAGAAAGGATATGCTCAAGCACCTCTTTACTGTCGTGCAGCAGTTCTGCCTCTTTCGCCTTATTATGCTCCGGGTTTCCCATGCGATCGCGGGTGCCCGCAAGCGGTTCAGTGACCACTTTATTGCCCGTCACTGACATCACCAGTTCCGGGCTAAAGCCCAGCGCTTCGCGTCCTTCCTGACGGAACATAAACGAGCGCACAGGCGTGTTTGCCTGCCGCCCGTATAACAGCGTGGCGGGCATATCAATCCGCGATGGCAGGGGAATGGCGCGCGAGACAATCACTTTGACATACTCGCCACGGCGGATCTCCGCAACGGCGCGCGCAACCTGTTGTTTATATGCCTCACCATTGAGGGCGGTATCCACCACCAGTGGTGCGTTCTGCGTCGTTGTACCGGCCTCTTTTACCCACTCGCACAAACGTCGGCACCCGTCGGCGGAGTCCGCATAAACGGTGACATTTCCCTTTTCAAAAATAAGTTCTTCACGGGGAACGGTTAACGTCAGCAGCGGCCACTCCCCGGCGTTAAAGGCAATCCCCCGCGCATGCGCCGCAAAGTTGAACCCAACCTGTCCATATACCCGACGTCCTTTCACCTGAGGATGCGCCATAAAACGACGCGCGCAGTCGGCAATGGAATCCACCGCCCATTTTTGCTCCCCGGCATCATCAATAAATGTCGCCTGCGTTCCGTCGGCATTAATGTGCAGCCGTGCCTGGCACCCTTTGCCTAAATACCAACAGGGTTGACGCTCATAGACATAACACTCTTCTTCTGCGAACTGGCGTAAAACGCCAGAAATCGTCGGTAGCCATTGTTCCTCTGGTAACGCCAGATGTAGAAATTCACTGATTTTCATCCCTTACCTCTCTGTGTTATTCGCGGATCAATCAATTGCGCTTGTCATCAGTTCTCTTGCCGAATGCAGCCGGATATAAGCAACCCACGCCGCCAGCAACGTGAATGCCCCGGCAAACAGGAAGCAGGCTGCATAGCCAAAATGTTGAGCAACAACGCCACCGATAACGCCTGCCAGAATGGCGATTGCCGCATCAGTACATTGAAAGAGGGTGAAGTCGACACCGGCCTGCAAAGGCGATGAAAGCGACATCAGCGTGGCGTAAAGACAGACCAGCGCGCAGGCTAGCGAAATGGACTGGACAATGACCAGACACTGGAGAATCTGCAGCAGCAGATGACCCGGCGCCATCATGAGCGTCATCACCACCGCCAGCAGCGCGATCCCCTGGACGCCATAAGCCGTCAACAGCGCTCTGCCGGGTGAGGTGTATTTCATCAGCAATCCGCCGGCCAGCGTTCCTGCTATGCCCGCTGCAATATTGCCGCCGCTGAACAGCGCGCCCAATGCGGACATGCTCAACCCATGATCCAACAACAGCGGTGCCAGAAGAGGCAGCACAAACCGCATGCCTGAATTCAGCATCAATACCAGCAGTAAGCCCAGGCGCGCCTGCTTCCTCCTTAGCGCATAACCTAACGCCGGAACATGCGGGATAGTCGCTGTTCGCGTCGGCTCCGTAATGCGCCACAGCGGGAGTGACAGCGCCATAATCAGCACCGCCATCATCAGCATGGCGACAGGCCAGCCGGATGCCGCCGACAGCATCAGGAACACCCCGCCGCCGCACATCATTCCCAGATAGCTGCCGCCGACCTGCACGCTGTTTCCCCAGCCGTAACCCGTGCGGGTCAGTTGATCGACACAAAAGCCGTCGCTGGCGATATCAATGGTGGAGGCGACCGTGCCTGCCACCATAAACAGAACAAATAACGCGACGATTTGCGTATCGGGGAATCCCCCTTCTCGCCCAAACCAGCCAATCGCTGCGGCAATAGTCAGGATCGCCGCTAGCGCGACCTGACCACGCAGGATTAACATGCGGGAACGGCGTTCCTGGCTACCGGGCGGAAGCCGCCAGCGCTCGATCCACGGCGCCCAAATAAACTTCAGCACCCAGGGCAGCATAAACAGGGTTGTCGCACCGGCAAGCGCCAGCGAACCGCCAGCAGCGCGCACCAGCGCGGGTAAGGACTGCATAGACAGCGCCGATACCAGACTCTGCGTCACATAGACGCCGGCAATAGCAAAAATCACCCGCCCGGTCGTCAACGTCAGAGGTTTCACATTCGACTGAACATCACTCATGCACCCACTCTCCAGACGCGGCCCCCCCGTCGTCGCGCCACACGCGCGCGGCCATTTGCGCCTGCCACAGCGCCTGATAACGTCCATGATGTGAGAGCAATTGCGCATGAGTACCCTGCTCAACCACCTGTCCCTCTTCCATCACCAGAATGTTTCCGGCCCCGGCGATGGTGGATAAACGGTGAGCGATGATAATCACCGTCCGGTTGTGAACCAGGTTATCGATCGCTTTTTGCACCGCCAGCTCGCTTTCAATATCCAGCGCGGCAGTCGGTTCATCGAGAATGACGACCGGCGCGTTTTTCAATAACGCTCTGGCAATGGAAATCCGCTGGCGCTCGCCGCCCGATAGCTGGCCGCCCATCTCTCCCATTGGCGTCAGCCAGCCTTGCGGAAGACGGGAAATAAACTCAAGGCACTGCGCCGCGCGGGCGGCCTCTTCTACCTCCTGCCGCGTCGCCTGTGGGCGCGCGATACGGATATTCGCCAGCAGCGTGTCATCAAACAGCCAGACATCCTGGAAAACAACAGAAATTAGGCTATTGAGCTGTTCCGGCGTCAGGCGGCGAATATCGACGCCGCCAATAGAAATCTGCCCTTGCTGCGGATCGGCATAGCGCATTAACAGTTTGGTGACGGTAGTTTTGCCTGCGCCGGAGGCACCCACCAGCGCGCTCATACTGGCTGCCGGGAACGTCAAAGAAACATGATTAAGCGCGTGGCCGTCGCCTTCTTCGTAGCGATAGCTGACGTTGTCAAAGCGGATATCGTAACGTTCCGGCATCTCGCTTTGCTCTGCGACGGGAAGCGGTGCTATCGCCATAAACTGCTCAATCCGTTGCAGGGCGCTGGCGATCAGTTCCACAACCGAGGTGTAGCTGATAAACATCGCCATCGGTTCTGCGAAGCGCATAATCATCGCGACGGCGGCAATCAAAAAGGCGAGGTTCAGAGTGCCCGTCACTACCCAGACGATCCCGGATAACACCACCACCTGTAGGCCCAACTCCACGACGCTGGCGATCAGCATCGTCGCGCCAGCGCCCTGACGGTGAGTGCGGGTCTGTAAGTTTTCCAGCGCATTGAAATGCGCCAGCAGCGCCCGGCTTTTATCGGCATCGCTGCCGCAGGTGCGCAATACCATCATCCCCTGAGCAAATTCAACGATATCGCCGCTCAGACGCTGGTGCGCTTCCCCCAGCGTCTGCATTTGTCGCCGCATCGCCGGGCGGCGCCAGTAATAAAACGGCACCAGCAGAGGGAAGATCAGCAACATCACCAGCCCCAGCCGCCAGTCTATCCACAATGTCGCCAGCGACGCCGTCAGCGGCGTGACAATGGTGAGCAGCAAAATATTGGCTATCGCAATAACATAATTGAGGTTTTCATCCACGCTGCCCAGCAGCAAGGCGTTCATTTCACCCGCCCTGCCGCGCTGGAGCTTCTCCAGCGGCACGCGGCGTAACTGCTCGCCAAGTCGCAGGCGCAACTCATGGGTAGCCTGCGCCAGATGACCACGGTATTCAAAGCCCAGGCCATACCAGCGTAGCACCAGCGTCACAATTGCGGCGACGCTGAAGGCCATAGCCCAGTTAAGAAGTTGCGGCGCGTCTCCCCGTAACAGCGTATCAATGATCGGATAAAGACAGGCAAAGGCGATCCCCTGCATGAATGCCGCCAGCAACAGCGCCAGCATACTGCGTCGCAGCATCCTGGCCTGACTGCCAACGCTGGAGATAAGCTGGCGCCAGATGACGCGCCAGGCCAGGTTATCCGCAGGATTATTGTCTTTCATTTTCCATCACCTCTTCCTGTGTTCCACCCGGCACCCAATGCTGCGCCTGCTGATAGTGTTGCCAGAGCCGTTGATACAGGCCGCCCTGCGCCAACAGTTGCGTATGGTTCCCCATTTCCCTGAGCTGTCCGTCGGAAAACAGCAATATCACATCGGCCTGAGTCACCATTGAGAGACGATGCGCGACCATGATGACCGTCCGGCCACGCATGGCCGCCGCGAGCGCCTTGATAAGCGCCGCTTCGTTTTCCGGGTCAGCAAACGCCGTCGCCTCATCGAGCACCAGGATGGGGCGATCCTGCAAAAGCGCCCGGGCGATAGTAATGCGCTGCCGCTGGCCGCCGGAGAGAAATACCCCACGTTCCCCGACTCGAGTGTTGTAACCTTCTGGCAGAGCGCTAATAAAATCATGGGCCTGCGCCACTCTGGCCGCCGCTATAACCGCCTCCAGCGGCGTATCCGGCGCGCCCAGACGAACGTTATTGGCTATCGTGTCGGCAAAAAGGAAGTTGTCCTGAAACACAAACGAGAGTTGCTTCATCAGGGTGTCCGTCTGCATATCACGCAGATCCACGCCGCCAATACGGATATGGCCTTTGTCCGGGTCGGCGTAACGCAGCAGCAAGCGCGCCACGGTGCTTTTTCCGGCGCCGCTTGGCCCGACCAGCGCCACAATTTGCCCGGCAGGCACATGAAAGCTCACCTCCTGCAACGCGGCGCCAGTACGCGCTTGCGGATAATGAAAGCTCACCTGCTCAAAGGTAATGCTCGCCTCTTGCGGCTGCTGGTCAGACTGCGGCAGCGATAACTCCGGCATCGCGAGAACCTGATAAATACGCTGAATGCTTAAACGCGTTTGCGCGACCAGGTTATTGAGCATCATCATTGGCATTACGGCTTCGGCCATTCCGCTGCCCAGCAGTAAAACGGCCACCCACGCGATAAAATCGAAACTGCCATAGTGCAACAGGCCGTATCCCGACCAGATCAGGACAAACAGGGTCGGGAGAGGATTCAGAATCGAGAAGGAAAAACGCGCTGAAAAACCGGCTTTGCGATACCAGGTTTTGAGCACATCGACCCACTCTTCAAGGGCGCGTTGATAGCGCAAAAAACTGGTGCTGCCGCTATCAAACGTTCTCACCACGGGCATGGCCTGCACGAACTCAATAACCGCCGCGCTAACCTGCTCGCGCGCCTTATGATAACGCTGAGCCATATCTTCCGAACGCTGGCGGGCGAGCACGAGAACAACCGATCCAAACGCCAGTACCCCCAGCGTCGCGATTGCCAGCCGCCAGTCCAGCCAGAACAAGATAACGATTGTCGCCAGCGGCATGATGATCGCGCGGGCATAGAGCGGCGTGCTGTCGGCCACAAAAATATGTAACGACTTCACGTCATCCAGCATCACTTTCGCCACTGACCCGCTGCCCATTTGCTGTAACACGCCAGGCGGAAGCTGCAATGCTTTACGGGCTAACCTGCTGCGCAGAATGTTCTCCAGATGAAAAGCCGCGTAATGAGAGGTGTTGAACGCCTGTAAGCGCAGAACAAAAGTTAAGACCACGCAGCCGATCACGCCGCCCAGCGGCCAGGCAGGAATAGCGTCAGGCGTCGCGCGAATGTCACGCAGGCTCCACGCCAGAAAAAGGAGCGCCCCCAGGCTGGTTAATGCCGCCAGCCCCGCCAGCGCCATAGCTAAAATAACCTTCCTGCGAACCGGTGTAATCACCTGCCAAAGAGGAAATCGGGACAGCGATTCAGTATTGGATGATTGAGATGACATGGGAGTAACTGAATTTCCTGATGAATTTTTACGGACGCCAAAAACGACAATTCAGGGTGGCGTTCTGAGAATTAATGTGAATAATAACCATTATCAATAACTCATCTACCCCATTCGGTTCTATTTATACCCGCATTGGTCTAAGCCACAGGGAGATAACCAGGTCATGACGGAGTCACCGCAAACGCAATCTGAAATCTCTATTCACCAGTTGGTGGTCGGGAAACCTGCAAACGATGGCAATATTCCTGCTCAGTGTGAACTGCTGCGCTGTTCGTTGCAGGAAGGTATGGATATTTTGCTCTGGAGGGGCCATTTTGCGCGGCCTGAGACGTTGCAGCTACACGACGATCTGGGCAGGATTAACTTCTCGTGCATCCTGGAAGGCACATCGCGCTTTGCGATTCAGGGACTCCGGCGTCACACCGACTGGGAGCTTGCGCGCAATCGCCATTACATTACCCATACGCCAGACTGTCGCGGCAGCGCCTCCTATTGTGGCCGATTCGAGAGCATTACCCTCTCCTTCAGCCCTGAAACCCTCGCGCTGTGGGTGCCGGATATTAGCGCGGTCATTAAGAATAAGATCGACTCCCACTGCTGTTGCCAGCAGCACCGTTGTAATGCTGAAACCCACTTAACGGCTCAGGCCTTGCGTCACGCGCTGATGCGCATGCACGGCGGCTTCAGTCATGAACAAAAGCCGTCGACGCTATGGTTGCAGGGGCAAAGTCTGGTCATGCTCAGTCTGGTGCTGGATGAACATCGCGAAGACGCCAGTTGCCTCTCCTGCCACTTCAACCCGATGGAACGCCAGAAACTGCTGCGGGCGAAGGATCTGCTGCTGGCTGATCTGACGCAAGCGCCGGGCGTCGCGGAGCTGGCCAGAGAGTCCGGTCTGAGCGTTCTCAAAATTAAGCGAGGCTTCCGCGTTCTGTTCAACAACAGCGTCTATGGCCTGTTTCAGGCTGAACGAATGCAGGAAGCCAGAAGACGCCTGGCCAACGGCAATACCTCCGTCATGACGGTGGCGGCCGATCTGGGCTATGCCAACGCCAGCCATTTCTCTGCCGCCTTCCAGAAACAGTTTGGCGTAACTCCTTCGACCTTTAAACGCGGGATGTAACCGGGGTCGCGCCCCCCTAAACTCCTCCCTGACAGAGGCCCGGATACCCCATCCGGGCCTCTGTTCTTTCCGCCTGTTACCAACCCGAAACGGGCATAAATAAACCCGTTTCGGGTAGCATCCAATTGTTAATAATTATTATTCTCATATGAGTAATGCTTTTCGGTAAGACGTGCCATCAGGAGGAAGAATGATTTCTGGCGCACCATCTCAGGATTCGCTGTTACCGGACAACCGCCACGCGGCTGATTACCAACAATTACGCGAGCGGCTCATACAGGAACTGAATTTAACGCCGCAGCAGTTACATGAAGAGAGCAACCTGATCCAGGCCGGCCTGGATTCCATAAGATTGATGAGATGGTTACACTGGTTTCGTAAAAATGGCTACCGCCTTACCCTTCGCGAGCTGTATGCCGCCCCCACGCTGGCGGCATGGAACCAGTTAATGCTCAGCCGGTCGCCGGAGAACGCGGAAGAAGAAACGCCGCCCGACGAATCATCCTGGCCGAACATGACCGAAAGTACCCCCTTCCCATTGACGCCAGTACAGCACGCCTACCTGACGGGCCGCATGCCGGGGCAGACGCTTGGCGGCGTGGGTTGCCACCTGTATCAGGAGTTTGAAGGCCATTGTCTGACGGCGTCGCAGCTGGAGCAGGCCATCACGACCTTGCTGCAACGCCACCCAATGCTGCATATCGCCTTTCGCCCCGACGGGCAGCAGGTCTGGCTACCGCAACCTTACTGGAACGGCGTCACCGTTCATGATTTACGCCATAACGACGCTGAAAGCCGCCAGGCCTATCTGGACGCACTGCGCCAGCGCCTGAGTGATTAGACTTGAGATAAATGACAGGGAATAAGTGAGATATTTATGGGAAGAACTGGGTCAAAATGGGAAGAGACTAGGAGGAATATGCAATAACCTTACAGTATGTGAAAATCAGACCGGCCCGAAAAAAAACAGAACTCGCGCCAGCCTGATTGCAGATATTACTCTTTTTTCTCCGTATCTGCATCGGGTTCATCAGCAAATAGCTTGCCCTGCATCCGATCCAGTTCTTCTTTTCTTACCCGCTTAACCACGCTGTAGACCCACTGAAGCGAAACACCAAATTTGCGGGCCAGTTCGTGGTGGTTGCGTCCGTTAAACTCCCTGAAGATTTCCCGGTCGCGCTGACTGACCTTCCATACCATGCCCATCGGGAAATAAACGTTTTGCCCGCCCCAGACCTGCATCATTCGGTTCGCGACGGCCTGACCAATCTGGTCGGCAACTTCGGGCTCAATATCAATAATCTCGCGAACGGTCTCAGAGGTATGCTGTGCCAGTTCCACCAGGAGTTCCGGCCCCTTACTTCGAAACTGATTCAGGTCGCTCATGTTTGACTCCCGCAGCTCTGCGCTGCCACTTCTTCAGTTTCTCAATAACACTGCTTGCCTGTTCAGTACTGAGCCAGCGCAGGGCGCTGATGCCCGTTTCCCGCTTGATCCACCTCGCTAATGCATTTTCTGAACGGTCACGAACAATGCCGGCAGCAGCCATTTCAAGCCATAGCGCACGAATTTTCCTGGACTGCGGATGGTTATCCAGCGGTAAACCGGAGCTGGCTTTTCTGGCTGGTTTAACGCGAAAGCCTTTCTTTTTCATGGATTCCAGCACGCAGTTTAGTTGTGTGGTATCCATTCCTTTGGTTGAGGCTTTACCGGTCAGCCCCTGTAACATCTGGCGGTAGGTGTCTTCATCCATACCCAGTTCATTACGGGCAATATGGATAAGCTGTATCAGGCGTTTTTTCTGCATATCATCTCCTTTTTTTCAGTCTGTCGGCAACAATGTCGGTTGCAGCTGGCAGGGTGACTGGCCAGAACAACATGACGGCGGTCATGTACAGGATGTAATGCGCGGTGTCGTAGTGCCTGCCATAGCCCAGGGAACGATGAAGTCTTGCGCTGCATGATCCTGCGTACATATACCAGAAAAGAAAACAGACAATGGTTTCAGTAGTCATTCTGAATACCTCCCCATTCGATATGAATATTACGGGCAGCAATGACAGGGTCGTTATTCCACCATGCACCTGACATGTATTTTTCAACCTGTTCGCGTCCGGCAATAACACCAATTGTGATCCCCGGCCTGACGTTCTTAAAAAAGGCGCGGGCAAAAAGGTATCTGGCAGATATTCGGCAGGCTTTTAATTTCCGGCTTTTACCTGATAGCGTAATCATCTGGCCTCCAGTTTCTGTTGTTCCTGCCCACTGACCGGGCGGTGCAGTCTGACGTTCTGCCCTTCACGAAACCCCGCATAGCGCGAGGCGTCGCCATTGCGGCTTCTTCCCGGTTTACGCGCCCTGGTGGTTTGCGTCTGCGGGTATTTATGTTCCAGCCACTGCTGCATCAGTTCACGCTCATCATCGGTCAGGGCAAAGGACTGTATTTCACTGATAACGGCCAGCACCCAGCCTTCGGCAAACTGGTCTCCACGGCTGGTGCGGGTGGCGGTTTTTATTCTTTTGTTCTGTGCACTGATATACTGCTGACGCGCCTTTTTCAGCTGACGGGCCAGCACTTCCCAGGTGTATGCAGCCAGTGCCGCACGTTCCCGGTTGCCGTAGAACCCCACAGACGGATGCGTGCCGGGGTGAATGATGGAGTTAACACCAAATACCTCGCGGATGATGTTCATCAGGCCCAGCATGTAGCGCGGTGGACGGAGACTGCCTGTCGGCCAGTAGTGACTGATGGTTTCATCAATATCACTCATAGCAATGTCGGAATGTGTGATGCCGTGAACATCCATCAGTTTACGGGCTCGGCGCAGTGCCAGAGCGGCCTCGTGCGGGTTGCCGGATGCGGCCAGCGCCAGCAACTTTTTCAGTTTCTCAATGTGTTTATTCTGGTCTGTCATTGTTCTGTATCTCCGGTATTTTTCTGCCGTTTCCATGCCCGGACAGCGTCGGACAGCTCTTTCAGGCTGTATGCTGCTTTAAGCTTTTCCCATAACCACTGTGTTGTTATGTGCATCAGCAGGGCAGCCAGGGCTGCCCCCGCACTGAGGCATGTCGCCAGGCCAGTAAGAATCAGTATCCATGCGGTGATTTCCCTGAGTATGTCAGCCATTGAATGCCTCCCGGTTACTCGTTCGTGTAAATCACGCCCAGTCGTGCAGCCAGACGTTCCAGTTTTTTCTGTTTGTGGAAGTCAATCAGCCGGTCCATCCCCTGAAGGCGCAATTGCTCTGTCATGATTTCCACGTCTGCCAGCTCTGCCGCGAGGTCGCTTTCGCTGCCCTGTCCGTTCAGATTGCGGGCAGCACTGGCCGCCAGTTCAGCGGCCTCTTCTGTCAGTTTCAGGGCCTGTGCGTCCGGCCCGAAACGCTGCAGGGCCAGACGGTAGAGGGCGGTGCGGGTGAGTATGGTGTTCCGTGTCATGCCGCGCCCTCAGTGCTTCCGGCTGACGGTGATGTGCAGGCCGCCTTCTGCAGTGGTTTCCATCCGGTACGGCACCTCATGCGCTGCCGTGTGGGTTAGTGTGTTCACCAGTACCTGCAGGGCAGCCGCCTTTCCGTTGGTCGCCACAATGGCTTGAGCGGTCATGCTGATTAGCGCCGTCAGGACGTGCTTCACATCGGTGAGGTCGCGGCATTCACACTCGTTGACATAGTGTTCAACAAGGGTTCGGGTGCGCTGTCGTGCTTCCTGTGGGGTAATCATTGCGAGTCCTCCCTGTCAGGGCGGGAGAATTCCATGACGGGCACGTCTGCCGAAAAATGCTGGCTGCAGTACGGGCAGACCAGGGTGACGCGTACCGCAGGGATGTGGTATTTACCGGACATCACGGCGATGGCGCTGTGAAAACGCAGGGCTGTTATATCCCTCTCGCACTGAATACATTTAAATATCATGATTTAATTCTCCTCTGTTTCCGGCGTGCAGAAGCCCGCGGCGCTGACGTCGGAATAAAAAAGAAAATGTTTTTATTAAATAATTAACGTGGTGTGTTTACTGCACATCCTGCTCAAAAGGAATTATTGAAAAATCCTCAATGTCGCTTTTAATGGAAATACCGGGAATATTTTTCACGGCCTCTTTTTCATTCAGGATAGCGTCTTTATTTATTTCCTCTTTTACACGAATAAAGCGCTCAAGCCCCAGACGTCTCAGTAATTCAATAACATTATCCGCCCCACGGATACTGACTGATGGCGGACGGTTTCGCCACTGCACCTCGCCGGTGGTGAGGTTAGCGAACTTCACCTTCCCGTTGCCGGTCAGTTCATCACGGTGTGCCTCACACCATGTCTGAATACCGGACTGCAGTTCGGCCATGCGTTTTTTCAGGCTCTCGGTGAGCGGGGCATAACGTGCGGTGATATCGCCAATGGCGTCATTCATTTCTGTTTCAGCCCTGACCAGTTCACGTTGTGCGTCACCGAGTAGTCTGATTCCCTCAATGACCTCTTCACGTGTCCCCGGCACCCAGAGTGCTGCTGCGGCCTTGATACGTTTTGCACCTTTTGTACTTTTTGCCATTTTTTATGATTTCTCCAGTTGTGCTGATTACCACAAAGATTCCGGCCACACGACGCGACAGCCGTGCAGTTCGAAAACGCCCTGACGGAAATATCCCCTGTGGTCATGTCCGGTATACAGATAACAGGCCTTTCCCTGCTCAAGCATGCGCATGCAATGCGCACTCCGGGAAACGCGGATGACAGGTTTGTTACCCCTGATGGTGATGCTTTGTACATCCGTGTTCGTCGCCTTAAGCGCCATAATGGCTGACTGCACTTTGCTGATTTGCTGGTTGATACCTGTGGTGGATTTCATTATTAAACCCCTTTGACAACGTCAGCGTTGACCTGTGGAACCCCGATTTCAGCGGCCAGATTCATGGCGGCTATTACCAGGTTACTGACGGCCAGCGGATACAGCAGGCTGACCATATTTTTACGGTGACTTCCCGGATTGCTCAGGCGGGCACGTATGGCATCCACTGCACCGGCGTCCATAATGTCCGTCAGCTGTTTACCGGCCCGTTGCAGTTTGAACGTCAGAAATTCTTCAAGGTTATTGTCCAGAGGCAGAAGTTCGACCACCTCACAGCGCTGAACGACTTCACGGACTTCCATATTGCGTTCAGACAGTTTTGTCGCCAGTTCCGGCTGGCCAATCAGCACGATGGACAGCAGTTTTTTGAAACCGGACTCCAGCTCAAAAAAGCGTTTGAGGTGTTTCAGTGTCGGAATGGGCAGACTGTGGGCCTCCTCAATCACCAGAACGTGGCTGAACCCCGCCTGGCTGCTGTCTTTCAGGACGCGATGCAACTGGCGAAAACGGGCGTCCTGACTGCGTCTGATGCTTTCCAGTGGTGCGATGGTACTGATAATGGCTTCGGCAATAGCTGCTGCCTTCAGGGTTTTCCCTTTCACATCGTTGTCTTCCATAGCGATGATGTATGGCTCGATAACAATTACCGGCGCATTCTCGCGGTTGATACGTTCAGTCAGGTCGCGGCGCAGCGTGGATTTACCCGCACCGGACTCACCGATGACGGCCATAAACCCACCATGACGGGCTGTCTGGTACAGCGCCTCACGCACGTAGCGAATGTCCGGGGTGGTGAACACATCATCAGAACCCTGCATGGCTTCGTCGGCGAACGGGTCACGGAAAAGACCAAACGCTTTTTTGGTTGCTGGAAATAACACCTGTTTTTTGAGTAACATATTCTCTTCCTCACTGAGGCTCGTTTTATCTGTGGTACCCGCTGTACGGGGCGTGGCCGCGCCCTGTACAGCATCAAAACTCTTCGTTGTATCAATCCCCTGACTTTCCAGCCAGGACGCAAGACGCCGGCGCACTTCTCCGGGGCTGGTGCGGGGCCACGCGTTATGATTCACAATCTGGGCCAGCGTGGCCTCAGAAACATCGACAGCTCTCGCCACCACCGCCTGTGGAATACGGGCCTCTTTCAGTTGCTGCTTCAGTACCAGCATGTTTCCCTCCTCAGTTGCCGTTAACAATGCTGATAACACTGCTGCGGGCCGGTGTGGTCAGCGTGGCCATGACTTCATCCAGTGCGGCTTCCGGTACGCCGTCCGGGTACTGTGCCGTTAACTGGCGGTAATGTTCCGGCGTCCAGGTAAGGCCGTCGGCGCTGAACTTATCGCGCAGGGCTTTCGCGGCCTCCACATGAGTCATGGGACGTTGTTCAGTGCGCGGCCCGCGTACGTCAGAGGCCTGACCACGCTTCGGCATATAGGCCGGAAGTGTGGTGTCGTCGATATGTTTATACGGGTCAAGCCGCCCGCCGAACGGCAGCGCCTTCGCCTTGCGTGCGGCGGCTGCATCTGCGGCGTTGTCTGTACCGGTAACCAGCGCTTCGGTTTCTTTTGCCGCCATCTGTGCCGGGGTTTCCGGCAGGGCTTTGTAACTTTCGCCAAATACCGCCGCGCCTTCAGCAAAGCCAAACTCGTTCTTTCTGACCTCTTCGACCAGGAAGAACGTCTCGTGGCCGTCCTCACCGGTCAGAACCACCTGTGCCACATCGCTGCGCCATGGGTTACGGGTAATCATCAGTTTTTCACCAACCAGTACGCCCGGTACCGTTGATACGTCAAATTCAGTGCCCCGGAACGAGACACGAAGTTTTGGCGTGACTTTGCGGAGTTCTGGTGCCGCCACAGCCAGTTCACGACATACCTCAACGGAAGGCGCTTTTTTCAGCTGCTCAGCAGTAATCTTCAGCCAGATATCCGTGCGGGTTTTACCGTGGCGGCTGTGAACAGCCGTGGCGTTAAAGTGGCTGCGCCATTTCGCGGCCAGCGCGTTGAGTTCTTCCAGACTGTGAACCGGCCGGAACTTCAGACCCGGCTCCAGCTTGCGTTCGATAATGTCACGCGCCTTTTCCACCTGTCCGGTGGCGCGGGCGTTATGCGGCTTGTGCGCTATCAGGTCGATGCCCAGTGAGCGGCACATGTTTTTCGTCATACCCGCGGTGTTTGCCGAGCCGGGGTCGAGATAGAGTATTTTCGGCACGCCGTGCAGCACGTCTGCGCCGCCACGCTCCTGCATGGCGTTGATAAGCACAGAACACAGGTTCTCACCTGATTCCGCGCCCGTCACATACTCAACGTAAATCCAGCCGCTGGCATGGTCGGTAATCTCGTAACTCCACACGCGGTCACTGGCGATACGGGCAAGGTTAGCGGGCTTGTTCTTGTAGAACTTCGCGCTGTCCATCACCTGCAGCCCTTTATGTCCATTGCTCAGGTAGTAAAGCGTGCAGAGTGAGGCGTCAATCTGCCAGACATGATTGGGATGCAGACTGGCCACTTCGGTATGTGGTGCAGGGGCATCCAGTTGTTCCGGGTGCAGGCCATAGTTACGCAGAGCACGGCTGATGGCATCTTCAGACAACGGGAAAAACTCACTGGTGGTTTCATCTGTTCTGCCTGCGGTGATAAAGCCGTTAGCCCGCAGGGTTTCCACTGCATCTGCGATGGAATAGAGACGCTTACCGTTCTTGCGGGTGGCCTCACGCAGTGTGGCAGATATCAGCGCGGCTTCGTCGCGGGTCAGGGCGCTGCGCCCGGCATCGGCGCGTTTTTTGCGTTTATCAGTCACAGAGACCTCCTTCAGCCTGCGCAGCAGAGTGGCGCGGGACATGCCAAGTTCAGCACAGGCAGCGTCGTATATTGCACCGCGTTTACCATGCCCCGCGTCACGTGCCGCGCGGGCGACATAAACCAGTCGTTCAGTCAGGGCAGCATTCATTGGTTATGCCTCCAGCCCGTTAATCTGTGGCGTCGGCTCAGTCAGCCATGAAGGCGCTGCATTGCCTGTTGGCTCGTCCGGCAGGTCAAATGTGGAGCGCAGGCTACGCGCTGTGCTTTCCAGTTGACAGACCAGGCCTGCCATGAAGTCTCTGGGGGTATCAATCATGTTTTCAGCACAATATGCGCACAGCGTCTCAAAAGCGCTGGACAGTCGGACGGCGATAGCAGATTCCGCCTCAACCGCTAATGCTGTTACTTCCGCCCGCAGCTTCTTAACCTCCTCATCAGGCTCAGGCGGCTGAATACGGGATTTCTTCTCCAGTCTGGTGGAGAGTGAATCTATTTTTTCATTTTTGTCGGCGAGTACGCGCTGTTGTGCTGCGTTGGTTTCGCGCGCTTCGCGCAGGGCCTGACGCAATTCACGTACTGACATGCGATCAACGTCGTCAAGCGTCAGGCCGGCAACTGTGCCGCCGTCGGCCAATTCATCAAGTTCTTCATTATCCAGAACCATCAGGTCGTACAGTTTGGCTTTCCCCAAAACGCTCAACGTTGAGCGTTTTGTTGGCTCATCACCTTCTCCCAAAAACTTCATACTGGCTTGCATCATGCGGCGAGCAACTTGTGGTGCAAGTCCGAGTTCATTTTCTAAAATGTTTGTAAAATCACCGTGTGGCTCATTTTCTTTTAAGATGATCAGCCGCTTACCCGCTTCCAGCATAGATTCAGCACTCTGCGCCATATAAAAACGTGCTTCGTGAACAATGCGATCACGTTCATAAGGCAGTCCATCACCAAACTGCTGCATAATTTCCATGCGATGCTGTGTCATAGCGTTCAAATTGACATTGATGTTATCTGACAGCGGAACCTCAACATTCAGTTCAGTGTTAACGGGTGATTTGGTGCGTCCCATTGATTACTCCTTACAAACGACTACCTGAAATAACTCGTTGGTTGATTTCGTTAATACGATCCTGTGCACGCGCCATCTCGTGACTGTGAGCCATGGCGATCTGTAGTAACTGGATTCCCGGTGCGAAACGTCCGTTCTCTAATTTCATGGCCAGTCCCTCTTCAATAAGGGTATTAAGTGCTCGATTGATATTCGCCGGGGACTCCCCCAGGGCTGATGCCAGTTCACCGTTAGAAACACCGTTCAGAGCATGACCGCGTAGAGCTTTGAGTACACGTAGGATGCGGGTCCCAGAACTGGAAATATTTACTTTACTCATGTCACATTTCCATTTTTGCAATATGTGATAACCTGTTGCATATGTGGAAAATTTATGCCGCATTTGACGTGGGTTTTAATCCCAGTTTTACGGCAATTTCATGGGCTTTGCCGTAACGAGCTTTGGTCTGTCCATTGAGAACACGATAGACCTCATTGCGGCTGTAGCCGTGTTCTTCGGCCCAGCGGGTAAACGTGATACCACGCTGACGGAAGAGATTTTTAACTTGTTCGGAAGTCATTGTTGTCTCCTTTGTTGATGCAATGATGTTTGTTTTATATGTGATAGATTATGAGAACTATTGTTCTCATTGTCAATGAGGTTTATGTGAATTTTGATTCTCTTTGCGCGTCGCGGTTCAAAGCTGAGCGTTCGCGGTTATCACTCAAGCAGGCTGAAGTAGCAGCCCTTTGTGGCGTTTCAAGAGAAATGTGGGGGAAATATGAACGAGGGGTTGCTGTTCCCGGAGGTGAGTTACTTGCAGCCTTTGCAAGAATTGGGGCCAATGTACAGTTCATTCTTACCGGGGAGTCATCAGGTATAACTTTATCACGTGATGAAATGGAGTTACTGCAGCACTACCGGCAGGCACCATTACAGGTCAAAGGTTCAGTTTTGTCGGCCTTGACTACTGGCTCCTCCAGAGAACGGGCGGAACAGGTTATTCATGGAGATGTTCTGGGGAATGTTATCAAAGGTAACGTAACCATAGGAACAGGTGGAATAATGAACAAAAATACCAAGAGAAGATGAGTAAAGAGAAGCAAACAGTTAACGGGGATGTGGGTAACGTTGTCAGCGGTGATGTTACCATTCATAACTATTCTGCTGACATACTTCCTTCGGCCCAGCAACCAATTTCGTTGCTGCAAAAACGCGATTTACACAGATTGATGGATGAATTGGTTGATCTGGGGGAAAGTAAGCGCGAGCTATGGATGACGATCCACACGAAACTTAATACCAAAACAGTTAATGAAATGACTGCGGCTGATTATCATGGTGCGGTTGAGATCCTTCAGAGATATGCACAACAGATCCAGAATATGAAGGACTGTAATCTTCTGGTCAGCAAAATAATGGCGCTTACTGACCCTGGGTATCGTCTTGACCGTGACAGATACTGTCTGAAGCATTTCGGTACAACCCATCTTAAAGGCCTAGACAAAGAGCAGTTGCAGGCTGTGTTTGGTTATTTTGATGATCTGCTGAATATTCGTGATGAGAGTAAAACTCTATCACCTCCATCGGAAAGCGGTGCAAAATCAGTCGCAACTGTACCAACCAGAAGCCGGAAGCCTCATGTAGTAGTGTTGGGGGGAGTGTTAGTTCTTGTAGCAATATTTTTCGTGGGAATGATTGTGTTCGCTGGTAAATGGGGAAATGCCAAAGCAGTAGCTTCTACTGAAACCAGCGTTTTTAACATTAAAACCAACGATAAAATAATAGAAGATTCCATCCCCGCACTGCGCAGCATGTTTCCAGGGTTAAATAAGTACTCAGATGATTTCCATTCGGTTTCAAGCTACAAGCAAAAAACGGGCTGGCATACCCTTAAATTTACTGTATCAGCAAAGGCATCCGTCCCCGAAAATTATAGTGTTAAGGGCAAGGTTTGTTACATTAACATAAGCCCTGATGGTAGTTATGCTCGGGTTTTGACTGCTCCATGTCGTTCACTGCTACTTGATCAGCAAAGCACTCCTGACAGTAAATACCGTTTTATTCTTAAATAGAAAATAACAGCTGAATTACCATGGGATCAGAAAAAAGACAAAGGCGGCATCATGCTGCGTTCTGAAATTTTAATGTAAAAGGTGATGAACATGGCAGGGATTCAGGTTATCGCAGGAAGTTTTCCTAAAGGGTGGGCAAGCATGGGGTTCGGTACCATCGTGTTTGCCAAAAAACCAAAACAAGGCTTTCCTGAAAATATTGTATTAAATCTGAAAGAAGAGCTTTTATCGATTGAACTTGCGGATAGTGAAGAGGAAAGCCGTATAGGTAAGGCGGCAGGCGCAGGTTTGCTTGGTGGATTAATCTTTGGTGGTGCAGGGTTGGTCATTGGAGGTTTGCTTGGTGCGGCGGACAAGACGAAAAAAACTATCACTTTTAAGGCAATGTTTACGGGAAATAGGTTACTTCTGGCTAAAACAGATTCAAAAACTTTTGTAAAACTTCAGTCAATTGCTGCTGATAATGCCCATAACGCATCTGTAATCAACATGAAGCAAACTAACAGGGGCGATGTTTCTTCTCGTAAACAACTAACAGAAAATCCACAGCAGCAAGACTTACCTGCGCCCGCTACAACAGTAAAAATGACTGCCAAAGATAAGTTAGAATCGGCTCTTGGGCTGGGAATCATCGTTATAGCTGTTTGGGCAATAATACACTTCTTTTTTTAGTGCAGCCCTTCAGGGCTGTTTCTGTTCAGGAGGTATCTTAAGGATTATCCGGGGCGTTTTCCTGTTTGCCGTACTTCGGAGACGAACAACATTCTGTTGGCTGACCGGTGAGTTTACGTAACTCCTTCATGAGCAGCTCCTGATCGTAAACTGTCATCAGTGCCGCAATGGTGGCATGCAGTGCATCGGGCAGTATCCAGGGTTGCCGGCCCGTGGGGCATATAACATCCAGCAGCTCATTCGTCCGACAGATACGCTCCTCGCCGTATGACAACAGGCCCTGTCCCGTGTATTCCTCCAGCCTGATCACTGTGCCACCCCGTGGCTTCTGCCAGGTCGTCAGATCTTCGCCATTCATACGGCGCTCATTCTCCACGTCAGCAGCATCGACAATGACGCTGTTTCCGAGTTCCTGTTTCACCATCTCTTCTATCCGCGCCAGTACGTAACTTTTACCGCTGCCCACAGGACCGGACACAGTGACAGTGATGACCGGATTCAGTGTGTGCGTCATATCGTATTCTCCTCTGTGAATAATTCATCGTTTATCCTGCACATCCCGTATCCCCGGCTCTCTTAACGCGCTTTAAAATCCTTCGCGCCCTGTATTTGTGATGCTGTCTCCACCAGATAAGGAGACACACATGAAAAACCTGAAAAAATTCATTCCCCCTGTTAAAAAACCTCGCCTCAGCGGCTGGCTGCTGACCTCAGTGCTGTTGCTGGGCACCATCGCTCTGGTCTCACCACAGCAGCTGCCTGTTGTGATCTACAAGCTGGCACTCATCACGCTGGCAGCAGTGCTGGGTTACTGGCTTGACCGTTCGCTCTTCCCCAAAGCCCGTCCCGGTCAGTACCTGAAACATGACGACAGGCTGATGGCTGAAGGGCGTTTCCCGGTACAGACCGGCCTTCACCTGGTGTTTTCTGCTGCGTTAATCCGCCGTGCACTGATTGTTGCAGCGGTCTGCCTGGCTGTTGCGATGGGGCTTTAATCATGAACTGGCCGCAGATCACCTGGATTGTATGCATGTCCCTGAAACTGGCTTTCGAAGCCTTTCGGGTCTTCATCAGAACCGAACGCCTGTCAGTCCGCGCCGGGACCTTTCTGGTTCATATGGCATGGGTATTCTTTGTCGCAATGTTGCTCTGGTGTGGCGGCTTTTTTAGCCAGGCATGCGCAGCACAACCTCCGCAGGCTGCGCTGCAGTATCGCGATGATGTGATCCGTAATGCCCGGCTTGAATGGGGACTGTCTGCGCCGGTGGCCGATTTCGCCGCGCAACTGCATCAGGAAAGCGGCTGGCGACCTGATGCGATCTCGCCGGCTGGCGCTCAGGGACTGGCGCAGTTCATGCCTGCCACTGCCGACTGGATAAGCCAGTTGATACCGATGCTGAGCAGTCGTGAGCCGTTTAATCCGGCATGGGCTATCCGGGCGCTGGTCAGCTATGACCGCTGGCTGTGGCAGCGTGTCAGCGCCGCCAGTGACTGCGAGCGTATGGCCATGACACTGTCGGGCTATAACGGTGGTCTGGGCTGGGTACAACGGGACAGGCGGCTTGCATCACAGAAAGGTCTGGACAGCACCCGCTGGTTCGGACATGTCGCCACGGTGAATGCCGGACGCAATGCGGCCAGCTGGCGGGAGAACCGCCATTATCCGCAGCGCATCCTGCGCGAACTGGCACCGCGATATCTCACATGGGGAGGCAGCAGTTGTGTGGCATCTGGTTAAAAAGCTGCCGTGGCGCGGCATTCTGCTGGCCATTCTTATCAATGCCTTTCTGGTCGGCCTGTATGCCATGGGATACAGAAGTGGTCATGACTCTGCAAAGCGTGACGGTGATACCGCGCTCAGTCAGTTGCAGTCAGCATTTGACGCGTACAAAACGGAGCAGGCAACGCTTGAGAATGCTGCGCTGCGGGCCTGGGCCAGACGGTATCAGGAGCAGGTGGCCGCCGGGCAGCGGGCTGAAGCCGGTTATCTTGAGCAGATTGCTCAACTGGAGAGCCGGAATAAACAACTACAGGGGCAAATTAACGATGTCACACAGCGCTGGATTGATGAAAAAGGTAAGAGCCATCCCATTGAGTGCGTGTTTACTCGCGGTTTCGTGCGCCAGTACAACGCCGCACTCGGATATGACAACGCATCCGTCGACACCGGTCATTCAGACTCAGTTGCCGCCGCTGGCACCCGCTCTGGCACAGCGACCGGGCAACCTGAAACCACTGACACCCGGTTACGCGATTCGGGTGTCTCCCAGCGTGACGTTCTCGCCAACATCATCGACAACGCAGGACAATGTCGTCGCTGGCGGAACCAGATAAACGCGTTACTGGATGAACGGGAAGGATTACAGAAATGACACTGCAGGTTGAATTCTGGACGGTGGTGAGTTTTCTGCTCACCTTCATGGGGTTTGTGGGAGGGCTCGCCAAATGGTTGTTCAGTAAAACAGAAGAACGCCAGGCGGCACGATTCGCCTCCCTTGAACAGGCCCTGCAACAATCCGCCTCCAACTGGGGCGAGCTGGAAAAAGAATTTATGCGATTTAAAGCGGATTTACCGCTGAATTATGTCCGTCGAGAGGATTATATCCGTGGCCAGACAGTCATTGAGGCCAAACTGGACGCGCTTTATAACAAACTGGAAGTGGTACAGCAGTACCGCAATACCGGAGGTCAATAATGGTCGATATTACCCGGGTACGCCGCGAATCCCTGCGCTGGAGTCTGCTGGTTGCCCTGAACAAGACCCGCCCTTACACCGCCAGCGAGACGCTGCTGCTGGATGTGTCCCGTGCCATCTACCCGGACACCACACCGCTGGAACTGCGCCGCGAACTGGATTATCTGGCTGACCGTAAAATGGTTGATCTGGAGAAAAAACCTTCTGGCGACTGGTTTGCTGACCTGACCCGCCTCGGCGTAGACCTGGTGGAATACACCGTGGAATGTGGTCCGGGTATTGCCCGCCCGGAAAAGTACTGGAGTGAATAATGGCCAGACGCAGCACAATAGAAAAGCTGCCGGAAGATGTGCGCCGCTGGCTTGAACGGGCGCTGACTGAATCCGGCTTCAGCGGGTATAACGAGCTGGAGTCCCTGCTGCGTGAGCGGGGGTACGTCATCAGCAAATCCGCTATCCATCGCTATGGACAGAAGATTGAGCGCCGCTATGGTGCTATCCGTGCGGCAACAGAAGCGGCCCGCATGCTGACCGAAGGCGCAGCAGACGATCAGGATGCGCGTTCGGAGGCTGTGATAGCCCTTATTCAGACCGAGCTGTTCGAGAGTATTGTCCAGTTGCAGGAGGCGGAAGAAGGCGAAGTCGATCCTAAAGAACGCGTGGCCCTGCTGTCGAAGGTGGCGAAGAATGTGGCTACGCTGTCCCGCGCGTCCGTCAACCTCAAAAAGTTCCAGTCTGAAGTACGGGCCAGAGCGCAGCAGGCAGCCAGCAACGCCGAGAAAATTGCCCGTAAGGGGGGACTGTCAAGCGACGCAGTACAGGCGCTTCGTCGCGAGATTCTGGGGATTGCCACATGACAAAATCATCCGGAGTGATTTTAAACGCCGCTGGCGGTGGCCCCGAAGGGATGAGTCCCATGGACGGGAGGAATAACCTTGCTCCCGTTTTGCCTGATACCTCGGCGCTGGATGCTCCTCCCGTTCTGTTGCCTTACCAGCAGCGCTGGGTGGCAGACACCTCTCCGCTTAAGGTGATAGAAAAGAGCCGTCGTACCGGTATTACATGGGCTGAGGCATCCGATAACGTACTGACCGCCGCCTCTTCTGCGCCAGCAGGCGGGATGAATGTGTATTACATCGCTTATAACCAGGACATGACCGTCGAATACATTCAGGCGTGTGCGATGTGGGCACGGGCATTCAACTATGCGGCCAGTGAAATTGAAGAAGGATTCTGGGAAGAGGACGACGACGACAAACACATCAGGACTTACACCATCAAATTTCCTGACTCCGGCTTTCGTATTGTTGCGCTCTCCAGCCGCCCGTCTAACCTGCGTGGCCGTCAGGGTATTATTGTTATCGACGAAGCGGCGTTCCATGAGCAACTGGACGAACTGCTGAAAGCGGCGCTGGCGATGCTTATCTGGGGGGGAAAGGTACGCGTTATCTCCACCCATGACGGTGACGACAATCCGTTCAATACGCTTATCGGGGATATCCGTGCCGGACGTCAGGGAGGCAGCATACATCGCATCACTTTCCGGGAAGCCGTATCTGAGGGGCTGTTCCGGCGCGTCTGTCTGCGCACCGGGAAGGAATGGTCGGAGGCATCCGAGCAGGCCTGGATGGCATCGGTGTACAAATTCTACGGTGCCGGCGCATCCGAAGAGCTTGACTGTATTCCGGCCAACGGTGGCGGTGCCTGGCTGTCCCGTGCCCTGATAGAGTCCCGCATGTCCGCTGATACGCCGGTATTGCGTCTGACCTGCAAGGAAGGTTATGAACTGCTGTCTGATGAGGTTCGCTTCCGCGAGACGCAGGACTGGCTTGATGAGTATCTGAAACCCTTGCTGGAGGCACTCCCCACTGATGCCCGCTCTTTCCTGGGGCGCGACTTTGGCCGTAGCGGTGATTTGTCGGTGGACTATCCCCTGCTGCAGGAGAAGAACCTGGTACGACGCGTGCCATTCGTACTGGAGCTGCGTAACGTGCCGTTCAGACAGCAGGAGCAAATCACCTGGTATCTGATGGATGGCCTGCCCGGTCTGCTGGGTGCAGCGTTTGATGCCCGTGGTAATGGTGCCTATCTGGCTGAATACGCCATGCAGCGCTACGGCTCCGGCCGGGTTCAGCAGGTGATGCCAACCGAAGGCTGGTACCGGGAGCATATGCCTCCGGTCAAAGCTGCACTGGAAGACGGTAACCTGGTGGACTTACCAAAGGATGAAGACACACTGGATGACCTGCGGGCCGTTCAGGTGGTGAACGGTGTCCCCCGCGTACCGGAGCAACGCTCAAAAGCAAAGGCTGACGGTGGTAAACGCCACGGGGATTCAGCCATCGCACTGGCGCTGGCGTATTTCGCCAGCCGTGAAATTAACAAAGGGCCGGTGAAGGCAAGCTCACGCCGTCGTCGTCAGGCGGCCCGTATGCTGGAGGGATTCTGATGGCGAGGGGTATCTGGGTTTCACCCGATGAATTTGTTGCTTTTTCTGAGCCTCAGAAATCACTGACCGCGCAGATTGCCTCCCGCAGCCGCGCGATCGACTTTTACGGACTGGGCATGTATCTGCCCAATCCTGATCCCATTCTCAAGGCTCAGGGACGGGATATCCGTATCTACCGCGAACTGCGCACCGACCCGCTGGTTGGGGGCTGTATCCGCAGACGTAAAGCAGCGCTCAAATCACTGGAGCGTGGACTGGAGCGCGGTCACGCTTCTGCCCGGGTCTTCCGTTTCATCCGCGACATGCTCGACGATCTGGATCTGTCCCGCATCATCGGTGAGATGAGTGATGCCGTGCTCTACGGGTATCAGCCCTGTGAAATCATGTGGGGCCGTTCGGTCAGGGCGTGGGCAGTGACGGATATTGTCGGCAAACCGCCTGAGTGGTTTCAGTTTGATACGGACAACTGCCTGCGCTTCCGGGCGCGTGATGCGGGTGTGGAGGGTGAGCTGCTGTCACCGTCAAAATTCGTGGTGCCGGCACAGGATGCCTCGTATGACAATCCTTACGGTTTCCCGGACCTGTCCATGTGCTTCTGGCCGGTCGCCTTCAAGAAAGGCGGGATGAAATTCTGGCTCCGCTTTGCCGAAAAGTTTGGCTCCCCGTGGGTGATCGGTAAGCACCCGAGGGGTGCAAATGATGCAGAGATTGAAAAACTGCTGGACTCCATGGAGCAGATGGTGGAGGACGCGGTGGCCACCATCCCCGATGACAGCAGCATCGAACTCAAAGCCGCGGATGGTAAGGCGGACAGCAGCGAGGTATTCCGCGAGCTGATCACACTGTCACGCAGTGAGATCTCCATTGCATTACTTGGTCAGAATCAGACCACGGAAGCGAACAGTAACAAGGCCTCTGCACAGGCCGGGCTGGAGGTAACGGCTGATATCCGCGATGCGGATGCGGACATCATTCAGGCAGCAGTGAATCAGGTTATCAGAACGGTGGTCACCCTGAACTTCGGCGATGTGCCGTGTCCGGTCTGGGCCATGTGGGAACAGGAGACCATTGATGACACCCGCGCCACCCGCGACGAAAAACTCACCCGGGCGGGTCTGCGTCTGACCCCGCAATACTTTAAGCGTGAGTACCAACTGCAGGACGGCGATATTGACGAGACATCACCGTCGGAACGCCAGAATAACATGCTGCCGCTGTCATTTGCCGAGGCGATTGATGCCGATATTCAGGCTCAGCAGCAGCTTGACGACGCGCTGGACATTCTGATGAACGGAGGTGTGTTAAATGGCACGCTGGAACCCGTCCTGGCACCTCTGTTTAAGCGGGTCGAAAACGGGGTTAACCCGACTGAGCTGCTGGGCGAACTGGCGGAGCTCTACCCTCAGATGAACACGGACGATCTGCAGGAACGGCTGGCCCGTATTCTCTTTGTGGCAAATATCCGGGGACGTCTGCATGAGCGTGACAACGGCTGAACTGGCGTACTGCATGACGCTTCCCCCGAAGCGGGCAGTCAGTTACCTGAAGTCCAAAGGGTATCAGATTACCTGGGACTGGGAAGAAATGTGGCAGGAGGCCCATGCCCGCGCCTTTACCGTTGCTAAAGTGACCCGCCTGGATATCCTGGAAGATATTCGCGGGGCACTGCAGCAGGCTGTCGATGAAGGAAAAACCGATCGCTGGTTCCGGCAGGAGCTGGAGCCGGTGCTGAAGCGTAAGGGATGGTGGGGACCACGTGACACGACTGACCCGGTAACGGGTAAGCCGGTCACCATTCAGCAGGGCAGTCCGTGGCGGCTCGATACCATCTTTCGCACCAATATGTCCGTACTCTACAGCGCCGGTCGTTGGGCGGAACAGATGGAAAACGTCGACGACAGGCCGTACTGGATGTATACCGGCATCAACGACAGCCATACCCGCAGGAGCCATCTGGCGCTGCATGGTCTGGTGCTGCGCTGGGATGACCCGTTCTGGCAGGCATTTTACCCGCCGAACGGCTGGCGCTGCCGCTGTAGTGTGATTGCCCTGAGTGCGGCGGATGTACGTGCCCGTGGCCTGAAGGTTATCAGCTCCGGCTCTGCCATGGGCCAGGAACTGAAACTGGTCTCAGAGAAAACCGGCGAAATGCGGAACGTGGCCACCTTTAATACCGGCACCACGAAGGTGACCACCGACGTCGGCTGGTCTTATGCACCGGGGGCAGCATACCGTCCCGACCTGGCCCGCTATCAGGGTACGCTTCAGCCACTGGCACAACAGGAACTGAGAGGATAACAATGGCTTCCGATAACCTGGTCAGTATCACCATTAACGATAAATCCCTGCGCCGGAGCCTCCGTGCGCTGGATCTTGCTGCCACAGACCTGGAGCCCGCGATGCGCAAAATCGCCGGAACCCTGCTGGCGGAAACACAGTTTAACTTTCTTGATGAGGGGCGTCCGGGGTGGATCCCCTCGCTGGCAGCGGAAGAACGTGACGGGCAGACACTGCAGGATACCGGGCGTCTGATGGGGTCAGTATCAACCGACCATGACGACCGGCAGGCTGTTGTGGGGACCAACGTTGTTTACGGTGCCATTCACCAGTTCGGGGGTAAAACGGGGCGTAATGAGTCTGTTGAACTTCCGGCCCGCCCGTTCCTGCCGGTGACGGGGGATGGAGAACTACAGCCTGAAGTGGTAATCCCCATCCTCGATACCATTGTCCGCCATCTTGAATCAGCGGCCCGTCGCTGAGTTTTCTCTCTTCAGGCGGGTGATTTATCATTGCCAGCGAATGAGGGGCTGTATTACCTTTATAAAGGCTTTACAGCCTCTGTTTTATAACCGCCTCCGGTTCACCGCATTGCTTTCCCTGTCCTTCTCCCCTGATGTTTTCTAAAGCAGATTAAAATCGCCGGGCCTGCATTTCTCACAAACTGTCTCCGACAACATAACGCGGGACAGCAAAATGTCAGCCATTCACATTTTTAAAGCCGGTACTCATACCGATATGCACGGCAAAAAACTGCCGTTCACGCCAGACGATCTTGCCGCCTGCGTGAAAGCCTATGACCCGTCCGTCCATGAAGCACCACTCGTGATTGGTCATCCCAGAACGGAAGACCCGGCGTGGGGCTGGGTGAAAGCCCTGTCGCTCAGCGGCGTCGATCTGATGGCAGAGCCTGCCCAGCTGGACCCGCAGTTTGCTGAGATGGTCACCGACGGACGATTCAAAAAAGTGTCCGCCTCTTTCTACCTCCCGGATTCACCGTCCAATCCGAAGCCCGGCGTGCTCTACCTTCGCCATGTGGGCTTTCTCGGGGCACAGCCACCTTCCGTCAAGGGGCTGAAACAGGTGTCCTTCAGTGAGCAGGAAGAAGGTGTGGTGGAGTTCGCCGACTGGCAGGCCATCACGAATGCCTCCCTGTGGGGAAAGCTGCGCGATTTTCTGATCGCCCGCTTCAGTCTGGACGAGGCAGAAAAAGTCCTGCCGGAATGGCAGCTCAACAGTCTGCGCGAAGAGGCGTACCGCGACACACTGTCGCAGGATGCAGCAGGTGCACAATTCAGTGAGACAGGCCCGGGGCCGTCTTCCGCAAGTAACGAGGAATCATCGATGACAAAAGAAGAGATTGAAGCCCTTCAGGAGGAGAACCGCCGCCTGAAGCAGCAGGCTGCTGATCGCGATGCGCGTGATGCACAGGTCAGACAGGAGCAACTGCATAAGGACAATGTGGCCTTTGCAGAAAAACTGGTCGCAGAGGGCCGTCTGGCTCCCCGCGCCTCCTCCGTGGTGGTTGCCCTGCTGGATGCCGTCGCCGGTGGCGACAAGCCGGTGGAGTTTGCTGAGGGGGAAAGCCGCACACCGCTGGCCACCGCCTTTCGTTCATTGCTCTCCGACGGGGAGCCGGTGATGAATTTCGCCGAACAGGCCACAAAAGAGCGTGTCGGCGACACGGTGAAGGTGGATGTGGCAGAGTTTGCGGAAGCCGATCCTGAGCGTCTGGCCCTGCATCAGAAAGCAGTGGCCCTGTCCAAAAAAGAAGGCATCAGCTATGAGGCTGCTGTCGCACGCTGCCTGTAATTTAAGGAGAGAGCATGTCTGATTACTTAAAAGGTAAACGTGTCGTTGATCCGGTACTGACCAGTATCGCCCGTGGCTATAAAAATGCCGCATTCATCGGCGAACGTATTTTCCCCGTCGTGCTGACGGACAAGGAAGGCGTGCGTGTACCGACCTTCGGGAAAACCGCCTTTGTGGAATATGACACCGAGCGTGCCGTCGGGGCGGACAGCAATGTTCTGGTCCGTGAAAAAACAGGCACGCTGGACCTGGTGCTGGGTGAACACGATCTGGCTGCGCCGGTGGACTATCGCGAGCAGGCGGAGTCCATGTTTAACGAAGAGAGCAAGGCCATCCGTCGCGCCACGAATGGCGTGAACCTGCGCCGTGAACTTATCGCTGCCCGTCTGGCTCAGGATGAAAAGGTCTACCGTACCGGGCACGTCAAAAAACTGACAGCCAGTGATCGCTGGGCCGGTGGTAAGGGGGACCCCATCGGGGTGATTGAAGCCGGTATGGAAGCGGTCCGTACGGCCACGGGGCTGCGTCCTAACCTGATGACCATGGGGGCCGGCGTGATGGCGCTGCTGAAGTTCCACCCGGCGATTCAGGCCGCTATCGGAGCCAACGAACGCAAGCGCATCACCACAGAAATCCTGCAGGACCTCTTTCAGATCGAAGAGATCGTCATCGGTGCCCCGGTCTCCCTGCCGTCCATGAAAGCGGCAATGGATAAGAACAGCGTGCCGGCGGATATCTGGGGAGACAATCTGATGCTGCACTATGTCGGCAAACCGCAGCCGGGGGCGGACAGCGCGGACGAGAACGAGCCGTCCTTCGGCTACACCCTGCGTCGTAAGGGGATGCCTGTTGCCGACAAATACGACGGAGCCGGTGGCAAGGTGAAGTACTGCCGTTATACCGATATCTACAAAGTCGCCGTGGTTGGTGGCGATGCCGGGTATCTCATTACCGGTATCAGTAAATAAGGAGGCGTTATGGGAACCACTCAGCAGGTCATTCTGATCACAACCGTAACGGCAGGGGCAGCACTGGCACAGCAGCGTTTTGTCGGGGCAGATAATACCCCCTGTAAAGCCGGTGCCGCAGCGCTCGGGGTTGCCGAAGTGGATGCTGTTACCGGCGACAGCACGCCGGTGAGCGTTCTGGGCATTATTGCTGTCGAGGCCGGGGCCGCTGTCAGCCGTGGTGTGGCTGTTCAGTCAGATGCTCAGGCCAGAGCCGTGCCGCAGTCCGGCGACGGTAAATCCTGTGGTATTGCACTTGATGAAGCCGGGGGTGAAGGCGACGTCATTCGTATCCTGCGCGGGGTGTGACATGTACTGCACCCTGGAGGATTTGCTTGCGCAGGTGCCGGAGCGGACGCTTATCGAGCTCACCAGTGAAGAGATGGACTTCGACTCGCCTGCAACAGTGAATACCCGTGTGGTGGACAGCTGTATCCGCTATGCCGACGAGCTGATTGATGCCCATCTGCGCGGACGCTATATCCTGCCACTGGCAGAGATACCGACTGTTCTGCGGGACATTGCCATCACGCTGGTCCGTTACCGGCTCTACGCCCGCCGCCCGGAAGGTGACCTCCCGGATACGGTGAAGGATGACCACAAAGAAGCGCTGCGGCAACTCAGGGAGTTACGTGATAACAGGCTCACGCTGGGGCTGCCGTCCACTCAGAAAGATGTGCCTGAGCCTGGCGAGTTTCGTGTACGCAGTCGCCCGGCCACTTTCGGCGGTCGTGACGGTTTACTGGAGAAATACTGATGAACGTTCTGCCCGTCCTTGATGCGGTACTGGCCCGGTTACGCGAGAAGCTGCCGCAACTGCAGGTGGAGTACTTCCCGGAGAAACCGGCTGAATATCGCCTGAACCATCCGGTTGGCGCGTTGCTGTTGAGCTATGCCGGTTCGCGCTTTGACAGGCCGGATGATACCGGTGCGGTGATCCAGTCTCAGACTATCCAGCTCTGCGTCACGGTGGTCTTCCGCCAGCTCAACGGTAAAAAAGGGGCGATTAATGTCCTGGATGCTGTCCGCCGCATTCTCGGTGGCCACACCCCGCCCGGCTGCCGCCGCCGTATCTGGCTGACCCGCGAGGTGTTTATCGGTGAAGTCAGGGGGCTGTGGCAGTACGCCCTCGACTTCGCGACTGAAAGCGTCTTTATCGAAGACAGCGATTTACCGTCCGGCCCGCTGTTAACCGAAGTGAACTATGAGGAAAGCGAGTGATGAAAGAATACCGCTATTCCGGCCCGGCCAGCGGCGTCACGCTGTCGGACGGAACCGAAATCCTGCTCTGGCCGGGGAAGACGGTTTCCCTGCCGGAGGAGCATGACTACGTGAAGGTACTGGTGGCGCTGAAACATCTGACGCCGGTACCTGAAGAGACTAAACCCGCCGGCACACCGGCTGTGCAGTCACCAAAGCGCAGAAGCAGCAGTGACAGCGAAGTGAAAACGGAGGACACCCATGGCAGCTAACTATCTGCATGGTCCCGAAACCATTGAGGTGGAAAACGGAGCCCGCCCGGTTAAAACGGTGAAATCTGCCGTTATTGGCCTGATTGGTACCGCCCCGATGGGGGATGTCAATACGCTGGTACAGTGCCTGTCTGAGAAAGACGCAGCGGCATTTGGCAGCCAGTTCACCGGCTTTACCATTCCGCAGGCGCTGGATGCGATTTATGACCATGGTGCAGGTACCGTTCTGGTCATTAACGTCCTCGACCCGGCGAAACATAAAACGGCGATCGAGGATGAGGTGGTTACCTTTGACAAATCGACAGGGCAGGCCAGACTGGCGCATCCGGTTGTCGCTAATGTGGTGGTGAAAAACAGTGAAGGCAGCACCACCCACACGGCGAACACGGACTACCGTGTTGATGCGCAGGCGGGTGTGCTCACGAACCTGGGCAAGGCTATTGAGGCCGGTGGCAGCGTGAAGGTGAGCTATGAGTACGCGGACCCGTCGAAGGTGACTGCGGCGGACATCATCGGCGGGGTGAATAGCGCCGGAAACCGAACTGGCATGAAGCTGCTTAACGACAGCTTCAACCTGTACGGCTATTTCGCCAAAATTCTGATTGCGCCGGTGTTCTGCACCCAGAAGAGTGTCGCAGTTGAGCTTATCGCCATGGCAGAGAAGCTGGGCGCGGTAACCTACATTGATGCGCCTGTCGGTACCACCTTTGCACAGGCTCTGGCAGGTCGTGGCCCGGAAGGCACCATCAACTTCAATACCAGCTCCGACCGCGTCCGTCTGTGCTATCCGCATGTGAAGGTATATGACCCGGTGACAAACACAGAGCGTCTGGAGCCGCTCAGCCAGCGTGCAGCAGGTCTGCGTGCCAGAGTCGATCTGGACAAGGGCTACTGGTGGTCATCCTCCAATCAGGAGATTCTGGGGATCACCGGCGTGGAGCGCCAGCTGTCCGCGATGATTGATGACCCGCAGAGTGAGGTGAACCTGCTTAACGAACAGGGGATCACCACGGTATTCAGCAGTTACGGCAGCGGCCTTCGTCTGTGGGGTAACCGGACGGCAGCATGGCCAACGGTCACCCATATGCGTAACTTTGAGAACGTTCGCCGCACCGGTGATGTGATCAACGAGTCCATTCGTTATTTCAGCCAGCAGTACATCGACATGCCGATTACTCAGGCGCTGATTGATGCACTGACGGAGTCGGTCAACGCCTACGGTCGCAAAATGACTGGTGATGGTGCGGTACTGGGCTTCCGTTGCTGGTTTGATCCGGCCCGCAATCCGGAGACGGAGCTGGCCGCCGGGCACCTGTTGCTGAGCTACAAATATACGCCACCACCGCCGCTGGAGCGACTGACGTTTGAGACTGAGATCACCTCGGAATACCTGTTAACCCTGAAAGGGGGCAACTGATGTCAAAGATTGAGATAAACCGCATCACGAATGCCAACATCTATCTGGATGGTACTAACCTGCTGGGACGGGCTGAGGAAGTTAAACTCCCCGATGTCTCCATGATTATGCAGGAACACAAGGCGCTGGGGATGGTGGGTAAGGTGGAACTCCCGGCTGGTTTTGACAAACTGGAAGGCGAAATCAAATGGAACAGCTTTTACCGCGATGCGATGCTGTCTGCCGCGAACCCGTACAGGTCGCTGGCACTGCAGTGTCGTTCCAGCGTCCAGCGCTACAGCTCGCAGGGGCTGATTGACGAAATCCCGCTGGTCACCTTCCTGACGATTATGTTCAAGAAGAACCCGCTGGGGACGTTCAAACAGCACGAGAACGCCGAGTTCTCCAGTAGCTTCACCTGCACGTATATCAGACAGGTACTGGATGGTGAAGAGCTGCTGCAACTGGACTATCTGGCCAACATCTTCCGGGTCGGCGGTGTTGATCAACTGACTGACTACCGTATCAATATCGGGGGCTGACGGTGAGTGTTGAACTGACGGATAAAGGAGGACGATGTGCGGCACTGGGCATGTCAAATGGTACGTGGTTTACCCTCCTTGATATTCCGGGGGTGGAAACCCTTTTTAATACCCGTAAAACCAATGACCCGATTGACTGCACACGTTCAAAGGCCCGCAAACTGGCGGATTTGATTGAAGCATGGGAGCCTCCCGACCACTGGTTCTCCGGCATCGGCAAATCTGAGGGAAAGACGCTTCTCATCGCTTTCCTGCGTAACTGCAAGGGGTTTCGCACTTGCTGACATCACAGGGGCTCCGGCCCCTTCTTCTTAATCTCCTTTAATATCCGTCACGCGCTTCTCCCGACATACTGCCCTGAACTTACACAGGAGCACAATCATGTCACAGACCCCATCCGATACTTTTAAATTGTCTTATCCCTTCACCACTGCTGCAGGCACCAGAATTGAGCTGGTTGAACTGAAACGCCTGACGGTAAAAGACCTGAAGCAGGTGCGCAAAATCAGCAAAAACCCGGCAGACTGGGACGAACCGCTGATTGCCCGCAGTACTGGTCTTCTCCCGGAAGATCTCGACAATATGGATCTGGCTGATTACCTGCAGTTACAGAAACGATTTCAGCTCATCACGGGGATGGGTGAGAGCAACCAGGGCGCTGACGCAGGCGCAGGGGCTGCTGGCGAGATGGTTCCGGTTTCAGCCGGGGGAGATTGATGCCCTCGATACTGACGATCTGGAGATGTGGCTGGAGCAGGCTGAAGAGCAAATAAAAAGCGAGTACGGCGACAAATCATAGTACAGACAGCCGCCAGTAGCGGCTGTTCTGCGTTATCCCCTCACGTCTTTTCACCTTCCCCGGAGGTTAACCACTATGTCGGGACAGTTTTCAGTCGGCGTTGTTATCGGCGGGATGATTGGTAGCACATTCCGTTCTGCAATGAGCGGTACCCGCCGTGCGCTTGATTCCCTGAGCGATACCTCACGCCGCCTGCAGGAACGTCAGAACGCTTTAACCCGTGCAACAGAACGTTATGGTCAACTGGGTTCTTCCCGGATGCAGCATCTCAACAGCGAGCTGCTGCGGGTAAGCCGCACCATGGAGCAAATTGAGCGCCAGCAGCGCCGTCTGTCAGCGGCATCCGCTACCAGTGATGCGCTGAAAGCTAACCGCATGGCGCTGTATGGTCAGGGGATTGAAGCGTATGGCATGGCACAGACTGTTTATCATACGGTTTCCCCTGCCGTTCAGCAGTCCATGTCTTTTCAGGACAAAATGATTGATATGTCGATCACCGCAAAATATGACAATAAAACGCGGGATGCACTTGCCGGACAGATAAAAGGCTGGGCGCTTAAATACAATCAGTATCAGGATGAGCTGCAGGAGGCGGTGGGTTCACTCATCAGCGACAATATTGATAATGTGTCAGATATCGGTTTTCTGATGCCGGATATTGCCCGCGCGGCAACGGCAACACGCACGTCTGCTCAGGACTGGGCAAAAGTGGCCGCAGTCTGGCAAAACTCCCTGAAAGGTGCGGCCAGAGATTTTGGTGCCGTTCAGAATATTATGGCTTATGCCGGTGACCAGGGGTCATTTGAAATCCCGGATCAGGTCAAGTGGATGCAGTCCCTGGCCCCAATGATGGCGGGTATTGCCAGTGGAAAAGAGGCTGTTGCTGAAATCGGGGCCAGTCTCCAGATAGCAAAAATCGGTGCAGGTTCCACCGACGAAGCAGCCAATAATTTTAAAAACTTTCTTACCAAAATTTTTGCCCGCGATACTCAGAAACAGTTTGCTGATCTGGGTATTGATTTGCAGGGATCTATTGCGAGTTATAAAGCTGCGGGGATCTCTCCGATTGAAGGGATGTTGAGTGTTATAGAACGTTACCTCAATGCCAAAAGCCCCGAAGCGCTGGCCGGCTTCAAATCAGCCATGAAAATAAAGAATGATACGGCAAGAGATGAGGCACTTCAGGCTCTGGCGAAAAACTTTGGTCTGGGCGATATGTTCGCGGATATGCAGGTCATGGCATTTATCCGCCCGATGCTGGCCAACATGGACAGATATCGAGAGATCCGTGCCGGTGCTCTCAGGGCTGCGGATAACGATTTGCTTGCCAGTGCTTATGATCAGCGGCTGAAATCTCCCCTTGAAGCCACTAAAGCACTTATGGTCAGCAGTCGTGATCTGGCAATTACGCTGGGCGATCAATTAGCTCCATCTTTTATTTCTCTGACTCAGGAACTGCTTCCACTCATTCAGGGGGCAAAACACTGGGTAGCGACTCACCCGCAATTTGTCAGTGGGGCTTTTAAGCTCATCAGTGCGCTCCTTGCGATTAAGATAGCGACTGTTGGTCTCAAACTGGGGCTGAATCTCCTTATTTCCCCCTTTGTAAGTGTCTGGAAAAATGCTGTTTTACTTCGGGCCAACTGGCTTCGTCTGTCGCTCGCACTGGGGCAAGGCGGTAAGCTCCGCTGGCTGGTGACCGGATTTAGCGCCGTCGCCAAAGGAGCCAGAACACTGAGTGGCGTGCTCTCCGGGGGGCTGGTTCGCGGAATTATGCTCGCCGGACGTGCTGTTCTCTGGATTGGACGTGCGCTGATGATGAATCCCATCGGTCTCGTTATCACCGCTGTCGCGGCAGCAGCTTACCTTATCTACCGCAACTGGGGGGCAGTCAGTGGCTGGTTTAAACAGCGCTGGGCAGACATTCAGGAAGCCTTTAACGGCGGCATTGTGGGAATTGGTAAGTTGCTGATTAACTGGTCGCCGGCAGGCCTGCTCTATAAAGCCTTTGCGGCTGCGCTGAAATATTTCGGCGTTGCTCTGCCGGCAAAGTTCACCGACTTCGGTGGCCATCTTATCGACGGTCTGATTAACGGTATCAAAAACAAATGGGGGTCGCTCAAATCCAGTGTAACCGGAATGGGTGACAGCATCAGTAGCTGGTTTAAACAGTGCTGGGCTGACATTCAGGAAGCCTTTAACGGCGGTATCGCGGGAACTGGTAAGCTGCTGATTAACTGGTCGCCGGCAGGTCTGCTCTATAAAGCCTTTGCAGCTGCGCTGAAATATCTTGGTGTTGATCTGCCGGCAAAGTTCACCGACTTCGGTGGCCATCTTGTCGACGGTCTGATTAACGGTATCAAAAACAAATGGGAGTCGCTCAAATCCAGTGTAACCGGAATGGGTGACAGCATCAGTGGCTGGTTCAGCGAAAAGCTGGGCATTCATTCGCCGAGCCGCGTGTTTATGGGCTTTGGTGACAATATCGCGCAGGGGGCCGCCATTGGCCTGCAGCGGACCACTCCGCTTGCAGCTCTGGCCGGGCAGCGAATGGCCAGTGAACTGCTCCCCAAAATGCCCGTGAGCATTCAGGGGCCAGAAATACGGGATAACACTTCAGGTGTTCGCTTCAGTATGCCGTTGCCCGATATCAATGGGTTTATGTCGTCTGCTAAAAATGCGATCGGAGCCGTAATCAATAGTTTGTCTTCCATGCCCGCTATTCCGCTCTCCACCCGGGCATCGATTTTACCAGGGCAACGTCTGGCAAATGAGATGACACCGGATGTTCCCCGTATCCCCTCGCCTGAAATCCTGGCTGCCGGATATTCAGGCCGTGGTGCAGCTGCAACCGGCGGTGGAACGTCTGGTGGTATCCAGGTCAGCTTTAATCCTCAGTTTTTCCTCAATGGCAGGGAAACCACAGCGCCTGCCGGACTGACTGGCGCCCTGAATATGAGCCTGCATGAGCTGGAAAAAATGCTGGAGCGTCTGCTGGCTCAGAAACAACGTAAGGAGTACCGCTGATGTTTGCCGTACTGGGTGATATTGAGTTTGAGCTGATTACCTACTGGGACGGCTTCGAGGCCACGTTCGGCGTCGATTATGCGGAGCATGCCCGCATCGGGGGTAAGCCTGGCCTGCAGTTCGTCGGCGACAGGCTGGACGAAATCCAGATAACTCTGGTTTTCCATCAGCATTATTGTGTACCCGATGTGGAGCTGGCGAGACTGCGAACAGCCATGAAAGCCCATCAGGCACTGGCGCTGGTCTTCGGCAACGGTGACTATCGTGGCTGGTTCGTGATTACCGATGTGACCGCAACCAGCGAGCAGACAGACAGCACCGGTAACGTGCTGGCTGTCAGTGCCACCGTGTCTCTCCGGGAATACACCGGTGATCCGAAAAATCCTCTGCAACCACCGGCAATACGCACGAAGCTCCCGGGTGTCGGGGCGGTCTCCGGTGCCATTCCTTCACCTTCAGGGGTGGCGCAGTTCATCCGCAACGGCGTCAACTATGCGAAACAGGCGCAGTCTGTACTCCAGACCACTATCAGCGCCGTTCGGGTGACACAGAAAATGAAGGATAACCCCGTTGTCGCACTGACCCGTGTGCCGGGGCTGATGAGCGGACTGGGTAATATCTCCGGGGCTCTGGGGAAAAGTGTTCCGGCGTTTAACGCACTCTCTGAATCCATGCCCGATGCCATCAGTCTGGCCAGAACAGCCAGCGAAGCAGCCACGTATGTACAGCAGGCACAGTCTGCGCTGAGTGGTGTGGACAAAAGAAATATTGCAGGTGCTCTGGATACCGTTTCCGGGCAGCTTAACGCCGCCGGCACAGCATTCAACCGCATGTCTCCGGGATTAAGTGCAATGGCCGCCAGAATACTGACGAGGAGTGTGTGATGTTTCTTGAACATGTTACCCGTGACGGAGAGCGCTGGGATTCGCTGGCATGGCAGTACTACGGTGACCCGCTGGGCTATCCCCGGATTATTGCCGCCAATCCGCACGTGGCCATCACGCCGGTGCTGCCCTCCGGGCTGTTGTTACTGATCCCGGTGATTGAGACTGAAGAAGCCCGTACAGAAGAGGATATTGCCCCATGGCTGAGATAAACAGCACTGCGCAAGTCACATCAGCGTTAACCGGCGTCAGCGATGTGCTGACACCGGTGTTCACTCTGTGGTATCTGCAGAAAAACATCACCTCTGATATCGCGCCTTATGTCACCCGTGTGACCTGGAGCGATAACATCAAAAATGAGTCCGATACCATTGAGGTGGAGCTGGACGACACCGATGGCCGCTGGCTGGATAAGTGGTATCCGGGCAAGGGTGACACGCTGACGCTGAAAATGGGCTATCAGGGCGAGAAGCTGCTGTCCTGCGGTACGTTCTCTATAGACGAGATCGAAGTGAGTTCGCCCGCTTCCGTTGTTTCTATCCGTGGGGTGGCCACCTCGGTTAACAGTGCTCTGCGGACTAAATCCAGCCGTGGTTTTGAGAACACCACGCTGGCAGCTGTTGCGGGGCGGATTGCCAGAAAGCACCGGCTGAAACTGGTGGGCAGCATTGAGTCCATCAGAATCGACCGGGTGACCCAGTATGCTGAAACCGACGTGGGTTTTCTGCGCCGGCTGGCCAGCGAGTATGGTTATGCAGTGAAAGTGGTCAGTGACCAGCTGATTTTTTCTCATCTGGCCACACTGCGCAGTCAGGAGACGGTCAGGCAGTTAAAACCGCAGGATGTGGCCCGCTTTTCCCTGCGTGACACCATCAACCGGGTCTATAAATCTGCAAAGGTAAAACACCAGAAAAGCAGCAGTAAAAAACTGATCGTCCACGAAGCTGATGGTGGTACCCGTGAAAGCGACAAAAAGCTCAAAGGTGGTAAGGTTACCAGCGCTGACTCACTTAAAGTTAACAGCCGCGTCAGCGACCCGGACAGTGCCCGGATTAAAGCGGATTCAGCACTGGCCAGACATAACGAATACCAGCAGAACGGCTCCCTGACGCTGACGGGAACACCTCAACTGACAGCAGGCAACAAAATTGAACTGGTGGGTTTTGGGCAGTTATCCGGGCCATGGCTCATAACCACTGCCCGCCATGCGTTTGACCGTAACAGCGGCTACACCACAGAGCTGGAAGTGGCACGGGGGCCAGTCACAAGAGGGAAAAAACAAAAAACTCAGAAACTCACGGTTTATCACCCGGATGGCAGTACATCGACGGTGATTAAGGAGAAGAAAAAATGACTGGTGTCACTCGTCAGGTCGGTACGGTCAGTGCCGTTGATGCCGACAGGGTTCAGGCCCGCGTTCGTCTGCCTGAATGCGATAACCTGCGCACAAACTGGCTTAACGTGCTGCAGCGTAATACCCAGGATAACAAAGATTACTGGCTCCCTGACGTGGGGGAGCAGGTTGAGGTGCTGCTCGATGCCAACGGCGAGGATGGTGTTATTCTGGGCGCGGTGTATTCAGACGTCGATAAACCACCGTTCAGTGACAAAAATATCCGGGGAACCCGGTTTGCTGATGGTGCAGAGTACAGCTACAACCGGAAGACGCACACTCTGACCATCCGGGGCGGCATTGAGCATATTGTCATTGAGTGTGGTGCTGATGTGGTATTGAAAACACAGAAAGCCACGATTGACGCACCGGAAACCGAACTTACCGGAGATCTGCGTGTCAGGGGAAAGCTGATTTACGAAGGAGGCATGGCGGGTTCTGGTGGTAAAGGTGTTACCGCGACCATCCATGGCAATATCGAGATTAAAGGGAATGCCCATGCCACGGGCAGTATGCTGTCTGATGGCGAAAACTCCAGCCACCACTCCCACTGAGCTTCTTAAACGCCTTTAATATCAGCGTTCCCGCACGGGGGCAATACTGCCCCCATGAAAACGACCTCAGTATTCTGGCAACCAGCCCTGCAGGCTCCCGGCGAAATTGTCCGGGGGCTGGATGATATCCGGCAGGCGATTCAAATTATCCTGCGGACTCCCCGCGGCAGCGACCCGCATCGCCCGGAGTTCGGCAGCAATCTGCATCTTTATATCGACTGGCCTGTAGACCGGGCCATTCCGCATGTGGTGCGCGAATCCGTCGATGCCATCCGGCGCTGGGAGCCCCGCTGCCAGCTTATGTCAGTTAAACCCGCCGTCGACGGCGAACATCTTACGCTCCGGGTGAGCTGGAAAGGCTCAGACGGACAGACCCGGACTCAGGAGCTGCTATGGCGCTGACAGAACCCGATTTTATTGAACGCGATGCCGACAAAATCACGGCAGAAATGATTGCGAAGTATGAAGCGGATACCGGCAAAACGCTGTACCCGGCACAGGCAGAACGTCTGCTGATTGATCTGTGGGCCTATCGCGAAATGCTGGTCAGGGTTGCGGTACAGGAGGCAGCAAAGCAGAATCTGGTCGCCTTTGCCCGTGAGCCGATGATTGATTACCTCGGTGAACTGGTTGGTGTATACCGTCTTGCCGCGCAGCCTGCCACCACCACGCTCCAGTTCTCCGTAGATGAGGCACTGGCCATTGATGTGCTGATCCCGGCAGGCACCCGCGTCAGCGCTTCCGACAGCGTTATTTTTGCCACCGATACAGATGTGGTACTGAAGGCCGGATTGCTGCTGGTCAATGTCACGTCCACCTGTACCGAACCCGGTACCGCTGGTAACGGCTGGCAACCTGCGCAGGTCAGTCAGTTACTCGATGAGATTGATAACGTCGACCTGCTGGTGAGCAATCTGACGGCCAGTTCCGGCGGTTCAGAACAGGAAGACGATGACAGGCTCCGGGAGCGTATCAGGCTGGCCCCGGAGTCATTCACCAATGCCGGAAGCCGTGGCGCATACCGCTTTCATGCCATGCAGGCCCATCCCAACATTGTCGATGTTGCTGTGCTTTCCCCGGTTCCCGGGACCGTAGATCTGTATCCGCTGCTCAGTACCGGTCTGCCGGACGGCGGTGTTCTCACGCTGGTAGAGAGTTTCTGCTCTGATGAGAAAGTCAGGCCACTCACTGATACAGTGCGGGCTAAAACACCAGTGAAGGTGGATTACACCATTGAAGCCAGGATTACGATCTATCGTGATCAGGATGCCAGGTCTGTAAAAGATGCCGCTAACAGCGCCATACAGAACTGGGTGGCATCACGTGCCGCCACGCTGGGGCGTGATATTGTCCCCAGCCAGATTATCAGTGCATTGTCCGTTTCCGGGGTGTACCAGGTTGAACTGGTGACACCGGCACTGAGGGTGGTGGCAGAAAACGAATGGGCAAACTGTACGGCAATCACTCTTAACATGACTGGAGTGTCTGATGACTGAGCCATTACAACTCCCGCCACCGCTTGAGGGTGATATCAGTCTCAGGACGCTGGGAAGACTGGCAGGACGGCTGGATAACATCGACCTGAGCGTACTGATGGTCTTTCTCGTCGATATCGTCGACAGTTCTGCGCTGCCATGGCTGGGCGAGCAGTTCTCACTGTCTGGCGATGGCTGGGAGCTGGCGGAATCGGACGATGTTCGCCGCATGCTTATAAAAGCAGCCATCGAACTGCACCGGTATAAAGGGACGCCGTGGTCAATCCGGGAAGTTATCCGCCGTTTTGGCTTTGGTGAAGTGGATCTGATTGAAGGCACAGGTCGTCTCAGTTACGACGGCAATCGCAGCTATAACGGACTGTTTGTTCATGGAGATGCAGCCGCCTGGGCAGTTTATCGCGTTATTCTGAAACAGCCCATTACTAACGATCAGGCCGCGATGCTGCGTCAGACGCTGGCTGCATTTGCACCGGCCCGCTGCCATCTGGCCAGCCTGGAGTATCAGTCTGTGGCCATTCGCTATAACAATACCGCCATCCATGATGGCAGTTATAACCACGGGAGCAGTTGATTATGGGAAACCTGAATGAAACAGAAAAGTGGGAAGAAAATATCTATCAACTGGAGACATCAGATCCGGTTCTGGGTGGTGCAGACGGGATATCAAATCGAGCCCCCCGGCAACTGGCAAACAGGACGAAATGGCTGAAGAAGAAAACGGAGGAAGCCGCACAGTCACTGGCTGAACACGTACGTTCCCGTAACCACCCGGACGCGACACTGACAGCTAAGGGGTTCACCCAACTGAGCAGTGCCACCAACAGCACCTCTGAAACGCTGGCCGCCACACCAAAAGCGGTCAAGGCTGCATACGACCTGGCAGCCGGCAAGGCGCCTGCCAGCCACACTCACCCGTGGAGTCAGATAACGGGAGTGCCTGCGGCTTCACTGACGGCAAAAGGCACCGTACAACTGAGCAGCGCCACGGACAGTCAATCAGAAATTGAGGCTGCCACGCCGAAGGCGGTCAAGGCTGCATACGACCTTGCAGCCGGCAAGGCGCCCGTCAGCCACACTCACCCGTGGAGTCAGATAACGGGAGTGCCAGCTGCCTCGCTGACGGCAAAAGGCACCGTACAACTGAGCAGTGCCATCAACAGCACGTCTGAAATACTGGCCGCCACACCGAAAGCGGTCAAGGCTGCATACGACCTGGCAGCCGGCAAGGCGCCTGCCAGCCACACTCACCCGTGGAGTCAGATAACGGGAGTGCCTGCGGCTTCACTGACGGCAAAAGGCACCGTACAACTGAGCAGCGCCACGGACAGTCAATCAGAAATTGAGGCTGCCACGCCGAAGGCGGTCAAGGCTGCATACGACCTTGCAGCCGGCAAGGCGCCCGTCAGCCACACTCACCCGTGGAGTCAGATAACGGGAGTGCCAGCTGCCTCGCTGACGGCAAAAGGCACCGTACAACTGAGCAGTGCCATCAACAGCACGTCTGAAATACTGGCCGCCACACCGAAAGCGGTCAAGGCTGCATACGATCTGGCAAACGGAAAACAACCGGCAGATGCCACGCTCACTGCTCTGGCAGGACTTGCCACTGCAGCAGATCGGTTGCCTTATTTTACCGGAGCAGACCGCGCAGCGCTGGCAACCCTTACAGCTATTGGTCGCGCTATTATCGCTAAGGGCAGTATAAAAGATGTCCTCAATTACCTTGGTTTGGGGGAAGGCTCTGCACTGCCTGTTGGTGTGCCTGTTCCATGGCCCACCGCCACACCGCCAGCAGGCTGGTTAAAGTGCGACGGGCGCGCCTTTACAAAAGAACAATATCCTGTTCTGGCCAGAGTCTACCCGACCCTCCGTCTTCCCGATTTACGCGGTGAGTTTATCCGTGGATGGGACGACGGGCGCAAAGTTGATACGGGGCGTTCATTGCTAAGTGGTCAGGCTGCAACATTTATTCGTACAGCTTTGCAGGATTATTACGGTTACGATCTGAATACTAATGTCAAAGTAGGTATCGCTTTTGCTACTGCTGATTCTGTTATAACCGTTGGAAACCCAGCTAATCCTAAAGCAGGAAATAATAGCGATTATGTTCCTGCATCAGCAGATAACTCTATAACGGGTATTCAAAGGACAGCGGAGGATAATTTTACCGGGGCATGGATATCAATGCGCCCCCGCAATGTTGCGTTTAATTACATCGTAAGGGCCGCATAAAAACGTTGGTTTGGGGGAAGGCTCTGCATTGCCTGTTGGTGTACCGGTTCCATGGCCCACCGCCACACCGCCAGCAGGCTGGTTAAAGTGCGACGGGCGCGCCTTTACAAAAGAACAATATCCTGTTCTGGCCAGAGTCTACCCGACCCTCCGTCTTCCCGATTTACGCGGTGAGTTTATCCGTGGATGGGACGACGGGCGCAAGATTGACGAGGGGCGTAAGTTGCTTTCATGGCAGAAAGGTACACTGGTCGGCGGTCATGACGATAACGATTCTTCGCTTGATATCTCGTACATGAGTAACGGAAATAATATTGACTATGGCGGCGATAAGGTGTTTGCGGGGAATTACCGTAGCGATTATTTGTGGTACGTAATTCTGGGAGGAACAAACAGTCGCGCAAAAGCCGAATTAAACGGAGCATTCTTTAACATAACCCGCCCCCGCAATATCGCGTTTAACTATATCGTGAGGGCGGCGTGATACCGTTCAACTGGCAAGTGCCAGTGGCGCTTCCGGCCAGCTGATTTCAGGTGCCGTGCTGATATCCAGTGCGTTCAGCTCGTCGATATAATCCAGCACGGCGTTCAGTTTTGCCGTTTCTTCTGGTGTCAGACTGCGACCAGCACGCAGTTTGAGGTTGATAAGATCGACTGACGCCATCGCCTGTTTCACCCGTTGCTGGCGTTGCTGTCTGGCAACCTCCAGTTCTGCGGCTCGCTGCCGTTCAGTATCGGTTACCCACGCCTCACCGTTCCAGGTATCCCATGGCGTGGCTGGCTGTTTTGTGGTGGTGTCCGCCGGGTAATCACCCGGTTGGGTAATCAGAACAGGGTTACCGTTCTCCGTGCTGTATACCGTCTCGCCGCGGTGATCAGGCACATGCTCCCACCCGTTCAGCGTGGCAGTCCGGCAAACCACGTAACCCGAAATTGCCTCCGGCGGTGCATCGGCGCACGAATGTGCCGGAGTACCCACCCCAAGGGCGAGATACTCCACAGAGGATGAGGTGTATTCCCGGGTTTCCTCGTCATAGTGATATACAGTGATATCGCCCGCTACAGTGGCGATACCGTTTTCATCCAGAACTGCAGTGTTACTCATTAAACTGCCCTCACAATGTAATTAAGTGCAATGCTACGGGGTCTGACAGTGATACCCTTCGCATACCCGCTTCTGATAGAGGTCAGAATAGTAGCCTGCATACCATTGTCTGACATTGCCACGACAGGATCGCTGAATGTTGTCCCGTCCGGCATTTTAAAGCTGCCCTCACGAAGGTCTGTAATGGAATCTTCATTGTTGAATCCCATGCCGACTATCCCCGAGGTTCCCGTAGTGTCCTGGTTATAATAATCCAGCATTGCTGTTCTTAACAGCGTTGCCCCTTGTGCGGACAGCAACTTACGTCCTGTATCAACTTTGCGCCCGTCGTCCCATCCACGGATAAACTCACCGCGTAAATCGGGAAGACGGAGGGTCGGGTAGACTCTGGCCAGAACAGGATATTGTTCTTTTGTAAAGGCGCGCCCGTCGCACTTTAACCAGCCTGCTGGCGGTGTGGCGGTGGGCCATGGAACCGGTACACCAACAGGCAATGCAGAGCCTTCCCCCAAACCAACGTTTATCTCTCAAATCCTCCCCACATTATCTCAGTACTTTAACCACTCAAAAGGGAGTATTTTTAATGCTGATTGGCTACATACGTGTGTCAACAAATGACCAAAACACAGATTTGCAACGCAATGCATTAATGTGCGCAGGATGTGAACAGATTTTTGAGGACAAAATGAGCGGAACCAAGTCGGAACGACCAGGCCTGAAACGCGCTTTAAAGTGCCTTAAAAGAGGGGATACATTGGTGGTCTGGAAGCTGGATCGGTTGGGTAGAAGAATGAAACACCTCATTGCTCTCACAGAAGAGCTACGCGCAAAAGGTGTCAATTTTCGCAGTCTGACGGATTCAATCGATACCAGCACTCCGATGGGAAGGTTCTTTTTTCATATGATGGGTGCACTGGCAGAAATGGAGCGTGAACTGATAGTTGAGCGCACGCTGGCAGGACTGGCTGCTGCGCGAGCACAAGGAAGAGTTGGAGGACGTCGCCCGAAACTGACGAAGGAGCAGCATGAGCAGATCGCAAGATTGCTCCAGAAAGGGTATGACAGAAAGCGGCTGGCAATTATCTATGATATTGGACTGTCAACGATCTACCGCTATCACCCTGTTGGGACTGTCATAACGCAACCTGAAATGTAATTCTTTTTCAAATAATGAAACGCCGCGTGGATGCCATTTATCGCACAAGATAGAGTGCATTTATCGCGCGGCGCATCACCTGAGCCACCGTCTTTTACGCGTGGAAATCGGCGAAACGTTTGATTTTCAGCTGACGCTCTTGCCGGACAATCGCCACCGCCTCCATGTCAATATTGACCTGCTGATTATGGATGCCTCCAGCTTTACGCTTTTCTTCGATGAGCTTAACGCCCTGCTGGCCGGAGAATCGCTGCCGGCTATCGACACCCGCTATGATTTCCGCTCGTATTTGCTGCACCAGCAGAAGATCAATCAACCACTGAGAGACGACGCGCGCGCTTACTGGCTGGCGAAAGCATCGACGCTTCCCCCCGCGCCCGTCTTGCCGCTGGCCTGCGAACCCGCCACGCTACGTGAAGTCCGTAATACCCGACGCCGCATGATTGTCCCGGCAACACGCTGGCACGCCTTTAGCAACCGGGCCGGCGAGTATGGCGTGACGCCGACAATGGCACTGGCGACCTGTTTTTCTGCCGTGCTGGCTCGCTGGGGCGGCCTGACGCGTCTGCTGCTTAACATCACCTTATTCGACCGCCAGCCGCTGCACCCGGCGGTTGGCGCGATGCTTGCCGACTTCACCAATATTCTTCTGCTGGATACCGCCTGCGATGGCGATACCGTCAGCAACCTGGCGCGTAAAAACCAGCTCACGTTTACGGAGGACTGGGAGCATCGCCACTGGTCCGGCGTCGAATTACTCCGTGAACTCAAACGCCAGCAGCGCTACCCCCACGGCGCCCCGGTGGTATTTACCAGCAATCTGGGGCGTTCCCTCTACAGCAGCCGCGCAGAATCGCCGTTGGGCGAGCCGGAATGGGGCATCTCGCAAACGCCGCAGGTCTGGATAGATCATCTGGCGTTCGAGCATCACGGCGAGGTCTGGCTACAATGGGACAGCAACGACGCGCTGTTCCCTCCGGCGTTAGTCGAAACATTGTTCGACGCCTACTGCCAGTTGATTAACCAACTCTGCGATGACGAAAGCGCCTGGCAAAAGCCGTTCGCAGATATGATGCCCGCCAGCCAGCGCGCGATACGCGAACGGGTCAACGCCACCGGCGCCCCCATTCCCGAAGGCTTGCTGCATGAAGGCATTTTCCGTATCGCTCTGCAACAGCCGCAGGCGCTGGCGGTAACGGACATGCGTTATCAGTGGAATTATCATGAGCTGACAGACTATGCCCGCCGTTGCGCGGGCAGGTTAATCGAGTGCGGGGTTCAGCCCGGCGATAATGTGGCTATCACGATGTCGAAAGGCGCAGGACAACTTGTTGCGGTTCTGGCCGTCCTGCTGGCTGGGGCGGTTTACGTTCCGGTTTCGCTGGATCAGCCTGCCGCACGGCGCGAGAAAATCTACGCTGACGCCAGCGTCCGGCTGGTGCTCATTTGTCAGCACGACGCCAGCGCCGGGTCAGACGATATTCCCGTCCTTGCCTGGCAGCAGGCCATTGAGGCGGAGCCGATCGCCAACCCGGTAGTACGCGCCCCCACGCAACCGGCCTACATTATCTACACCTCCGGCTCTACCGGTACGCCGAAAGGGGTAGTCATTTCTCACCGGGGAGCGCTTAACACCTGTTGCGATATCAATACCCGCTATCAGGTTGGCCCGCATGACAGGGTGCTGGCCCTCTCCGCCCTACATTTTGATTTATCGGTTTACGACATTTTTGGCGTACTGCGCGCGGGCGGCGCGCTGGTGATGGTGATGGAAAATCAACGGCGCGATCCTCACGCATGGTGTGAGCTGATCCAGCGCCATCAGGTCACGCTCTGGAACAGCGTCCCGGCGCTGTTCGATATGCTGCTGACCTGGTGTGAAGGTTTCGCCGACGCCACGCCGGAAAACCTGCGCGCAGTGATGCTTTCCGGCGACTGGATCGGGCTTGACCTCCCCGCCCGTTATCGGGCCTTCCGGCCACAAGGACAATTTATCGCGATGGGCGGTGCCACCGAGGCGTCTATCTGGTCTAACGCCTGCGAAATTCACGACGTCCCCGCCCACTGGCGCTCCATCCCTTACGGTTTTCCGCTAACCAACCAACGCTACCGGGTGGTGGATGAACAGGGCCGGGACTGCCCTGACTGGGTGCCGGGTGAATTATGGATTGGCGGCATTGGGGTCGCGGAAGGCTATTTCAACGATCCCCTGCGTAGCGAGCAGCAATTTTTGACGCTCCCGGACGAGCGCTGGTATCGCACCGGCGATCTCGGCTGCTACTGGCCAGATGGCACAATCGAGTTCCTCGGTCGTCGCGACAAGCAGGTCAAAGTCGGAGGATATCGCATCGAGCTGGGCGAAATCGAAAGCGCGCTCAGCCAGCTGGCGGGGGTGAAACAAGCAACCGTTCTGGCGATCGGCGAAAAAGAAAAAACGCTGGCGGCATACGTTGTTCCTCAGGGCGAGGCTTTTTGCGTTACCGATCATCGGAACCCGGCACTGCCGCAGGCGTGGCACACGCTTGCGGGAACGTTGCCCTGTTGCGCCATCTCGCCAGAGATCTCCGCAGAACAGGTAGCCGATTTCCTTCAGCATCGCCTGCTAAAACTGAAGCCGGGTCACACCGCTGGCGCCGATCCTCTCCCCCTGATGAACTCACTCGCTATCCAGCCGCGCTGGCAGGCCGTGGTGGAACGCTGGTTAGCATTTCTGGTGACACAACGGCGACTGAAGCCCGCTGCTGAAGGTTATCAGGTCTGCGCTGGTGAAGAACGCGAGGATGAGCACCCGCACTTCAGCGGACATGATTTAACGTTATCGCAAATTCTTCGCGGTGCCCGTAACGAACTGTCGTTACTGAACGACGCGCAGTGGTCGCCGGAAAGCCTGGCCTTTAACCATCCGGCCAGCGCCCCGTATATTCAGGAACTGGCGACAATTTGCCAACAGCTTGCACAGCGCTTACAGCGCCCGGTGCGCCTGCTTGAGGTGGGAACCCGCACTGGCCGCGCCGCAGAATCGCTGTTAGCACAGCTCAACGCCGGACAGATTGAGTATGTCGGGCTTGAGCAGAGCCAGGAGATGCTGCTGAGCGCCCGGCAGAGGCTCGCCCCCTGGCCTGGCGCCCGTCTGTCCCTCTGGAATGCAGACACGCTGGCGGCGCACGCTCACTCGGCGGACATTATCTGGCTTAATAACGCCCTGCATCGTCTGCTGCCGGAAGATCCCGGGCTCCTTGCGACATTACAACAGCTTGCCGTTCCCGGCGCGCTGCTCTACGTGATGGAGTTTCGCCAGTTAACGCCGTCCGCCCTACTCAGCACGCTCCTGTTAACCAATGGGCAGCCGGAGGCCTTGCTGCATAACAGCGCCGACTGGGCGGCATTATTTAGCGCGGCCGCCTTCAACTGTCAGCATGGCGATGAGGTCGCGGGGTTACAACGCTTCCTCGTACAATGTCCTGACAGGCAGGTGCGCCGCGATCCCCGTCAACTTCAGGCCGCCCTCGCCGGGCGTCTGCCGGGGTGGATGGTGCCGCAACGGATCGTCTTCCTCGACGCCTTACCGCTGACGGCTAACGGGAAAATTGACTACCAGGCGCTGAAGCATCGTCATACCCCTGAAGCGGAAAACCCGGCCGAAGCGGATTTACCCCAGGGCGACATTGAAAAACAGGTTGCCGCCCTCTGGCAGCAACTCTTATCAACTGGCAATGTCACCAGAGAAACCGACTTCTTCCAGCAAGGCGGCGATAGCCTGCTGGCGACCCGTCTGACCGGGCAACTTCATCAGGCAGGTTATGAAGCGCAATTAAGCGACCTGTTTAATCATCCCCGGCTGGCGGATTTTGCCGCCACGCTGCGGAAAACCGACGTCCCGGTCGAACAACCATTCGTCCACTCCCCTGAAGATCGCTACCAGCCCTTTGCGCTTACCGACGTGCAGCAGGCTTACCTGGTGGGGCGTCAGCCGGGCTTTGCCCTGGGCGGCGTCGGCTCACATTTCTTTGTTGAATTTGAAATTGCCGATCTGGATCTCACCCGGTTGGAGACGGTCTGGAACCGATTAATCGCCCGCCACGATATGCTACGCGCCGTCGTGCGTGATGGACAGCAACAGGTGCTCGAACAGACGCCTCGCTGGGTAATACCCGCACACATCCTCCATACGCCTGAAGAGGCGTTGCAGGTGCGCGAAAAACTGGCCCATCAGGTACTCAACCCCGAAGTCTGGCCGGTATTCGATCTCCAGGTCGGTTACGTTGACGGGATGCCCGCCCGCCTGTGGCTGTGTCTGGATAACCTGTTACTTGACGGGCTGAGCATGCAGATTCTGTTGGCGGAGCTGGAGCACGGCTACCGCTACCCGCAACAGCTGCTTCCGCCGCTGCCCGTCACCTTCAGGGATTATCTGCAACAACCCTCGCTACAGTCGCCCAATCCAGATTCTCTGGCATGGTGGCAGGCGCAGCTTGATGATATTCCTCCGGCGCCTGCGTTGCCGCTGCGCTGCTTGCCTCAGGAGGTTGAAACACCGCGCTTCGCCCGCCTGAACGGCGCACTGGACAGCACGCGCTGGCATCGGCTGAAAAAACGGGCGGCTGACGCCCATCTCACCCCGTCGGCCGTACTGTTGTCGGTGTGGTCAACGGTTCTCTCTGCATGGAGTGCACAGCCTGAGTTCACGCTTAACCTTACGCTTTTCGACAGGCGACCGCTGCACCCGCAAATCAACCAGATTCTGGGCGATTTCACCTCGCTGATGCTGCTGAGCTGGCATCCCGGCGAAAGCTGGCTGCACAGCGCGCAGTCACTACAGCAGCGGCTGAGCCAGAACCTCAACCACCGCGATGTGTCAGCCATCCGCGTGATGCGTCAACTGGCGCAACGGCAAAACGTGCCTGCCGTTCCGATGCCCGTCGTCTTTACCAGCGCACTGGGCTTTGAGCAGGATAACTTCCTCGCCCGGCGTAATCTGCTCAAACCGGTCTGGGGCATCTCCCAGACGCCGCAGGTCTGGCTCGATCACCAGATTTATGAATCCGAAGGCGAACTGCGCTTTAACTGGGATTTTGTCGCCGCGCTGTTTCCTGCCGGGCAGGTGGAGCGCCAGTTTGAACAGTATTGCGCATTGCTAAACCGAATGGCCGAGGATGAAAGCGGCTGGCAACTGCCGCTCGCCGCGCTGGTGCCTCCCGTTAAACACGCAGGGCAATGCGCAGAGCGCTCACCGCGCGTATGCCCTGAGCACTCTCAGCCACACATTGCGGCGGACGAGAGCACCGTCAGCCTGATTTGCGACGCCTTCCGCGAGGTGGTTGGCGAGTCTGTCACGCCCGCAGAAAACTTCTTTGAGGCGGGCGCAACGTCGCTGAATCTGGTGCAACTGCACGTTTTGTTACAACGTCACGAATTTTCCACCCTGACGTTGCTTGACCTCTTCACCCACCCTTCTCCTGCTGCCCTGGCCGATTATCTGGCCGGCGTCGCCACGGTGGAGAAAACAAAACGACCTCGCCCTGTTCGCCGTCGTCAGCGGCGGATATAGCGCGAAGCAAACTGATTTTCCCCGGAACGCCATCGCGAACGCATGGCGTTCCATTGACTTTGTGAATCTTAGGAAACGGGACCGATTATGGATAACTTGCGCTTCTCTTCTGCGCCGACAGCAGATTCCATTGATGCATCGATCGTTCAACACTACCCGGACTGCGAACCTGTCGCGGTTATCGGCTACGCCTGCCATTTTCCTGAATCGCCGGATGGCGAAACGTTCTGGCAAAATCTGCTGGAAGGTCGTGAATGCAGCCGACGCTTTACGCGCGAAGAGCTTCTGGCCGTCGGTCTGGATGCCGCCATCATTGACGATCCTCATTATGTCAATATCGGTACGGTGTTAGACAACGCCGACTGCTTCGACGCCACCCTGTTTGGCTATTCGCGACAGGAAGCGGAGTCGATGGACCCGCAGCAGCGCCTGTTTTTGCAGGCGGTCTGGCATGCGCTGGAACATGCCGGTTATGCCCCCGGCGCCGTCCCCCATAAGACCGGCGTTTTCGCCTCTTCCCGGATGAGTACCTACCCCGGTCGCGAAGCATTGAACGTGACAGAAGTCGCGCAGGTAAAAGGTCTGCAATCTCTGATGGGCAATGATAAAGACTATATTGCCACCCGCGCCGCGTACAAACTCAACCTGCACGGCCCGGCGTTATCGGTACAGACCGCCTGCTCCAGCTCGCTGGTTGCCGTGCATCTGGCCTGTGAAAGCCTGCGCGCAGGCGAATCCGATATGGCGGTTGCCGGCGGCGTGGCGCTCTCTTTCCCCCAGCAGGCAGGCTACCGCTACCAGCCCGGAATGATTTTCTCTCCTGATGGTCACTGTCGTCCCTTTGACGCCTCGGCTGAGGGCACCTGGGCCGGTAACGGTCTCGGCTGCGTGGTGCTGCGTCGCCTGAGAGACGCGCTGCTGTCAGGCGATCCGATTATCTCGGTGATCCTCTCCAGCGCGGTCAACAACGACGGCAACAGAAAGGTCGGCTATACCGCCCCTTCCGTCGCAGGGCAACAGGCAGTCATCGAAGAGGCGTTAATGCTGGCGGCCATCGACGACAGGCAGGTAGGTTACATTGAAACCCACGGCACCGGCACACCGCTGGGCGACGCGATTGAAATTGAAGCGTTACGCAACGTCTATGCGCCTCGCCCGCAGGATCAGCGCTGTGCGCTCGGTTCCGTGAAAAGTAACATGGGCCATCTGGATACCGCGGCGGGCATTGCCGGACTGCTGAAAACCGTTCTGGCAGTCAGTCGCGGGCAAATTCCTCCCTTACTGAATTTTCACACCCCCAACCCGGCGCTGAAACTTGAAGAGAGCCCCTTTACCATACCGGTGTCGGCACAGGCATGGCAGGACGAAATGCGCTATGCGGGCGTCTCCTCCTTTGGTATTGGCGGCACCAACTGCCATATGATCGTCGCCTCGCTGCCCGACGCGCTCAACGCGCGCCTCCCCAATACGGATAGCGGCAGAAAAAGTACCGCGCTGCTGCTCAGCGCCGCCAGCGACAGCGCGTTGCGGCGGCTGGCGACGGATTATGCCGGGGCGCTGAGAGAGAATGCGGATGCCAGCTCTCTGGCCTTCACAGCCCTGCACGCGCGCCGTCTCGATCTCCCCTTCCGCCTGGCGGCGCCATTAAACCGTGAAACCGCCGAGGCGCTCAGCGCCTGGGCCGGTGAGAAATCGGGGGCGCTGGTTTACAGCGGCCACGGCGCCAGCGGCAAGCAGGTGTGGCTGTTTACCGGCCAGGGCTCGCACTGGCGCACTATGGGTCAAACGATGTACCATCACTCAACGGCGTTTGCCGACACGCTGGATCGCTGTTTTTCCGCCTGTAGCGAAATGCTCACGCCGTCACTGCGCGAAGCGATGTTTAACCCCGATTCGGCGCAGCTGGACAATATGGCCTGGGCACAGCCGGCGATTGTCGCGTTTGAAATCGCGATGGCGGCGCACTGGCGTGCTGAAGGACTGAAGCCAGACTTCGCCATTGGGCATTCCGTCGGTGAATTTGCCGCTGCCGTTGTCTGCGGACACTATACGATTGAACAGGTCATGCCACTGGTTTGTCGGCGCGGCGCGCTAATGCAGCAGTGCGCAAGCGGCGCGATGGTGGCGGTATTTGCAGACGAAGACACGCTGATGCCGCTGGCTCGCCAGTTTGAGCTGGATCTCGCCGCCAACAACGGTACGCAACATACGGTATTTTCCGGGCCGGAAGCCCGTCTCGCGGTATTTTGCGCCACGCTCTCGCAGCATGACATTAACTATCGTCGCCTGAGCGTAACCGGTGCGGCGCACTCCGCTTTACTGGAGCCGATACTCGATCGGTTCCAGGACGCCTGCGCGGGACTGCACGCGGAGCCGGGGCAAATACCGATTATTTCCACGCTCACCGCCGACGTCATTGATGAGTCAACGCTCAACCAGGCGGATTACTGGCGCCGACACATGCGCCAGCCGGTGCGTTTTATCCAGAGTATTCAGGTGGCGCATCAGCTCGGCGCCCGCGTTTTTCTGGAGATGGGGCCCGATGCCCAGTTGGTTGCTTGCGGGCAGCGCGAATACCGCGATAACGCATACTGGATAGCCAGCGCCCGGCGTAACAAAGAGGCGAGCGATGTCCTCAATCAGGCCCTGCTCCAGCTTTACGCTGCCGGCGTCGCCCTACCGTGGGCCGACCTGCTGGCGGGCGATGGACAACGTATCGCTGCGCCATGTTATCCGTTTGATACTGAACGTTACTGGAAAGAGCGCGTCTCCCCGGCCTGCGAGCCTGCCGACGCAGCGCTGTCTGCCGGGCTGGAGGTGGCGAGTCGCGCCGCGACAGCGCTCGATCTCCCTCGCCTGGAAGCGCTTAAACAGTGCGCCACGCGACTGCACGCCATCTACGTCGATCAACTGGTACAACGCTGTACCGGCTATGCCATTGAGAACGGCGTGGACGCCATGACCATCATGCACCGTGGACGTCTGCTGCCCCGCTACCAGCAGCTACTCCAGCGCCTGCTGAATAACTGCGTGGTCGACGGCGATTACCGCTGCACCGACGGGCGATACGTCCGCGCCCGCCCCATTGAACATCAACAGCGGGAATCACTGCTGACGGAACTTGCCGGTTATTGTGAAGGTTTTCAGGCTATTCCCGACACCATCGCCCGTGCCGGCGATCGGTTATATGAAATGATGAGCGGCGCGGAAGAACCGGTGGCGATTATCTTCCCGCAAAGCGCCTCCGACGGCGTGGAAGTGCTGTATCAGGAATTCAGCTTTGGCCGCTATTTCAACCAAATCGCCGCCGGGGTATTACGCGGCATTGTCCAGACGCGTCAGCCCCGCCAGCCGTTGCGTATTCTTGAAGTTGGCGGCGGAACCGGCGGCACCACCGCGTGGCTGCTGCCGGAACTCAACGGCGTTCCGGCACTGGAGTACCATTTCACCGATATCTCGGCGCTGTTCACCCGTCGCGCCCAGCAGAAATTCGCCGACTACGATTTTGTGAAGTATAGCGAGCTGGATCTCGAAAAAGAGGCGCAGTCTCAGGGTTTCCAGGCACAGTCTTACGATCTTATCGTGGCAGCGAACGTGATTCACGCCACCCGCCATATTGGCCGCACGCTCGATAATCTGCGCCCCCTGCTCAAGCCGGGCGGGCGCCTGCTGATGCGCGAAATCACCCAGCCAATGCGTCTGTTTGACTTCGTTTTCGGCCCGCTGGTTCTTCCGCTACAGGATCTCGACGCCCGCGAAGGTGAGTTATTCCTCACCACCGCTCAGTGGCAACAACAGTGCCGCCACGCCGGATTCAGCAAAGTGGCGTGGCTACCGCAGGATGGCAGCCCGAACGCCGGGATGAGCGAACATATCATTCTCGCCACGCTGCCCGGTCAGGCGGTTAGCGCCGTAACATTCACCGCGCCATCAGAACCCGTGTTGGGGCAGGCGCTGACGGATAACGGTGATTATCTCGCCGACTGGTCTGATTGCGCAGGTCAGCCCGAACAGTTTAACGCTCGCTGGCAGGAGGCATGGCGTCTGCTTTCACAGCGTCATGGCGACGCTCTGCCTGTGGAACCGCCCCCCGTCGCCGCCCCGGAGTGGCTGGGGAAGGTTCGCTTAAGCTGGCAAAACGAAGCCTTTTCCCGCGGTCAGATGCGCGTTGAAGCCCGTCATCCTGCTGGCGAGTGGCTGCCGCTATCGCCCGCCGCGCCTCTTCCTGCGCCGCAAACGCATTATCAATGGCGCTGGACGCCCCTCAACGTCGCCAGCATTGACCATCCGCTTACCTTTAGCTTCAGCGCCGGTACGCTTGCGCGCAGCGACGAGCTGGCGCAATACGGCATCATTCACGATCCGCACGCCTCTTCACGACTGATGATTGTTGAGGAGAGCGAGGATACGCTGGCCTTAGCGGAGAAAGTGATAGCAGCGCTCACCGCCAGCGCAGCCGGATTGATTGTGGTTACTCGCCGCGCGTGGCGAGTCGAGGAAAATGAAGCACTCTCTGCATCCCATCACGCGCTATGGGCCTTGCTTCGCGTCGCGGCCAACGAACAGCCGGAACGGTTGCTTGCCGCCATCGATCTCGCCGAAAACACCCCGTGGGAAACGCTGCATCAAGGGTTGAGCGCAGTCTCACTATCACAGCGCTGGCTCGCCGCACGGGGTGACACCCTTTGGCTTCCTTCACTGTCGCCCAATACGGGATGCGCCGCTGAATTACCGGCAAACGTGTTTACCGGCGATAGCCGCTGGCATCTGGTGACCGGAGCGTTTGGCGGATTAGGCCGCCTTGCCGTGAACTGGCTCAGAGAAAAAGGGGCGCGACGCATCGCCCTGCTGGCGCCGCGCGTGGATGAGTCATGGCTACGCGACGTGGAGGGCGGGCAGACGCGCGTCTGCCGTTGTGATGTGGGCGATGCCGGGCAACTGGCCACGGTTCTTGACGATCTGGCGGCCAACGGCGGCATTGCCGGAGCGATTCATGCCGCTGGCGTATTGGCTGACGCGCCCTTGCAGGAGCTTGATGACCACCAGCTGGCTGCCGTTTTCGCGGTAAAAGCGCAGGCGGCAAGCCAGCTGTTGCAAACCCTGCGCAACCACGACGGACGCTATCTTATTCTCTACTCTTCCGCTGCCGCCACCCTCGGCGCGCCGGGTCAGAGCGCCCATGCGCTGGCCTGCGGCTACCTGGACGGGCTGGCCCAGCAGTTTTCCACCCTTGATGCGCCGAAAACGCTCTCTGTCGCCTGGGGCGCATGGGGAGAAAGCGGTCGGGCGGCCACGCCGGAAATGCTGGCGACGCTCGCCAGCCGAGGTATGGGCGCGTTAAGCGATGCCGAAGGCTGCTGGCACCTGGAACAGGCGGTGATGCGCGGCGCCCCGTGGCGACTGGCGATGCGCGTTTTTACCGACAAAATGCCCCCGTTACAACAGGCTCTGTTTAACATCAGCGCCACAGAAAAAGCCGCAACGCCGGTCATTCCTCCTGCTGATGACAACGCCTTTAACGGCAGCCTGAGCGATGAAACAGCGGTGATGGCATGGCTGAAAAAGCGGATTGCGGTTCAGCTAAGGCTGAGCGATCCGGCGTCACTGCATCCAAACCAGGATCTGTTGCAACTCGGCATGGACTCGCTGCTCTTCCTTGAACTCAGTAGCGATATTCAGCACTACCTGGGTGTACGCATCAATGCGGAACGGGCGTGGCAGGATCTGTCTCCTCATGGACTCACGCAGCTTATCTGTTCTAAGCCAGAGGCGACGCCTGCCGCTTCGCAGCCGGAAGTGTTGCGGCACGACGCCGACGAGCGTTATGCGCCCTTCCCTTTGACGCCCATTCAGCACGCCTACTGGCTGGGGCGAACCCACCTCATTGGCTATGGCGGCGTCGCCTGTCACGTCCTGTTTGAGTGGGATAAACGCCACGATGAGTTCGATCTCGCCATACTGGAGAAAGCATGGAACCAGCTCATCGCACGCCACGATATGTTGCGTATGGTGGTTGATGCCGACGGGCAGCAGCGAATCCTGGCGACAACGCCGGAGTATCACATCCCGCGTGACGATCTGCGCGCGCTTTCCCCGGAAGAACAGCGCATCGCGCTGGAAAAACGGCGGCATGAACTGAGCTATCGCGTTTTGCCTGCCGACCAGTGGCCTCTTTTTGAGCTGGTGGTCAGCGAAATCGACGATTGCCATTACCGTCTGCATATGAACCTCGACCTTTTGCAGTTTGATGTGCAGAGTTTTAAAGTCATGATGGACGACCTGGCGCAGGTCTGGCGCGGTGAAACGCTGGCACCGCTCGCTATTACCTTCCGTGATTATGTGATGGCTGAACAGGCGCGCCGACAGACATCGGCATGGCACGATGCCTGGGATTACTGGCAGGAAAAACTGCCGCAACTGCCCTTAGCGCCAGAGCTGCCGGTGGTTGAGACGCCCCCGGAAACGCCACACTTCACCACCTTCAAATCGACGATCGGCAAGACAGAATGGCAGGCCGTGAAACAGCGCTGGCAGCAGCAAGGCGTCACACCGTCTGCCGCGCTGCTCACGCTGTTTGCCGCCACCCTTGAGCGCTGGAGCCGTACCACAACATTTACGCTGAACCTGACGTTCTTCAATCGCCAGCCGATCCATCCGCAAATCAACCAGTTGATTGGTGATTTTACCTCCGTCACGCTGGTTGATTTTAACTTCTCAGCGCCGGTGACGTTGCAAGAGCAGATGCAACAGACCCAACAGCGCCTCTGGCAAAACATGGCGCACAGTGAAATGAACGGTGTTGAGGTGATCCGTGAGCTGGGCCGCCTGCGCGGATCACAACGTCAACCGCTGATGCCGGTAGTGTTTACCAGTATGCTGGGGATGACGCTGGAAGGCATGACTATCGATCAGGCGATGAGCCATCTGTTCGGCGAACCCTGCTATGTATTCACGCAAACGCCGCAGGTCTGGCTGGATCATCAGGTCATGGAGAGCGACGGCGAGTTGATGTTTAGCTGGTACTGCATGGACAACGTGCTGGAACCCGGCGCTGCCGAGGCGATGTTTAATGACTATTGCGCCATCCTGCAAGCCGTCATCGCCGCCCCTGAAAGCCTGAAGACTCTCGCCAGCGGCATCGCCAGGCACATTCCCCGCCGACGCTGGCCGCTGAACGCGCAGGCGGACTACGACCTGCGGGATATTGAGCAGGCGACGCTCGAATACCCCGGCATCCGGCAGGCCAGAGCGGAAATAACCGAACAGGGCGCGTTGACGCTGGATATCGTGATGGCCGACGATCCTTCGCCATCAGCGGCGATGCCTGATGAGCACGAACTTACCCAACTGGCGCTGCCGTTGCCTGAGCAGGCGCAGCTTGATGAGCTGGAGGCGACCTGGCGCTGGCTGGAGGCGCGTGCGCTACAGGGGATCGCGGCTACGCTAAATCGTCACGGCCTGTTTACCACGCCGGAGATCGCCCATCGCTTTAGCGCAATAGTACAGGCGCTGTCCGCGCAAGCGTCTCACCAGCGTCTGCTGCGCCAGTGGCTACAGTGTCTGACGGAAAGAGAGTGGTTAATCCGCGAAGGTGAAAGCTGGCGCTGCCGCATTCCGCTCAGCGAGATTCCTGAGCCTCAGGAAGCGTGCCCGCAAAGCCAATGGAGCCAGGCGCTGGCGCAGTATCTGGAAACCTGCATCGCCCGGCACGACGCCCTCTTCTCCGGGCAGTGTTCTCCGCTGGAATTGCTGTTCAACGAGCAGCATCGCGTTACCGACGCGCTGTATCGCGACAACCCCGCCAGCGCCTGTCTGAATCGCTATACCGCGCAGATTGCCGCCTTGTGCAGCGCAGAACGGATTCTGGAGGTTGGCGCCGGAACCGCAGCCACTACCGCGCCGGTGCTGAAGGCCACGCGGAACACGCGACAGTCGTACCACTTCACGGACGTCTCCGCGCAGTTCCTCAATGACGCCAGAGCCCGTTTCCATGATGAATCGCAGGTGTCTTATGCCTTGTTCGACATCAACCAGCCGCTGGATTTCACCGCCCACCCGGAGGCGGGTTACGACCTGATCGTTGCCGTCAATGTGCTCCACGACGCCAGCCATGTCGTCCAGACGTTGCGCAGATTAAAACTGTTGCTGAAAGCCGGCGGACGTTTGCTGATCGTTGAAGCGACGGAGCGAAACAGCGTATTCCAGCTGGCGAGCGTGGGCTTTATTGAGGGATTAAGCGGATACCGCGATTTCCGCCGCCGGGATGAGAAACCGATGCTCACCCGCTCCGCATGGCAGGAGGTTCTCGTTCAGGCCGGGTTTGCAAACGAGCTGGCGTGGCCCGCGCAGGAATCGTCGCCGCTGCGCCAGCATCTGCTGGTAGCGCGTTCGCCTGGCGTAAATCGCCCGGATAAAAAAGCCGTGAGCCGCTATTTACAGCAGCGCTTTGGCACCGGTCTGCCCATTTTACAGATCCGGCAAAGAGAAGCGTTATTTACGCCGCTGCATGCCCCGTCTGATGCGCCGACTGAGCCAGCCAAACCCACGCCAGTTGCCGGGGGGAATCCGGCACTGGAAAAACAGGTGGCTGAACTCTGGCAATCGCTGCTGTCTCGCCCCGTGGCAAGGCATCACGACTTTTTCGAACTGGGCGGCGACAGCCTGATGGCGACAAGGATGGTCGCGCAGCTAAACCGGAGAGGGATTGCCAGGGCTAACCTTCAGGATCTGTTCAGCCATTCGACGCTGAGCGACTTCTGCGCCCATCTACAGGCGGCTACGTCAGGAGAGGACAACCCGATACCCCTTTGCCAGGGCGACGGTGAGGAAACCCTGTTTGTCTTCCACGCTTCAGACGGCGATATCAGCGCCTGGCTGCCGCTCGCTAGCGCGTTGAACAGGCGCGTTTTCGGCCTGCAAGCAAAATCGCCGCAGCGCTTTGCCACGCTCGACCAGATGATCGATGAGTATGTCGGGTGCATCCGTCGTCAGCAGCCTCACGGCCCTTATGTGCTGGCGGGTTGGTCGTATGGCGCGTTTCTTGCGGCGGGCGCCGCACAACGCCTGTACGCCAAAGGCGAGCAGGTTCGGATGGTGTTAATCGATCCCGTGTGCCGACAGGATTTCTGTTGCGAAAACCGGGCGGCCCTGCTGCGCCTGTTAGCCGAAGGACAAACGCCTCTGGCACTGCCCGAACATTTCGACCAGCAGACGCCCGACAGCCAGCTTGCCGACTTTATCAGCCTCGCTAAAACGGCCGGTATGGTGTCGCAAAACCTGACGCTGCAAGCGGCAGAAACGTGGCTCGACAACATCGCGCATCTGCTGCGTTTACTGACTGAGCATACGCCGGGCGAAAGCGTTCCGGTCCCCTGTCTCATGGTGTATGCCGCCGGGAGACCCGCGCACTGGACGCCAGCAGAAACCGAGTGGCAGGGCTGGATAAACAACGCCGACGACGCTGTGATTGAAGCCAGCCACTGGCAAATCATGATGGAAGCCCCCCACGTTCAGGCTTGTGCGCAACACATTACGCGCTGGCTTTGCGCAACCTCAACGCAACCGGAGAACACGTTATGATGCCGTCCGCCTCCCCAAAACAACGCGTACTGATTGTGGGCGCCAAATTTGGCGAAATGTACCTGAATGCCTTTATGCAGCCCCCGGAGGGGCTGGAACTGGTCGGCCTGCTGGCGCAGGGAAGCGCTCGTTCAAGAGAGCTGGCTCATGCGTTTGGCATTCCGCTGTATACCTCGCCGGAACAGATAACCAGGATGCCGGATATCGCCTGTATTGTCGTGCGTTCGACCGTCGCCGGAGGAACCGGTACGCAGCTTGCCAGACACTTTCTGACGCGCGGCGTACACGTCATTCAGGAGCATCCCCTCCACCCGGATGACATCAGTTCCTTACAAACGCTGGCGCAGGAACAGGGCTGCTGCTATTGGGTAAACACGTTTTATCCGCATACGCGCGCGGGACGCACATGGCTTCGCGATGCGCAGCAGCTGCGTCGCTGTCTGGCTAAGACGCCGCAGGTGGTCCACGCCACCACCAGCCGACAGTTGCTCTACTCCACTCTGGATTTGTTGTTGCTGGCTCTGGGCGTTGATGCCGCCGCCGTGGAGTGCGACGTGGTTGGCAGCTTTAGCGATTTTCACTGTCTGAGACTCTTCTGGCCGGAGGGAGAAGCCTGCCTGCTGCTTCAGCGCTATCTCGATCCTGACGATCCAGATATGCATAGCCTTATCATGCACCGCCTGCTGCTGGGCTGGCCGGAAGGTCATCTTTCGCTGGAGGCGAGCTACGGCCCCGTCATCTGGTCATCCAGCCTGTTTGTCGCAGACCATCAGGAGAACGCCCACAGCCTCTACCGCAGACCGGAGATCCTGCGCGATCTGCCGGGTCTGACGCGCAGCGCGGCGCCCCTGAGCTGGCGCGACTGCTGCGAAACCGTCGGGCCGGAGGGCGTCAGCTGGTTGCTACACCAGTTGCGCAGCCATCTGGCGGGCGAACATCCACCAGCGGCCTGCCAAAGCGTACATCAGATCGCGTTATCACGTTTATGGCAGCAGATTTTACGTAAGACCGGCAATGCGGAGATCAGACGCCTGACGCCGCCGCACCACGACCGGTTAGCCGGTTTCTACAACGATGATGATAAGGAGGCGCTGTGACGCAATCTGCAATGTGCATCCCGCTGTGGCCCGCCCGGAACGGCAATACTGCGCATCTGGCCATGTGCCCTTTCGCTGGCGGCAGCAGTAGCGCGTTTCGCCACTGGCAAGCTGAGCAACTGGCTGATTGCGCGCTTTCTCTGGTGACCTGGCCGGGGCGCGATCGCCTTCGCCATCTGGAACCGCTCAGAAGCATTACACAACTGGCGGCACTGCTGGCGAACGAGCTGGAAGCATCCGTATCGCCTGACACGCCGCTTTTACTCGCCGGGCACAGCATGGGGGCGCAGGTGGCGTTTGAAACCTGCCGACTTCTGGAGCAACGGGGGCTTGCGCCACAAGGACTGATTATTTCCGGGTGCCATGCCCCGCATCTGCATTCTGAACGCCAGCTCAGCCATCGCGATGATGCCGACTTTATCGCTGAGCTGATAGACATTGGCGGATGTTCTCCTGAACTGCGGGAAAACCAGGAATTAATGTCGCTGTTTCTTCCTCTTCTGCGCGCTGATTTTTACGCCACCGAGAGCTATCACTACGACTCGCCCGACGTCTGTCCGCCGCTGCGCACGCCTGCGCTGTTATTGTGCGGCAGCCACGATCGCGAAGCCTCCTGGCAGCAGGTCGATGCCTGGCGTCAGTGGCTGAGCCACGTTACAGGCCCGGTGGTGATTGACGGCGATCACTTCTATCCCATTCAACAAGCCCGGTCCTTTTTTACGCAGATTGTCCGCCATTTTCCCCACGCATTTTCTGCAATGACCGCGTGGCAAAAACAGCCCAGTACTTCAGAAAGGTGACGCATGAATTCTTCCTTTGAATCTCTGATTGAACAGTATCCCTTACCCATTGCCGAACAGTTGCGCCACTGGGCGGCCCGTTATGCCTCGCGAATTGCCGTCGTTGATGCAAAGGGGTCGTTAACCTACAGCGCGCTTGATGCACAAGTTGACGAACTTGCCGCAGGTCTGTCATCACTGGGTTTGCGTTCGGGGGAGCATGTAATTGTGCAGCTTCCCAACGACAACGCGTTTGTTACCCTGCTGTTCGCCTTGTTAAGACTGGGCGTTATCCCCGTGCTGGCGATGCCCTCGCAACGGGCGCTGGATATCGACGCGCTGATTGAGCTGGCGCAACCCGTCGCTTACGTTATTCACGGGGAAAACCACGCAGAGCTGGCCCGACAGATGGCGCACAAACACGCCTGCTTGCGTCATGTTCTGGTCGCTGGAGAGACCATGAGCGACGATTTTACGCCGCTCTTCTCCCTTCACGGTGAGCGACAGGCATGGCCGCAGCCTGATGTTTCCACCACCGCGTTGTTGTTGCTCTCAGGCGGCACAACCGGCACGCCCAAACTCATCCCGCGCCGACATGCCGACTATAGCTATAACTTCAGCGCTTCTGCTGAACTGTGCGGCATCAGCCAACAGAGCGTGTATCTCGCCGTCCTCCCGGTGGCGCATAACTTTCCGCTGGCCTGCCCCGGTATTCTGGGAACGCTTGCCTGCGGCGGAAAAGTGGTGCTGACCGACAGCGCCAGCTGTGATGAGGTGATGCCTTTAATCGCGCAGGAAAGAGTGACTCACGTCGCCCTGGTTCCGGCGCTGGCGCAATTATGGGTGCAGGCCAGGGAGTGGGAAGACAGCGACCTTTCGTCGCTGCGCGTCATTCAGGCAGGCGGCGCCCGGCTCGACCCGACGCTTGCTGAGCAGGTTATCGCCACCTTTGACTGTACCCTGCAACAGGTTTTCGGTATGGCGGAAGGCCTGCTCTGTTTTACCCGGCTGGACGATCCGCATGCCACCATTCTCCACAGCCAGGGGCGCCCGTTGTCCCCTCTGGATGAAATCCGCATCGTTGATCAAGACGAGAACGACGTCGCGCCGGGCGAAACCGGGCAATTGTTAACGCGCGGCCCTTATACCATTTCGGGCTATTACCGCGCCCCTGCCCACAACACGCAGGCCTTTACCGCGCAAGGGTTTTACCGCACAGGCGACAATGTCAGGCTGGATGAGGTGGGGAACCTGCACGTTGAGGGACGCATAAAAGAGCAGATCAACCGCGCCGGAGAAAAAATAGCCGCGGCTGAAGTGGAATCGGCACTGCTGCGTTTAGCGGAAGTGCAAGATTGCGCGGTGGTCGCCGCGCCGGACACGCTGCTTGGCGAGCGGATTTGCGCGTTTATCATCGCGCAGCAGGTGCCAACTGACTATCAGCAGTTGCGTCAACAACTGACCCGTATGGGGCTCAGCGCGTGGAAAATTCCTGACCAAATCGAGTTTCTGGACCACTGGCCGCTCACCGCCGTCGGCAAGATAGACAAAAAACGCCTGACGGCTCTCGCCGTCGACCGTTATCGCCATTCTGCCCAATAAGCGCAAACCGACCCGAAACAGGTTGAAATAAACCCGTTTCGGGTAGCACCACCATTAGAAATAGTTATCATTTTCAATTCACCATTGTCGGTATTTTTTGGCGTTTCGCCGTCTTACAGGGACTCACAACAATGAAAATGACACGGCTTTATCCTCTGGCCTTGGGGGGATTATTGCTCCCCGCCATTGCTAATGCCCAGACTTCACAGCAAGACGAAAGCACGCTGGTGGTTACCGCCAGTAAACAATCTTCCCGCTCGGCATCAGCCAACAACGTCTCGTCTACTGTTGTCAGCGCGCCGGAATTAAGCGACGCCGGCGTCACCGCCAGCGACAAACTCCCCAGAGTCTTGCCCGGGCTCAATATTGAAAATAGCGGCAACATGCTTTTTTCGACGATCTCGCTACGCGGCGTCTCTTCAGCGCAGGACTTCTATAACCCCGCCGTCACCCTGTATGTCGATGGCGTCCCTCAGCTTTCCACCAACACCATCCAGGCGCTTACCGATGTGCAAAGCGTGGAGTTGCTGCGAGGCCCACAGGGAACGTTATATGGCAAAAGCGCTCAGGGCGGGATCATCAACATCGTCACCCAGCAGCCGGACAGCACGCCGCGCGGCTATATTGAAGGCGGCGTCAGTAGCCGCGACAGTTATCGAAGTAAGTTCAACCTGAGCGGCCCCATTCAGGATGGCCTGCTGTACGGCAGCGTCACCCTGTTACGCCAGGTTGATGACGGCGACATGATTAACCCCGCGACGGGAAGCGATGACTTAGGCGGCACCCGCGCCAGCATAGGGAATGTGAAACTGCGTCTGGCGCCGGACGATCAGCCCTGGGAAATGGGCTTTGCCGCCTCACGCGAATGTACCCGCGCCACCCAGGACGCCTATGTGGGATGGAATGATATTAAGGGCCGTAAGCTGTCGATCAGCGATGGTTCACCAGACCCGTACATGCGGCGCTGCACTGACAGCCAGACCCTGAGTGGGAAATACACCACCGATGACTGGGTTTTCAACCTGATCAGCGCCTGGCAGCAGCAGCATTATTCGCGCACCTTCCCTTCCGGTTCGTTAATCGTCAATATGCCTCAGCGCTGGAATCAGGATGTGCAGGAGCTGCGCGCTGCAACCCTGGGCGATGCGCGTACCGTTGATATGGTGTTTGGGCTGTACCGGCAGAACACCCGCGAGAAGTTAAATTCAGCCTACGACATGCCGACAATGCCTTATTTAAGCAGTACCGGCTATACCACCGCTGAAACGCTGGCCGCATACAGTGACCTGACCTGGCATTTAACCGATCGTTTTGATATCGGCGGCGGCGTGCGCTTCTCGCATGATAAATCCAGTACACAATATCACGGCAGCATGCTCGGCAACCCGTTTGGCGACCAGGGTAAGAGCAATGACGATCAGGTGCTCGGGCAGCTATCCGCAGGCTATATGCTGACCGATGACTGGAGAGTGTATACCCGTGTAGCCCAGGGATATAAACCTTCCGGGTACAACATCGTGCCTACTGCGGGTCTTGATGCCAAACCGTTCGTCGCCGAGAAATCCATCAACTATGAACTTGGCACCCGCTACGAAACCGCTGACGTCACGCTGCAAGCCGCGACGTTTTATACCCACACCAAAGACATGCAGCTTTACTCTGGCCCGGTCGGGATGCAGACATTAAGCAATGCGGGTAAAGCCGACGCCACCGGCGTTGAGCTTGAAGCGAAGTGGCGGTTTGCGCCAGGCTGGTCATGGGATATCAATGGCAACGTGATCCGTTCCGAATTCACCAATGACAGTGAGTTGTATCACGGTAACCGGGTGCCGTTCGTACCACGTTATGGCGCGGGAAGCAGCGTGAACGGCGTGATTGATACGCGCTATGGCGCACTGATGCCCCGACTGGCGGTTAATCTGGTCGGGCCGCATTATTTCGATGGCGACAACCAGTTGCGGCAAGGCACCTATGCCACCCTGGACAGCAGCCTGGGCTGGCAGGCGACTGAACGGATGAACATTTCCGTCTATGTCGATAACCTGTTCGACCGTCGTTACCGTACCTATGGCTACATGAACGGCAGCAGCGCCGTCGCGCAGGTCAATATGGGTCGCACCGTCGGTATCAATACGCGAATTGATTTCTTCTGATTATTGTAAAAGGGATACCGAAAAGGTATCCCTTTTACACCACTAGTTAAAACCAGTAACTCAGCAGAGTCGCAAAAAATATTAATCCATAGTGATTATTTAAACAATGAAATTGCGATTAGGATAAATAGATTTAAATTTCTCGTTCCTTTCTCTCCTTATACTAAAGAAATAATCATATCAAAATAAAAATTCACAACAGTGCAACATTAAAAAATACAACCAACAAACAATCCTATATACAAGGCACATCTCCAGAATATAAAAGCACAGACAAACAACCTAAAAAAACAACCCCATACATATAAATTATTTTATAGGTAAAATAGATTATATATTCTCATAGCTACCACAAACTATACTAGCCTGAACTATATTTATTCTGCTGCAATCAATGCATACATAACACAAATATCACTCAGGTACACTACTCAAACCACGCTGGGATTTTTCCTCAAGTTATAATCATCACCCCGAAAATCATTCGGCATTTACTCATTAAATAGTCACCCCATAGGCCTGTACATGTTTACTCAGAAATATACATCCTTTTCTCTGTCATAAACCCTCTGATTAATCATAAATAAATACTTGTGACACCAATCTTTTTCCTTAACGGAACGAATTGTTGTGTAGAAGGAGATAATATTATGTCAAAAAAATATCAGCCATTGCTTATAACTCATTATATGTCAACATGGGTCACTATAACGGAAGCAGTTGAGATCACTACCAAAGCCATAAAACAAAAAATTACTCCTAGCGATATTTATCGTCATGCCTTGAGTGGCAACATCCTACTATCGGTCTATTTCCAGTCTCCAGTGATACTTAAGAAGATACAAACTTTTAATGGAAAAATAAAATTCAGGCAGTTTGTGGGAGACCTACTTGATAAACTATGCATGCTTGACAGGGACGGTTTTATTTATGGTCAAAATTTAAGACTCTGTACAGAAGCCAGATATATTTGTCCTGTGCAACAAATTATAGATACCCCCCTGTTACGCAAACTCAACCAGTTTCGTACGTTTGTTCGTAATGTCCGCCCGGGTGATGAACTGGATGTCCAGGCACAAGTTAGTGAAAAAAATTTAACCCCGCCGCCGGGTAACAGCAGTGGCAACCTTGAGCAACAGATAGCCAGTACTTCACAGCTAATTGGATCTCTGCTCGCCGAAGATATGAACAGCGAGCAAGCGGCAAACATAGCACGTGGATGGGCCTCTTCTCAGGCTTCAGGGGTAATGACAGACTGGTTAAGCCGCTTCGGTACCGCAAGAATCACGCTGGGCGTGGATGAAGATTTCAGCCTGAAGAACTCCCGTGACGGCAACCCTCGAAAATGGCGATTCGATGCAACAAACAGTGAACTATGTGCCGAACGTCACGAATGCTGAAATCACGCTGGCAGCCTCGAAGGATCCGGTGATTGCCGACAATAACGATCTCACGACACTAACAGCACCGTCGCTGATACAGAGGGCAATGCGATAGCCAACACTGAGGTAACATTTACTCTACCGGAAGATGTGAAGGCGAACTTCACGCTGAGCGATGGCGACAAAGCGGTTACTGATGCCGATGGCAAAGCGAAAGTCACGCTGAAAGGTACAAAAGCAGGCGCTCATACCGTGACAGCATCGATGGTTGGCGGTAAGAGTGAGCAGTTGGTGGTGAACTTTACTGCGGATACGCTCACTGCGCAGGTTAATCTTAACGTTACCGAGGACAATTTCATCGCCAATAACATTGGAATGACCAGGCTACAGGCAACAGTGACTGATGGAAACGGCAACCCAGTAGAAGGTATAAAAGTTAATTTCCGCGGAACCTCCGTCACGCTAAGCAGCACCAGCGTTGAAACGGATGATCAGGTTTTCGCTGAAATTCTTGTGACAAGCACCGAGGTCGGACTAAAAACAGTTTCAGCCTCTCTGGCAGATAAACCTACTGAAGTCATCTCGCGATTACTGAATGCCAAGGTAGATGTTAATTCTGCGACGATTACCAGTCAGGAGATACCTGAAGGTCAGGTCATGGTCGCACAAGACATAGCAGTTAAAGCTCACGTTAACGACCAGTTTGGCAACCCGGTGACGCATCAACCCGCGACATTCAGTGCAGCGCCATCCTCGCAAATGATCATCAGCCAGAATACGGTCTCTACTAATACGCAGGGAGTAGCCGAGGTCACCATAACGCCTGAAAGAAACGGCTCGTATACTGTAAAAGCATCCCTAGCGAATGGAGCTTCACTTGAGAAACAACTGGAGGCTATTGATGAAAAACTAACACTCACGTCCAGTCCGCTTATCGGTGTCAATGCTCCTAAAGGCGCTACTCTGACGGCAACGCTAACCTCTGCAAATGGCACTCCAGTGGAGGGTCAGGTCATCAACTTTAGCGTAACGCTAGAAGGTGCGACGTTAAGTGGCGGAAAAGTGAGAACCAACTCTTCAGGTCAGGCTCCAGTCGTTCTGACCAGCAATAAAGTCGGTACATATACGGTGACTGCATCGTTCCATAACGGCGTCACAATACAGACACAGACAACCGTGAAGGTTACTGGCAACCCAAGCACCGCACATGTTGCTAGCTTTATCGCTGATCCGTCGACTATCACCGCCACCAACAGTGATTTAAGTACCTTAAAGGCAACGGTTGAGGATGGCTGTGGTAACCTGATCGAAGGTCTCACTGTGTACTTCGCCTTAAAAAGCGGCTCCACCACATTAACGTCATTAACAGCGGTGACCGATCAAAACGGAATCGCGACAACAAGCGTGAAAGGAGCGATAACGGGGAGCGTCACTGTAAGCACAGTCACAAGCGCAGGTGGAATGCAAACAGTAGATATATCGCTAGTGGCAGGCCCAGCAGACGCCTCGCAGTCCATCCTTAAGAACAACCAGTCATCACTGAAAGGGGACTTTACCGATAGTGCTGAGCTACATCTTGTTCTGCACGATATATCAGGCAATCCGATCAAAGTTTCTTAAGGGATAGAATTTGTGCAATCAGGTACAAACGTGCCCTATATGAAAATTAGCGCAATTGATTACAGTCAAAATATCAACGGTGATTACAAAGCTACTGTTACAGGAGGCGGAGAGGGTATCGCAACGCTGATCCCCGTATTGAATGGTGTTCATCAGGCGGGTCTGAGTACCACGATAGAATTCATTAGCGCGGAAACCAGACCAATGACGGGTACAGTGTCAGTGAATAGTGCAAACCTACCGACAGCTTCATTCCCTTCGCAGGGATTTACCGGGGCGTATTATCAGTTGAATAATGACAACTTTGCACCAGGAAAAACGGCGGCTGATTATTCGTTTTCAAGCTCGGCCTCCTGGGTAGGCGTTGATGCTACTGGTAAAGTGACATTCAAAAATGACGGTGATAGCAATACTGTAATAATCACAGCGCCCCCAAGATCCGGTGGTGCTATTTACCAAACAGTTCCTCCTGAATCGCGTTCGGTGTGACTATGATCATTTTCGGTGAGTATTGCTTTGATCCAAAGGCTGGTTTTCTGTGATGATTGACCAGCCTCAGAGTATTGATGACACCACCGTTCATAACAGATCGGCATTACTATGCATAAGTACTGCCTCAAATTCTCGCCAAAACACTTTTTAATGCCTTTGCGAATTCATCCAGACTTATATTGTCAATTTTTTGCCCAACGACGACTGACTCCGAAACATCGGCCATTGCGGGCCATCGCGTTTTGTAATCAGCATAAATTGCAACAACAGGGGTATTATAGGCACTTGCCATATGTAATATTGAGGTGTCAGGAGTTATTGCAATATAAGCATCTTTTATGATTGCTGCTGAACGTTTAATCGAGGGTGATAAGGATAAACGGTAGACATTATTAGGTAATGACTCCAACTTACTGATAGTGTTTTATGTTCAGATAATGCCCGATGACC